>Ga0079998_114662_pt1 | contig 513623 bp, 517 predicted proteins | sample PerSpoBPS_BMetaG_FD_69201 | JGI IMG/M metagenome (GOLD analysis project Ga0079998, IMG submission 69201) | Thermal spring microbial communities from Yellowstone National Park, Wyoming, USA - Perpetual Spouter B (PS_B) MetaG (SPADES assembly)... | ecosystem: Environmental > Aquatic > Thermal...
ATTCCTAAAGGATTCTTTCCTGCTTTATATACTTTCAATTCCCTTTATGGGATTCCGAGAATTCTTCTTCTTTTTTAGGTTTTTTTTTCTAATAACTTTCAATTCCCTTTATGGGATTCCTTCTTTATAATATTACTATTATTGTGGACTATACAGGCTTTCAATTCCCTTTATGGGATTCCATGCAGGGCCTGATAGCAAACAATGGGGGCCAATAATCCTTTCAATTCCCTTTATGGGATTCAAATTCCTCATCAATTTGCCACCATGCCATTTCTCTCGCCTTTCAATTCCCTTTATGGGATTTGACGGTCTTGATAATCCATTCGGAATGGACTATTTAACCTTTCAATTCCCTTTATGGGATTCTGCCTCATATTTGGAATCATTTTTCGCTTTTTCTCTAATTCTTTCAATTCCCTTTATGGGATTCTATCATAGTGCCAGAAGAACAGACGCACGAACATTTCTTTCAATTCCCTTTATGGGATTCAAACCTCGTTTAAATAAAGTTTATCTTGACAATTTAGACTTTCAATTCCCTTTATGGGATTCAAGAGTTGGAATGGGTAAAATGGTTTTAATTTACTATAAACTTTCAATTCCCTTTATGGGATTCATAACGAATGTTAATATAATTTGCCTTTTCCAAATTAAAGCTTTCAATTCCCTTTATGGGATTCCAGAATTGGATAGTATTGCTTCTCAATTTTTGTTGATTTTCTTTCAATTCCCTTTATGGGATTCAGACAAACTTTCATTGACATTTTAGATAGAATTGTTATTGACTTTCAATTCCCTTTATGGGATTCTCGGTAGTATTTGAGTTTATTCCTTTTTTCTTAAATTTCTTTCAATTCCCTTTATGGGATTCCATAAAATTTGCTCTTGCCTTTGTAAAACCAAGTATAACTTTCAATTCCCTTTATGGGATTCTGAACTACTATTGTCAATTAAGTTATACAGTTGTACTTTCAATTCCCTTTATGGGATTCATCTTTCTAAAAGATAGATACACAGTTCCGCATGGAACTTTCAATTCCCTTTATGGGATTCTTATATTATATCCATTTTACGCATGGTCTAAAATCCCACCCTTTCAATTCCCTTTATGGGATTCAGCTATAACTTCATTAGCATTCCTAGGAGCTTTAGCATCTACTTTCAATTCCCTTTATGGGATTCAAATTATTATGAACTTTCACCGATAGACAAATGTCCTTTCAATTCCCTTTATGGGATTCAAAAGGAAGCTTCTCTAGTATCATCAGTTATCAAATAACTTTCAATTCCCTTTATGGGATTCCTTGCCTCCCAATTGCTTGTTCAATTGCAAGTATTGATCTTTCAATTCCCTTTATGGGATTCATGCCAGCACCAGCACCTGCACCAGCACCAGCAAGGAGCTTTCAATTCCCTTTATGGGATTCAAAAGGAAGCTTCTCTAGTATCATCAGTTATCAAATAACTTTCAATTCCCTTTATGGGATTCGATTCTTGGGAATTTTGGCAAGATCTTGAAAACAGAACTTTCAATTCCCTTTATGGGATTCTTCAGCGCAGGCACTTACAGACCAGTTCCTCCTCCAACACTTTCAATTCCCTTTATGGGATTCTGCAGCCTTCTATGACAGATTTCTTTTGAAGCATTTCGTACTTTCAATTCCCTTTATGGGATTCCAAGTGTAAATGCATCCATATACTAATAATTTGCAACTTTCAATTCCCTTTATGGGATTCGTAATCAAGCGTGAAGACTGTCCTGAGGAAGAAAAAAACTTTCAATTCCCTTTATGGGATTCTTAGTCATGAAAGTTACGAAGTCAAATCAAGAGGTTATCTTTCAATTCCCTTTATGGGATTCGCAATAACTTTATATCTTCTCAAAAAGAAAATTTATTTCTTTCAATTCCCTTTATGGGATTCATGAAATAATTTCAGTATCTTTGTTTGTGCCTTTGGTAATACTTTCAATTCCCTTTATGGGATTCCAAAAAACATTTTGCATGCATGCTACTACTTTACTTAACTTTCAATTCCCTTTATGGGATTCTAAATGTTTTTGCCGTTATAGTGAATAAGGAAATTCCCTTTCCCTTTCAATTCCCTTTATGGGATTCGCAGGAATTAATGCAGGTTATGATGGCCCAATTCATCACTTTCTTTCAATTCCCTTTATGGGATTCCTTAAAGATGTTAAGCTAGTTTTTGAGGATTTTTGAAACTTTCAATTCCCTTTATGGGATTCCTTTAAAAGTGGTGCACTGGGGAATTTATTACATTTCGGACTTTCAATTCCCTTTATGGGATTCATATCCTCTTTGTTTATATCTGAATAAAAGCCTTCACTTTCAATTCCCTTTATGGGATTCTTCGAGACAAATTTTTGGCCAAACGTAGTGATGTAAGCTTTCAATTCCCTTTATGGGATTCCTAAGCTAGAGAAGGATTTGCATATAAAGGTTAAAGATCTTTCAATTCCCTTTATGGGATTCTTCGTGAGTGTTTTAAGGTAAACTACTTCGAGATTTAAATCTTTCAATTCCCTTTATGGGATTCCTTGTATGTTTTTTTGATCATGCTTTTCTAGAAATTCAACTTTCAATTCCCTTTATGGGATTCCAGTAAAAGCTCTTTCACTTCCTCCAGGTGGTGCATGTAACTTTCAATTCCCTTTATGGGATTCAATGATAACCGTGCTGAGTTTTAACAATTAAACAGTCTGTACTTTCAATTCCCTTTATGGGATTCATAACATAACGTTACAGAGACCGGTGGCTATAACAAACTTTCAATTCCCTTTATGGGATTCTTATTTCTAAATAACCTGCTATCTTATCTTGTGCTTGCTTTCAATTCCCTTTATGGGATTCAAAGATGTTGAACTTTATGAACAATTCAGTGAAAAAGAAAACTTTCAATTCCCTTTATGGGATTCCAATGTTCGTTATATATACACTAGAACCTTCTATTTCTTTCAATTCCCTTTATGGGATTCGCAAGTATGCTTGACTTCCAACAGCTACTCCAATCATACCACTTTCAATTCCCTTTATGGGATTCTATTATTTGGGCTACAATCCTGTGATTTTCACAGTGATATACTTTCAATTCCCTTTATGGGATTCTTTATTTGCTATAATAATAATTCAAATGGCTCTAAAAAACTTTCAATTCCCTTTATGGGATTCACTGTGAGTAGTAAAATGTGCATACATTGATATAAATTCACTTTCAATTCCCTTTATGGGATTCTCAAGCCCTTTAATATATTGCGTCCTTATAGTAACTGGCTTTCAATTCCCTTTATGGGATTCGCGAAATATGTGGAAAAGAAGTGAAGTGCGAGGGGCATCTTTCAATTCCCTTTATGGGATTCGTTTTCCTTAATAAATTCTGCAACCTTAAGGAGATGATCTTTCAATTCCCTTTATGGGATTCTAAACAAAGAAGTACCACATGATGAATTTCTGTTTAATCCCTTTCAATTCCCTTTATGGGATTCACTGGAAGAATATTTAATAAAAAATTGCAGGAAGCATGTGAACTTTCAATTCCCTTTATGGGATTCTTACTAATAATCAGACTTCTGGCATAGCGAATGAATCGACTTTCAATTCCCTTTATGGGATTCGTTTGCATTGTTCTCCTCTTTTACAATGTTTTATATGCCTTTCAATTCCCTTTATGGGATTCCCGCCCGAACGGATTTCAGCTTTGTTTTCTTTTAAGTCCCTTTGTGGGATTTTTGATTTTTTAATCCGACGTTGGCTTATAAGCTTTTACGCATCGGATTAGCAATTTTTGCAAAAAACCTCGCTTGGTCATCCGAAAATTTATAAATTAAATGATGAGAAAAGCTTTTAAATAAAAATGAAAATATTACTGTGCTTTTCGTAGACCGTCTTGATTTGGATAGGAATTTCGCAATACTAAGAGAGGAACTAGAATCTAGAGGAGGAATATCTGAAGATTTAAGAGGATGGTCTTGGATGAAAAATTCTCGTGTAAAGCCTTTAAGCGAATTCAAGCTTCCAGTAAGTGAAGTTACTCATAGATATTGCCCAACTTATAGAGATATTTATTTAAAAAGAATAGCTAAAGTAAATGCTCCTCCTAGTATTAAAACGATAAGAGGAATAGCATATCATGAAGTATTCCATGAAGTAAGTTTAAAAATAAAGCAATTCATATATAATAACAAAATTATAAGCGGAGGAGATCTTTTAAGCGAATTCCTTCCAAAACTAGAGGAATTTTCTGAACGCATAGTTAGCTATTCAGAAAGCAAGACATTCAAGCTAAAGCAATTTGAGCATGATATGTTGAAAAGAGAATGTTATATTTTATATAGGTATTTAATAATTCAGGCTGCATCTAAAATCGATGCAACGTTATCTAAGTATAGATTTATTAATCAAGAATCTCTAGTTAACGAAGTCTTACCTTCAATATCTGAAAAGAAAGTAGATGGTAGTCTTGTTGGTTTTTCAAAAGAACTCAGCGTAGATATTTACACTCCTTTCAATGCAATTGCAGACATCAAGACAGGAGACGTTAGAAATTTCCATAGACATATACTTGCTGCATATGCTTTAGCTATCGAATCTAGTGAAAGAATAGCTGTAGATTTCGGGATGATAATCTATGTTAAAATCGATCTTGAAAGACAAGTACCTTATTTCAAAATTGATTATTTCATAATAGGAGATGAACTTAGAATTGAAGCACTTGAATTCAGAGATAAAAGCTTCGAAATTTTGACTGTAGCAAAGGATCCAGGAAAGCCTTTGCAATGCCCAGACTATTGTCCTTATTTCTCATATTGTAATCCTCAGCTTGCAGCTACTAAAGCTTTGGAATATGGCTAGGTTATTGTTGAATGATTATGGTATATTTCTAGGATTGAAAAGAGGATACTTTTATGTTAAAAAAGGAAATGAAAAAGCTATATTCGCTCCTTCTCAAATTGAGCAAATCATAGTATTAACAGGTGGAGCTTCAATATCTAGTGCTGCAATAAGGCAAGCTTTGAAATTCAACATACCTATTTCATTCCATTTAAGCGATGGTAGATTTTTAGGTATGATAAAAAGAATAGGCTCTGCTAACGTTTTACTAAGAAAGAAACAATATGAAGCTAGATTTAATGAAAAAGGAATTGAAATTGCTCGCAAGGTAGCGATTGCAAAGATTTACAATCAGCGAACTCTTTTAAGTCAATATTTAAGGACAAAAGAGCTTGATGATAGTAAAAGAGGCGAGATTCAGGATGCGATAGATAAAATGAGCGATTACATCGAGGAAATAAAGAGCTTAGTTTTGCAAAGCGATATAATTAAGGCTGAAGCTGAAGCTGCGAAGCTTTATTGGAATTGCTTTAAATACTTCGTTAAAGCTGAATTCAAAGAAAGGAAGAAAAGATTTGATGAACCTAAAGATCCTGTAAATGTTTGCTTGAATTATGGATATTCAATATTAGGTTCTCAAGTATGGCATGCAGTAGAGCTTAAAGGTCTAGATCCTTATGCTGGCTATTTGCATGTAGATAGCCCAAGAAGGCCTGCATTGGTAATGGATTTAATGGAAGAATTTAGACAAGTAGTAATAGATAGAGTAGTTATAAGGTTCATAAATTCCTTGGATAATTTCAACATAATAGAAAAGGGTTTTTTGAAAAGAGAGCATAGAAAAAAGCTTGTTTCGATGATTTTCCAAAGATTGGAAGAAAAGATTACTTTTGAAGAAAGGAGGATGCCTATAATTGCGCACATTCATAATCAAGTAACTAAGTTAGCTGAATTCTTAATGGATCGCAGAAAAGATTACACGCCTTTTTTAGAGAAATGAACTATACTTTAGTAATTTACGACATACCTGATGATAATCTTAGAAATAAGATAAGCGATGCATGCAAAAGATTTGGACTTGAAGCTCTTCAAAGAAGTGCTTATGGAGGCTTCATAAGTTCTGGAATTAAGAAAGAACTTGTAGCAGTTTTAGAAAGGCTTTTGAAGAGAAATGAAGGAAACATAAAAATATATACAATTTGCAAATATGACCTAAAATTAATGATTGATCTAGGAGAACCTGTTTTCGAGAAGAAAGGAAAGGAATTCTTGGTATGAGCTTCGAAGATGAAGAGTTAATTCCTGTTTATTTCATAAAAAGATTTCATTTTTGTCCTAGAACTGTTTATTTCGAAGCTGTCTTAGGTTATAAAGAATATAAAAAGGAATACATGATTGAAGGAGAAGAAGAACATGAAAGAGAAGAGAAGAAAATAGAAAGAAGGAAGAATGTATTTCCTTATTCTAATGAAGAAGTTCTAGAGCTATGGAACGGATTGAATTTGAAATCTGAAAAGCTAGGAATAATGGGTAAAATTGATTCGATAGTTAAAACCAAAAAAGGAACTTATTTGATTGAAAGGAAGAATAGCTATGGTTATAAAAAACCTAATAGAGATCATTTATATCAAGCTGCAGCATATGCTTTGCTTGCTGAAGAAAATTTAAAAATAAAAATTGATTATATTAAAATTCATTATTTAAAAAACAACAAAATATTTACAATAAAATTAAGTCAGGATATAAGAAAGCATGTAATTTGGACAATAGAAAAAATAAAAGAAATAATTGATAAGGCATACTTATATCCTTTTGTAAAAAAGCCTTATTGCGAAGGATGCGGATTTGCAGATATTTGCAAAAATTTTAGATAAAAAATTAATTAGATTGCTCTGGCGGGCCTCTATATGCTCTTTGAATTAGCTCGAGGTAAATCTTAACTATGCTTGCGATGCTAGCTATTACTTCTTCAGGTTCTTTTTTGCTATTGAATTTCTGCAATGTTCTCTTATCGAAATCTACTTCTAAAATATCAATCGAATCTGGGCTTGCTTTTTTAATCCAAATTTCTATATGCGGATCATTCCAAGAAAGAAGCAAAATAGCATCGAATGTTTCTTTTTCGTATATTTCCTCAAAGTTTTCGTTTTCGCTCATGAACGTTTAACGATTACAATATATTTAAGTCTGATATTCTCAATAATCATCAGAGCACAATATTCTTACTAAGACTTGAGCAATTTTCCAGATGACATGCGAAAAATTAGCGTCATAAATGTTGATCCTCCATATTATGATCAGCATATTTATAGTGATTTCTCTGAATTCTTCTGGCCCTTGCTAAAACTAACTCTTAATAATGCTCTAGAAATATTATTCAAAGAGAATTATTTGTCTTCTTGGAATCCTCAAAACTGGCGTGTTCCAAGAGAAGATGAAATAGTTTCTAGAAAGCCTAGTGATAGAATGTTTGAAGTTAAGCTTAAGAAAGCCTTGATTGAGATGGGAAAAGTCCTTGATGATGATGGACTTTTGTTATTATGGTTCAGTCATAGAAAATTAGAGGCTTGGAAAGCTGTTTTAAAAGCTTTAAAAGATGCTGATTTCAGACTAACTAATATAATTCCGTTAGTATCTGAGCATCCAACAAGAAGTATAACTAAAGGTGGAAAATTGGGAATCTCACATGTTCTCATACTTGTAGCAAGGAAAGCGAGTACTTCAATTCATATCGATAAAGCGAAATTGAGAAATAGAGTAATAGAGTGGGCAAAGAGAGCTAAAATATATCCATCTGAGGAGATTAAATATGAAGAATTAGAAGTTATTAAAACCGCTATTGATTTAGCGTTGCAGTTCGAAGAAGAAATTAAACTAAAAGAATAAAAGTATGAAACAAGAAACTATCGCTAAAATTTAAAATGAAATAATCCAATTTAGCAAGAAAATATTACCCCAATTCTCGATAGAAGAATTGAAAAGAGCTTTTCCGTTTCATAGCATTTTCTTTACTGTCCTAGACCTTCTGCTCTCTCCTTCCTAAAATATGAGGCTTATTTTCTCTTAAATCCATTTTAGGAATTCATGAAGGAAGTAAGTGAAGAAGATTGGGTAAAGGCTGTTAGAGAGAGCAGAGATGAAAGATAAGAAATTTCTATTCGAGGCTTAGCATTATTTTGACTTCATATTCCTGCTCAAGGATCGCTCTGACTATTGCGTTAGATTTTGCGAATACCTTTGATCCTACTTTGGAAGATCTATTGGGCTATGTGATAGCTTGTTGTAATAGAAACAATACTTCTGTAATATTATTATATATTGCGAAAAATTTAAGAGTTAAATTTAAATATCCGAAAATTGTTTTTTTTGTGAGACGTACAAAAATAATTATTTTGATGATAACGCTAGTAGTTTTAATATATGACAGTAGTATGATTTTCGCCCAAAATGCATATCCAGGATATGATCAACCATATAGACCTTTAATAGGAGGAATACAAATTGAAATAACTAAAGCAGCATGGTATGGGCCTTCTTATAGCAAAGGTTTTTGTTCCTTAGCTTTCCCTGTTAGTTTTACAGAAAATAATAGTGGAAAATTAGGATTCATTACAGCAGGTCATTGCATAGAAACAGATAATGGAGGAGATTATGTGGATCAGCCTTATAAAGGTTCTTGGTGGGATTGGAGTAATTTTATAGGAAGAGGTATTAGATCTTCCTGGCCTTATGGAGGAGGTAATTCAGATTTGGATGGAGCTTTGATAAGACTTGAAAATACTGGTTATGAAGCTTTCATATACGAAAATGGTACTCATTATTTTGGATCTGATAGAGAAGATCGTAATCATAAGGTAGGAATTACAGGATATATTACCCCAACAAAAGATATGGAAAGGAAAACAATAGTTTATAAGTCAGGAAGGACAACAGGAATAACTTATGGAAGAATTGAACAGATTGATTATAAGTGGTATCCTACTTCTAACATAGAAATTTCTCCAACAATACGTATAACTAGATGTCCAGACAATCAATATTGTTTCTATAATGATTATATATCTTATTATGGAGACAGCGGTGGAGTCTGGTATATTCGTTATGTTATCTATAGTGAAAGAATTGATGTTTATAGGGTATATGATTATGGTGCTAAAATTATCGGAATACATAATGGTAAACCGGATTATGATAAGGCATTTGTTGAAGCAGTTGCATCATGGGCTACAAAGGTAAGCGAAAAATGGTCTGATTTAAAAATTTCTTATGCAATATGTGGTTCGGAATATTCTTTATCATGTAGGTGAGAAAATGATGAAACTAATTGCTTTTCTTTTGTTTTTGATGATAACGATCACTTTGATAAATCCAATTAATGTAAAAGCTTCAGATTCAAATAATATAGTATATGATGTAGTGGTTAAAAGGAACCCTGATTTAGTTATTACTGGATGCAATGAAACATATGTTTATTGGCAATTTAACTATAGAATATTTAATCCTCCTGTAGCAGTTAGAGGTCCTGGATTAAATGAATCTACATATATAGATAAAATATCTGGTGATTATGATTCAGAAAGTAATTTTATATATGACATGCTTACAGCAAAATATAATTTAAAAAGTAATAATTGGTATTATTATTTTAATTTTATCGATTCAATTAGACAAGAAATAAGACCTTTACAAGATAAAATATTTAAAGAAAAAGGAGAACTAGGAATAAATTGGATAGGCGTTTGGGATACCGTGCCTCCAGCTATTGTAGTTACCATGTATAAAATAACACATGAAAAAGTTAATATAGTCCTTGAATATTTGAAACCGTATGCTAAAAAATATAATGCAGTAGTTTTCTTTATTGAAGATTATTTCCCAGCCAGTATTTATGAAAAGCAACTTGACGATTTAGATAAGTTTTATGAGAAAAAATTACTTAACGGTTCACTTACATGGGGAGATGGATTTATTGAATATTTAAAACTAGTTGAAGAATATTACAATTTTAAAATAAATATAAAAGGCTGGGGATATGGTCATGGTATAGCTGATCTGCCTATTCCTCCTAATGCTACTTTTAACAAAAAGTTTGTTGAAAAAGCTGTTTCTATTTTGAGGAAATATGCTGGATGCGAAGTGCCTTTAGTAGCGAATTTTATAGATTATAGACTACGTTCCTTTGTTCCAGATGGCTCTTCATATCCCGATGATATGTTACGTAATCCTGAATCAGCTCACCAACACCTTATATATTTAGTATTATTATTCGTAGTAATCCCAATAGCAATATTATTACCTACAATCTTAATTTTAAGAAAAGTAAATAATAAAAAAAACAAATAGTCATTAATTAATTATTTTTTTATTTAATTTAACTAAAATTTTAATTTAATTTAGATTTAAACCCAGGAAAAGATGTATTGAAATAACTTAAGATAAAGTTTATTGATATAAAGCAACGAATATCAATTCTTGTCGCTTCTCCATCTGACTGCTTAATCTTATTAAGCAAAAAAGATTTAAAGCTAGGACTTAAGCTGGAAATAAGGGTAATAAGAATAATTAGAATCATGAAATATCGAAAACAAAAAGATTCACGCAAATAGCTAATAGCAAAGTTTTAAATATCTTTTGGTTCTATTCTTTGTATATTCGTCTTATCGAAATCTTTATCGAAAGAAATTATCTTTATTCCAGTTTTGTTAGCATAATAGTATTGCAGAGCATCGTCAAAGTCCAAATTAAGTTTAATAGCTTGTTCGCTTGCGATTATTTCTTCCTCAATGGAAAGATCAACAACATATAAGCCTCTCCAGCTTAATATTTCTGAAAGAAACTTAGCTACTATTTCTGGCTTTCCTAATATAGCAGAAATTCCATGCAATGTGAAATGAAGTATATAAGCCTTAATTTTACCTGCCTTTACTTTATTAAGGAACTCGTAGCATTCTTTCCATCTGCTTCTCTTATAGAGGACCTCAAGTAATATGTTAGCGTCAATTAGATACATTTATTCTTTTCCTTAAAGCTTCAACTAAATCCTCGCCCTCCCATTTATAATCAGAAAGATTTCCTAAACCTACAATATTATCTATATTAAGATTTGAAGAACTTTGAAGATCTAGTTCTCTTTCGATTAAATCTATTATAGCTTTGGATAAAGCACCCTTTCTGAAACCATATTTCTCTGCAACATATTTGCGAAACCTTTCAGCGAGATATTTAGGTATCTCAACTTTGATCACTTCATTTTTAGAGCTACGAGTTTTTTTCATACTTATACACTTAAGTACTTATGTACTAATAAGATTTTAATCGGTTAAACAGATTCTTCATTTCCATTTTTTTATTGGAAGCTTAATCTTATCATGTCTTAGAAGAAACATTTTAAACTTGAATTTAAGCTGAAAATAAAATATTAAAATGTGGAAATTCCTAAGTCAATACTGGAGAAATTGAAAGAAAAAGGTTATGATTTGACTCAAATAGTGAAATAATTCTCAAATTCTTAAATATTGATCCTGATACATCCTCAAAAGTTCATAAAGAATTGGCTACTATTATGTTCGAAGAAGGAGTGAAGTTGGCTGAAAAAGGAGATGTTGTTCAATCAAGCGAAAAGCTATATAAAGCTATAGAAGAATCGATAAAAGCTCTTGCAATTGCGAAAAGATTGGATGAAGTGAAAGAAGCTGAAAATAAGGGTATATGGACTACTAGCTTGTTAGATAGGGCTGCTTTGAAGCTTGGTGAAGAAATCGCTAGAGCTTGGGAAGCTGTTTTCTTTTTGCATGTAAATGGTTTCCATGAAGCTACAATTACTGTAGATGAGATAATTTCTAGAATTCCATTGATTAAAAGAGCCATAGCTTCTTTAAATAACTAATAAACCAATAATTCGCTCTTTGTTTAAGTTAAGTGAATTTCGAAAAGACTAAAACCTTACTCTAGAAATGATGAATTCTTCATTCTTGAGTTATCTTAAACTTGAAAATCTAATCTTTGAGTTAGTACAGCAATTTTTGACTAAATAAATTCCATGTAAGCGATGAAAGAACATCAAAATATTAGTATCTTTCCGCATCAAGATTCTTTAATTTCTTTCTAAAAGTATCTCAGCATTTCTTCTCTCTGATAATACTAATTATACTTTACAATATCAAAAGATTTTACTAAGTATAGTTAGTAATATCATTCGCTTTTTCTCAAGCCTTTTATTTAGTGCATCTTTTATTATCTAAACTTTACCGCAAGCTACTTACAAATATAGTAGATTCTTCTGGTATTTCTCTAAGCGAGATTATCATAAACACATTTGAGTAAATGAAACTTTTATTATGGATATGCCTCATATGTGTCATATAAAGGAATAAAAGGTTGGTTTTTTCATAAACGGTTTTGTTAAGTTGGTTTTAAATATGCTTCATCTATAACGAGCTAATTTAAAACTTTCTCTGTAGTTATTAAACGAATAGCCTATCTTCTTTTTCTTCCAGAAATTATCATCCAAACTAATATTATAGCTAGTAAAATTGCAGTCGCCGCTAGAGCTAGTGTGGTTATATCTTCAGTCCAATAAGGTGTTGGTGATGTTATTGTAGTTGGTGAAGTAATAGTTGGTGTTGTTTGAATAGGTCTTGTAGGTGAAGTTGTCGGCGAAGTTATTGTGGGAGACATTGCTGAGGTGGTTGTTGTAATTTCAGTAAGAGCAATTGAATATATAACTCCCATCCAATTAGAAACATATCCTTTAGAAACGTTAACAATAAATCCCGATCCGGCTATGAAGAAATTTCTGCCATCGAAAGCCATCTTCCCTGTTGTAAGTCTAGCCTGCATATCATCTTCACTCAACCTTATTTCATCAATAAGATTTAACTCCCTATCGAAAACATTTAAACTATGAGCGTTTGTGGCATTTATTCGATGCTGCTCAGCACCAGCATATAAGAAACCGTTAGCGTAAAGAAGCTGTTGATACATTAATGCTCTTTTTATAGCTGTTACTTCTTCCCCATACTTATCATACTTAGCTATGAATCCATTAAGGAAAAACGTGCCGCTTATGTATGCATATCCTTCTTCATCGAAAGCTACGGCAGTAGCCTCATCCTCATTCCTTTCTATAACTTTTACTCTGTTTAAATCAAGGTCTAATATTTCAATCCTTGCTCTAGAACCACCTTCTCCAAACACATTAGCTTTACCTACAACCCATAGTTGTTTCGTTAAAGGATTAATTCCAGAACTAAAAGCATAATCAAGAACTGGAGTAGGATCTGAAGTATACTCCTTAACTAACGTTCCATATTTTGCACTTAACTTCTCAATTCTCCAAACACTATTTTTATTATCTACATACACAAATCCGACTCTGTAAAGATAACCATCATGGTATATAATGGAGCTCACATATCCGGGTAGTCCGCTATGAATATATTCTAACGAGTTTAGATCCAAATCAAACGTAATTTTGTCAAACCAAGAACCTGCAACGTATAGTTTTTCTTCAGCAATAACGCAGTCATATAACCTTAGATTGTATGGTTCTTTATAGGACTGAAGGCCTGAGCTAAATTTAATCAGTGATCCATCCTGCTTGGATCTCATCTCAACTCTAAGATGAAAATTATGCTGAGAATCACCCTCTTCTCCAACAATATATATGTGGCTACCTGTCTCGCAAACTGAATAAGCAAAATTATCCATATTCGTTATATTACTGAAAACTTTCCAATTTAGCTTCACAACTGAACTTTGGGCTTCGCTGATGGAAGCATAGTTAGGCAACAAACTTATAGCTAGCAAGAACATCATAGCTACACTTGCTATTAGTCTATGATTGGGATAACCCAACCTTATTTAATTGTTTCTTAGGAATTTATAAATGCATATGAAAATTTTCAATATTATTTTAGCATAATTCTCATTCCTTTTTCTAATGCTTCAGTTATAACTATCTTTTTACCTTTGTATTTAATTAGATCTTCTCGAGTATAAGGGAAAATTTCTACATCTAAATTTCCATCAAGAAGCATGCTCACTCTTATCATGTTCTCTATAAAGCCTTTGTTCTTGAATTCATCAGAAACAATCAAAATATCTATATCGCTTTCTCTTAAAGGATTGCCGTATACTCTTGAACCAAATATGTATGCTTCTTCAACTTTGAGCTCTTTTTTCAGTTTATTTAGCAGCTTAGCAATTTCTTTTTTCTTTCTTTTAGAAATTTCAATTTTTTCAAGTTCTCTTTCTATGTTCATAATTCTATTTGCAGATTTGTTCTATTCCTAACCCAATTAATAACTTTTTCAGCAGCCTCGATGCATCTTTTGGCAATTTCTTCAGTATATGCTTCTGAAGGAACAGCATTTGCAGCATTCGGATATCTTGAAATTGTATAATGAGGATTTAGAAATTTTAATTCATCAATTATTTCTTCAGCATTCAACATTTTCCCAAGTCTAATTAAATTATTCCCTTTCGCAGGTAATCTTTTTTTAGATATTATGTAATATGCTTTAAGCGCTTTTTCAGCAGCTTGATGGCATAAAAATGAAGATACGCTGAATTCCTTTATTTCGAATATTTTCTTAGCTTGTCTAAGATTGTGCAATGCTTCTTTCCACCAATCTGGCGCTTCTTCTCTTATCAAATTTTTCTCAAATCAAATTAATCAATTTCAATAATAATAAATAATTGTGCGTTTAGTTGCTTTTCTCATGTTGTCATTATTAATATTAATCTTCATTCAGCCTGCTTATTCAATACCTGATTGGGCTAAAGTAGGAAATTATGCAAAGTTTAGATTCACTTATGATGGTATCATAATGCATATCCAAGTTAGAACTTACACTAATATTGCTCTTAGCAAGTCCATAATAAGATGCGAGGGTTTCAGATACATTAACATAACAGACGTGCGTGAACATACGTTCGTTGTTCAGTCTCGTTATGAATTGAATGTAAGTATATTACCTTATTGCCAAACCTTTCAAACACAACCTAGTAGGCTTTATGTAGCTTATGAAACATTATTTTCAGAACCAGATGAAAACCAGTTCTATGTAAGTCCGAAAAGTATTGATGGTAGTGAATTGCAATTTAACACTACATAGCCTGGAGCTAGCTTAAAAATTTACATAAAGATCGACAAAAATACTGGCTGGTTCATTAAATATACAATTATACGTGAAGGGGAATTCATGATTCTTCTCTCAAATCCTCCCATATCAGTTAATGGAAATATGATATTTCAAATGGAGTTGGTTGATAGCAACTTTATTCATAGTTCATTTCTTGATTTTGACCTCGATATCTATATGGCTTTAATTTTAATATTTGTGCTTGGTGCTCTTTCTTTTGCGATCATTTTACTATACAAGAAAATAAAAAGCTTAAGTATTGCTAAAGTGGCGCAAGCTTAATTCATTCTTGCTTTCAACGAGTTATTCTCACTTAACCTCATCATTATTCATATTTTATTAAATCTGGCTTATTGCAAGAATTCATGTAAAAATGATTTTAAATTGGTCTAAAAATAATATTCTAGAAGCCTCGGTAGCTTAGCTGGTTATAGCGCCGCACTGGTAATGCGGAGGTCGCGGGTTCAAATCCCGCCCGAGGCTTATTATAAAAAATTAGCCTAGCTTGCGAGTATTTTTCGCATAATATAGCGATATAATGAAAGCAATATTTTCTCAATCAAGTTCCTTGCATTTAATGTTACGGCTTTCCATTCAAGAACTTAATGAAATCAATTCTCAAGCTTTTAAAAAAAACGGAGAAGCTAAAGCTCTAACAAGCTTTTATTTAAGATACATCATCAACTTTACAATGGAAAGTTATATAAAAGGCTTGCATCATATAACACTCGTAACAAGAAATTATCGCGTCAATTCATGGTTTTATACAAAAATTTTGGGATTGAAACAAGTAAAGCTAAGCGTAAATCAAGATGACATTTTTCATAGGCATGCATTTTATGCAAATGAAAATAAAACAGTAGGTTCAACAATAACATTTTTCGAATGGCCCTTCTTAGATGAAGGATATGTAGGTCTTGGATCTCCTCATCACCTTTCATATCTTGTTAATTCTTTGGAAGCTTTGATTAAATGGAGATCTTGGCTTAAATATAACAAAATTCCTGTAAGCAAAATATATCATAGATTGAATGGTGCTTCAATCTATTTTAAAGATCCTGATGGCGTTTTGATTGAAATTAAAGTCAATTTAAGCGAAAAGATTGATGAAGGATATTTAAATGAGCTAATGAGAGATGAGAAGGAAGTCAAGGAGTTAAGCTCAGATATGAAATTAATTGCTTTTGAGCATGCGACACCTATAACTATCGTAGACCATGAATTAATTCGATTCTTTGAGAAAATATTGGGCTTGAAGAAGAGCTATGAGATAATCAATCCTGATGATCCAAGAACAAAAATTCTAGCTATAGGAAATGATGAAAAAGAAGATTTCCTTCGCTATATTTATTCTGATTCAGCTATCGAAGGATATGTAGGCATTGGTTCAATTCATCACATAGCTTTCGCAGTAGAAGATGAATATCAACAAAGAGAAATAATGAAGAAGCTTAGCTCTTTGGGAATAAGAAATTCAGGAATAATAAACAGGTTATGGTTTAAATCGCTCTACTTCAGAGAATTGAATGGTAACCTTTTAGAAATTGCAACAATTGGTCCTGGATATGAAATAGATGAAAAGCCAGAAGAACTAGGAACAAAGCTTGTTTTACCTCCTTGGCTTGAAAAATATAGAAAAGAAATTGAATTGAAATTGAAGGAACAAGATGAAAGTAACCAAGCAGTCTTCCCGCCGAAATTCAAGAATCCTCCAGATCCTCCTGAAAAATTATAACTGACTTATTGATATATTTATAAGCTAGTTATAAGAAAAATTTGGGATGGCTATGCAGAAAAGTAAGAGTTACAGGTATACAAGTTTAGATGTTTCTGCTTTAGCAGGTGTAGCAGTCATATCTGGTGTTATATTCTTGATTGCAAGCAACTATGTATATTATCCTCTTAAAGGACTTACTCCATTATTCCCTGCAATGTCAGTAATATGGCCTGTTATGTATGGAGCTTGGTTTATAGGAGGAACTGCTGCTGCTTACATTATTAGAAAGCCTGGAGCTGCTTTCTTCGGTGAATTTCTAGGAGGCTTGGTAGAAGCTGTTTTAGGTTCAAGTTTCGGAATTAGCGTATTGATTTGGGGGGCTTTGCAAGGATTGGCAAGCGAAGCTGCTTTTGCAATATGGAAATATAAGAGATATGATTATGTTAGCATGAGCTTAGCAGGCTTCCTACCTGGATTACCTATTCAAATAGCTGGCTGGTACATGTTTCCAGATCTTTATATTGCTGTGATTGATTATGCAGGTTATGGTGGCCTTGCAGCATTCATATTATTGCATTCAATAAGCGGCTTAATAATTGCAGGAATACTTACTAAGTATTTCATAGACAAAATCGCTTTAACAGGAATCTTCGATCTATTTGAAATTGGAAAAGAAGTAAAGAAGAAGATTTAAGTTGGATTTTTTAAAAGTAAATTCATATTTTTTCAAATATGCGAATTCTAAAGATTGGATTCTAAGAAATATTAGTTTCAGTTTAAACAAAGGAGAAACGCTATTAATATTAGGTCCAAACGGTAGCGGAAAGTCAACGCTTGCTCTTTCATTACTTGGAATAGCACAAAAATATCCTTCTGAATTCAAAGGAGAAATAATCTATAAAGGAAAGAGCATACAAGAGTATGAAAGATATGAGCTTGCAAGAGAAATTAGCATAGTTCAACAAGATCCTGAAGCACAAATCATTACCTTATACGTCGAAGATGAAGTCGCATTCGGTTTAGAAAATTTACTTTACAAAGATATCGAAGAAAGGATTTCTAAAGCACTGAAGCTTGCAAGAATAGAACATAAAAGATATGATGAAACTTATTCTTTGTCTTATGGAGAGAAACAGAAGGTTATTCTTGCAAGTGTTCTTGCAGTTGATAATGAGCTTTTGATTCTAGATGAACCTACTTCAAATTTAGATTCGTTATCTAGAAAAGAATTTTTCAGAATACTCAAAGATCTAAAGGAAAGAAATGTGTCTACAATAATAATAGAGCATAATGTAGATGAAATTGCAAAGTTCGTAGATAAAGTTCTAGTTTTGAATAAAAGAGGAGAATTAATAAAGTTTGGAAAGTTTCCAGATGCAATTTATGAACTAAATACAGAAGATTTAGAAAAACTGGGAATTTGGCTTCCTTTTTCTTTAGAATTAAAATTATTCAAAAAGAACAAGATGAATAATAAAACAATTAAAAATATAAATGAAAAAGTATTAGAGATAAAAAATCTTAATTTTAAATATAAAAAACCTGTATTAAATAATATAAATTTAATTTTCGAAAAAGGGAAGTTATATTCGATTCTTGGCCCTAATGGTGCTGGAAAGACTACGCTTTGCAAGATCATCGCAGGCTTGTTAAAGAATCAGTCTGGCGAATTGAAATTTTATAATTCAAGTAGCGTTCGCTTTTGTTTCCAAAATCCTGACGTTCAATTTATAGGGAATACTGTGCTTGAAGAGCTAGAGATTTCTTATAAGTTCAGTAAAAACAAAAAATACAATCCGATTGAAATTTTGAAAACCTTCGGTTTAGAAGAATTATCCAATTACAATCCCCATATGCTAAGTGAAGGACAGAAGAAAATGCTGACTATTGCTTTATCTTTAATTTATGATCCTGACATTTTGATTTGTGATGAACCTACGTTTGCTTTAGATAGGTATAATGCTAGAAGGATAATGGACATTTTGAGATCTTTAACTTATGAAAACAAAACAGTCATATTTACTACACATGACATTAGATTTGCTCTCGAATATGCAGATCACATTATCTTCTTAGAGAATGGTGAACTGAAGTTTAATGGTTATGTTTATGATTTCATTAAAAGAATTGGCGAATTCAACATAGCTTTGCCTGCAGCTTTCGAATCTTTGAACTTTGAAGAATTGAGAAATTTCATTATTGAAATTCGTGGAAACAATGAAATTTGAAGATATAAATCCCATAACAAAGTTCTTGATTGCGATATTAGTTTTCGCTGTAGTAATTTTCGTTAAAGGAATAATACCTTTAGCCTTAGCTTCATTTTTATTTCTTATCTTGATTTTAATTTATACTTCAAAGAAATCATTCAGTCTTTTTCTTTTAAGCATATTGCCCTTCTTGATGATTATTTGGATAGTCAATGCTGCTTTTACTTTTTGCGGTAAAGAAATAATGAATTTCTTCACTTGGAAGCTTACAGATGCAGGTTTCATTGCAGGAACGACAATAACTTTGAGAATATTTACCATGCTTTTAGCTTCTTACATTTTTGTTTCTTCTACAAATCCAAGAGACTTCCTTCAAGCACTTGTTAAGTATTTTAAAATGGACTATAGGATTGCTTTTGCAGCTTTCATTGCCATAAGATTGCTTAAGGAATCGAGAGCAATAATCAATGATTTCAACCAAGCATTTAAAGCTAGAGGACTTAATCCTTGGAATCCTAGAAGATTCTTTGCTTTGATTTCCTTAATTTTCTTTTCAACAATGAGAAGATTATTTACAATAGCAATTTCTGCAGAAAGCCGTGGATTTGGGAGTTACGATTATAGAATTTTTAGAAGGGAATTGAAAATAGGATTAAATGATTATTTATTTTCAATTATTATTTCATTAATAATTATCTTTTCATTTTTAATTGGAATTTATTATAATGATTTTTATTTTGGTGTATATTCTAATAGTTTTTGTCCTTAGTTACTTATAAGTTTCGAAAATTACTTTATTCTTGTCATTAAGTATTAATATAGCTTTGCTGAAATTTTCTCTTGCAATTTCATCAATATCTCCTAAATACATGTTAGCTACTTTCCATTCATCTTTCAACTTCCATGTTGCGACTAAATGAACCTTTCCCCTTACTTCAATTATCCTTATCTTATCTAAATATTCATCATTTACATCAATCGGTAAATAAACAAAAGAATCTTCTTCTCCAAAAATCCTTCCTTTTATTAAATATCCTTCCTTCTCTAATTTATCTAAAATTGAATTTAATTCTTCGCCTTTAGCTTTGAGGATTTCACTTAGCTCCTCAACGCTTAATACCCTTCTAATTTTTGTTAATTCCTGTAAATTCATTATACTCTATTATACAATGAAAATAAATAGGTTAGTAGCTTGAATGAAATGCTATAGCTTGAAGAATTAAACTGTGCTGATTTGCTTTAAAGCTTTTCTATATTCGAGGATTTTTGATTTGAATGTTCTCGCAGCAGCTTCTGGATCTTCAGCTTTCAATATCGCTGAGATTACAGCTATGCCATCTACGCCTTTGGACAAAACTTGTTCAACATTCTTCAAATTTATGCCTCCTGAAGCGAATACAGGAATCTTAAGTCTTCTCTTTGCTTCTGCAACGACACTTAAAGGAACTATTTCGCAACTATCAACACTTGAAGTTGGGAAGCATGCACAGAAAGAAATGTAATCAGCTCCTACTTTTTCAGCCCAAATAGCTCTTTCTAAATTGTTACCTATTGTATAGCCTACAATCATATCCTTCCTTATTTTTTTGACATCTGAAGGCAAAATATCATAATTATCAAAATGAACGCCATCGGCACCTAGTTCTAAGGCTAAATTATGATCGTTATTGATTATCAACAACGCATCATACTTTCTAGCAAGATTCAATAATTCTTTTCCTAATATCTTAGCTTCTTCTATGCTTTTCCAATTAGACCAGAGTTGCAGAATATCGACGCCGCCTTTCAAAGCTTTTTCAACTCTTTTTAGCAATTCTTCTTTTTCTATACTTGCATCAACTACTAGATACAATCCTCCTTTCATCGTTAATGAACTAATTTAACTTCGATTTATTTGTTTCTAAATTCCCTCCAGAATGCTTCCCAATAAGGATCTATATCAACACTTTCAATCATGATTTTTTTGTTATCTTCAATCAACCATCTTCCATAACTTTTATCTTTAATTTCTCCGATCTCGAATGCCTTTATTCCTTCTTTTTTTAATTCTTTTATCAAATCTTCAGCATAATTTTTTTCAACACAGCAAAGTAATCCTCCTTCGTTCAAAGATTTTAGAGGATCTATTTTGAACAGCTCGCAAACTGCTTTTATATCTTCATCGATTTCTATTTTATCTTTATATACTACGACTCCTTTTTCTGAAGCTTCACAAAGCTCATATATAGCGCCCAGGAGGCCTCCTTCTGTACAATCATGCATAGCATGAACAACCTTTCTAAGACCCAATTTAGCTGCAGTTAAGCTATCTTTTACTGTTGAAAATGAATATAGCATATCGCTTAGTTTCTTTTGAACTCTAGTTCCTAGTTCTTTTTCAACTTTTTCTTTGAAAACCCTTGCAAGTATTGAAGATGCGGAGATAGCAACTCCTTTTGTTAGTATCAATGCGTCTCCTTCTTTAGCCATCGAGCTAGATACATATTCATCTTTTTTTGCAAAGCTAAACATTACGCCTCCGCCAACTACAGTGAAATTACATCCTTCATATTTTCCAGTATGTCCGCCTATGATTGCAATTCCTAATTTTTCCATTTCTTCATGTATTGAATTCCAGTATATTTCGAAATCTGAATAGCTCAATTGAGGAGGTAAATTATAATCAAGGACTGCAAATTGCGGAGCTACACCTGATGTTGCGAGATCTGAAGCAAGCAAATGAACTGTTATCCATGCTGATTCTTTTAATCCCAATGATGGAATGATCGATAGAGGATCTGAAGTGATGAGCAAAACGTTTTCTTCATCTATTTTAACAGCAGCGAAGTCTCCTCCAAGCTTTGGACCTAAAATAACTTTTTCATTACTTTTCCCTAATTTTTTGAATATTACTTCTTTCAAAAACCTTTGACTGGCTTTACCTAATTCACTCATTCCTTGTTTTCACCCCTAAGCAAAGGAAAGCTCCGAAAGGGAATTTTCTTGACTTAAGACTTCCAAATATCTTTGGAAAGGCTGTAGTATCCCAATACACTATTTTGAAATTGTTGTTCAATGCATTTTTTAGTTTTTTCTTTATTCCTAAAATTGAATAAAAAGTAGTATTAATATAGTATGGATTTTTGCCTAACGCAATTTGTATCATTCTTCTCAAAGTAGGTAAGCTCCATTTATTCATTAAGCCTATTATTAAGCCTTTTCTTGAAACTCTTGTAGCCTCCTTTATTACTTCTTCCAACCTAGGCATATATTCCATACATGTTATGAAGGCAATAGCATCGAAAGATCTATCTCTAAAAGGCAAATAATGTGCTTCTCCTTGAACTAAATCTCCTCTCCATCTCTTTTTAGCTTCCTTTAGCATTAGTGGCGAAATATCCATACCTACAGCGTATAGATTGAAATTTTTCTCAAACCATCTAGTAAAATAGCTCGTTCCACATCCAACTTCGAGTAAACTTTCAGCATTTCCCAATTCTTTTAATGCTTTGCTCAATAGTTCTTTTTCAAGTTCTACTACTTTTTTGTATTTTGTTTCATAGAAACTCTCATAATTCTCGACATATTCTTTTCTTAAAAACCAAGGCAGACTCATTAATATACACTAATAAGTCAGTTTATAAATTAGTTATTATGTTATATCCTGAGGAATTATTCATTAAAGATATTTTACCTAATTTCAGAATTGTTTTGGCAAAAAAACTAATAGAGAAAGGATATTCACAATCTAAAATAGCTAAGCTTATAGGCGTAACGCAAGCAAGGGTTAACACATATGCCAAAGCTGACTTGAAAAAAGCATTAGATAAGATTGAAGAGATTGGCTTCAATATAGAAGAATTCAACTCTTTAATCGATTCGATTGTCAATGAACAATCTTTAGATGCAATATTCATACTTAGGAATCTTAGAAATTATTTCCTTTCATCTTTAACTTCTGGCTTATTGTGTAAATATCACATTAAAGTAGCTAACTTAAGTCCTTATTGTGATGTATGTTTAAAATATAAAGAAGTCTCGAGCTTAACTGAAAGATTGAAAATGATGCAAGAGATTAAAAAAGCCGTTGAAAATTTAGTTTCTTCAAAAGAATTCTTCTTTTTAATTCCAGAAGTATATACAAACTTGGCTTATTCACTACCAAATCCTCAAGGAATAAATGATGTTTTATCTTTTCCAGGAAGAATAATAAAGTTCAAGAATGCTGTGAAAATAATTTCAGAACCTGAATTCGGGGCTTCTAAGCATATAGCTAACATGTTAATAGAAGCAAATAAGAAAAATCAGGAGATAAGGGCTTGTCTCTGCATAAAGTATGATGAAAATATTTTAAGGATAATTAAATCACTTAGATACTCTTTTGCCTTCAACTATAAGAAGAAGAAAATTTATCAAGATCCTGTAGTGGAAGCTTTCAAGGAATTCTTGAAGAATAATCCTGTGCCACAGATATTGATAGATAAAGGAGGAAAGGGATTAGAACCTGTATGTTATATATTTGGCAGAAATCCTTCAGAAGTAGTTAGTATAGCCTTGAGTATTTCTAAAAGTTATTTCGAGCGAGTAATAGTTGCGATATAGTTTTAAATTTGTATTTTTTTAAAGAAATAGCATCATGATAAGAAAAGTTGTAATACCTGCTGCAGGCTTAGGTACTAGATTATTATCTGTAACAAAAGAACTGCCTAAAGAAATGCTACCGATATTTTATAGAAACTCAAATGGTGATATTTATCTAAAGCCAATCTTACAAGTCATTTTTGAACAGTTTTATAAAGAAGGATTTAGGGAATTTTGCTTTATCGTAGGTAGAGGAAAAAGGGCTGTAGAAGATCATTTCACTCCTGATTTTTCATTTCTTTCGTTGCTAAGAGAAAGGGGAAAAGAGAAAATTGCTAAGATGATGGAGGAATTTTATGAAATGATTCAAGATTCTATAATTGTTTGGATAAATCAACCTGAACCTTTAGGTTTTGGTCATGCTGTTTATTTATCGAAGAAATTTGTGAGAGACGAACCGTTTATAGTAGCTGCAGGTGATACTGTAGTCCTAACAAAGAACGAATCTCATATTAAAAGGTTAATAAATAAGCATCAAAAAGAAGGAGCAATTGCTACTCTTCTTCTTCATGAAGTTGAAGATCCAAGCGAATACGGCGTTGCAATAGTTAAGGATGAAAAAGTCATAAAGGTGGTTGAAAAACCTAAAGAAAAGATTTCAAATTTAGCAATATTGCCAATATACGTATTTGAGCCAATAATCTTCAATTCTCTGGAAGCTACTCATAAAGGCCATGGAGGAGAAATCCAGCTAACTGATGCAATACAAAAACTCATATCTTGGGAACTAAAAATAACGTATGAAATTTTAGATAAGGAAAGTAAATGCTTAGACATCGGTCATCCAATATTTTATTATAAATCTTTGATTGAATCTTTTGAATCCTCTACTTGGCTTAAATAATAGTTATTTCTAATAAGAAAAAATGAAGGTTGGCGTAATAGGAGCAGGATATGCAGGGTTAACTTTAGCATGTCTTGCTGATAAAGGTCATGAAGTTATTTTCATCGATGTAGACGAGAATAAGGTTAAAAAAATAAATGAAGGCTTATCTCCTATTTTTGAACCGGGCTTAGATGATATAATTAGAAGAAACATAGGTAAGAGAATATGGGCATTCAACGATTATCATAAACTAATTGATTGCGACGTTATTTTCATATGCGTTCCAACACCTTCAAATGATGACGGCTCTATCAACTTATATTATGTTCGAAATGCAATTGAAAACGTTGCAAAAGTTTTGAAATTCATAAATAAGTTCGTCGTCATCGCTGTTAAGAGCACTGTTTTGCCAGGAACAACGATTTCTCTAATCCCAATCATTGAAGAAATATCGGGTAAAAAAGCAACAATAGATTTCGGCATTTGCATGAATCCAGAGTTTTTAAAAGAAGGTAGTGCAGTCCGTGATTTCTTAAATCCAGATAAAGTAGTCATTGGCATTATCGATGAAAAATCTAAAGAAATCATGCTTGAATTATATAAATGGGTTGATGACAGAGTTCCTAGAATAGTAACTAATCCAAATACTGCTGAAATGATAAAATATGCACAAAATGCAGCATTAGCTTCGAGAATCTCATTCATAAATGAAATTGCAAACATTTGTGAAAAGTTCAATGTTGATATATTAGATGTAGCTTATGCGATAGGATTAGATCCTCGTATAGGTCCATATTTCTTGAAAGCTGGTATAGGTTTTGGAGGAAGTTGCTTACCGAAGGATTTAAAAGCTTTGATTAATGCAGCAGAATCAAAAGGAGTAGATGTGATGGTTTTGAAGTCTATTTTAGAAAGAAATGAGAAGCAACCTTATAGAGCAATAGAATTGTTGAAATCTTTCATTCCTAACTTAAAAAATAAAAAGATTGCGCTACTTGGTTTATCTTTTAAATCCAATACAGATGATATAAGAGAATCTTCTGCAATAAAAATAGCTAAGAAGCTAATTGAAGAAGGTGCATATGTTAAAGTCTATGATCCTAAAGCTATGGAGAATGCGAAAAAGGTTTTAGGAGAAAAAGTAGAATATTGCAAATCAGCTATAGAATGTCTAAAAGATTCTGATGCATGCATTATTGCAACAGATTGGGAAGAATTCAAAGATATCGACTATTCAAAATTCAAAATTCCAATAATTGATGGAAGAAGAATATTGGATCGCATTAAAGCTAAAAATTTGGGAAATAGATATAAAGGTATAGGATGGCCGGCGAATTAGAAGATGAGGAGTTGAAAAGAATTCTTGAAAAGAAATATAGAGAAATATTAAAAGAATTCGAAAAACCTAAGCTAAAATATGGAAAACCTATTGTTTTAAATTCGAATAATTTTGATGAATATATACAAAAAGCAAAAATTGCTATTATAGATTTTTGGGCTGAATGGTGTATGCCATGTAAAATTATTGCACCTATAATTGAAGAATTAGCAAGAGAATATCCTGATGTATTATTTGGAAAAGTAAATGTTGATGAAAATCCAGATTTAGCAGAAAGATTTTATGTTTCAGCAATACCTACATTAATTCTTTTTAAAAATGGTGAATATCAAGATAGAATCGTTGGCGTTGTTCCAAAGATAAAACTTCAAAAACTTATTGATAGCTATCTCAGTATTTAAACTTCATCTTTTTTATAGGGATGTATACATAAATCTATAAATCAAAAAAGAAAAGATTTATAAATAAGTTCTTTTAGAAAATATACAACTATGTCAGCACAAGCAAAAACTGAAAAGGAAGAAGCAAAAGTATATGTAAAAGGTAAATGGTTAACAGTAAAAGAAGTATCTCAAAGTTATGGTAAACCACTAACTGCAACCGCAATTGAAATTTTAAAATGGTTAAGAGAAAAAGGAGAACCTGTATATTTCTTAGATTTTGTTAAAGAATTAAATCTAAATAAAATTACAGCATATTATACTTTAAGAAAACTTGAAGCAAAAGGTTTAATAGTAAGAATAGGTAAAAGAAACGCTCTTATAGGATTAACTCAAAAAGGTTTTGAAGAAAGTCAGAAAGCTTAAAAATAATTTAATTTAAATTTTTTTATGTTACCTATTTCTGAGATATTCTATTCTATTCAAGGCGAGGGCTTAAATCTAGGAAGACCTTCGATTTTCATTAGGCTTTATTATTGTAATCTTTATTGTTCTTGGTGCGATACTAAATATACTTGGTTGAATCAAGAGAAAGCTAAAGAGGGCATTGATTATTTTCTAATGGATAATGAAGTAATTTATAAAGCAATTTCAAGCTATCCTGCTAACAATGTAGTGATAACAGGTGGCGAACCTCTTTTACATCAATCGAAATTGGTTGATTTGATCAAATTACTTAAAACTAAAAACTATAGTGTAGAAATAGAAACGAATGGAACGATCATGCCTAAGGCAGATTTGATCGATAAAGTAGATTTATTTACAGTTTCCCCTAAGTTAGCAAATTCAGGAGTTAAATACGAACATAGAATAAGAAAGGATGTTTTAAAGTTATTCTCATCACTTGAAAATGCTGTGTTTAAATTTGTAATACAAGAGAAAGAAGATATCGAAGAGGTTTTATCGCTCGTTAAAGAATTAGGAATAAAAAATGAAAAGATATTTTTAATGCCTGAAGGAACTGACCCATCGATATTGCTATCAAGGTCTTCATGGCTTGTTGAAATATGTAAGGAATTCAATTTTAAATTTAGTCCAAGACTCCATATCATGATTTGGGGCAATAAAAGAGGAGTTTAGTAAGGAAGATTGTATTTCTTTTTAAATTCTCTTTGTACTACCTTACCTAGATCATTATATATTAAAATGATGAAATACAAGCTTAAAGCAGCTAATATAATACCTAATATTGAAAGATAACTTTGATTATAAATTATACCAAAGATGTAAAAAAGTAAAGGTCTTAAGTAACCATCGACAGTTTCTATAGTATCAAAAGTAAAGTATAATACCACAAAGAATCCTATCAATGAAATTAAAAAAAATGAATGTCTAGATAAGTCATTTTCATTTAAATCTTTACTTAATGAATAAAAGGATAAGACTAAGGAAAGTATTAATATAGATGCGATTATCAATAAAATCCTTAATATAAATATTCCAACTGCTACGCTATTCATTAGAGGATTTTTAAAAATAACATTTATGATATCATAACTGAATCCTACATATGAAAGTAATATTATGAACTCTACAATGAATAAAATGCTGAAAATAATAATTAAAATACCTGTTATTAAATAACTAATTCTATAACGTGTTTTTTCCTTTGATATCGAGAAAAATCCTCTAGCAATTTCTATGAAGCTCGCGAAAATTAAAACTTCTCCAAGAACTGGAGAACCAGGTATAGGTAAACCTATGAATATAACTGCTAATAAAAATATGCCTATGCCGAGAGTGATCTTTGTAAGTTTATTTAATATTGCATCTCCACTTAATCCTTGCATACCTAACTCCTTCTATCTTTATTCAAATTTAAGCTTTATTGTAGAAGATGAATTTTTTTATGCTTCCATATTTTATCTCTCTGAAGACTTCGTTTGCTTCTTCAAGTTTGAAATATTTCTTCTCTACATCGCTTATATTCATTTTCTTAAGTAATTCAAAAGACTTAATTATCTCTACTTGATTGGGTATACCAATTCCTATTATTTTTTTGTTTTCAAAAAAATGAGGAATCTTAATGCTTGAGAGTCCAGTTAAAATCAATTTTCCACCTTTCCTTAGCTTATTTAATATTTCTTCAATTATAATATGAGAATCGCACGTTACGATTGCATAATCAAAATATCCTTTCTCGACATATTTTAATTCATTAGAACTCGGATCATTTTTTCTCATAGAAAAATGTTTAATTTCCATGTTTCTAATCTCAGCGATTGCTTTGGCGAATTTTGCTATCATATCATCACCTATAATTGCTATTCTGCTTTCAAAACTATTTTCTATATAATTTAGACCCTTAAACGCAATTGCAAATTCGCATAACGCAAAAGTCTCATCTTTTATCCATTGAGGGACTTTTATCAATCTTTTAGACTTTATTCTTATAAACTCTGCAAGTCCGCCATCTGCGCTTTCTCCTGTTATTATTAAAGATTCACATAAATCTTGTCTATTCATCAAACAATTGTAGCACTTATCGCATGAATCGTATATGAAACTAATTGCAACTCGTTCATTTAGTTTGAAATTGCTGACCTTTGAACCTAATTTTTCAATTCTTCCTATAATCTCATGTCCAGGTATCAAAGGAAGCTTCCTTGGATAGCCATATAGCATCCATTTACCTTCAATAATATCCAAATCAATTTTGCATATTCCACAATACTCGACTTTAACAAGAACTTCATCCTCTGCTAGCTCTTTCAATCTTATCTCTCTAGCTACTAAAGGTTTTTCTTCTATATTTGATGGCTTTACTAAAAAACAAGCTTTCACGAACTACTTTCTATTAATCTTTTATGCGTCTTCATCATACATCTATTCCATATTATTTCAATGTTGTTTTTCTTTGCAAGTTCAACAGCTTCTTTATTATATATGCCTTCTTGAAGCCAAATTAGCTTAATATCGCCTCTTTCAATTGCATCTTTTACTACATTTATCACATCTTCAGAAGGTCTGAAAACGTCAACAATATCTATTTTTATATCCTTTGGTATATCCTTAAGGCTTTTATAGGATTTTTCTCCAAAAACTTCGTCTGCAAATGGATTAACAGGTATTATTTTATAGCCTTTTGTTTTGAGATACAATGGAACATAATGGGCTGGCTTACCGCTGGTTCTTGAAGCACCTACAACAGCTATTGTTTTTGAATTTTTCAATATTTCTTTTAATTTTTCATCCGAATATCCATCATCAGGTATTTCGCTCATATTATTATGAATAAATTAAGCAATATTTACGATTAAATTTTATTATACCTTCTCGAAATAGTTAAATATGCAATTGGACTTAACAAGTTTTCCACTTTACATAGCTTTGGTATCTCTCTTATATGCAGCGGTTCAAATCGCATTGTTATTGAGACAAAATCCTGGAAGCAAAAGAATGCAAGAAATTGCTAATGCGGTTAAAATCGGTGCTACAGCTTTCCTCATTAAAGAATATTTAGTAATCCTTCCTGCAGGAGTAATATTAGCGATCGCTATTTATTTATTAGTTGGGCCAATTCCCGCACTAGGTTTCGTAACAGGTGCTTTATTTTCAGCTCTTGCTGGTTTCATAGGAATGAGTATAACAGTAAGATCCAGTTCAAGGGTAGCTCAAATAGCTAGTAAAGGCTTAGGTCATGCATTAAGTTTAGCCTTTAGAGGAGGAAGCGTAATGGGATTTAGCGTTGCAGGTTTTGCTCTTTTAGGATTGTCTTTATTCGTCTTATTATTTGGGAATGATATAGTGACGAGTCCAGCATTAATAGCTGGATTAGGATTTGGGGCAAGTTTAATTGCAATGTTCATGAGAGTTGGTGGAGGAATTTATACAAAGGCTGCAGATTTAGGTGCAGATCTAGTAGGTAAAGTAGAAGTAGGAATACCTGAGGATGATCCGAGAAATCCTGCAGTTATAGCAGATAACGTAGGAGATAACGTAGGAGACTGTGCAGGAATGGGTTCGGACGTTTATGAATCTTATATAGTTATAGGAATTGCTTCGATAATTTTAGCAGCGCTATTATTACAACCAACCTCTGATTTCCCCTTCAAAGATTTCTCGCTTATTTATTTGCCACTTTTAATAGGTGCATTTGGAATAATAGGTTCAATCATTGGTTCATTATTCGTAAATCCAAAGTTGGGAAATAGATTACCTCCGATGAGGGTTTTAGATATTGCTTTCATAATTTCTAGCATAATTGTGATAATTCTAACTTACGTAATAAGCTACTCAATAATGCCTTCAAATATTGCTCAAAGTATAACTATCGCTGCCATAACTGGAGTAGTTTTAGTAGTGGTAATCGAAAAGATTGTAGACTACTATACTTCTTATAACTATAATCCAACAAAGTCGATTGCTGAAGCATCTAAGATCAGCGCGGCTACAAACTTCTTGCAAGGATATTCTGTTGGTCTTAAAAGCACAGCTCCTAGTGCCTTAGCTTTAGTCATCGCAGTATTAATAAGTTATTTAAGCGGTTATTATGCTACTAACAATAGTCTTTTCGCAGTATATAACACTGCAATAGCTACGATGGCTATGCTTTCTTTAACAGCTATAGTTATGTCCATAGATTCTTATGGACCAATTACTGATAATGCAAATGGAATTGTTGAGATGAGCGGATTAGGTGAAGATGTTAGGCTCGTAACCGAAAAATTGGATGCTGTTGGAAATACTGTCAAGGCTACGACTAAAGGTTTCGCCATAGCAAGTGCAGCATTATCTGCTCTAGCCTTATTCCAAGCTTTTCAAACAGAAGTTGCAATCAAAGCACAAACTATTCCTAAATATATACAAGCATATGGTTCATCTTCAATACAGTTCGTTCTTTCAGATCCAAAGGTTATAATCGGCTTATTAGTAGGAGGTTTGCTTCCTTTCTTCTTTTCTTCTTTCTTAATAAGCGCTGTAGGAAGGACAGCGATGAAAGTTGTTCTAGAAGTGAGGAGACAATTCAAAGAAATACCTGGCTTGTTAGAAGGAAAAGCTTCACCAGATTATAGCAAATGCATAGGTATAACTACGCAGGAATCTTTGAAAGAACTCGCTCTTCCTGGTTTGCTTGCAGTGTTAACGCCTATTGTTTTAGGCTTAATCCTAGGGCCTTTAGCTTTAGGAGGTCTTTTGATAGGAAGCGTAGTAAGTGGAGTTTTTCTAGCTTTACTCATGGCAAATGGAGGTGCAGCATGGGATAATGCCAAGAAATTCATCGAGCTAGGTAATTTTGGTGGAAAAGGAAGCGATGCTCATAAAGTAGCTATAGTGGGAGATACGGTAGGAGATCCATTTAAGGATACAGCAGGACCGTCATTGAACTCTTTGATAAAAGTCTTAAACACAATATCTATAGTCTTCCTTTCAACTATAATGACTTATGCAATTCTAGTGTGATCATTCTATTTTTATAATACCTTTTTTAGTACCAACTAATATTTCTGAAATATTTTCATAAAAGATACCATTTTCTATTACACCTTTTATCTCATTTATTTTCTCAGATAACTCTTTAGGATTTTCTATTATTCCGAAGTTAGCATCTATTATATAGTTTCCGTTATCTGTAATTATTGGCCCGTCTTTAATTCTTTCACCAGTTCTAATTTGCACTTCTGCACCCATTTTTTTTAGTCTTAATATTACAGGTTTCAATGCAAATGGCAAAACTTCAATAGCCACTTTGGCTTTTTCTCCAATTTTGTTAGAAAGTTTTGATTCGTCTACTAAAATTACATATTTTTTCGAACAAGAAGCTATAATTTTCTCTCTTAACAACGCAGCTCCTCTTCCTTTTAGCGCAAATTTTCTCCTATCTACTTCATCGGCTCCGTCAAAGCTTATATCTAATTCAGGATATGAATCTAAACTCTCAATTCTTAATCCTAAAGATGAAAGCTTTAAATATATCTGGCTTGAAGCAGGTACGAAGCCTATATGCCATCCTTCTTCAGCGATCTTTTTATAAATTTCATCAATAAACAATTCAATAGTGCTTCCTGAACCAAGACCAATAACATTACCATCTTTAATTAATTTAATAGCTTCTTTAATTGCGTTTAGTTTTAATTCACTCATATTTGGATTATTGAAAATAATTTAATAAATGAAATATTAATCAAAATCGATGAAGTTCTATACTCGTACAGGAGATAGTGGAGAAACAAGCTTAATGCATGGAGAGCGCGTATTCAAAGATGATGAAAGGATTGAATGTTTAGGCAATTTGGACGAATTAAGCTCATTTATCGGTTTAGCTATTTCTAGAATCAAACATGAAGAAATTAAAAATAATTTAATAGAAATACAAAAGATCATTTATTTTGCAGGTGCAGAAATTGCTGATACAAAAAATCAAACAAGAATAATAAAAGAAGAACATTTGGAAGCGTTAGAAAAAATAACAGATGCATATTCTTCTAAAATCGAACCTTTGAAACATTTCATTCTACCAGGAGGTTCTGAAGCTTCCTCTTTGATTCATGTTTGCAGGGCTGTTTGTAGAAGACTAGAACGCTCCTTAGTTAGGCTTAATAAGAAAGATAGGTTGAATCCTGTCCTCTTAAAATATTTCAATCGTTTATCTTCTTTTCTTTTCGTTCTAGCATTATACATAAATAAAATTGAAGGGTATAAAGAATTAGAAGCGAAATTTTAATTTTATCTTAATTAAAATTGTTCTGTTGCTAACTATTTTATTCAAAAAATTAAATAAATTTGCCTACTTCCAAGAATCACTTCATTTATTCAAGCTACTCTATCATTTTTTATGAACTTTCAAATACATTTCAGCTTATTAAAATCGCTTTAATTTTATTTCTATGGACGATTTAATTAGCGAAGATAGTAAAGACAAATTTAAAGAAAAATTCCTATCTTCTATTCTTGGAAAGCATGAAGAGACTCTGAAAGCACCTTTGGATGGGATAATAGTAACCGATCTAACACATGCGGCTGCAGGCCCTTTCACCACAATGTTATTATCCGAATTAGGTGCTAAAGTAATAAAAATCGAATCCTTGATGGGAGACCAAACAAGAAAATGGGCACCTTTTGTTAAAGGCATGTCTTCTTATTTCATGAGCATGAATAAGAACAAGTATAGTATTGCGATAAATTTGAAGAAAGAAGAAGGAAAGGAAATTCTGAAAAAGCTAATTAAAATAAGTGATGTTTTTATCGAAAATTTTCAACCTGGTGTAATAAAGAGATTGGGTTTTGGTTACGATGATGTTTCTGAGATGAATAGATCGATAATTTATTGTAGTATTTCAGGATACGGGCAGTATGGTCCTTGGAAAGAATATCCTGCATATGATTTAACGATACTCGCTACAAGTGGTCATTTAAGTATAACTGGTGAGGAAGGAAGACCTCCTGTAAAATTCGGAGTCGCTATCGCTGATTTAACAGCTGCCTTCTTCGCTACTATAGCTATAATTTCTGCATTATATAAGAGATTAAAAACAGGTCAAGGTGAATATATCGATATTTCAATGTTCGATGCAAACTTACAAACTCTTACATATCAAGCCTCTTATTATTTTGCTACACATGAAAATCCTAAAAGACTTGGTTCAGCACACCCTGGAATATGCCCTTATCAAGCTTTTGAAGTAAACGATGGATATGTTGTAATATGTGTTGGTAACGATAAAATGTGGCAAAGCTTTTGTAAAATAATAGATAGAGAAGACTTGATAAACAATCCCAAATTCAAAACAAACGAACTAAGAGTTATCAATAGGCAAGAATTGGTTGAGGAATTGAGTAAAACTTTGAAGAAATTTAAAAAACATGAAATAGTTGATATTTTAATTAAAGCAGGAATACCTGCTGCATCTATTTTAAGTGTTAAAGAGGCTTTAGAAAATGAACATACAAAAGCTAGAAAGATGGTGAAAAGTTTACAAGCATCCTATGGAGACATTCTAGTGCTGGGATCTGCTTTTAAGTTTTTGAATTCAAGTGCAATTATAGCTAAAGCCCCTCCAATGCTAGGAGAAGATACTGATAATATCTTAAAAGCTTTGGGATATTCAGAAGAACAAATAAGAGAGCTGAAAGAAAAAGGAATTATAAATCCAGACGTTAAGAAAGATATTGAAATTTAAGAGTAATAATATCAAAAGTAAATATATAGTAGTTAAGGTCTTTATTTTAAAATAACTTTTATGATATTATTCTAATTTAAATTCTCTATTAATTAAATAACTAAGATCTTATTTTTTTATATAGAAGTATCGATATTTATAAATATAGCTTCTTCTTATATCTTTTTATTTAGCATATTGGTAAATAGTAACTATGTAATCATTACTTTCTAAGATGCTTCACATCGATAGTTAATGAGAATTCTGCTTATTTCTTTCTTCTTTGATAATTTTAAATATCTTTAATTTATGTTTCCGTAAATTTATTTAATGGCAAGATTTTACGTGGTCAGTGGAGGTCCTTGTTCAGGTAAGACTACGCTCATCAAATATCTTGAATCAAAAGGCTTTCCTGTTTTACATGAAACTGCAAGGAAACTTGTTGAAAAAGGCATTTTGAAGAAAGAGGATTTTTTAGACAAAAATAAAAGAGATTTCATTCAAAGAGTTATTTTCAAAGAACAAATCAGAGCTGAAGAATCTGTTCTTTCTTATCCTTTTGTATTTCTAGATAGAAGTGTAGTTGATGGGATTGCATATTACTGGATTATAAATCTTGAACCTCCTAGAGAAATGATAGAAATCGCTTCAAAGAGAAATTACGAATGTATTTTCATACTTGAGCAATTAGATAAATTTGAAAAAGATGAGGTAAGATATGAAGAGCCTGAAGAAGCTAAAAAAGTCCATGAACTTATTGTAAGAGCATATAACATGCTAGGCTATAAAACTATTAGGATCCCTGTTATGCCTGTAAAAGACAGAGCGATTTTAATCTTAAAGAATATTGAACTATTATAGGAATATTCTATTACTAGAATTTAAATAGGGAATTTTAAGTTATAAGCTAAATTGACGCTCCATTATGAAATTGAACCTACATCAAAGAGAGAAAAATTAGTAGAACAATTTCTAAAATTAAAGGGTTTAGTCGATAAAATAAATGTTCCCGAAAATCCTCTCGGTCAGCTTAAGCCTTCTTCATTGGCGATTTCTATATTAGCAAAAGAATTGGGACTTGAACCTGTTTTGCATTTGAGAACAAGAGATAGGAATTTTTTGAATCTTAAATCCGAAATTTATGGTGCAATAATCTTTGATATAAAAGATATTTTGATAGTAAAAGGTGATGCGAAAGAAGATAAAGAGTATGAAATAAAAAATGAAGAAAAATTAGAAATAATTGCTGAAAAACTCAAGGCGGATGAAAAAATTTCTAAGCTACGAATAGGTCTTCCTTTGATTAAGCTAGATATATACAATGAAAGCGTAAAAACTCGCTTAGCTTCATGCGCAGATTTCTTCGTAACGCTTCAAGTTAATAGCCCTGAAGATATTCCAGGAGAATTATTAGACTATGCAAAAAAGAACAATAAAAAAATTCAATCTTATTATTTGCTAATTTCAGACAACAATAAATCTTATCTTAAATCTTTAGGTTTTGAAATCAAGGAGAAAAGCATAAAGGAGTATATTGAAGACGTTACAATTCTTGAGAACATGCTCGATGCAGTTATTTTGTCATGTCCAAGGGATTTTAACTTTTTGTTAGATTTCTTGAATAAGTATAATAAAAGATGAAGATCCAATCTTTTTTAACAGGTTTATTTCCGAGGAGTAAAGAATTAAGAAAGGCTATTAGAGCCTATCAGAAGAAAGAGATAAATAAAGAAGATCTAGAAAAGGTATATTCTAGCGAAGCTAACAAATTGATAGAGATACAAAAAGAATTAGGAATTTCATATTATCAAGAAGGAATGCTCAAATGGCAAGACTTATTAAGACCTCTATGTAATTATCATGGTATTCAAGAAGGCACTCTAATAAGATGGTTTGAAACAAACTTCTTTTACAGAATGCCTATCATTAAAGATAAGATTAAATATGAAGAACCTGTGCTAAGAGAATTTTATTGTCTTGATACTTTAAAAGGAGCGAATAAAGTTATGATTCCCATTCCTGACCCTTTAACCTTTGCAATTCTTTCTGAGAATTATCATTATTCAAGGATAAAAGATTTGGTTGATGATATTTCTGAGGTGATTATTGATGATATTTCTAATATCAAAATTAATATTGATGCTTTTCAAGTTATTTCTCCTGCAATAGGATATTATGAGTTAGATGATGAAGATTTGAAATCGTATAATGATTTTCTGAAAAAACTAAGGTATTTCAACAAAAAAATTATTGTTCATTTTAGTTTTATAAGACATCCTTCTTTCCTGTCGAAAATTCAAGATTATGATATTCTTTCTTTGGATCTTTGTTATGGAGATAGAGAGAAAATAATCAAGGCAATACCTAATTGTAATGCTCTTTCTCTTGGTTTAATAGATGTTTCTACATCGTTGATTGAAGAGGCTTCTTATTTATTGAAAGAAATAAAGCGAATTTCAAATTACAAAAAGCTTAGCGAATTATACATAACGAATTCATCTGATTTAGATCTATTACCTTATGAGAAAGCAATTGAAAAAATTAAAGTCATTAAAGAGGTTCTAAATCATGAGCTCTGAAATTTTGCAAACTCAAGAAATAGGTAGCTTATCAAGGCATAAAATGTTCAAAGAAGAGTTGACTGAAAGCGAAAAGAAAGAAATCATCCAGGAAGGATTGGAACTAGGAGTAGAAAACATTGAAGAACTTGAAGATTTACTCAACAAAGGAGGTTATAAAACTTATAAAGATAAGATAGAAGAATTTGCTTCTCTTTTCGCTATAAGGATGTTCGAAAAAGTAGGCTTAGATATAATATTTAATGGTGAACAGCCAAGAAAAGAAATGTATCATTACCCACTCCAATTCATCAAAGGATTTAGATTCGTAGGTGAAGCAAGAGTTTTTGACAATCAATACTTTCCGAGAGCTGAGATCTTTGAAGAACCTATATTAATAGAGCCTTATCACTTAAAAGAGTTTCTTTTCGTCAAATCTAAGACAAAAAAGAAAATCAAAATACCAATAACAGGAGCATATACGCTTGCAGACTGGTCTTATAATTTATTTTATCAGAAAAAATGGATAGGTAAGCTGAATGATTATTATAAGGAGAAATATGAAGCTAAAAGAGAGCTAGCTATAGAACTTGCTAGGAAAATCATAAGGAAAAATATCTTAGCATTGGTAGAAAACGGTGCTGAAATAATACAAATTGATGAACCTGCCGCTACTACTGTGCCAGAGGAAATACCAATATTTGTCGAAACTTTAATCGAATCAACAAAAGGTATCAATTGTAAATTCAACGTTCATATTTGCTTTTCAAGGGATTATAGAATGCTTTTCCCAAGTATACTCGAAGCAAAAAATGTTTCTCAACTTGCTTTAGAAATGGCTAATAGAGATACAAAAGAATTAGGATTAGAACGAAATATAAGGAAAGGATATTCTTTTCTTGAATTTTTCAAGGACTATTCTAATGAATTAGAAATTGGCTTAGGCGTTATCGACGTTCATACAGATTTCATTGAACCTGTCGATCTAATTAAAGATAGAATAAGATATGCGATTAAACTCCTTAAAGATCCTACTAAAATATATATAAATCCTGATTGTGGCTTGAGAACCAGAACATGGAAAGTTGCTAGGGCTAAACTAGAGAACATGGTTAAGGCTGTAAAAGAATTAAGAAAAGAATTTTCATAACAAAGCTATATTTCTTAGAAAAACTTTTAACCTTATAACAAGAGATTTCTACGATGTTTGTAAGCATAACTAATGAGATTGCAATTGATGAAGGCTCTATCTTCGCTGGTGGCTTAGGTGTTTTAGAAGGAGATAAATTTTATGCTATGGCGAGATTAAATAAAGAATATCTTGTCTTGACTCCTTTTTATCCAAAGGGTTATATAAGATATGAATTTAAAAATAATGATCCAATTCCAGTCGAAGATAATTTTCCAGAAACTTTGTTAGATAAGTTAAAAGAAATATATAAAACTAAAATCACATTAAAGGATTTCTCAGTAAATTTAGGTTATTATGAATATAAATTAAATACTGCCAGTATAGTATTCATAAAAATTTTGGATGATAAGTTAGCTAATGAGTATTTAGGCAGATTATATGACCATGGACAACAAAGAATTATGTTTTATAGGTATCTTATCATATCAAAGGCCTGTCTTGATTTTCTTAGCAACTATATTGGTTTTAAAAATATCGATGTTATAGATATACAAGAGTCTTTCTTTGCCTTTCTTCCATTGTTTCTTATTGAGCTTGATGAAAGGCCTAAAATAAGATTAATTCTTCATACTCCTGTTCCTTGGGGGCATCCCAGTTTTTCTAGGGATCTTTTCAAAAATGAAATGCAATATGAGTTCATAGAAAGAGAAGTTAACATGACTACTTTAGCAGCCTCACTTTGCGATGAGATAATCACTGTGAGCAAAAAACATGAAGAGGTATCTAAAAAAATGTTACCACATTTCTCAAGAAAAATAAGACATGTAACGAATGGAATAGAAATATATCGATGGATGGATCCAGAGTTGCTCAAACATTATCAAAATAATACATTGAGCATTGAGAATTTGAAAAGTATCAAAGCGAGAGCTAAATCGAATTTCTTAGATTTCCTGAAGAATTACAAAGAATTAAAAAAGGAAAATATGCTGATTTCATGGACTAGAAGGACAGTTACATACAAAAGACCGTATTTCATATTGAATTTCATCGAAGAAAATCCAGACTTAAATGTAAATTTCATCTTAGCAGGAAAGACAGATCCTAGAGATAACGAGGGACTTTCTTATATGAAAAGAATGAAAGAGATTAGTGAAAGATATTCGAATGTTGTATATATCTGGAAATATGATACAAATTTGGCTAAAATGGTTTTTCAAGCCTCAGATTTAATATTGTTTACACCTATTTCGGGCTGGGAAGCCAGTGGTACTTCTATGATGAAAGCAGGGATTAACGGAACGCCTACTTTGTCATCTAAAGATGGGGCATCTTTAGAACTAATAAAAGATGGCTATAATGGATGGTTTTTTGGAGAGGAATTAAGAGAGCTCATAACACCAGGCTCTCCAAAAGCTTGGGAAGTAGATTCTCATGACTTTCAGGATTTCAGTAAAAAAATGAAAATGATTATTGATATATGGAATAAAGATAAGGATAAGTTTTATGAAATAGCCTTAAATGCCATTCTTTCTTTTGTACCATTTGTTTCAGCAGATAGAATGTTGAAGGAATATTATGGATAAGAATATTTAAAAATATTAACAAATATTTAGTTAAGTGCCGGCCTAGCTCAGCCCGGTAGAGCACCCGGCTGTTAACCGGGGGGTCATGGGTTCAAATCCCATGGCCGGCGCTATCTTATGTAGAAATCTTTTACTCTTATTACATCAAAAGGATGCGGTGTGCTATATTCTTCTAGTAACAAATTCTCCTCAGCAACCAAGCTATGTATTGTTTTCGGTTTTATTCTAACAGGATTTCCTTGTACAAGCTTTTCTTTTCCTATTAGGTTTAGACTTTCATCATAGAATTCGACGAACCCAAAACCTTTAATTGTATTTATTGTTTCATCCTTTTCAACATGATAATGAATCGAAGTTTTATACTCTGCTTTAATAAACAACTCTTTGACTAAGTATTTTTCGTTGTTTACTATTATCTTTTCATATCCCCATGGTTTATCTTCTCTGTTTTTATAATATTCTCTAACATATTCAAGATCTTTAATAGAATCTATTGAATGCCAGAAGACATCTTCCATGTAACATGCTATATTACCTTCACTTGCAGCTTTAGGGAATACCGTTCTTTCTATATCATTAAAATAATATTCATGTTTAAAGTAATCTAATGCTTCCCTCTTGAGATAATAAACACCTGCATTTATATAGTGCGGAAGAATTGGCTTTTCGAGAAAGTTTGTAATTTTTCCATCTTCTATGGATACAATACCATATGGGCTTTGCATTTTCGTTACTGCTATAATTATATGTTCTTTTCTTTTATTCGAGAATTCTATGAACTTCTTCAAATTAAAGTCATGAATTACATCACCGTTCATGATTACCATATCAGAATTGGTATTTTCTAATGCATTCTTTATAGCGAAGTGTGTGCCCATAGGTTTATCTTCTATTAAGTACTTAAGCTTCAAATTTTTCCATTCATTTCCAAATCGCTCCATAATTTTCTCGTATAAATGTCCTACCATTAGATAGACTTCTTTTATTTCGCTATATCTTAGATCATTTAATTGCTTATCTAAAATCGTATAATTTTCTTTTATTTCAATTAGAGCTTTAGGGAAATTATTTGTAAGTGGCTGAAGCCTTTTTCCATAACCTCCAGCTAATATACCACCGACTACGTTCATCGTTGATATTAACTATTATTGCTTTTAAACCTTTTCTATCATTTTAAGTTTTCGTTTTATTTTCTTTAAAGTTCCACTTGTTAGCTCTATTTTTGCTTGAATATTAACATTTGATTTCCTAAGGAAAAATATGCTTGCTCTGAAATGGTCAGCAAATTCACTATTACATTTGAAAACTGCGATTCTGTTATTTTCATTAAAATATATCAATTTTAATTTTGAAAAAGAAAATGAAATGATACCATGTAAATTTTTAAAGGTATCTTCAATTGATTCTATCAAATCTTCCTTAGTAATATTGTTAAAAATCTTTACAATAAAATATCTTTGTTTATATCGTTTCATATAGGAAAAGATTACTTAAGTTTTCCTTAGTCGTAATTTTATCTACATTTTCTACATTTATGCATTTCAAAAAACTCAATATTTCCCTAGGTGCTCTAATGTCTACTTTACTTCTAGCTCCTGAAGAAATGAAAGGAGTTAAATCTTTTTTCAAGCAGATAGCCATTATTTCTTTGAATTTTGGTAAAACATGAAGGAGTTCGGAGAAATTTAGCTTCAAAAATTCTGAATAAAAAAATTCCAATCTAGTTTTTCTTTGAGATAAAAAATTTATCAATTCTTTATCAATCTCATAAATTTTATCAATATTTACACTAACAACATCTATTCTATATCTTTTTATAAAGTTTATAGTCTCTTTTTTATTAGTAAATTCATAAGTGTATATTATTTTTTCTATTCTCTTAGGAGAGTATTTATTTGATCTTATAACATATTCCATATTTAAACTTTTACATATATCTATAACTTTATTAACATTTTCATCTTCAATAAAACCAATAATGGAATATCCAAAATCTTTTGCTGTAGATATAATATTATTAGCTTCTTCTAAGTTGATTGGTTTAATAAAAATATCAATGAACTTTTTCATATAATAAATTTTTTATAATGTTTTTTAATTCTTTTTTATTTCCGCTAAAACTAATCACTACTTTAATGATATCATCGAAGTCTGATAGTATAATTTCTCCAAGAAAGGCTTTTTGTTTATCGAATCTCAAATGCACTCTCCCTTTCTCATCAGTTCTTTCATCTAGAATATTTATCAAGAATTGTTTATCGATTTCTTTGAGTTTTGAAGATAAATTTCTTAAAAACAATTCAGCTTCTTCATCATTCAATTCATATTCTATATTTATAATCGGATTACGCCAATGTCCAAAAAGTTTTTTAATTATAGGTTTGCCAGGATCAAAGCTAATTAAGTTTATCATAGCCTTTTTAACTTTTTCTTCATCTTCTGTAGCATGCGAAAAACTACCAATGATTATTCTTAAACCGCTTCTAAAACCCATTCTAAACTAAGTATATAAACTACTTACCATCTTATATTGATAGATAGGAGATATGTTTTCACCTCCTAGTATGGGATATGATAGGGCAATAACTATATTTTCACCAGACGGTAGGCTTTATCAAGTAGAGTATGCTTTAGAAGCAGTAAAAAGAGGTCTAACGACACTTGGAATTGTGTGCAAAGACGGTGCAGTTTTAGTTGCAGAAAGGAGGAAATTTTCTCCTCTTCTTGATGAGAATACAGTTGAAAAAATCGTGAAAATTGATGATCATATTGCTTTTGCATATGCAGGCTTAGGTCCTGATGCTAGAATATTAATGGAGCAAGCTAGAACAGATGCTCAAATACATCGCTTGCTTTATGATGAAGCCATTCCTCCAGAGACTTTGGTTAGAAGAATATGCGATATAAAGCATACTTACACAATGTATGGCGGCGCAAGACCTTTTGGTGTCGCATTTTTAGTTATTGGAATAGATAATGATAGACCAGTGTTGTTAGGCACAGAACCTGGTGGAGCATATGCAGGATATAAAGCATACGTTTTAGGCGCCGGTTCACAAGCTGCACAAGAGATTTTAGAGAAAGAATTAAAGGATAAAGAACTTACACTTGAAGAAGGAATTATTTTAGCTTTGGATATTCTGAGAAGAGTTAGTGAAAGAACTTTGACAGCTGAAGAAATAGAGGTAGGTATAATAGATGTTAAAACTAAAAAGTTTAGAAAGTTAACTAAAGAAGAAATTGCTAATTATTTAGCTCAAATTAAAAAGTAAAACAAATAAGCTCAGATTTTTTTATTCTTATATTCATGCCTAAAGTGGTAGCTAGATATATATCACATGGAGAAAAATTCGAGATCATTGTAGATTCTGAATTAGCTTGGGAATATAGGCTAGGTAAGAGAAACACTTTAGATAACGTATTGGAATCAGATATAATCTATAAGGATGCAAATAAAGGTGAAAAAGCACCAGCAAGCTTACTTCAAAAGGTATTTAATACTACAGATCCAGTTAAGATTGCTGACATTATAATCAAAAGAGGAGACTTGCCTATAACTGCTGAAAGAAGAAATAAACTGATTGAAGAAAATAAGAAAAGAATAATCGATATAATTGCAAGGAATTGTATAGATACAAGAACTAATGCACCTTTGCCTCCTTCTAGAATAGAGTTAGCATTAGAAGAAGCAAAAGTTAAAATCGACCCATTCAAGGATCCTGAAACGCAAGCTGCTGAAATAATAAAACAATTGAAGAAAATATTACCGATAAAGGAATCTAAAGCTTTAATAGCTCTTAAAATACCTGCAGAATTCGCGAGTAAAATCTATAATCAAGTAATCACTAAATCTTCTACTGTAATAAAGTCTGAATGGAAAAGCGATGGGTCTTGGGAAGGAGAAATTGAAATACCTGCAGGTATACAACAAAGCTTAATAAACAAGTTAAATGAATTATCAAAAGGCAAAGTAATAATAAAGAGCATAAGAGTATCATGAGTAAAAGAGAGATTGTAATTCCAAGTTCACTATTATATAGCGGGAATGATGTAAAGCCTAGTCTTACTACTTATAAATTGGGCTCAAATATCTACTCTAGTGTAATTGGTCTTTATGAAAGATCTGAAGGAAACGAAATTAAGGTGATAACATTGAAAGGCAAGTATTATCCAAATGTTGGAGATAGAGTTATAGGCATAATAACAAAAGATTCAATTTTCTCTTGGTCTGTAGATATTAACTCTTTTGTTGAAGCTATTTTACCAGTTTCATTTGCAGTTAAAAAAAGAAAAGGAGAATTTACTGGAAATATTACTAAACTTTTAACTATCAACGATGTTATATACGCACAAATCATTGATTTCGATAAGTTTAATCCTCCAATTTTATCTTTAAAAAAGAAAGGATTAGGCAAGATTAATTCAGGCTATCTTTTGAGTATAACCCCTGGGAAAATACCTAGATTAATAGGTAAAAAACACTCAATGATTAAGATGATTAAAGAAATGTTAGGAATTAACATAATAGTTGGAAAAAATGGAAGAATTGTTGCTTTGACTGATGATTTTAATAAAATTAAGATCCTTGAAGAAGTTATACAGAAAATAGAGTTCGAAGCCCATGTTCCAGGTTTAACAGATAGGATTAAGAATATGTTAGAAAGTAAATTATCAAAATAGTTATGTCGAGTTATAAAAGAGTTGATGGGAGAAATTATGATGAATTGAGACCAATTAAGGCTGAAGTAAGAGTTTTAAAAAATGCTGATGGTTCAGCTCTTTTTGAATTGGGAAACACTAAAGTAATAGCTGCAGTTTATGGCCCTAGAGAATTGCATTCGAAGCACATTGCAGCTTCTTACGAAAGCTTAGTTAGAGTCAGGTATCATATGGTTCCTTTTTCTGTTAAAGAGAGAAAATCTCAACCTTTTACTCGTAGAGAAATAGAAATATCGAAGGTAATAAAAGAAGCTTTGAGTGCATGCATAAGAAGGGAGTTGTTTCCTAGAAGTACTATCGATATTTATGTTGAAGTATTAAACGCAGACGGAAGCACTAGAGTGGCGAGTTTAAATGCAACAGCCTTAGCTTTAGCTGATGCAGGAGTTTTCATGTATGATTTGATAGCTGCAGTATCAGTAGGTAAAATACAAGGTCAGTTAATTGTTGATCTAAATGAATATGAAGATCAAAATTCTGAAGCTGATATTCCTGTTGCTTTTATGCCTTCTTTAAACAAAGTTGTTCTGCTACAAATGGATGGTATAATGACATATGAAGAGATGAAAGAAGCTTTGAAATTAGCAAGGAATGCTGCAGAAAAAATATATCAAATAGAAAAAGAATGTTTGAAAAGTTCTCTAGAATCAGTTTTGAAAGTTTACGGTTATTTGTAACATGGAAGGAATAAAATATAACATATTCATACCTAAGATAAGGCAAAAGTTCATACTCAATGCGCTAAAAGAAAATAAAAGAATAGATAATAGAGCATTTAATGAGTATAGAGCAATTAAGATAAAATATGGTCATTTACCAAATGCTGATGGTTCTGCTGAAGTTAGTTTAGGAAATACGATTGTATTAGCTGGAGTTAAGATAGATGTTTCAAATCCTTTTCCATCAGAACCTGATAAAGGTATATTAATCGTCAACGCTGAATTTCCACCTGTTGCATCACCAGATTTTGAGCCAGGGCCTCCAGATGAAAATGCTATCGAATTGGCTAGAATCGTAGATAGAGGGTTGAGAAAACCTGAAGTTGTAGATTTTTCAAGTCTTTGTATTATTCCAGGTCAAAAAGTTTACAGAATTTGGTTAGATATATATGCTTTAAATCATGATGGGAATTTAGTCGATGCAGCTGGAATAGCTGCTGTTGTTGCACTAATGAATACAAAATACAGGAAATTTACTTATGTTCAAGATAAAGGCTTAGTAGATACAGGAGAAAAAGTTCAATTATCAATAAAGAACTTTCCAGTTTTCGTTACACATGCAAAAATAGGAGATCAAATAATCTTAGATCCTAACCTTGAAGAAGAAATGCTTGCAGACTGCAAAATAACGACGATAGTTTCTGAAGGAGGTCTCATAACTGGTATGCAGAAATCGGGCATAGGAAGTTTGACTCTTGAAGATATCGATAAGATTTTAATTGATTCAATTAATTTATATCAGAAAGTTAAAGAAAATATATTAAAAGAGGTAAACAGGAATGCCTAAAACTCCTTTCGGTCCAAGATATGGAGCGACATTAAGAAAAAGGTATGCTAAGATATGGCAAACTTATAAGTCTCCTAAAGTTTGTCCTAAATGCGAAAAAGAGGGATCTGTATATAGAATTAAAATAGGTATTTGGGCATGCAAAAAATGCGGTACAAAATTCACAGGTGCTGCTTACAATATCTATAGCGAAATGGGTAGAATCGTGAAACTGAGAGCTGTTTTGCCAGTTGAAGAATTAAAGAAAACCAATGAATTTGCTGATAACAACATCGAGAAGACCCTCGAAGAGAACTAGGAGTTTCATCAAAGATCTTGCTTTAATTTTTGGAGGGGTAAAATTCAATAGAGGAAAATACAGTTTAGAAGAATTAATAGCAAGATTGGGAGATGAAGATAGACTTGTTGTAGTAGATACTAAAAAGGGGAATCCTAGTAGAATGCGTATATATGGAAAACATGGTCTTTTAAAGACTTATTTAATAAGAAAGGTTAAACTACTTAGGGAATTTAAAGATATAGATTATAAAAAAATTAATAAGATATCAATATCAACAGATAACGAATTTTTAAAAAATTTTATAAATATTCTAAATATTAGAACAAATTCTAATAAAGATAGCTTGAAAATTGAAATAAATGAAAGTAAAGATGAAAAATTTCAAGAATACAAAGAATTTGTCCTTAAGAAGAACTCATATATATTAGGTCCTATATTTTTAATCAAAGAAGCAAATGATAGAAGAAATAAAACTGGAAATCTTATATGAGGCAAAAAATAGAAGAGAAGCAGAACTAATTTATAATTCTCTTTTACCTGAATTTAAAAAAGGTTTTCCTGGATTATCTAGTTTTGAAATTTCTTTAAGCGAAAATAAGCTTTCTATCGTTTTAATAGGTAGAACAATTGCTAGAATTAGAGCGATATTCAATGCAATAATGAGATGGCTTATAAGTATAGAAAATCTTAATGATATAATAGGGGTGTAAAAATTGAGTCAACAATTGCCTCCTGAAATTCAAAATTTGGTATTGAAAGCGAGGCAACTAGAGGAACAACTTAGATTAGTTGTAACAAGAAGACAACAGATAAAATTAGAATTGCTGGAGATTGAAAGTGTAAAGGAAGAGTTGGAAAAGCTACCTGATGATAGCGTTGTTCATAAGCAAGTAGGTAATGTTTTGATTAAGAAAGATAAGAAAAGTGTTTATGAAGAAATTAATGATAGAAAGGAAACCTTGCAGCTTCAAGATCTAGCACTTGAAAAACAAGAAGCAAATTTAAGAAAACAATTTGAAAGCACTTCAAGAGAATTAGAAAATGCTATAAGAAGATACCAAAGTGGAGAAGGAGTAATTTCGTAGCTACAAATTTTTTTGTTATATCTTAATAAATAAAGACCAATACTTTGTGTTTTATGAGCTTAGTCGAATTCATAAATTTCAGTTTCAAGTATTCAAACTCAAACTTTTGGTCTCTTAAAAATATAAATCTAAAGATAGAAGAGGGTGAATTTGTTTTAATTACAGGTCAAAGCGGTTGCGGTAAAACAACTTTATTGAGAAGTATAAACGGCTTAATACCTCATTATCATCAAGGAGATTATGAAGGTAAAGTTTTGCTTGACGGAAAAGAAGTTTCTAAGCATGAAGTATATGAATTAGCGAAGATAGCAGGCATAGTATTCCAAAATCCTGAAGATCAAATTTTCGCGATGACTGTGGAAAAAGAGATAGCTTTTGGCTTAGAAAACATGGGTTATGAAAGATCATACATGAGGAAAACTGTTGACGAAGTTATGGGATTGATGAGAATAGAGCATCTAAGATACAAACAGCCTTTCTTTTTAAGTGGTGGAGAACAACAAAAAGTTATTATTGCATCGATACTTGCTTTGAAACCTAAATTGCTTTTGTTAGATGAACCCTTAAGTAGCCTAGATCCTATTTCTGCAAAATCTCTTGTTGAAGAACTTGCTAGACTAAATAAAGAATACAAAAAAACTATAATAATCGCTGAACATAGGCTTGATCTTCTCTCGAAATATGCTAACAGGATAATAATTATGGAAAAAGGAGAGATTATTTTAGATAAAAGGATAGAAGATGTAATTTGCAAAATTGATTTAGAATCGTTAGGAATTAATGAACCGTTGTTTGCTAAGTTTGTAAGAATTTTAGAAAACAAATATAAAATAAATTTAGGAAGATGTCTAAGCATTGATGAATTAATTAGTAAATTTAATTATGAAAAAAATAATAGAATTTAAAAAAGTTAGTTATAGATATCAATTTGAAGAAAAATTTGCGATTGAAGATATAAATCTTGAAATTTATGAAGGTGAAGTTCTTGCAATAATTGGTTCTAACGGAGCTGGCAAAACTACGCTCATTAAGCATATGAATGGTCTTTTAAAGCCAACAATAGGTGATGTTTATGTAGAAGGTTTAAATACAAAGAATGTTACTGTTGCTGAATTATCAAGAAAAGTAGGTATCGTATTTCAAAATGCTGATTATCAACTGTTTGCTCAAACGGTTTACGATGAAATAGCCTTTGCATTAAAGAATTTCGGCTTTGAAGAAGAAGAGATAAAAAAACGAGTTGATAACGTGCTTGAATATTTTTCTTTAAAACAATATGTTGAAAATTCACCATTACTATTAAGTGGAGGTGAAAAAAAGAGGGTTGCTTTAGCTTCTGTCTTGGTTTATGATCCTAAAGTGCTTATTTTAGATGAGCCTACAATTGGATTAGACTTTGTACAAAAAAAGAATTTGAAAAACTTGATTAGCGATATGAAAAACAGGAATAAAACAATTATCATTGTAACCCATGATCTAGATTTCGTTGCTGAAATTGCAGAAAGAGTAGTTGTGATGAAAAATGGAAGGATATTGCGCATTGATAGTTCTAGAGAAATATTTTATGATGAAGATTTGCTTACAAACGCTGATTTAATTACCCCTTCAATTGTTAGAATTACAAAGGGTTTAGGAATTAAAGACAAACTATTAAGCTTAGATGAAGTTTTAGAGAGGATAGATTTTGTAATAAGAAATGTTCAGGGCTGAATATTTCTTTTATAGAAGTAAGAATTCCTTCATCCATAAACTCGATCCTAGATCGAAATTAATCTATGTAATAATAATGTTTATATTGGCGTTGGCTAGAGGAGATTTGATATATTTGTTGATTGTTTTCATTATATCACTAATACCTATATTTTTAGGTAAGATATTTCATAACTTCCTAGCATCGCTTAGAGCTTCAATATTTTTTATTTTACTTATTATATTCATTAATTATATATTTAGTTTTAATATATATTTAGCAATCTCTTTGGCTCTTCGTTTTCTTATATTAATATCATCTTTTATAGTCTTTTCAATAACTACTTCGCCAGACGACTTAGCTTTAGCTCTTTATAGGATGCGTTTTCCTTATGATTTCGTTTTAACTTTTAATTTATCCGTTCGCTTTATACCAACAGTCTTTCGCGATGCTATTAATATAATCGATGCACAAAGATCTAGAGGTCTTGAAACACAGAAAGGATTTTTGAAGAGGATAAGAAACTATTTGCCAGTAATAATTCCTTTAATAGTTGTGGGAATAAGAAGAGCTATAAATGTAGCAGAATCAATGGAAGCAAGAGGTTTTGGCGCTACGAAAAAACCTACCACGTTATATGAACTTAAGTTTACATTAATAGATTATTTTTTCATCATCTCTTCTCTTCTTTTATTTTCTCTTATCTTTTTGATTTGAGATGAGAATAATGTTAATATATAAATAATTCATAATAAAAAGGATGAAACCGAATCAAAATGTAGCCATAATAGGCTATGGCGGTTATGTTCCTTTGAGAAGGATTAAAGCCAGTGAGATTGCAAGGATTTGGGGTAAAAGTGATCGTGCACTTCCTATTGAAGAAAAATCTGTTGCATATATCGATGAAGATACTGCAACGATGGCCGTCGAAGCAAGTCTTAATGCATTAAAAAGGGCTAGAATAGATCCATCAGAAATAGGTGCGGTATTTGTTGGTACGGAATCAAAAATTTATACAGTCAAGCCCACATCTACAGTTGTAGCTGAAGCTTTAGGGATAACTCCTGCTACGTTAGCATCTGATTATGAGTTTGCATGTAAAGCAGGTACCGAAGCTATACAAACATCGATCGGCTTAGTCGCTTCAGGAATGGTGAAATATGCTTTAGCAATTGGCTCAGATATAGCTCGGGGAAGACCAGGTGATGAACTTGAATATACAGCTGGTGCGGGCGCTGCAGCTTTCATACTTGCTAGAAGTGGTATTCATGATGAAATAGCTGTAATAGAAGGTAGTGTTTCTTATGTTACTGATACGCCAGATTTCTGGCGAAGAGAAGGACAAATATATCCAATGCATTATTACAGATTTACAGGAGAACCAGCATATTTTAATCATATTAGGAATGCTGTTTTGAGATTGATGGATAATTTAGGATTAAAGCCATCAGATTTCAATCATGTTGTTTTTCATCAACCAAATGCAAAATTTCCTCAAGAAGTTGCTAGATCTTTAGGTTTCAAACCTGAACAATATAAGACAGGATTACTCGTTCCTTTGATAGGTAATACATATGCGGCTGCATCATTATTAGGCTTAGCTGCAGCATTGGATGTTTCAAAACCTGGAGAAAGAATACTCGTAGCCTCTTTCGGTTCTGGAGCAGGAAGCGATGCTATTTCTTTAGTTGTTAAAGATGGGATAGAGAAAGTTAGAGACTTAGCACCTAAAATAATGGACTACATTTCAAAAAGAATCTATGTTGACTATGCATTATATGCGAAATATAGGAATAAATTCAATGAGTGAAAGTGAGCGAGGTTTATATAACCGGTATAGGCTATACACAAATTTCTGAGCATTGGAATAAATCTATAAAACAACTGGCCTTAGAAGCTAGTATCAATGCAATAAAAGATTCAAATTATTTGAAGCCTGATGTTATTATAGTATCATGTTCTCTTTCAAGTTTTTTGCAACAACAAGAATCACTAAGCAATTTATTAAGAGACTACCTAGGTTTTACGAAATTACCTAATATAAGAATCGAAGCAGGCGAATGCTCAGGGGCTGCAGCTTTAGAAATCGCATCTAGTATGATAGAAAGCGGAAGATACAAAAACATATTAGTCATAGGTGTAGAAAAACCATCAGATAGATTGCCTCAAGAATATAATGCGGCATTATCTTCTCTGCAAGATCGAGATTATTATTATTATAATGGAATAACGCATGCTTCATTATTTGCATTAATTTATAAAATGTACATGAAAAAATACGGTTTGAAACAAGAAGATATTGCTTCTTTTGCTGTTCATGATCATAAAATGGCCTTGAATGTCGATTACGCACAATATAGATTTTCTTTAAGCATTGATAGGATTTTATCTTCTCCCATCGTTGCCGAACCTATAAGATTGTTTGAAATATTTCCTACTTCTGATGGTGCAGCTGCAGTTATGATATCCTCAAAAGATCAAGTTGAAAATAAAGATTATGCTATAAAGCTTGATGCTATAACTTCAGCAAGTGACATAAATTTTGTATACAGGAATGATTTTCTAACTTTCTACTCGCTTCAATATGCTTTTGAAGAATTAAGGAAAAAGTCAAAAATAGCTAAAAGCGACATAAATTTCTTAGAAATTCATGATTCCTATACTATTGCTGCTCCTCTTATTATTGAAAATTTAGGCTTTGCAGATAAAAATGAAGCATGTCGAATGTTAAAAGAAGGAGAATTCGAAAAAGACGGAAGTCTACCTTTAAATCCTAGCGGAGGCCTTAAGGCTAGAGGGCATCCTATAGGAGCTACACCTTTATATCAAGTATGCGAAGCTGTTCTTCAATTAAGGGGTAAGGCATCGAATCAGGTTAAGAATGCAGAGGTTGGCTTAGTTCAATCAATGAATAACGTAGCTGATCAATCTTATTTAATTTTATTGAGGAGATATAAATGAGCGCTCCTTCATACTGGAGGGAAAAAGTATATAGATATAGGCTTATCGCTACATATTGCGAGAACTGCAACAAGAAGTTTTATCCTCCAAGACCTATTTGTTTATATTGCAATAATCAAAATCTTAAAGAAGTAAAATTACCTAACACGGGCACTCTTCTCGAATATACACAAGTTTTTCAAACATTTCCTGAATTCTCAAAGCTTGCACCTTATTATCTTGGCTTAATAAAATTGGATGATGGAACAATTATAGTTGCTCAATTGACAGACGTTGAACGTTCAGAACTTAAAGAAGGAATAAGAGTTGAAGCTGTTTTTAGGAAGATGTATGAAGATGGCGAAGCAGGATTAATTTATTATGGCATAAAATTTAGACCTTTAGCTTGAGAGGTATAAAGGTTTAATAAAATCATTGTGATCTTGAATAACAATTCTATATTCTCCTTCTTTTCCTTTTTCTAAATTTCCTCTAACTAAAGCTATTTCTCCTTTTTTAAGCATCTCGCAGTATCTAAGTTTAAAGGAAACTATCGTGTATTCTTCGCTGTTTTTACTTCTAGCTGAATAAACAGATGGGAAGAAGAAACTTTTTGAATCGTTAATTATTTCAATTTCAATTTCTTTTTTACCGAGAATTCTACTAGGTTCCAAATTTTTTCTCAAAATAAATTTTAAAGAATATATTCTGTCTTTAAACCTTCCTTCGATTATTTTTCTTCTTTCTAATAGTTCAAATAAAGGAAATTCTATTATATTTGTTAACTCTCGTTCTTGGTATAGCTTAATCAAATCTTCTCTACTAAGAGGCATTAATATACCTCTTTCTCTGAGATTTTTTAAAGCTTTATAAACAATTTCAGGGTTTTTTCCATAGTATGCAATATCCATGTCTGAATCCTCTTTATGTAAACCAACAAGTATAGAACCTCCTATTCCAAAATTTCCCAATTCTTCTTTAGCTTCACTTGCGATTAGTTCGACAAATTCTTTAACTACTTTTTCAACATCATCATTAGGTTCCTTGAAGATTCTTTTTAATTTTGCAATAGGATTATAATATACTTTAATCTGGCTTTTTTCGAGAATAATTGCTTCCCTTTTCAAATATTTTGACTTTTTTGTAATATTATAATCAACTTTTTTAATAAATTCTTCTATATTTTTTATTTTATGATATTTTTCATTTTCTTTTATATATTTTGGTAAAACAAATAATTCATCATATTTTGGATTATAGTAGATTACATAATATATATTATCATATTTATCTTTTATAGCTGCTAATTCTAGCATTATTTTTTAAAGAAAGGAGGTTCTTGAATTCTTGCATCATAGAATTTATCTCTAATCTTAATCTGTATTGTTCCTCCAAGATAAAAATAATTTGCTTTAATGTAACCCATCGCTATTCCTTTTCCTTGACTAGGTGAATAACCTCCGCTAGTTATTTTACCTATCATTTTTTTACCTGCATATACTTCGGAGCCTTTTCTAGGTAGAGGTCCCTTATCTTTCATGATAAAACAAGCCCTAATTACATCTACTCCTTCTTCAATAATCTCTTCTATTGCTTTTTTACCAATATATTCACCTTTATTCAATGAAAAAATCCAATATCTTGCTCTTATTGGATCTATTTCCTCATTTATTTCATTACCATAAAGCAAAAAACCTGCTTCTAATCTTAATATATCTCTACTAACGATACCGCATGGTTTGATTCCATTATTTACAAAGTTTAACCATAATTTCTTACCCTCTTCAATACCTGTTATTATTTCAAAGCCGTTTTCTCCAGTCCATCCACTTTTGCTTATTAATAGAGTCTTAACGCCCATTATTTCGTAATCTTTAAGAAAGCTTTCTCGCTCGAGATTTAAGGGTAGGAATTCTAATTTCTCTATTTTTCTGCCTTGAATTGCAAGCATTGCAGTTTTTAAAGTTATATCCTCAACTTCAACATTGCAATTTAAAAGTTTCGACTTTTCTTTAATCCAGTTCAATACTTTTATCCTATTAATTGCATTGCATACTATTATAAATTCCTCTTCTTCGAGCATGAATAAGGATAAGTCATCTATAAATCCTCCTTTTTCATTAAGCATGGCTGCCGGAATGATTATTTTACCTGGTTTTAGCTTCAAAACATTTTTAGTTATGAGATAATCAAGTAAATGCTTTGAATCTTTTCCTTTAACTATTATTCTTCCCATATGAGAAACATCAAATACTCCCATCTCATTTCTAACAGCGAGACTTTCTTCTATTGAATTTGTAAAGCTCAATGCTACTTCCCATCCTGCAAACTCTCCAATTTCTGCTTTTTTACTAACATGTATTTCTTTAAGAGGCGAAGGAATTAAGTTTTCCATTATGAAAAGAAGGATTTTGTTCGATTTAACTTTATTAACCTTTTTTTAATTACTAAAAAATAGTAGCGCCGTGGTGTAGCTGGTCAAGCATGTAGGGCTTTGGACCCTGAGACCCAGGTTCGAATCCTGGCGGCGCTATTTGCGAAGGTATTTTCCTTTGAGTTGATTTAATAAGCTGTCAATTTTTGTTTTAGATTCTTTAAGAGTTTTTGAATGAATCTCTACCATTCTTTTATACATTTCGGGCTGTATTTTCTTCATCTTATGTGAATTTCTTGTCTCCTTTAGTGCATTTCGGGCTTTTACTAATTTTGAATATTCAAGGTTGATACCTGATATGATAGATTTTGTCTCTGGATATTTTGTAATCAAGAAATTAGAAATCTTTTTTAGTTCGTTTTCCTTATTTTCGATTTCTCTTCTTAGATTATTCAGCCTTGCTGTATAATCATGTTTCTTTATTAATCCTTTATCTAATCGTAAGTCGAGTTGTTCAATTTCTTCATAATCTAATATCAAACTTTCAATAAGATTTATGAATTTAGGAATTTCAGGAATTGCGACTATCTTTTCTAATACAGGCCTTCTGCTATATCTAGTATATATAAAGACAAAAAATAATAGAATTATTATAATTACTAATATTTGATTAACTGAGTTCAAAGAATATATGAAAGGATTTATTGTTGTTTTTAGTGATATATTAAAATTATAATTAGGATAAACATTAGATAAATAATATATATACTCGTTTCCGTCTTGCTGTGTTACTAATTTATCTGGAATAGGATACAATTCTGCATTAACCAAGTATTTGATAGTTATAATTAGCGTGAAATTATCTATGATATAAAAGTTGGATTGTAAAGGATTAAATGATAAGTTTATCTGTTGTTGATTTCCGTTTACACTTCCTATTTTGTTAATATCTATTTCGCTTGTGATTATAATTTTTGCTTTTGTATAGTTCAAGTAAGCGTTAGCATAAATAGTGCTAAAAAGAGGATATCTTAATGAAACCGCGTTGTTAGTATAGCTGAGATCTCCAAAATCATCTCTCACAGAGATTATACTTGCATCAGGTAAGATATATGGGATCCATGTTCTTACAGTTTGATTAAAACCTATGTATTCAATGATAAAAGTATCTATTATCTTTACCTTTTCCAAGTTATCTATTATTATGTTTCTAGTTAAGCTGTTTATTTTTACCCAAGGTAGATCATTTGGAGGGTTGAAGGAAAGTGTAAAAAGTGTTGTATTATATGGGGATAATGCCGTTGAATTATAATAGATATAGTAAGTACCGTTTTCATATTTTTGAATTGCATTTTTAGGTGATGATATTATAATGTTTGTTGGTGGGAAAGAAAATTTGACCTTTGTTGTTACAGTTGAAATAGGTAAGTCTGTCATAAGATAAGCGAACATATCCGTTTTTACACCTGACTGTATTTGATTAAAAATTCTCTGATCATATACCCTAGTTATCGTGATGTTTCCTTCAAAACCATTTATAGGAATTCTGAACCCGAGATAGTCATCTTTAATCGCTCCCCATTGAATTGGATATTTAGGGTTTGTCTGTAAAGAATAAAGAGATTTGTATTCTTCTGGCGTTAAATAAATTGTTAAATTAGAAATTTGTCCTTTTATTTCTACATTATCTTGAACAACAATAAATCCTGGAAAGATCTGAATGTATCTGTTCACTTTCAATTGGTTTTGTTGTTCAGCAGCAACTGTGATGATACAAATCGATAATACTATTAGAGTGAGTAACAAAGTTGCAATGCTTTTTCTTTGCATAATCGTTCTTTACTTATAAGGTTAAATAAATATTAAATCTTTATTCGACATTAAGAAATATGACTAGCCTAATAGACACGGTTCCTGAAGAAGTGAAACTTAAGCATAAGGTGGCACTTCCTGAAGGGATGGGCGAATTTTATTCTTTAAAATTCATCGAAGAAAAGCTTAGCAAGAATAGAATATTTCCTCCAGAAAGGATATTCAGTCCAGATCCTCCCTTTTTTTCATTCATACCGTCTGCAGTAGATTATGTTTCGTTAAGTAGTGAATTACTTACAGCTTATACACCTTATCAGCCCGAAGTTTCTCAAGGTCTTTTACAGATTCTTTTTGAATATCAAAGCATGATATGTGAACTGACTGGAATGGATGTTTCAAATGCTTCTCTTTATGATCATTCTACAGCTTTATGCGAAGCTATAAGAATGGCATTGAAGTATACAGAAAGGAACAAGGTTTTGTTACCTAAATATATGAGGAGGGAAAGAAAGTTAGTCGTTAAAAGTTATATGGAGACGATAGGTGTAGAATTATACGAATATAAGATTGAAAAAGAAACAGGAAAGATCGATCTTTCAGATATAGAAAATAATTTAAAAAATGCAGCATGTATTTATGTTGAAAATCCTTCTTATTTCGGCATTATCGATGATAATCTTCCTAAACTTTCCGACATAGTTCATAAAAATGACTCACTTTTCATAGTAGGAGTAGAACCAATATCTTTAGGCATAATAAGAGAACCGGGTTCTTATCAAGCAGATATAGTTGTGGGCGATGCTCAACATTTAGCCATACATCCTTTTTATGGGGGGCCTTCTTTGGGTATAATTGCTTGTAGGGAAGAATTGAAGTTGATTCATCTAATGCCTGGAAGAATAGTAGGATGCACAACAACTTTAGATGGTTCAGAACTCGGTTTTTCATTAGTGCTACAAGCAAGAGAGCAACATATTAAGAGGGAGAAAGCTACTTCTAATATAACTACAAATCAGTCATGGTTAGCAGTAAGGGCAGCCATATATTTAGCTTTGTTAGGTAAAGAAGGATTAAAAAGGCTAGCCGCAAGAATATTACTCAATACACAAAGACTGAAAAAGGTATTAGAAGATTTTGGTTTCATATCCAAATTTCCTCGTGCTTTGCATTTTAGGAACTTACTTATGAGCAAAGAGGAAATTCATAAAATTCAAAACGAGATGTTGAAAAAGGGCTATTTCTTTGGTAAATTATTGAGCAGTGAATTTGAAGGTTTCGAGAATTCAATATTGCTAGGAGTAAGCGAGTATCAAGATTCAAAATCTTTTGAAGAATTAAGAAATGCATTATTAGAGGTGACTAGAAATGTATAATCAAGCTAAGTATAGAGAAAGATTAGTATTCCAATACGAGGATGTTCGAAGTGATCATGCTTACTGGGTCAATGATGAAGAATTAAGTAAAGCATTATCTTTAATTCCAGAAACGATGAGAAGAAAAGAAGATCCAAACATACCTAATCTTCCTGAGAATTTAGTTGTTAGACATTATACTAGGTTAGCTAGGATGAATCATGCAATAGATATTTCAACATATCCTTTAGGTTCATGCACTATGAAATATAATCTTAAAAGCATGGAAAGGCTTGCAACAATTAAAGAGATCGCATTATTACATGATAGTTATCCTGAAGAGTATTGTCAAGGTATTCTTGAGCTTCTTTATTTGCTTGAACAATACTTATGCGAAATAACAGGCATGGATAAGTTTTCCTTCCAGCCTTCTGCGGGTGCTCATGGGGAGCTGACTGGTGTATTCATTATTAAGAAATATCACGAAGTAAACGGCCAAAAGGATTTAAAAAATGAAATTATCGTGCCAGACTCTGCACACGGTACAAATCCTGCAAGCGCAGCTATGGCAGGATTCAAAGTTGTAGAGGTTAAATCTAATAAAGAAGGAACTGTAGATATTGAGGATTTGAAATCTAAGGTTTCGAAAAGGACTGCAGGTTTAATGTTAACAAATCCTAACACTTTAGGCTTATTTGAAAAAGATGTACTCGAGATATCTAAAATAATACACGAAGTTGGAGGATTGCTTTATTATGATGGAGCTAATCTAAATGGTATTTTATGCTATGCAAGACCTGGCGATATGGGCTTTGATATTGCTCATTTAAATCTCCATAAAACATTTGGTACTCCACATGGTGGAGGAGGTCCTGGTGCGGGTCCATTAGGTGTTAAATCTTTTCTCAAAGAATTCCTTCCAGTTCCTATAATTGAGAAAAAAGAAAATAAATACGTTCTTAATTATGATCTTAAGTATAGTATAGGGAGAGTTAAAGAGGGTTTTGGAAATACCCTAGTTCTTTTGAAAGCCTTGCTATATATTTTAACTAAGGGTTATGAAGGATTAAAGGAAGCAAGAGAAAAAGCAGTAAGGAATACAAGATATTTCCTAGAACAAATGCAAGGTATTGAAGAGATTTCTTTAACACATAATCCTAAGCTTATGAGATATCATGAATGCTTATTGAGTGCTTCTGTATTAAAGAAAAAAACAGGCATAGATGCAAAAGATATAGCGAAAAGAATTTTTGATTATGGTTTTCATCCTCCCATGATTTACTTCCCATTGATCGTAGATGAAGCATTGTTAATAGAATTTACAGAAGATGAGACTGAAGAAAATATAAAACAATATGCTCAAGTTCTTAAAAGAATAATACGCGAAGCATACGAGAATCCTTCTATTTTAAAAAGCGCTCCGCATAAAACAGCTATTGGCAGATTAGATGAAGTAAAAGCTTCACATCCTAGAACTTTAACATTGTCATGGAAAAAAGCTAAAGAAAGATATGATGAACTTTTGAAAAAACTAGCTAATTATTCTGCCGATTAAATAATGCGGAGTTGCTTCTTCAATTAATGATTCTTTGAATTTACCTATCAGGCTATTATCTTCAGTTTTTATAATCACACATCTGTAATCTTGAGCTCTTGCTTCTAAAAATCCTTTTTCTCCTTTTCCTGTAATTAAGACTTTGAGAATTTTTCCTATAAACTTTTCATTCTTCTTAAGAGTTATTTCATCGCATATCTTTACGAGCTCTTTCGATCTTCTTTTCTTAATTGAATCGGGTAGTTGAATTAATGAAGCAGCTTTAGTCAAAGGTCTCTGTGAATATTGGGCAACATGAACCTTGTCGAACTCAATTTCTTTAATTAATTTAATTGTGTTCTCGAATGCTTCTTCATCTTCACCTGGATATCCTACAATTATATCGGTTGCTATGAACAAATCTGGATGTTCGCTTCTCAGATCTTTTATGAAATCTTTAAATTCTTTTACTGTATGCATTCTTTGCATATCTTTCAATATTCTATCATCGCCGCTTTGAACAGGAACATGACAGAATTTGTATACGTGTTCATCATGATATAGTTTCTTTAGTCCATTAACTATCCTAAAACCGAACCATGGAGTAAACATTCCTATTCTTATTCTATATTCTCCTTTAATCTCTAACAAGCTTTCAACAAGCTCAATCAAGTTAGTATTAATATCTAAGCCATATACAGCGGTATCTTGGGCAGTTAGATATATCTCTTTAGCTCCTCTTTCAATTGCATCCTTAAAAGCTTCCTTAATCAGAGAAGGTCTATAACTATAAAGAGTTCCTCTAGTATATTTTACAGCACAGAATGAACATGAGCCTAAACAGCCTGATGCAATAGGTAATTCATATGGACCTTTACCATCATAACTAGGTATAATTTCATAAGTTCTATCGCTTCCTCCTATGAATAAATTACTTTCTATTTTGTCTTTAGTAATTATAATAGGTATCTCCTTTATTAATGAGGGCGTTACAAATATTGCATTTTTGTTCACATTGTATAGCTTGAATGGATTAAGCTTAACCATGCAACCAGTAACTATGATCTTAGCGTTGTTTTTTTCAGCAATTTTAGAATATTTCTCTAAAGCGTGAATGGCTTTTAATTCTGATTCATATCTTACTGCACAAGTGTTGATTATGATCAAATTAGCTTCTTCAGGATTTTCTGTTTTAATAAATGATAGTGAATCTAAGGATTGAGAAATGAACCTACTATCAGCTTCATTAAACGTGCATCCATATGTTTCAATAAAGTACTTGAGTTGCATCAGATTAAATTAACTTAAATCCTTTATTAAATACTTACTCTTCTAATTTCTCTCAATTTGTTTTCTATTTCCTCGATTGAATATTTCCTGAAAATGATCTTAGGTTCTGAAATTTTATGTTCCTCTTTGAAAGGATCATAGAAAGCATCTTCCCATTTTATAGCTAGAGGCAAATTAAGCATTCTTCTTATTTCTTCACATTTCTTAGGCATAATGGGATGAAGAACGATACTCAACACATGAAGTATGCGTGCTAATACATATATTATGCGAGCTGTTTCTTCTTTGTTCGTCTTAATTTTTTCCCATGGCTTTTTTTCATTGAAAAACCAATTACCTATTCTAGCTATTTCCATTGCTGAATTCAGTGCATTCCTTAATTTTACTTCTTTAAAGCTCGCGTCTATTTCCTTTATTAGGTTTTCAACTTTATTCAGGATTTCTTTTTCTTCATCTTTCAATTCTTTCGGTTTTGAAATAGAATAGTTAAAGTAGTTTTTAACGAATGTTAACACCCTGTAAATTAAATTACCTAATGTATCATTAAGATGTGAATTGACAAGTTCTACGAAAATCTTAATTGAGAATTCCGTATCCCTTTCTTCAGGTCTAAGATAAACTAATGTATATCTCCAATAATCAGGTTCAGCGATTTGTAAAGCTTCATCTAGCCAAATACCTATGCCTTGACTTTTAGAGAACTTCTTACCTTCATATGTTAAGAATTCAGTTGCTGAAATTATATGCGGTAAGTTGTAATCTTCTCCTGAAGCCATCAATAAAGCTGGAAATATAACTGCATGGAATGGTATATTATCCTTTCCTATGAAATAATAAGTCAGCGCATTCTTATTGAACCAATATTCTTTCCATCTATCATCTCTGAAATATTCTATTGTCGCAGAAATGTAACCTAGTACTGCTTCAAACCATACATAAATTGTTTTATTTTCAAAGTTTTCAAACGGCGCAGGAATTCCCCATTTGTTATCTCTAGTTAAAGCCCTTGCTCTAAATTCATCTTTAATGTATCCGAGGCTTATTGTTTTGATTCTTTTATCGAAATAAGGATTGTTATTAATGTATTCTATAACTTTATCTCTAAGCTTAGGAAAATCGATGAAACAATGTTCTGTTTCTCTTTTTGAAGGTGGTCTTCCGCATACTACGCATTTAGGATTTATAAGTTGGGTAGGTTCCAATAGATTTCCACAATTTTCGCATTGATCTCCTCTAGCTTTCTCATAGTTGCATATAGGGCATGTACCGATTACGAATCTATCTGGCAAAAATATTTTATCGTTTTCGCAATAAAGTTGCGTTACTTTTTCAAAGAAGGTAAAACCGTTTTTATGAACTTTTCTATAAAATTCTCTCACGAATTCTTTATGAACTTCACTTTCTGTTCTTGTATAGTTACTAAAAGAGATTTCAAAATCTTCGAAAATTTTCTTTATTTTAGCATGCATTTCATCAGTAAGCTCTTTTGGCTTTTTATTCCTTTGAATTGCTTCAACTTCTATTGGTGTACCATGTTCATCAGAGCCGCTTACGAATACAACATCATCTCCTTTGAGTCTGTGATATCTTGCTATAACGTCTGCAGAAAGTACTGAACCTATTAGGTTACCTAGATGGGGTATCGAATATGCATAAGGCCAAGCACATGTAACGAGTACTTTTAGAGAGACCACCTCTTCACTTTCTATATCTCATGAAGTATATGAGTTTTAGGAATTTTAGCAATTACATTTTTTATCTTCTCCTAATTTTGCAATTGCTCTAATAATCAAATTGTAAATTCTTTCTTCATTTTTCTTATAAACTTCTTTAACCTCTTCAAGCGAAACTCTTTCTTGCATACCTGCAGCGTAGTTCGTTATCAATGAAAGCGAGCTGTAACATAAGCCTATTTCTCTTGCAAGTATAACTTCTGGAACAAGCGTCATGCCTACTACATCTGCACCTATGTTGCGATAAAATTTGATCTCTGCAGGGGTTTCCAATCTAGGACCTTCGGTGCAAACATAACAAACTCCTGTCCGGATCTCATAATTAAACTCTTTTGCACTTTCTAGCAAGACGTTATTTATCTCAGCACAAAAAGGATTAGTCATATCGACATGTACAATTCTTGAAGAATCACCGAGTATTTCATCTTTTCCTCTATAAATTCCATCGAAGAAGCTATATTCGCGTCTTTTAGTCATATCTATGAACTGCGTTATTATTGCGAAGCTACCAATATTTAATTCCTTTTTTAATGCTCCGACAGAATTTATAGCTATTATTCTTCTAGCTCCTAGCTTTGCTAAGCCATAAATTAAGGCTCTTGAATTTATCCTATGCGGCGGTAATGCATGTTCAAAACTTTTACTTCCAGGTAATGCATGTCTATTAGTAAAAAGCACATCTTTTCCATTTATAGAATAAGTTGCAATTGGTTGAGAAATTCCAAATGGTGTATCGACGTGCAATATTTTGCTTTCTGTCTTGAATAAATTCGCTATTCCTGAGCCACCGATTATCGCTATCTTTTTATCCATCTTATAAGAAATAGTTAAATAACATAAAAGCTCATGAAGAAACAGCTAAGCATTCCAACTTATGAAAAAATGTTAGAGCGATTGTACAGTATCATTGAAGTTAATCCAGAAAAATTTAAGGGATTTGAAGCTCCTATAGCTGAAATTCAAAACGTGAAGAATCGAACGATAATAACAAACTTTAGAGAAATAGCTTTAGAATTAAATAGGACGCCTGAAGAGCTTGCATCCTTCTTTTTCAAAGATCTATCTATAAATGGTATGATAGACGAAAATACAAAACAATTGATCCTTTTCGGTAAATTCACGTTTGAAAGAGTAAATATGAGTTTAAAGTTTTACATCAAGAAATATGTTATTTGTCCAATTTGTTCTAGTGTAGATACTGTTGTTGAAAAAAAAGGCAAGAATATGTTCTTAAGATGCTTAGCTTGTGGAGCTGTTAGCTCGATAATTGAGTAATGCTAATCTGTGCAGTTTGTGGTAGTTCTAATAAGAAAATCTCTTCAAGACGAGGCATTTGCATAGACTGCTACATAAAAGATGGCTTAATTGATCACATTAAACCGATAAAGTTAACTGTTTGTCCAAGATGTTATAGAATAAAAAAGCAGAGATGGATTAGATTTCCAAGCTTTGAAGAACTGGAAGGCTTTTTAGAAGAAGATTTTAAAAATAAAATCGTAACTAAAGGAGGTGTTTTCATCGATGATATTCAAGTTTCTCTTTCTCCTAATTTACGTGAAGCAAAGGTCACTCTTGACCTTTATCTTGAAGATTATGGCGAAATTGCTGAAATTAATCTTGATTTGCCCATAATATTGAATAAAACGTTATGTGAATCATGCCTTAGATTTAAAACTGAAAATTATGAAGCGTTAATTCAACTTAGAACTACCAACTCTAGGATGGTTAGTGAATTCGAGAGTTTATTAGAAGCAATGGATCACGAAGATATCGAGACTTTAATTAAAAAAGTGAGGTTTTCTTATGGAATTGATGCATACTTTACTTCTTTAAGAGTGGCTAAGAGAGTGGCTAACGAATTTAGGAAGAAATATGGTTGTAAATATAAAGAAACCAAATCAATGGTTTCAGGAATGAAATATAGATACACACTTTTGCTTGATATGAGATGAAATGATATATACCAATATATTTCAATATATCTTAATGAGTAAAGAGGAATCAGGATCAGTTCGATTTCCTAAAGAAGGAGAGTTGCTAGGCGAAGTTATTCAATCTTTAGGATATGATAGAGTTAAAGTTAGATGTGAAGATAATGAAATAAGGATATGCAGGATTCCTGGTAAATTTAAAAAGAAAGAATGGCTTGAAGAAGGTGCGATAGTATTAGTTCTACCTTGGTATGGAATGCAAGAGAAGACAAGAGGCGATATCCTACATATATATAAAAGACAAGAACTCAAAGAATTAGAAAAGGCTGGTTATTTAAAAAGACTTAAAGGTTGATTATCTTTTCAAATATTTCATAATCTTCAATTACTTCTACTTTTCTGTTTCTAAAGAATTTATTTACATTCTTTATATCCCTCAAAAGAAAATTTAATGCATTAGGGTGATTTTTCTTAACAGATTGCCCAAAATCTAGAAAGTATGGTTCTTTCTTAAAATAAGCGATATTAAATTCAGAAAGATCTGCATGAACTATTCCTGCTTTGTACAATTTCTCAATAAACTCAATTATTCTTTTATATAAATACTCAAAATCAGCTTCATTTATAGTATAAATCAAAGGAGCTGGAGCTCCGTTTTCTCCTAGAAATTCCATTACTAATATGTTATTTAGGAAAAAAATCGGTTTTGGCACATTCACTCCTGCATTATATGCTATGTTTAAATGATTGAATTCTCTCCTACACCATTCGAATACAGCAAGCCTAAAATTTTTTGAATAAATCCTATACAATTCATCATCTAAATACATCCTCATACCTCTTTTGAACTCAGCAGAGCTTGTTAAATAGATCTTAACAGCTAGAGGTTCATCATTTTTTGTAAAGGCTAAATATACTCTAGATTCTTTTCCAGATGAAATAGCACCATTAAATCTATCCAAGATACCCTTTCTTATAATTTTGTATGCTGTCATTACAGTTGAATAATCAAATACTTCTTCAAGTGTAGCAAAACGCTCGCTATCTTTTTCCATACAAGTTAAAATACGTTTCTTTCAATATTTGTCTATAATATGTCAACAAGCATAATAGTTAAGATTTCTCAAAACTTTATTTCAAAAATAAAAAAAGAACCTTCTTTGTTAGAAGAAATTGAAAGATATGCGTATTCAACAATCCAAATCGATGAAGCTGCAGGCTCATTAATAATAAAAGGTAAAGATAATAAAAGCGATGTATTGAAAGTAAGAGATTTCGTAATAGCACTGGATAATTGTGTGGATGAAAATATAGCTAAAGAAATATTGAAGAAAGATTTGATGCTTTATTTAATAGATCTAAAAGATATTGTGTCAAAAGATGAAGTGAAAAGGATTATGGCTAGGATAATAGGCGAAGGAGGGAAAATAAAGGCAAAGATTTCAGAAGTAACAGGTTGTCATATAACGATAAATGATTCAAGAATTTTATTAATTGGTAATTTCGATGAAGTGGAATATGCAAAGCAAGCAATACAAATTATTGTGGATGGTTCCCCTTTTGCAAGATTGTTCAAATACTTAGATAAAGTAAAAAGAGAAAAACAATTAAAGCAAATTGAAGAATATACTAAATGATCAAATTCGAGGAAATATCACCTTCAGATTTCTTTTATAGAAATAAAGAAATAGCTGGCTTTGAAAATCCAGCTAAGGCATGCTATACTATTGTAAGAGAGTTTCTTGAAAATTCTCTAGACGCTTGCGAATTAGGAGGCTTTCTTCCTGAAATCGAAATTTATATGAAATCAGTCAATATAGAAGAGAAAAGATTGAGAATAAAAGTTATTGATAATGGAATTGGAGTGCCGCATGACAAGATACCTTTAGCATTCGGAAAAATATTATACAGCTCAAAATATGTTTTGAGACAACATCGCGGAATATTTGGCCTAGGAGGAAAAATGGCTGTATTGTATTCACAGATAACGACTAACAATCCATTTCGAGTAATTTCTGCAACGCCTAATAATGGGTATATTTCCTTCTATGAATTAAAGATAGATATTTTGAGAAATGAACCTATTATTCTAAAAAGATCAAAAATAATCAACCAGAATGGTTGGCATGGATTAATTCTTGAATGTGAATTCATCGGGGATTATCTTTTATCAAAGAAGAAGATTTTCGAATATCTTTTCCAAACATCTATCGCAGTTCCTTATGCAAGAATTTATTATCAAGATTATGAAGGCAATGCGCTTCTTTTTGAAAGGAAAACAGATAAGATTCCTCCCATTCCTGAGGAAACTCTTTTACATCCAAAAGGTGTAGATCTTGAAATGCTAAAAAGACTTATAAAAATCAATCCAAATTTACCCTTGAATCGCTTTCTCGCAAAGAACTTTCAAAGAATAGGTCAAAAAGCTGCAGAAGAAATATTAAAACTTGCTAATATAGAATTTGAAAAACCTGTTTCTAAATTAACTGAAGAAGAAATTGTTAGGTTATATAACGTAATGAAATCTTATCCATTTAAAAGACCAAGCGCTAATTCTTTATCTCCTCTCGGCGAAAGTTTCGCTATTGGCATTAAAGAAACTTTTAATCCTGAATTTTTATCCTATGACATGAGAGAACCTTCAAGTTTTGAAGGTCATCCGTTTATTGTAGAAACTGCTATAGCTTATGGAGGTGATATACCAATTCCTGAACAAAATGAAATAAATCTATTTAGATTTGCTAATAAAATACCTTTAATATATGATAGCTACAATGATGTATCAATGAAAGTTATAAAAAATATTAACTGGAGTATTTATAAATTAAATATTTATCAAGAACCAATTGCATTTTTTGTTCATATATGCTCTACTAAGATACCATATAAAACATTGGGAAAAGAATATATAGCAAATCAGCCAGAAATTTATAAAGAAATAGAATTATCTATAAGAAAAAATGCAAGACTATTATCTGCATATATAAATAAAAAAAGGATCATTGAATATCAAAAAATCAGATATAAATATTTAAAAGAGTATATTGAGAAAATAGCTAACTTTGCATGCATTTTAGCCAATGAAGATCCCAAAAAGATTAAGAATAACATTGTGAAGTTGGTCGAGATTAATGATGCCAGTTAATGATAAGTTAACTTTAATTGGTAAAGAAATATTAGAACAAATAAAAAGAGAGAATTTTCCTTCAATAACTTTTCCTTTACGTTCTGTAAGCAATATAATATATGATGAAGAGACAGGCATAGTAAAACTTGGAAACAAAAAAGTCACAAGAAGAGCGAGTAATGTTAAACAGGCTAAAGTTTTTTCTCAATTACTTTGGATTGCATCTTTTGCAAAGAAGGAATTATTAGAAAAAAATAGATCATGTAGTTTGAGAGATCTTTTTTACAACTCTTTCAATGATATAAAGATAAAATTTCAGGATCAAGATGAATCTGATAAACTCGTTGTTGAGCTTGAAACTATACTTGAAGTAGCAAGAGAACATTTCAATATAATTCCTGAAGAAAAAAGTTCAATATTTGGGGATCTCGTTGTCGAATATACGATGCCTCCAACTCATAAGGGGCAAAGAGTCAGTCTTACTACAGATCCTGATGGTAAAAATATTGGTTTGTCATTGGCAACAGCAAAGTTCGTTGATGTCAAAGCTTCAATGGTAATAGTCATAGAAAAAGGAGCTATATTTAGAAGATTTATCGAAGAACAAGTATACAAAAAATTAAATGCAATTTTGATCGATAGCGGCGGCCAAGCTCCTAGGTTTACTAGAATGTTGATAAGAAGGCTTAATAAAGAATTGGGTTTACCTGTATATATTTTAACAGATGCAGATCCTTGGGGTATGCATATTGCAAGAGTAATAATATCAGGTTCAGCTATCTCAGCACATATTCCTGAGCTTGCAACACCAGATGCAAAATGGTTGGGTATTTACGCTACTGATATAAAGAAATACAATTTACCTTCAATTCCTTTAACTCAACTTGATATTCACAGATTGGAAACGATGAAGAGAGATCCTAGATATAGCAAAGGTATATGGAAGGATCAACTAGAAGAATTTCTAAAAATTAAAGTTAAGGCTGAGCTTGAAGCTTTCAGCAAATATGGATTGACTGCAATCATTGACAAATATTTAATGAAGAAGATGAAAGAAGTCAAGTGATTCAATCTTTTTATTCTTCTATTATCTAATTTTTTATACATGTCATTTTACGACGTGATAATAGTAGGAGCAGGCCCAGCAGGGGCTGCAGCTGCTAAATCAGCAGCTAAAAATGGAGCTAAAGTTTTATTGATAGAAAAACATCCTACAATACAAGCAAATAAGCCTTGTGGAGAAGCTGTTAGTGCTAGGACGTTCGAGACTGCAGGAATACCTATAAAAGATGAATTCATTGTAAATGTTGCCTATGCTCAGGTTTATTCTCCTTCATTGAAAAGAATAGATATCAAAGAAAAAGGTTTCTTAATAAATAAATCGAGATTTATACAAGAGCTAGTTGTTCATGCTGTGGAAAATGGTGCTGAGGTAAAAGTAAGAGAAGAAGTCAAGGAAGCTGGTTTCGATGTTAATGATAAATTAGTTAAAGTGAAAACAGTTCATGGAGAATATAAGTGCAAAGTTTTAATAGGTGCTGATGGTTATGCTTCTGTCGTTGCTAGAAGTTTTGGAATAAATGAGAAATCTGAGCCTATACCTACTGTTCAATACATAATGGTAGGTAAAAAATTTAGAGATATCGATGCAGTCCGTTTTTATGTAGCAAATAAATGGGCTCCAAAAGGCTATGCATGGATATTTCCAAAAAATGAAAAAATGGCTGAGGTAGGCGTTGGGGTAAGAGGCGGACCTGCAAAATTATTTCTAGATAAATTCATTCAAGATTTTAAAGAAGAACTAGGAGGAGCTCAAATAATAGATTATAGAGGAGCACCTGTGCCAATAGGAGGTATGATCAATAATGATGTTTCTGACGGTTTCATACTTATAGGTGATGCAGCAGGTACAGTAATGCCTTTAACAGGTGGAGGAATTCATTCATGTGTTGCTTCAGGAATGATAGCTGGTGAAGTTGCTGCAAAAGCTGCGTTAGAAGGTAATAATAGTAAAGAAAGATTGATGGGGTATCGCAGAAGATATGATGAGTATTGGGGGGATAGAATCAAGAAAAGCCTCAAAGCGATGCGCGTTCTTGAAAGATTGAGCGATGAAGAATTGGATGAGCTTGCAGATATTTTAGTTGATAGTGATATCTTAGATTTAGCGAATGGCTTAGATATTAAAAGAGTAGCTCTTAAGCTTTTATCTCATCCAAGACTTGCTATAAGTGTAGCGAAAGCATTATTAAGTTGAAGAGAGGGACATTAGATGAATTAGATTTAAAGATTCTCAAAGCACTTGTAGAAAATGGTAGATTATCTGCGCGAAAACTATCTGAAATGTTAAACGTTTCTGTAGGAACGATTATAAAAAGAATAGAAAAGCTAGAGCAAGATGGTATAATATTAGGATATACTGCTATAGTCAATCATGAGAAATTAGGTTATGATTTAGTATCTATAATTGAAGTTCGCGTTTCTCAAGGTAAACTGCTCGATGTTGAGAATCAGATAGCTAAATTACCTAATGTTTATGGTGTATACGACATAACGGGAGATTATGATGCCTTGATAATTGCGAGATTTAAAAGCAGGAAAGAATTGGATAATTTCATAAAAACTCTATTAGCAATGCCCTATGTTGAAAGAACCAGAACTCATTTTGTTTTAAATGTTGTAAAAGAGGATAATAGATTCATATGAGTGAAAGAGGAGCAATTTGTCTAGTAAGCGGTGGAGTAGATAGCGTTACATGTTTATATTATGTAAAATATCGATTAAAACCAAAAGATTTGAAAATAATATTTTGCAACTACGGTCAAAGGACGTTTGAAGAAGAAGCTTATTGCATCAAGAAAATAGCTAGCTTATTGAATTCAGAATTAAAGATAATAGATTTGAGATGGCTTGGTGAAATAAGTACTTCATTGCTTACTAAAAAAGACGTTGAGATTCCTGAAACGAAGATAGAAGATTTATGGGATCCTGAAAAAGCAAAAGCTAGAATTTTGAGATGGTGGGACCCATGTAGAAACGCAATACTAATATTAGTAGCATTAGCTCATGCAGAAAGCCTAGATATAAAATATGGAATGAAGTATGATGTATACATTGGCATTAGAAGAGAAACGCCTATAGCTATGAAAGATAATACTCCTGAATTTATAGAGATCATGAATAAAGTCGTAGAACATGCTACACATTATGGTGGATATAAAGTTTATGCGCCTTTAATAACTTACGATAAAGATAAAGTAGTTAAGTTAGGTGAAGAGCTAAAAGTTCCTTGGCAATTTACTTATAGTTGCTATAGAGGCGGTTTAGGTTTTACAGAAATAGAAGGTGAGAAAATACCAATTCATTGTGGATGGTGTAGTAATTGTAGAAGAAGAATTCTAGCTTTCAAAGATGCTGGTATTAAGGATCCATCATATTATTTAAAAAGTTTTTAATTAAATTATTAAATATCTAATTTTAAATAATATTAATAAAAGTTTTTATCTTTAATTTTAATTATTATTAAATTATGATAGATAGATCTCAGTTTAGAGAGATCATGTCATATTTTGCCACAGGAGTTACGATCGTAGCTGTGAACATTAATTCGAAACCTTATGGTCTTACTGTTAATTCTTTTACTTCAGTATCTTTAGAACCACCTTTAATATTGATTTGTATCCAGAAAGGTAAGAAAGCTCATGATATGATTTCTAGAGCAAAATTTTTCAGTATTAATATATTAACGAGCGAACAAGAGCATTTATCAGTTAGATTTGCAGATCCTAAAATTGAAGACATTAGATTTGAAGGTGTAGATTATGAAATAGATGAATATGGTTGTCCTCTTATTAAAAACTGTTTAGCCTATATAATATGCAGAAAATACAAAGAATATGATGGAGGCGATCATACAATTTTCTTAGGTGAAATTGTTGAAATGATTAAAGGTCAAGAGAAACTTCCTTTAATCTTCTTCAAAAGAAATTATTATACGATTAAAATTTAATTTGCGGCGTTGCTGGATCTAAATACATTATTAAGAATATTAAAGCGAGATAAGGTGTTGAGAATTTAAATAATAGCCATGCATTTTTCTTTGTCGGATTCAATAATATTTTCGCTACAATAGCGAAGAAAATTGCATTCAATATGATGCTACCTGTTATGTAAATCAAGCCTAAGCCACCCACATAACTTATCAGCAGTGATATTATCGGCAAAGGTATAGATGATATAGCTATGTATTTTGCTGCTTTCTTTTCATCTGGGATTGCTGTAAGCATTTTTATGTTAGCTCTCATATAATCATCGTTTCTTCTCAACGCTAAAGCCCAGATATGCGGGTTTGTCCAAAAATATATTAACATGCCCAATAAGAAAGCGAAGAAATTGAAGCTTCCTGTTGCTGCAGCCCATCCTCCCCATGCAGTGCAATTACCTGCAAATCCTCCTATTATTACGTTAAGAGTAGTTCTTTTTTTCAAAAAGGTATATAGCATATAAATGACAGTCGCTAAAGATATGAAAAAGGAGGTCATGAGATTAACGAAGATATAGGCTAAGGCTATACCTGAAATAATTAGAATAACTCCTGAATAAAAAGCAAAAGAAGGGCTTATGGTTCCTTTAACCAAAGGTCTTTTCTTTGTCCTATCCATTATTCTATCGCTATCGACTTCAAAATATTCGTTCAATGCTCCATTACCCATTATTGCAAGAGTTCCTGAAATTATCATAAATGAAAATTTTAATAGATCGAATTCATAACCTACTTTTATAGCTAGCAAATATGAAAAGATCGCAGTGAATATTAGCAACGTCCATACTCTAAACTTATAGAGCACTATTAGATCCTTAATCTTTTTCACCTTTGCTTTCTTAATCTATCTATTTTAATAATCTAACTATACCTACTTATATAATTGTATAATGCAAGAAGTTTTCGCTGCAGTAGCAATAATAGTTAGGAGAAACAATGAAGTATTATTCGTAAAAAGGAAAAAAAGAGAAGGAGATCCTTGGTCCGGCGATGTAGCTTTACCTGGAGGAATGCATAAAAAAGAAGATTTAGAATTGATAAATACTGCAATAAGAGAAGTTAAAGAGGAAGTGGGGATAGATCTTTCCAAGCATGAATATATTGGCTCACTTCCTTTCCTTTCAAGCATTGTGAGGAAAGAGCTTAAGGTGAAAGCATTTATATTTGCTTTAAAAAACGAGGAATTTCCTGTAAAGAATGAGGAAATTGATGATTTTTACTGGATTTCATTGAAAAAACTAAAGAGAAAATTTGTGTATATCGAAAAGATTAAAAAAAGAAGAATAGCTTATGTTTATGAAAATATAACGATATGGGGTTTGACTTATAGAATACTTACTTTATTGAAGAAACTATATCCTCAATTTTTTTAGCTAGAATGAAATCGAGTTCTGTGATCCCACCTTCATCATGTGTAGTCAATTTTATTGTTAACTTATTGTAATCCTTTAATTCTATATCTGGATGATGTTCAAGTTCCTCAGCTATTGGAACAATTTTATTTATGAAATTTACTGCACTTACGAAATCATTGAATTGTAAGCTTCTTATCAAGTAGTCACCTTCTTTTCTCCAATTCTTAAGCTCCTTTAATCTTTCAACAATCTCTGCTTCTGACAATTTAACCATATTATATAAGCTAGAAATAAAGTATTAAATCTGCTTCGCTAATAAGAGAGGAGATTTCGAACAAAGTTGCAAGATCAAAAATTTTATTTAACATTTCAGAATCTCCAATCCGCTTAGATAGACTTGTTGCAATAGTAGATGTATTGCATACTTTTACTTTAATTTTAAATTTTCTTTTAAGCATCTCTAAAAATTCTATATGATTTCTTGTATTAGTCAAGTCCAAACCTGTTTGAGTTTGTATAGCTTGCTTAATATCTTCTTTTAATTCAATGAACAAATTCTTCCTTGCCAAATTTACTGCTTCATCAATTAATATTAAGGAAACTTCATGCGAACGGGAGAAAAAAGCCAAATATGCGAGCGGTACAAAAATTTTCTCGTCTTTATATAATTTATTTAGAATAAGGCAAATCTTCAACCTTCTGCTTCCATTTCAATTACTCTATCCTCACCAGGCTTGAAAGCTTTATCATATACATGTATAATGGCAGCCATGGCGAAAAGAAGGATTGCAACAAATATACCCGCATTTCTCTGTTGTTCATAGCTTAAAAAAGGATATTGAAGATATATTAGAATCACTAGTATTATCTGTAATATTAATAAGCCAATGATTATATAGCTGGCACTTCTTTTATCCATCTTACTCACCTATTAGACTTATATAATAATGTTATGAAGAACAATGTTAAAAAGCCAACTAAGAAACCTAAAAATACGCCGCTTGCAAGAGTTAAAATATTCATTCCTCCTGCAATCATGCTTCTTATTAGGCTCACTAATTGGTATGTTGAAATTATGTATACCAACATCATAATGCTGAGTAAAAATAACATCTTATTCATATCCATTTCTTCATCTTGTATATTCCATAAGTTACACCGAACATTAAAGCAGCTACTAATATGCTAAGTCCTGTAACTAATGTGAAATCTGTAGATGTTTCAAAGCTCCAACCAAAAGCTCCTTTTGTATCAAGATATAGTTTGAACAAGAATATTATAACGGTATATAATACTGCTTCAGCAACAATAATGTTACCTATTAAGACGAACTTAAATCGTTTTGAAATATGGACTTCTTTTCTTCTATCTATGAAAGGTAAAAGAAGTATGTATATTCCTACAATAATTAATATTGCTAAAGTAGTAAATGAAGCAACATCTTGTACTCCTAGGCTTCTCATAAAAGAAACATAAGAATCTGGAAATCTTAATCTTATTAGAGTATATACAAAATAGAAATACCATTCTGGTAAAGGTATATCAGCTAATGGCGCTCTAGGGTCATATACTTCTCCTAATTTTGCTGGAATTAAAGAAGCGAAAAGTATGACGATGCCAGTATGTATTAGAGCCCACTTACTAACGAATACAGCTCCCTTTGGGAACCATGGATAATGTTTGATTTTCTTCGGATTTCTCTTATCTCTTAGAGGATCGAAAGCCCCATGGTTTTCGAACATGTATAGCTTTATTGCTAAAAGCAAAATAATGCTTCCAGGCAATATGAAAACGTGTAATATGAAGAATCTCTGAACGATATCCTGGTTTCCAATACCTTCCATTATGAAAGCTATGAAATTGCCTAAGAATGGAACTTGCAAAGCGAAGTTATATCCAACTTGTGTAGCATAAACTGATTGAGCTGTATAAGGCAAAAGATATCCAGTAAAAGCTTGAGCTAATACAATAAATCCTAATATTAAACTAACAATCCACATGAGTTCTCTAGGTCTTTTATATGCTCCACTAATCAATTGCCTGAAGAAATGCAACGCTGCTGTTATAAGCATTCCATATGCTGAATACAAATGCAAGGTCCTCAAAGTTAAACCGAAAGGAATATTTTCATCAACGAACTTAACGCTTGAATAAGCTTTAGGTAAGCCATCTGCGCCGAGTGCTGAAGTTGGCACAAAATAGAATACTAATAATACACCTGTTACAACAAGAATGACAAAGAACGTTAAAACCATTGCACCTAACCAATGAGAAATTTCTAATGAATATGCAGGTATTGGTCTAAGGAAAGTATTTGTTATTCCTATTCTCTTATCGAACCAATCAAGTATTTTTTTAATTTTCTCGCTCATATTAACTTTGTTCTCCACACGTTCTTGCAGTATTATCATTAACTATTTCTCCACCTAAGAAACCCGGCCTTAAATTATTTGGAAGATCTGTTCCTTCTAATCCTGCAGGTCCTTTTCCAAGTATTACAGGTCCTTCCATTCCTACAGCATAAATATCTCCTGTAGCTTCGTCATACTCCAATATTACTCTAGGTAATCTTCTAGGCGCTGGACCTGCAAGTACCCTTGCATTATGAGTTACATCATATACTGAAAGATGGCATAGACAAACCATGACTTTTTGATATTTGTTATAAAACGGTTCAGTATTTGGATAATATTGATTTATGATACATCCGAGATGTTGACATATAGCGCTAAATGCAACTATATCTTGATCAGGACCTATGCCATTCTCAACCTTTTCTCCGACTTTTATTAATAAATTGACTTCACTTGTTAAAGGATAGCAAAAACGTATGAAGCTACCATTTTTTAATTCTTTTATGTTCGCTATCTTAACTCTAGGATATTTTGGTCCAACCTGTGTAGCTGAAGGATTCAAGTAATTCGCTACTGAACCTACACCAAGAATGGTTGTGATTATTGAAGCTCCTATAATTCCCTTTATGAGCGTCCTTCTCTTTTCATCTATACTTTCTTTATTCTCTGCCATTGTAGGTAAAACAACTTATTTTAAAATAAATCTTCATCTATATTATTATATATTTTTATATACCAAATCCGCAATTTTTTCTGCTATTTTAGAAACGAACCATTCATCGTTTTCATTAAATGCACCTAAAGTGTAGCTATCTATATCAATTTCTCCTATAATTTCACCATTTTTATAAATAGGTACTACCAGTTCAGATTTTGTTTCAGGGAAACATTGTAAATAAACAGGATTGTTGGTTACGTCATATACGTTGACTATTCTTTTTTCTCTTACAGCCATTCCGCATAAGCCTTTATCTATAGGTATTATTTTATGTTCTGTTTCTTTATCTCCGCTATATACAAGCAATTCTAACTTTTCATTTCTTAATACATATATTCCTATCCAATTGTATTTGCTGAATTCTTTTCGCAACCCATCAAGTATAACCTTTAGTTTTTCTAGATCTTCTCCTTTTATTTCATCGATATGCTGAAGGAAGTTCAAATATTTTCTCTTAATAGCCATAGTTTATTTATATGGATACTCGATAAAAGTTTATGGAAGTCTATAAGATACATTATTCAAATGTTTTCGATCTGATTCTGCATGTGATATCTTTGATGCCATTATCTCCATTCTACACTTTAAATAGATACAAGGATTTCGTTTACTTCTATGAAGCTATGTCTGATAGCATAACTTTACATTATGCAAAAGCAAATATTGAGCCAGCTATTTACGTTTTTGATACATCGAAATTGGAATTGAAGAAACAAAATGCTCTTCCTAAGTTCGTTGAACATGGTTGCTACATAGTAATTTTCAAAAAGATAGAAGAAGATAGTTTGCTTTCTGAAACTTTAGAAGAATCTTAAATAACAGCTGTAGGTATTATTAGTATGGGAAGACTAAAAGAATTAAATTTAGAAGAAGACTTTGTTTTCGGCTTTGATGATTTCATATTATTACCTTCTTACATAAACATTGAGCCTTCTGAAATTTCTTTAAATACGAAATTCTCACTGAATAATGAATTAAAGGTTCCCTTTGTATCTTCACCAATGGACACAGTTACTGAAGCTGAGATGGCTATAACTCTTGCAAGGAATGGAGGAATTGGTGTTATTCATAGAAATTGTACTATTGAGGAACAAGTAGCCCAAGTTAAAAAAGTTAAGAGAGCAGAATCCTTTATAATTAAAGATGTAATAACTATAAATCCTGAAGCTACTGTTGGAGAAGCAGCGCGATTAATGGAAGAGCATGGTATTTCTGGCTTACCTGTAGTTGATGAAAACAACAAGCTAGTAGGGATAATAACTGGTAGAGATGTGAGATTTACTTCTTATAATATAAAAGTAAAAGAGGCTATGACTAAAGATGTAATCGTAGCTGATGAAAAAATAACGCCAGAGGAATCGATTGAATTGATGAGGAAATATAGAATAGAAAAGCTACCTGTGGTAGATAAAGAAGGTAAGCTCATTGGTTTGATAACTTATAAAGATGTTAGCCATCGAGGATTATATAAGGATGCTGTAAGAGATGAACAAGGAAGATTAAAAGTTGCAGCTGCAATATCACCTTTTGATTTGGAAAGAGCTAAAGCTTTGGAAAAATATGTCGATGCTCTCGTAATTGATGTCGCTCATTTTCATAACGAGAATGTAATAAGAGCTACTAAAAAAATAATGGAGAACGTTAGTTGCGATGTAGTAATTGGAAATTTGGGTTCAAAGGAAGGAGTTTTAGATTCATTATCTAAATTAGATAAAGTTGCTGGTTTAAGGGTAGGTATTGGTGGTGGTTCTGTTTGCACTACTACGCAAATAACCCGTGCAGGATCTCCAACGTTATATGCAGTAGCAGTAGCAAGAGAATGTTTAGATGAATTAGGCATGGATATACCTATAATTGCAGATGGAGGTATAAGAAGTGCAGGCGATATTGCTATTGCTATTGCTTTTGGTGCATCATGTGCAATGATGGGTTATATGTTTGCTGCATGCAAAGAAAGTCCAGCACCTTTGATGATGATCGGCGGTAGATATTACAAATTACATAGAGGAATGGGGAGTCTAAGTGCTAGACAAAAAAGGCTTACTATTGATAGGTATGCAAAGTTGCCAAAGGAGATTCCAGAAGGAACGGAAGCATGGATACCTTATAAAGGTGAGGCATCAGAAGTAATAAGAGAATTGACTGCTGCACTAAAAGCTGCAATGGGTTATGCAGGAGCCAGGAATATAAAAGAACTACAAACAAAAGCAAAAGTTAAACGTGTTTCGCCTCATGCCTTTGCTAGAGCTTCAGATTTACTTTTCCCTGGCGAAACTAGATAGATCAGTTTCTTCGTCTATTCTTTTATTCAAAACTTCCAAAATTTTCCTTGCTTTTACTTCGCCTACTATTTTAATCAATTCTTTTTCGTTTGCATTAAAAATACTCTTTAGATTTTTGAAGTGTTCTAAAAGTTTCTCAGCAGTCTTAACACCTACTCCAGGTAAGCTTTGAAGAATGTACAATTGCCAATCTTTTATGGTTTCTAGTTTATGCGGTTTTCCTTTAACTAAAGGATAATACCCATGACCGTATTTCTTTTGTTCTTGTTTGGCTATCAAAGAAATGAATTCTGCAGTTTCTTCTTTATTTTCAGCATGGAATAATTTAATGTCGAAATCTAATATTAAAGAAACTAAAGCTCCTCTTAATACGTTTAAATTATCTAATATTAACGGTAGCTCCGAATAATCTCCTTCTATTATGATTATAGGGACTTCATATGCTTCCTTTAATCTAGAACTTTGGTCAAATAATCTTCCATCATAAATTGACTTGACAAAATCTTTTAGAGTTTTTCTTTCTATAGCAATCTTATCTGATATCAAATAATCACCGACTGGCAATTGTCTAAATTTTATGCTAACTCCTTTTTTTACAAGCAATTCAGGTATTTCAGAAGCTCTTTCTCTTTCATCTACTATAACAAGAGGCTTTTCGCTCATGCAAGGGTTATGAAATTATGTATGATTTTTAATCCAAATTGGGTATGTTCAACTTCAGGATGGAATAATACACCATAAACTTTTCTCTTAATGTGTTTTGCAGCTTCTATATGACCTTTTTCAGCATATGCTAATATCTTGAATTCTTTAGGTAACTCGCTAACAGTATCATTATGGCTCTCCCATGCTAAGAAAACTTCTGGTATTCCTTCAAATAATTCATTTTTTTCTTTAACTATGACTTTTTGCGGTCCGAATGCAGGTTGAGTTCTAGTTAATTTACCGCCATATGCTAAAGAAATAGCTTGGAAGCCTAAACATATGCCCAATACTGGTTTATCTTTGGTAAATAATAACTCTTTAATAACCTTTAATTCTTCGCTATTATTCTCTAGCCTTGCGGGGCCGCCTCCTATTATTATCGAATCATATTCTTCGATTTTATCCAGAGTTTTTTCTACCAAAGGCATCAACTCTGCATAATAACCTAATTCCTTGACTCTTCTTAAGATCAAATGATTATATTGCCCACCCGGTCCTAAGATAGCAATTTTTTTATTCATATTCTATTGTAGCAGGCGGTTTAGGTGTTATATCATAGTAAACTTGTGTTATTCTTTTATCTTTCATAACTTCATCAACTATGTTTTGCAATAATTTGATATCAACATCAGGAACGCTTGCTGTCATGAAATCACTAGTCTTTACAGCTCTTATTACTATTGCATACTTTCCTGCAGGTCTAGGTTCTGAAACCATAATAGCTATTCTTGTATAATTTTTCAATATTTTAGGAAAGGCCTTGACTATTTCGTCTTTAACTCGTAACAATAATTCTGTTTCTTTATAATAAATTCCTAGCATTTTAGAATATACTCTACTATCACCTTTAATTCCTGTTACTTTTTCATAAAACTCAAACGTTTTAAATCCTCTACCTCCGATTCCTGTAATGTTCTTTACTTCTTTAATTAAATCACTTATCTCTTTAGAAGTTGTCATCCTAGGCTTTTTAAATATAGCTAGGAAACTTTGCGAAGCATCTATTTTCATTAGTAAATCTTCACAAAGCGCTGTAACATTCTTTAAAGCTTTCAACTTTTCTAATTCGAATTCGCCTACACATCTAACTAGCAATCCTGGGCCAGGAAATGGTTGTCTTTCTCTAATTTCTTCAGGAATTTTAAGATATTTAGCCAATATTCTAACTTGATCTTTATATAAGTTTGCAAGCGGTTCTATTAAATTAAAGCCATATTTTAATTCAGGTTTTATTCCTATTTGAGTTAGTACATTATGCTGAGTTTTTATACCTCCAGTTGTTTCAATCCAATCAGGTGCTATAGTTCCTTGTACTAAAAAATCCGCATTTTCTTCTTTTACTAATTTTGCTAATGTTTCATAGAATAGTTCCCTAAATATTTTTCTTTTCTCTTCTGCATCGCTTTTTCCTAGCAAGGAATTATAAAACAATTCACTTACATCATGGACCTTAACTTGCAATCCCATGCTTTCAAGCAATGATTTCACTTTTTCTATTTCTCCTTCTCTCATGAAGCCTGTATCGATGATATAAGCTTTGACTTTATCTCCTACAGCTAGCCATGTTAAGTATGCAGCAACAGTACTATCTACACCACCAGATACTGCGGCTAAAACATTTTTATCTCCGATAATTTTCCTGAGTGAATTTATTAATTCATCAACAAACTCTTCTATATTTTTATCGTAAATTTTCATCATCTTATTTTATTTGCTTTTAAATATTTTTGTTATTTAAAGGAGTTTTGTAACACATTTATATTGTAGTAACTATTACTTCGTTTTCCGTTATGATTACTGTATGTTCTTCTTGTGCTACAATTCCTCTATTTTCCTCAACTAAAACGTTGTATCCTATTATTTCTCCTTTTTCTACCTTATCCATGATTACATCTTTTATTTTTTTCAAGTCATATTCAGGATACCATCTTAAAGAAAAAGGCAAGTTGTATCTTTGTTTCCAAATTTTATTGAAAAATTCTTCAATGGTTTTATCTTTGTGCTTTATTGATTTTTTTAAAGAAAATATCCTAATATTATCTGAATCATATACGTATCCTTTTCCTAGAGTTAAGAAAGGTTCTATTGCATATACTTCGCCAGCTTTCATTACAATTTCAATTCCATCATCATAATTCGGTATGCTTTTACCCGCATGAAGCAAATACCTTTTAATCATATGTCCTGAGAGATTTTTAATTGTTTGAAAACCATATAATTTCGCTGTATTTTCTACAATCTTACCTATTTTATTCGTTGTAATACCTGGCTTAATGTTTTGAATTGCATTCATTAGAGCTTTTTTAGTTGCATCTACGAGTTTTTGCATTTTATCATCTAAAGCAATTGTGGTTGCTGCATCAGCTATATAGCCCTCAATATGAACTCCTACATCTACTTTGACGATTGCGTTCTTGGGTATTATGCGTTTATCGTATGGCTCGGCTGTATCATGAGCTGCAATCTCGTTTATTGAAATATTACATGGAAAAGCGAGTTGGCCACCATTAGATAAAATGAAATTTTCAATTAAATTACATAATTCAAGAATTGGCATATCTTCATGTACTTTATTCCTTGCGAGCTCAAGCGCTTTAGAAGCAATTTTCCCAGCTTCTAAATAATACTTTATCTCTTCTTGCACAACGATAATGTTTTTAAATTGCTATTAATAATTTGTTATTCACATGGAAGTTGAGATATTGAAGAAAGATGACATAACATTGGAAATTAAAGTTAGCGATGTCTCTCCTCAATTCATGAATTTGTTAAGACGTTGTTTGATAGCAAGGGTTCCAACTATAGCAATAGATGATGTAATAATTCTTGAAAATTCTTCAATAATGTATGATGAAATGTTAGCTCATCGCTTAGGATTGATTCCTTTAAAAGCAGATATATTATCTTTGAAAGAAGATACTGTTGCATATTTTAGATGTGAAGTCGCCGCAGAAGAAGGCGATAGAATGGTATATTCAAAAGATTTGATTCCTTCAGATCCTAATATTATTCCTGCCTATGATACAATACCAATTGTAAAGTTGGCTAAAGGGCAAAAAGTATCATTTGAAGCAGTTGCAAGGGTTAAAAAAGGATATCAACATGCAAGATTTCAACCTGTCTCAGCTTGTGCATATAAGCAGCTAGATGATGGTAGCACATTTATCTTCAGATTTGACTCAACTGGAATAAGCGAACCTGAAAAAATATTACTCAAAGGTATTGAAGTAATACTGGAAACTTATGATGATATGTTGAAATCTTTAGATAAATTGAAAAATGGTTAAAAGAACAGGACCTACAAATCCATTATTGAGAAAAGAAATTAGATTCCTTTATGAAAGTTATAAGACTCATGGAGCACCGATTTGGAAGGCTGTTGCAGAAAAGTTAAGTGTTAGAAAGCGTTCAAGGGTAGCTGTTAATGTAATTAAATTAAATAAGCTTACGAGTAATAACGATATGGTAGTTGTTCCAGGTAAAGTGTTAGGCTTCGGTTTTATTGATCATCCTATAATTGTTGCAGCATATAGTTTTTCTAAAAGTGCAAAGGAAAAAATAGAAAAAGCAGGTGGTAAATGTTTAACGTATAGCGAAATGATAAAGTTAAATCCTAAGGGAAATAATGTTAAGTTCATAACATGAGCGTTGCAACTGAAGTTTTATACGTTGACGCGAGCGACCAAATTTTAGGTAGATTAGCTTCGCATGTAGCCAAGCTACTCTTGAATGGTTACAAAGTTATTGTTTTCAATGCTGAAAAAGCTGTTATTTCTGGCAATAAGGCGAGAATTGTAGAAAGGTTTAGAGAAAGATATGCCAGAAGGACTTTGAAAAATCCTGAAAAGCTAGGACATAGAGAACCTAAAACTCCGCACGGTATAGTTAGAAGAGCTATAAGAGGTATGCTTCCTCATAAAAAACCTAGAGGAAGAGAAGCTTTCAAAAGATTACTCGTATATTCTGGAATTCCTTCTTTACCTGCAAATGCAAAAATAATCAAATTCGAGGATGCAAGTGTTTCAAAATTAGGTAGAGGTTATGTTTATTTAGGAGAAATAGCTAAAATATTCGGCTGGAAGGGCTGATGTCGCAAATTGTAATCGCTACAGGGAAAAGGAAAACTGCAGTAGCTAGGGCATATTTGAAATATCCTGGAAGAGGAAGGATTTTGATAAACAAAAAGCCTTTAGAATTAATTGAACCTTGGCTTGTTAGGAATACGATAGAAGAACCTTTATTATTTATTAGCGATCAATTAAGATCTTCTATAGATATTATTGTTAACGTCAAAGGAGGAGGTGTTATGGGTCAAGCCCAAGCTACTAGAATGGCTATAGCAAATGCTTTAGTTCAATTCACAAAATCAGAGGAGCTTAGGCAAGCTTATTTAGCTTATAATCCTGCTCTTTTGAAAGGTGATCCTAGACAAGTTGAACCTAAAAAGCCAAGAGGCAAAAAAGCAAGAGCTAAAAGGCAGAAATCTTATAGATAAAATATGCTAGTACCTGTTAGATGTTTTACATGTGGTTATCCAATTGCAAGATTTTGGGATGAATATAAAAGAAGAGTAAGTAATGGAGAGCAGCCTGGAGATGTTTTGGACAGTCTTGGAATTAAAAGATATTGTTGTAGAAGGATGTTTCTCTCAACTTATGAATATATTGATGAATTTTTAATCTATTTCAGACCTCAAGAAGTAAAAGAAGCTAGTGTTAAGCAATTCCGTGAGGAAGCAGAAACGAGGAGGAGAAGAAGGAAAGAAAGTTGACTGCTATTAAAGACATAAATTTAAGAATAATTTTTGATAGTAGAGGAGATAAAACTGTAGAAGCTGAAGTAATTACAGAAGAATCAAGAGGAATAGCTTCTTGTCCTTCTGGTGCTAGTAAAAGTAGTTATGAAGTTGAAACTATACCAAAAAGAGGTTTAGAAGAAGCAATTAAAGATTTTATAAGAAACGTTAAACCAAAACTTTTAGGACTTGATTCGAGTAATCAAGAGGAAATCGATAAAATTTTATTGGAAAGCGACGGCACGCAAAGATTAGAAAATTACGGAGCAGCTATAATTTTGTCAGTATCAATTGCAAATTTAAAAGCAGCATCTATTGCAATCAACAAGAAAGTCTTTGAAAAGTTAAATGAAAAAGATCAATATTCTTTACCTTTACCTATAGGTAATATTATTGGTGGAGGTAAGCATGCAAAAGGTAGATCAATAGACATTCAGGAAATATTAGTTTTTTGTAATAATGCAAACAATATAAGTGAAGCAATAGAAGCCAACATTCTAATGCATAGAAAACTTTTCAAATTATTGTCCATTAATGACCCATATTTTGCAGGAGGTAAAAATGATGAAGGAGCTCTTGTAACTAGAATGCCTCTTAAAAAAATTTTGAGTTTAGTAAATCAAGCTAGAAAAGAAATGCATGAAGAAAAGGGATATGAAATCTTGTTAGGTTTAGATATTGCGGCTTCTTCTTTATGGGATGGTAAAAGATACGAATATCCATTAGAAAAACTTTCTTTAAACGAAGAAGAACAATTAAATTTCATGCTTGATTTAATCAATGATTTCAATATATTTTATCTTGAAGATCCTTTCCATGAGGATTCGTTTGAATATTTTTCAGAATTAACTTCTAGAAATCCTAACATTCTAATTGTAGGAGATGATTTATACGCTTCAAATGAAGATAGATTAAAGATAGGCATTGCTAAAAAAGCAAGCAATGGTGTTATAATAAAACCTAATCAGGTTGGTTGCGTAACTAAGATATTACGTGCTATCAATTTAACTATTAATAATGGAATTAAACCTATAGTTTCCCATAGATCTGGAGAAACAGAAGATGTATTCATTTCTCATTTAGCTGTAGCTTTCGATGCTCCTTTAATAAAAACTGGTACTCTTGGAGGGGAAAGAATATCTAAATTAAATGAATTGATTAGGATTTCTGAATTTTTGAAAGATAGAGCAAGATTGAATAAACTTAAATAAATGAATAAAAGAATAAATCTTCAATGTCTGATTTAGGCTCAGAATTTAAAAAAGAAGAACAATTAATATTAGCACCTACAGAGTTATACATCGAGGCAACTTTACCTTTAGGTACAAAGTTCAAATCGAAATACATGAAAAACTTCATTTATAGAACTAGACCTGAAGGTATTCACATAATAGATGTTAGAAGTATTGATGAAAGAATAAGAATTGCAGCAAAGTTCATCTCTTACTATGAAAGTGATAAGATATTAGTTGTTGCTTCAAGACCTTTTGCAATAAAACCAGCTACCGTGTTCGCGAAGCTAATAGGTGCTAAAGCTATTACTGAAAGATTTTTGCCAGGCACATTAACAAATCCAAGTTTAGGTACATATGGAGAAATTGAATTATTATTTCTAAACGATCCTTATCAAGATTCGCAAGCTCTAGATGAGGCTACGAAAATAGGTATACCAGTTGTTGCACTTTGTGATACAGAGCATTCATGTGAAAACGTAGATTTAGTGATACCTTGCAACAATAAAGGAAGAAGAGCGTTAGCTACTGTTTATTGGCTCTTGGCAAGACAGGTCTTGAGAGAAAAGAAAATAATACAAAGCCCTGAACAATTCACATATTCTATAGAAGATTTCGAAACAGAGTTAGTAGAAGCTTAAAAAAATTAACTTAATTCTTTTTCAGTTGTTCTCCTTTTAACTGCTTTATCGAATATAATCCAATTGTTATACCATTCTTCGTTTTCTTTTTTCAATAAAGTTAAAGCGTGTTTCATCAATTCTTTTGAAGTAATTTTTTCAGTTTTATTTTCAAGCAATTTTCCAATAACGATGAATGTAATCCTTCTAGCAACTTCTAAACTAGCTCCTGTTTTTAAAATACTAACGGTTAATTTTTCAGGTATGAAGTCTTCTTCGCTACCATCTCGTTTTATTACTTTTATATTAAATAGATACATCATTTTATTATAAATTATAAATTTTTAAATATGATGATAAGAAAACCTGCTGTTGCTGGATACTTTTATGAAAAAGATAAAGAATCGCTATTGAGACAAATTGAAGACTGTTTTAAGCATTCTTTCGGGCCTGGCGAAATAAAATACTTTTCCAGTTCAAAGGAGTTAAGAATACCTGCTTTTATCGTTCCGCATGCAGGCTATATGTATAGCGGGCCTGTAGCAGCTCATGCATATAAATTACTAGCAGAAACTGAGAAGCCAGATACTGTAATAATACTTGGTCCAAATCATACAGGTTATGGTGAATTGGTTTCAGTAATGAATGAAGGAGAATGGGAAACCCCATTAGGTAGGGTAAAAATAAATCAAGAAATAGCTAATAAAATTCTAGCATCATATAAATTAGCAAGGGCTGATGCTTACGCTCATCTTTACGAGCATTCAATCGAAGTTCAGCTACCTTTTCTACAATATGTATTGAAGGATTTCGATTTCGTTCCGATATGTATTATGCTCCAAACAGCAGAAGTAGCAAGAGAATTAGCAAAAGTTTTGCACCAAATTTTAAAAGATTATAATGCAATTGTTCTTGCTTCAACGGATTTGAATCATTATGAGAATAATGAGATTACTTATAAAAAAGATGCCTATGTAATTGAATATGTTCAAAAACTAGATGGCGACGGCCTTTTTAAAATCATTGAAGAAAAGGACATTTCCATGTGCGGGCCTTGTCCTGCTGCTACTGTTTTGAATTATTGCAAGATGAGAAATATTGAGGTTGTTAGAATATTAAAGCATGCTACATCAGGAGACATTGAAGGTAGAAAATCAAGCGTCGTAGGTTATCTTTCTGTTGCCTTTGAAGCTAAAAAGCTTTGACACCTTCTTCTACAATGCTTGTTTCGAAAACCATTTTTGCTTTTTTACTCATCGCTTCTTTAACTGGTTCTAAACGATCTTTATCTACCAACGCATACATAACTCCGCCTTTACCTGCTCCTGTTAATTTAGCTCCATAAGCACCTTTTTTTCTTGCAATGTTCACGAGCAAATCGATTTTGAATGTTGATAATCCTAATGCTGAAAGTAACTCATGATTTATGTTGATTAATCTTCCTGCATTGAGCAAATCTTCATTTTTAAAATAATCAACTAGCTTCATAGTTAATGCTCCTGCAGATGTATATAATGGATTGATAATTTCTGGATACGTTTTTTTAAGATTTAACACTTCTTCAACTATTTTTCCAGTAGGCATTCTTTTTCCTGTATATGCTAATAAGAAAATAGCTTTCTCACTTTTCTTCAGCAACACTGGCTTTTCTCCTTTTTTATAAAGTATCATTCCTCCGAATGTACTAATTGTAATATCTATTCCTGAGGGATTTTTATGAACAATTCTTTCAGCTTCAAATGCAGCTTTCCATATTAATTCTTTGTTTATTTCAAAGCCTAAAGCTTTCATAACTGCAGCAGCTGTAGCTACAGAAACTGCAGCAGATGAACCTAAGCCTGCAGAAGGAGGTATCTTTGATTCGATGTATATTTCCATACCAGTGTTCGCATTTATAAAGTCCATAATCTTCCTAGTAACTCTTAAAATAGGTCTAAGCATCTTTTTCGTCTTCTCCTTACCTGTATAATCAATTATTCTCTCATTTAACGTGCTTTTAATTACATGCCTTCTATTATCCAAATCAATGCTCTCTATTCTTATTGCATTTTCATAACTTTCTTCTGCGATGACTTCAGCATATAAATTAATTGCCGCAGCTATTGCTGGCTCTCCTTCTACAACGAAATGTTCTCCTGCTATTATGATTTTCGATGGTGCAATTGCTTTAGCCACGTTTTAAAAATACAATAAAAGATTAAATCATTGACTACTTTTTCTCATGTGGAAAGCATCGTAATAAAATTGGGCGGATCAGTCATAACTTATAAAGATAAGCCTTTAACTGCGAGGATTAACGATATAAACAGGCTTTCGAGAGAAATCGCAGAAGTGCTTGCTGATGTTAGATTGTGCATCGTTCATGGAGGAGGCAGTTTTGGTCATTACATTGCAAAAAAATATTCAATATATTCTGGAATTCCTCGTATTAAAATAGGTCTTTCCATACTTGAACTCGAAATGCGAAGATTAAATTTGATCATAGCAGAATCTATGATAAATCATGGAATACCTGTATTACCTTTTTCTCCTTCAAATATTATCCTAACTAAAGAGAGAACAATATCTCAATTCTTTAAAGATTCGATCTTGAAGGCTATTGAATGGGGTTATGTACCTTTAATCTATGGAGATTACGTATTCGATGAAGCTTATTCCTGCATAATCTATTCTGGTGATCAGTTAAGTTTAGAATTATGCAAATTAATGAATGCGAAGAAAATAATTTTTTGTTTAGATGTTGCAGGAGTTTATGATAAAGATCCGAAAAAATATAATGATGCTAGATTGCTCAAAGAAATCAATCATGAAGATATCCCTAAACTTTTAGGAAATATGAGTAAAGGGGAAGATGTTACAGGAGGAATCTACAATAAAATAAGTGTAGCTTATGAAGCAGCAAAATTAGGAATAAAATCAATTTTCATCAATGGTCTTTCGCATAATTTATTACAAAGGGTAATTTTAGGAAAAGACTTTGTTGGGACGATAGTATATTAATTTAAAGCTTATTTTTGAATAGAATAGGATGAACGATCTAAAAGATTATGCAGAAAAAATTACAAAATTTCTAGTAAACTACTTATCAGAATTGCATCCTGAAATTTTAAAGAATTCATCATCTCACATAATAATTTCAGGAGGAAAAAGATTGAGACCATATCTTTTGCTGAAAGTCGCTGAAAGCTATGGTTGCAATATAAATGAAATTATGTATGCTGCAATTTCTGTAGAATTGATACACAATTTCAGTTTAGTTCATGACGACATAATGGATAATGATCAATTCAGACATGGTAAACCAACTGTCCACGTTGCTTATGGTATACCTTTCGCCATACTTGCAGGTGATACTTTGTTCTCTTTGGCTTTTAACGCAATTAGAAGATTAAAGATAACTAAAGAAAAAAAGCTTAGATTATATGATGAGCTATCTTTAGCTACGCTTAAACTATCAATAGGACAAGCTTATGATATGTATTTATCATCATCGAAAATTTTTAGCGAAAGGCTTTATTATGAAACTGTTAAGAACAAAACTGCTGCGCTCTTTGAATGCAGTGCAGTAATGGGCGCTATATTAGGCGGAGCTAAAAAAGAAGAAATAGAAAATTTGAGAAGAGCAATTCGTTATGCAGGAATTGCTTTTCAAATCAAAGATGATATTTTAGGAGTATTTGGAGATCCAAAAGTAACTGGGAAGCCTGTAGGTAACGATGTAAAAGAAGGCAAGAAGACTTTAATTACGATCTATGCTAGCAAAAAAGTCAAAGATAGACTGTTCAATTTCTTAGGAAATAGGGATGTAAAAGAGGAAGATTTAAAAAATTTCATAAGGGAACTTAAAGAAATAGGCGCTTATGAATATGCATTGAACAAAGCTAAAAAATTCGAAAATATGGCTTTCTATTATTCAAAACGCATAAATCAAAAATTAAATAATTTCCTAAATTCCTTCATATCTTTCTTAGTAGAAAGGGAGTTTTGATGGAAGAAGAATTAAAAGATTTAATTTTCAGAAAAGCTTTATCGAATGCTTATAAGCATGAAGGTAAAGCTAGCAAAGATGCTGTAATAAGAAAAGTTATATTCTTAAAACCAGAATTGAGGCAAAGGATAAGAGAAATCATTCCTTTAATAGAAAAAATCATAGCAGAAGTTAATTCTCTTTCTTTAGAAGAACAATATAATTATCTTTTAGCTAAGTATCCTGAAGAATTGAAAGAAGAGAAAATAGAAGCCAAGCGCTTTGAGCTACCTGAGCTAGAAGGTGCTGAATTAGGAAAAGTCGTAACGCGTTTTGCTCCTAATCCAGATGGCCCTTTGCATATTGGTAATATAAGGGCTATGCTATTGTCTCATGAATATGCAAGAATCTATAAAGGCAAGTTCATTTTAAGGCTTGAAGATACCGATCCTAGAACTAAGAAACCTTTGCTTCATATTTTCAAAGACGAGAAAAAAGATTATGAATACATATTAAGAGACTTAGAATGGTTCGAAGCTTATCCTGATGAAATTTATATTCAATCCGACCGCTTGAAAATCTATTATAACATAGCTGAAGAAATGTTCAAAAAGGGTATTCTTTATGTTTGTTTTTGTAATAAAGAAGAAATTGCTAAAAATAGAGCCATAGGTAAAGCATGTGTTCATAGAGAAAGAGAATTGGAGAAAAATTTGAGCGATTTCGATAAGATGATCGAAGGAGCATATTTAAATGAAAATGCAGTCGTAAGGATTAAAACAGATCTTTCTCATCCTGATCCAAGTGTTAGGGATTGGATAGCCTTCAGAATGATAAATCCTAAAGAATATCCTCATCCAAGATTGGATTCGATAATTTCTTATTTGGGTCATTTACCTTACCTATGGCCTACCTATAACTTCGCATCAACAGTAGATGATCATTTGATGGGCATCACGCATATTTTCAGAGCTAAAGAACATATGGGAAATACTATAAAACAATCCTATATTTACAAAGCTATGGATTGGAAGCAACCATATACAATACATTATGGAAGGATAAAATTCGAAGGTGTTGTTTTATCAAAGAGCAAAATAATTGAAGGGATGAAGAAAGGAATTTATGAAGGATTTCATGATGTCGACTTAGCTACGATAATATCTTTTAGAGAAAGAGGTTTTCTTCCTAGATCGATAAAACAACTCATATTAGAGATGGGTACAAAGCCTGTTGAAGCTAAAATTAGCTTCGAAAACTTGCATGCTATAAATAGGAAAATAATTGATCCTATCGCTGATAGATACTTTTTCGTCAAAGAACCTGTTTTAGTAAAAATAAAACTTGAATTACCTCAAAAAATTAAAAGACAACTGCATCCTTCAAGACAAGAATTTTTTGAATTCCAAATAATTCCAGAAAATGGCTATGCGAATATTTTCTTGGATAGAAATGATTTGAAAGAAGATTTTGAAGTTAGGTTAATGGAACTAGGAAATTTCAGAATAATTAAAAGAGATTCATTTTATGAAGGTTTTCCTTTAGAAGATCAATCATTAGAATATGCAAGAGAAAAGAAATTGAAGTTAATTCAATGGGTATATCAAGGATATTCTTTAGATTGCGAAGTAAAAGTTCCTTCGTATATTTTCGGTAAAAAAACTATAACAGGTAAAGTAGAAGCCCAAATTGAAAAACTCAAGCCTAATACTTTTGTTCAATTTGTGAGATATTTCTTTGCTAAGTTTCATAGCATTAATGAAAAGGTTGCTCGTTTTTATTATTTGCATGATTAAAAAATAATGCTTAAATACCCTGTATTATGTTTAAATTATTACTGATCTAAGCATGTCTAGCAAAAAACCTATGTATGTGAGATTTGAAGTGAGCCCAGATTTATACAGTAAAATATATGATTTCGTTAGACAATGTAGAGAAACAGGTAAAATAAAGAAAGGAGTCAATGAAACGACGAAATCTGTTGAAAGAGGCTTGGCAAAATTTGTGATAATAGCTGAAAACGTAGATCCACCTGAAATCGTTGCACACTTACCTCTGATTTGTGAAGAGAAAGGAATCCCATACTTATATGTCGAAGATAAGAAGAAACTCGGAGAAGCTGCAGGAATTAATGTAGCAGCTTCTTCTGTTGCTATTTTGGATATAGGCAATGCGAAGAGCCTATATGATGAACTATTAAGTAAATATTCCGAATTTAGAGCTAAAGTTGTACCACAAGAAGCTAAAGCAGCTAAGAAGTAATGAGTGAAAAACAAGAAGCTACACCTGCAGAAGTAATAGAAATATTAGGTAGGACTGGAGTAGGAGGAGAAGTTACACAAGTCCGGGCTAGAATACTTGAAGGAAAGGATAAAGGTAGAGTGCTAACTAGAAATGTAATGGGTCCAGTAAGAGTTGGAGATATATTAATGCTTAGAGAAACTGAAAGGGAAGCTAGGAAATTAACTACAAAGTAATGGTAACCGAATACATTTGTAGTTTTTGCGGTTCAAAGTTCGATAAATCAAGAGGTATTACTTACGTTAAAAAAGATGGAACTATACTTAGATTTTGTTCAAGTAAGTGTAGAAAAAATAAAATGCTTAACAGAAATCCCGCAAAACTTAAGTGGACAGCTTTTTATCCAAGGTCTTCTAAATAAAATTTAATTATTTTTGAATTCATGAGAATAAGACAGCCTATATTAGTAGTACTAGGTCATGTAGATGCAGGAAAAACTTCATTGTTAGATAAAATTAGAGGTACTGCTGTTCAATTGAAGGAAGCAGGTGGTATAACGCAACATATTGGTGCTTCTTTTTTACCTATTCAAGTTATTGAAAAAATAGCTCATGATCTGATTCAAAAATATAAAATAAAATTAACTATACCTGGAGTTTTAATAATCGATACTCCTGGTCATGAGATATTCTCAAATTTGAGAAAAAGAGGAGGATCTGTTGCAGATATGGCTATATTAGTTGTTGATATTCAAAAAGGATTTGAAAAACAAACATACGAAAGCGTTGAAATCCTTAAGCAAAGGAAAGTTCCTTTTGTTGTAGCCTTGAATAAACTTGATAGATTTGAAGGATATAAAGCAGAGAAAGAATTTTCTTTTCTTAGTTCTCTTTCAAAACAAACTGAATGGGTAAAAGAAAAATTAGATGAAAGGATTTATGAAATCGTAAGCATTTTAGCAAAACTAGGATTCGAAGCTGAAAGATTTGATAGAGTTAGAGATTTTTCGAAGCAAGTAGCTATAGTTCCGACAAGTGCCATTTATGGAATCGGTATTGCAGAATTGTTGCTCGTTGTTAGCGGAATATGTCAAAACTATCTGAAATCAAGCCTTGCTTATACTGAGGGACCTGCACAAGGTGTTGTTCTAGAAGTTAAGGAAGAACATGGATTAGGTACAACTATAGATGCAATAATTTACAATGGAATTCTTAAAAAGAATGATACAATTGTCCTTGCTTCTCTTAACGGTATAATCACAACGAAAGTAAAAGCATTGTTATTACCAAAGCCTTTAGATGAAATGCGTGCTCCTGAAGATAAGTTCAAGAATGTAGAAGAAGTCGTCGCTGCAGTAGGAGTAAAAATAGTAGCAAGCGATCTAAATGATGTCATTGCAGGTTCTCCTTTATATGTAGCTACGCCAGAAAATTATGAGAAGATAAAGAAATTGGTAGAAGAAGAAATTGAGAGTTTAAGAATTAAATCAGACATAACAGGCGTTGTTGTAAAGACAGATACTTTGGGAAGTTTAGAAGCTTTAACTGGTTATCTTAAATCAATGGGAATACCGATTAGAAGTGCCGATATAGGACCTGTAACTAAAAAAGATGTTTTCGAAGCGTACTTATCAAAGGAAATGAACGCTGTATATGGTGTGATATTAGCTTTCAATGTCAAAGTTCTCCCGGAAGCAGAAGAAGAAATAAATTCTAAGAAAATTAAGCTAATTAAAGAAAACGTAATCTATAGATTAGTTGAAGAATATCTTGAATGGTCGAAGAAAATTAAAGAAGAAGAAAAAAATGAATTGAAGAAGAAGTTGCCGACTCCTGCTATAATAAAAGTTCTTCCAGGCTATGTATTTAGAAGAAGTGATCCTGCAATAATAGGCATTGAAGTCGAATTGGGTAAAATAAAGCCAGGTTTAATTCTTATGAATAAAAACAAAAAAATTTTAGGTTCGATATTGCAAATTCAAGATCAAGGTAAACCTATACCTGAAGCTGTAAAAGGAATGCAAGTAGCGATTTCAATAAAAGGGGAAGCTTTTGTGGGTAGGAATTTATTTGAAGGAGAAGAACTTTTCTCTGTTATACAAAGAGATGAGGCTAAAATCTGGCTTGAGAAGTTAAAAGATGAATTAAATGAAGAGGAAATAAAATATTTGGAAAGATGCATAAGAGAAGGCTAAAATTTTTAAATGGTAGCTAAGAATAAAGTTTATGCCTGAATTCAAGGTCGTCGTTTCAAATCCTAAAGATGGATCTTCAAAAACTATTGAAGTCAAAGATCCGCAGGCAAGAGCATTGATAGGTCTAAAAATCGGAGATGTTTTTGATGGGATGATAATTGGCTTAAAAGGTGTGAAGCTGAAGATAACAGGAGGTTCAGATAGATCTGGTTTTCCAATGCTTCCTGGAATACCTGGCTCTGTTAAGAAAAGCATAATACTAAGTAGAGGAATAGGTATGAAATCAAAAAAATATACAAGAAAGAGGAAAACAGTAAGAGGGAATACAATAAGCGAGGATACTGCCCTCATAAATACCGTTATTGTTGAACAGACATAATAGCTCAATCCTTTGTTTTAATAAAAGAAATTCTGGTCCTTACAGAAATGAAAGCGCTGTCCTTTAGGGCGGAGGTCAGATTAAGCAATTTAAACGACTTGAATAAGCTGTTTCTATAATTTTAGTTTAGTTTTAAATTCTTGTTAATTAGATTAAGAAATGTGTTTGAAGAACTCGGTCAGCCTAAAATTAATATTGGAACATTAGGTCATGTAGATCATGGAAAAACTACATTAGTTCATTCTTTAACAGGCGTTTGGACATCAAAATATTCTGAAGAAATAAGAAGAGGTATGACAATAAAATTAGGATATGCAACTGCTGTTATAATGAAGTGTCCTCGTTGCTTACCTCCAGATAGTTACCAAACTTATGCTTTATCTAATAACGGAAAATGTATTCATTGTGGTTCAGATTTGATACCTATAAGGAAGGTTTCATTCGTTGATTGTCCAGGTCATGATATGTTAATTGCTACAATGCTATCTGGTGCTGCTGTAATGGATGCTGCTGTGTTAGTCATCGATGCTACTGTTCCATGCCCTCAACCTCAAACAAGAGAACATTTAAAAGCTATGGAAATCATAGGTCTTAAAAACATTATAATAGTTCAAAATAAGCTCGATGTCGTAACTAAAGAAAGAGCAATGGAAAATTATAAAGAAATAAAAGACATGATCGCTTCTACATTTCTTGCAGATATAAATCCGCCTGTTATTCCTGTTTCAGCTCTTCATAAAGCAAATTTAGATTTATTGATTGAAGGCTTTGAGACATATTTCCACACACCTGTCAAAGATGAAACTTCGAATCCTTTAGTATATGTAGTGAGATCTTTTGATGTAAACAAACCAGGAACAAAATATAATGAGATAAGAGGAGGCGTGATAGGAGGTTCAATAATAAAAGGAAAGTTGAAAGTAGGAGACGAAATCGAAATAAAACCTGGATTCAGAGTTAAAAAAGAAGGTAAAATAGTCTATGTTCCTCTCACAACAAAAGTAGTAAATCTAAAAAGTGATGATTTGAATTTAAAAGAAGCAGTAGCAGGTGGTTTAATAGGTATTGAAACAGAGCTTGATCCATCGATTGCAAAAGGAGATCAATTAGTAGGTAATGTTGTAGGATTGGTAGGAAAAACACCCCCAGTATGGAATTCTTTAAGAATAAATTACACACTTTTTGATGTAGTAGTAGGTATTAAAGAGCCAATAAAAGTCGAGCCTATAAAACCTAAAGAAGAACTTGTTTTGAACGTAGGGCCTGCAAGAACAATAGGCATTGTAACTTCTGTTAAAAATGATTCTTTAACGATTAATTTATCTATACCAGTATGTGCTGAATTGAAAACGAAAGTAGCGATAAGCAGGAAAATAGCTGGTAAATGGAGATTAGTAGGTTATGGTGAAATCATATGAGATATTTTTTCTTAGATACGAGTTTCATACTATCTTTAATTGAAAAAGGAAAAGACCTGGTTAATTTGAGTCAAGATTATTTAAATGAATTACTTATCCCTGCTACTTCACTTTCTGTAATAAAAGAGTTAGAAAATCTATCTAAGAATAAAAGTTATGAAAGGAAGGTTAATTTAGCTAAGCAAATAATTTCAAAATACAAAATATTCGAAGATGATTCCCAAAACGCCGATGAGAGCCTATTAGAGCTTTGCAAAAAGTATAATGGAATTCTTGCTACTGCAGATATTGAACTTCTAAACAGAGCACTGGAAAAGGGTATAGCTGTGATGTTTTTAAAACATGGAAGAAAGCTTGTTTATTTTGAGAGTTAATTATTTAAACAAATACTCTTTAAATATTAACTCACTAAACTGAAGTGAGTTAAGTTGTTCAGGATAGTTAATGCAAAGGCTACTATAGCCATACCTGCAAATTCGCTTAGACCTAAAATAGATCTAGACAAATTGCTTTTAGATTTAGCTAGAGAAGAATATGAAGATCGATATATTGAAGGCATAGGATATGTAATTGCAGTTACATCTGCTAAATCTCCTAGATTTGCTACAGTATTTCCGAGATCAGGTAATTTATATACTGAAGCAGAAATGGAAATGCTTGTTTGGTATCCATTGCTTAAAGAAGTAATCTATGCAGAAGTTGTAGATGTTAGAGAATTCGGAGTATTTTTACAAATAGGTCCAATTGAAGGATTGGTGCATATTTCACAAGTATTGGATGACTTCGTTAGCTATGATAAAAGAGGAGCAAGAATATTGGCTAAGAAAACTAAGAGGATTTTGAATAAATTTGATGACGTAAGAGCTAGAATAATATCTGTAAGTTCAGGTCAATCTGAATCTTTTAAGCTTGCCTTTACGATGAGACAGCCTTTCTTAGGTAAACTTGAATGGATAAAAGAAGATTTGGAAAAAATAGCTAAAAAGAAGTGACATGGTGAGAAAAGCAAGCTATGGCTACAAAGCATGTATTTCTTGCAAGATGTTAGTAGATAAGAAAGAAAAAATCTGCCCTAATTGTGGAAGTAAAGATTTCTCTGATGAATGGAGTGGAATGATAATAATATTTAATGTCAAAGAATCTCAACTTGCTTCAATCTTAAATATCAAGAAAGAAGGTATGTATGCAATCAAAGTCAGATAAATTATTATTTTTAAAGAAAGCTAAGAAAGAAAGACTTTTTTATTTAAGATCCAATGCTAAATTTAAGTCCTTAAGAAAAAAATTGAAAAAAACTCTAGGTATGCTAATACCTTTAGAACATCCTTATTCTACAGATTATTTGAAGGAATTAATTTCTTTTCTTAATCCTTCCCAAATAATAACAGTAGGTGATAAGATAACTTTCTTAGCTATCGAAAGAGGAATAAAGCCTGATCTTGCTATTATTGACAATAAAGTTGAGAGGGAAGATTTTATCTTCGAAGCTAGAAAATATTTTAAAAAGATTATTGAAACAGAAAATCCTCCAGGAATGATAACTAATGAAGCCTATGAAAAGATAAAAATTGCAATAAAAGATACTGGGAATTTAATAGAAGTTAAAGGTGAAGAAGATCTACTGACTTTGTTAGCTATTAAGGAGAGCAAAATCAATGCACTTGTAATATACGGAGTGCCTAATTTGGGCATTTCGGTCGTTTATTGCACAAAATATAAAAAGGATTATGTCGATAAGATATTCTTAAGAGGAAGATAAAATGTCAATAAGCAACATGAATATACTATTCCAATTTCAAAACCCCTATTTAAATAGGACAGAATATTTTCTTGAATTAAATCTTTCAGAAAAGAAGATTTTAATGAGGAATGAATTGAGAGAGATATTATCAAAACAATTCAATAAACCTCCTGAACTGATTATAATTAGAAGAATTAGATATGAATATGGTGGCTTACGTGCATATGCAGATGTTAGGGTTTATGAGGATAAAGAAAGTTTGAATATTGAACCCAAGCATATAATCTTAAGACATTTAAGTAAAGAAGAGAGATCAAAGATAATAGAAGAGATGAAGAAAAAGAGATTAGAAGCTAAAAAAGCTAAAGAGGTATCTAAGAAATGAGCGTTATACATAAACTTTACGATATTGATTATTCTACAGGTAAAGTAAAGAGGAAAAATAAAAAATGTCCTAGATGCAACGTATTCATGGCAAGACATAATAATCCTCCTAGATGGGCTTGTGGTAAGTGCGGCTATACAGAGTTCATTCCAGTTAAGAAATAATGAATATTTTGGGCATAGAGAGCACTGCGCATACAATTGGTGCTTCAGTAGTCAATGAAGAAGGAATAATATCCAATGTAAATTCTGTTTACATCCCTCCTAAAGGAAAAGGAATACATCCTAGAGAAGCTGCTATACATCATAGCGAAGAAGGTCCAAGAGTAATAAAGGAAGCTTTAGAAAAAGCAGGCCTGAAGATAAATGATATCGATGCGATAGCGATTAGCTTAGGTCCAGGTTTAGGCCCTTGCTTAAGAACAGGAGCAACTTTAGCTCGTTTTTTATCTCTGAAATTTAATAAAGATCTAGTACCGGTAAATCATGCAATTGCCCATATAGAAATAGCTAGATATTTATGCAAAAAAGAAGATCCTTTAGTTGTTTATATTGCAGGCGGAAATACAATAATTTCTACATTTGTAGAAGGAAGATATAGAATATTCGGAGAGACTCAAGATATTGCACTAGGTAATGCTATTGATTATTTCGGAAGGATTATAGGTGTAGAATATCCAGAGCTAATAAATGTTGAAAAGCTAGCTATGAAAGGAGAGAAAATTCTTGAGCTTCCATTACCTGTTAAAGGGCAAGATGTATCATATTCTGGCTTGTTGACTGCTGCTTTGAAATTGATAAAAGAAGGATACAAAATTGAAGATGTTTGTTTAAGCTTTATTGAACATGCTTATGCTGCACTTTGTGAATCTGTTGAAAGAGCACTAGCATATACTGGCAAGAAATCTATTGTTTTAACAGGAGGAACGGCAAGATCCTTGATATTGAAAGAAAAATTAAAACTTGTAGCGAGTGAACATAATGCAGATTTTTCAGTCGTTCCTTCAGAATATGCAGGAGATAATGGTGCAATGATTGCTTATACTGGTTATTTAGCATATAAATCAGGTGTTAAAATTAAAGTTGAAGAAAGTTTTGTGAAACCATTTTGGAGGATAGATGAAGTCGATATACCTTGGCGTTCAAGCTAGATTATTTAATAAAGAAAGGAGCTGAAGCTGAAATTTGGAAAGGTAAATGGTTTAGTATCAATTCTGTTTATAAGATTAGAAAAAGCAAGCCTTGGAGGCATCCTTTACTTGATAAATTAATTCTAGAGAAAAGAACGATTAAAGAAGCGAGGATAATGTATCATGCTTTTGAAAATAATATAGATGTTCCCTTCATCTATGACGTAAACATATCGAAGAATACAATAGTTATGGAATTTGTCGAGGGAATAACTTTGAAAGAACTGATGGAAGCGAAGGATTCAAGAATCTTTATTTTATGTGAAAAGTTAGGAAAGCTTGTTGCAAATCTTCATGAGGCATCGATAGTTCATGGTGATTTAACACCTTCGAATGTCATATTAAGGAATGAAGGTGGTCTTTGCATACTAGATTTTGGCCTTGCAAATTTCAGCAATAGGATAGAAGATATGGGAGTAGATTTGCATTTATTTCTTCGGTCTTTAGAAAGTAGCTTCAGTTCTTTAACTCATGAATGTTTTCAAAGTTTCATAAAAGGATATAGTCATTTTAAGCATTATAATGAAGTTTTAGAAAAAGTCAAAGAAATTAGAAGAAGAGGTAGGTATGTTTTGGAAAGGAGAATTTCAAGAAAGATTTGAATACCATTCTGCAAACTTACTCACCGCTTTGCTTCTATGTGAAATTTCATTCTTTTCTTCAACACTCATTTCACCGTATGTTTTGAAATGATTTTGTGGTATGAATATTGGATCGAAACCCCATCCTAAGCCTTTAATGTTTTCAGAAATTTTTCCTTCTACTTCACCTGTGAATATTTTTTCTATAATTTGATCTTTATAAGCGATTACTGTTTTAAATGTAGCCTTTCTATTCTTTTCATCTTTCATTAATTTAATTATTCCTTCATTTCCTATCGTTTTATAAGCATATGAAGTATAAGGACCTGGAAATCCTTTTAAAGCTTCGATGAATAATCCTGAATCTTCGATTATAAGTGGTTTTTTTAAAATTTGAAAAGCTTGTCTTGCGCAATATAAAGCGATTTCTTCTAGATCATCTGCTTGAATTTCATAAATATCTAAATCAAATGCTTCTAGTTCAATATCATATTTTTTAAGAATTAAGCTGATTTCTCTTATCTTGTTTTCATTGCCTGAAATTAGCGTGATCCTTTTCATAAGTTTATTAATAAGACCATATCTATTTCAACTATGCGAAGAGGTAGGGAAAAAGGAAAATCTCATTCGACAAGGCCTTCATCTAGAGATGAAGCTTTAATCGCTGAATTAGATACTGAAAATATTAAAAATAGAATTATAGAGCTAGCAAAAAAAGGAATTCCTCCTTCAAAAATAGGAATTATCTTAAGAGATGAAGAAGGAGTTCCTTTAGTAAAGCATGTTTTCGGTAAAAAGTTGGTTCAACTCTTAAAAGAATGGGGTCTTGCACCACAAATACCTGAAGACTTGCAAAATTTGATCAATAGAGCTAATAATGTAATTGAGCATTTAAAAGAACATCCTAAAGATTATAGAGCTAAAAGAGGTCTTGAAGAAATAATATCTAAGATCAATAGACTTGCTAAGTATTATAAAAGAGAAGGAATATTACCTCCAAATTGGGAACACGGTCTTAAAATTCCAAAAACATAATGCTAAATGAGATAAATTCAAAATTTGAAAACATATCGAGTTTTTTCGAAGAAGATTTTCTTCCATTTTTAATAGTAGCGCATTATGATGCAGATGGCTTGATATCTTCTTCTATTTTAGCTAAATTATTATTCAACGAAAAAATTCCCTTTGTTTTAAGGATATCTGAAAATCTAAAACCGAATGAATTGCTCGAATCTGCTTTTTCTAAAATAATAATTCTAGACTTTCAGTTAAAAGAAGATTTAGCAAAGATAGGTGAGGAAAAAAGGATTTTAGTAATAGATCATCATCCAATTAAAGGAGATAAAGAAAAAGTGAACTTGATCCATCCTTCAATTTTTGGATATGAGAATGAATTCGATGCATGTAGCTCTACTCTTTCTTATTTATTAGCAAAGCATTTCGATGATTCATTCATTGATTTAGCTCCTTTTGTAATTTGTGGAATGCTTGAAGATAGACATGATAGAGAAGAGAAAAGAAGCTTTAGAGGTTTGAATAAAATAGTTTTAGATGAAGCTGAAGAGGCTGGATTGATAAATAAAAAAGAAGGATTGATTAGTTATTGTGAATTCAATGAACCTTTATACAAAGTAGTTTCTTTAATGTTCGATCCATTTATGCCAAATATCTTTTCATCCAAAGAAAGGACAATAGATTTTCTTAAAGCTTGTGGAATTAGCGAATCTTTAATTAATAAGAATTTCGAAGAATTGAATGAAAAAGATCATGCAGAGATATCTCAAAAAATCGCAATTAAGCTCTTAAATGAAGGATTTAAAGCTGCCAAAGTTGAGCGAATTTTTGGTATGAATTATGAATTGCTCGTATATAGCAAATCGAAAAATTTACGATTAATAGGTAAATCAATAGATTATTTAGCGAGATCTTTGAATTATGAAGGTTTCATCGAAGCTCTATTTAATGATAAGCTATATAGATTCAACTTCAACCAGTATTTTGATGAATGTGTTTCTTTTATTTCTAAGATATTTTTACCTTTATTTCAAGAAAAAAGAATTAAAGAATACAAAAAATTCGTTCTTCTCAAATTTGAAGGAAAAATCGATAGATTTGTTGGATTGTTCGCAAATTTGATATCTGCTTCAAATATAACAAAACGTGTAGTTGCTGTTTCTTCTGAATTCAGCAAAGATGAATATAAAATATCTTTCAGGGCTGAAGAAGGATCTAAATATGATTTGGGCTCGATTGTTTCGAACATTGCGAAAAATTATCAAGGATCTGGAGGTGGCCATAGTTCTGCGGCAGGCGCAATAATTCCTAAAGATTATCTTGAAGATTTTTTAGAAGAGTTCGATAATGCCTTATAAGACAAGAATATTGCTAAAGATATCCTTCGACTCAATAAATACAGCAAGCAATGTATTATCTTCTTTAAGTCCAGATAATTTGAATATTCCTCAAGATCTTTACTTAAATTTCTTTCAGGAAGGAAACGAATTAATAATAGAAGCTAGAAGTGAAAACATAAAAAGATTGAGATCTACATTAGAAGAAATTTTAGTTTTGATTTCTTCTTTAGAAAAACTTTAAATTGAATTCAATAATTAAGAAAGATTATGAGTACTAAAGCTGTCAAGAAGGCACCGCCAAAAATCTTCAATGTCCATGTAGATGGTGTTTTCAAAGATAAAATCGCAGGTCAAATTTTGGGAAGAGAGCCAAGCCATATTTTGAAAAGAACTGTAGAAACCACTCTTGCTGAACTTTTCGAAGATTACACGAATTTATATTACCAATATGTTAAGTTAAAATTCCAGATCATCAAAGTAGATGGTACAGAAGCTTATGCAAAGTTCAAAGGTTATGAGCTTACTAGAGACTATGTGAGGAGTTTAATAAGAGTAGGTACTTCAGCAGTATATGCTATTTATGATGTTGATACAACAGATAACATAAAATGCAGAATACAAACCCTTGCAATTACTGCTAAACGTGTTTCTCATTCAAAAGAAAGTTTGATAAGAAAATGCATTTGGAAAGTTTGTGAAGAAAAGCTATCTAATTTAAGCTTAGATGATCTAGTTCAATATGTTTGCTTAGGTAAGCTTTCTGCAGATATTTTGATAGAAGCAAAGAAAATTTATCCACTTAAAAAAGTTGAAGTTATTAAAATTAAAGTATTAACGCCCTATCTTATTTAGCAGCTACAATTTTTATTACATCTCTATGCTTCAATACATACTCTGCACCAATTCTTTGTTTGTTTTTAACATCTATTGCATAGATGAAATTTTTACCCAAATCTGTATGAATCATATAAGCTAGTTCTCTTGCAGTGGTATCGCTAGGAACTAAGAAAACGTCAGGCAAAACATTTCCTTGATGATCAGTTAGTCTGTTTTGATCTTCGACAGGGAATACCGCAATGTAATTTAGGAGCTTGAAATAACATACTTCTAAAGCTTCCTGAACACCTGTTGAACCAAATTTCTTCAATACGTTTTCTCTAATATAATTTAAAACTGCAAGCCTTTTTTCATCGATATTCTTAAGTATCTTAAAATCAGAATTTCCAGGCATATAATCGATAATTCCTAAATCGGCAGCTTTTCTTAAAGCTAATTCCGCTTCTGCAGATACTGGAATTACTATTCTATCTTTCATTTCATTCTTAATCCTTTCGTAATTTATCCAAGACGAAGGTAAATCAATTTTATTAGCCGCAATCAAAATAGGTTTAGCTTCTTTAATTAACAAGCTTACAAATAATTTCAAATCATCTTCTTTCCATTCTTTAGGATTTTTGTTCATTTTTTGAACTGTTCTCATAATGTGTTTCCTTTTAATTGAAAAGCCGCTTAGTTTTCTTTCTAAGAAATCAACAATCTTAGAAGATTCTTCATAGATAAGCTTCCTCATCTCTTTCTCAAAATCTTCCTTTAAATGCGAAAATACCCACATAGTTATCTCTTCCTCAATAAACTTGATATCTTCTAAAGGATCATGTGTTCCAGGCTTAACTATTCTTCCTTCAAAGTCAGTAGAACCAGATGTATCGACGACATGTATTAATGCATCGCTCCTTCTTAATTCATCTAAAAATTTATTACCTAAACCTTTTCCTTTCCATGCTTCAGGAACAAGACCTGCAACATCAATAATTTCTATGGGTACGTATCTTGTACCATTAATACAAATTGAATTCCTTGGATTATCTTGAACTCCGAGTTCTTTGCAAACGCATTTGACTCGCACGTAACCTATTCCTTTGTTTGGTTCTATGGTTGTAAAAGGAAAAGGAGCAATTTTTACATTCAGTTTAGTAATAGCGCTAAAAAAAGTACTTTTACCTACGTTTGGTTTACCTATTATACCGATTAATGGCATCCAATGCAATTATTTCAATTTTCACTTAAAATGATATTTGAGGATTATGCATGAATGAGAGCTACTTCAACCATCATAGTTTAAATTTTTAAATGTTCTCTTCTTTTATCCTTATGTTCAATGTACTAATCTGCGATCCTATTTCAATAAATTGTGTTGAAAAATTGAAAGAAGAAAAATTCAACGTCATCTTCAAGCCTAATATTACAAGGGAATTGTTAATTGAAGAAGTTAAAGATAAAGATGCCTTAGTTGTTAGAGGAAGAACAAAGGTTGATGCTACCATCATGGATAATGCAACAAAATTGAAAGTTATAGTTAGAGCTGGTGTAGGTTTAGATAATATAGATCTTCAATATGCTCAAATGAAGGGCATTGAAGTTTTCAACACACCAGAGGCAGTCACTAACGCTGTTGCCGAATTAACAATTTGCTTTATTATATCATTATTACGAAATGTTCATAAAGGAAATTCTTCTCTTAAAAAAGGAGAATGGATTAAAAATCTTCTCATAGGCAGCGAGTTAAAGAGTAAAACTGTAGGGATTCTAGGTTTTGGTAGAATAGGTATGGAAGTAGCTAAGAAATTAAAAGCTTTTGATTGTAGAATTTTATGTTACAGTAGGACAGATAAAAGTGAAATTGCAAAGAAGATAGGCGTCGATTTCACTAATGATTTAGACTATTTATTAAGGGAGTCTGATATACTAACCGTTCACTTAACTCTTAATAATGAAACTTATAAGTTCTTGAATAGAGAGAGATTGGCCAAGATGAAAAAAGGAGCATACTTGATCAACACTTCAAGAGGCGCAATTATTGATGAAGAAGCCTTATTAGAAGTATTAGAGAATGGGCATTTAGCAGGCGCAGCCTTAGATGTATTCGAATATGAACCTCCTCAAACAGAAATTGAAAAAAGATTATTGAGATTAGAAAATGTTTTAGTTACCCCACATATAGGTGCTCAAACTAAAGAAGCGATGGAAAAAGAAGGTGAAGAGGTTGCTCGAATATTAATAGATTACTTTAAGAAGATTAAAATATGAGAAAATTGAGATGATTAGTTAATGGGTCTAGCAAAATACAGCAAACTGATAAAGAAGGTCTATGAAAATGAATTTAAGTTGAGATTAGCTGAATGGAGGAAACAACCTACTGTAGTTAAACTCGAGCATCCTACTATAATTTGGAAAGCAAGGATGTTGGGATATAAAGCAAAGCAAGGGATTATAGTAGTAAGGGTGCGTGTAAGGAAAGGAAAATTTTCAAGACAAAGACCTAAAACTGGAAGGAGACCTAAAAGGATGGGGACGACGAGATTAACTATAAAGAAAAGTCTAAGATTGATTGCAGAAGAAAAAGCTCAAAGAAAGTTTCCTAATATGGAAGTATTGAACTCTTATTATGTAGCTGAAGATGGAATGTATAAATGGTATGAAGTTATTTTAGTCGATCCATATAGCACGAGTATAAAAAAGGATAAGAGTTTGAATTGGATATATAGAGGAGAATAATGGCGCAAGTACCTGAAATAGATGCAGAAAAGCTTGAGTTTGAGGAATTAAGGAAGAAGCTTGTAGCATATGTAAAAACTAAAGAAGGTAAGAAAAGGAAAGCTAGAGGTTTTAGCAGAGATGAATTAAAAGCTGTTAATCTAACTCCTAAGCAGGCATTGAAGCTTGGAATACCAGTAGATATAAGAAGAAAAACTTCTTATGAAGAAAACATTAGCATTTTGAAAAGCATTGATTTAAAAAGGCTTGAGCAGCTTGCTAAGAAATATTTGAAGAAGAAAAAGAAGAAAGTAAAAGGTAAGCATAGAAAGAGAGTATTTAGAGGCTTGACTTCTGCTGGTAAGAAAATGCGAGGTCTTAGAAAAGATAAACTAATCAATACACACAAGTATAAGTGGAAGAAAAAGAGAAAATGGGAAAAGTAGCTAAGGGAATTAAATGTAGCGTTATAGGTTGTAATAAGGAAGCTGAGAAATCTCTTTCTTCACAAAGAGCTTCATTAGCTACTTCTTTGAAGTTTGCTTTGAATTCAAGGCAAGTATACTTATGTAAAGAGCATTATAAAATCTGGAAGAAAGAAACGAAAGAAATTAGGGAAATTGAAAGAGCTGGATGGGAATAGCTTAGAAGAACTTTGTATTGTTTTAATCGGAGACTATCCAAGCTTAGCTGAAAAGGAAGTACTTTATTCTTTAGATTCAGCTGGTTTTTATTATGAATATATTGAAACTAGAGGATTATTGCTCATTTTGAAAACATATGAATTCGTGGTACCTTATCTTGTTTGGAGATGTGCGAAAATAAGACATGTATCGAAATTAATATTTAAAGGAAAAATTGAAGAAATCAAAAATCTTGAAAAAATTAATCTAAATATCAAAGGTAGCTTGGCAGTAAGGATACATTCTTACGATAGAGAATATAAGCAAATAGTGAGAGATTTGGAAAGAAAAATAGGTTCTTATTTCTATTATAAAGGCTATAAAATAGATTTAACTAATCCTTCTAACTTAATCACTGGCTATATTAAGGATGGATTAATTTATTTAGGAATACATTTAGCAAGCACTAATCGAAAGCTTTTATTTTCAAGAAGACCAAGCAAGAAGCCCGCCTTTCATCCTTCATCTATGATGCCTGAAAATGCTAGGTTAATGGTAAATTTAGCTAAAGCTCCTTTGAATGAATTATTTGTTGATCCTTTTTGTGGAGTAGGAGGCATCTTGATAGAAGCAGCTTTCATTTCTCAACATTGTATAGGAATAGATATAGATAAGAAAATGTTAAAGGGTTGTAAGATTAACGTTAACTATTACGGATTGTATAATGTTGACTTAATTCAAGCTGATGCTCTTAAAATACCTTTAAGAAGAATTAATAGCATTGCATGTGATACACCATATGGAATTGCTTCTTCTTTGAAGAAGCGTGAACATGAAAAGCTTGTATATGATTTCTTAAGAAACTTGAAAGAATATGGTAAGTTAAGAATATGCATTGCAACAACTCTAGAAAATCTAGAACCTGAAGGATTTAAAATAATTTTGAAATATCCTCAAAAAGTTAGAGAATCATTAATAAGATGGCTTTACGTTTTAGAGCTATATGATAGAGATCGTTTTCTTGGGTACATCGGGGAGTAAACCAACAAAACATAGAGGGCTACCTTCAATTGCTTTGATATTCGATGGTGATATTTACTTATTAGATTGTGGTGAAGGCACGCAAAGACAAATTTTAAATTCAGGTCTTAATTCTAACAAAATAAAATGCGTTTTTATTTCCCATTTGCATGGTGATCATTGGTTTGGTCTTCCAGGTTTAATTTGGAGTACTGGTTTAGACATGAGAAAGGAAGATTTAGTAGTATATGCTCCAAAAAGGTTTTCAGAAATTTTTTCAACTTTAGATGAATTTTTGCATCCTTATAGACTTTATAAAGTAATCATAAAAGAAATTGAAGAAGGATTGATATATGAAGATAAGAAGATTGAAGTTTATGCAATGAAAGCAAAACATAGCGTTGAAAGTTATTCTTTCAAAATAAAGGAAAAGGACAGACCTCCTAAAGTATTAAAAGATAAGCTAAAAGAGCTAAACATTCCTGAAGGGCCTCATTTAAGAAAACTGAAAGCAGGATATCCAGTAAAGTTGCCGGATGGAAGAATGATATATCCTGAGCAAGTTTTAGGAGAACCGAAAAAAGGAAAGATCATTGTTTATAGTGGTGATACTGCACCAAATGAATCATTGATTGAATTTGCTAAAGATGCTGATGTATTAATTCATGAAGCCACTTTCAGCGATGAAGAAGAAGCGATGGCTAGAGAATCGAAGCACTCAACAAGTAGAGATGCTGCGAGAATTGCTAAGAAAGCAAATGTAAAATTATTGATCTTAACACATGTAAGCGCTAGATATAAAAGTCCTGATTTATTATTAGCTCAGGCTAAAGAAGAATTTGAAAATGTAATTATTGCTCAAGATTTCTCTCGCTTTCAGATTTAGCAGTTTTATATGCTTTTGGTAACGGTGCAATCATATCGATGATTTTCATTGGATCATCTGAAATGATTTTTATTTCTATCGCACCAAGTGGAGCTTCACCTGCAATTGTTACGAAAGAAATTCTATTCATGTATGCAGCTTGCTTATTTAATTTAAAGCTTAAGGAATTATTTTCTATGCTTCTCTCAAGAATACTTCTTGCAGTTAGTTCTATCCTTTGTTTCTTTATCAAATTTGCAATTTTATTCAAAGACTTGAGAGAATAAGACTTCGCAACATAATATTTTGAACCTAATTCTTCTATCAATTCTATTTTTTCGAAATCGAAAACATTTTCTAACGCAATCCTAACTTTTCCTTCATCTTCTGTAGGCTTTATTTCTACTTTAGCTATTATTTCAAGCATTTAATATCTTCTTCAAAATATCTAAAAATTGCTTTCTTAAATCTTCTTCTGTTCCTTCATTAACGATCATGTAATCAGCTATAGCTATAACATTTCCTATACCTAAAGAAAGTTCTCTTTCGTCTCTCTTTTTAAATTCTTCAAAATTATCAGGATCATCATTCCTTTTCCTATTTAATGCTCTTTTGAATCTAGTTAAAGGGCTTGCATGTATTGCAATGAGATAAACTTCTCCAATGGTTTTGAAATATTCTACTTCTTCAATATTCCTTATTCCTTCAACTATGACATCTTTATTTAGCTTTTTTATCTCTTCTCCACAAATTCTTGCTATTGCATCTCTTCCATGTTTTTCTCTTATTTCAAATATTAGCCTTGCTGTATCATGACCTAACTCCCTAACCTTATCTCCCATGCTAATGACATGTATTCCTAGCTCTTTTGCAAAGCTTGAAGCTAATGTTTTACCTGCCAAAGGCATTCCAGTAATGCAAATTATTTTCATCTTATTCGGTTAAATTTTAATTATACATATTTAAAAATAGATAATGCGCTGTTTCATAGCTATTGATATATCAAATCCTAATACACTTGAGAATTTAGCTAGGATGGCTAATTTATTCAATCTAGCTGGTGTTAAACCTGTTGAGAAAGAGAATTTGCATATAACGCTTAAATTCTTGGGAGAAATATCAGAAAAGATTGTTCAAGAATTGATATCCAAGCTTGATGAAGTCAAATATAAGCAATTCGAAGTTAGAGTAGCAGGCATAGGAGCTTTTCCGAATATGAGAAGACCAAGAGTTATTTGGGCTGGAATAAAGGAAGGACATCAGGAACTAATACAGCTTGAATCTTTAATTGAACATGCATTACAAGATTTAAAACTAAGAATAGAAGATGAAAGGTTTCATCCGCATGTAACCTTAGCGAGAATAAAAGATAATCGAAGCATAATGCAAGTTTTAGAAATAATTAATTCTAATTTAGATCAAGAATTCGGGAAATTCGAAGTTAAAGATTTCGCATTGAAACAAAGTACTTTAACTTCAAGAGGTCCTATTTATAGCGATATTAAAAGGTTCAATCTATGAGTATTGAAGAAATAATAGAGAAAGCAAAGGAAAAAACTAGCATAAGTCATGAAGAAAGAGAAAGATTGAATGAAGTAGTAAAAGAAGTAATTGAAAAGCTTGAAGAAAAAAAGAAAGAATTGAACTTAGATCTAATAATAGAAGTCCACGGTTCTTTTGCACATGATACATGGCTTAGCGGAGATAAAGATGTAGATATATTCGTTTTGAAGAGGAGCGAGGAAGTTATTGAAGAGGCGATGAAACTTGCAAAATCGACTTTTAAAGATTATGTTGAAAAATATGCTGAACATCCTTATGTTACAGTGTTTTATAAAGGATATAACTTCGATATCGTTCCTGCTTACTTATTAGAAAAAGGAGAAAAAATAAAAACTGCTACAGATAGAAGCAGATTGCATACTTTATATTTGAAAGAGGTCTTGAATGATGAACTTAGAAAGGAAATTAGATTGCTTAAATTATTCCTTAAGACGCTCGATCTTTATGGTGCAGAAATAAAAACAGGAGGAATGTCAGGTTATCTTTGTGAATTATTAATTGTTCATTATCGTAGTTTTCTTAATTTAATAAGATCTGCTATAAATTGGAAGCCATACAAAACTATCATAGGAGAATGGAAAGGGCCGCCTGAGCCTTTAGTCGTTGTTGATCCTGTGGATTCTACAAGAAATGTTGCATCTTCTTTCAAAAGAGTTGAGGATTTCAAATATGCATGTATTTTATTCTTAGAAAATCCTTCTTTAAGATTCTTCGAAGGTAGGAAATATAGCTCTCAAATTGAATTAGCTTTAGATATTTTTGAAAAAAGAGGAACCGAAGTTTTAGTTATTGAAATTGAATATCCAAAAATTCCTCCAGATCAATTTTGGGGTGAAATTAAAAGAGCAGAGCGAAGTTTAAACAATTTCTTACAAGTATATGATTTTGAGATTTTAGATTCTTTAACTTATTCTGATGAAGAAAAAGTTGCTGCAATAATTTTGGAATTGCGATCTAAAGAATTGAAAGAATTGAGAACTTTAGTAGGACCTCCGCTTAGCGAGTTGAAGAATGTGAAATCTTTCATAAAAAAACATTCACTTGAACCGATCTTTTTAAGAAATGGAAGACTTCATGTTTTGACAAAAAGAAAGATAAGCTCTTTCAATGAAGCTTTCAACAAATGGATAGTTACTCAATCATTACCTAAGGACTTAATTTATCCTTTGAAAAATGCTAAAATATATTCAGCTCAAGAAGCTAATGATAAGGGAATAAAAAGGAGAATATTCGATTTGGCATTCAAGGATTTTTGGTGGGTAAGAGAAGATCTGATAAAGCATTACAATATAGTTTTTGATGAGATTTGAAGAACTCATTTGCTATCCAAAATTCTCTAAAGAAGAATTCGAGAAAAGATATGCCGAGCTGAAATCTTTAGGAATTGAAGAATTAGTTGAAGGAGGGAGAACAATCATTTCAGGCTATAAAATTTTGGGTAAAGGAACTACAAGCTTAGTCATTAAAGCAATTTATAAAGGAAAAAATGTAGCCTTGAAAATAAGGAGAACTGATTCGAATAGAGAATCGATGTATGAAGAAGCAAAAATTCTTGAAATGCTAAAGAATAAAAATATTGCTCCTGAACTATTTGCCTATTCAAAAAACTTCATAGTTATGGAATACCTTGAAGGTAGGAATATCGACGAATTCATTATGAATGCAAATAGTATAGAATTAATTAAGGCAATTAAAAAACTAATTGAGCATTGCATAATACTAGATAAGCTAGGAATAGATCATGGAGACTTGAGCATTGCATCTGATCATGTAATAGTTTATGATGATGAAGTAAGAATTATCGATTTCGAATCTGCAAGCTTGAATAGAAAGCCGCAAAATTTAACAAGCATAATTTCTTACTTATTTTTATCAAAGAAACCTTTTTCAAATAAACTACTTGAAGCCTTTAACTTAAGTAGAATTGAAGTATTAGAGTTTGCAAGAGAATATAAAAAAGGAAATATTGAACCTATAATGTTTCTAATCAGAAAACTAGAAAACTATTAGGATAATTTATTAAGAAATTTAGCGAAATTTTTGCATGTTTCTTTTCTCTATTCTTCTTCCAAAATAAATAGTTCCTTCATACAAAGCATATATTGGAATCAACAAAGGTATTACGCTAAGAAAAGTTGGATCTGGGCTTATTAAACCTGCAATGAATGCTATTATCAAGTATAGCAGAATTCTATTCTTAGATAAAGTTCTTGTGCTCAGGATTCCGACTTCAATTAAAGGTAAAACAAAGGTTGGTAAAGCGAATAACAATCCTCCCAAAATCACCATTAAAACTACGATATTTATGAAATCATTTAGATTGATGAATAACGCAATATTTAAAGGATAATATAGAAAGATTAGAGCTCTGAAAGTAAGAGGTAATACAATTATGATAGTATAGATCATGCCAGCAATATATAACAAAGAGAATGGCATGAGGTATTTTTTAATTACAGCCTTTTCTCTTCTGTATAAAGCAGGAGAAATGAAAGCATATATTTCTCTAAACGCAACAGGTATTGTTATTGCTAGAGATAAATACAAAGCCATTTGTAATATAGCGAAAAGAGGAGCAGTAACAGATGTTACAATAAGCATCGATTCAGGAGGTAGATACGCTTCTTCCATTTTTCTAATTATCCAAAAAATCAAGGTATCATAGAACAAAATGCTCGAGCCCTTTATTCCAAAAGGATTAGGACTAGGAATTGCTAAGAATGCAATTAATGAAGCTATGAATATTACAATTATCCTTTTTATTCTTTTAGCAAGTTCATCGATATACTTCCAGATTTCTGGTTCCATTACGAATATACATATATTACCTTATTCATTATTATGTTATGGATTTGATATATAATGCTTGGGGGCCAACTGAATGGATATTGTTAATTTTCATACTATTAATACTATTTGGTTCAAGGAAAATTCCTGAAGTTGCTAGAAGCTTAGGAGAAGCTGTTAGAGAATTCAGAAAGGCGATGAGCGAAACAGAACAAGCTACTAAGCAGATGGTTCAACAGGAATATAAAGAAAGAGTTGTAAGCGAAAGAAGTGATGATCCTTTAATTGATTTAGCTAAAAGAAAAGGTATAAATGTTGAAGGTAAAAGCAGAGTTCAAATTGTCGAAGAATTAGCTAAGAAAATAAGAGAAGAGGAATCTACTTCTTAGTTTTGTTCAAAATCTCAACGATTAATTTTTCAAGTGCTGTAACACGCTCTTTAATTTCATTTATACTCTTCTCATTATTTGCATTCTTTGAATTCAGTTCTTTAATGAGTTCGTAAGTAACTAAAATTTCGTTATTCATTTTCTTTAAATTATTGATCAGCTCGTCTGTATATTCTTTGACATTTCTTCTTAGCGAATCTTCAATGTTCCAAAATATGAAATAAGAAGTCGCAACAATTGAAATGATGATTGCAAGGAATACATGAACTCCTCCAAGCTTTTGCGATATATCTGAAAGTGAATATTGAGGTAGCGAAAGGATATAAGATAGTATTATAATCGTTATGAAGAAAGCAAATATAGCTACTAAGCCTGTCAATATTGACCTAATTATCGTTGAAGTGCTCATGTAATTGCAATATCATATACGAATATAAATTTCACAGTAATATAATGAAAATTCATTAATAACACATATGTCTTGTCCAGTTTATTCAAGATACGCCACAAAAGAAATGCTATCGATATTCAGCGAGGAAGCAAAAATTGAAAGATGGTTAAAAGTTGAAGCTACTTTAGCTAGAGCTCAAGCTGAACTAGGAATGATACCCAAAGAAGCTGCAGAGGAAATAGCTAAGAAAGCTAATTTGAAATTTGTTAAAATCGAGAGAATTAAAGAAATTGAAAAAGAAATTGACCATGATCTATTAGCTGTAGTTAATGCATTAGCTGAAGTATGTGAAAAGGATTATGGAAGATTTGTACATAAAGGCGCAACGAGCTATGACATCGAAGATACTGCATGGGCATTAGCATTCAAAGATGCCTTAAATTTAATAAAGAAGAGATTAGAAGAATTATTGTCAATTTTGCTAAGAAGAGCAAGGGAAAATATAGATTTGGTATGCATAGGGAGAACTCATGGACAACATGCTTTGCCTACAACTTACGGAATGAAGTTTGCTCTATGGAGCTATGATATTTATAGGATTCTTCAAAGACTTGATTTCTTTTTAGAATTGGATATACTTGGAAAAATGAGTGGTGCTGTAGGAACAATGGCTGCTTTTGATGAAAAAGGAATTGAATTACAATCTAAAGTTATGGAATTATTAGGAATGAAACCTGCTTTAATATCTAATCAAGTAGTTCAAAGAGATGCTTTTGCTGATATCATATATCTTGTTGCCTTGACTTCTTCTTGTTTAGAAAAGATAGCAAAAGAAATAAGGAATTTGCAAAGAACTGAAATAGCAGAAGTAATGGAACCTTTTCATACTAAACAAGCTGGTTCTTCAACAATGCCGCACAAAAGGAATCCGCATAGATCAGAAAGAATTTGTAGCTTAGCTAGATATCAAAGAGCACTAGTTCAAGTAGCTTTAGAAAATATAAGCTTAGAACATGAAAGAGACTTGACGAATAGTGCAAATGAAAGAATAATGCTTAGTCATTCATTCATGTTATTAGATTTTATGTTAAAAGAAATGATCGAGATAATTTCTGGTCTTGAAATAAATTATACAAACGTTAAAAAGAATTTGGAACTCTTGAATGGAATTTATATGGCTGAGCGTGTAATGCTAAAGCTTGTTGAAAAAGGACTTTCAAGAAATGTAGCATATAACTTAGTTAAAGATTTAGCTATAAAGTCTTATCAAGAAAATTTGAATTTTGCAGAGGAACTTGCAAACAATGAAATTATAAGAAATTATTTAACGCAACAAGAAATAAAAGATCTTTTAAATCCTTATACATACATAGGTCAAGCAAAAAAGATTGTAGAAAATGTAATTTCAGAAATTGAGAAAAAATTGAAAAATTAGCAAATCTAAGTTTTCCAAACTATACTACATCCAAACGGTCTAGTTATTGGTTCTTGGATATCTTTACCTTCTAATAATGAATCTAAAGCTTTTCTAAGATCGTTGCTCTTAACTAAACTAGGATTTCTATTGTCATCAATCCTTCCTTGATATCTAAGTTGCCTTTTTTCATCAAAGACAAATACATGCGGAGTGCATATAGCTCCTAACTGTTTAGCTAATTCCTGAGATTCGTCTTTCAAATAAGGGAAATTATAGCCTTTTGCAATAGCTCTCTTTTTCATTTCTTCAATATTTTCATCATATCCTGCATTTGAATTTATCGCAATTACTTGAACGCCCTTGTTTCCATAATCCTTTTGGATTTGAATGATTCTATCTTCATAATCTCTATAAACTGGACATTTGTTTGAAGCAAATATAAGAACCAAGATTTTCTTATCCTTGAAATCTACTTCGCTTATTTCTTTTCCATAAATATCTTTTAGTTTAAAGCTAGGCATCGAATCTCCTATTTTCATTTTGAAAGATGGAGAAACGCTCATAGTAATATTTTTAATTTGCTGTGTTTATTTGTTTTATGGCTTTATCTACTGTGCCTTTGGATAAAGTAAAGAAGGACATCGTAAGTATTTTGAAAAGCTTAGGAATAGATGCAGAAGAAGTTGCTTCTTGCATTGCAAACATAAAGAAAAGAAAGGGGTATACTACATATATCTATTCACATGAATATGCTTCTTTAGAATCAAGATTAAGGGCGTTTATCGAAGATGTTGAATATAAACAATTAAAAAGCAAAGTATATGTTTGGTCTGAATATGAAGGTCAATACAGATATGTTCAAGTTGGATACTTTTTACCGAAAACAGATGAAGGTTTAACGCAGCTTGTTGTTCTTACTGTAGGCGTAGCGCAAGCATAAATGTCAAAGTTAAGATAGAAGAAATGACCAAAGCAGCAAGAGATAGCAAATAAGGATAGAAAATACCAAAGTTTAATAAAATTCCTGAAAAGCTTGCTCCAATAGCAACACCTGCTAAAGTAAAAATCTGTAATATCCCGCTTGCAGTACCTCTTCCCTCTTGACCTACAGATGAAACTATATAACTAGATGTCAAGAAAGCAAATCCTAAGGCTATACCCCAGATCGGAGATGCAACAATTAAATATAAGTTTATGTTCGTAATCATTACTAAATTAGCGATTAAGCCTATAATTGAGGCTATTAAAAGAGAAATTAATGGATTCTTTCTTTCGCATATATAGCTGGATAAGAAGTATGCAGGTATACCAACTAGTCCTGAAATAGTTAGAAATATTCCAACATATGCTCCTGCAGTTTCTTTTTTAAGGTTGAGTAATTGTTGAAGTGTCAAGCCTAGGCTTCCTGTTATAACACCGTTGAATAAATAAACAGAAAACATTGTAAGGAATGCGGGAATTAACAATTTAGAATTTAGCTTAACCTGCCTAACGGAATCAGGCAATCTAAATCCTGCAACTTCTTTTATTCTTTGGGCATAAATTAGATAAAACGTTATTAGATGAATTAATATCAGAATAACAAAGACATATCTAAAACCTAAGTATAGCGTAGTAAAAGAGGATAAGAGTGCTCCTATTACGACGCTTATTGAAATTAAGCTATAGAACAATGAAAGAGGATAACCTCTTTTCCTGAATTGATCACCTATAATAGCTATTGCAGAGGGGAATATGATCGAATCGAAGAATGCATGTACAGATCTAGCTATAATCAATAGTGAATAATTGAAAGCTAAAAAATATATCAAGAAGGCTATGATATCGCCTGGTATGGCTATCATTAAGGCTTTTCTTCTTCCAATTCTATCGACTAAGTATCCCAAAGGAAAACTTACAAAAATGGCTACAATGGAATATAGTCCTGCAATGAAGCCTGCAATAGCAGAACTTGCACCTAATTGAGATGCATACGTAGAAATAATGGGAGAGATCATAGAAGTATCTATAATGCTAGCAAATCCTAGAAAAGCGATGATTGGTAATATTCTCTGTGTCTGCATTATCTACATCTTCTTTGTTTTAAAATTAATAAATGACTATATTCAGGAATATACAACTTAATACTAATAGCCAGGTATATCTAATTTTAATAAGCTTTTTTCATAGTAATCCTTTATTTCTTTTGTAAACTCCTTATAATCTATGATATTTAGTATAGCAGGTAGTCTTATAGCTTCACCATATACAAGAGCCTCTTTTCTTTTTAAATTTGAAATGACAGGAATGAACAAATTTTGAAATTTTAATCCGCGTGTGCATGCTTCAATATCTTTTTCACTGGTTAATGTGAAAATGAAATAATTCCAAAGCATTGCTAAAACATCTTCATGAATTTGCGAAGGTCTTTGATCAATTATGCAAAGAACAATACCTCTTTTCCTTAGTTCTCTTGCAATGTTTCCAAATGCGGTTTTGTAATAAAGTTCGCCAGATAAAAACTTATGAGCTTCTTCAAGGAAAATAATCAATTTATACTTGAGCTGTTTGCCTTCCATTATATCGCTTATAGCTCTCTGCCATATCTTTTTAGATAAAAGATGTGCGATCAACGTATAAACTCTTGCATCATCTCCATATCTTCCAAAGCTTATTATAATGCTTCTTTCGCCTTTAAATAGCTCCTCTACGATTTCTTTCACACAATCTTTCTTATTTGGATTTAAGAATTCATATCTTCTTAATTGATTTAATCTAACTTTTCCTGATCTAAATGACTGTACAGCTCCAGCTCCTAGCTTTTGTATCTCTTCTTCAATTTTACCTTCTAAATATGCTTTCCTCTTTTCAAAATCTTCTCTATTTTCAAAAAATCCCAACAAATACAATATCCAAGTATGATCCTTTTTGTAAATTTCATCTCTCAGAACGCTATCCTTTTCGAATATTTGATTGATTATTCTTCTGTAGCTACCTAAATAATCTATGAATGCATCTGACAAATTCAAATTTTCTTTTAAAATTTCTATATCTTCCATTGTGAGCTCTTTAGGGTCAATCGTAAATTCTTCTAAACCAAACTCTCTAGCTAAAATCGAATCAGGTGTATATACTTTAAAATCGTTCTTAAAAAGCAATCCAACACCATCTGCATAGTCGTTACCATGCATATCTTTTACTTTTAGCCCATACTCGCTATGCATATCGAATATTAAAAGCTTCGTTTTCTTATCTTGATCATGAAATCTATTCGTTAAAATAATCAATGAAGCTAAGATATTGCCTAAATGAGTCTTACCTGTCCCAGATTTTCCAAATATACCGAAGGATCCTCTAGTTATTAATTCAACGTTAATGGGTATTTTAACCTTTAAGTCTAATTCTTTTATTGCATGCTTTGTATATCCTATGCCCCAACTTGTCTTATTATCCATTTTTCCATAGAAATTCTCTATATCTTCCTCTTTCGGTAAATAAATTCTACTTTCATGTACAGGAATTGTATCTACTTCTTCAACACTACTTTGGTTTGTTTGAGCTAAAGGTATTATTAAAAATGAAGTTGAAAACTTACCTAAATTACTATAGGTCTTTATAGTCGTTTCAGCAATTTTTTTGCTTTCTCCTTCTTTAGCTAGTTGTTTAGCTAATTCACTAGCTTTATCTGAACCTGATGAATGGAAGATCTCGGCTACTAAACCCAAATATTTTCTCTTTGCACCTTCAACTACTATCAATGAGTTTGTTGCAATATCTTCTGTTAAGTTATAATCCTTTAATTGAGCAGTTAACCCACGTGTAGAGCTTGCATCAACTATATAAGCGAATTCTTTATCCATGTTTATTTATTTTCAATGCTTTTTCAAATGCTCTATTCACAGAATCTATGAGATCTCCAAGATAGTTTTCTTCCAAATTATTATGTAGCGTTCTTAAAAGTATGTACATTTCCTCTTCATTAAAATATTTCATAAGATTTCTAAAATAAACTTCGAGAAAATAATTGAATAAGTTCCTTTCGTCGCTTGGCAAAGTGTTATATATAATCGGTATATAACGAATTCCTTCTTCATTTATCAAATGCATATCCCTTATCAATTCCTTATCAGGAATAAAAACGAGATCATGGATAAGTGGGATTTTATTAGGTCTTCCTTGTTTTATTCCATTACTATCTACATATGCTACTATAATAGCTCCGCATGTTATAGCGAATTTATCAAGAATGTCTTTATAATCCATACCTAATTCTTCTCTCTTTCTTCTTAATGGTTTTAGTCTATCAGTAAGAGGGATTAAAGGCTCGATTGCTTGAGACGTAACAATTCCGATATGAATTTCATCTCCTGCTAGAGCTGCTACAAATGAAGAATAATCTGGAATGTGATAGAAATCATAAAGTTGGAATTCAAAATACTTATGTTGTGCTTTTAATATTTCTCCTATTGCTTCCTTTGATTCTTTACTCTTGAATATTTCAACCCAATTTTTCATATTATTCTTAACAGTTTTCTTTCAAGCTTTTTGCTCATCTTAACAGGATATATACCAGGAAGTTCCTTATCTAGCATGCTTAAAATGAATCTTTTTTCTCTTTCAGATAAATAAGCTTGTTCATGTGCTCTTTCCATGCAATATGGATAACCGCCGCCTATTATGCTTTGTAAAAACACGATTTTGCTTATTTCATCTACCATGTTTTCAAGTTCTTCAGGAATTTCTACACGAAGTACGTTTCCTTCAGATACTTTAATGTAAAACGTATAGATTGTTTTATTAATCAGAGTGCATGGTAAGTTTTCAATCTTCAAAAGAGGGCTTCTTTGACCCACTTTAAGGATCTTATCGAAAAGTTGTTTATCGCTGATCTTTATTTCCTCTAGCTTGGTATCTTTATTAAGGAAATTTATAAAAGGTCTAGCCATACTATAAAAGACTGCAATAGGATAAGTTCCTTTTTTAATCATCAAGTTTATGTTTTCAAATAATTTCTCCATTATTTTTTCAATAACATTTTCTTTCATGCTAGCAAGAAAACTGGAAGATAAACTTTCATCTAAGAAAACGTAGGAGCCTTTTATATCTATCCTTTTGCTAATTTCTTCAATTATATTTGCATATTCCTCCAATCTTAAATATTGTAGAATCCAAGAAGAAATCCTGCTTTCCTCGATTATTTCCTCAACTTTTTTCTTTGTATAAAACTTTGGAATGCTCTCTTCTAGGTATTGATTTTTTTCATAATCGTAGAAGAAATAGCCAATATTTATTAAGATGAAATAAGGCGTGATATGATGAGAAGTCATTTCGCTAGTATCTAATGCAAGTACTTTTTTATTCCTTATTCTATCGAAAGCCCATCTATTTTCGCTCAGATTTTGATTTATGTTAGTTATATCAATGCAATTCTTGAATTTGATCCCCTCAACTGGATAAGCAAACTCCTTTCTTTTATCCTTGATAAGCCAACTCTCTAATGCTTCATCCTTAAATTCAAAATAAGCTTTTTTAAGTCTATCAAGAACATTTTTCTCAAGTTCCATATCTTCAATTAAATCTGAGCTTACTTTCTTAATCACTTTTATAATTAAAGCTTGATTCAGCATCAATCTAAAATGAACAAATCAATATTTATGTTAGCTTTTTTTCAAAACTTTAATTAGCTCATTATATAGCTCATTAAAAATTCTGTTCCAGTTTTCTCTTGTTAAAAAGATCAATTTCTTTTCTCCTATAACCATGTTCGCGTAGTTCAAATATTTTCTATGCAATGTTGCAAGCAAATGTTTTTCAGACCTTAATATTTTTTCAATAGTTATTTTAAAATTAATGCTCATGAATTCCATTGCACCAATTTCATCACAAACAATTAAATCGCTTTCATTTAATGCTCTCTCTAAAGCTTTTACACCTATTTCTTCTAAATCTTTTAGGTTTATTATATAAGCGCCAAACTTAGGTCCTTGGAATATTTGTTCTTTTGATGCCAAAATTCCCTTTTCATTATATTTCAAATCTAGAATGCTAAAGCCTATTCTTGTATTATTTTTTCTTATTTCCTGCGTTACGAATCCATCATATTTTATTCCTTCAGTCTTTAGTTTCTCTATCAAGTTAAGTATTAATGTAGTTTTACCTGATCCAGGCTCGCCTGTTATTAACCATTTCATTTCCACATTTCTCTTGCTAATTTACCTTCATATTTGAACACATTAACCAACTCTTTAGCCTTTTCTCTTTTTTCTCTAAATTCTTCTAGAAATTTATTCAATTTATCAATCAATATTTGTTTCAATTCGCCAGACAATAGCTTGCCGCTTCTATATTCTTCTTCTATTTTCTTTATTTTATTATCATCTTCTTCGAAGAAATAATATAACCATTGAAAGCTCACATCTACTTCCGGATTTCCTCCATATTTTCTATGCAATTCAATCGTTGCTTGTCCTCCAGAATAGGCATGCTTCATAATTTTATTCTTAACAGTTTTTTCATCGTCACTTAAGAATATGCATGTTTCTGGTTTTGAAGTACTCATCTTTTCCCAAATCCCTATCAAAGCCGGAATTAATTTCAAATGAAGTGCTGCTGCTTTGTAATAACCCATGCTTTCTGCAATATCTCTTTGGATTCTCCAGTAAGGATCTTGGTCTATTCCTGCAGGTATTAAACATCTCCTTTTTTCAAAAAAAGTAGGCGCCATCTGTATTGCAGGATAGAATATAATGCCTATGTTTGTTGAACTTTCAAAACCGAATACAGCTTTTGCCAATGAAAAATTCACTTTTTTAGCAATTTGAATAGCTTTTGGATATAACTTCGCAATATATTCTGTATCTTGGAATATGAAAGTTCTATCTTCATCAAAACCTACAGCTATTATATCGAGAATGTTGTCATAAGCCCATTTTCTCGTAGTATCTTCATAGGTCAAGTCGTCTCTCTGCAGGAATCTTTCTTCATCTGCTATCATTATATAAACGTTAACCTTGAATTTTTCTTGAAGCCATTTTGTGAGATAGAAAGGTAGTATGTGACCAATATGCATAGGTCCTCCTGGCGCTCTTCCCGTGTAGAGAAAGAATCCTCTATTGTTTTTAATGTCTTCTAATACTAATTCGAAATCTCTATGAGAGAATACAATGTTTCTCCTAAAAAATACATGCAACTCGCCTGCCAGATTCTTTAGCTCTTCCTTTAATTTTTCGTCAAAAGGCTTTGTTCCGAATTGCTCGATTAATTTATTATAATCTATCTTTCCTTTTGCTTCCCAAGGAGTAATGCTGAATTCTTCCACAATATAGACCACCTAATTGCTAATTCTCATTTAATATAATATCTTTTATTTTTTTAGCCAACTCTTCGTTATTCGTAACAAGAACAGCAACTCTCTTATTTTCTAGAATACTTACTTTATTTAAATCATCATTTAAGATTTCAACATATCCTCCTGCATTTTTAACCATGAACATTCCTCCTACTATATCAAGTAATCTTACTCTAGGTGTAGGAACAATGAATGCATCTAACTTTCCTGATGCAACGTATGCTAAATCTAATGCTATTGCTCCGAAAAACCTAATATATCTAATAGCTTCGAGTATTTTATTCAAAGTCTTACCATATATAATGGTTTCTTTCGTCAGCTTAACATCAATGCTCGCAATTACTTCATTTAGATCAACTGTCTTAGAAGTCTTAACCTCTTTACCGTTTAGATAAGTTTTATTACCGTCTGAAATGAACATATCTCCACGAATTAAGTCAATAGTTCCCGATATTATAATATCTTGAAATCTTTCTCCTTTTGCTAATACTAATGTAGTTGCACAAAATGGTAAGTCTCTAAAGGTATTGGTGCTTCCATCTACAGGATCAACGATTGCAATTCCTTCCCCATAACCTTCAATTATTCCTTTTTCTTCTGACAAAATTTTACCTACTTTATCTTTTAATTCGTTGATAATGACCTCTTCAACATATTCATCAAAATAAAGCGTTATGTCACCTCCATATCCTTTTTTAATCTTTTCTTTGAACTTTTGAGACTGTTTTACTTCATGGAACGCATTATATGCTTTATTCAATATATTTTCAGCCAGCTCAATGTAATTCATATGCAAGACTTATAAGAATTCTTAACTCTATATAAATTGTGCTTCCTGAAGCAATAGAAAAACTTTTTGAAGAAGCTCTAGTTGCTGAGTTCGCAACTATAGATCATCATGGTATAATTCATGTTCATCCAATGTTACCTTTGTATAAAAAAGGTCAAGGATATTTGGTTTTCACTTCAAGCATTTTATTCAGTAAGAAAGTAGAGTACATAAGAGAAAATCCAAAAGTCTCTGTTTTCTTCAATAATGAAGCAGGTGTTAGAACTAAAGAATATTTTCCAGTCTTAGTCAAAGGTTTAGCAAGCTATGATGATTCAGATATCCATGAAAAATGGATGAAATATTTAGATTTATGGAAAAGAAAAGAACCATACATTGGTAAGTTATTAAAACAGAGATTTGCATTGCCTCTTTTCTGGGAAAGAGTGATCATAGAAGTAAAACCTATCAAGATTTATGCATGGAGGAATGGAGCTATAAATGAAGAACCAATAGTAATCGATGCTGAAAATGAGATTTGAAGATCTAATTAAATATATAAAAGAAAATTTCAAGGAGAAGCCATCAATCCATTTCATAGATGAAGATGGATTTCCTATAGCATATGCTGTAGATGTAGAGATATCGCATGAGATAATAATCAAAACTCCAAAATATTTGAATATTAAGGATAAAGAAGTAAATCTCGTCTTCAATCATATAACCGAGATTCCTAGCGGCGGTTATACTGATAGGAGATATATTGTAATAAGGGGTAAAGTTCAAGATATCGAAGGGAATTTAGTATTAAAACCAACTAAATATTACAATTGGGATGAAAAACAATTACCATTCGTTAGCTATTGCGAAAAGAACGTAAACAGAGCCAAAGAGTATCTAGAGAATTTATCTAAGTTGAAAGGAAAGCCTGTAAAACCAAAAATCGGAGGCTTTTGGTTGATATTCAAAACGATAAGGTTACCTTTCTTAATTGCAAGTATAATTCCTGCTCTAATAGGAATAATGATCGCTATCAACGAAGGTTTCATAGATATAATTTCTGCATTTTTGATCGTAGCAGGCGTAGCTATAATACATGCGGCATTGAATGTTGCGAACGATTATCATGACCACATAACAGGAGCTGATGTGATCAATTTAACACCTACTCCTTTTTCAGGAGGCTCTAGAGTAATTCAACATGGTCTTATTGAACCTTCAACTTCCTTCAAGATCTTTTCATCTCTTTACATCGCTGGAATAGCAATAGGATTATACTTCACTCTATTAAGGGGCATTTGGGTTCTAATAATATTAAGCATAGGAGTTTTCATAAGCTATTTCTATAGTGCAAAGCCTTTGAGATTCGCAGAAAAAGGATTGGGAGAAATAATGGTAGGAATAGGTTTCGGTCCAATAATAACACTAGGTTCATATGTAGCGATGACAGGTAAGCTATCTCTCATTCCTTTATTAGTTTCGATACCTATAGGTACACTTATAGCTTTAATATTATATGTCAACGAAATACCTGATAGAGAATGGGATATTAAAGCAGGAAAATTAACTTTAGTTGCAAGAATGAAAAAAGAAAAAATAGCCAAAGGCTATTTGATCGGGATAATAATTACTTATCTTTCTTATGTATTATGTCTATTTTTAAGAGCATTACCAATTTATTCTCTTCTTGTTTTAGCATTGTTACCTTTGGCAATCAAAGTCTATAAAGGAATAAAATCTGGATATCATGATCCATATTCGATGATTCCAGTATGCGCGACACATATAAGCTTTTATATCTATTTTGCTCTCCTAGTATTGCTTTCTTTAATTTTAAATCTTATGTCGGTTAATTTACCACTTTAAGTGGGGTCGCCAGGATTTGAACCTGGGACCACGCGGTCCCAAGCCGCGCATTCTACCAAGCTAAACTACGACCCCTTAATTTTTTTAAATAAAGACCAATTTTAATTTTTCTTCATCAATAAAAGATTTGTGATCACTAAGATAATCAAAGTCAATCCTTTAAACTTCACAAAAGATGAAATTAAGGAGGCAATAGAATTAATAAGAAACGGTGAACTTGTAGCTTTTCCTACCGAGACAGTCTATGGATTAGGAGCTGATGCGACTAATTCAAATGCAGTCAAAAAAATATTTTTTACAAAGAGAAGACCTTTAGATAATCCTGTAATTGTTCACATCTCTGATTTGAATAATCTAATAAACGTAGCCTTAGAAGTGCCTGAAGAAATCTTTGATTTAGCAAGAAAATTCTGGCCAGGACCTTTAACTTTTGTTCTTAAAAGAAATCCCTCAATAGCTCCTGAAGTTTCAGCAGGCTTAGATACAGTTGCTGTTCGTTGTCCTGCACATCCAGTAGCTCTTGAATTGATCAAATCTTCAGAAAAGCCAATTGCTGCGCCTAGTGCAAATAAAGCAGGCAAACCTAGTCCTACTAGAGCTGAGCATGTGCTTGATGATTTCAAAGATGAAATTCCTCTAATAATAGATGCTGGAAGCACAATTTATGGTGTTGAATCAACAGTTATTGATGTTACAAAAAAACCTCCTGTTCTTTTAAGACCTGGCGCAATGCCAATTGAAGAAATAATGAAATATATCGGCGAGATTCATATACCTGAATTTGTAAGAGGACTAGGTAAATTTGAAGGTCCTGCATTATCTCCTGGCTTGAAATATAGACATTATTCGCCTGAGAAACCTTTAATTTTGGTCGAAGGAGAAGACAAACTCAATGCTCTAAAGAAACTGTTAGAAGAATACAAGAATGCAGGTTTAATACTTACGAAAGAAACTGCAAATTTCTTTAAAGATCAAAAAGAGCTAATAATTATAGGTAGCAAAGATAATCTTTTTGAAATCGCATTCAATCTATTTTCTTCCCTAAGAGAAATGGATAAAAGGAATATCGATGTAATAATCATCGAAGGGGTTGAAGAAAAAGGAATTGGTTTAGCTATCATGAATCGCTTAAGAAAAGCTGCGAGCAAAATAATAATAAGCTAGTGAAAGTTTCTAACATCATGAAATACATAACTTTAGAAAGTCTTGATGTAAAAGTTTCAGCTATAGGTTTAGGATGTTGGCAATTCGGAGATCCTAATTGGGGCTGGAGTAGTGAACTGAATGAAGAAAAAGCAATTAAGATTATTCAAGAAGCCTTCAATTTAGGAGTCAATTTCTTTGACACTGCAGAGATTTATGGCGAAGGTATTTCAGAACAAGTGTTAGGAAAAGCGTTGAAGGGAATAAGGGATGAAGTTGTCATAGCTACAAAAGTTGCTCCTTTTCATTTAAGATACAAAGACGTAATCAAAGCTTGTGAAGGAAGTCTTAAAAGGTTGAATACGGATAGGATAGACTTATATCAGATCCATTGGCCTCACAATTATATTCCTTTAAGAGAAACTGCAAAAGCATTGGATGAATTATATCTTCAAAACAAGATTAGAGCTGTAGGCGTAAGCAATTTTCCCGTCCCTATGATAAGAGAATTGAAAAGATACTTGAAGCATGCTCCGCTAGTATCGAATCAAGTTCAATACAATCTCATTGAAAGATTAGCAGAAAAGGAAATCATAAGATATTGCAAAAGAATGAAAATGATCATAATAGCTTACAGTCCTTTAGCGCAAGGATTGTTAACAGGAAAATATAACTTAACAAACATTCCTACAGATAATATAAGAAAAGGTAAAGCGTGGTTCAAAAAAGAAAATTTTGAAAAGATAATGAATGTATTAAAGGAACTTGAAATCATAGCTAAGAAGTATGAGAAAAAGCTCAGTCAAATTGCTCTAAATTGGATCATTTCGCATTCAAATACGATAGCCATACCTGGAGCTAAAAGCATTGAGCAGCTTAGAGAAAATATTGAAGCTGGAAATTTTCAGCTTAAAAGAGAAGATTTCAGATACATCTCAAAGCTTACAGAAAATTTAGAATTAGACTATTTTTAAACTTTTTAGTCTCTTTATTTATTTTTATTGTTTATGAAACTCAAATTCATTAGTGGTTGTTCAGCTGGAAAGCCAAATTTGTTATTGCTAGTTAAAGATAATGGAAAATCTGCTGTTTTCGATTGTGGTTTTCAAAACGAAATGCCAGATTTCAGCAAAATAGAAGGCGAAGTCGAAGAAATATTCATAACACATGCGCATGCAGATCATATAGGCGGTCTAACAATTCTCAAAAGGATGTTTCCTAATGCAAGAATATTCATGAGCGAACCTACTATTGAGATAGGTAAAATTACAATTAGTAGCTTAGAAATTAAGAGCAAATACAAGATACCTATGAATGAAATCGAAGAAGTTATGAGCGATGTTGAAACGATAAGAGATGGAATTATTTTAAAATTCGACGATTATAAGGTATTACCGATATATGCAGGACATTTGTTAGGTGCATTGTCTTATTTGATAAAATTTGATTCTCATACTTTACTCTACACAGGAGATATAAGCATTTCAGAACTTCCTCTTGCGGGGAAATTTGAATTAGCACAAAGCAACATCGACTTGATAATTTCTGAGAGTAACTTTAGTTTAGGCTTAGATACTTTTAGGTCTTCATTGGAGAAAATTTCGCAAATAATTGCTTCTGCAATAAAAGTTAAAGGAAGAGTTGTTATGCCTTTGCCTGCAGCAGGAAGAGCACAAGAGATAGCTGTTTATTTATCTTACAAGATGCTAGCAGGAGAAATTCCGCATACTACAATATATGTTGATGGAAGCGTCAAAGATGTGATGCGAGTTTATGATAAATATTCATCCAATTTAAGAGGATATTTAAGTGAATATTATACAAAAGTGCGTTCTGCAGGTTTGATAAAACTTGTCTCGGATGATATGAGAAAAGAATTAGTTAGAAATGAAAGGCCTTTCATCGTGCTAACTACATCTGCGAATCTAAAATATGGACCGAGCGTTTATTATGCAGAGGAAGTTTTTCTTGATGAAAATTCATTAATCTTATTCACAGGTCGTGTTGATGAAAAAACACTTGCAAAGAAAATTCTATATTCAAAAAAAGGTGAGCTAGTTGAGTTTCGTGGAGTAGCTTTAAGCAGGAAATGCAATGTTCAAATGAATGAATTAAATGAACACGGAAATGCAACTGATCTAATTGAAATGGTAAATAAAATTTCTTCAAAATCAATCCTGCTTACACATGGCAATGATGTTGTGAAACAATACTTAATGCAGTATTTTCTAAAAGAGAATTCAAGATTTTCGGTATTTGATCCTTTAGAAGGAGATTTTATTAACTTAAATTTGTTATTTTCCATAGTTAAATCACAGAAAAAATTTGATGACGAAGAGTTTTTTGAAGCCTTATTGGAGAGAATTATAGAATCGATAAGAATCGAATATGATAAAGGTAAAATCCTTACGCGCGATTTTATAGAAGAATTGCTGAGCAAGAACGATATATTATATGAAATACGTAATATAGAAAAAGCAAAACAACTATTTTTCATCGCATTTAGATATGGGGTTAAATATTCATACAAAAATCACAAAATAGATTTCAAATTCGTAAGCGATCTCATGGAAATCATCTCAGAAATCATCTCAGAAATTCTCGGTAAAAGTGCTTCGAATAAACTCTTCAACCAATTGAATGAGACCTCACCAAAATTCTTTAAGAATCTCGTTTTAAAAGGAGGGACGATGAAAGCTAACTTGGGCGTAGAAATAATTTCCTTAGAAAATCTGAAAGAGATATTGAATGATTTCGAAACCAATTTCTCTAGATTTGGAATTAAGGCCCCTTCTATTAGCGAAATTAAAAAGCTCTGTGAGCAAGAATTGATCATCGATAATTCACTTAGGAATAATTATTTGAGAGTATTCGGTTAAAATTAGATTAATAAGATTTTCCTTATTTTAAATAAATTAGCGGGAGTCATCTAGCCTGGCTATGATGCCGGACTCATAATGCAAAGCCGGGGCAGGCATGCGTGGAATCCGGTGTCCCGGGTTCAAATCCCGGCTCCCGCATACGTTTATTATTCTAATAGTCTATTCTAATCATAAATGAAGATTGCAATAATAGGCGCAGGACTGCAGGAGCTAATTGTGCATATTGGGCTGCAAAAGAAGGTCATGAGGTAATCTTATTCGAAAGAAACAAAACATTAGCTCATAAACCTTGTGGGGAAGCTGTTTTTAAAGAAGCTTTCGATTACGTTCCTATAAAACCTGAAGGATCTAAATGGTATTTAAATTATGTACACAAGGCTGAAATTTACTTTGATAATAAACTGATCATTGAAGTCGATACAAAACCTTTTGAAGGTTTTATAGTAAATAAAAGGATGTTCCTTGAAGAACTTGTAAATGAAGCGAAGAATGAGGGTGCTAAATTAAAATTAGGTGAAGAATTCAATGAAAAAGAAAATTATGATTTAATAATCGATGCTGGAGGATTTGCTTCTACATATGCAAGAAGGAAAGGCTTACCTTATCATGGCTATAAGCTAGCGCCTGCAATTTGTGGTTATGGAAGGTCGAATAAAATCAAGGAAGATACATTATACTTCGAAGTTTATAGTTTCGGCTATGCATGGATATTCCCTTACGGTAAAAATTATTGCAATTTCGGAATTGGAGGGCATACTATTTTTAAAGAGGAGTTGCTCGTTAATCTAAAGAGATTTCTAAAATCGAGATGAATTCTAAGCTTGAAGGAGCAGGCTTTCCTTCATATGGTCTTTAGAAAAATTAAGTATAGGTAACATAAGAGTTGCTGAGACTCTGCAGGTATGGTAATGCCTATAAGCGGTGAAGGGATAAGATTTGCATTGTATGCTGGAAAGATATGCTACAAAGATGATTATGAAAAATTATTTTCAGAGAAATATGGTAAAAATCTGAAGGAAGGTAAGAAGATACTTGATTTATGGCTAAGCTTAAATCAAGATGAGCAAAAAGAATTATTGAAGAGCTTAGATCCTAAAATTTTACCAAGAATTTTTCTTGAAGGATATAGACCTAATTTGATGGAGGCTTTGAAATTGGTTGTAAAGCCAAACATATTGAAGAAATCGATTAAGCATTTTATTAAATAGAAGCATAATAACTTCATGGTTGGTTGGGTTGACATATTGACTGCAAAGCAGGCTCATTTTTTTAAACATTTTATAGATAGATATAAACTCCTTGCTACTACAAGGCAATATAGCGAAAGTCTTGCAGCTATAAATTTTCTGAATATAAAATGTGATGTAATAGGTAAGCATGGCGCAAATGTATTAGAAAAGCTAATTAACAGCATTGAGAGAAGCTATGCATTATTGAAATGGTTTTTAGATAAAAAACCAAATTTTTTAATTTCGCATGGAAGCGTTGAAGCAACAAGGATAGCATTTCAAGCAGGAATTCCAATATTTGATTTCAATGATACACCTGAATCTATATTTGTTGCTAGACTTACAGCTCCTTTGACTACTTTAATGATCGTACCAAAAGATTGTGGTGAAGGCTTTAGAAAGTATGGTGCTCAAAATGTGATAGAATATGATGGATTAACACAAGTAACTTGGTTAAAGAGATATAAATATGACATTGAGATTGTTAAAAAATTGAATTTGGACGAGAATAAAATCACTGTCATAGTAAGAGAACCCGCTTATTTAGCTTCACATATAGAATCTGATTCATTACATTTCAAGAGAATTGTGAGCATGCTTAAGGAATTTTCCGATGAGATAAATCTCATTGAAATTGAAAGATACAAAGGAAAGTTCATAGACGTTCCTTCGTTGTTGAATAAAGCAGATATAGTAATTGCAACAGGCACAATGGTAGGTGAAGCAATAGTGAGCGGTGTTCCTTTGGTTATTGATTATTTTCCAGTATTACAAAGTATGTATAAGCGCTTTTATAAAGAAGAATTCTTTTTGCATAGCACAAACTTAGAAACAATTATTTCGCATGTAAAGAATTTCATAAGGGATCCTAAAAAAAGAAGAGAACCTATGTATTACAAAATGGAAGATCCGTTAGATATATTCGATGAAATAATTCGAGAAAAATTCCCTAATTTGCTTGAATGAAAATAAAGATAATTGGAGGAGAAACTTTAGGTACGAGAAGTTTATCTAGCTTTATTGAATGTAGCGATATAAGGATACTTATTGATCCAGGTGTTGCATTAGGTCCTAGATTCAACCTTTTACCCCATCCTATTGAATATGAGAATTTAATGAAAACGAGGAAGGAAATAGAAAGTTATGCCATGGAAAGCGATGCTGTTTTTATATCTCATTATCACTATGATCATTTCACTCCTTTTTGGAGAGAAATAGATAATTTATGGACCTTTGCAGACTTAAGGAGTGCAGAGAAAATATACAAGAATAAGCAGGTATTCATCAAAGATCCTTTTAATAACATAAATGAAAGTCAAAAGTCAAGAGCAAGAGAATTTTTACCTAATTTGAGAAATGTTGCTAAAGAAGTTAGAATAGCTGATTTTAAAGAATACAAAATAGGTAATACAAAGTTAGTATTTTCAAATCCTCTTCCTCATGGTGAAGACAATACTCCATTGGGTAAAGTTTTAATGTTATGCATTGAAGATAAAGGTGAGAAGTTTTTATTTGCTAGTGATGTTGAAGGTCCTATAAGCGAGAAAGTATTCGAAGAAATAGTCAGAATGAAACCTAATTATATGCTCATTAGCGGCCCTCCTTTATATCTTTTAGGTACTAAGCTTTCTCATAATAATTTCCAAAAGGCAATCGATAATTTATCCAGACTTTTAAAACATGTAGATATAATAATTTTAGACCATCATTTTCTGAGAAGCCATGAATCATTGAATTACATAAAGAAACTTAAAGAAACAGCAGATAATTATGGTTCGATGTTGATGACTATTGCTGAATTTAATAATATGGAGATAAAAATGCTCGAAGCATATAGAAAAGAACTTTATAGAGATAAGCCACCTAGTGAAGAATTCATTGAATGGACTAGAAAAAAGAATGGGATACCTCCTATTTCATATAAAAAATAAAATTTATGTTAAGATTATTACTAAATTATGATTTAATAATTAAAGCTTTTTAAAAGTTTAGTAATGAATATACTTAAGTACGCTGGATATGCCTGTGAAAATGAATTGTTAGCTTTGCTATAACTCGATAGGATAAAAGTTATTAAGCCTAGCAAACCGATAATTCACGTTTTAAAAGAGAGAATGTCAAATCTTTTAATCTAACTGATCAAAAAGCTTAAGGAGTTTGGGTTAATAATCTCTATAACTAAATGCGATATTCAAAGTTTCGGAAAACTTTATTAAGAATAAGGCTTAAATTAAGGGAATCCTTAGCTATTAAAGCATGAGCGGTAAAATAAAGATTCAAAATCTACCAGCGGAGCTAAGGAGAAAAGGCTTAGAGGAAAAGCTGGCAGCGATCTATAAAAAGAATGATATAGTGTTTATGGCTATTTTCGGTTCCTTTGTTGGAGGATAGCAAAATAGAAAAAGCGATATTGATATAGCCATCGAATTTGATCGAGATAGCCAAAAGAGTCTTATTGATTTAGTCAGAATAGAAAATGAACTAAGAAAGATATTTAAAAGAAAGGTCGATCTCATAATTTTCAGTAGTTTAAGCCCATATATAATAGAAGATGTAAAAAAAGAAATGAAACTCATTTATGAGAAGAGATGAAGCTTACTTAAAACATATTCTAGATGCGATTTCTAACATAGAGAGATTTACAGAAGGTTTGACTAAAGAAGAATTTTTTAGAAACGTAGAGAAGCAATATGCTGTCTTAAGGGAGCTTGAGATAATTGGTGAGCATCTAAGAATTTAAACAAAGAGCTAAAAGCGCGAATAACTTGAATTCTTTTTTACTGAAAATCGTAATTCGATGGGCCCAATGGGATTCGAACCCATGCCATTGGCTCCGAAGGCCAACGCTCTATCCAGCTAAGCTATGGGCCCACTAATATAAATTTTCAATAGAACTCGGCTTAAATTTAACAATTTATTAATCAGAATAGCTATTAAGACTTATTAGTAATGAACTTAAGAAAAGACATTCTCTTTCATAATACTGTAGATGTTTGGATCAATTTTTGTGAAGCTTATAATATAGATTGGGATAATGTAGAAGCTTATTTATCATTCATAAATTTCTTATCTTCTAAAGGAGTCAAAATGAACCCCATGAATCTTTGTATAAAAGAAACAGGAGGTTTATATCAAAGAGGCAAGAAAAAAGCCGATTTCTTGGATAAACTCAGTAAATTGAAAATATCTAGACCTGTATATACTATAAAGCTTGATCAGAATTTAGAAAGTATACTCAATGAATATTTCAAATCTTTAGTTAAGAAATGAGTTTCTTAAAAGACTTTTCCAAATCCCTTTTAGATGCGATAAATAAGCTTAGAGGAAGTACAGGTGATGAAGCTGCATTAAAAGAATTCATTAGAGATATACAACGAATTCTCTTAAAAGCTGATGTAAATGTTAACATTGTACTTGAAATAAGTAAAAAACTTCAAGAAAAAATCAAAGAAGAACCTCCTCAAGGCTTTACGAGGAAAGATCTAATTTTAAAAGAACTTTATGATAGCTTGATTGAAATTTTAGGAGGAAGAACAAAGCATAGATTGCAACTAAATCCTGATTCTTTAAATGTAATAATGCTAGTTGGAATTCAAGGTAGTGGTAAAACTACTACAGCTGCAAAATTAGCTTATTATTTAAAAAACAGGAACTACAAAGTAGGTTTGGTATGTGCAGATACCTATAGATTGGGTGCTTATCATCAATTGAAGCAATTAGCTGAGAAGATAAATGTCCCTTTTTATGGCGAACCTGATGCTAAAGATTCTATAGAATTAGCATTAAAAGGCATCGAAGCACTTTCAGATAAATGCAATGTAATAATCGTAGATACTGCAGGAAGACATAAGAACGAACAAGCTTTGATAGAAGAAATGAAGCTAATGGCGAGCAAAATCAATCCTACGCATGTCATTCTAGTAATAGATGCGACAATAGGTCAAGCTGCATATAATCAAGCTAAAGCTTTTAATGAAGCAACGAAAATAGGAAGTATAATATTAACGAAGCTAGATGGTTCTGCAAAAGGAGGAGGCGCAATAAGCGCTGCCAAAGCTACGAATTCAAGAGTTATCTTCGTAGGATTAGGAGAAAAAATTGAAGAATTTGAAGAATTCGATCCTGTTTCTTTCACTAATCAACTTCTTGGATTAGGAGATATTGATCTTTTATCTAGAAAGATAGAAGAAGCAAGGATTGAGCAAAAAATTAAAGCCGAAAAATTCATGCGTGGCGAATTCAATTTAAAAGAATTAGTTGAACAAATAAAGGAATTCAGAAAGCTAGGGCCTTTAAGTAAGTTGTTAAGTCTTCTTCCAGGTTTTTCTATCGAACTTCCTGAAGACGCTTTAAAAGAAGCTGAAAAGAACTTGGATAAATGGGAAGCAATAATTAATTCAATGACTAAGGAAGAAATTGCAAATCCTAAAATCATAGATAAAAGCAGAGCGCGAAGAATTGCAAGAGGCTCTGGTACTGATGTCAAGGATGTAGAAAAACTTTTAATGGCATATAATATGATGAAAAGAAATGTTAAACGTTTAAAAAGACTGGGCTTTAATGTCCCAATTAAATAACCTAATTTTAAATAAAGCATCAGAAATAATAGAAAGATACAATATTTGTCCAATTTGTCTGGGAAGATTGTTCTATAATAATGAAAAAAAATCCATCTTAAAATTTTCAAAGATATTGTATATAAACTTAAATAAAGATTTTAAATATATTTTTTCAAAAAATAAAAAGTGTTATCTATGTAACAATTTTTTCTTTAATTTATTTAAAGTAATAAATTGGATTGTTGATAGAGTAGAATTTTATGAATTTTATAGCCTTAATTTTGGTACTAGAATACCAGAATATTTAGTTATTAGAGAAGATTATATTCGTTCAAAGTATGAAATAAATGGTGGACTATCATTAAAAAGTTTTATTAATACACATATTTCAAAAATTTTATCGAGAATTTTAAATAGAAAAATTGATTCAAAGAATCCTGATTTAAAAGTAATTTATGATTTGGAAAAAAGTTCTCTAGAGATCATCCCTTCAAATGTATACATATATGGAAGATACTTAAAGCTAAAAAGAGGTATTAGGCAAACAAGACAATATTGCAAGTTTTGTAAAGGAAGCGGATGTAGCGAGTGTAGCTATACAGGCTTTACGAACGATCCTTCGATTGAAGGTTTTTTATTAAAAGAATTCAGAGATCGATTTTTGGGAGAAGTTAGCATATTTCATGCAGCTGGAAGAGAAGATTTGGATGTCATCACCGTTAACACAGGAAGACCTTTCGTAATTGAAGTGCGTAGACCTTTGAAAAGAAAAATAAATCTAAAGGAATTAGAAGAATTTTTAAATAAAGTAAATGAAGGTTATGTTTTGATTAAAAACTTATGTTATGTTGATAGGAAAATTATGGAAAAAATTAATGTATTTTCAAAATACGATGAGAAAACCTACAGATTAGTAGTGAAGTTCAATGGAGAAATTGATGAAGATGCGCTTAGGAAAATAGAAGAAGAGCTAAGAAATCGAGTTATAATTCAAAGAACACCTTTACGAGTTCTCTATAGGAGAGTAGACAAATACAGATATAAGATGGTCTATGATGTGAAAGCGAATAAAATTGGAGAAAATCTAGTTGAATTCATAATTAGGTGCCAAGGAGGTCTTTATGTTAAGGAACTCGCTCATGGAGATCAAGGAAGAACACAACCTAGCATTTTTTCAATCACAGGAATTCCTTTAGAAATAATATCTTTGGATGTTATTTCTGTTGCACCTGAACTTGAGAAGAGACTAGAGATTGGTTAGAAGTTGCTTTATATTTCATTATATGTTCTTTCGTTGTGATTATTTGCTTAGTTTTACTTCCTAGTTTAACTTCTATTATGTATGCTTTTCCTCTTTTACCTATTATTTTACCCACCATTCCTTGATATCTTTTATGAGGTGCTGTGCTCATGTTGATTGGATTTATATTAATATGTACAAGCTCTCCTATTTCGTATTCTATCATATATTGTGATAAGCCTTTTCTCATTCTCCTTTTCGAAAATAGCTTTCTCATTCTTTTTCTATATCCTTTCGTTGCTGGCATGGTTATTAAATAGATAGATATACTTTTATGCTTATTAGTTTAATTAACTTAGAATGAAGATCATCTTTTACAAGGATATTACAATGCATGAAGCTTTAGAGATATTGGAAAAAAGGCTAGCTGAAGAAAATGTCAAAGAAAATCAAAAGAAAATGTATGATTATCTTAAAAAATTCTCGAGTTTAAGTGCAGATAAAGCGAGAGCTTTGGTTGAAAAACTTGTTACTGAATTTAATGTTCCTAGATCTGATGCTGTTCAGATGGTCAACATGATGCCAAGTAATGTTGAAGAATTGAGGAATATAATTCAAAGTGATAGATATTACACTACTGAGGAACTTCAAAAAATTTTGAAAGTTCTTAAAGAATAGTTGATGTCTGGTTTTATTAAGAAAAGATTTTATTATGAAGAATTCGCAATAATATTAAGCTATAATATACCACAAAAATTTATAAAAGAGAAGAGGCAACAGCTCTATTTTCCTCGATTAAAGGAAGTTTATTCACAGGCTATAGGCAAAGATTATTATACTTTATTAGAGATTGTTTCAGATCCGACAATTGTGCTTCAAAAAGGAGAAATGGTATATATTGGCAAAGGAAGTCCTAAAGTTAAAAGAGTCAGTGCTAGATTGATTTATGATGAACTATCTGATGATGCAAAACTATTCCTCGATGAGGCTTTGAGGAGATTAGTGAAAGAGAATGAGAAAAAATTCGTAGATTTTTTCAACAATGCTGGGCCTTTGTCTCCTAGAGCACATGCTCTTGAGATGCTTCCCAGAATAGGTAAAAAGACAGTTGAGAAAATACTCATCGAAAGAAATATAAAATTTTTCGAAAGTTATGAAGACATTAAAAAAAGAGTTGGCATATCAAATCTTGAAGATATAATTTTTGAAAGATTAAAGATTGAAGTAACATCGAAAGAAAAACTCAATTTCTATCTATTTGCTAAAGGTGTACAAAACACAATTGAAGAGAGAACCTCTATATAATCCTTATGCAATGTTTCATAATTTTTGTTCTCATTAAAAAGAAAAGATTTATAAAGGATTAAGAGAAGTAGCTATGTAAAAATGGATAAAATAAAATTTGCACTAGCGTGTCTGGCAGTACTAGCATTGTTCATATCTTTCAGTGGGCAAGCTTTACCAATATATGGCTTATCTACAATCTTAGGTACGATAATCATCATATCTACAACATTGATAACTACAACAATCGTCTCTACGACAATAATAAGCTCAGTATTGATGGGTAGCAATGCTACAGTTTTGTTAAGTCCTTATTTCGCAGCATATAATACAGGAATATACATGGCTCAAATTTTAATAGCCTTAGGCACAATAGCATCTCTTATTTATATGGAGCTCACAAATCCGCATGCTGTAGGTAAAATTGGAAATAAGGCATTGGAGCTTAGAAGAGTGTTGCTTCCATTTGCAGCAATTACAGTGTTAATATTCTTTATAACGTTCATAGTAAAAGTAATTCTAGCCTTATAATAAATAAAATTTTTATTTAATTCTAGAAATAAACTTATATCCCAGTACTTCCCATACTTCTACTTCCATCCCTGCAGCGAGTTTATCTGCTAATTCTTGTGGTTTACTTACTTCATAAAATTCGTATGTTTTCAAATCCATCAATTGAACTGTATCTTTACCAACGTTTATTACCTGTGCAAATTTTTTATCTATTATTGGGATATTAACTTGAGCATCTGAAGGGACAGTTAATACTTTCTTAGTATTATCTATTATGCTAACCCCAACGATTCTTACTTTGGTAGAACCATGTTTTCCTGTTTTAGATTTTTCAACTTCTACAACTCTACAAGGTACATCTTCAATAACTATATATGAACCTTCTTTAATTGAACCTGCCTCAGCTATTTTTACGCTCATATGCTATAGATTGAATTGAAATTTATATAAATTATTTTATTTCAAATAAAAAACATATTTGGGCATGCAAATAGGACTAATATCGAAAAAGGATAACAATTCAATTTTGACTGTAAATAAATTAATAGAATTACTTAGAGGTCATACGATTTATTTTGACGAAGAATTGGCTTCTTTGCTTAATAAAAAGGAAATCATCGATTATGCTAATCATTTGGATTTAATAATATGGGTTGGAGGCGATGGAACTTTACTAAAGTACGTCAACAAAATAAAAAAATTCGGAGCAAGCCTATTAGGTATAAAAACGGGCGGCGTAGGTTTCTTATGCGAAATAAGTCCTGAGGAAATCGATCAATCTTTTAAACTATTATTTGAAGGAAAATATTATTTAGAGAATAGAAAATTACTAGAAATATCTCATGATAAAGAGGTATATTTTGCGTTGAATGAAGTTTTTGTATCAAATTCTGAAATAGGAAAAACTTCAAAATTTTTGGTATTGAAAGACAGTGTAGAAATATTCAAAGGCAAATGTGATGGTATTATCGTCGCTACAAGCCTTGGCTCAACAGCTTATATAGCTAGTCGTGGAGGCCCTATAGTAGATCCATCTTTAGATGTTTTGATTTTAGATCCTGTAAATCCTTTAAAATGGGGCTCAAGATTTATGATATTACCATTTGATTCATCGCTTGAAATAATATCTGAAAAAGACTATAATTTGATTATAGACGGGAATATTATTAAAGCAAGTAAAAAACATGAATCAGTTAAAGTTAAGGGTTCGAATGAGCATTTTAAATTTGTTCGTTTCAGAAAAAGCTTCTATGAAAAAGTGAGAAAAAGAGTAATACTCGATGTCTGAAACAATCTATATTGCAGATTCAAGCTTCTTTATCGAAGATCATAATATAAAAATAGAAGAAATCCATACTACAGAGAGTGTAATTCAAGAGTTGAAAAGTCTAAAAGCCAAGTTGAAGTTTGAAGCCTTTTCTCCCTTTGTAATTTTCCATAAACCATCTGAAGAGTCGATAAATAAGATAAAAGAAATTGCTAAAAATCATGGCGAAATTTCTTTGTCTCAAGTTGATGTTGAGATTTTGGCAATAGCTCTTGATCTTTCAAAATCTAAAAACGTAGTAATATTAAGTGATGATTATTCAATACAAAATATTTGCAAATATTTAGGTATTGAATGTAAAGGAATATCAAAGAAAATCATTAAGAAAAAGATAAAATGGGAGTTATATTGCAAGATTTGCGGAAACAAATTACCATCTTCAGCAATTACATGTATCTATTGCGGAAGTAAAGATGTCGCTAGAAGACCTTCATCAGATTAAAGCGCCGCAATGGCTAATTCAAATATTTAGAAAATCTTTTAATGATGAATATATTGAAGTATTGAAAAGTCTGCTAAAACCTACTTGGAAATATTATTTAAGAGTTAATTCTTTAAGAAGTGAAACCGATGAAATTATTAAATTGCTCAAAGATGATGGTATAGTTGCTATTAAAGATGATTTAGTCGAAGATGCAGTTTATATTGAGGGATATGAAGAGCTTAATCCTCTTCTCCTCGAATCTTTAGTAATAGCTAAAATAGATGCTGCAGAGAGCACTTCTGAAGGAGCAGATCTATACAGACCAGGCACTATTTCGATTAAAAATGCTGAAAAAGGCTCCAAGGTAAGCATCGTAACTCCTGATCTAGCAGTAGCAGCTGAAGGGATATTGATGATGGATGAGAAAGAATTCAAGAATTCCAAGAAAGGATTGGTTGTGAAAAATACTAAACCGAAGTTCAAGAGGTCTTCTGTACATAACTTAAAAGCATTCCAACAAGGACTTATATATCCTCAATCCTATCCTTCAATTTTAACAATACATGAATTAGAACCGAAAGAAAATGAAACCATCGTTGATATGTGTGCTTCCCCTGGAGGAAAGTTATCACATATTATTCAGATGACTAAAGGTAAAGCTAAAATAATCGCATGCGATAAATCTCATTCTAAAATTAACAAAATCAAAGATACGCTAGCACGCTTAGGTTTTCCTGAACCATTCTTATTGAAATGTGATTCAAGATACCTAGATTTAATTTTAGGTAAAGAGATAGCAGATAAAATCACACTCGATCCTTCTTGTTCAGACTTAGGTTTAAGACCTAGAATTACTTTTAATATACCTAAGAAAAATCCTAAAGACTATTCAGAGTTTCAAAAACAGTTGCTTAGGGCTGCATATAATTTACTGAAAAAAGGGGGTATTCTTTGTTATAGCGTTTGTACAGTAAGCTATGAAGAAACTTATGAAATTTACAACTATGCTATAGAGGAATTAAAAATGGAAGCTTTACCTTTAAAATTTACTGATGAAAAAGAGTCAATTCATCTTTTCAATCCATATAAAGAAGATACTCCTGGATATGCGATTTTTAAACTTAAGAAAATTTAGATAAGTTTATACATTTTGTCAAAGAAGTCTTCTCAATGAGTGAAAGAATTCGAGGTAATGCTTGGAAAATAAAATGGAATTCATGGAGCAAAGAAGCTTTTGAAAAAGCAAAGAGAGAAAATAAGCTAGTGCTTTTAAGCTTAGCTGGAGTTTGGTGTCATTGGTGTCATGTCATGGATGAAACAACCTATTCTGATGAAGAAATAATAAGTCTGATAAACGAAAACTTCATACCAATAAGAGTTGATGTTGATGAAAGACCTGACATTAGCGAGAGATATAATTTTGGCGGCTTTCCTACCTTTGCATTTTTAACGCATGAAGGGGATGTAATAACAGGAGGAACATACGTTCCTCCTGCTCAGTTCAAGGAGATAGTTAAAGAAATGATAGAATTGAACAAAAAAGGAGATATTAAAGATTTAATTGCTTCTTCAGTTTCAAAGAAAAGTGAAATAAGAAAGGCTAATCCGAATGAAAAGATCATATGGGATGTTGTTGATATACTTATATCTTATTTTGATGAAAGTTATGGTGGTTTTGGAATAGAACCTAAATTTCCTATTTCTGATGCTATACTATTCTTAGAAAACATGTATAGCATTACTAAGAAAAATGGCTTCAATGTAATGGTTAAGAAGACTCTTGAAGGTATGTTGAATGGAATTTATGATGAAATTGAAGGCGGCTTCTTTAGATATAGTGTTACAAGAGATTGGAAAAATCCTCATTATGAAAAAATGCTGGAAACAAATGCTAATTTGCTACTCTGTTATGCATATTACTATTATCTAAGCGGTGAAAGAAAATATAAAGATGTTGTTGAGAAAACTGCAAATTATTTAATAAAAAACTTGAGAGATAAAGATACAGGATTGTTTTATAGCAGTCAAGATGCTGATGAAGTTTATTATTCATTAAATTTAGAAGAAAGAAAGAAAAGAAATCCTCCTTACATCGATAAAAACATATATTCATGTAAAAATTCTCTTTGTGCAATTTCTTTCTTGAAATCTGGAATATTATTAAACAATGAAGATTATATTAATATAGCATTAGAGGTATCAAAAAAATTATACAATGAATATTTAACCAAAGAAGGAATTTTACATTCAAAAAATTTAAATATTTCTTATTTAGATGATAATGTTTTATTTCTAGATTTATTGCTCAATCTTTATAGTTATTATTTAGATGAAGAATATCTAGAAAGGGCTAAAAATATTGCTGACATAATAGTAAAGGAATATATCGATTCAAATGGTTTGCTCAAAGATAGAAAACCAAGCGAAGATTCTTTAGGTTTGCTAAAAGAACCCTATCATCCTCTTAATGAGAATTCTCTTGCTGCTAAAGATCTCTACATACTTGGAGAGCTTATAAGCGATGAGAATTTAAAAAAGATTTCACAAGAAATAACTTCAATTTTATCTGCAAATTACGCAAGCTATAGCTTATTCGCTTCTTCTTTTGCAAATTCTTTATTATTTTTATTAAATCCTATTGAAATTAGACTTGTTTTCAGCAATAAGGATGTTGCTAAAAATATAATCAAAGAGAACAAGTTAATTCTCGATCCTCTTGTTTATATAAAGTATATAGATTTTAACTCTGAAGATTCAAAGCGAGAATATAACAAAGAAGGAATCTATGTGTGTAAAGGAACGTTATGTTATCCTCCTGTTTATACTTCTGATGAACTAAACAAGCTAATGGAGAAGATCTTAAAAGAAAGTTTGAAGTTTTAATACTTAAAAATAATATTTATTGTGCAAGAATATAAGTGGTGGAAAAACAATTTTCCTATAATCGAGATTAAGAAAGCCAAATCTATTTTACATGAGTTTAAAACTGTTGAACTCGTAGATTATGGACTTGCTATTAATCCTTACATCGGATGTCAACATAGATGCTTGTATTGTTATGCAACATACGAATGGGCTCCAGATTTTTATGATAAGATATATGTGAAGGAGAATGCGGATAAAATCCTCAAAGTTGAGCTACCTTTACATGGAATTAGCACTCCCGTAATGATAGGTACTTCTACTGATTCATATCAGCCAGTTGAATTGAAATTCAAAATTACAAGAAGAATTATTGAAATATTGCAAAAACATCAAGTTACATACTACATATTTACAAAATCAACTGCTGTATTAAGAGATTTAGATTTGCATGCAAAATATAAAGATAAATGCTTCATAATTTGGTCTCTTACAACGATTGATGAGAAAATTAAAAGAAAAATTGAACCCTTCGCAGCGTCTGCAAGTAAAATATTTGAAGCTATGAGAATAATGAGAAAAAATGGAATTACATGCGGAATAAACATCGATCCTATAATGCCTTGTATAAATGATGATAAAGCAATGCTTTCAGAATTGTTATTGAAAGCTAAAGAAGCTGATTGCTCATTTGTTTCATCTGGAATATTAAGATTGAGAGAAGATATATGGCAAAGGATGAAAATTTTCTTTGAATCTGAAGGAAGAAAGAACATAATTAATGTATATGAAAAGATTTATTTTGAAGAACCTAAGAAAATAGGCTATTATTATTTCGCAAAAGAAGAATATTGTGAAGAGATTACAGATTTCATAATTGAACAATGCAAAAGACTTGATTTGCATTACGGTTTTCCTTTCTTATCTAATAGTAAAATTAAATTAAACTTCCAGAAATCATTACTTGAATATATCCATGGGCAAGCTTGTACGTGCACATCTATTCATTGAAGGATTAGTTCAAGGAGTTTTCTTCAGGGCACATACTAAAAGTGTAGCTGACAAATATGGAGTAAAAGGATTTGTTAGAAATTTACCAGATGGTAGAGTTGAAGCTTTATTGGAAGGTGAGGAAGAAAGCGTTAATAAAGTAATAGAATTTTGTAAACGAGGCCCTCCAGGAGCAATTGTTACAAATGTAGAAATAATATGGGAAGAATATAAAGGAGAATATAATGATTTTAAAATTTTAAGATGATTTAATAAAAGCTTATATACGTTAATTTTTACTTCTCTACTATGACAGATGAAGCTACTGGAATATTCATAGAAGAAGATTTCGATTATGCTCATTTCATACCTAATCATCCTAAATGCTATCCCTTACATGGGCATACTGCGAAAGTTGAAATAAGATTATTTGGTAAAAAGGAAGCATTCGATATGATATTAGACTTCGGTGAATTGAAGAACATTTGTAAAAAGGTCATTTCAAACTTCGATCACAAATTAATTGCATCGAAAAAGTATGTTAAGGCAATACAAAATGGTTTGGTTGAAATAGAATACAGCAAGTTTAAGTTGATCATTCCTTTAGAAAATATTTATATACTAGAAAATGAAGTAACAAGCGAAAATTTATCTGAGGAACTAAGCAAAGCGTTGCTTGAAAATCTTCCTTCTAATGTAGAGATCATTGAGGTTAGAATATATGAAGGAAATAGAAAAGGAGCTTTTACAATTAGGAGAAGATAAATCTTGTGTTTTGCTTTTTTCTGGAGGAATAGATTCAACTATATTGTTATTTTTATTGAAAAAATTAAATTATAAAATAAATGTTTTAACAATAAATTATAATGGAAGAAATCCTAAAGAATTGGAAGCATGTGAAAAAATTATTGATTTAGCTAAACCTGACAATTATATTATTATAGATTTAAATTTTTTAAAAGAAAGCATAACCTTATGGGAAGAATTGAAGAACAGTACTATGAAAGAAATAATTTCAAATTTACCTAGTTATTACATACCTGCTCGCAATATTATTTTCTTTTCAATAGCAGCTTATTATGCAGAATCTTTTGGTGTAAGTTTCATATTTACAGGTCATGTTAAAGACGATTCAGGTATATTGCCTGATGTGAATGAAAGGTTCGTTGATCTTTTCAATGAGATTTTGAAGAATGGAACTTATTTAGGTAGAAATAAAAGGCTCGAAATAAAAATGCCTTTTTTGAATCTAAATAAGCTAGATCTTGCGGAGCTAGCATTAAAATATGAAGTTCCTTTGCAATATACTTGGAGTTGTCATGAATTAGCTGAATTGCAATGCGGAAATTGTAGAGGATGCATACAACGCAAGCATTTCCTTGAAATGTATGATGAAATTAAACGTAAGAGATAAATGCAAGTTCTTCACTCATTAAATAGGCTATGAACTTAGATCTATCCAAAGTAAAAGATATACATGAGGAAGTCCGCGACAGCATAGTACTTGCAGGCATATCTAATCTAAAAGTCTTACTGAAGTTGAGAGATATGAAATTACCAGTAACCCTTACAATACTTATCCCAACTTCTAAAAGAGGTGTTCACATGAGCAGATTAATAAAAGCAGTAAAGGATGTAGCGATGGATGATGATTATATTGAAAATATACTTTTGAAAATGTGTGATAAAATTAATAATCTCCATAATTCAGAATGTAAAATCATAGCTAAATTTGATTATCCTATTAAAGATTCCGATCAGTTCATGAAAGTCAAGATTGAGATTCAAAGAAATGCACCTATAAAATATTTGTTCAAAAGGCTTGGAATAACTGCATGTCCATGTAGCAAAGAATTAACAGGAATTGGTCATATGCAAAGAGCATGGTTAATAATAGAAATAGAAAGCGAATCTATTTTAGATTTCGACGAAGTAGCTAGCAAAATGGCAGAATGCTTCTCGGTAACTCCTGCTGAATATTTGAAAAGACCTGACGAAGCAAAGCTCATATTAGAATCTCAAGAAAATGCAAGATTTGTCGAAGATGTTGTTAGAGAAGCATTGAAAAGGTTTAAGAATGCTAATAAAATAATAGCTAAAGCTTTAGAATCAATACATTCACATGATGCTTATGCTCTTTGGTACAAAGGATTGACTTAAAATTTTTTATAAAAACAAGATAAATATAAAATAGCTCCGGTAGCTCAGCTGGGAGAGCGCCCGGCTGAAGAAGCTTTCGGAAACCGGGAGGTCGCTGGTTCAAATCCGGCCCGGAGCATATTTTTATTAAAACCTATATATTTCTTGATAATATGATAATATAGCCCCCGGTAGCGTAGCCTGGTAACGCATCCGGCTGTAGGGGTTCCCCGTATAGGCAAGGAGGTCTATGACCGCCGATGAGCCTATATCAAGGCAGAAACCGGAAGATCGCTGGTTCAAATCCGGCCCGGGGGATTCAAAAATTTAAGTTCCTTTTAGATAATTTTTCATTAGGCGACCGTAGTCTAGCCAGGACTAGGACATCGGCTTTCCGAGCCGAGGACCCGGGTTCAAATCCCGGCGGTCGCATAGAAAAGTTTATAACTATTCATGAAAAGATTCAATATAGTGAAGGACGACATTGGCTCTTTATATAAAAAAATAAAAGAAAAAATAGGAACACTTGTAGAAGTGAGAACGATTGATGACAGGATAATAATAGGTAAATTGGCTTCATTTAATCCTGAAGATGGAAGTATTTTACTTGAAAAAGCAATTGAGAAGAATAGAAGAATTCCAAGTATTTATATCAGCGGTGTAGCAGTTGCTCAAATTAACTTTTTCGAAAAAGAAAATAAAGAAGAAGAAATAGATGATAAAGTTGCTGCTTTATTAAAGGTTGATCCTAGTTTGACATATGAAGAGATAGCTAAGATTTTAGATATACCTATTCAAGTTGCCCAAAGGATAGTTAAAAGATTGATGAAATGATGAAAAAGCCCCTATGACCTAGGAATGATTAGGATCTTGAGTGCTGATCAATCATCTGGAAAATAATATACCAATTCTATTCTGAAGTTGTTTCCTTCTTTTTTCATTACATAATTTGTATAGCATGCATTACAAAATACAATGAATTTCTCTGAATTAATTTCAAATTCAAGATCTTTGCCACATCTGCATTTCATTTTAGCCATTTAAATTCAATAATGATAATTTATCAATGAAAGTAATAAGGCTTTACAGCCATGGAAGTGTAGAAAATCTAAAGTTAGAAGAAGAAGAGATACCTAAAATCAAACCAAATCATGTCTTAATAAAGATAATTGCTTGTTCTTTGAATAGGTTAGACATTTGGACAAGGATTGGTTATCCTGGAGTTAAAGTACCTTTCCCTATAATATTAGGAAGCGATATAGCTGGCGTTATAGAAGATGTAGGTGAAGGGGTTGAAAGATTTAAAAAGGATGACAAAGTAGTTTTGTATCCTGCAATTACATGCAATAACTGTGAATATTGCATTGCAGGTGAACATTCTTTGTGCGATAATTTAAAAATCTTAGGACATCTAACAGATGGAGGATATCGTGAATATATGCTTGCACCTATAGATATTGTTTATAAATTCAATCCAGATAGAAGCTTTGAAGAGGCAGCTTCTTTACCTGTTACAGGTACAACTGCATGGAGAATTGTTTTTAACAAAGCCAATCCAAAGCCAGGCAACATAGCTTTCGTTTGGGGTGCAAGTAGCGGTACAGGGATCATGCTCATTGAATTGTTAAAGTTAATAGGTTGTAAAGTAATATCGACTGCAGGAAATGAAGAAAAGATTGAGAAAGCATATAAACTTGGCTGCGATCTTGTGATAAATTATAAGACTGAAGATGTACTGAGCAAGGTTAGTGAATTCACGAATTATAAAGGTGTTGATTTGGTCGTTGATAGCGTTGGATCATCTACTTTTGAAACTAGCTTGAAAATATGCAAAAAAGGCGGAAAAGTTATATTTTTTGGAGCTACGAGTGGAGATCAGGTTAGTTTCAGTATCAGACCTCCTTATAGAAAACAAATTTCGATTATAGGTTCTTATCTAGGAAGCAAGAGTGATTTTAATGAGATCCTTAAGCTTTTCAATGAGAATAAAATCAAACCGATCATAGATTCTGTTTTTAAATTAGAGGAAGCTCCGCTAGCTCATTCAAGAATGGAAAAAGGCTTGCACTTCGGTAAGATATTGCTAAAGCCTTGAAAATACTAGTTACATGCAAGCCTTACAAAGAAAAGAAAGCAGTTGAAGAAATATTGAGCTTACTATTTCAGTTCGATCCTTCTTCAAAGCTAGATGATATTCAAATAAAGCCTGGTTTGTTTTCTGTTGAAACACAAGCGAAAAAAGAAGATATAGTAAAAGTTTTGCTAAAATACAGAAGATCTTATATTTATAAAGTTCTTCCAATTGATTTAATAACGAATAACTTAGATGAAATTTCAAAAATATTTGATTTAATTGAAGAAAATAAGAGCTTAGCCATTAGATGTAGAAGCAGGTTTGGGATTAGTGCAGGCGAGATAGAAAGAAAGCTAGGTGAAATTGCTAAAAATAAAGGACTTAAAATAAACTTGGAAAATCCAGATTATGTAATCATCATAGAACCAGTTAAAAGTAATTTTTATATTTCATTTTTAACCTTTTTTCAATACAAAATTTTGACAGGTAAGAAATCGTTATAAATCATTTAGAATAAATATTTCATAGATAATCGAAAATGAATTTCGAAGAATATTTCAGAGGCTCAACTTTATTCATAGATGAAAGTAAGTTATTCCCTGAATATGTTCCTCCTTATTTACCTTTTAGAGAAGAACAAATAAAAAAATTAGCAATATTTTTTAGAGGGATTCTAGAATTAGATAATTTTTCTTTTTATAGAGCGATTTGTCATGGACCAGCTGGTACCGGTAAAACTGCTGTGGCTAAGTTTTTCGGAAAGTTAATCAGCGATGAAGCTAAAAAAAGAGGTCTTCAGCTTTATTTTATTCATATTAATTGCCATTTAGAAAGAACCTACTTCATGGTCGTTAGCAAAATAGCAGAACATTTGATTCCCGGAATACCTAAAAGAGGTTTTTCTCCTAAGCAATATTTAACTTGGATTTTGGATTATTTAGAAGAAGAAAACGCAAAGCTTTTATTGTGTCTAGATGAGGCTGATTACATAATTAGGAATGATCCTGAGCTTCTCTATGATTTGACTCGAATACCTGAATTAGGCATTAATAAAATTAGGATGAATTTGCTTTTGATATTAAGAAATATTTCAAACTTATATTCACTAGATGAAAGTATTCTAAGTACTTTACAGAGAAACATCAATCCATTCAATCCGTATAGTTATTTTGAAATCAAAGAAATAATTAAAGAAAGAGCTCAAGAAGCTTTCGTTGCTAATGCAGTAGATAATAGTGTAATAGAAACGATTGCGATGAAATCTGGAATAGATAAAGGTGGTAGAGGCGATGCAAGATTTGCTTTAGAATTATTGTGGAGAGCTGGTAAAATAGCCGAAATTGAAAATTCTAATAAAGTAAAGATTGAACATTTAAGAAAGGCAATGAGCGAAATATATCCTGGTCTATCCATAGAAGTGTTTGAAACCTTGCTTGATGAAGAAAAGTTGATTTTGTTATCGATTTGTAGGGCTTTAAGAGAAGAAAATAATTCTCATGTTAGCATAAAAAGAGTAAGAGAACATTATGAATTAATATGTGAAAAACTAAAGCGAACTCCTAGGAAATATACACAGTTCTGGAGTTATATACAAAGCTTGAAGAACAAGAATTTGATAAACGTATCAGTAGTAAATGAAAAAAGAGGTAGGAGAAGTTATATTTCAATAGATGTTCCTTTAGATACACTAGAAAATAAACTACTAGAATATGTCAAAACATAGCATTTCTGAAGAACTATTAGGAAGTAAATGGAAAATAAGATTGATAAAAGAACTCATAAATGAAGGAGAAATCAATATAAGTGCTTTAGTAAAACGTTCACGTTCTTTTTTTAAAAATGCCACAGCATATTTAGATTTCTTGAAAGAACTAGGTATTGTTAAAGAGAAAAGATTCGGGAAAGTTAGGATAGTAATAGTAAATCAAAATTCAGAAACTTATGTTTTGCTAAAAAGATTACTTGACATATTAGATAAAAGCTAGAAAGTTTATTTCAATTTAAAAAGAATTAATTAAGGAGGAATGAGTGAAGAATTACTTTGGATAGAAAAATATCGTCCTAAAAGATTAGATGACATAGTAAACCAGGAAGACGTAGTAAGAAGTTTGAAAAAATTGATAGAAGAAAAAAACATGCCCCATTTATTGTTTACAGGTCCGCCTGGCGTAGGTAAGACTGCTACAGCTTTAGCATTTGTTCGAGATTTATATGGTGAGGAATGGAGAAATAATGTACTTGAGCTCAATGCAAGCGACGAAAGAGGAATAGATACCATAAGAGAGAAGATTAGGGAAAGATTTGCAAAAACGTTGCCTTTGGGCGATATTCCTTTCAAAATAGTTATTTTAGATGAAAGCGATGCCATGACCAGCGAGGCTCAAACAGCATTGAGAAGGATAATGGAAATATATGCAAAGAATATTCGTTTCATTTTAACATGCAATTATGGCAATAGAATTATAGAACCTATTCAATCTAGAACTGTTGTATTGAGATTTTCTCCTCTTGAAAAAGAACATGTAATAAAAAGGCTTCTATTTATTGCTCAAAATGAGAAAGTAAAAGTAAGTAACGAAGCATTAGAAGTGATTTATGATTTAAGCGGAGGAGATTTAAGAAGAGCAATCAATTTACTTCAGAGCTCTTCGCTTTTTGGCGAGGTAACACCTGAAATAGTATATAAAGTAGCAGGTGCAGTTAAACCTAGAGAAGTAAGAGCAATATTCGATAATCTTCTGAAAGGAGATTTCGAAAGTGCTAGGAATGCTATTCTTAAAATGTTATTCAACGACGGAATCTCAGGCTCCGAGATAATATATCATTTATATCGTGAAACATATAGATTAAACGTACCTGATGAATGCAAACTACAATTGATCGAAATTCTTGGAGATTATGAATATCGAATTCTCGAAGGTTCCAGCGAAGAAATACAATTAAATTCAATGCTTGCACGAATGCAATTAATATTGAGAAATTATACTAGATGAGCATTAGGAGGGAAGAAATCTGGACTATTAAGCATAAACCAAAAAGAATTGAGGATATCGTAGGTAATGAAGAAGCAAAAAAAGCATTTCTAGATTGGTTAAATATATGGCTCAAGGGTAAAGTTCCAGTAAAGAAAGCTATATTGTTGTACGGTCCTCCTGGTATAGGTAAGACATTATTGGCAGAAACAGCAGCCTTGCAATTCAATTTAGAATTGATTGAAATAAATGCTGGCGACATTTATAGCGTAGAATTCGTCAAGAAAACTGCTTTGGCAACGAGCAAAGAGACAAGCTTTGTTAATAAAACTAAATTAATATTAGTCGATGAGCTAGATAGCATTGAAGGACCTAAAGCGAATTATGTTTTATCTGTGCTCGTTGATTTGATTAAAGAATCGAGATATCCTGTTGTTCTAATTGCAAACGACGGATGGAAGCCAAACTTATTCCAAATTAGAAATTTGTGCTTGATGATTGAGATGAAAAGACTTTCTACAAGATTGATTGTGAATTATTTAGCAAACATATGCAAGAAAGAAAACTTGAAGTATGAAGAAGAAGCATTGAAAATCATTGCAGAAAGATCTGAAGGAGACATGAGAAGTGCAATATTAGATTTGCAGTTTTGTTCTATTTTTGGAAGAATAGGTGTAAGAGAAGTCAATTTGTTATCTCCTAAAGATAGACAAAGCGATGTTTTTAATTCTATAAGGAAATTAATTTATGCAACTAATTTATTCTCTGCAAAAAGCGTATTAGATGAATTTCCTTATGATCAAGATACGCTATTACTATGGATCGAGGAGAATTTGTTTAGATTTTATACAAATCCTAAAGATTTAGCTTTGGCTTATGATAAGTTGTCAAAGGCAGATATATACAGAGCTAGGGCTAATAAAGAGCGATATTGGCGCTTCTTGCTATACTTTTCAGATTTGATTACAGCAGGAGTTGCATTATCGAAATCACAAAAGCCTACCTATGCAAAAATGCAATTTCCTCAGACGCTTAAAGTATTATCTAGCCAAAAAAGAATTAGGGAGCTAAGAGATGCGCTTTTAGAAAAAATTTCTAAGAAAAATCATCTTTCGAAATCTAAAGCCTTGAATGAGATCTTTTGGTATTTACCTGTAATGTTTAAAAATGAAAAGTTTGCAAACGATTTCATCAAAAAATATGAGGTAAACGATGAACTAGCTGATTATTTGAAAAATCTATCTTCAAATATTGACTTGAAATTAAAAACTAAATAGCTTCCATAATTCTTCTTCCTCATCTTCTTTCATAACATCGATTATTCCATCTTTACTTACTATTTCGCAACCGGATTCCTTCAATTCTCCTATGATTGAATATGCTATCTTATTTCTTTTCATAAATTCTTCGAAATCATCTTTTTTATTCTTTTTTATTACGCAAATCATGCAACCTGAACTTAAAGATTTCAATGGATTCAGATTCAATTCTTTTAATATTTTCTTAGTTAAATCTAGGATTAACATCTTTTCTTCATAAACTTTAAATCCTACCTCTAAAAATTCAGCTAATTCTTTCAAAGCTACAATCATTCCTCCTTCTGTTGGATCATGTGCATAAACAGCTAACCTATTCTCAAAAATTTTTAAGCCTACATCATATATAGAAAGTTCTTCGATTAGTTTCTTTGCTTCCTCTATTTCTTCCTTCTTGATTTTGCTGGAAAGTTTATCTTCGTAATCGTAAGCTAATATTGCAGTGGCTTCAAGAGCTAATGGCTTAATTTGAACAATCAAATATTCCTCTGGCTTTTCTTTTATCCTTTTTAATTCTTTTAATCTTTCTTCATAATCTTCTAACATCTCTCCAACTATCGTCGTTACTACCAAGGGATTATTGACGATAGGACTGAATTCTACATGTCCTCCTACAATAGAGATGTTCATTTTTCTAGCTATGTTGCTTGCCTGTTCTTGTATTTCCTCAGCATCTTCTATTGAAGAGTTTTGTGGCAAAATTATGCATAGCGTTGCGAACTTTGGTTTAGCACCAATAGCTACAATATCATTACTTGCAATCATCATAGCAAGTTTTCCAATATTCTTCTTTGCTCCTGTTATAGGATCACTATGGATCGCTATAACTTCTTTTGTTTTCAAAATCGCAGAATCTGCACCTACCTTAGGTCCTAGTAAAACTTCTTTGCCTAGTATTCCTACTTTATTCAAAATTTTTTCTCTTATTTCCTTTATTCTCAATTTTCCTAGTCTTTTATTTTCCATGATATGATTTTTTATCTAAAAAGGAAGTTATAATTAGATGGAGGAGTTATTGATTGAGAATTATTTCAGTTATGAAACATCAAAAGTTAAAGTTAAGGTTCTGAAGGATCATGCTCAGGTAACTTTCTTAGGTAATGTATATGGACCTTTTATCAAAGATAAGGAAATAGAATTACCTAGAGCCTTAGCTAGGATTTTAGCAAGTGAAGGGATAACAGAATATCCCCATCCTCAAATTACTTTCGATGATATAAGGAAAAGGCATCATCAGGAAAGACAAGCTAAGAATGAATTGAAAAAATTAGAAGAAGATTTTTATTTACAGGCTAAAGATCTAATATTTCTTGCTGAGAAAAAAATAATAAATGAGAATCCTAAAGAAATAAAACAGCTTATAAATGAAATATGTCTTGTGAGATTAGAGAAAATGATGAGGGGGATCTTATATGTTGAAGATTTCAATAAGATATCACAGCTTCTAACTTATGAAGAGCGATATCTCTTTTCATCATTAAGAGAAATAATTAGAACATGGTTAGATGACGTATTGAATAATGCTATCTTGAGAAAAGTATAATGGGACAGGAAATAAAGGATTACAAGCAACTTTATAAAAAATTTTTTAAAGAATATACTGAAGAGGATAAGCCTGTTTATTTATCGAAGATAGGAGAAATGATTTTCTTGAACAATAGATCACTAACAATTTCTCATAAACATTTATTTTTCTTCGATAAAGAATTAGGCGACTTACTTCTTAGGAATCCTGAAGAACAATTATATTTTGCTGAAGAGGCTTTGAAAGAGATTATAATTGAAAAAGATGAGGAGTTTCTAGAAAAAGCTAAAAAGATTTTCGTAAGGGTTAAGGACATTTATCTTGATGAATACAGGCTAAAAATAAGGAACATTCGTGCAAATTACATAGGTTCTTTAATAGAAATTAGAGGAGTAGTAACGAAGAGCAGTGCAATCAGGCATAAACTCATAAGCGGAAAGTTCTTGTGCGATAGTTGTGGTAGTATATTTAGTGCAGATTTGGCTTCAATTAAGAAGATAGATGCAATTCGTTGCATTAATTGTGGTTCAAAAGTATCAAAGATATTAGAAAAGAACTTCATAGATGTTCAAAGAATAATAGTTCAAGAACCTTTAGAAGAAGTTCCTGCAGGCCAAATACCTAGAACAATAGAAGTATATCTTGAAGGGGATATTGTAGATTTAGCATATCCTGGAAATCATGTTACCATCACAGGTATATTAAAAGAAAAAAGAGTTTCTTCACAAGATGAGCTTACTTTCTCATCTTATATTCACGCAGTAAACTTGGAAGTCAAGGAAAAAGGTTTTGAAGAAGAAGAAGTGACACAGGAAGATTTAGAAGCGATAGAAAAATTAAAATCAAATTACAGAAACATAGGTGATGCAATAGTTGATTCTATTGCTCCTTCAATACATGGCTTAAGGCATATAAAGAAAGCTTTAGCCCTTCAGCTATTTGGTGGTGTGCCAAAATTAATGCCAGATGGTGTTAGGATAAGAGGAGATATCCATATTTGTCTAGTAGGTGATCCAGGTACTGCGAAAACACAACTTCTTCGCTATATGGTTCAATTAGCACCAAAAGGCATCTATACTACAGGCAAAGGAGTTTCGGCAGCAGGTTTAACAGCTGCTGTAGTAAGAGATAAATCTTCTGGAGAATTCTATTTAGAAGCTGGTGCATTAGTTTTAGCTGATCAAGGATTGGCTGCAATAGATGAAGTCGATAAAATGAGGAATGAAGATAGAGTAGCTATGCATGAAGCGATGGAACAGCAAACAGTGAGCATTGCAAAAGCGGGAATTGTAGCAACACTTAATGCTCGTTGTGCTATACTTGCAGCAGCGAATCCTTCACTAGGTAGATTTGAGAGGAATAAAACAATAGCAGAAAACATAGATTTACCCATTACTCTTCTTTCAAGATTCGATTTAATATTTCCCATCATAGATATTCCAAGCAAAGAAAGCGATGCTAAACTTGCATTACATATCTTAGCTATTCATTCAAATAGCGAAGAACCATTCAAGAATATTATCCCGCCTGAACTTCTCAGAAAATATGTAATATATGCGAGGAAGACGATTCATCCTAAATTATCTCAAGATGCTCAAAAAGAAATTTATGATTTTTATTTGAAAATGAGAGAAATCTCAACAGAAGGACCTGTTGCAATAACACCTAGACAGCTGGAAGCATTAATAAGATTAACAGAAGCCCATGCTAGAATGAATTTGAGGAATGAGGCTACAAATGAAGATGCTAGAGAAGCCATAAATCTTATGAAATACATGATGGATACCACAATGATAGATTATGCAACTAGAAAAGTTGATGTAGATATTTTAATGTCAGGATTACCTAAATCACAAAGAGATAAATTTGTAAAAATTAGGGATATATTGACTGAATTAAATTACGAAAGAGAAGCAGTTGATCTACAAGAAGTGTTGCAAAGAGCTGAAAAGGAAGGGATACCTAGCGAGGAAGCTAGGAAAATAATTGAAAAGATGAAAAACGAAGGTGATATTTTTGAGCCTAAAAAAGGTTTCATTAAGAAAACTCCTTCTTGAAATTGGATATTTCAGAATTAGAAAAATTTGGAATTCCTTCAGAACATATAAATAAGTTAAAAGAAAACGGCTATGTTAGTTTATATCCTCCTCAAATTTTAGCAATAGAAAAAGGAGTTTTAGATTTTAGGAATGTATTGTTAGCAACTCCTACAGCTTCAGGAAAGACATTCGTTGCGATATTAGCGAGCATTAAGCATTTAATAAATGGAGGAAAAGTTTTATATTTATGTCCTTTAAGGGCCCTTGCTTCAGAGAAATATGAAGAATTCAAAAATTTACTTGAATTCAAGACTGCATTATCGATAGGAGACTATGACAGTGAAGATCCATGGTTGAAGAATTACGATGTAATCATAAGCACATATGAAAAGGCAGATAGTTTATTGCGACACAAAGCTCCATGGATAAGCGATGTATCACTAGTAGTTATAGACGAAATACATATGCTTGATAGCGATCGAGGGCCTACACTTGAATTTCTAATAGCTAGATTAAAGAAGCAAGTTAAAGATGCACAGTTCATTGCATTAAGCGCAACTGCGGTAAATGCTAAAGAGTTGGCTGAATGGTTATCTGCAGAAGCAATTATAAGTAGTTGGAGACCGGTTCCTTTGAAAGAAGGAGTTTATAGAAATGGTGTAATATATTATAAAGATAATTCTACTAAGAAAATACCTATTCGAAGTGGTATTGCTTTCATTGACTTAGCGCTTGATATCTTAGATGAGGGAGGACAGGCTTTGATATTCAATTCAACAAGAGCAAATGCTATGAAGAATTCTGAGAGATTAAAAGATTTTGTTAAAAAATATCTGACCAAAGATGAATTGAAAGAGCTCAAAGCTCTTGCGGAAAAAATTGAAGAGAATGATTGGCTATCTTCAACACTTAAAGATCAAATAATCAACGGGGTTGCATTCCATCATGCAGGATTATCTTATAATGCGAGAAGAATTGTTGAAGAAGGTTTTAGAAGTTCTCTTATAAAGGTAGTCTCATCTACCACAACATTAGGAGCAGGCATAAACGTTCCAGCTCGTAGGGTTATAATAAATGAAATATCAAGATATTCTGCAGGTCTTGGTTATTCAGAGATAATGACTGTTAATGAATATAAACAGCTTGCAGGAAGGGCAGGAAGGCCTAGATATGATATTTATGGCGAAGCGATCATTGTAGCAAAGGGGAAATATGATGTTGATATATTACTTGAAAATTACATCAAAGGTGAAGGAGAGCCTATTTCTTCGCAAATAAAAGATGAAAAGAGTCTGCGTTCCCATATTTTATCGTTGATAGCAAATGAAATAGTTACAAATGAAGAAGAATTGAAGAATATTTTGCGTGAAACTTTTGCTTCAAAGCAAGTTGGCATTCTATTTCTAGAAAGAATTGCAAATAAAGTAATCAATTATTTACAGCGTGCATCTTTCATAGTTGTTAAAAATCATTACGTTGCTACTCCTTTGGGGAAAAGAGTTTCTGAATTATACATAGATCCTTTAACTGCTGAGCAAATAGTTAAAGGATTGAAGAATTTATCTTTTGAATATGTTAATGATGATTTCTATTATCTTTTATTGATATCTTCAACAGAAGACATGCAAAGATTATCAGTTTTTAAAAGCGAAATAGATATCTTGAGAGATGAATTGGAAATAATTAACAGGAAATATCCTTTCAAATTCGATATATATGAAGATGAATCACTTTCAATAATTAAAACAGCGAAGATGTTAAAGAGTTGGATAGACGAAGAAAGAGAAGATGAGATTGCAGATAAATATAGTATTGGTTTAGGTGATTTGTACAATCTTATTCAAATTGCTAGTTGGATTTGTCATGCTGCAAAGGAAATCTCAAAATTGCTCGGTCATCAAGAAGCTTATAATAAATTGAGCAAGCTAGAAGAGAGAATTGAAAATGGTGTAAGAGAAGAACTTTTAGAATTAGTTAGAATACCTAAGATTGGAAGAATAAGAGCTAGAATTTTATACAATGCAGGCTTCAGAGATATAGAAAAGCTAAGCAAAGCTAAAGAAGAAGAAATAATTTCTTTGCCGATGATAGGGATCGAGACATACAAGAGCATAAAAGAATTCCTTACAAAAATGAAAACCTTTTAAATCTTCTCATAATTCTTCATTGATGTTGAGGATAATCCATACTGCAGATCTTCATTTGGGCATAAGCTTTTCAAACATTTCAAATTCTCCTTCATTTGAGAATATTAGATTTCAAGATTTCTTCAAAAATTTTGAATACATAAAGGATTATGCCATAAAAAACAAAGCAGACTTATTCATAATTGCAGGAGATATTTTCCATAATCCAAGACCTTCAATAGAAGCTTTCAATGCTTTCTCGAAGATAATCGGAGATTTGATTAAAAATGGAATTCAAGTAGTTGTAACGCTAGGAAATCATGACAGTAGCAAAACTAGAGAGGCTTTGAGCTATTTAAAAAGTTATGTTAATGTTGGCCTAGAGCGTTTTATTCTCTTCGATGTTGCAAGCAAGAAGATTATAGCTCTGCATAATGGTGAGAAAGTTAAAATAATTGGATTGCCGTATCCTCATTTCCAATCTGCTTATTCATATCAAGAATTCGTTAGCTTCTTTGAAAATAAACTCCAAGAATTGAAAAGCAACGATACCGCAGACTATATGATAGTAGTAGGTCATATATTTGTAGAAGGAGGCAAGATTGGTTCTGAACAAAGGATTGCTTCATTAAGAGATCATCCTATACCTAAGAGATTATTTAAGGATGTTGATGTTGCATGTTTAGGTCATCTTCATACACCTCAAGAATTAGATAGTAATATTCTATATTCAGGTTCGATTGAAAGAATAGATTTCGGAGAAGAAAATGAAGAAAAAAGTTTCTTAGACATAATTTTAGGAAGCAAATTGGAATTTAAGCGAATTCCTTTGAAGCTAAGACCTATGAAGACTTTCTATCTTAATTTTGAAAATGCATCTATTAATGAAATAAGCGATAAAATTAAAGCACTCAAATTAGAAGAGGATTCAATAGTAAGATTAAGAATAGAAGTATCTAAGACCACAAATATTTCAGCCTCTTATATTGATAAAATTATAAGAGAGAATTTCAAGCTTGCAGGTTATAAAATTGAAATAACAAGAAAGAAAGTTGAAGAAACGAGGCTTGCAGCAAAAGCATCAAGTTTCAATGAATATCTTGAAAATTATTTGAGAATTAAATACAAGAAATCGGATGAATGGATAAGAAATGTAATCGAAGAAGCTAATAGAATTATTGAAGAAGTAAGGATTAAAAAATGAGGATTCATAAAATTTCTCTAGAAAATTTTGCAAGTTATAATAAGGAATCTTTAGATATTGATAGCTTAGGCAGTATCATAAACGTTTTTGGTTCAACAGGTGCAGGTAAAACTACTTTGCTTGTAGATTCTATTTCTTTTTGTCTTTTTGGCAAAGCATATGGCGAAGATGAAATAAGCTCAGGTAAAAGAGTAATAAGACCTAATCAAGGAAAAGCAAAGGCTGAAATAGAATTCAGTATTGATGACAAAAGATATAAAATCATAAGAGAAGTCTATAAAGATGCAACTTCTAAAGTACTTCTTCTAGAAAGAATAGAAAACGAATGGCGAAACAAGGCAATAGGAACAAAAGAAGTCCAAAACTTTGTAGAAAACGTGCTCAATATGGATTATGATATTTTTCTTAACAGCATTGCAATAAGACAAGGTGATGTGGTATCTCTCCTTGAAGCTACTGCTTCTGAAAGAAGAGAAATATTTTTAAAACTTCTTAACTTGGATTTCAAGAAAGAAAAAGAGAAAGTTGGAGAGTTAAGAGATAAGATTAAAGGTGATATACAAAACATAACAGGAAGGATTTATCAAATTAATGAAGAAATTAAAAAAGAAGAAGATATCAAAAAAGATATTAAAGATCTTGTAGATCAATTGAAGATATTAAATGAATATAGAGTCAAAATAGAAAATGAAATAAGTGAATTAGAAAAACAATTTTTAGAAAAACAAAATAAATATAATGATTTAAAGACAAAGTTAGAAATCTATTATGAAAATAAAAGATTATATGATGAAAAAAAGAAAAAAGAACAAGAATATTTAAAAGAGATAGAAAATGTTGAATTAATTCTTAAAGAAGGAAACAAATTACAAACCACACTTAGTGAACTAACAGATAAACTATCCAAATTAAATAAATTTAAGGAAATTCTTGTTAATTTGAAGTTTTTGGTTGAAAGAGAAAAGTCATTACAAAAAGATATTATTAAATTGGAAGAAGAACTGAAAGAAATTGAAAATGCAGAAAAAGAATTAAGAGAAGTAAATGAGAAGAAATTGAAACTAAATGAGCTTGATAAAGAAATTGAAAAAATAAAATCAGATGCAGATAATTGCATGCGCGATTTAAGCGAGATAAAGGCTAAATTGGAGCAAGTAAAAAGGCTTAAGGAAGCTTTAGAAAATGCAAATATTGAAGAAAGAAGATGCCCGTTATGTGGTTCTCCTTTAAACGAGGAGACTTTCGATGAACTTTTCCATCATTTTATCGAAGAAGAATCGAAACTTAAAGAAGAGTACACAAAGAAAATAACTTACAAGGTAGAATTAGATAAGAAAAAGGAAAAATTAGAGAAAGAAAGAGATGTTTTGAACAAATTTATAGCTAAGGAAGACTATCTTAAAAAAATAATTAATAAAAAAGATAAGAATAATATAATTAAAGAGATAAATACAAAGGAAGAAGAACTTAAGAAAATTTCTCAAGATATCAATAATTACAAAGAAGATGAATTATATATTCAATTTAAAGATTATCAAAATAATATAGATGAAGTGATTAACAAAACTGAAGAATTAAGAGAACAAGTAGAAAATGATTTAAGAAATTTAAGTAAAGCTGAAGGTAGGAAAAGAGAAATAGTAAAAAGTTTAGAGGATATTCGCAAGGAAATCGCATTGCTTGAAGAGAAATTTAAGGAAAAGCCTGATGAGAATTTGATTAGATCATTGGAAGATGAGCTCAAGAAATTAGAATCGTTAAGAAAAGATTTAGATAAAAAAATCAATGAAATCGCTAGGGGTATTGGAGAGATAAATGGAAAAATCAAAGAGAAGGAAGACATTCTTAAAAAAATAGAAGAATATAAATTTGAGAAGGAAAAATTAGAAAAGGAATTAGAAAATAAAAATAAAAGACTAGAGATTTTAAACGTTCTCTACAGTGATATTTTCAATGAAAGAGGTTTCCCATTAAGTTTGCTAGACGATTATTTAAACGATTTAAATCAAATTGCAAATTCAGAATATCTTGCACCGCTTTTGAAAAATAAGAGAGTAGAAATAAAAAGAGTAGAAGATAAAATAGAAATAAAAGTATTCGACGATATTTACGAACGAGACCTTTCAACTTATTCAGGTGGAGAAAAAACCGCTATAGGTTTTGCTTTGAGATTGGCGATAGCTAAAACTCTTACATTGAGGAGAGGAATATCTCCAAAATTTTTAATCATCGATGAAGGATTTGGTCCTTTAAGCTTAGAAATTCGAGATCTTATCTTAAGATTGATTTTGAATCTAAAAGATGAGTATGAAAAAATATTTGTAGTTTCACATCTTGAAGATATTCAAGAAAATCCTATATTTGATTCAGTGATTAGAATATACAAAGATGAAAATAATGTAAGCCATATCGAAAAAATAAAGTAAATAATTACATAGCAATGCCAATCAAGGTATAGCTTAATATAATCTGATTTCGAAATTAGAATATGAAAGGTTCTATTATAGGAAATGAAGTTGTAATAAGAGATAGAACTTATGACGTAATAAATCCTGCAAATGAAGAAGTTATTGAAAAAATATCGCTCGCGACACCTGATGATGTTAAGAATGCTGTTGAAGTTGCAAAAAGAGCATTTGAAACGTGGTCAACGACTCCTTTATACAAAAGAATTGAAATGTTGTATAAAATTGCAGATTACATAAGCTCAAATAGAGAAGAATTTGCGAAAATCCTCTCACTTGAGGCGGGTAAACCGATTAGAGATGCAAGAGTAGAAGCGATGAGGACTGAAAAAGTATTTAGATACTCAGCAGAAGCTGCGCGTTTTCTTTTAACAGGTGAAACACCAAGACTTGATGCCTTTGAATATCCTTTGGGAAATGAAAATAGAATTGCGATGATAAAAAGAGAACCTATGGGTGTAGTTGTAGCTATAACACCTTTCAACTTTCCTTTAAATTCTTTTGCTCATAAAGTAGCACCTGCTTTAGCTGTAGGAAATACTGTTGTTGTAAAGCCTAGTCTGTCAACGCCTCTTTCTGCATTAAATTTAACAAGCGTTATGCTTAAGCTAGGTTTGCCTCCTGGCGTAGTAAATGTAGTTGCAGGATATAGCAGTGAAATAGGCGACTTACTCGTAACCCATGAAGATGTTAGCTTGATAACTTTCACAGGTTCAACTGAAACAGGTCTTAAAATTGCCTCGAAAGCTGCAGGTCTTTCAAAAAGAATGATTATGGAACTAGGAGGTTCGGATCCTATGATTATATTAGATGATGCTGATGTTGAAAGAGCAAGTGCTGTTGCTACAAGAGCTAGATTCGAATATGCAGGTCAAAATTGCAATGCTGCAAAAAGAATAATTGTTCAAGAGAAGGTCTTTGACACGTTCATTGAAAAGTTTAAAATTAAAGCTTCAAGTTTGAAGCTTGGTAATCCTTTAGATGAGAATACTGATGTAGGTCCTTTGATAAGCGCTGAAGCAATTAAGAACATGGAAAGATTTATCGAAGATGCTTTGAACAAAGAATCTGAGCTAGTAATAGGAGGTAAGAGAGCATATCCAAGAGGTTTCTTCTTTTTGCCTACTGTAATAAAAGCCTCTACACCTGATTTGAAAGCTCTTCAAGAAGAGGTTTTCGGTCCTGTAGCTCCAGTTGTTAAAGTGAAAGATGAAGAAGAAGCAATAGCAATTGCGAATAAAACGAAATATGGATTGCAGGCTGCAATATTTACAAGAGATTATAAAAAGGCATTGAAAATGGCTGAAAAAATAAAGGCAGGAGCTGTCATAATAAACGATAGCACTAGGTTAAGATGGGATGCTCTTCCTTTTGGAGGAGTAAGATTTACAGGCTTCGGTAGAGAAGGTGTTAAATATACAATGCAAGAAATGACTGAAATTAAATTAGTAGCACTTAACCTTGAGTAGATTTAAGTTCTTTTTCTATCAAAGCTCTCTTTAATATTTTTCCGACTAAACTTTTAGGCAAATCTTCTTCGAATGAAATTTTTTTAGGTACTTTATAAGGTGCTAATTTATCTTTCAAATAATTCAATATTTCTTCTTCGCTGACTTTTCCTTTATATTCTCCTTTAAGAACTATATATGCTTTGACAATTTCCCCTACTACTGGGTCTGGAATTCCTACAACTGCAGCTTCTTTCACTGCAGGATGCTGATATAAGATTTCTTCAATTTCTCTGGGATAAACAGAATATCCTTTATACTTAATTATTTCTTTCTTTCTATCAACTATGTAAAAATATCCTTCTTCATCCATTTTAGCCATATCTCCTGTTCTTAACCATCTTATTCCTCCATATTCAAAGAATACATCTTTATTTTCTTCACTTCTTAAGTATCCTTTCATAACTTGTGGTCCTGCTACAATTAATTCGCCTATTTCTCCAACTTTTAACAATTTATTTTCTTCAGGATGAGCTATTGCAGCAAGCGTATTTGGAACAGGTATTCCAATTGAACCTTCTTTATATTTGCCTTTTATTGGATTGCAATGAGTAACTGGACTTGCTTCAGTCAATCCATATCCTTCTCTTAATTTTCCTCCTGTTAGTGCTTCAAACTTTTTAAGAACTTCTACAGGCAAAGCTGCTGCTCCGCTAATACAAACTTCTATGCTTTTTAAGCTATATTTCTTAGCATAAGGTGAATTAATTATAGCATTGTATAATGTTGGTACACCAGGTAAAAGATTTACCTTGTATTTTTGTACGTTTTCAAAAAGAGCCTTGAGATCCAATCTTGGCATCAAGACAATCGTAGCTGCTCTTAGTATTCCTAGATTCATAACTACAGTTTGTGCATAAATATGGAAGAAGGGAAGAACTGCTAGTATAACATCCTTTGCTTCTCTTTTCTCAACCAACTCACCGGCTTGATATGCATTGGCAAGTAAATTATAATGAGTTAGCACTGCAGCTTTAGGAATTCCAGTAGTTCCACCTGTATACATGTAAGCTGCAGGATCGTTTATAGGATCTATACTTAGAGGCTCATATTTTCCTCCTTTGTTTAATAAATCAACAAATCTCAAAGTATTTTCATCGTATGTTACTTTAACTCTGAATTCCTTTTTTAATGGATATAATAATCTTTTAATTCCCTTTAAGTAATCTCTAATGCTCGTTACTATTACCTTTTGTAAATCAGTTTTTGCTCTTATTTCTTCCAAATTCTTATAAGCTAAATCCAATACGATTGCAATCTTAGCACCTGAGTTATTAATTATATACTCAAGTTCAGCAGGTTTGTAAAGGGGATTTATAGGATTTACTATTGCTCCGATTTTCAATGTCGCATAGTATGCGATAACGAATTGTGGAGAATTAGGTAATATTAAGCTTACAACATCTCCTTTTTTTACACCAAGCTCGCTTAAAGCACCTGCAAATCTTTCAACTGATTCTTTTAAATCTTTATATTTTATTGTATTTCCGAAGAAAATTAAAGCATTATGATCTGGATATTTCTTTGCAGACTCATCTAAAATTGAATATAACGGTCTAGGTTCTATTTTTATTTCAGGAGAAACCCCTTCATCATAAAACTTTATCCATGGTTTTGATAAAATAAATTCAAGAATTTCATCTTTCAATTCTTGCATATGTAAAAATAAAAAATAAAATTAAAAAATTTAAGAAGTTGCAGTTAAAAGCACAACGTTTTGCATTTTACCATTTAGAGCGTGCCAAGGACCACAGAAATATAGACAGTTAATTTTATACGTTCCTGCAACATTAAGTGTTATAACTGTATCTGTAGTTCCACCAACATTAGTAGCTAAGGATGCTATTTGATTACCATTAGGATCAAGAATTGCAAATCCATGAGGTCCTTTAGGATAATCAGTATAATTCACGTTTAAAACTATTTTTATTCTATCACCTACTTTAAATGTTTGATTTGCAGGTGTTACGATCCAATAAAGTTCAGATTGATCACCTGAACCTCCTGCATGCCCAACATAAACTGTCAATGTAGCTTTGGGTGGTGCTTGTTGCATTAAACTTAAAAAATACCCAGCTATTCCTGCTACAGCAATAATTACTACGATAATAACTATTAGCAGTGTTCTAGAAATTGCTTTTATGTTCATAAGAAAAAAGATATGTTTGGGTTTATTAATCTATCTATACAGATATATATAATGTTAGAATTATCATATTCAGCTGGAACGATCATAGTTAGAGGTGATCATGATTTTGACTTATCATTGCTATCTTTCTTGACATATGATCCTAGAATTGATTCCTATCGTTGTTATGCTTGCAAATATGAAGAATTAATAAAATATCTGAATGAGAGAAAAATTTCCTATGTTGATAACGTCTTAAAACCTATTGAGGGAAATATTATACAAAAAAAGGATTTATCTTTAAAAGAATATCAAGAAGAAGCTCTTGAAGCATGGTTATTGAATAATAAAAAAGGAATAGTAGTCTTACCTACAGGAACAGGTAAGACATTTGTTGGTCTTGCAGCAATATCAAATGTTCGAGCTCCTACATTAATCGTTGTTCCAACTTTAGAATTGATGGAGCAATGGTATTGGAGAGTTAAAGAATTCTTCGATGTAAGCATTGGTAGATTCGGCGGCGGATATAAAGAAATAGAGTATATAACTATCATAACATACGACTCTGCATACATCAACGCTGAGTATATAGGAAACAAGTTTGAATTAATGATCTTTGATGAGGTTCATCATTTACCAAGCGAAGGTTTTAGACAAATAGCTTTGCTATCAGCTTCTCCTTATAGGCTAGGTCTGACTGCTACTCCTGAAAGAGAAGATGGACTTCATGAGCTTTTGCCAAGTCTAGTTGGGGATATTGTTTATCGAAGAAGTGTAGTTGAAATGAAAGGTAAGTATCTTGCTCCTTTTGAAATAGTAAGATATTACGTAGATTTAAGTGAAGAGGAACGAAAAAAATATGAAGAATTGAGAAAGAAATTTAAGAAATTTTTCGATGAGCATGGAATTAAGCTTGATAGTCTTGAAGATTTTTATCAAATGATTCTTAAGAGCGGAAAAGATAGGAAAGCAAGGGAAGCTTTAATTGCATGGAATGAGGCGAGAAAATTAGCTTTGAATGCATCGAATAAATTAAATGCGTTGGAAAAGATTTTAGAAAAACATAAAGGTGAAAGGATAATAATATTTACTGAATATAACAGCTTTGCTAGATTAATTTCTAAAAAATATTTAATTCCTGAAATTACTTATCGTACTCCAGAAAAAGAAAGGATTATAACGATGGAAAGATTCAGAAAAGGCATTTATAATGTCCTGGTAACCAGTAAAGTTCTAGAAGAAGGTATCGATGTGCCTAGTGCGAATGTGGGAATTATATTAAGTGGAAGCGGAAGTAAAAGAGAATTCATTCAAAGATTGGGAAGAATATTAAGACCTATGAAAGACAAGAATGCGATACTTTATGAGATAGTTACAAGAAATACTTCAGAAGTCAACGTTTCTTATAGAAGAAGAAGGGAATTACTAAGCGAATTCTTTGATTAATGCTAACTAGTGATTTATTAAGAGTAAAAATCATAAAAAATGAACATATACAACCATTATTCGTTGAAATAAATGAAGAGAATTTGTTTATTGCAGATACATTAATAGATTTATACCGCTCATCGGTATCTAAGAAAGTTTCTGATCTAGAAGATAAATTAAAAGAAATTGAATATAATGCTGAAAGCTTAGGTTATGATTTCAAGCTATTTAGGGGTTTGAAGTCATTACTTGATAGAAGGCTTATAATAGAAGAGAACGATGAGAGCGATGCAATAAAAATAAGAGCTATGATTTTTGAATTAGTAAATCAACATTATAAAGGAATTATCTTAAAAGAAGAAGAAAAAGAAAGAATATTTTTACTTGTTTCCCAAAAAATCGGCAAGGCACCTGATAGAATAAAGGAAATATTTAATTCAATATATGAAGAAGAAAAAAAGATCAAAGACTTTCTAAACATTAATGCTGAAGATCTGCTTAGACAATATAATTTGTCTTTATTGCAGACTTTATTGTTCAAATGCAGAAAACTATTCGTCGATCTGGAAGTTAGCGGACATGAAATGAGGAATATACTTTGGATGATTAAAAAGCTCAATTTACTTTTCTTAGCTGAGAAAAGTTATATTGGATTAAATTTAGCTATTGATGGTCCCGCTTCTGTAATTAAACAAACCGAAAGATATGGCACACGTATTGCTAAATTATTGCCTCACTTATTCAAAGCAAGGAATTGGCATATAAGAGCATATATCGCTTATAAAATTAGGAATAAAAAGAAGATATTTAAGCTAGAATTATCCAGGCGAGAAGCTCAGAATTTATTACCTCATGTTATTAATGAGGAAATAGAGTATGATAGCTACGTTGAAGAAGATTTCTCCAAAAAATTTTATTCTATTGGAGGTGAATGGCAAATAATAAGAGAGCCTGAGCCGATATTAATAGGAAGAGATATTTTCATTCCTGATTTTGTATTGATAAAAAATGATAAGAAAGTTTATCTTGAAATTATGGGATTTTGGAGCGAAGATTATATTAAAAGGAAGATTGAAAAGCTGAAAAAATTGGCTGATATCAATTTAATACTTGCAATAGATTCCTCTCTTGGAAATATTGAAATAAATAATCTTAATCCAAATATATACATTATAAAATATAATAGAAAAATTTCAATAGCAGATATAATTAAAGTACTAAATAAATTTTAGTTATTTTGTTTTCCTTTCCTTAATTTTCTTTATTAATATAGGCAAAAATTGATATAAGTCAGCTACTATACAATAATCTGCATAATTGAATATGGGTGCGCTTTTTTCTTTATCTAAAGCAACAATTATTTTAGAATCTTGTATACCTCCAATATGCTGTGGGGCTCCTGAAATTCCAATCGCGAAATAAAGATTAGGTTTAATTATTTTTCCTGAAATTCCAATCCATCTATCTTCAGGTAGCCATTTGTAATCTGCTGCAACAGGTCTTGAAGAACCAATTTGTGCATTAATTAACGAGGCAAGTTCTTCTGCAAGCTTCAAATCTTCTTTTTGTTTAAATCCTCTACCTACTCCTATTACTATTTCAGCTTGTGAAATATCTACACCGCTTAAAGCTTTCTTTTCAACTTTTTCAAATTTAATGTTCGAAGCAGGCAATTCTTCTATGTATCTTATTTTAGTTTCGCTTTTAAGTTCAATATCTAATTTCTTTGAAGAAACAGTAAGAGCTATCGATTCCTTCTTGTTTATGGATATTTTGCTAATAGCTTTTCCTCCAAAAACTTTTCTTGTTAAAATTAAATTTTCTTCTTCGATATCAATTTGATAAACATCTGTGAACATCGGTAAGTTTAGATGCGCTGCTATTCTTGATATTATGTCATTATCGTTACTCGAAGAACTTCCAATAATATACTTGAAATTTTTATTAGTTACTTCATTCTTTAATATTGCTTCATACTGATCGAGAAGCGCTTTCTTCTTAATCAAAATTAGTTCATCTACTCCTTTATTAATGATTTCATCTTTGATTTCTGAATCTAAAGTTATCGCAACAAGATTTTGGCCTAATTTAGATTTGAGCAAATAAGCAAAGCTTAAAGGATATATAACTCGCTTTGGTTCATCTGAAAATACAATAATTGAAGAGCTCATATTTTTATCACACCTTCTTCGAGCAATTTATCTATCAATTTATCTGCTACTTCTTCAAGATTCTTTCCTTCAATAAATATTCTTTTTCTTTTCACTTGCAATGCTAAATATTCTTGTTTGATAGCTTTTTTATCCAAATTGACGCCTAACGATTTAAGATCATACTTAATCAAGGGTTTATTTTTAGCTTGTAGTATTTGTCTTAAAGTTGGTATTCTTGGTTGATTTATCTCGCCTGTAACGCTTAATACACATGGCAATTTTACTCTTAATGTTTCTATTTCATATTCAGTACTTCTTTGAACGATTGCTTCTTCACCTTGAATTTCTATTTTATTGACGAATGTAACTACAGGTATTCCAAGGAGGGTAGCTAATCTAGAAGCAAATTGTGAAGAAGTCGTATCTTGAGAATACTCGCCTGCTAAATATATATCGAAACTTCCTATTTTCTTTATTAAGCTACATGCAACAATAGCTGTTTCTCTCGTAGTAGCATTTACAACGTTATCATCTATTACTAAATGAAATTCATCTGCCCCCATCGATAAGACTTCTCTTGCTATTTTTTCTGCATCTGAAATTCTTTTTTGAACCGGCCCCCAAGTTAATATAGAAAAAGCTGAAACCTTTCCTCCATATTTTTCTTTTATTCTTATAGCTTCTTCAACTGCATTTTTATCATATTCGCTTATCGCTAATGGAGTTTCTTCGATGTTGACTTTTCCTTCGCTTTCCATTTTCAATAAATTCAAGTTTAGAGCAGGCTTAACGAAGACTGCGATGTTGAATGGCATATCTGCCTTATTATAAAACTGTTTTCTATAAATATTTCGTAGAGTTAAGTTAATTACTAATAAAGAAGGAAATATCGTATGAGAAAAGTAGGAATAATAGGAGTAGGTCATTCAAAATTTGGAGTTAGAAATGATGTGAACATGAATGAGCTTGTTCTAGAAAGCTTTAAGCCAGCCTTAGATGAGGCAAATATTGATCTCAAAGATATTTCTTTTCTTGTAGTATCTAATGTTGGACTTTGGAGTAGTGAAGAATTACCCGCGATAACGATAGCTGAATATTTGGGCTTAACAGGCAAAGGAGCTATGCGTATAGAAGCTGCATGTGCATCAGGAAGCGCCGCCTTGAAAGTTGCTCATGATATGATTAGCTCAGGCGAAGCTGAGATTGTAGCAGCTATAGGTGTAGAGAAAATGAATGAAAGCTTTACTCCTAACGTTGTTGAGATAATTGGAAGGGCTGGAAATTATTTCTGGGAATTTGAAAACTTCGGAATGACTTTTCCTGGTTATTATGCGATGTATGCCACAGCTTATATGAGTGTATATGGTGCTACGGAGGAAGATTTAGGCGAGGTTGCGATAAAAAATCATTTTTATGGTGCTAAGAATCCTTTAGCCCATTTCCAAAAAGAAATAACGATGGAAGATTATCTTAAATCAAAATATGTAGCGTGGCCAATTAAACTTTTAGATTCAACACCTATATCTGATGGTGCTGTAACTGTAATATTAGCCAGCGAAGATGCAATAAGAAAAATTGGCTCTAAAGATGTTATTTGGATAAAATCAATTGGTTATTCGACTGATACTTCTAATCTGAGTAAAAGAAGTGATTTTCTTAGTCTTGAAGCCGCTAGAAGGGCTGCAGAAATAGCATATAAAAAAGCATCTATCGATCCTAGTAAAATAACTAATTTAATAGATGTTGCAGAAGTACATGATTGTTTCACAATAGCTGAAATTTTAGCATATGAAGATCTTGGTTTCTTCAAAAGAGGAGAGGGTTTTCTTGCGTTAAGAGAGAAACAAACATATAGAGGTGGAAAAATACCTGTGAACTTAAGTGGAGGCCTAAAGGCTAAAGGTCATCCCATAGGCGCAACAGGACTATCAATGATAGCTGAGTTGACCAAACAATTAAAAAGACAAGTTGAGAAATCAAGACAGGCAGACATTAAAAATGGATGGGCTTTGGCTCATAATGTAGGAGGAACAGGTCATTATGCATATGTAACTATTTTATCTACGGAGAAATGAAATCCCAAAAAGAGCAGTTTGATGAATTCTTAGAAACACTAGATAAAGCTGTTAAAGAAGCAAAAAGAGCAATAAAACTACCATTAATACCTGATCAAAAAACAGGCAAAATTCTTTGGATATCAAATAGAGAGCTAAAATTAAGATATGTCTTAAGTGTTGAAAACATAAAAGAATTTTTTGAAGGACTGCTTCAAGGAAGATTGCTTGCATCGAAGTGCAAGCAATGTAATTCAATATATTTTCCTCCGCAAAAGTATTGCAATAAATGTAAAAGTTCAGAAATGGGATGGCAAGAATTGAGCAATGAGGGAGAACTTTTAACCTTTACAAAAATTTCTGTAAAGCCTTATAGTTTTTCACATCTTGAAGACTATATTATTGGGATTGCAAGATTAAAAGAAGGAATTAATGTTCTCGCTTGGATTGATGAAAAAGACATATCTAAACTTAAGCGAGGCATGAAAGTAAAGTTAAAAGTTATTGAAAGAAGTGAAGAAGGATATCTAACTTACGGATTTATACCTGAATATAGTAATCTTGATTCAAGCTCAAAAGTATTCGAATCTTAGCTTACTGCTAGTATCTTAAATACTTAATTTTAGGAAAAACCAAAACTTCTCCTTCTACGCTTATAGCTACCATTTCATCTATATCTATTTTTCTAAGAAAAGGCGATAATAATTCTTCTTTAGGCAATAAATTTATCTCTGTACCGCTCGCATAGTAACATATAGCAGGTAGGACTAGAATTTCTTTGTCTAACTTTCCATAAAGAAAACATTTCACTTTAATCTTGCTGCCCGTTTCAGAATATAAAACAATAGCTGGGTGTTCATGAGCCATTATTAAGAAATCTGCATTCCTCATCAATTCTTCGCTTGGCATTTCTTCACCGTGAAAGAAAAGATAATTCATCATGAGAAATTCTTGTCTATAGACTTTCAATCTTAATTCTTTTGCAAATGCATCTACGTAGTTATCATGATTTCCTTTGATTAAGATGATTTCAACATTTTCGTTTAAAATTTCATTTCTAACATAGTTAACGAATGAATATAATTCGTCGATTTCTGAATCATCTACTTCATCAAATTCGTTTTTGATATCTCCAACGACTATAATTCTTTTGATATTTCCTTCTTTACTTACTTCTCTTACAACATTCTCTATTTGTTCAATAATATACTTTAGATTTAACTTCGGTAAAAAAACACCGTTTTTTGCAGCCACCCCTTCGTAACCTAAATGAAGATCAGCTAAAACAATAGCGCTAAGGCTTTTTATATAAATTAGATAAGAATCCTTAAAAATAACAACATCTCCTTTAATCTCCATGATACATATTTTAGCACTTCGAAATAATATTAAAATATTTTCATGTATTTGTTCTATTGCTGGCGATGTATGAGGAGAAGCTAACAGGCAAAACTTTGCTTGTATATATGTATTTATTAAATAAAAATAGAGTTACTGCAAGAGAAGTAAAAGACGCCTTAGGATTATCAAGCACGAGTTTAGCTATTTATTATTTAGAAAGGTTATGTCAAATGGATCTTGCAGATAAAGAACCAGGTGGGCATTATGTTTTAAAGAAAAAAGTAGATATAGGCATATATAGTTTTTATGTTGGATTATATGGGTTTTATTTGCCAAAATTCTTACCTTATGCAATTTTCTTTACTGTTCTTTTAATATCATATATTTATTTTTATTTGGATTCAATAAATTTATTTGCCTTATTTGCATTAATCTCTACATCTATAATATTTTGGTATGAAACTTTAAAATTATATTTTAAATTAAAATCACTATATAAGGGAAGAATTAAGCGCTAGCCAATTTTGTTCTTGCAATTACTAATTTATCCAAATCCTCTTTGCTTATATTTAATTTCTGTAATATTGCTTGATGCAATTCTCTTAACTTCTTTCTTCTGTCTTTCATTAATATTACATCTGCTTCTCCAAACGTTATTAAAGTATGAGAGAATGGCGAAGGTACTTTTGTAGAAATGACTTTGTATTCAATTTCTTTATTTTTTATACTTTCTAAGATTTTCTTTGCATTCGGCAAATCCATTATATCTTCTAAAATTTCTCTTATTGTTTCTTCAATTATAGGGAAGTTTGGATCTATTTTCTTGCATGCTTCTAATAGTATTTGAGAATTTATTTGTTGCTTATTTACACTTATTTTATATCCTTTATAATTTCTCAAAACTAAAAAGCTCCTTGTTGAATTATGTCTGAATTTTCTTTTCATCAATTCTGTATATTCTAAATATTCCCTCAACAAATCTTCTAAGTTAGTATTGTATATTTCTTGGAATATTTCTGAGATTATTTTTTCATTAATTTTGCCATAAACTTCTTTTGGTAATATAATTGAGAAACCATTATCATGAACAATAGTTCCTACATCAACATCAAATTTTCTACTTAAGATTATAGCAAATATTCGTGCAAGTGCATCGTTAGTCCTACGTCCATATAAAGCGTGGAATATGAGATGGTATCTTCCATCGAGATCCATCGTTTTTTCGATAAGCAATAGTTTATCATTGGGTATTACCTTTGCAAAAAGGAATTGCTCTAAAAAATATGACTTCATAGCTTTCTTTGAATGTTCATCTACAGGTAATTGATCTATTAACTCGCTGAAGTCTTCATTCTTTTTCAATTTCTCATATACTTTCCTTCTGAATTCTCCAATCCTCATTGCTAAATCGAAATTTAAAGGAAGTTGTTCAGAGAACCAAGGAGGTATAGTAGGTGCTTCATTTTCCGTGCGCTCGACATAGCATCTCATACCTTTGCTATGGGAAAATCTATAAGTTTTACCTCCTAAGACAAATACATCGCCTTTCTTAAGTCTCATTAAGAATTCCTCTTCTATGTTTCCTATCCACTTCTTTTCAGGTAACAAAAATACATCTACTGAAACTTCATCTGGAATTGTACCTATGTTTAAAAAGTAAATTGTTCGAACATATCTTCCTCTTCTTCCGAACATTTGATCAGCTTCATCAAACCAAATTTTACCATAAACTTTTCTATCTTGCAATTCAACATAATGTCCAGCGAGGTATTTTAGAAGTTTTATGAATTTCTCTTCACTTAAATCCTTATATGGATAAGCTCTTCTTATTACTTTCAGTGCCTCATCTACATGCCATTTCTTATTAATAGCCATGCCTACAACATGTTGAGCTAAAACGTCTAGGCAATTTCTAGGCATATAAAATCTATCTAGTAAACGTTTATTCGCATAATACAACATAATAGCACATTCAACTAGATCATCTCTGTTCATTACGATAATTCTCCCAATTGAGACATCTTGGAATTTATGCCCACTTCTTCCTATTCTTTGAATAGCTCTTGTAATAGATTTGGGCGATCCTAATTGAACCACAGTTCTTATATAACCTATATCTATACCTAATTCTAAACTAGTAGAAGAAACTACTGCTTTTAACAATCCTTTTTTTAATCTCTCTTCAACATCCAATCTAACAATTCTCGATAAAGATCCATGATGAGCTGCAATTTCTTCATCTGTATATTTGAATTTCTTCTTTAAGTTGAAAACTACCCTTTCTGTGCCACTTCTAGTATTTGTGAATATCAGTACAGTAGGAGAATTGGTTATGATTTCATGCAGAATTTCATACATTCTATTTTCTATGACATCATCAGGAGTATAGATTAAATCTTCAACAGGAGAAATAACCTTCAAATCATATTGTTTTTCCCATGATACATCTACAATCCAGCATTCTCTGAAGTTTCCGTTATCATCTAAACCCATTAAAAACTTAGCAGCTTCTTCTATAGGGTGTAATGTTGCTCCCAAACCTATTCTTATAAAGTCTCTTCCTAATAATTCTCTTAGTCTTTCAAGCGATACGGCTAAATGGACTCCTCTTTTATTGTTTGCTAATTCATGTATTTCATCTACTACTACATATTTCACATTTTTTATCTTCTCAATGAACTTTGGTGAATTCAAGATGATAGCAAAGCTTTCAGGCGTCGTAACTAAAATATGTGGGGGCTTTTTGAGTTGTTTTTGTTTTTCGGAAGGAGATACGTCTCCGCTCCTAACTGCTACACGTATCTCAGGAATTTTTATGCCTTCTTTCTCTATCATAGCCTTAATTTCGCTCAAAGGTTCGCTAAGATTTCTTTTTATATCGTTATTCAAAGCCTTAAGAGGAGATATGTAAATACAGTAAACTTCATCTTTAAGTTCATTTTTAAGGGCTAAATCGAATAGCTTTGATATTATGACTAAGAAAGCTGATAAAGTCTTTCCTGAACCTGTTGGAGCAGTTATTAACAAGCTTTTCTCTTCACTCAATAGCTTAAAAGAGTAATATTGTGGGGGTGTCAAATCTAGGAATTTTCTTTCAAACCATTCCCTAACATAGCGATTTAAACAGCTGAGATTTTCTTCCTTTGAGAATTTCCTTAGAGGATAATGAAACATTACAGATTTTTATTTTCTCATAAGAAACTTAAATAAATTGCAGAAGAAATACCGTTATTTCCTAAGTATTACGCAAATTACAATCTTATCTTCTAGTTTGGACAGTTTTAAAATTCTATATCAGATTCATATAGCTTTATTTTGCTGGTATTACTTTCTTGTATATCTCACTATAAGTCTTTTTCTCACCATCTACGGTTAAAAGGAACTCCAATGTTATATTGAATAATTTCTCATTGTTTTTTAAATAGGGTAATATTAAATCCCAATCTTCTTTACTTAGCTTAACATATTTGCCACCATGTAGTTGGTTTTCTTCAAGCTTATTATAAGGATCCCTTATGTATATTGCTCCTCCTGAAGCCAATGAGAATAAATTCCCACCAGGATATGGATCTTCAAGATTGTAATATTCTCCTTCATCACTTATTCCTATACTATTTAATATTACAAAACCTCCTCCTTTTAATGGGTCTCCAGCCATGAATGATTCTGCTAAATAATCTAAACATGTTCCGTTAATTATAACTCTAGGCTTTCCTACAGAGTTTATCAAAGGTCTACCGGCTGCACTACCTAAGACATAAACTTCTCCTCCTTTCGAGCTATACATAAACGTTTGTCCAACATCACCATATATTACAAGTTTACCTCTTTTCATTATTTGCGCTACTTGATCTTGAGCAGATCCATGAACATATATTTCTGCACCATCTAATCCTGAACCTAAATAATCTCCAGAATCACCATATACATCAATTCTTAAAGAATCTGAATTAGGACCGAGGCCACAACCTAGAAATCTTTGTCCTCTCATATTATAAACGATGATTTTTCTCCAACCCATTTTGTATGCTTCGACAACAAATCTAGATAATGAATCTTCTCCTTCTGAAGGGAAATATTTGGAATCAATTACTAATGTTTGAATTGAATTTTCAGCCTCATGTAATTTATCTTTTTCATAAAAATCTATTAATTTATATTCTTGATCTAAATATTTATCAAAAATTTCATATAAAGCTTTTAATAATACGGTCTTTATTGAACTTCTTCTTTTCATTCCGGTATTATAAGGAAGATCATATAGACGTGTAAGCAATTCTATTGCTTCTCTTGGTTTTCTTTTCTTTATGCTTTCTATATAGGATAATAATTCTTCCCATCCAATATCCTTTATTCTTTTTATAAATGTATCTATATCAAAATTTTTATCATCTTTAATATTAAAAATTTTTTGATTATTAGATAACTTGGGATAATAATGTTCTTGATATTCTGGAATCGTTATCTTAATTCCAAATTTATTAAAACATTCGAATTTATTTTTTTCATAGTTGTAAACATAAATGAATGCTCCTCCATCTGTATGACTTCCTCCTCTCGCAACCCAATATTTATCAGCATATAGTGAGGGTATGCGTGCATCTTCATATAAATCTCTAAGTATAGCATTAATAGCTTGTCTTTCAGAAGCGACGATACCTAATTTCATGTTCGCATCGAGATAAGAGAAAACTTGAGGCCTGAGCATAGAAGTATCTGTTATACCGATTAACTGAAATTGCTTTAAACGAGGATCATGGCCTGCAATTATGAAAAACCAAGGTCCGTCAGGAGAGGATGTCATGTGCAAAGCTTGGATCTCTCTATATATTTTTCTCTTTTCTAAAGGTAATTTGTAGAAATCTCTTTCAAGTGTAGGAGCGAGAGCTTCTATCAAATATTCTAAAGGATATTCATATACTCTATATAATAAATCGAAAACGAGCATAGCTACCTCTGTATCAGTTAAGAAAAGCGGTTCATAGTTTCTTTCTTTTAAGTATTCAACGATAGGATGATAATTTGAGAAATCTCCATTATGAACCAACGCATGATTTACTCCTACGAAAGGATGAGCTCCTCCAGGATGCCAAACTTTTCCTTTTGTTGGATATCTATGATGTCCTATCCATACATGTGCTTTGAAATCATCTAATTTATAATATTTAATAACTTCATCACCATAACCTACAAGCTTGAGTACTATCATATTTTTACCTGAAGACATCACCATTGCTCTTTTTTCGCCTAAAGAAGAATAATATTTCTTGTTAAGCATGAACGAAATTTGCCATATCATTTCTTCTTCTACTTTATCTTCAGGAAGATCTTCAAGCTCATTCTCTCTAATAAATTTCTTGAGCTTATCTTCTCTTACTTTTATAAAATATCTATAAATTTCTGGCGGCCTTACTTCTAAACCTAGTTTTTGATGATCTAGATGTTCTAGCTTATAACTATCATATACTTCAAAGAATTCAGAAATGTATCCTTTTTCAATTTCATCCTTATAACTTTCATTCAAAATCGCTAATTGGAATATATAGCAGTTATTGAGCATTTCTTTGCTTACTCCTAGTTGAATATTTGAAAGTCCTACAGCTGCAATTCCTCCTCCTTTCCTGTTTCCTCTGTTTTTCATTTGATAAAGTGCTTGATACAGGTATCTTCCTTCAAGTTGTTCAGAGGAAGCTAATCCTATTACTCCACATCCACCTTCCGCTTCAATCTTATTTTTAACTTTAAAATCCTTCTCAATTATTCTCAATCTGCTTTTCAATAACTTGTTATTCATATTCCTCTTTACCTTCAAAACTAGGTCCTTTATCTAATAACAAATCCTTTCTTCCTTTTAATTCCCTTATGCTATCTAGATCTAGCATGTATAAGATTTTTTTCAATTCATAACACCACGCCTTATACATGTTGATAATTCTTTTCGAGCCCCATGCGGGGTCTTGCAAACTCGATAAAACTTTATTCGTTGTTGCTATACCTATTTGACAACCTCTTCCTCTTCCTCCTTTCTCGCAATTACCGCATTGTGTGCATCCTAAAGCTATTAGCTCTGCAGTTCCTATTATGCAACCATCAGCTCCTAAAGCTATTGCTTTAGCAACATCATGAGGAGTTCTTATTCCGCCACTTGCCATTAAAATAATGTTTTCTCTCACACCTTCAGCTAAAAGATAGTTATGAACCTTAGGTATAGCAAATTCAATAGGCATAGCTATATTTTTCTTTGCAAATTCAGGCGAAGCTCCTGTACCCCCATAACCCCCATCGAGATGAATAATGTGAGCACCTGCATAATAGATTCCAATTGCTACCATATCTACATCTATAGGCGTTGAAACTTTAACTGAAACCAAAGCATTTGGATTTACAGCACGAATCCAATCAACATGCTTCTTATGATCTTCTACTGAATATACACTATGAAAAGGGAAGGGTTGATAAATATTAACGAATGGTACGACTTCTCTCATTTCTGCTACCTCAGGAGTTACCTTTGGCGCTAGAAGATGTCCACCTAAGCCTGGTTTGGCTCCTTGAGCATATTTGAATTCTATAATCCGCGATACGAGTATTGTTTCTTCTCTTACTCCAAAATATCCAGTTGAGATTTGTGTAATTACGTTTTCCTTAAATTTCATCAATTCTTTAGGATATCCTCCTTCCCCTGTAGATGTGAAAGTTCCTAAAGCTTTTGCACTCATTGCTCTAGCGATCATAACGTTTAAGCTAATCGAACCGAAGGACATACCTGCTCCGTAAAAAGGAACAGGGATTGTAATTTTTTCACCATAGTTTCTTTTATTAAGATCAATTGAAAGGTCTATTTCTTCGAACTTTTTTAAGAAATCTTTTTCATCGAATGATTGTTTGTATTTGAAATCTAATGAATCAAAACCGTCTCCTCTATTTCCTATTCTATATTCAAGATGTTCAGGTATTTTACCTGTTGAAGCTTCGTAATATGTAGCTAATATCAAATCTTTTGTCCAGCCATAATTTCCTATTGCTATTTCTTCGAAGTTTAAATAAGGTAAAATCTCGAGATTTCTGTAGATATTTTCTCTATGTTTCTCTATCGCTCTTGGATTTGAGATATTTAGAAGTTTTAATGAAGGCATTCTATATCTCCAAAAGCCTCTTTTCTGATCTCTTCATAAAAAATAGCCCTTCCTACATCTCCTCTTAGTCTTCGCACATCTCTTTTACCCATTGCACTTAGTGCTTCAATTATCTGTTCATGCCATGCAGAAATCAAATTAATTAATCTTTGAGAGCCCCATTCAACATCTATTTTTCTAGGGACAATTTTTGCTTTTCCTCTCACTAATTTAAATTCTGATTGAAGAGCAACATGAATAGCTACATCAATTCCAACAGCATCTAGTCCGCAAATCATTGCTTTAACAACGTGTTCAGCCATTGTAGCACATCTACTTCCTAATATGGATATCTCATTTCTCATTCCTTTTTTTAGCAATTCTTCATGTATTTCTCTTATAATTCGCTTTGGATTTTCTCTTGCATCCCAATTAAACACGATATGAATTGAATCAAAACCATTTTCTATTGCTTTTAACAATTTTCTATATAAATTGTCTTTTGAATTTATCCTAGCTATAAGAATTTTATCTTCTTTATCTTTTAGACTTTTTAATAAATCATCAGCATATTCTTCATACTCTATTTCAATTATTTTAGTCTTTTTTAAAATTTTATCATAATTTTCATTAAAATATTCTTCTTTTTTTATTAAAGGAATTAAGTTTGAGCTTATATTAATTAATTTCTCAAAATTCTTTAAAGATACTATTGCAAAAGTTGAACATTTTTCTGCAGCTATAGCAATTGCTTTTTGATGTGAATAATTAGTGAATTCTTCTTCTTGATAATCGAAAAATACTGGAATCTCTATCCTGAATGTTTTGCTTGATTTTAATTGAGGATAAAATCTATCTTTCCTGCTTCCTATATCTACTGCTGTAGAGATATATTCTCTCCCTTCTTTACCATCTCTAGTAGGTCTAACTATTTCTGACATATCTAACCATATTCCATCCCATGAAGGGCCTGCAAATTGTCCTTTATAGCCCATTCCTTTTACTAGTTCATCGCCTGTTTCGGCTTCATGCAATATTGTATAGAAGTCATTCAAATTAATTGAGAAAAATGCTAAACTCTTTTTCATATCCAAAAATTTCTTGTTTATTTCTATTCTAGCAACATTTGGATATTCTTGCCAACATCTTAAACAGCCTGTGCATCTATCTTTTTTAGGTAAATATCCGCCTAAAATTCCATCAAATACGCCATATTCACAAGGTCTGTCAAACAAGGCATCATATCTCAATTTCAATTCTGTATAAAACTTAAGAATTTCTTCCTTTAAGTTAATACGTTTCTCTAATACTTCTTCTATTCTTTTCCTTGAAAAATAAGATAAAATTGTTTTGATGATGAATTTTATAATTAGCTCATTTGCTTCTTTAATTATGAGTTTCGTTAATCCGATTTTGCTTATTTTAGGTTCAAATTTGTGAGGAACTTTATATTTGGATGGGCAATATTCTTTTCTTAATTTGTAACGTATGTGTTGGGAGTCTTCAATATGAATAAGTTTCGATTGTAAAACTGTTTCGTAAATTTCCATAAAGATTGATCTATATAATCCATATTTAAAATTGAATATGAACATTTTTTTATTAATTGAGGTAGAATTTGAATAAATTTTTATAAAATTTGAAAATAAACAATAGTCCAATTCCGAGCATTTCAAGGCGTCCATCCTTAAATTTTTGTTTTACGATTAATCATTCATGAAGGTGTTATCATTTATTTTGATCTTCTTTATTCTTTCACAACCTTTATCATATAGCGCTTTAGTGGGTAGTAGTCTTCAAGAATTCGACGTTAATAAAAATGCTGAAAGTAGTACGCTGTCTAAACTTATTATTTATCAGGCAAGTTCTGTAAACGCTTGTGCATTTATTCAAAAAACCATCGATGTTAAAGATTACGGATTTTCTTCAAATCGTCTTTTCAGATTTCTTTCTGATGCTTCGCTTAATTTGAATTCAACAATTATAAATAACCTAGGTAATATTGCTGAAAAAGCTTATTCAATTCTTGTATCTTTTTTTAATGCTACTCCCTATGATCAATCAAAAGAAGGCTTTATAAATGTAGCAATTGCGAATTTAAACGAAGCTTATAATCGAAGTCAAGTATTCGTTGCAGGTTATACAATACCTAAAGAAGATCCTAATAATAAGAGCATAATATACCTTGATTCATACCATGTACTAACTTCAAGCTATAATGACACCTATGTGTTATTCGCGCATGAGCTCTTTCATCTCATACAAGCCTCTGTGATAAACATATCTTCACATGAAGACTGGGTCATTGAAGGTACAGCTGTATTTGCAAGCGATTTGGCTATCAAAGGTTACTCTCCACTTTATAATTCAATATATTTAGCTTATAACAAGTTCAACGTTTCTTTAAGAACTCCTGCGCAATGCTTAAGCTTAGATGCTTATATAGCAGATTATTTGATAGCCCCAACTTTTTTCGAGTTTTTAGCTGAAAAATATGGTAATAGCGCAATTAGTAAGCTATTATGGAAATTAAAAGGGAATAGCGATATAAGAGCATTAGAAATTGTTTCGAATACAACATTCGATAGATTATTCTCTGAATTCGCTGTGTGGAATTATTTAGGTCTTTACCATGGTACGGAGTATACTTTTGAAAAAGTCAAAATTTATGCTTTTCCTCTAACTTCTTTAGTCTTAAATTCTACTTATGCGAATAGCATTGCTCCTCTATCAATCCATTACATAAGAATTTTAGCACAAAGAGATGCGATTTTAGATATAAATTATCAAGGAAATCTTAATTTCATAATAATTAAAATTAAAGGAAATAGATTAAGTAATAATTTCACTTATGAAGTTTCATATATTAAAAATGAAAAATATATCTTTATATCAAATGTAAAGGAATATAATGAAATAGTATTAGGAATTGTAAATACCGAATCAAATAACATAAACTATTCGATTATTTTATTGCCTTCTAACTTAACGCTTTATACAATAACGTTTACTAAAACAGAAATAAAAGAAATCCCCAATGCGAATCTTTTGGCAATCTTAATCTTTGCAACTATTATTACATTTTTAGCTTTGTTTTTGATTTTATTTAGAAGAAGGCTTAGCAAAGTCTTCTCTCAAGAAACATGAACTTTGAAGATAGCTTCTCTACTTCATTCTCGCTAAATCCCAATTTTCTCAGACTTTCCTCGATGCTTGCATCTATATTTTTATAATATTCATTAATTTCCTCAATATCCAATTTTCTTCCTATAAGTTCGAAAAAGCTATTTTTAATATGATCTTCAGAGAGTTTAAAAGAAGATATTAGAAGTTCAGACCCAATCACAGCATCTAAGATTTGTACAACACTTATCTTTTCCTTAGCTATAAACTCTTCAAAGACCTTATTCGCAATTATCTTATTTTTCTCGTTGTAATCAAAAAGTTCAAATAATTTTTTATAAGTATAGTTATTACTCTTTTCAATTAAATAATCTAGATTAGATCTATAAATTGTTTCCAAAAATATATTTAAAAGAAGATATTGACGCAAAGGATTAAATGTCTTTACTACGCTTAATCCAAGTTCTAGTGCTGTAGAACCTTCTGCTTCAATACCTTTTAACAAAGCAAATTTATTAATTACGCTTAAAAATTCAAGATCCTCTGCAAGTTTGCTACCTTCTATTGCTTTTATTTTAACGTTGAGATTTGAATTTAGGATGTTTTCTCTGATTTTCGCTAAAGCTTTTCTCATTTGATATGAATAGGCAAGAAATGAATTGAAGGCAGATTCGCTTATAGGTTTAAAATTTTTTAGAGTAACAAACAATACCGAATTGCTTAATAGTTCTTCTGATAAATTGAATATTTCTACGTCGTTTTCCCTAGCAATAAGCTCTAGTTCAAGTTTAATCCATTTCGATCTTTCCATATGTTAGAAAGGTTAAGCTATCAATTAAACGTTAAGAATTTCAAGATTGTTTTTTGAAAGACTGCAATATATGACTTTCTATTTCGACAGTATAAAGTGCTTCGTTTCCTCTAAAACAATGGAACTCAAGAATTTCATTACCTGTATTTATTATTTGATGTGGCTCATTTGCTCTTATGAACACAATATCATTAGCTTTAATTTCTTTCATAACAGGTTTTCCATCTTCGATAGTTAAAATTGCACCTTTCCCTTTTGTTATGATAAGTATATGCTCATAGTTATGAATATCATAAGGTGTCATTCCTCCTGGTTCAATTTTATAATATCTTAAATAAAACCTAAAGGAACCAAATCTATCGTCGATGACTTTCCTTCTCAATACTTTTGTTGCACCTCTTTCTTTAAACTCTTCAAATTCTATTTTATCCAATTCTCTTATTATCATTAGGAAGAATTATATTTCATCAAATATATCTTCTTGAGTCTTCTGTAAGAAATAATAAGAAAAGAGATGCTACAATTAGATCCGCAGTTGTCCCTGCATTAATTTTCAGACTTGAAAATTCTTCATCTATTTCGTTTGCAATTATTTCAATGTCTTTTTTTGTTTTCATTTTTTCATCGACGAATTTTCTAATTCTTTCAGCTATTTCGTAGCCGAATTTTCTATATACATGCGAATCAATTCTTTTGCTTAGTAATGTTAAGAATGTGCGTAAGCATGCTCTATTTAGACTTTCCTCATTTGAATATTTTAATAATAGAGGAAAGCTTTCTTCAAACGTTATCTTATAATACGTATAGTATTCATGAGCGATCCAATCGTATTGAGTAGCACTTCTCATTATTTCTCTCGGCTTTGCCTTCTTTTCCAAAATCTCCCTTTCCCAATCCTTCTTTGTTATATCAAATTCTTCCTGCTTTAAAAGCCACTTTGGTTTAGTTAAAAGTATTGCTTTGCATATCATTATTGAATCTTCTGGTTCGCTTGAATCTAGCACAATTTTTAAGCAATCCCTCAATCTTTCTATACTAATTTCTTTGGATTCTTTAAAGCAAAGCGCTGATGATGTTATCAAAGGAATTAAGAGCATTAAAGAACCGAGACTAGTATTTCCTTGAGACTGATATTTAAGCATGAGTTCAGTCGCTTCATAAATTCTTTTACCTATCCTGAATCTTTTAACATATCCATCTCTAAAAGCTGAATAAAATGTTAAAGCATTATAAGCAGTTGTTGCTAGGAAATTCTCGAATTTTAGATTACCTATCGATTTAATCTTCGTTACGTTTAAAGGCTTTGGATGAACACTAACTTCATATAACAACGCAAGAATTGCTGAACCTACAATTTTGTTTGTTAAATCATTTTTTTTCATACATTTAAATATTCAAGTCTTGTTCAATAAATTGATTGTATATAATTTTCAATTTAGAAAATTTTATAAATTTGGTTATAGATTAAAACATGCGATATGGTTAAGCCACTTAGTATTGCTTTATCTAAAGAACTAGAAGAGTTATCAAACAAAATGAATAAGATGTTCGAAAATCCTGAAGGAAAGATTGTAGATATATTAGGAAAAGAAAGGATTGAACGCTTTAGGAAAGTATATTTTGCTATGCTTGATTTGATGAAGAATGGTTCATTACCTATACATCCTGATTATATTTCTGGAAACGAATTAGCTCAAAAAATTTATGAGAAAAAATATTTCTTGAAGGATCTTGAAGGGAATTTAATAGAGAAGAGACCTGAACATTTGTTCTTAAGGGTCGCTTCTTTTGTAGCAAGTGCTGAAGATGATTTCGAAAAGGCTCTGAAATTCGCAAAGGTATTCTATTTATTAATGTATGAAGGATACTTCATGCCTGCAGGAAGAGTTTTGGCAGGTGCAGGAGACTTATATCGTACAAAAACATTAGCTAACTGCTTCGTTTCTATGATAGCAGATGATAGCATTGAAGCCATTTATCAAGCTGCTTATGAAGCTGCAAGGACTTATTCATATGGAGGCGGTATAGGAATAGATATATCATGTTTGAGGCCTAAAGGTTCGAGAATACATAACGCTGCAATTACTTCTACTGGTAGCGTGAGCTTTATGGAGTTATATTCGTTAACTACAGGTTTAATTGGGCAAGAGGGTAGAAGAGGAGCTTTGATGCTAACAATAGATGTCAAGCATCCAGATGTATTTGATTTCATAATGTGCAAACAAGTACCTAATTGGGTTACTTCACAAATTGTCGAACAATTGAAAATGACTGGTATGTTTAATGAAAATCAACTAAAAGAAATAGAAAGACAAGTTAGAGAAAATACGCAAGTCAGATTCGCTAACATAAGCATAAAAGCAAGCAACGAATTCATGCGAGCAGTTGAAGAACAAATGACTTATGGTCCTAATAAAATATTAGTATATAAGAAAAAGGCCAAAGGAGTTATAAAAAGAGTAGATAACATAAAAGATGTTCACTATTCATATGGAATTCCTTCCAAAGACATAAACAATTATGTACTAATAAAAGTTTTTGATAAGATAGAAGAATTAAATGAATTTTTAGGTATTGAATATAATATTCAAATTAATGAATCTGATCTAAAAGATCCTTATAAAAGAGATGTATTTGGTGATTATGTCATTGAATTAAATAATAAAGATTTTGATCTTGCAATTCGTTATGCAGGAGATTTCCTACTTTATTTCTCTTCTGATAAAACAGGCGAGATAAGGAAATTAATTAAGGCTAGAGAAATTTGGAATTTGTTCATTGAATCGAATTACAAAACAGCAGAACCTGGAATAATGTTCTGGGATAGGATGAAATATTATTCACCTTCAAATTATGTAGGTTTTCCAATAGTTACTACGAATCCTTGTGCCGAAGTACCTCTAGAAGATGGAGGAGCATGTAATTTAGGCTCAATAAATCTCTCAAGATTCGTAGACGATCCTTTCACAAGCTTCGCTAAAATAAATTTGAAAAAACTGAAAAGAGTTGTTAAATTCGCTGTTCGTTTCATGGATAATGTCATTGAATGGAATATATTATTGCATCCTTTACCTAAGCAAAGAGAAGCGAGCAAGAATACAAGAAGAATTGGCTTAGGTGTCATGGGTGTAGCAGATATGTTTTATCAATTAGGCATTGATTATGATAGTCCTGAAGCATTAAGAATCCTTGATCGCGTAATGTTTACAATAGCAAACTCTGCATATCTTACATCTGCTCTTTTGGCAAAAGAAAAAGGTAAGCTCAACATAGACTATGAGAAATATTTAAACAACGCTTTCATTAAAGAAGCAATAAGCGAAAAAGTAAGAGAGAAGATAAAAGCTTATGGAATAAGAAACATAGCTTTATTATCTATAGCACCAACAGGTACAATATCTAATATCGTGAAGTCTTTCGAGTATGAAGGAAAGAATTACATTGGTGTAAGCGGCGGTATTGAACCCGTTTTTGACATGTATTATTTAAGGAGAACCGAATCTTTTAGCAGAAATGTATTGTTTAAAGTTTTCCATAGCACAATTCAAGCATATATCGATATTAAAAAATTGAATACAGCAGTGCAAGATGCAAAGGATCTAGCGGAATTAAAGAAGTTATTGCCTTCTTTCTTCTTTAGAACAGCCCATGTAATTGATGTATATAAAAGAATAGAAGTTCAAGCTGTAGCTCAGCGTTATGTAGATCATAGCATATCTTCAACGATTAATTTACCTGAAGATATCCATCCTGAAGTATTGTCAAAAATTTACTTTTATGCATGGAAAGCTGGTTTGAAAAGCGTAACTATATACAGAGAGGGTAGCAGATTTCCTATATTAAGTAGATTGAAGGAAAAAAGCAAGTTTGATGAATATAAAGATAAATTATTTGAAATAAAGATCGGAGATAAAACAATTATTGCAAAAGGAGATGAAATTATTGAATTACCTGATGGAACTTTATCTACACCTTATCATATATTATTAAGTAGGGGTATGATTTCATGATAAAGCTGGAATCATTTGATTTTGAAATAAAAGAAGCTAAGAAAAAGCCAGAGCAGGAAATAGCTATACAAAAAGAAAAGGTATCTTTGACACCTTTAGAAAGACCTTATTGCATAGATGGAAAAATATATAAGTTGAAAAGTAGATTTGTTGCGCATTCGATTTTCATTACAATAGGATACATTAAAGAAGGGAACAAAGTTAGACCTTTCGAGATCTTCATCAATAGCAAAGATCTTTCAAGAGCTGCGGAATTTACGATGCTAACAAGACTACTGTCTGCAATATTCAGAAGATTTGAAGATCCTGTATTCATTCTTGAAGAATTGAGAAGTGTTTATGATCCTAATAGGATTGGATATTGGATAACTTTGGATGAAAAAGGAGAGAAAAGAAGATATATACATTCATTATATGGAGAAATAGCTGAAGTAATTGAGCAATTCTTCAGAGAAATGGGCATAATTAAAGATTCTGAAAATACCCAAATTGTTCCGTTAAACCAAGAAATTCAAATCAAACCAAAAATTCAAGAACCGTTTGCAAGTGAAAAACAAGTAACTGATATAGGTGTTGAAGAGTTGAATCTTTTCCAAATATGTCCAGTATGCAATTTAAGGACTTTGAAAATTGAAGGCGGTTGTTACACATGCATAAATCCTGAGTGTGGCTATACGCGTTGTGGATGATCTAAATATTTTCAAATTTTAATATTAATATGAATGCCTGTAAATTTACCGAAGGAAGCAAGGGTAAAGTATCAAAAGGTACTTGAAGCCAGGACTAAAGAAGAAAAACTTCGTGCTCTTCAAGAATATTTATCATCAATTCCAAAGCATAAAGGAACAGAAAATCTAATAGCACAAGTAAGGCATCAAATAGCTACTCTTAGAAAAGAAATAGAAAAAGAAAAGGAGTTAAAAAGAAGAATAACAACAGGACCAGCCTTTAATGTAAAAAAAGAAGGAGATCTTCAATATATTTTAGTAGGGTTTACTAAATCAGGCAAAAGTATTTTATTGAACAAACTTACAGGAGCAAAATCGGAATATGGTGAAAGACCATTCATAACTACCATGCCTATAGCTGGCACTTTAAACTATAAAGGTGTTCTAATACAGCTTGTTGATACTCCTTCTTTAATGGAAGGAAATGAAGACTGGAATAACATAGTCTTTTCTTTAGCAAGATCTGCAGATGGTCTTATTCTTGTATTAGATGGATCAAAAAATGTTAATGAGCAATATTCAAAGCTTAAGGAAATGCTTAGAGAAAACGGAATTATTATAGGAACCAGGAAGTTCCACATAAAGGTTTACAAATCTCCTTTAAAGAAACTCAAAGTTATATTGAATGGAGAAATAATAGGTGCAACTGAAAATGATATTTACAAGATATTAAACGATTATAAATTCAGAGATATAGTTGTTGAATTTTATGGGAAAGCTACATTAGAGGAATTCGAAACTGCTTTAATTAGCAATGTAATTACTAAGCCTGCTATAATTTTGATAAATAATGCCAATGTAAAAGAAGGAAGTTATGATTTTGATGGATTAGAATACGTTAATATTTACTCTTCGGACTCCATTGATAAGGAAGAAGTAGGTAGAAAAATCTTCGAAAGCTCAGGTATGATAAGAGTTTATACAAAAGAACCAAATGAAGATCATCCTTCAAACAAACCTTTAGTTGTTAAGAAAGGAACCACTGCAATAGAAGTTGCTGAAATAATTCATAAAGATCTTGCTAGACTTTTCAAATATGCAAGAGTTTGGGGTAAAAGTGTAAACTATCCTGGAGAGAAAGTAGGACCGAAACATGTTCTAGAAGATGGAGACATAATAGAAATTAGAGCGTGAGAAAATTCATATCTCCATCTTCAATTTTAGTATTGCCTAGGTTAGAATTCGATGATGAAGGTAATATAAGAGGACTAGCTACAGTCTCTTATAATGTTGATTGCAAAGTCATTGCAGAATCAGAACTTAGCGATAAGTTTGAAATAATAGGAGGTGAAGAGTTCAAGTTAATTATTGAACGTGTAATAAGAAAATTAAATTTGAAGAATGCATCAATAAGAATTTCATTCGAAAAAAGATTTTCTTCTTTAAATCAAGAACTCTCAGCTTTACTTTCTTCTTTTGCAAGTTATCTAAGCTTATTTGATTTTGATTTAAATGATAATATTAAAAATTTAGAAGAAGAAGTGTTAAATGAAAAAATTTGTTTTTTATCTCCATTGACGCTATTATATAAAGGTTGTGTATTTTTCAAAAAGGATAATTTTTCTAGTATGTGTTATGAATTGAATTTCGATTTGCTAAATTATTCTATAATATTGATTGAGCTTGGAAGCCTAGATTTCAACTATTTCTTGAAAGACAAAAATTATCGAAAAGTTTTAGCGATTCATTCTTCATCCTCTTTCGATCTTTTCTCTTATTCGATGGATTTACCTTCACTTTATGAGGCAAATAATAGGTTAGCTTTTCAAGCTGGAATAATTGAACCTGAAATTGAAGAAATGATGAATGAAGCGAGGAAGTTGAATTGCGATTTTGTAGGTTATAATTATTTCTCTAGAGCTTTTCATTGTCTTGTTAAAAAAGAATTAAGAAATACAGTTTATGAGAATTTAATAGGAATCCTATCTAAGAATGATAAAATAACTATCTTAGAATTTTTTAATTCCTAAAATAAAATTTATATATAGGAAACAAGAGAGATAATCTATGCCTGAAGTAGGAGATAAATTTATAGACTTCGAACTACCTGACCAAAATCTAAACAAAGTAAGACTTTCAGATTATGTAGGGAAGAAGAACATAGTTCTAGCGTTCTATTTCCTAGATTTCACTTCTGTATGCACAAACGAGATGTGCACCTTTGATAGGTTTTTGAGCGAATTGGAAAAGTTGGATGCAACTGTTTTGGGTATAAGCGTCGATAGTCCATTTTCTCATAAAGCATTCGCAGAAAAATACAACATAAAATATCCATTATTAAGTGATTTCAATAGAGAAGTGATTGAAAAGTATGGTGTAGTTCATGATGAAATGTTTGGTTTCAAAAGAGTAGGCAAAAGAGCTGTATTCATTATTGACAAGCAAGGAATAATAAGATACAAATGGGTTACAGATAATCCTAGGAATGAACCTAATTACGAGGAAATAAAACAAGTCCTTGCAAAGCTCAAGTGAATTTCTGGAAGATTTTATAAATAAAAACAATTTAAAAGAGGATATAATTTTTTTAATTTCAAAATTCAAAGAATATTTAGAATTTTATAAAATAAATTATGATATAAGTTTAGATATATTTAGAGATTATTTTAATAAAAATTGGTCAATTTTAAGGCTAAATATTAAATTAAAGGATGTTCAAGATTATGTTGAGTTCTATCTATTCAATCATTTAAGAGAAGTCTCAAAAACTATACTTAGCGAAGATAAAAGGAAGAAAGTTATAATTTATATGAGCAAAGATGGATGATCACAAGCCTTCTGATTTCCTGCTAATTGCAGAGGATATTTACTTATCTCTTAAAGAAGGAGGAAAAGCAGTAGCGACAACTCCTCATGAAGCGGCATGGCTTAGATTAGCCATATCTTTGAGTTTCTTTTCTGTATTCAATGCAATGCTGAATGTCTTAAAAAATTATGAAGATCTTAATAAGGAATATCAGGAAAAATTGGAGAAAAATGAAATTAATTTATTCAGGTTTGTCATTGAGAAAGCCCTTGAAAAATTCAAACTGGATGAAATTATCACGCTATATGAGCTTTGGATCAAAGCATTTTTCATATTACCGCCTAATTACGAGGTTAATTTTGATGATGTAGAAAAAGCTGTGAAGATTGCAGGCAATGCTCTTCGAGTTCTAGGTCTTATTTGATGTTTTCTTCGATGAATTTAACTAATTTATTCTTTGGAGCAGCACCAATTAATCTATTTATTTCTTTGCCGTTTTTGAAAATTATCAAAGTAGGTATAGCCATAATACCATATTTCTCCGCTATATCTGGATTTTCATCAACGTTTAATCTACCAAATCTCACCCTTCCTTCATATTCTCTTGCTAATTCTTCATAAATAGGTTCTAAAATTTTACATGGAACGCACCATTCAGCCCAGAAATCTACTATGTATGGTTTATCGCTATTCAAAACTTCATCCCAATTCTCCTTTGTAAGCGTTATTAAATTCTTGTTAGTCATAGAACTTATAGTTCTATAACTTATATTTAAATTATGAAACTTAGGAGGTCTTTGCCTGCTGCGATTGGTATGATAGGAGGTTTCGCGAACATTATCTGGACAGGATTGATCGTTTTGGTCATGATAATTTATCTTGACTTCACAGGAGGAAGATCAGATTTAGGAGCGCTTTCAGCAATCATTTTCGCAATTTTATCAGCTCTTGTTTTAAGAAGTTCTGCAAATTACGACAGAAATAAAAGCAATTCGAAAAAAACGCTGATTTACACTCTTCTCTTCATTTTAAATTCAATAATATTTGGTTTCTTAACGGCTAGAGATATTTTTGAATTAATGTTATTTAGTTTGATATTATTCGGTCCAGGTACTTTTCTTCTAATTCCTGCTTCTTATCTTCAATTAAAAGGATTAAAGGAGTAAATCCTCGAAGATTTTCTCAGCTTCTTCTCTACTATTCACTTCTTTTACAGTAATTCTACCGTTTTTGTATATGCTTATTAATTTTTCTTTATAGTATCCTCTTACGATCAATCTTGTGTTCAATACAATTTTCTCCAGCTTCTTTTTAGCAATTTCAATACTTTCATCAGCAAGTTTAGGATTTAGAATAGCAACGTATCCTTTTTCATCGCCACACATTTCTGTTATCGCTCTTATCCTTCTCAATTCAAAAATGAATTGAATGAACTTCGTTAAATCTTTTTACAAACCTTTTGTAAAAATTTTCTAGTGAACAAGTCTATAATTCAGTTATGGATTGAAAGAAAGGAATATTTTATAAAAAGACTCATGAAAGAGGATTCTGAAGGTAGGACAGATAAAGATATAATGGATTTGTTGAATTTGATAAATTCTTCGCAAAACTTTTATACCTTAAGCTCTTGTAGTGGTAGAATACAGATCATAGAAGGCAGAAATTACTCGAAAAGGAAAGAGCTTAGAAGCATTGCTAAATTTCATTATGGAATAACTAAAGAAGATTTGATGAACTCATTTCAAAATATTAAAGGCGATTATGCTTGGATTTCATTACAACCTCCTATCATCCATATTGCCGCTAAATCTTTTGATGACGCTATTAAGTTATTGAAAATTGCAAGGACTTCAGGTTTTAAACATAGCGGAATACAAGCGAAGAATCCTGATAGATATGTAATAGAGCTTAACTCAAGCTTTAGACTTGATATTCCTTTAAGATATAAAGGCGTGAATTTAATAAAACAAGAAGAATTAGACTTGCTAGTAGAATTATTGAATGAAAATCTTAAGCTTGCAAAAGAATGCATCATTAAATTTAAGGAAAATTTCTCTAAAATTTTAAATGGAAATAAGAATTAGAGAAGCAAAATTAGAAGATAAAGAGAAAATCATTGAATTTTTGAAAGAAACAAATCCAAATGATTACATCTTCAATGTATTAGATTTTTGGTTAAAAGATGAAAATGGAAAGGTACTTATAGCCGAGCATGAAGGAAAAATTGTTGCAATGAATCATTTTTATCAACAAAGCAAAGAAAATGGTTGGCTTGAGGGTGCGCGTGTTCATAAAGATTATCGAGGTAAAGGAATAGCTACGATGCTTGCATTGCGTTCATTAGAGCTACTAAAAGAAAGGGGAGTTAAAAAAGCTAGATTGGTTACTGCTGCAACTAACATTGCAGCCCAAAGACATTTGATGCGAACTCCTTTCAAGCTTCATTCGAAGTGGTTAAGTGTAAATTTCCAAAATCCCAAGTTTGTTAGCATTAAACCTTATGATAATTTCTCAGAAGTCTATGACTTTCTAAACAGATCTAAGATTTTCAATGAATTTGGAAGAATATGTCATGATTATTTTTCATGGTTAGACTTCGATGAAGAATGGTTAAGAAATAGAATATTAAATAAAGAAGTATACTTCGATGGAGAGAATCTCGTAATAATAACTCAGTCAAGTAGGAGAGGTGGTAAATATTCGGTGAGTTATCTTGAATGTAATGCCAACAATTTAATACATATGCTAAATATTGCGTTTTCTTTAGTTAGTTTGAAAGATAAAGATTCAGGCATTTTATTTGTAATACCTTCTTTAAGTGAATACAAGCAGATTTTAGATAAAGAAAAAATTGAATATTATGAGCAGCTAGTTTATGAAGCTTTGATTTTATAGTTCAGAATATCCCTCCTTCTGTCATTCTTTTCAGATCTAGTACTTTATCTACTTCTTCTTCGCTCAAAATTCCCTCTTCTATCAATATTTCCCTTATTGTTTTACCAGTAGCCATTGCTTTCTTTGCTATCATAGCAGCCGTATCATAACCTACTCTAGGAGCAATTGCTGTTACAACCATTAAGCTACTTTCAGCATATCTTTTGCATCTCTCAACATTCGCCTTTATTCCTTTTATACACTTTTCAGCAAATTCTCTACATGCATTAGAAGCTAACTTGATTTCTTCTATGATAGTGAAACCTATAAGAGGCATCATCATATGCAATTCTAAAAAGCTGTATTGAGCAGCATTCGCTATCGTTGCATCATCTCCTATAATTTTAACTGCAGCCATAGTTACTGCTTCAGGTATTACTGGATTTACTTTAGCAGGCATAATGCTAGAGCCAGGTTGTAGAGCAGGTAATTCTATTTCAGCAAAGCCTGTATTAGGACCTGAATTTAAAAGTCTTAGATCATTTCCTATTTTTAATATCGATGTAGCTAAAGATCTTAGTGCAGAACTCAAGGTTAAAACAGCATTCATGCTTTGAAGTGCCTCAAATTTATTTCGAGCTGGAATAAAATCTAAACCTGTGAAAGCATTGATTTCAGCAATAGCTAGCTTTGCGAATTCAGGATGAGCATTCAATCCTGTTCCTGCAGCTGTACCACCTAGCGCAAGTTCTCTTAATCTTTCAGATGCTTTTATAATTTCTTGCAAATCATGTTCTATCATACTTGCATATGCACTAAAGTTTTGACCCAAGGTTACTGGAACAGCATCTTGTAAATGAGTTCTAGCAGCTCTTATTACGTCTTTGAATTCTATTGTTTTTTCTTCAAGTGCTCGCTTTAATTTTTCAATTGAAGGAATTAAGTTATTTCTAACCAATTCAAGACTCGCTATATGTATCGTTGTGGGTATTACATCGTTTGTAGATTGACATTTATTAACATGATCATTCGGATGTACAGGCTTCTTATCTCCTCTTTTTCCTCCTAACAATTCATTAGCTCTACTTGCAATTACTTCGTTTGCATTCATGTTTGTTGAAGTTCCTGAACCTGTTTGAAATACATCTACGATGAACTGATCATCGAGCTTTCCTTCAATTACTTCTAAAGCTGCTTTTTCAATTGCCTCAGCTAACTTTGCATCCAGTAAACCTAATTTCTTATTTGCTCTTGCTGCTGCAAGCTTAACTATTCCGAGCGCTCTTATAAATTCTCTTTGAAATCTGTAGTTAGAGAATTTGAAGTTTTCATGTGCACGCATTGTATGTATTCCATAATATGCATCGCTAGGTATCTTCACTTCTCCAAGAAAATCCTTCTCAATCCTATAACTTTCCATATTATTCAAATCCTATATTTATATAAAGAAGTTATCAGTAGTTTAAGGAAGAAATATCGCTGAAACTCTTATTCTTGTGCCCTTATTCTTACATAATAATATGCGAATAATGCAATGAAAAGTATTAGGATGATACCTACTATGATGTTAACATTTAGCGCTCCATTTCCTAATACGAGTATCGGTAGTGAAATAGTTATCTCGCTACTCGTTGTCTCATCTACATTAATTGGTATTTTATATTCATAATTCCCTATTTTTATCACCAAATTATAGATTCCCTTTGGTATGTCATGGAAATAGAAGTAATTGTTTGCCAATTCAGAACTTGAGGTTAAATTACCTATAAGCATAACATTTGCGCTATCAATCGTGTTTCCAAATAAATCAGTGATTTTAACTTTTAAATCGAATACATATGTTCTGAAAATGAAAGTATTATTGAAGGAAGTCACTATGAAGTCTTGCATAAGCACATTAACTTTTTTATAATAGATCATCGCTGTGAAATTACCTATATATCCATCCCAAGATGCTTTCCCTGAAGATATTGTAACGTTAGCTAGCATATTCCCTTTCTTGTCATATATGATAAGATAACCTTCGTTCAAATTATCCTTGTTCCAATTCAATATGGAGAATTGGACTGGCGAGTATATCTTGATCTCAAATCTAGTAAGATTGTATTCAAACTCTAAGCCGTTTAAAGTAAAATTAGCTATTATTTGGCCCATGTTAGGGGATATTGGCGAAATTGCTCGAACTTTATAAACTAACGAAATTGTATTATCTGGACTTAACACATCCACTACAAGTTTATTGTTTCCTTGAGTAATATTCCAACCTTTAGCTAAAATATCTTGAATTGTTAAGTTATATATGGCGCTTTCTCCTTTATTCGTGATTTCTATTTTAACTTCTACGTCTTGATTTGGTTTGACAATCGTCGAGTTAATACTTTTATTTATGATTAGTGCGGATGTAAAAACTAAAGGATCCATTATTATTTTTTTGGTTAAAGGTAGTGTCTTTTGATATAATGGAATTACGAAAGAATTATAGGAAGTTATGTTAATTCTCAAAAATACATCGCTACTATATCCCCTTGTAACGGTATATACCGTTGTGACCGAATCTCCTTGAAGAGAGAAACTATCAGCTCCTGCGTATGTTAGATTTTGAGTCTTCAGGATATCAATTGGAATATAGAGGGCTGAGGATCTGGATAAACCTAAAGCAGTCATTGTCCATTTTAAGCCAGTTATGCCTAAATTAAAATTATTCGAAAATATATTAGCTTTAATAGTTAGATAATTAACGAATGAGAATAAACTTCCTATCGTTGCTAAAGAAGAGCTAGGAATATTAACATTGAAAGTTTTCGTCCCGTTATCGTAGCTTAGGGTTGTATTATAGAAAACATCAGCTCCAATGGGAATTTTGCTATATTGGGAAGGCTGTATTGTAATAGGGAAAGTTAAGTTTCCTTTTACTGCTAAGTCTGGTATCTTAGCATCGAGATAATCAAATTTTAAATGAACATTTGTAGCATTGGAATTTCCTGTATTTAGGATTACAACGTATATATCAGTACCAGTTGAAAGCAAATCCGGCCATTGACTAGAGGATGGTTTGAGATAAAAACTCAGCGCTGCAAATTTTTTCACATTAACACCTATTAAGAATGTATTACCAATTGTCGTAAAGTTGGTTGAACCATAGTTGTATGTAGCAATAGGTGCGCTTATTTCATATGTTCCCGGATCGACAGAGCCTACTATTTTTACATCTACTGATTTCTCTTGAATTGATGTGCTAACATTTTTAAAAATCAGCGTATCGTTTGGAGCATTAAGCCATTGAGGAAGCTTAAAATTAACTTTTACTTCTGTAACATTAAAGCTTCCTAAATTGAATACAGAAATCAATAGTTTAGAAGTGGAATTGAAGACTGCTGGATCAAATCTTTGCGCTATTATTATGAAAGGATCAAGCTTGCTAGCTGTGATGGTTACTTTACCCAACTTATTATTGTTTGATATAATGAACTTAGCTTGAGAAATCCAATGCGTATTATAACCAACATTCCATTTCAGATCTAAGGTTGAGTTTATCGCATTTATACCAAATAGGTAAAAGTTAATTTCAGAATAAGAACTGAAATCGGATCTAGTTAAGTTTTCTAGATATCTTGTGTAATCAATTTTGAAGGTTTTGCTTGTTTTAATTTCGGGAGATGTTGTTAAAGAAGATGTGAACAGCAAATATAGTTTTCTTAATCCAGACTTATCAAATTGGTAAACTAAACCATTTGGTTGCATTAGTTGAGTTAAATTATATAGGCCCCCAGCGCTGTAATGAATAGCGCTTAAAATCCTTTTAATATAATAAGTATAATTACCTCCTCCAATAAGCGATATATAATTTGAAGTTTTATTCAATAATATTAATCTAGCTCTTAGTAAATCTTGAGATTTATTAATTAAAAGTGTTAAATTTATATTTGAGATTTTATCTGAATAGAATTTTAATAGGATACCTTTTTCGATTAATGAATCAGAATTATATAATGGATTATATTGGCTTAAAAACCATCTTAATGTCCTTTCAGTTTGATTTATATTAAAAATAATTATTGTGTAATTATTAATATAATTTAAAATATCATTTAATTTTAGAATATCTGTGTTATTGTAATAAGTTATGTTGAGGAGAAAAACAGTCTCATTATATAGATGGTAAATATTTAATGATTCTTTTAAGTTTGTTTCTGTAGCCATAACAGTTTTCAGACCAGTACTTTGCATATTAAACGCAGCTAAGACTAAAAGCGTCAAGAGAGCAATACCTTTGAGCATTAATGAATACTCTCAGCCTTAATATTTAAGCTTAAAGGCAATATCTTTGAAGCAAAAAAGAATTATCTCTTTCTTCTAAATATAAACAATATTGATATAATTATTATCAACGTTGCAACTAATATTAATAATATTATATTCAGATAATTAATTCCTGAATTCGCCTTTAAGACTATGGGTTTTTCTAGCTGGAGCTTTAACGGATTGTCACTCACATTAATGCTTCCAGCCCATCTTTTGAATTCATAAATGAACAAGCTAGGTTTTGCATTTAGCTCTAATTTCGTACCTTTAGGCAAGTATAACGTGACGCTGCTTCCTTGATCTATTGAGCCCGTCTTTGAATCATATTTATATTCTATAATCAGGTTTTCAGAATTATTTATAGTTACAGATAAATAGAAAACTGCAATTTGAGTTATGCTACCGTTGACGGTTATCGATATTGAAGAAGAATTTCCATTATAAGCACCACTCCAATACATGAATTTCCATCCTTCATTAGCAACAGCTTGCAAGTTTATAGTCGAGCTTGCATTATACCAACCGCTGTTTAAATTAACACTTCCTCCTTCTTGTGGTTCAGCTTTTATCGTAACATAGTATTGATGATAATACCTAATAGTCTTAGAAATAGAACTATTCACAATTAAACTTTGAACATCGAAAGTAATCCATCTTTCTTTATCGCCAGAATAAACAATATTATCATATCTCAAAGTAGAGTTGAAATCAGCCCAATCTTGTAATGGTAAGGTTGAATTTGTTAAAATGCCGAATTTTGAATAAGCGACCTTAGGGGATATGCCTTCTCCTCCAATCGTATCAAGCTTTATATTTATCAAGAATTGCCTCCAATAAGCTATATTCAGTACTTTACTGCTATCAACGATAATGCTTGTTTGATTATTAGTAGCCCATCTTTCAACATTACTTATGCTCAATTCTTTAGTTATATTTAAATAGCTATTTGCATCTATGAAGCCAATGAAGGGTAATTTCGCTTCAGTTTTGTTACCAAGATATAGGTATTGCAAGGTTATATCAAGAGATTGAGTTGAATCATTCATTACCTTATAATTAATACTAATACGGTATTGCAAATAGTATACAAAATTCAAAGTCATTGAGGAATTGATGGTAAAGCTAGTTTTAGGTGTTATCCATCTTTGATTTTCATCCGATCCTTTTAGTAATAAAGGTATTTTCAGAACGGTATTTGCATCAATCCATTCGCTACTTGGCATTGTTTTATTCGTTAGTGCGCCGAAGCTGTAATATGTCATGTTAGGCAAATTACTATTTTGCCCCCCTACTATGTGTAGGTTAAAGTTGATGAGAAATTGGTGATAATAGTTAATTTTTATCGTAATACTCTCACTTACTGTTCCTTTTGTTTGATCATTACTTATCCATCTTTCCTTATTGTTTGAATTAGGCAAAGGATTAATCACCTCCCATTGAGTATTAGCATCGAGCCAATCACCGAAAGGCATCGTCTTTGAAACCTTACTACCAAATTGATAGAAGCTTGCATTAGGACTTACGAAATTACCTCCTCCAATTACATTGAATGAAAAAGTCAAGTAGAATTGATGGAAATAGAAGAATTGGTAATTGAAAGAGCTATTTACTATTCCTTGGGTATCATCCTTGGTTATCCATCTTTCCTTATTGTTTGAATTAGGCAAAGGATTTAAGACCTTCCATATCGTGTTAGCATCAGCCCATATAGTAGTAGGTAGTTGTGCTGAAATACTTTGTCCAAACGCGATATAATCTACCATTGGCGGAGACGGGTTCGAATTGTCTGAAATTCTATAGTCAAAGCTTATTTTATATTGCTGGTAATAAACGTATCTTATTGTAATCGGCTCATTAGCAATTCCTTTGGTTTGATTATTAGTAATCCATCTCATGTTTTGCGTTGAACCGCCTAAGATTTCGGTAACGCTCCATTGTGAACCTTTATCAACCAAGTACGTTGTTGGAGTTGTAGTTAAGGTTGCTTGATTCTGTATACCATTAAAGTAATAGCTGAATATTGGGGGTTGATATCCTGAGCCAGATTTTACTGTATAGCTTAAGGTCATCGAAACATATGGTGTTGGTTGAGAGGATATTGAGAGTTTGCCTATATATGTGCTCCAATGATTGACACCATCCATGTATTCTCCTGCGACCCAAACTTTAGTCCTGTCAGCAGGATCTACTGAAGCTCCAAAATAATCTCCATATCTATTTCTTGTCTCATAAGATTCGCCTGCTTTGATTTGAATCGGACTTAGCCAGCTATTAGTTTGACTGGTTAAAACAGCTGTCGCATTAAGGCTGGCATAATCATTGCTTGATGAATAACCATAAACAATTACTATATTGTTATTTGAATCTAAACTTAAAGCAGGGTAGAATAAATACTTTTGAGCTATAGCTATCGTATTATCGCTTGCAACGCTACTAGTAGTGGTAGCAATGGATATTAACCTAATGCAATCTCTTTGAGTACTATCGTTTTGAGGAATACATCTTTCATGAGTTGTAAACCATAATTTATTTTGATACCAAGTTGCATCTAAGACTCTTGCATCATCAGTGTTGATAGTTGCTAAAGTTCCTCTTTGCGGTGCATTCAAAGGGCTTGCAATATATCTTACGCTGAGATAATATATGGATATTTGAACGTTGTTACTGCTAGGATTTCCGTCAACAACGAAATAAACAACCGTGCTAGTATCTCCTGAACCTGTGCTGACCATATAAAGAGTAGATGTGCCTCCTAAACTCTTAGCTGGATATATAGAGAAATAATTGCTATAAGTGGTAGTATATATGCTTAATGACGAATAGCCATTAATTAGCTGATTTTTATCTAATATCCAAAGCCTTACCCAAAGATAAGAGGGATTGGAAATGGAGCAATTATCGAAAATATTTGAAGTAATCGCAACCTTATCACTACTTAAACCTAAGATTGGATAATCTGTGCATCTCCCTTGTTCATCATTTAATGAATAAATATACCAATCTCCTGTAGGGTCGCTTGTCTTTGAAACGGCTATTTTAACGATTCCTGCATTGAAGTCGCTTGAAATAGCGAAGAATCTTTGACTTTCAATATCGAAGAATATTCTCGGGTCTCCTACATTATCTGATGTGGGGAAATTAAAGAACTGATAAAGAGTTTTTTGTTGTAATAAATTACCATTCTTATCGAATATCGTAATTTTCCTATTGACCATTTCAACTACGTGATTAGGACCTACTGCTATTTGCACATCAGGAGGATAACCGTTGGATTCGCTATCTCCCTTGAAGCTGAAATCAAGATTTAATTGGCCGGCTTGTTGCGTACTCTCAGTGTTATACTGTGCAATCTGTTTAGCGTTTTCAAATTGCTTTGAATTTACAAAAGAAAAGCTGGGAATTAAAGACAGTGCGTTGAATTTTAAGTCTTGTTTAGTTGAAGTCGTAGCAGTTGTATTCGTAATATCTGAAAATGATGCAGATATGGGAATGAGTAAAACCGCGATTATTAAAACAAGCAATAGATATTTCATGGGTAAAATAAAAAATTTCGCATTAAAAGCTTTAATTATTATGTTTCAAGGATATGAATATTTTAGATTGTAGAACTATGATCACGATTAAGATATATTTTTGAACCCATAATGTGTCATACAATTGTAATAATGGCTCTCTGTCTACAAAGAAATGAAAGCCTGCCCTTTTGGGCGCGGTTGAATAGATCTAAATATTTTGAAAAAGAAAATTTTATAAGCATGGCAATAAAGTTTCTCCCCAGCTCGAAAGAGGGCCAATGGGATTGAGGGAGAAGCATTCAGCATACTTGTATTTTGTTTTGCAATGAGGGGGCCCCTTTAAAATTTCGGGACCCTAGAAAAATAAATGGGTTTCTCTGCACCACCTTCTGTCCACCAAATGAGAAATGTAGCTACGAATCGATGGTGGGAACAATGAAGCGCTTTGGAAAGAAAACACTAGACCTTTTCAAAGCTGAAGTAGGTCAGTAAGACAATGATTAATACAACAACAATAACAAGTTTTTCCATGCAGTATGCTATTAGCTTAGGATATATCGCAGTTATAGAGTCTTATTAGCAATTGTAATTTTCTTGCTATTCTTTAGAAGTAGGGAAGTCCATAATTCGATTTATCTTTTTATTTTTGAAGGCCACCAATTCCATTTCTTCGCTATTAGCATTATTGAAGGAACAAAGAATTGAACTATTATGAAAGAATCGAACAATACTGATAAACCTATTGCGAAGCCTATTTCGTTTAACAAAGGAAAGTTAGGTATTAATAACAACAAGAAAGTTATACCTAGAAGCAATCCTAAAATCATAATAGTTGTTCCTGTCTTCTCTAGGGCTATCTTTATTGCATCTTCATCATTTTTCCCTTTGACTACTTCTTCTCTAACCCTTGTTAAAAGAAATATGTCATAATCTACGCCAACACCTAGCATTGTAACAACTAGAAACAGTGGTACAGCATTTATTATTGGTAAGTTAAATAACAAATGGTATACTATGTATAGCAGAGCTAATGACCATGCTACACTTGATAAAACTGTCAATATTAACCTAATGGGTATCAACACCGAAATTAGTTGCATGAATAACAAAAATCCTATGACTGTAATTAAACTTAGAAGTACGATTGGAGTAACTTGATCTGTGACAGCCTTAGAATCGAAGGACATTTGAGTTACGCCATCTACATAAACTTTAAATTCTTCATTCGCAGGTATTACTGCTCTGATTTCTTTTAGCACTTCGATAGCGTCTAAGCTAAAAGGTTGTTTATCTATAATGACCTCTATTAAAACACCATTATTCGAAGTGCCTATAAATCTTTCTATTGAAGGTAAAAATATTTCCTTAGTGGTTTCGTTTAAAAATACTTTATTTAAATCAATTTTATCTCCAAAAGGTCTATCGATCGTGTATACATATTTAACTTCTTTTATCTTTGAAATATTATCAGCTATTGAAGAAACATAATTTAAATAAGTAGAATTTAAATTTTCATTAATTAGAACTTTACCTTTTCCTTCTACGTATATGTATATAGGGCTTATTGAAGAACCTATGGTTGAGTAAAACAACAATGTGCCTTTTTGAACTTCACTAGGAGGCATGAGAGGAGGAACATCGAGAACAGTTGTTATATTTGATACGAATAGTAATGAAATAAGAGTTATTGCAGTAAGTAAAAGCACTATCTCATTCTTGTGCTTCAAGTTAAACTCATACACTTTTGAAAGCTTTATTTCATAACCTTTCGTTCTTTTCGGCCAAAACACTTTATCGCCTAGCGCATATAACAAAGAAGGAAAGAATAGCAAGCTAGTTATCATTGTAGACGCTACAGCAATTGCATTAGCTATTGCAGTCTCACCAAATAAAGGTACATTCATTAAAGACAATATGACATATGAAGAGAAAACAGCTAGCGAACTTGTTATTACTCCTCTTGAGCTCCAATAAGTCACAGCCATTAAAGCTTCATTTTTATCCTTTCCTTCACTTCTCTCAAGTTGATATCTTCTAAGAAGATAAGCTGAATAATCGCTACATAACCCAAGCGTAAGAACTAATACTATTGAAGGTGAAACGAAGCTTATGTTTCTATTAAGCCAAATTCCAAGAATTATATAATTCAAAGCAAATGCGATTATAATAGCAATTGCGAAGAGCGATAAAACTATTCCGCCTGCAACAAAAGATCTAAAATAGAGCGAAACTATTAAGAAAATTATCACCAAACCTAAAGGTATAATCGTATACAAAGCATTCTCCGCTCCTATTTTTATTTCATGAGATAATAATGAAATTCCAGTAATGTAGATTTCTACATTATTAGTTTTAACATCCTTCTTAATTTTATCGAAAATATCGAGATCTTTCGCTATTTCTTGGTCGTTAGGATAGTGATTTGAAAAGACTATTATAAGAAAAATTCCATGAGTTTCATCAATGAAGATTGATTTTATATTATCTTTAAGAATAATTGGGAAATCCTTTACATCGCTGTTAATTATTATTTCTTTAATAGTATCATTTAAATTATTATTATTATCTATGATTTTATTTAAAAATTTTATGAATGTATAATTATTAACATAAAAATATGGATTGTAATTTATATTGTTAAGGATATTTTTTAAAACAAAAGTAGCAGTTATATTTTTAGCTATTGATTCATTAAATGTTTTTTGCTCGATTATTTCATCTACTAATTGAACTACTGAATTTTGGTTACTTATTTCTTTAGTTATAATATCTTCTGTTATTTTGTTTATATCTGTCTTATTGACTATTAGTTCTCGAATTTTATCAATTAAAAATTCTTTATCTATATTTGTTTGTAATTTACTTTTGAATATCTCTAGCGAGATATTCAGCAAAACGCTCTTACCGTTCCAAGTATTTAGGTTGGTGTTACCTAAAATTATCGCGATAATTTCCTTTGTCAAATTGAAGTAATTTTCAAGAAAATAAGGTGAAATTTTATCAATTATTTCTTGGGCATTTTGGTAATAATTGCCTATATTATTATATTTTATCCATTCTTGATAGAATGTATTAAAGTAGTTCAATGCTATTCCGCTTAGGTTTAATGTTAGAATGGTCAAATTCTTTGCTTCTTCTGATCTTTTAATTGAATCGTTAATATTTAAAAATTGATAATACTTTAAAAATACTGAAGGTGGGCCGTAAATAAAATTTAATATATTACTTATGTCATTTTCTATTTTAGTAATATTATTGACTGCTTGATCGAGAAATTTCTTAATTAAGATTGTCTGATTATATATCTTAAAGGATTCGTTATACAACTGATTTATTTTATCCGTATAATTAGCAACGATTTGGTATAAAAGTATTTCTGTTAATTTATAATAACTAAGAGAAAATTTGTTCATTTCTTTGTCTATTTTTTCCCTTATACTATAATCAAATAATTTAATATCATTCGAATATGGATTGTTCGATTTGATTATTATGTAATAGTTATATGAAGCTATCACGCTAAGATATTTGGCTGTATAATTTTTATGCGAAAATTCTGCGTTGATTTTATTCACTGCATTTTGGAAGTCGCTATTTGGCAAATTCACCTCAACATCATAGTTTATTATCTTATTTATCATTGGAGCGAATGGTGCAAGAGATAAAGCGATTAAAATCCAGATGACAATTATTTTCTTGTATTTTTGTCTTACGAAGGATGAATATCTTTCCATTAAAGCTATATTTTTTTCCTCAATAATATATGCTTTCAAAGGTAACAAATGGATATATCAGACTTAGGAGATTAAAACTCAATTGAATGGTAAAAAGCTCTTTATTTAAAACCACAAGGATCAGTAAGGCAAAATACATTCTAATTATAGGCATTACTTTAGTTTTTCTATCTATTTTAATCTCCGCTTTTGCTTTGGAGGAATATTCGGTAACCAAGAAGTTATCGGGTAGTTTGAAATTAAACGAAGGAGATTCTTTTTCGATAGATGTAATTCCTTCAAGCTTTACTAGTTATGCTTATGTATATAATGGTTCTCTTTATCTGAATTCTACAGGTCCATTGATAATAACAGGAGAAGGGGTTCAAACAATTTTCTATAACCAAACAAAAGTTGACTTACGAGGCTTGGCATCGAATTTAGTAATTAGGGCATTGAAAAACGATACTACTGTGAGCTATAATGGTTTCTTGGAAATTAAAGTTAAACCGTATTATTTTCTTTCGATCCCTTCGATATTCATTTTAATTGTTGGTATGGTATTTTCATTCATGGGCGTATATCAATTCATAATTGAGAAAAAAATGCAACATTATTGATGGTAAATATAAAATTTTTTTTTATCAAATTATATATAAGATTTTCTCTTTTTTTCGAGTGGTAAGACAAAAAAGGCTATTTTGAGCAATACATTTTTAAATTTGAAATTAATGCATAACTTAATGGCGACTAAAAAATTGTTTGCTATACTAGCGTTGCTGGTACTAGTGGGAGGAATTTTCGCCTTCCAAACAAACGTAAAAAACGTTGAAGCACAACAAAAAGGTCCTGCTTCTGATACAATAATCTTAAAACAAATAACTAATGACCAGCAAGCAATGGCTCAAGTTGATTTAGGAGGAGATCAAGGAGGAACAGATATTCATTTCTTCAGAGCGCCTCCTGCTCAAATTACAGAATTGCTCACAGATCCAAATATAGTAGTAGTTTTCAATAAGAGAGGAGGTTATCTTTCATTGATATTGAATCCTGTTCCAATGAGTGAAACTGGAAAATTCAATCCTTTTGAATATAGAGAATTTAGAGAAGGACTTCAATACATTGTAGAAAGGCAAAAAATTGTTACAGATATTAACAAAGGATATTCAATACCATGGTTAGTTCCAATATCTTGGTTTGATTACGATTGGCTCTATGTAGCTGATAATGTAGAAAAATTAGGAATTAAAGATGACGTAAACTATGGTTATCAATTAATGGCTGATGCATTAACTAAGGCAGGGGCAGTAAAAGTAGGAGGTAAATGGACTTATAACGGTGTACCTATCTCTATAACAATATTTATAAGAAGCGATGATCCAGTGAGATTACTAATCGGAGAAGATTTAGCAACTAAATTATCTAACTTCGGTTTGACGGTAAATAAGATATATGGCGATCTTTTAAAAGCATTCGACGTAGTATATGGCTCTGATCCAAGGGCTTTAGGATGGCATATATATACAGAAGGTTGGGGACAAACAGCTTTGACCAAATATCAAGATAGTGCTACTTATCAATTTTATGCATCTCCATTAGGATTTATGCCAGGATGGGCTGAACCTACGTTCTGGAATTATGCAAATAAGACAATAGATGATTTAACAACTAGATTAGTAACAGGTAACTTTACTTCTCTAGATGAAAGAAATAATATATTAAATCAAGCTATATTGCTAGGATATAAGGAATCTGTAAGGATTTTCCTTGCTGAATTATATGATGCTTATATTTACAACAAGAGGAGAGTATCTGGTGCTGATCTAGTGAATGAGTATGCTTCAGGGTTAGCAAATAGATTTACACTCTACAATATTAAGGCTATAGTTAATACAAATATTCCTATAACAGGAGGAGTTAAGTATTTATCAAGGGGAGCCTTCAATCCAATCGGAGGCCTTCAAGATGTATATTCAGTATTCATTTATTATGCAATTTCAGATCCTGGAATATGGAGAGATCCTCATAGCGGTGATGTAATACCATGGAGAGAGAATTTCAATGTTATTGCTGCATCTACTACACCTTCAATTGATGTTCCAGCAGATGCAATAAAGTGGGATCCAATTAATCACAAATGGGTAACTGTAGGTTCAGGTCTAAAAGCTAAATCTGTAGTACAATACAACTTTACATTCGGAAACTGGCATGATGGCTCTCCTAATAATATCTATGACATATTATATGGATTCTACTTCCTATGGGAATGGTCAAATCAGGCTAATGCTACTGATCAAAGATATAGCTCAACATATGCAAGTTCTGTTGGTCCAACTTTACAATCATTGATTGCAATTAAGCCTAGCGCTGATGGTAATAGCATAACTATCTATCTTAATTATTGGCATTTCGATAAAGGAGAAATAGCTGCATTTCTCGATCCTTGGGTTACAACTCCTTGGCAATTATTGTATGCAATGGAACAAATGTACATAAAGAAGCAAGGTTCATGGTATCAATCAGAAGCTAATGCTAGAGGTACAGTATGGTTGGACCCGATAGCTGCTTCACAAGCTGCAGTAATAAGAAGCTGGTTGGCTCAATTTAACAGTACAAATAGCATTCCAGATGCTTTGACTTCAGGTTGGTCAGTAACAGGACTTCCACAGATAACTCTTGATGAAGCTAAGACAAGGTATACAGCTTCGATCAAATTCATCGATACCTATGGTCATGCTCTTATATCCAACGGCTTATTCATTTTAACTCAATACATACCTAATAATCAAGCAGTGCTTCAAGCTAATAGGGCCGATCCTCTAGATCCTGCTAAGTGGAAAGCATTCACTGTAGAAAAGCTTGCAAGCATTGATAACATATCTTATACTGCACCTCCTAATGTTATACCTAAAGGTCAAGATTTCGTAGCAAATGTTCAAATATCGATCTCAAATGTAGGACCTGCTACATCTGATCAAATCAGGAATAGATATTGGGTATATGATACAAGCGGAAACTTACTCTTCAGTGGTAATTTAACTTATACAGGTACACCTGGATCATTTAAGATTCAATTCCCAACGAATAATTTAGAAACAGGTGTGCACAGCCTAAAGATATATGTAGGTTCAATCTACGCCTTAATACCTGATATTAAGCAAGTATCCTTTATTGTAGGTCCTTCAATAACTACACAAACAACAACTACAACAACTACAACTACAACTACACCTGGAGGAGGTACTTCAATAACTCTTCCTTTCGTTAATACAACTACCACAACGACTACTACTTCACCACCTCAATCACCTACACCAGCGCCACCGATAGACATTTTAACCATTACTATAATAGTACTTGCTATATTAGTTGTTGCAACTCTTGCAGTAATCTTCTTAAGAAGACCAGCAGCAAGAACTTAACTTAAATAAATATTTATATTTTTTTTATTATCTTTTCTTTATGGGTTTATATTCGTATCTAGCTATAAGGACAATCAATGTATTCTTAGTTCTGGTAATAACTCTGGCATTGACTATAGGCTTGTTTTTCAATGCTTTCTATGATATAAGAGTTCAGTCAATAAGATATGAAGTAAATTCTATAATTTCAGATCTTTATAGGAGGGGTGTATGCCAAAGTAGTGATGTATGTGAAAAACTTAGACAAGATCTTATTGCTCAGAGAATGCATGCTGAAGGTCTTGATAAACCATGGTATGAACAAATATGGGTTATGATGAGAGATATCTTGTCTTTTGATTTCGGACGAGCTCTTCATTTGAAAGCTGAAAATGGTGATAATCTTGTTTCCGTTATTATAGCTGAGAGAATACCTAGAACTGTGATGCTTTTGGGCACTGCAGTTTTAATAACTACTATATTAGGCTTAATATTAGGTCTTTATTCTGCGAATCGTCCACAAAGTATATTAGACAAAACCGTTATCGTTGCAGGATTGACCAGCAATGCTTTTGCTGCATGGTGGATAGGCTTATTACTTCAATTCATTTTTGCCTATAACTTAAAACTATTACCTGCACTAGGTATAGTAGATAATTATGCTACAACGAACCCCTTTGACAGATTCATCGACGTTTTAAGGCATTTAATTCTTCCTTTAACATCTTTAGTTGTTGTATCCTTTGGAGGATGGGCTTTAGTAGTTAGAAATCTTTTAATAAGTACACTGGCTGAGGATTACATAACTGCAGCAAGAGCTAAGGGTGTTCCTGAAAGAAGACTTTTATTTGGACATGCACTTAAAAGTGCAGCTCCTCCAATAATAACAATAATCGCTCTTAGCGTTGCAGGAGTCTTCGGAGGTGCGATCATAACTGAAACTGTCTTTCAATGGAATGGGCTGGGAGTATTGATATTTGAAGCTATATCTCAATTAGATATGCCGATAATACTTGCATTCTTCTACATTTCAACGATCTTAATTGTGCTCGCTAACTATGTTGCAGACTTGTTATATGGCATATTTGATCCTAGAGTAAAAGCTGGCTAATGTCTCGCTTTTTAAGTAAAAGAGCGCCTCTGATAAAAGAATTCTTCAGCAGATCTTTTGGAGTTATCGGTGTTGCTCTTTTATTATTCTTCATAATTATGAGTATATCTGCACCTATAGTTGCTCCTAACGCTGCCTATAATTGGGCGAATTTGGATGCATGGAGGGATAATCCAAGAGCTGTTCCACCTGTATGGTATTTACAATTGATAAATGCACCCCTATTTCCCACAATTACACTCTTAGCATCTAATTATAATGCATCTGCATTATCTTCGAACTTATATCTATCAACAGCTACTATTAACTTCAAGAATGACAATACAGGATTACCTACAGGTTTTGTTTTTTATATAACTTATGAATATTCATCTAATCTTTATACACTGATGAATATAACTAGGCCGGATGGTAAGAGTATAATTCTTAATTTAAATAATGCAATTACTTTTCCAACCCCAACCAATACAACGCTTTATCAAGCAAGAGTTACAAGCGATTCTTCAAGTTTGAGGGATGATTTCTATAATTGGTTAAAAGATAATAAGATTGATCTTTCTAGCATTCCTTCACCTTCTAATCTCGTAATTTCTCATTTAATTTTTTCTAAGTTAAATCAAGAAATAATAAATCCTAAAACTGCTGAGCCTTTAAAAGGCGAATATAGCTTCCAAGTTTATGCAATATCAGGCTCGCCCATTAAAATAAAGGAGTTCAAATTAATAATTCAAGGGAATGCATATGGCGTGATGGGTACAGATGGTTTGAAAAGAGATGAGTGGGCTGGCCTACTTTGGGGTGCACCGATTGCTTTATTGCTCGGAATATCTACATCCTTGATTTCGGTTGTTTTAGGTTTAGTTTATGGAACTGTTTCAGGATATTATGGAAGGAGAATAGATGAAATAATGATGAGAATCGTAGATGTTTTGATATCTATACCTGTATTGCCTATCCTCATTCTATTCCTAGTTTATTTTGGGCGCACTGCATCTATTTGGATTTTAATTTTCTTAATTTCTATTTTTGGATGGATGGGCATAGCAAGAGTTGCTAGAAGCAATACCCTACAAATAAAAGAGTTACCTTTCATTGAGTCTACTAGAGTTATGGGTGCAAGCAATATATGGATAATGTTCAGACATATTCTTCCACAAATGTTACCTTATGCATATGCAAATTTAGCTTTGGGTGTTCCAGCAGCGATATTAACTGAAGCAGGATTGAGCTTTCTAGGATTAGGAGATCCTACTTTGCCAACATGGGGCCAGCTGCTAAATCATGCTCAAGATACAGCAGCTGTCCAATTTGGTTATTGGTGGCTTTGGATTCCACCAGGCTTATTGATTGCAGGAATATCGATCGCTTTCGTATTCATAGGTCATGCATTAGATGAAGTATTAAATCCAAGAATAAGAAGATTGTAAATTTTAGGATATTAATTTTATGGATATTAATTCATATTTAATTTGTGTATTATCGGAATAAGTCAATATATAATATACTAGAAAATCTTTTTCATTTATTTTAGTAACCCAAAACTCACTTTTATTTATATTATTTATTATATTTGTTGTACTATATTTATATATTGTTAAATTGGTATAATAATACGATTTATTCTCTTTTCCATTAAAAGATATATTATTATTTAAATATTTTAATAAATCATCATTAAATCTTTCAAATGGAAAAATTAAAATTCGATCGATATAATTCCATAAATTTTGAGCATATTTACCTGTCACTTCTTGTTCGTCTCCTTTTTTTGCTTTTAATATTTGATATGAAGCTATATTAATCCAGAAAACATATATGTTTATCTCATTTGTAGAGTTCAAAAATATCTTTATTGTGTAAGCTAAAGTTCCATTTAAATTTTCTTTGCCAATGTATTGATATATTATGTTAAAAAATAATGAAGAAGAGATAAAATAGCGATAGTTTATTATTTCAAAATACTCTACAAACTTTATTGCGCTTTGAATATCCAAAAAGTTTAATCTAATTGTCGGGTTAGAAGAAGTAGTTAACGTTGGAGTTGTAATAGTAGAGTTAGTATTGGGGTTGGAAGGAAAATTTCTGAAGGACAAGGTAGTTACAGATATAATAACAAAAAGAATAATAAGAGTTATGATTATTTTTGTTTTTCTCTTCACATGATTAACTCATTTTGTTTTTTAAAAATTTTTTCGTTGGTGTCTATAAAGAAATTACCGTAACATTTAATTCTATTGAGGATTAAAAATTCTATAATGAAAATTGCTATAATAGGTGCAGGACCTGCAGGAGCTAATTGCGCTTATTGGGCTTCAAAAGAGGGTCATGAGGTAGTATTGTACGAGAAAAACACAGATTTTGCATTGAAGCCTTGCGGAGAAGGAGTATTTAAAGAAGCTTTTGAATATGTTCCAATAAAACCTGAAGAATCGAAGTGGTCTTTAAGCTATATTCATAGGGCTGAAGTTTATTATAAGAACAAATTATTACTCGAAACAGATACCTCACCTTTTGATGGATATATTATTAACAAAAGGGCTTTCCTTAGAGAACTTGTAGAATATGCGATTGATGAAGGTGCTCGATTTCAAAAAGGGAGTTACTTTGTAGAAAAGGATGACTTTGATTTGATAATCGATGCAGGAGGCTACGTTTCAACTTTTGCAAGAAGAAAAGGTATTGTATATAATAATTATAAGCTAGCACCTGCTATACGCGGTTATGGGAAGTCATCTAAAATACGTGAAGATACCTTATACTTTGAAGTATATAATTTTGGTTATTCATGGATATTTCCTTATGGCAAAGGATACTGCAACTTCGGAATAGGAGGACATACGAACAATAAATCGCTCATGCTCAATAATTTATATTCCTTTTTGAAATTATTCGATGTAGAAATAGTTTCTAAGATTGAAGGCGCTGCATTTCCATCAAATGGTCCTCTTAAGAAACTAACTTTAGGCAAAATTAGAGTTGCAGGTGACACAGCGGGTATGGTCATGCCTATAAGCGGTGAGGGAATAAGATTCGCCTTATATGCTGGTAAGATATGTTATAAAGAAAATTATGAAGAATTATTCAAACAAAAATACGGTAAAAAATTAGAAAACGGCAAAAAAATCTTAGACTTTTGGCTAAGTTTAAATGAAGAAGAACTTAAAATTTTAATAAAAGAAATGGATCCTTTGAAACTTATCATGGCTTTTCTTGAAGGAGAAAAACCAAGTGTAATTGAAGGATTTAAGTTTTTGAAGAAACCTAACGTTATATTAAAAGCATTACAAAAAGTTTATATTTAATATAAAAATCAGCCTTCTTTAAACGGTTTTATTTTTGCGTCTCCTTCAAATCTCAGTGTTCCCAATTTTGCTTCGCCTAGATAAAGCGATACGGCAAGATTCAAATTAGCAGACCATCCTGTTCCTAACGCCATTTTTGCTACTTCTAATAAGAATGCAAATAGTGGGTTCAAAGTTAACTCGGCCAATGTTTGCTTTTCTTCACTCATTGACTAATAAGTCTTATATTTATTTAAAAGCTTTACTATCCTTTCTTTGGAATGTATTCAATATTACCATTTATGACTACGGTGATCAACTTTGTCTTGCCATAGTTTAAATCAATTTTAACATCTTTCATGCTTATTTCGAAATGTCTGTTCATTATTAGCATTATCAATTGCCTTATTACTTCCGCATTGAATAGAATTTTCTCCATAAGCAAAAATCTTTGTCATGTTTAAAGCTTTATCTATCTTTTTTCGTTTAATGTTTTATCATTTGTTTCCATACATGATTCTTTGCTTAATCTTCAACTCAAGCTTTTTTTCTAACGTAATTACGGATAAGATTAATTTGTCTAAATTCATTTATTTGAACGTGAATAAATGCATCATAATAGGAGCTGGACCAGCAGGCTTAACCTTTGCATGGCATGCAGCAAGGAAAGGTTTGAATGTAACTGTATATGAGGGAAGAAAAGTTTTCGCAACGAAACCTTGTGGCGAAGCGTTAGCTGGTGATTCATTAAGCGTACTTCCTTTTAAAATCGGTTATATGTACAAATGGATTTTATCGCCTATGCGTTTTGTCGAGCTCTATTACAACGGTAGGTATTATAGAACAATAAAATCTCCCTTCGGAGAAAACGGCTATATAATAAACAAAAGATTATTCCTTCAAGAGTTGGCGGACATTGTTGAAAAAGAAGGTGCTAAAATCGAAATGGGCAAGTTTTTTAAACCATCGCTAGATGACGCAGATTTGATAGTTGATGCGTCTGGCTATTTGACAGCTTCTCGTAATTATTTAAATTTAAGAGAATTATACAATAAAGAATACAGGAATATACCTGTTTTAAGAGATTATGCTGAATCAAATGGAATACTTAAGGAAGGTTATTTGCTCATCGATCTTTTAGATAGAGGATATTTCTGGATATTTCCTTATGGCAAAGATACTTATAATATTGGAATTGGAGGTCTATATAGCGGTGAAGAACTAAGAAAAATTTATGAAAAGAAAATTAATCAATTCGAACTTAAGTTAATAAAGAATACTAGACAGGGTGCAAGTGTATCTATAGGTGGAATTATATCTAATCAAAGAATAGGTAAATATTATATTATTGGAGAAGCTGCGGGCTTCGTCATGCCAACAACAGGTGAAGGAATACGTTTTTCAATACTATCTGCATATGAATATTTCAATAACAATAGCTTACTAAAGAACATTAGAAAAAGAATACAGTTCAATGCTAAACTTTTGAGACTGGCGATCGAATTGGATGATAAGCTAAAAAGCAAGCTAATTAGCCAAGCTCCTGAAGATTTGATCATGGTATTTTTAGGGGAAAAAAGTGTTTCTACTAATGATATTATAAAGTTCTTATCAGTCTTTTCAAGAAATCTTAGCACAAGTCTTCAAAGATCACTTTACTCTATTGTTCAATTTTTAATATCTAACAAAGTTGATACAAAAAAATATGTATTGAATTCTAATGTAAAACATTAATATTTTTATGTAGAGATTTCCTTAAGTTTTATGATGAAATTTTTGTCGAAGAAAGTTATAGTAGTCGCTTTGCTAATTATCCTTATCTTAGGAATTCTGCTTTATTTTCTGCCAGACATCGGCTATATGATATTCTTTAAGAATCCTTCAATAGCTTTAGTAGGCGTTGAAGGTAAAGGAGTACAAGGAGATTTCGTATTGATGAGCGCATTGCTTAACGTTACAAACAATGCAGGGGTATCTGTAGTTTTAAAAGAAGCGAATGGCGAAGTATATTATAAGGGAGATAAATTTGGAACTTTCAATTATAAAGGTTCTCTTTTCATACCTTCTAACGGTCAAGTCTCTATTAATGTTACAGTATTATTAGATTCTAAATCTCCTACTTTGAAACAGCTTATTCAAGATATTCTAAAGAATAATTCCTCTGATATATCTTACAAAGCAAGCTTATTAGTTACATCTTCATTCTTCTTCTTAAGCTTTAGTAAAGAAGTAGAAATAGCTGGCAAGTATATACTTTACTTGAAAGACTTTGTAAAAGTAATAGGATGGGAAATAAACGTCAAAAAGATAAATTTAATCTCCTCAAATAATAATCCCTTATTAAATGTAACAGTTAATGCAAAGAATTTATCTAGTTTAGATATTCTTATTAAACAAGCTAATATAACTATTTTTTATAAAAAAGAAGCTTTAGGACATTCGAAATTGAATAATCAAATAGCCATAAAAGCTAATGAAAGTAAGGAATTGAGTCTTATCTTAAATTTAACTAATATTAACTTATTAAGAGATGCGATTAGGGATTTAATAAATAGCTATTCTATAAGTTTTGATTATATTGCAGATTTAAAGGTTTATTCTTATTATTATTATTTAGAAACAAATTATACAATTAAGGGAAAGCAAGAATATAAACTATCAGAAGTAGCAAATGATTTGAGACTTAACAAAATAATTATAAACCAAAATAGTATTTTAGCAGATATCTCCTATTTTAATAATTTAGGTGTTCAATTCTTTGTCAAGGATGTAAATGCAAATATCTACTTTAATAATTCACTGGTAGGCAAAATTAATGCAACTATAAATAAAGAGATCATACCTGCTACGGAAAATCGATTTCTTATTTCAGCTATTCCAATTGATTTATCTAGTTTAATAGGCTTTATTTTGGATAATAAGACGGTTAGACTATCAGTACAGGCTGACATAAGAGTATCAATTTTTAACGAGACTTATTTAGCTCATCTGAGTCTTGAAAAATCTATAAGCTTAGATTATACCTTAAAAGCTAGTATAAACAACGTTAGATATGTTGCAGCCAATATTTTGGAAGTCGATGCAAATTTAATTGCTACTACGAATCTTATAACAGGTAACTTCACATTGAATAGTGCAAGTTTCAATGCATATTTGAATCAAACTTTTGTAGGAGATGGGATATTACAGAACCCTACAAAAATTTATCTGAATAAACCTTCTCAAATAAAAATAAGAGTTTATCTACATAAAGATATCATTCCAATATTAATAATAAAATTGTTAACAAATTCTTCTTTTGATTTAGTTCTTAAGAATGCCATATTTCAAGTTAATTTTGCAAATAACACATATCCCGTCAAGCCTAGCAAAGATATAATTGTTTCTGCTCAACCTTTTACTTTAGATATCAACATTTATAATCCATCTTTCATTGCCTTATCTACTACAACAGATAATAAAATAGGAATTAAGGCAAGTGTAGCGATAAACATTCCGAATGTTTATAACTTACCTATTATTATAAAGTCAGCAAATGTCACTCTTGTTGAAGATGAATTTGGACAAATAGGATATCTCTACATAACGAACGATCAACTTATATATCCACAGTATAATCTTGTTGGCGATTTCATAGCAAATATAGATAAATCTAAGCTTCAGTTATTGATCCAAAAAGCTATAAATAACAACGGCCTTAATGTTACCTTTAAAGATATCGTTATAACAGTATCTATACTTGACAAGACAACTACAATAAAGTTGAGTAAAACATTTGCATTAAAAGTACCTACACCTTTAGTTCTCGAATCTAATCTAGGAATTAAAAAAGTATCAATAGGGCCTTCGCCTAAATCTTTCTTGATAGACACAGATTTCACTATAAATCTAAAAAGTATGTCTGTTTCCAATGTATATATTAGCGACGCTCGGGCTCAAATATACTTTAAGGATAAACAGATTGGCTACGCGTACATAACAATTAACAGAGTTGTTATCAACTTACCTTTCACTTATAGTGGTAAGGCTTTAATTAACATTACAGACGAAGGTGCAAGCATGTTAGCTATTGAAATTTTAAAGCAAAATCCTATTACAGTAAGCATTAAAAATATTCAAGTTAATCTCAAAATCACAGATATACCAATTTCTATAGCTTTACCATCAAACATTGTATTTCAATCAACAATCAAGCCAGATATTAATATACATGTAAGCGATTTTACTATTCGTTCACCTGGTAACGTTATAGATGCGTTTGCCCAACTTAATTCAACTCTTATTAAATTAAACGTTGACAGAATAGATTCTCTTTCTGCAAATATTATCGATGAAAATGGGAAGATTTTAGGTTATATTTTAGGTGTTTCCGTAGTTAACAATCCAAATTATATATTTCAAGGAATGATTGAATTGCAACTAACGCAGCAAGGACTTGATTCATTAGCACCTAAGCTAATGAATAACAATACTTTAATTATTTTCGCTAAAAATATTGTTATAAATGCTTATATTAATAATGTTAAAATTTATATAAATGATCCTAATATATATATTATAAAAATCTCAACAGATTTTCAATATAATTATACTTTTAATATTATTGATTTAAATGCTTATCCTCCTGGTACTTTGTTTAAATTGAATATAACAATCGATTATCAAATAAAGAATGGTGTTAATACACCTTTTAGTGTTATTAAAGCAACAATGAAAATATATAATTTAACAGATTTCTATTTAGGGGATGCTATAGTAGATAAGCCTGTATATGTTAGCTCTTTGTCTGGAAGAATTAATTTCAATGCTTCCTTCTATTTACGACCTGAAGGAGCTCCTTGGTTTGCATCAAACCTCGTTAATAACGGTACTGTTAGGATTAAGATTAGCGAAATCTACGCTACTGTGAAATTTTTCGATTATAACGTAACTGTACCTATAAAAGGTTTAACATATACATACAAAACCAATCCTGTAACTATAAAAATTGAAAAAATAACGATAAAGAGTGTTAATCCCTTCGCAAACAGCGCAGTGGTAGAAGCAACTATTTTAGTGTATAATCCATTTAAGTTCCCAGTTACTATTACCTACATGTCTGGAAGCAATTATAGTATAACTTTCCAAATTTTCGAATCTCAAAGAGAAGCTCATCCAGGTTATTATCTAGGATATGGCTGGTATTCTTCACAGACTTATGTTCCTGCTTTAAGTAATGTTACTTTATATCCTGTAACTGTTGTATTAACAGATGTTCTACATTTATTCCTTCCTCCTCACGGAACGCTAGTCCCTTTACATACAAGTATATATGTCGATGCTCTGAATGGAAGAGCAGGAATAAAACTATATGATCTTTACTTTACTTTTAAGTTTGAAAAGAGAGAAATATACGTGACTTATCCTTAAGATATTGATTGTTTTTTGTTTTTTGAGCGTGTAATTATTAATCCTATTAAGAACATGATAATCGCTATCAATCCTAAAGCTGGAATCCATTCATAGATTAGAAATAACTCTTTATAGCTCGTTTTTGAAGGAACTTTTACTGGTATTATGTTTGAGAAATTGCTCTCGCCATACTCGTTGAAAGCTGTTATAGCATAGTAATATTGAACATCTTTGGAAGCTGAAGTGTCGATATAGGAATAAATGTTGCCTTCAGTTGTTGCGATTTTTTTCAATGAGTTTGGACTTTCTCCTCTATAAATATTATATCCTAAAACAGGAATGTAGAATGGGTTATTATCTATCCAACTCAGTGAGGGATAGCCTGAAACGCTAGCAATTAAGCTAGGAGCTTGAGGAGGTTGTGGATTTATTCCAGTATTTATCTTTATAGTTAAAGAAGAAACCAAGTTGAAATTATTCGAAGCTGAAACTTCTAAGCTTATATTATACAGACCGTTAGGGAGGTTATTCAAATAGAAAGTGGCTATCAGGCCATTTCTATTTTCAAAACCGATCAATGCAGTATAAGCTTTTGGATATTTAGTTACAGGTGCAATTGTAATTTTGAAAAATTTCAAATATGTTGAATTGTTCGCTGCTATAACTGCTACTGTACCATACAAATCAAAAGCAGTAACGTTTGATTTAGAAGTATATTGAATTTTATCTATTGAGGAAAAGTATGCGCTTGCATTATTGAATACAATAATATTGTTTAAATCTGAAATCGAGGAATCAACTGCGATAATTTTTGCATTATTTCTAAGTATTACTTTATCTACAATTGAACTCTTATTTAACATTAATTTCGAATTGCCTTTTGCATAAATTAATCCAATCAACCTTACATTGTATGCTTTTAATCCAACATTATCATCAATATATATATCTATATTAGAAGAGTTTGCTAAATACACATCTTTAATTTTACTAAAATAAAGTCTCCATTTTTTAATCTCCGTATTTATTAAATTAATGAATGTTTCATTTGATAATATAAAATTTTTCTTTAAAAAATATCCTGTACTTAAATTTGTAATTTTACTATTAATATCAAATATAGATATAATGAGATTTACAGAATCATAAATAGTATAATTTCCTTTATTTAATAGTAATATTTCAGAATTTAATTCAGGAGGATTTATATAACTGTTGAATACTTCTATTCTATTATTCTGGAAATATTGTGGTTTTAAGAGAGTAGAATTCCAATATTTAAAATAACCATGAGGGATTTGGATAGATACGGAATTTCCAAAATTAATTGCCAAACTTATTGAGAACGTTGAAGAGTTTATGAACGCATTTATGCCTTGATCATAAAGAATCAAATCAAATCCTGAAGAACTTCTAATGGATAAGTTAGAGGAAGAAAGAGGAGTGATTCTAATTTTTCCATAGAATGCAACTAAAGAAGAGTTCAAAGAACTTTCATTTAAAACCATTTCAAAATTATTCGATGAAATACTTGAATTTGTTAGTATGATTTCAGATTTGTTAAATGACTTAAATTGTATTCCATAATCTACATTTAATTTTGTATTATTTAAAATTAAAGAAGATTTATATAGTGTAATGTTATTTTTAAAGTTTATCTCAGAATTATTTATAACTATTTTTGAATTATTATTAGCTTGTACCATTCCACTTATAGTTATATTCGAGGAATTATTTATAATTAGTTGTGCATTGTTTTTTAAATATATATCACATATATAAAGACCATTTGTATTTATAGTATATTGCTGTGAATCAAGATTTATATTTTCGCAAGAAGGTGCCTTGACGATTTGACTTGAATTGAAAATATTCAAAGCGAGCAAGATGAGTATTAAGTAAGCCTTTTTATCCTCCATCTAATCTTTAATGAGGATTTGTTATTTAAAGATATTTATTAAGATTCGATATCCTTTCATTCGTAATTACAATAAAGAATATAATCGAATGAAACATCTTAATATTAGTGAATTACGAAGTAATAGTAATTGGTGGAGGCCCTGCAGGGGCATATAGTGCAGCTCTTCTATCCAAATATGGTTATAATGTTTTGCTGATAGAAGCAGGGTCTTATAAAAGATACAAAGTATGTTCTGGTGGCACTCCTCTTCGCTCAGTTGAACTTCTTTCAAAATTGGGCGATCCTTCAAAAATTGTTGAGAGAGAGATTAAAGGTGTGAATATATTTATAGAGAACAAAGAAGTTATTTCAACTTATAAAGAAAAACCGATTGGATATAGCTATTATAGAAGCGAACTAGATCAATGGATAAGAGATAGAGCTTCAGATCTGGGTTCAGTTGTATATCATGAAACAATTGCTAAAAAGATTAAAATAGAAAGAGATTTCGTTTATGTTAAGTGTTATCAAAAAGGGTTAGCTATTGATTTTAAAGGTAAACTTTTGATAGGTGCTTTTGGAATCAAGCCTGATTTATTGTTACAATTAGGCATAAAACCCACAGAATATCTCATATCTGTTCAGAGCGAGTTTAAAGGTGATACTCAACATATGGAAGAAGAAATAAGATCCTCTTTTAATTTTCTTATCCATCCTGAATTCTCAACATTTAGCTATGGTTGGATATTCCCAAAAAGCGAAGGTCTATCGATAGGTATAACGGATCGTATGGAAGGAAATATTGTATTAGAGAGATTTAAAAAAATGTTATCTCAGCATCCTTTGGTTAAGGAGAAAATAAAAAACATGAAAATAATGCCAGTTAACGGTAAAGATGTTTTAGCTCACTTGAATCCAAATCGTCCTCTAAAAAGGACTTTTGGAAGAAGATTTGTTTTAGTAGGAGACGCAGCTGGCTTTGCAGATCCTATAACTTGGGAAGGGATATATTTTGCATTGAAGAGCGGTGAAATAGCTGCGAATGCTTTTTCAAAATTGCTTGAAAAAGGAAATATCAATGATAATTCTACTTCGCTCTACGAAAAGATGTGGAAAAGAGATTTCGGTAAAGTTTTTGAGATTGAATGGGCTGTTAAGCAACTCTTATGGGGAAAAGATCTAACCAATAAATGGCTCACTATAGCGAAATTTTTCAAGAGTAAAGAAGAAAGATATAACTTATTGAAAGAAGAACTTGCTCTGAGCATGTCGATAGCACCAGTTATAAAAAAGATGTCTACAATAGAGAAATTAAATATCGGCTTTAAATTAAAAGGTTATAAACTCTTAAGAAAACCCATTAATTTTGTTTATGTTTTCAAAACTTTGTTTTCGTAAAAGTTAAGATAGAATGGCGCATGTTTGTGGTACAGGTATCTTAGGTGTTACAAAATTTGTAAGAAAGGTTACATCATAAACTGTAGTAGTAGTAGAACCTTTGGCATAAACCATTAAGCCTGTAATGCATGCCTTAACTTGTAATGGGAATAGACTTATAATTGAATAAGATAGATTCGAATAAAGAGGATTAACGTTTGTTATAGTAACAGTTACACCTTGTATAGTTACAGATTGATTAGGCCCAAGTGTTATTGTTTGGGATATGATGGCTCTACCTAAAAAGGCTCCAGATGAATGGTATACGTCGACTTTAATGTTTGAAAGTGTCACAGTAAAGTTGTATGGATTTTTAAATGTAACATCTGCTTGAACAGTGACTGATCTAACCACTACAGAGGTACCAGATAATCCCCAATCAATATTTCGAACTACGATGTTAGATATAGAAACTGATAAATTGGGGCCAGTTATTGGAAGATCTACATCAACGAATGGAATGTCTCCTTCTATATCATAAATACTAACATGCATTGTAATATTGCTCAATCTAACAATAACTAGTCCACTTGAAAGTAGATTTTGACCGAAATAGGCGAAACCTTCTTTATTCAGTGATACGGAAGCTTTAATATTTAAGGAAGCAAACTTTCCTGTAAATGTTCCTTGTGTTATAAGCTCACCTGAACCTATTGCTTTCCAGGAATTCATATAATTAGCCATAACGATGAATTTTGCATTCTTGAAGTTTACGGGCGCATTTATACCTTGCTTAAGTGTTACATTAAGCAAGCCTTCTCCAATTATATTAATTCCTTGGCTTGATGGATATACTGAAAAGCCTTTGAGTGTGGCGTTTGTTTCTATTTCTATCAAAGAACTTACTCTTAAGAATACGGTTCTAAATAAGAATATATTCACTTCTTTACCTCCTAAATTAGCTACAACATTCACATCTGAACCATATAGCAAGGTATCTGCTCCTTTAATTAACGGTCCAATATAAGTTAAAGGATTTTGTGATACAAAGTTAATTAAAAACTTTCCGTTTAATAAGGAACCATTGACATTTGAATATACACTTAACAGTGATCCGTTTGCGAAATAAGTAAAGGTGTTGCCATCATTGAGTTTAAATTTTAACGATAATATGTTAACTGGAATTTGGTAGTTTGGCGAATATAATTGCGCCTCAACTTCTGCTTTTTTACCAGGATAGAAGTTGAATTGCGATATCTTAATTATTAATCTAGGAAAAAGTTCGGCTTTTATAGTATATGATGCTATGTAAAGTTTTAAAGGAAGACTAAATAACTTGAGATATACCGTTATATTCTTTACAGTTAAGTTTAGAAAGTCATTTTGTAAAGCCTGTTGAGCGATCCATCTCAATCCTTCTTCCGTTATTGTAACATTCGCATTTGCTACAAATGTTTTACTTCCGCTACCTACGAGTATAACAATAGGTATTACGTTTTCATATTGTCTAGGTTGAAGGGTTGCATTTTTGGCTATAAGCACTGAGCCATCAGAAGAATAAACATCATATGTGACTTGATAAATGTATAGCTGAATAGGAAAATCAGATTTTAAATCTATAGTAACATTTAAAGTTATTTTGAAAATACCCAATGAAGGTGCTGTAATAAAGCCTGCATAAACTCTTACTCCAACCAATCCAAGCGGTGTAACTTCTATATCTTGAGATACTCTTAGATTGACAGGCAAATACGTATTGCCAACTTTTAGCGTAGCGTTCATACTTTTTATATAAAATTTAACCTTTCCTTGAGTTGCAAATAGACTGAAGATCTTACTAGTAGATGGATCATTGACATTAAGCAATATTGAGACGTTGCTATATGTCTCATCACTCAAAAGAAGACTGCTCGATTTGATCTTAAGAGTTGAATTTGTTTGAGGTTCGTATATCACAAAGGATGGATTGAGCAAGGAAAGATTCAGCTTACTGACGTTAGGTGCTTTTACGAGGAATTTCAGAGTAACATTCAAGTTATTGTTGTCTGGGGATACTTGAATGTTTGTAACTTTTATTTCGAAATTAATGCCTAGACTTTGATAATCAACGGGTATACTTATCCTTCTATCTGAATGTATCATTATATCTTTATTGAAAATTTCAATTGTTCCATTAACATTGAGAATATCTAGCGTAATTGATTGTCCGCTGAAAAATAGGCTAATCAATGATGGAAGGCTTTCTTTATTTAGATCAAGAATGAGCGTAATGTTATTTAATTTTTCACCCATGACATCAATATTTGAAAGGTAACCAATGCCTAATCTTTCGTTACCTGAATATACTGTGAATAATAATTGCTTTATCTTGAAAAATAAATCAAAATTATCGGATAAAGAAAATGTAACATTCGAATTAATCAATAATTTCGTCTCTTCTAAAAATTTTATGTTATTAACTTTAGCCTGCATGTCAAAATCAAAATTGATATTTTTATTGATTGTTGCGTTAAATGAGGCTTGTATATCACCGAAAAGCAAAGCTACTTCTCCCTTCCAAGTTAGAACAATTGTTTTATTGTTCACTAAATCATTTATAGCTCCGCTTATTCCATCAGTTTCTATATATGCATTGACAATGAGCCTATTATAATCATGAGGCCTTAATTCTATTGGTCCAGAATAATTTAAGGAACCTATATTTTTATTATTGTAATAAATGTTTCCTTTCATTGAAGTTAACGTTATTCCAAGATTAGTAGGATTATTAAGAATAATTATTGCTTTTGCATCGTTGTTCTTAGGTATAATTATTTTATCAACAGATACAAAAGATTGGATACTTTCCAATTCAAACTTAGCTTTTTCCTTAGGAATATGTAAATTGATAGTTAAGAAGCTAAATACTGGAACAGCTACTTTTATGTCTCCTTCATAATAGAAAGAACTGTTACCATTTGTTAGCAGCTCACTTAATAATCTATTGAACGCACTTCCTGTAATAACCTTTAGCGTTACATTTAATGGTGTAGGTTTGCCTGCAGGTATTTCTATTTCTCCTACCTTTATCTCACCTATTATTCCTTCTTCATTAAATATTATGATATCTCCTTCTTTTACATTAGCTGATATTGAGGCTTGGTTAATTAATTTTACAGATATTTCTATACTATTAGGACCTGTCTGTTTGACAATGTATATTGAATCTATTTTTGGTGGAACATATAGGAAAATCGGCAATAAATATACCGTTAAGGAACCAAGAAGAATTAAGATTAATGACATAATTGCGAGCTTTTTATAAAGCGTTTTCATTATCATTTAATTTAAAGACTATCTCTGTTTATAAAACTAACGATACCGTACAGGTAAATTATTAACAGTATATTGAATTATAGTCTTTAAATTCCCCACCTTAATTGAAATCAATACTTGAATATCAACGTTCATTTTTAGCGTGTCATTTTGAGAATTGTAATGTCTTAATACGTAAGAAACGGATACATCAGGTATGTTTATTTCTAAATCACTTATTATAGTTGATGAATTAGGTCCTAGTGTTATGTTGCTTAATTGCGTATTTCCTACAGGCTTACCATCCATTGAATCATATATATTTAAGATAGCCAAATCTAATTTGACGGTAAAATTATAAGGATTTATTATTTTAATCGTAGATTTTGCTTTTATTTCGTTACCTGAAATATACATTACCTGAAATTCTAATATTTCAACTTGTACAGGCTTACTTTGGTAAGTAATCGTAAGATTTAATGGAAGGCTTGCTGTGTAATATTGATCCATCAAATTTACGATCACTATTATTTTATCGATGGTTACTTTTACTGTTTTGCCGTTTGCAATCAATGTAGCAATATAATCTAACCTAGGTCCGCTTAAAAGATTTAATTTTGCTGTTGCAATATAGGTATCCTTGCTTATTGGAATAACTTCAGAAATGGTACCGTTTGCCACTTCAATTCTAAGCTCATCTTTAATAGTGAAACTAGCATTAACAAGCTTTGCATCTACAATGTTATTCGATATGGTGAGCCTAAATTTTACATATACAAAGTTATCGCTAATTGAAGGTGGAACATTTATATCTATTACGCTTACTTCAAAGCTCAAAGGCTTAATGTTTGGTATGATTGTGATGAACACTGAACTTTCTGCAAATAAATCGTAATTTTCTCCTAATAGTGATATTGAGCCTTTAATGTTTTTACCAATAACAGTTGCGTTGTAACCGAGAAGGATTTTAGCTAGATTAGTTTGGTTTTTATTCGTCAAAACTATCAAACCATTTCCTTTGAAAGAGGAATTAATATAAGATGCATTAGATAATTTAATATAACCTATTATGTTAGAAAATTCATCAGTTACATTTCCTTCAAAATTATTTACGCCAAACGGGACTTCAATTCCCTTTAGTTTCATATCAAATGAAAAACTTAATGTTTTGCCGTTTATTATATTAATATTGTTAAGATAAACCTGCAATAAAGGTAATAAAATTACATTTAAAGTTACATTTCTTATTAACAATATAATACTAAATGTCCCAATTTTTACAGTTATATTTGCATCAAGTATAATTAAGTTTGTTTTTCCTTTTTCTAAAAAATCTTTGATCATCTTTCCAGTTAAACTCTTTGATAATTTAACTACGCTAGTAGTGCTAAAGTTATATGATTGTTCATTAGATATGTATTGATTAATATCTTGTTTAAAATTTTCTAATACTTTATCACCTTCGATTGTAAAAACATTCATGTAAACATTAACAAGGAAAAATTTTTCCACTTTTAATTTTGATTTTAGAGATATATTGAGATCAAGTTTGTATGAGCTATCAAAAGAACGTATGTTAATTAGATAAGCGTTTGCTTCAAGAATATCTAAAGGAGATATCTTTAGTAAAATATTCAAATTGGTTTGCTTTGAGATCGTTTTGCCATATACATTTACTTTTAAATATCCTCCTTGGATTTGCAGTAAAAGCGAACCATTTTTTGCGAAATCTTGAATGAGAGGTTTAACATTAGGATCGTTTACTCCCAAAGTTACTGTAGTAAAGAAATTAGATGAATTGGATAGATCAATCGGGCCATTTATTTTTTGATCGAACACCAGCTTCCCATTGTTGAAATTTAACTTAAACACTGCCTCGTCGATAGTCATTGGTATACCAGTAACGTTTAAAGAGAGAAAACTGAAATTGAAGCCAATAATGAGAGTATCTTTATTTTGATCATACATAATCGAATATGGTTTTACTCCTATAATGAAGCGGGCATAGCCCCAATCTAGATTTATTGAATACTTTCCTAATTTTAAATTAACTATATCAGTTCCAAATGCTAATTTGGGCTGTTCAACAAAATTAAGAGATAGTTTAACAGTGGAATTTTTTAAAAATTCATCTACGAATAAATAAAAGTTATCTATTATGGGTAATATTACTATTTTACTATATACAATACCATTTGATGCGCTCGAATCTGTTATTCTGAAGTCCGCTATATAAGTTTCATTCAAAATCACTTTACCACTTCCACCTGCTAGGTTTATTCCATTTAATGGTAAAGATGCTATTTTGCTACTTAAATACCCTGTAATCTCTAATCTCTCTGGATATTTAAAATACTTTATCGAATTTATAGTAAAATTAGAAAATGTTGGTATTTCAATATTTCTTGATAATGAAATATTTAATGGAATCAATATTGTTCCAAATTTAATTTTTGCATTTATAATTGAATTCATCAAAGGATTAGAAAAAATTATGTTACCTAAATTATTTATATAACTAGTAGAATTGTAAAATAAATTTATTATAAAATTTTGATTAGCCTCAACTTCATAAGATTTATTAGAATAAAAGTGTATTATATCATTATTGTATATTTTTAAAACTCCACTTATATCTTGAATTATAAAGCTTGAGTTTAAGGGATTTTCGATAATTACATTGATTGTGTTTTTATCTATGCTCACTGATTTTATTGTATTATTTAACGAATATTGGTAAAGGAATGTCGAACCTTTTATTGTTGTTGGGATTTCAAAAAATAAAAATTTTGTATTTACATTACCTTCATAGCTGACTTCAATGTTTCCTTTAGAGAAAAGTCCATTCAAGACGCTACTGAAATATTTGATATCTTCTTTATCTACGAAGGCACTTAACTTGATTGAGTTTTCACCTGAATTTATATCTAATGGGTTATTTATGGTAATTGTAGCAAATTTATTATTCTCATACAGTATGTTAATATGTCCTTTATTAATACTGATTGCTTGGAAATTATTTATGATAACTAATGACGCATCAATTACTAAATTGTCCCCCAATTGCTTTATTCCTAAAACTTTTACACTTTTTATTGAAGGCTGAAATATAAACATCGGAAATATTAGAAAGACGGAAACTATAATTACTGCAATTAAAACTAGGGCAATTAATTTTCTCTTTCCTATACGCATCAATATTTTATTAGTTTCTTTCTTAAAAAGTATTGAGAATAAATTTTGAAATATCAAAGGGTGGTTATTTTTCTCGATTTGCCTTTCTTTAATACTATGGTAATACCCATAGTTTATGTATTAATTTTTTAAAGATGTCTGCGAAAGTGTTACTATGAGAAGAATACTTCTTTCAATACTGATTTGTGGATTAATACTGGGGGGCTTATTCAATATTCAATCCTCTTACGCAAATGGCCAATATCAATCTTCAAGCTCAGGCGGTCAATGGGTTAGTCGCTATAATTCGCCTTATAATAATCCCTATTCTGAAAAACTCTATAGTTCCATTGCAGATAATTCATCTATCTCACTTTCGAATCTAGGTGATCCTAATGGAGAAATCGCTTCTAAAGCATTAATATACAACAATATCGCGTACTTCGTAACCAAATCTGTAAGTATTTACTCTTTAGATCTTTCAAGCTATAACTATAAATCTATGAATCTGTCATTATCAAATAATATACTAAGCTCTACTCCTGCTCTTGTCGGTGAAAATTGTAATACTATCGCTGCAATAGATGGATTGTCTTTTGTTAATTTTATAAGATTTGGGCCGGGCTTGAGTATTTCATTGCTAAGAAAATATGGACCTTTGAATATTTATTCAAATCCTGTAACGCCTAGCAATTCTAATTTTTTCATAACGAGCAATTCTTCTCCTTCAGGTTATATCTATGTTTTTGGTTGTGATGGAACTATTAACAATATATATATGTTATCACCTTATGAGCAACCTGAAAAAGGAGTTGCGGTTAAATCTAATACAATATACGTACTCACAAATTTTGGCTCTGTAAAAGCTATTGGTAATGTGAACTGGAACGCCCAACTCGGATTGAAGTTTACACAAGAACCAGTTATCTATAACGATCGGATTTTCGTAAGAGGTGTAATGTATGAAGATGGTTCCGAAATGATAGTAGCGTTGAATTCAACTAACGGCTCAACTATATGGTCTTTAAGAATTCCAGCAACCATACTAAGTCCGATGGTAATATTTCAAGATAGAATTTATTTCATAACCGAAGGACCTTATATCTACAGCCTTAATGCTTCAAATGGTGCTGTTCTAAAAACAAAGAAGCTTCAATCTATTTCTTTTACTGGTATTTCGCCAGATATGATAGCGATTTCAAGCGAATTGGTCTTCACAGGTATTTACAATGGCAAATTTTCGCTCGTTTATTATGATGTTATTGATGATTTGATCAATTATGATTATTTGAATGCTAACTTAGGTAAACCAATAGGGATTAGTTTAGGTAATGGTAAAATTATTGTTACTTTTCAAAAAGGAATTGAACAATTACCCATAAAAGCTAAAGCTTCACTAAAAATCTATGTTGAACCCGCTTCATATAACTATAGCGTAAATATTAATGGAACAAGCTATATTATACAACCAAACAATACATTCATACTTTACCTCTTCCTCAAAAGACCTTCTTCTCTTAATTTAGAAATTAAAAATAAGATTATAATAAACGATCAGAAATATCTCGGATTTTATAGATGGGAAAACGTTTCACAAAGCAATTTCAATAAATCAACAGTTTACATTAATCAATGGGATTCAATTGTAGTTAAAGCTTATTATAGATATTATCTTTTAACAAACTTAAATTTGGATTATAAAATCATAAGTAGTCAGCAAATCAACGTAACGCCTAAAATAAATATAGTTGAATACAATTCGACGAAAGTCTCACTTTTCCTTCCACAAAATACGACATCTAACTTCACTATTTATGCACAACCCGTAGTTGTGATTAACAAGACTTCAAGTCTTGTGTTTCAAAAATGGAGTGATGGAGATAAAAATTACATAAGAAAGATTTATGTGCAGGCAGGTTCGACTGTTTATTTCACAGCACTATACTCATTATCTAATAACTATACGCTAACTTTAATAGTGAATCCATCAAATTATGCTTCTAAAATTTTACAAAGTTTATCAACAAATTTGAATAATGTTACTTCTATGGTTTGGATAGTCCCTCCAAATACAAATGTGACTTTTGAAATCAAGCAAACTATAATATCTTTAAATAGTACAGCTAGATTAGCATTTGCCTATTGGTCAGGCGATATTTCTTCTAACGACACTAAAATTACATTTTCAGTATCTCATACCAACTTTACTATAGTATTAAATTTCCAATTACAAAAATTATTCATAGTAAAGCTAATTAATATAACATATTATAATAATCAAATAATTAATAATGGTACTTCAACAATCTTAAGTAAGTGGTATTCTAGTTCAAATTATAATTACACTTTGAAAATTAATAAAATAATTTATTTAAATAAATATGAAAGATTATTAATTTCTAATTATACAATAAACACTATTAATTCAAAAACTAATGAGACATCTAATTATATTATTTCTACGATAACTTTGAGTAGTGGAACTACACTTATCAAAGTGGTATATGTTTTGCAAAAATACACACAGCTTCTAATTATTTTCAATGATCCAGAAGTTAAATATATATTTATAAATGGAACTAAAGAAGATATAATAAAAAACAATAATACTTATCTAGTAAATAAAACTATGTGGACTTCGAATAGCATAAAATTCTATATTGAGGCAGTTGAAAAGGTAAAATTAAGCGATTATGAGTATATTGTTTTTAAATCTTTTAATAATACATCCTCTTCTTCGATCTCTGTGAATTTAAATCCGGGTGATAAAGTTACTTTGTATGCTCAGTATCAAAGAGAAAATGTACTAGCTCTTTCGAGTAGCATCTTGGTAATATTGATATTGGTCATAGGTATAATGGTTATTGCCATTCTAATAAGATGGTTGATGTAATTTATGAGAATTTGGTATTGAAAGCTATTTAATAAAGATTATTGTTAAGTTCTCCAAAAGATTTAAATCGATAAAATCAAATGAGGTCATATGAATAAAAAATTTTTAGCCATTTTACTAGCTTTAATAATCATTAGCTTACAGCCAAATTTCGTAAGTGCTGAGAAGCAACAGGGAAAGCTAACGGCTAATTTTATGGAAAGCCGCAGTTTTGCTATAGGAACGATATCTTTGGGTATTAACTATGAAATAAATTACAATGTTGATTATAAAGCAGAAGTAGCAAAAGGTGATACTAACGATATCAATTTATCTCTCTATGGAGGTGTAGCTAATTTAACTTTTGGTTTTCAAAATCAAACATTAAACTATAATAGAACAATGAAGCTAGGCGAACAGGTTGCATTCAACGTTGGTCCTTTAAGATTGAATATTCTTCTAAAGGCTGAAGCACCAATAAATATATTAGGTAGCGCTAGTAGTCAATCTTCAATGGTGACTTTTGAAAATGAAGGACAGCAAACAATTAAAGTTAAAGTTAGCGATTCTGCTAATGTTGGGGATCTCATTAAAATCAGCTTACCGTTTTCTCTCAGAATCTTCATGGCTATTACTGCTCCGATAAGCATTTCTTTCTTTGAGTTAGGTAAGGTAAATCTGTTTCCAGAATTATCATTACAATTCAAAGTTACAAGTAGTTGGTTTGAGAGCAACTTTTATCTTATATTAGCTCTTGTAATTGCAGTGATTATCATGGCAGCTTTAGCTATTTTATTTATCATGAGAAGAAGAAAGAAGACATGAAAGCTATCTTATTTGGCATTTTGTTTTGTTTCGTGGGCTCTATAATGTTTGTCTATGCGGTTTACAATATCTTATTAACAATTTACAATTACCATGTTATAATTCCTACATCTATTACAGAATTCATAAACTATTATTTTGGTGAAACTTTTGTAAGTATTAACGATATTTTATTTCTAGGTGTTTTTGGAGCAATAGGTGCCATACTATTTTACTTCGGTCTATTTATTGTCTATCTCTTTAAAAAATAAAAGAATGAAATTTTAGTATGACTATGGAAGAGATTAATAGAAGCAGAAAATTTGGATATGTATGTATTATTCTTGGTCTAGGCTTAATAATTCTTTCTGCAGGATTAGCCTTAAGAGAATACTTCTTTTATAGAGCAACCATAGGCGAGGTCTCGAGCGTCCCTTCCATATTAGGTTTCCTTGCTACCGAATTGCTTGTTTTAATAGTGAAAGTTGCATTTTTAGGTATTGTAATTGCAGGTAGCTCTATATTACTAAGATATGGATTAGAGCTAATAAAGGAAGTTAAAAAATGACGCTTAGACATGAAGTATTGATTTCCATTTTATCTGTTTTCATAATATTTTTATTATTCAGTCCTCTTACTCTTTTTTTACAAGACTTAGCGAAAGGGCACATATATTTTAAGTTTCAACATAAAGGTAATGAGATATTATTAATCCTTGTTAATGAAGGTAACAGTTATCTTAGCGATATAACTTATAATGCAACTGCTCAAGATATATACAATAATTTATACACAAAGACTGGCAAAATTGATTCTTTCAAAAAAGGTGATAATATAACTATTAAAATACCTTTAAAAATACCAAATGCGATAATAATAAAAGTTGATTTGAAAATATCTGCAAAAATTAATGGACTTTATAGATTTGATTTTGAAGTAAAAAGAGAATGAGCAAGGCCACTGACATAATTAAGGCTTATCTTATTATAACCCTTATTGAAGGCATATTGAGAACTATAATGATATACATTGTTCTTATAATCTTACCTGCTGTTATTCTCGTACGGCCTGTAGTTATAACTAAAACTTTCATAGACATAATGATTATTTGCATCGCAGCTTCAGCATTTAGAATTTACGTTATTTCTCCTATACTTATAACACTTGCTTATTTTTACAGTTTCTTAGTTTCTGCAAATACATTGGATTTCGGATACTTAAGTTATAATTGGGAAGTATATACTTTTCAAATATCCTTCTTTCTAGACATGTCGCCTTTAGTTTTTGCTCTATTTGCCACGATAGTCATTCCTATGAGTATTTCTGCATTTTATTCTTATTATATTACACAAGCAACAGGAAGTATAAGAAGGCCTCCAGTACCTCTTACAGGGGCTACTATAAGGGATATAATTCTTGAAATATTACGTTAAACACTTAAATATAAATTAAAGGTTTTACAATAAATTTTCAGTGAGCTGGGAGATTATTCTCTCAGCTGATCGCGGATCATTTACAGATTATAATGGCTCTAGCGTGCTGGGGTATGTTGCATGTATGCCTTCTCGCCTTGTACCTAGATTTTTTATGGATAAGTTCTTTACGCCTCCTATTAAAAGCGATGAAAGTGGAAGAGCTCTTTATGCTCCCTATGCTTTGAGGAAAATCGAAGCTACACTTGTCAATAAAGGTTTTAAAGAAGTAGCTGTCGTTTCTCCTGAAAGATTAAAAGATGTAGTAAGTAAAAAGACAAAAATTTTGGGATTGAGTGTTCATGATCCGTTAGGTATTGATCCTGTAAGCACGAAGTTATGCATGATATTTGGAGGAGGACCTAGCTGGACTGCAGTATTTTTTGAAGAAGTTGGTAACCTTGTTAATGAATTGAAAAAGAAATATAACTTCAAAGTTATAGTTGGAGGGCCTGCTGCTTGGGAATTAATAAAAGAAAGACCTAATTGGATTGATGTATTATTCATTGGAGAAGCTGAACACTCTTTGCCAGAAGTAGTCGAAAACCTATTAAATGGTAAAGAAGCACCTAAAATAGTATATGGGAAGGATGCTAAAATAGATGAAATACCTCCTATAATCAATCCTGCAAGGCTTGGAGAAGTACAAATAACAAGAGGTTGTCCTAGAGGATGTGCATTTTGTAGCATAACACCTGAAACTTTCAGATCAATTCCTTTAGAAATTATAAAAAAAGAAGTAGAAATTAATTTGAAGGGAGGTTGGAATAGAGTTGAATTCATAACAGACGATCTAATGCTCTATGGTTCTAACAAGCTTAGAGTTAACCACGATGCAATAACAAAGCTGTATAGCGAAGTAATGAAAATGAAAGTCGATGGTATTTGGTTCCCACATATTTCAGCACCTCCTGTGAAAGAAAGTCCTAGAACTATTAAAGCAATCTCTGAAACAGCTCATTATAGCTTCGATAGGGCAGATGCTCCAGTTGTAGGTCTTGAAACAGGAAGTGAAAGAATATTTGTTAAGTACATGCGTGCTAAATCTTTTCCCTACGAGCCAAGAGAATGGAGAGATGTCATCATAGATGCTACTTCAATAATGAACGATAATTATATATTTCCTTGTTATACGATGACAATAGGATATTTTGATGAAACAGAGGAAGATGTAGAGTATAGCATTAGATTAGTCCAAGACATTATAGATCATCAATTCATTGCTTGGATATTTCCCTTGCCTGTAATACCGATGGCAACGAGTAGAATAAATAAAAATCCATTTCCTACTTTAAAGAGAATGCCTAAAAATTATTGGGATCTTTTATATATTTCTTGGTCTTACAATTTAAAAATTACAAGGAAATTAATACCAACCTTAACAGGAGGTATTAGAAATAAGATCATAAATAAGATAACAAATTTAATGATAGACAAGATCTTTAATAATATCGAATGGATATTTTATCAGTTAAAAGAGACTAAGGGTCTCAGTTCTCTTAATTATAGTAGCTTAAACCTTAATAACATAATAGGAATATTAAGGTCGATTACTTGGTTATTTAAGCTAAGTTTTAAACCGTTATGATATAAATGAATTTATATTCCGATCATTTAATAATAAAATATTAGCATAATGTTTTAGTAAAAATAATTCTAAAAAGATCTAATTTAAAAAAGGAATTCTTTTTAGGTAATTTATAATTAATCCTTCCGTCTCTTCAATGTTTATCGGTTGATCAAACTTGATCTTCCAATCTAATACAAGATTAGAAAATAAATCTTTCTCGATTGTTAAACTTGCTTCGTTTCCCTCATCGATAAAAGAGATAACGTTCCTAAGCAATTTTTGCAAAGCAGGGTTGAAATCAAAAATGCTGAGCTTCATTTTAATACAATTCAATTCAATATAACCGTTATTTAAAATACACTCATCGAATATTTCATCATATCTGTCGAAAGAAAATAATATTGCTCTTATGTTCATTTCATAGATTTTGTTATCAGCATTTTTTCTTAAAATAACTTTGGCAACATCTGAATTGTTCCCGGTGACAGATAAAAACACTTCTTTTTCTCCTACATTACTGACATTTATTTTTAAGTTTTCAATATCCTTAAGTCTTCTATAACTTTGAAGCGTTATTTCATCAATAACATTAATAAAATAGCTTACTTCTAAATGCTTCTTCAATATTGCTATTGAATTTTTTGATTCTGTTCCTTCAGTTAAAATTTTTCCTTCATAAGCTTCGATTTTTTCTCTTATATAACTCCAATCAACATCCTCAAAAAAATCGCAAACAATTACACAATAATAACCTTTTCTATTTTTCTTGTGGATTATTTTAGAAAGCAATATAGCTTTGGGTTTTTCTTCATAATAGAATGAAAAAGCATTTTCTCTTTTAAGAAACTTTGCGATAACGAAATTATAGACCATGTATTTTTATAAGCTGACACAAATATAGGAGTAATGCAAATAGAGAAGCTATCGTAGAATAATTTAAGGATCGGTTGATTGAGAGAAAGTCTTATATATTAAGTGATTTTAAAAGGAGAGTTTATATCATAAATAATGTTAAATTTATTTAAATTAAGGAGATAGAAAAGTTATAAAAGGATACGCTAATGCTCTAATTTTATTTTTCATAATGTTTAAATATTAGTAAAATATCTTAGAAAATAGGTGAAATTATGGTGGATTTTTTAAGCACACCTGCACCTTATATAGCATTAGGACTTGTAATATACCTAATAGCATATCTTGTATATTCTAAATATATAGATAAAGGAGTATGGAACACAGATCCTAATAGACCAACTCCTGCAAAATTATATACAGACGGTGTTGAATATTTCCCAGTAAGCAAATATGTGCTCTATGGATACCAATTTAAGAGCGTCGCAGCATTAGGACCAATAGTAGGCCCGATAGTCGCAGTATCCTTCTATGGCTGGCTACCAGCACTAATATGGTTGATAGTAGGTAACTTTTTCATAGGCTGGGTTCAAGATTATAGCGCAATGATGATGTCGGTAAGAAATGATGGAAGATCGATGGGACCTATTACATACAACTTGATGGGTGAAAGAGTTCGAAAAATATTACTTGTGTACATTATGATTTACTTAATTATAATAACTGCAGTATTTGCTTGGGTTATCGTAGATATAATGAATAGGATCGTAGGAACATTTATACCTATCATATTCATTCTCTTCATGGGTGCATTATTTGGACAATTAGTATTTAGAATGAAAATCGATATTCTAATAGCAACTATAATTGCTATAGCAGTAGTCTTTCTAGGAATAGTTCTCGTTGGCGTATTTCCTCAAATACAAGTTCCACCTGTTAATTTCCTAGATCCTGGACTTGGCAAAACTACTACTTGGCCAGGTAGTTGGACTGTATTATTCTGGCTTTTCATACTAGCTATAATTTATTACATCGCTGCGATTACACCTATGCCAAGATTCCTTCTACCCACAATATTCGTAGGCTTCTTGCCAGCAATCATTGCTCTTATATTGGTTATAATAGCTGCTTTATTTACTCCTTTAACTGGAATTACAATAAGCCAACCTGCTGTTAAGAATTTGTGGATTACTGATCCAAATCAATTCCAAACAGGTCCTTTATGGCCAATTTTATTCGTAACAATTGCATGCGGTGCAATATCTGGCTGGCATAGTCTAGTATCAAGCGGCTTAACATCAAAGCAATTAGAATTCGAGACTGATGCTAGACCTGTTGGTGGAGGAGCGATGATAACTGAAGGAATTGTAGGCTTATCTTCTGTTGCATCTGTAATAATTCTCGGTACTTTTGCTGCGACTGCAGTTACATATGCTCAAGGAGCAGGAAAGCTTACTAGTTCACTAACAGGTATTGGTTTACAAGGAATGACTTTATTCTATTCTGTTTTCGTAGTAGTGATGGGAATGATAACTTCAATGTTGTTTGTAAGAGTATGGAGGAATGTTTCGGCAGAATTATTTGAGAAAAGTATTCTAGGAAATAAGCATGTAGCTACAATTGTGATGTTGTTAATAATGATATTCCTAGCATTTACAGGAAGCTGGACTAACTTGTGGATATACTTTGGAGGCACTAATCAATTACTTGCAGGTTTAGCATTGCTCCTTGTTGCTGTATATCTAGCAAGCGTTAAAAGACCGACAATCTATGTTTTCATACCTGGCATCTTCATGGCTATAACAACTGTTGCAGCATTAATATGGGAAACTTATGTTTATTCCTATTTCTTGATAAATAATAAAGCGTTAGGACCACAAGCTAATGTTGCAAAAGTATTTGGCCAAGGGGTTGTTCAAGTTTCGAATGGTTTTTCAGCTATTTTAGGTGCCGTTCTTGCTGTATTAGGAGCAATAATGACATACTACTTAATAAGAGGATATATAAAATACAGAAAAGAAGCAGTTAAAACATAATATAAATTATATTTTTTTATAGTTTGGAATTTATTTTTTATGTGAGTTATCATGCCAAAGGAGAAAAAAGATAGCCCTTTTAAAGCGTTGAAGGATACGCTTATGGGATTTATGATACATAGCCAAGTTACTTCCATGCTGAAAATGAAAACATATACGGAATATTTATTCATGATAATGACGATGGGAGATATGCTTGGAATGCCATTGTTGCCTCCGTATTACTCATTAAGATTATTGCCTTACATGGTACCAAACATTAAGTCTTGGAAATTAAGAATGCTAAGAGATAGAGATGTTACAGATATAGTTGTAGGATGAAAATAGGTATAAAATATCTTTTTGAAAAGAAACCTTCAATAAAAGTAGTTATATTTGCAGGAAAAGGAGGATTAGGTAAAACTACATGCAGTGCAGCTTTATCTTATCAAATCGCATTCAATTTGAAGAAAAAAGTTCTCTGCTTCTCAACCGATCCTCAAGCTTCATTAAGTGATATTTTTGAAAGAGATTTGTTTGGTAAAGGAGAAATATCTTTGGCTGAAAATTTATTTGTTCTTGAAATAGATGCTGATAAAAGGATTAAGGATTACGTTGAAGAAACGAGAAAGAAAATAAAAGAAATGTACAAAATTGATGAAATACCTAAAGAAGTTGAGGATTATATTGAATCTGCAGCTGCAGAACCTGCGATGTATGAATCAGCAGTATATGATGCTATGCTAGAAGTTGTCACACAAGCTAAATATGATTATTACATATTTGATATGCCTCCTTTTGGTCATGGAATTAGGATGGTCGCGATGGCTGATCTATTGAGCAAATGGGTTGATAAGATAACAGAAGCTAGGAGACAAGCATTTGAATATGAGGCAGCGGCTGCAGCAATGAAAAGACAAAAAATTACAGAAAGAGAAGACATGATGTTAAAGGAGCTTGAAGACATAAGAAATAGAATTGTCAGTTTTAGAAATTTAGTTATTGATCCAAATGGGACAGCTTTCATTATGGTATTGATTCCAGAGAAAATGGCTATTCTTGATACAGAAAGAGCAATAAAAATGTTTGAGAATCTTGATCTGCGTGTTGGAGGTATAGTAGTTAATCAAGTCTATCCTCCTTGGATCATGGATGACCCTAAAGCTTCTGAATACTTGAAAAGAAAAGTAGCTTCCCAAAAGCCCTTGTTAAAAGAAATTGCTGACAAATTTGGAGATATGATAGTTGGCTTAATTCCAATGTATAATAAAGAACCAAAAGGTTTAGAAATGTTGAGCAAAGTAGCACAAGAACTTTGGGAATCAAGTTTTACGATTGAAAATCTAATAGGAAAATGAGCATAGAAGAGAAGCTAAAATCTAAGTATATATTTGTTGGCGGAAAAGGCGGTGTTGGCAAAACAGTAATAGCTTCTGCTATTGCTTTAAGATTTGCTGAACAAAACAAGAAAACTTTGATAGCTAGCTTTAATCCAGTTCATTCTTTATCAACAGTTTTCCAGCAAGATTTGAGCGGAGGAAAAATAAAGCAGATTAATGGAATAAATAACTTATATGCTCTTGAAGTAGAGATCGATGATGCAGTTGAGAAATACAAAGAGCAAATATCAAATCTTTTAAGAGAATTTTTGAAATGGGCAGAAATACCTGTTGATCCTAAACCTTTCATAGATATAGCAACGACGAATCCAGCTTTCCAAGAAGCTGCTAGCTTTGATAAAATGATGGATATCATATTACTTGAAGGAGAAAACTATGACAAAATAGTTTTTGATACTGCAGCTGTTGCAAATGCAATTAGATTGATAGGATTATCAAAAATATATGGCTTGTGGTTATCAAGAGTTATAAAATCGAGAGAAGAAACTCTTTCTTTAAGAAAGCAATTAAGCTGGAGGAAGGATAAAGTAGAAGAAGAAATAAAAAAAGATCCTGTATTGCTTAATCTACTAAATCTATATAACAAATACAACAAAGTAAGAACAATTATAACTGATGCCTCTAAGACAAGTTTTGTATTCGTTACAATCCCTACTGTATTGTCAATATCTGTAGTTAAAAGATTTATGGAAATGGTGAAATCTTATGAAATTCCTTCAAGCGGAGTCATAGTTAATATGCTAATCCCTGAAGAGGAAGTAAATAAAGATCAAACAGGCTTTTTAAAATCGAAGCTAGATGAACAAAAAATTAATTTAGAGTTAATTAGCAAATACTTTAAGGATCAAATTTTAGGTTATATCCATCTGCGACCAAACGATGTTATAGGCTTGAATGATTTGAGGGAAGTAGTTAATGAACTCGAGAAATAAATTTAAGAAAAAGATTAAGTCTTTAATACCTGACACACAAGCAATAAAAGATTTCCTTTTCGGATTAACTACCTTTGAAATGTATAGAGAAACAATAAAAATTGCAAAAGCATATGAAAATTTAATTTATATGTTAATGATAGGTGAATTTTTAGGTATACCTTTCTTCTCAAATTATTACACATTAAGATTATTGCCATATTTATTAAATGGATTATATGATTTTCGTAAGAATGTAGTAAGAGAAAGAGATATATTTGAAGAAATTGCATAATATGACTTACATTGAAGAACCTCTTAAAGTAGCATTAGCAGTAGGTAATGCATTGATAGGAGTCTATAATTTCATCGTCATTTCAATACCCCAAAGTTGGAGAATAATAAACATGCCCATGTCATCAGACGTGTTCTCTTCGATTTCACAAGGTAATGTAAAGTGGGTAAGAGATGGAGAAGTCGAGCATTTCATCAACGCTCCACTAGGGAGGATTGCATTGAGAATAAAAATATGGCCTGGTATGAAATCTGTCGATAAAATAAAGGATTACAGAAAACAATTCAGTGAAGGTAATGTAAAAATAGGAGGTCATGATGGTATTTTCTATAAGTTTAAAAGAAAATATTTGCTGATAGGGGAAAGAAACGTATTAGCTATTTTAGCTTATTGTCCTATTACTCAAAGAACTTTGCAAATAGAATTTATAGGAGGAGAGGAATGGGTTGATGAGGTGCTGAATACATTGAACGAAAGTCAATGCCATATAAATGAAGGAAGTAAAAATTGAAATAATAACATTAGATCCGATAATGTTAGGTCATTGTGAACATTGCGAGATAGTTTGGCAGACCTTTAGATTTGATCATAAAAAGATTCAACTTCAAGAATATCCTATTGAGATACTCGAGTTATCGAGCAGAATTACTCAATTCATCAATATAATTACAAAAGAAATACCTGCAAAAGTTTTCATCATAGAAGCTATGACATTGAGAGGTTTATTTAAAATGATAAGATATGGTAGCGGAAAGTTGCCCTTGATAATAGTGAATGGTAGAAAGATTTCTCAGGGGAAATTAGAAGATCCTTATGAATTAGCTGAGAAGACGCTTAAAATTATAAAAGATGCTGGAATCGTTGAAGCTAAGCTCTAATTAATTTCCAACCTTTTTCAATACAAATTTTTTCTATAAAATTAACGCATTCACGTAACAAAGCTTTTTCTCTGCCAAAAATATCCAATCTAGCTATGCCTGTTCTACCCCCAACAACGGTTATAATTAAATTGCATTTATTCTCGCTAAGAAAATCTACAATAATTGAGCATGCCATGTCCGAATTTTGCAAAAAAGAATATTTTTCAAATATCAAAACAAAAACATCACCTTTTTCGCTAACGTAATTAAAAGAATAAGGAAATTCTTTTCTAAATATATCGATAATACTTTTTATTTCAAATCCTTCAATTATAAAGTTTAAGGTTCTCACTATAATATAATAATAAAAAATTTAAAAAATTCTATACTGGCTGATTAATTTTAATCGCTTTCGTTGGACAAGCAATCTCACATGCTAAACAGAATATGCAGTTGCTCTCTCTTATAGGAAAGGCTTTATCAGTTCTATATTTATCCCATAATTCTTTATCTTCAGGCTTATTAGGATCGATAATCCTATCGTTACCTGTTCCTGCTTTTCCAGGATTCAAAAACCACTCAAAAACATTTACAGGACAAACATCCATGCATACGCCGTCTGCAATACAAGCTTCAAAATCTACCATGACAATAGTTCCATAAATACCTAATTGGGTTGGATATGGCTTTCCTTCTGCATCATATCTTTGAATGCCTCCTGCCCTTATTTTTATTCCCATGTATTCACCAGTAATTGGATACTCATCAGGTTTATTCAATACTTCAGGATCGATTGGTTTAGGCTTATAATCAACAGGTCTAGTCATTGAGCAAATTTGAAAATTCCTTAATATAAATATTCACCGAAAATATTCGGCAAGACATTTTAGGGAAACTGCAGAAGCTAAAATAAACTAAGGTTTACCTTTTTATAAAAGTTTATCGAATCTTTCTAATCGATTACCGGATCGGGCCAATAATCATCTAGAACCTTAACTTCTCCATTTTCATCTATCGCAACATTACTTTCCAATCTAACTCCAAACTTGTTAGGCAAGTAAATTCCTGGCTCAATAGTAAAGACCATTCCTCTTTGAAGTCGCTTGCGATATGCTTGTGAAATATATGGCTCTTCATGAACTTCTAGCCCTAAGCCATGACCTGTCCTATGAACAAAGAAGTTTCCATAACCTTTAGCAACGATCGTCGATCTTGCAATATAATCAATGTTATTTGCAAATTCTCCTTCTTTAATAGCTTGTATAGCTTTATCATGAGCTTCCTTGACTATATTATAAATTTCAATGAATTCATCGCCTGCAATTTTAAAGGCATAGGTCCTAGTTAGATCGCCGAAATAACCATTATAAGTTGCAGAAATGTCTATAACAATAACATCTCCTTTTCTAATTCTCCTATCAGAATGAGTCCAATGAGGTATTGCAGAATGTTCTCCTGCTTGAACTAAAATATCTCTAGGTATAGCATTATTTCTCAATAATTCGCTGGATATTATTGAAGCAATCTCATTTTCACTCAAATTTTCTATCATTTCTTCCTCGCATTTTTTATATGCTTTTTCAATTGCTTTAACAGCTTCTTTAATATTCTCGATTTCTTCTTTGTTCTTAATCAATCTAAGCTCATGCAATATTTCATCTATCGTGATAAAGTCAAAATCATCGAAAATCCTTCTCAAGTATAAGTAGTATTTCATGGGCATTTTTTCTTCAAAAGCTACTTTTTTTACTTTTGTAATCTTAATTGATTTCAAGAAATTTAATGGATCTTCATTGTCACTATAAGCAAAATATTTGATACCCATATCTTTAACCTTCAGTTCATCCAATTTTGGAAGAATTATACCAAATTCAAAAGTTTCAGGAATCAAATAAAACATGCAAAATCTTTCATAGGTTTCTATATCAATACCTAGAACATATCTTAAGTTGGGTCCTGGGATTAAGAAAGCGATATCTACCTCTTTGCTTTCTAATCTTTTCGCTATTTCTTCTATTCTTTTAATGTACATAATAATAGATTCTCTAAGCATTTATGAAAATTTTCTTTTTTTAATACGAATAACAAATTTCAAGAAGATGAAAAGTCATAAAATAATTTACTTAAATTCATTATAATTTTTCCAAATCATTAAAAATAAATAGATAATTTCTTTAATTTTAATGATGAAACTATGAAGATTATTGTCTTAGGAGGAGCTGGCGATATGGGTAGCAATATTGTAAAATTTTTAAATGAGAGTAAAGAAATAGAAGAAGTACATATTGGAGATATAAATAAAGAAAAAGGAGAAAAATTAGCAAAAGAATTAGGAGAGAAATGCAAATATGTTAAAGTTAATGCAAGAAAGTATGATGAATTAGTAGAAACTTTAAAAAGATACGATTTAGTTGCGAGTGCACTAGGTCCTTTTTACGAATTCGGACCACTAGTAGCGAAAGCTGCTATAGATGCAAGAGTAAGCTTATTTGATATCTGTGACGATTTCGATGCTGCTGAAAAGATTTTGGAATATAATGAAGAAGCAAAAAAACAAGCTATTACAATAATTACAGGAATAGGCTGGACGCCAGGATTGAGCAATTTACTTGCAAAGTATGCTTATGAAAAATTAGAAGGTGCTGAAAAAATAAGAATATTTTGGGTAGGATCGGCTGCAGATAGCAAAGGATTAGCTGTAATAATGCATTTGCTTTATGCTATTACAGGTGAAGTTCCTATGTTCAAAAATAAGGAAAAAGTATTTGTAGATGCTGGAAGTGGAAGGGAAGAAGTAGAATATCCTGAACCTATAAAGAAAGCATTCGCTTATTATACAGGTCATCCTGAACCTGTTACGCTACCTAAGTTCCTTGAAGGAGTAGAAGAAGTAGAAATAAAAGGCGGGCTAATTCCTGATTGGCAAAATAAATTAGGCAAATTCTTCGTAAAAATTCATTTAACCAATACTGCATCAAGGAGAAGGAGGCTTTCAAAATTCCTTCATAGCATAGAAGATGTTTTCAGATCGGGAGGTATTGAATGTAGTGCAGCAAGAGTTGATGTTTACAAGCAAAACGAAAAGATTACCTTAGCAGTTGCTGACAGAATGGGTAAATTGACTGCTATGCCTATTGCAGTAGCTTGCGAGCTATATGCAAGAGATAAAATAAATGAAAAAGGATGCTTTGCACCAGAAGGTATTTTGAATGCAAAAGAGGCTTTGAAGACTATTAGTTCGAAAGGAATTAAAATTTTTGAATATAAAGAAGGATGGAAAGAATTGATATTTGATTAACGAATGAAAAGATTCGCAACAATATCAATCATAATAAGTCTTTTGTTGTTCTTTGTTATATTAGCATTCAGTTCACAGGACTACGCTTATAGCTTTGATTTACCGATGAAATTCAGTTTTAATTCGCATGAAGCTTACTTACTAGGAAAGAAATTTGCCAAGGATTTTCCCTATAAGTATTCAGGCTCTGAAGATTTAAAAAATGCAGCAAAATGGCTTGAAGAAAACTTGAAATCATGGAATTATACTGTTGTAAGACAAGAATTTAAGGTTAGATTAGGTAATGAAGTAAATCTTATAAATATTATAGCTCTCAAGAAAGGGAAATCAGATAAGCAAATACTAATCTTGACGAATATTGATCAAGCACCAACAGCTTACGAATCAGCTTATACTTCTGCTGCAGTAGGAACAATTTTGTCGCTTGCTCATACTTTGGCTAATGAAACATTAAACAAAACTTTGGTCTTTGCTTTTGTAGACGGTGAAGAATGGGGCATGATAGGAGCTGCATATTTAGCTCAAAATTATCCTTTCGGAAAATTACCTGAAGTTGCACTAGTTCCTGAATATGTAGATGTCGGTAAAGCTGTTGCTATAGCCGTAGATCCTATAGGTCAATTTTCAGGATATTCTCCGTTATGGTTAAGAGAGTTAATTAAAGCTTGCACAAAATCAATAAATTTAGAATTTTATCAACCATTTGGCTTTGAAGAATATGCTCGAAGAGCAGTGTTGATTTCATTTACAGATCAAGGTCCACTTTTAAGATACGGTATTCAAGCTGTTCAATATTCAACTGTAGGAGACAATCCTGAGCTTGGAAGACAGGTTTATCACACTACACAAGATGTTTATGAATTAGTGAATGAACAGGCAATAGATGCTTATGGAAAGGTTACTGAATGTGCTTTTAGAGCAATCGATAACATGAATGATTTTCCTCATGAATCAAGCTATTACTTACTTATTAATGATTCTAAAGTAGTCAAATTTCCATCATTAACTCTAGCACAAATAATATTGTTCTTTCCTTTATTTTTTGTCTCAGTGTATTTTGAAAGATTAAAAATTGATAAGAAAGCTATTATACTTTTTATATTAATCTTTTTATCTTTTCTTCTATCATATGCTTTTGCAAAAATTTTTCCATTTATTAATATAATGCCTTATTACGAATTGTATCCGCCGCCTCCAAGACATCCTTTGTTATACCAGCCAAACTATTTAGCCATGGGACTTTGGTTTGTTATAACAATTGCTTTACTATATGCATTTTATTTTGTTTATCTTAGATTTAAAATTGAAAAAGATAAAATGATAACTACAGCTCATGTTTTGCTCTCTATCATTTCAATTATTTATTTAATATACAATCCCTTCGGAGCTACTTTATTACTATTACCTGCAGCTTATCTTTGGTTATTCATATCTCCAAAAAAGAGCCATAGAATTTTTAATTTACTCCTCATAATTTTTGCTGGAATAATGATTTATCTCTTAATTTATGTTTACTCTCAGAGAATATATCTAGATTTATGGTCAATGTTATGGTATCTTTTCATGGGTGTTGTATATAATCTCTTTACTTTACCAAGTCTTCTTATTTATATGTCTACGCTGAGCGTTGCGATTATGTTAACATACCTATCAATTAAAAGATGATGAAAATGCCAAAGATAAAGGCAGAAAGCGGTAAGCGTTGCATAAGGATAACGATTAATGAATACAAACCAATTGTAGAATTTAATTTCATTTCAGCAGAACCAAAACCTAGTTTTGAAATTCAAGGTAATGAATTGTTTGCTTTGTTTGGAGATCAACAAGTAAAGATTAAGATATCTGAAGATAAAGACAAAATTCTCATAACAAAGAAGATAGGGATTAAAGAATTCATTCTAGGTTTCGGGGAAAAAGCATTACCGCTAAATAAAAGAAGAAGCAGACTTGTTTTTTGGAATTATGATAATTATAGTTATTCATGGTATAGCGATCCATTGTATATTTCAGTTCCTTTCGGAATATTCGTGAACGATAATAAAGCTATCGGTATATTTCTTAATACGCCTGCTTTCTGTATCGCAGATTTAGGCTTGAAGGAATATGATGAAGCAACCTTTGAAATCTATGATCAAGGTCTTGAACTTTACTTGATTTTCGGTCCTAAGATAGAAGACGTTCTTAAAACTTATTTCGAAATAACTGGAAAACCTTTTTTGCCTCCAAGCTGGGCTTTAGGATATCAAATTTCAAGATATAGTTATTTTCCACAAGAATATGTTATTGAAATAGCAAAGGAATTTCTTAAAGAAGTTTCCTTGTATGCTATATATCTTGATATAGACTATATGAAGGATTATAAAATCTTCACTTGGAACGAAAATCGCTTTCCAAATCCCAAAGAAATGATAAGCAAGCTACATGAATTAGGAATTAAAGTCATAACAATTATAGATCCATACATAAAAGTTGAAGAAGATTATGAAATGTACGAAGAAGCAAGGAAGTTTTCTGTAATGAATAAAAACAAAGAAGCTTATATTGTAAAAGGTTGGCCAGGTGCATGTATTATTCCAGACTTTTTCAATAAGGAAACTAGAGAATGGTGGGCTAAAAAGATTAAGGAATTCGTAGAGAATTATTCTATCGACGGCATATGGCTTGATATGAATGAACCATCTGTATTCAATGAGATAAAAAGCATTCTTGAAATTTTCAAAAATGACATCGATAAAGAATATCTCATTTCAAGAATAAATGAAATTGTTTTCTTAAACAAGCCTTTAAAACCTAGCATTAGGATAATCAACTTTAAACCAGAACATTTCTATGATAGATCTCTTGACCCTAATGCTTTGCATCGCTTAGATGACGGTAGAGTAATTGAACATAGATTTGTAAGAAATGCTTATCCTTATTTTCAAGCAAAGGCAACTTTTGAAGCGTTAAAATCATTTCTTGAAAGACCATTCATATTATCTAGATCAGGATATGCAGGAATTCAAAAATATGCTGCTGTATGGACAGGCGATGTCCCATCCACTTGGGAAGATTTAAGGCTAACGATAGCGATGTTATTGAACTTATCAATTTCAGGATTAACTTTTTGTGGCTCAGATATAGGAGGCTTTGTAGGAAGAACTGATTATGAATTAATAGCTAGATGGCATCAAGCATGTGCTTTCATGCCTTTATTCAGATTACATAAAGATAAAGGAGCAAGCGAAGCTGAAATTTATAACTTGCCTTCAAAATATAGAAAAATGATTAAAGAAGCCATAGAATTGAGATACAAATTTTTACCTTATCTTTGGCATCTTTGTATAAAAGCACATATTGAAGGTGAACCAATAATAAGACCTTTATGTTATGATTTTCAAGAAGAGGAATGCTTTTATATAGAAGACGAATATCTCATCGGTCCATCTTTATTATTTGCTCCAATAATTGAAAAAGGAAGAGAAGAAAGAGAAGTATATTTGCCTAAAGATGAATGGTTTGATTTCTGGAATAGAAATACAATTCAAGGGGGTAAATACGTTATAATCAAAGCAAGTATGCCTTTATTCATTAGAAAGAACTCTGCTATTCCTATTCAAAAAGGCTTTTTGATTTTCGGTGAAGGGGAATGGGATATATATTATGGAGAAGATTGCAAAAAAGCAAAAGTCATTTTTAAAAACAATATTTTAGAATTATATTCAGAAATGGATATTAATGAAATAATTATACTCGGTAAAAAACTTTACTCTAAAGAAGTAAAAACTTTAGTAGATAACTTAGGAACCAAGATAATTCTAGAAAATAAATTAAATAATATTGAATTATTTAATTTTTAATTTTAATCATGCTTAAAATTTATAAGTAAAAATAAGAATTATTATTCATGGCTTTTAAGAGAAAAATCCCAAGCATTATTATTTTGGCAATTTGCTTGGTTTTAATCTTTCTCATAGCTACGACGCCTTTACTTAATACTTTAATGTCTTTGCTGAACCCAGTAAATGGCATTTATAGCTCTGCAAATCCTTCAATTCAAAACCAATATTTACTCAAAGGACTTAATGGAGAGGTTAAAATTATTGTTGATTCTAGAGGAGTTCCTCATATCTATGCTAATAATGATAATGATCTATTTTTTGCAATAGGATTCATGCATGCAAAAGATAGATTATGGCAGATGGATATTCAAAGAAGAGCTGCTGAAGGAAGACTTGCAGAGATCATAGGCAAAAGCGCATTGAAAAATGATATCGCCATGAGAACGATAGGTTTATGGAGAGCTGCAATAATAACTGCAAACTACATAAAAGAAAATTATCCTCAATATTGGGAATTATATCAAGCTTATGCTAATGGGGTTAATGCATATATCGATATAGCTGTAAAGAACAATAATTTACCTTTAATGTTTAGATTGCTCAATTATAAGCCAGATTATTGGAATGTTGTTGATTCAATTGCTTTTGCTAAGCTTATGTCATGGTCTTTGACAAATTTCTATGAACCATTGAAGTTTTCGTTAGTCGCAGCTAAGCTTGGAAGCAAGGAAGCTTTAAAAATTTATCCTATATTTCCTCATTTCCAAGAAAACGTTACAGTAATTCCAGGAAATGGAACAATTGAAGGTAACAAAATTAATGTAGATCCAAATTATTTGCTAAGCTTAGATTGGTATTCAGAATGGGCTACAGGATTGAACTTTTCAGATCCTAATTTCTCTAATAAGTTAATAGAAGCTATTAACGATGCACTTAATTTCTTAGGCGAAGATCCTGAATATTTAGGTAGCAATGATTGGGCTGTATCAGCAAGCAAATCAGCAAATAGCTATGCAATGCTTGCAGATGATCCTCATTTAGGATTACAAATTCCTTCTTTATGGTATGAAGTGGATCTTCACAGCAACGATATAAATTGTTATGGAGTAACGCTTGCTGGCATACCTCCTATTATTATAGGCTTCAATAACAAAATAGCTTGGGGTTTAACGAATACACAAATGAGTGTTATGGATTTTTATGTTGAGAAAATCAATCCTCAAGATCCAAGCTTGTATTATTATAACGGTTCTTGGCATAAAATTCAAACAATTAGAGAAACGATCAATGTAAAAGATGATAAACCCTATGAGCTTCTTGTAAATACTACAATTCACGGTCCTATAATTACGAGTAAAAGTTTGACGATAACTGCAAAATGGGTTGGAATGAATGTAACTCTTGAAGCAATAGCGATTATAGATGTGATGAAAGCAAACAATCTATCTGAATTCTTCAACGCTCTTAAACATTGGGATGTACCTTCTCAAAACTTCATGTATGCTGATGTTTATGGCAATATCGCAGTAATCGAGCCTGGCAAGTTTCCATTGAGATTGGTAAAGCTACCTAATAATCAATCAGTATACGTTCTAGGATCGAGAAGCGTACTTAATGGAACTGGCGGTTATGAATGGTCAAAATTTATTCCATTCGAGCTTTTGCCTCATAGCATAAATCCTGAGCAAGGATATCTTGCTGCTCCGAATCAAATGAGCGTTAATAAATACTATCCATTTTTCATATTAGGTGGATGGTGGGATCCTGGTTCACGAGCTCATAGAATAAATATTATATTGAATAAAACAAAAGTAAGCCTTGAAGATATGATGGAAGGTCAAAGAGATGTATTTCAATGGGATGCTTATTCTTATTTTTCTTTGATAATAAAATCAATGAACATGTATCCTTCAAGTGATCCAGATGTCCAAAAAGCATTGAATTTATTGAAGAATTGGAATTTCACGATGAAAAAGAATATGGAAGCTCCTTCAGTATGGTGGTTCTGGGTAGCAAGCTTTTACAACATGACTTTCATTAAAAAATTCAAAGAACTAGGAATAGAAAGAGCTAAACTTCCATACTTAGAGAACATACTTTATTTAGCCCTGAATGAACCAAATAGTACTTGGTTTAATGGAAACTTCTATTTGACTGCTTCACAAGCATTGATCAATGCTGCAAAATATTTGAAAAATAAATATGGCGATGACTGGAGATGGGGAAAAATTCATAAAGTTTATTTCGAACATCTTTCAGGTCTTGAAGCATTGAGCTTAGGACCTTACGAGGAAGATGGTGGTGATGACACTCTCATGGCTGCAGGAATGCCACTTTTTGGAGGTTTCGTAACGCATGGACCTAGTTGGAGAATGATTGTCGTAATGAGCCAAAAACCTCAAGGATATGGAGTATATCCAGGAGGACAAAGTGAAAATCCAGTAAGCAATCATTATGGAGATTTCGTTGACTACTGGCTTAGCTATAGATATTATAAGCTAAACTTAGCTAATAATCCTTCAGAAGTCACAGATGCTGTGTTAACAATTACTTTATCACCTACATAAAAAATGAGGTTAAAATTCTTGCTAGTAATAATTGTGATCGCTGTTATATATTATGCGTTAATGTTATTGCTAAAAGATTGGAGAACAGTAATAATTGCTGGCTTGATTGGGGGTGCTCTATATAATGAAAGATTGAAATCTTTTTTAGCTGGCCTTATAGGATCATTTATCGCTTGGTTTGTTTTGATGATTCCTATTCTTTTCAACGAAGCAAATCAAAAGCTTTTGATTATATTTTCATCTATAGCAGATTTTCCTCTTGAAATTATACTAGCGCTAATTTTTCTTCTACCTACTGTTCTTGGAGGACTTTCAAGTTTAATAGCATCAACTATAAGAAGAATTCTGGAAAAGTAATTATTCGAATCCTGCATAAATTTTTCCCATTTTAGCTTTATATGCAGGTATTCCAATAGCTACAACCATTATATTTTGCATATCCTTTGAATAAGGGCTAAAGAAATCGATTATATCATCATCATAGAATGTAAGACCTGTTGCTCCTATATTTAAAGAATATGCAGCTAGATAAATTCTGCCTGCTCTTATTCCTGCTTCGTAATTACATAATCTATATCCTCTATTTCCAAATTTTTGTAATGCTCTGTTTAAGTTGCTCATTAAGAATATAACTACAGAAGCATCGCCTCCTAATTCTTGCTCAAGACAAAGATATTGAGAAACATTTCTAAATTTGCCTTTTTTAAGGAATTCAAGCTGAAGCGTGCTTTTGTTGAAATGATAAGCTCCGCTTTCTAAACTTTCAACTTCATTAACTATTAAGAAATATTCTATCAAAGAATCTTTTGAAGTAGCTAAAAAGTCTGCATTTAATTCGCTTATTGTCTTGATTAAAATTGTTGACAACGAAGAAAATGGAATTGGTTTCCTTGAGAACTTTCTAGTAGAACCTCTTCTAAGAATTACTTTCCATAATTCATCGCTTTCATCTTGAGTTTTAGTCAGATGTATTCTAGTAACTTCAAAATTTAGAGAACCAAACAAATCTTTAGCTGAATTCTTCCATTCAAGCAACTCTTCATCTGTGAATAAGCTAGATGCTTCATGAATTTGATAAATCTCTTTATATTCAATTTCTTTTTTAGATAAAGGTCTAACTTTGAATTCTTTTTCGTTAATGCTTGTTTCGTAATTTTCTGAGATATAAGTTTCAGGCCCTATAGAAATTATCGATAACGCACATTCTTTTCTTCCATCTATAGCTAATAGTTTATTTAAAGGTTGATCTTTAAAACCCATTATAACTTTTGTATCAAGTCCTTCTGCATTTGCTACAGCTAACAAATTTGCTGTCATAGCTCCTGAATCCCAATACCAATGCCTATATGACCTTTTTCTATATTTCCAAACATTCCTCCATCCGATAGAAGTTAAGATTATAGATAAAGGGACTTTTTTAATCCTTTCTTCTAAAGCTATTTTGCTAAGTATTTCTCGATAGTCACCTAATCTAAGAACATCTAAGCTAAAGCTATAAGGATCGAAATGGTATAGACCTGCTTTGATTCCTTCTAAGTTACAGCAAACTAAATAGAGCTCAGTTGAATATAGGGCTCCAGTTGCAGGTGCTACTCTGAAATAATACTTTATTAAACCTTCATCAAAAACACGTGATATTCCTGCAGTGAAATACAATAATTCAGCAATCTCGTTTATAGTTAGTTCTTTAGATTTATCAATCTTTGATGAGAGTGCTTCTAATGCTTTCAAATTTGGTTTTGGAAAAGCCTTAGGGAGTTTAATTTTCTCGACGTTTTCATATACTTTAAAAGGATAAGGAAAATTATCCCAATCAAGATAGTATCTATCTGTCCTTACGCTTAAATAAGAGTGTTTGGTTAAATTATGAAAATTCAGTGCTACGTTGTAGTCTTTGTTCATAACATAATATTCCTTTTTAGAGATTTATACTGAACAAGTTACTCTTCAAGAACCTTTTAGCCTTCTCTGCATATAGCCCTTTAAAAAATTAACCATTTTGGCTAAAATAATTAAGCAAATATTAAAAAATTGAAGTAGTAATTTTTCATAAATTTTAAATGAGCTAATCGCCTATTTAAAAATTTTGATAAATTTAGGATTTTATGCTGTTTAAGAAGTTCCTATAACGCCTATTTTGAAAGCGTTAAATATCTTATAAATTACATAGATAAATATTAGGAAAAATGTTATAAGGAGAACTATTATCGATACATGAAAGATGTTTAGACCAAATATATTGATTAAATTAACAAATTTCTCTCTTAATACAAAATAAAATTGTAGCACCGTTAAAGAAAAAATAAATAATATTATCAGAACAGATAAAGTAAAAAGTGGTATTCTTATAGCTATATGTCTTTTTCTTGTCGAAGCTCTAAAAATATTCAAGAAAAGTCTTTTTAATATTTGATATATTTCAAATAACATTACCGCATAAAGAGCTAATAAAGAGCTTATTAAAACAATTAAAACAAATTGATTATATATTAATTCTGTCTTAATAAAATAATCAAGAAAATAAGCATAAGATATTGATATTGTAAAGAAAAATGATACTATAATTAACAAATCCCGAATTTGTTCTCTTATTAAAATAAAAGTTTTGGTACTTTTTTCATAAGATTGAGAAATCATTCTTGAAATATAATTCTCAATATTCACTCTAATATTTGTAGGAAATAAGTTCACTAATAACCTAGCAATTTTATCTCTTTTGCTTGTTAAAATGGATGCAAGTATAGAGGATATGACCATTACTGAAACTGCAATTACAAGCATTTCAGGCCCTGCTATGCCATAGTTTAATGCTAATGCTGTAATTATAACTGCAAACTCGCTTAGAGCAAGCATATATAAGCTTAATTTGAAAGCCTTTTCCAATTCAAAACCACTTATCCAAATAGCAAATGAAAAAGCTAGGAATTTCATCGAAACTAATAACAGACTCAAAGCAATACCTATTAAAACTAAGTTTAAATCAACGTTAACAGGAAAACGAAGACCTATCGAAGCAAAGAATATAAAAGCAAATATCTCTCTAACCCATTTGGCTTTTTCTAGAAAATATTCTGCAGATTTCGATTCTGAAAAAACTATTCCGCCTATAAAAGCTCCCAAAACTGGAGATAATCCAATATAACTTGCAAACCATGAGAACAATAAGGCTAAAGCTATTCCTGAAAGAAGTACGAGTTCTTCTCCGTACTTGTATATTGCATTTAGTAATCTTTTTAAAAATACAACTCCTAAACCAATGAGGCCTATGAAAAGAAAAATCAACTTAAAAAGATCTGTTAGTATCAAAGAAATTGAAAAGTTGCTCGATGTTATAAACGATAAGAAAACAGCAATACCTAATATTGCTATGAGATCTTCAAAAGTTGCAATTCCTATTGCAGTCTTATATTCTCTTTCTTTATACTCTTGTTTTAAATTACTTTCCTCGAAAAGCTTAAAAGCCATACTAGTGCTCGTGTTAACTGCAAAAAGTATTAAGAAGATTGTAAATAGCCATCCTAGATTAAATATTAATCCAGCTAGGTAAGCTAGGAAAATTATTACTAATAATTCAGTGAGGGCTATCAATCCTATTCTTAAACCTTCACTTCTCAGAAAACTTAACCGCATAGTTATGCCTATTTCAAATGTAATGAGTAATATTCCCATTTCAGCCATGAAGCCAATTAGAGTAGAAGCAGGATTGACTAGCTGAGTTAGAGGACCTAAGATAAGCCCTATTAAAATATAAGCAGTAACCAAAGGCAATTTCAGATATCTAAAAAGATAACCTAAAATAACTGTTAAACCTGTTAAAAGACCGATTTGAAGCAAGAAATCAGCCACGTTTCTAATATGAATGAAAACTTAAATAAGCATTGACATTCTTATAAACTTGAAGGGGCCGTCGTTTAGCCTGGGCGAAGATGCCGGCTTGGGGAGCCAACTAGGTTTGGGCCTAGAGCGCTGGTGATCCGGGGTTCAAATCCCCGCGGCCCCATAAATTATAGGTTTTGCATAGTTCAATTTATAAAACTCGAAATTTCATAAAGTAATAAGTGGCAGAATCACAATCATCGCTCATCGCAATATTGCCGGCATTAATTTGGGCTATTGTTCCACTTATATATAAAGAATTTCTAGCAAAGAATTCAGCGATTAAAATAAATTTTTACCGCATGCTATATGCTTCATTAGCTCTTTCTATACCTTTCATTTTATTTGGATATAATGAAGGAATAATCTTTGGAATTCTAAGCGGAATTTTAACACTTTCAATAGGTGATTCCTTCTATTTGCTTGCAATAAGGAAAATAGGCGCATCGATAGCTGCACCAATAGCTTATACTTATGTATTCTTTTCACAATTTGCAGCTTTGTCTTTAGGAGAAAAAATATCTTTAAATTACTTCATCAGTTCAATCTTAATAATAGTAGGAGTATTTCTCCTATCTAAAGCTGAGAAAAGTGAAGTAAGATTTTTAGGAATCTTAATAGCTTTATCAGCATCACTATTCTGGACATTAGGACAATCTATGATAAAGTTGGCTACAATCCAAAATATGAATTCTTTATCTATAGCATTCGCTAGAACTTCTGCAGCATGCATAATCCTTGGTATTGCATCTTATATAAACGAGAGAAGATTAAGTTTGAATGTTGGAGTGAAAAAGAATTTAATCTTGGCAATAGCTTCGATATCTGATTTAGCAATTGGTTCATCATTATTCATTCTTTCAATAGCTCTTGCAGGATTGGGAATAACGATAATAGTTACTTCATTATCTCCTTTGATAACTCAATTGATAGCTAAGATGAGCGGTAAAGAAAATCCTCGAGCTAAAGATATCTTTGGAGGTTTGCTTATTGTTGCAGGTGTACTTATAAGTTTGATATAATTCCCTAACTTAATCAGCGTCTAATTACGAAAACCCTACATGTTATACTATATGTGTGCTAAAATAATTGAAAACATGTTTCTTTCATATTCTAAAAAGGTATAAATAACGTATGGCTGAGCATTTAAAGCGCAACTTAAAGAAATATAATGGAGGGAAATATAATTTGCAACGCTCCATTTGGAACAAACTCTGCGATTATCTTTTAAATACACCCTCTTTCAGTTTAGGTGATTTCGAAAAACTCATGATGTTTTAAGATTATTAGATGAAATTGCAAGTTTTGCAAAAAATGAAGGCCTTAAAAAAAAGAAGAACCTCCTATTTTGGAATTTATAAATCAAGCATACATAGTTTCTAGATATTTGCTATTCAGTTGTGAAAAATAAATCTTGAAAAAGCATATAATATTGTTAAAAGGATATCGAATGAGCTCAGTATATTATAACTGATGAAAGAAGAACAAGCAAATCCTAAAGCAAGCTAGAGATTTTGTTAAAGAAATTAAGAAATTTTGCTTAAAAGAAATTGATCAAAATCGCAAATATTGCTTTTTTAGTTCCATAGCTAGAGGTGAATATAAGTTAGATAGTGACATGGATGCTTTGATAATGACTAATAAAGCTAAATCTGCATGAGATAAAACGATCGTAGCTACAAAAATTCACGAAATTACTAGGATTCAGCGATACAATCGAGCTACATGTAGTAACGCCTTAAGAACACAAAAATTGTATCAGAAATTTATTGATAAATGCGAAGAATTTTTAGAATCTTTAAATAATATTTATTAAAATTAGATTATCTTTTCTGGGTTTTCTAAGATTTCTTTAATTCTATTGAGGAATTTTGCCGGTGTGACTCCATCAAATGCTCTATGATCCCAACCAAGTATCAATTTTAAAAAAGGTAAGTTAACAATTGAATTTTCTTTCATAACAAGCTTATAATAAATTGAGCCTACACCCAATATAGCTGTTTGAGGAAAATTTATAATCGGCATGAATTCTTGTACATCATACATTCCTAAATTAGTTATCGTGAAGGTTGCGTCAGACATATCTTCAAGAGTTAATCTCTTCTCTTTTGCTTTAATAATGAGTTCATTCCTATTTTTACTTATTTCAAATATATCTTTCTTATCAGCATTTTTAATGACTGGTACAACTAGACCGTAATCAGTACCTATTGCTAATCCTATATTTATATCACTTAAAATTTTCAAATCCTCATCTAATAAATAAGAATTAAACATAGGATATTCTTTAAGAGCAATAGCCGTTGCTTTTATTATTACATCAGTATATGTTATATCGTTTTTTTCTTCTAATTTCTTTTTAAATTCAATTAATTTCTCTGCATTAACTTCTACTACATAATGAACATGAGGTATTTTTTGCCAACTCTCAAACATTCTTTTAGCCATCCTTTTTCTTATAATCTCTTTAAAATCTACGACGAATCTTTCTCTTGAACTTATATATCTAAGAACATCTTCTTCGGTTATTATTCCGTCAGGCCCGGTACCTTTAATTTCTGCTAAATTTACTCCTTTTTCTAATGCTAGTCTTCTAGCCTTAGGCGTTGCTCTTATTCTAATGCTTGATTCTGTTGGCTGAACTGGAATGCCTCTTTGTTCAGATTTTTCCTCCTTTTTAATTTGAGACTCCACAATATGTTCTTCAATAATTTCACTTTTCTCCCCTATCATTGCCAGAGGCGCTCCAACTTTAACATTGTCTCCTTCTTTAGCTATTTTGTTAAGTAAATATCCGCTAGCAGGAGATTGAATCTCGACAACTGCTTTTTCAGTTTCGATGAGCAGAATGGTTTCGCCTTCTTTCACCTCTTCACCCACATTCTTTAACCATTTTAGAACCGTTGCTTCTTCCATTGTAAGACCAAGTTTAGGAAGCTTAACGACGGTTACCATTCGTTAAAAGGAGCGAGGTAATCCAAGCACGTGAGTTCCAATGTAATGAAGTATCATTTCACGGGAAACAGGAGCCATCAATCCTAATCTGCTATCTCTCCATAATCTTTCAACAGTCATTTCTTCGCTAAATCCTAATCCTCCATGAACTTGTATTGCTATATCTGTTGCTTTATGTCCTGCTTTAGCAGCAAAGTATAAGGCTGAATTGGAAGCTTCGCCTATCTTTCTTAAATCCTTACTTTCATCGTAAATTTTTGCAGCTCTATATACCATAAGTCTTGCAGCATCCAATTCGATCTTTGCTTCAGCTAATGCAAACTGAATAGCTTGATTACTTCCTATTGGTCTATCGAAAGATATCCTTTCTTTTGCATATTTCACACTTCTTTCTAATGCTTGAAAACCTACTCCCACTTCCATAGCAGCTGTTATTATTCTTTCTAAGTCCAGCAAATCTAATAATATATAAAAGCCTTCCCCAACATTTCCTACTCTATATTCATCAGGAACAACAACATTATCTAAAAAGACTTCAAATGAACTTAAACATCTCATACTGAGCTTTTTTATCTTTTTAGTCCTAATCCCTTTGGCATTCGTTGGAACTAAAAATAGAGTAAGCCCCTGATGCCTTTTTTGCACTTTTTCTATGGGAGTTGTTCTTGTTACTGTTAGCATGTATTCAGCCATATGAAAACCAGTAATCCACATTTTACTTCCATTTATTATCCATTCATCTCCTTCCCTTACAGCAGTTGTCTTTATTGCAGGAGTATCAAGACCCGCGACAGGTTCTGTTAATCCTATTGAAACAATCATTCCTTTTACTAATTTAGGTAATAATTCATCTTTTTGTTTTTTTGTTCCATATTTAACTAAAGCTTCAGAACCAAAGCATGGTCCTAGATTATAAAGATTACCTGCCGAATATCCACATAATCTAGAAATCGTCTCGACTACTAGCACAGTTTGAGTAGCACCAAGTCCAGCACCGCCATATTCTACAGGTACATTTATTCCTGCCCATCCATGCCTTGCAAGTTCATTCCAAAATTCTATCGGGAATTCTTCTTTTTGATCTTTTTCTCTCCAATAAGCATCATCGAATTTCCTACATATTTCCTCAACAGCACTAATAATCAATTTCTCCTCTTCGTTCAATTCTAAAGTTATATCCATATTCTCTTTTTAAGCTTGAAAACTTAAATCTTATAATACTGAACGGATAGCTTTTTCTATAGTTTCTTTTGATGGTAAGACTTCTAATCCTAATTTGCCTGACGGTATTGGTAAATCTAATGAGCCCACTATTTTAAAGGCCTCTAAATCGTAAAAGCAATTCTCCATTATTTTTGCAAGTATTCCTGCTTGTGTGTTATAGCTAACAGGTGTTTCGTCCACTATTACTACTCTTCCAGTCTTTTTCACACTAGAGGCGATCGTTTCTATATCTAATGGATTTAAAGTTCTTGGATTTATAATTTCAACCTCGATTCCTTCTTTTGATAATTTTTCTGCGATTTCTAAACTATATTTAAGCATAAGTTGTGTTGCTATAACAGTTATATCTTCACCTTTCCTAACAATTTCAGCCTTTCCTAAAGGTAAGATATAATCTTCATCAGGCACTTCTCCTTTATCTCTATACAATGCTAAATGTTCACAAAAAATAACAGGCCTATCATCTCTTATAGCAGCCTTTAGAAGACCCTTGGCATCATAAGGAGTTGAGGCGCAAACTACAACGAGACCAGGTATACTACAAAATATTCCATGTACAAAATTAGAATGTTGAGGGCCGGCCCCAAAATGCCCAGCTCCTTCTAGAATTCTAATGGTAATGGGTAGTTTTATCTGCGCATTTGAAATTAATGGTAATTTAGCTGCTTGATTTATTAGTTGATCCATCGCTAAATAAGAAAAATTACTAAACATGATCTCTACAACAGGTCTTCCACCTGCTGCTGCGACACCAATGGCTAGCCCCACAAATCCTGCCTCATTTATTGGTGCATCTCGAACTCTGTCTCCAAATTTTTTCTTCAAATCCTTAGTCGCCAAAAATGGACCTCCAGGTTCCCCCACATCAACACCTATAATGAAAACTTTTTCGTCTCTTTCTAATTCTTCTTCTAACGCTTTGTTTATTGCCTGTCTATAGTTTAGAATCGTCATGTTTTATAGAAATATACTTTTCTTGCAATATTCAACAAATCTTCTAACGTTGGAGCTTGGCTTTGTTTGGCGAACTCGATTGCTTCATTTATTTGTAATTGTACATCTTTTTTTATTTTATTTATTTCTTCAATATCCAAATAACCTTCTTCGATAAGACGATTTATAAATAAATCTATTGGGTCTTTTGTTTTCCATCTTTCAATCTCTTCTTTACTTCTATAATATTGCGGATCGCCTTCGTAATGTCCTACAAATCTATAAGTATTTGCAACTATGAGATATGGCCCTTTATCTTGTCTAGCATGTTTTACTGCTTCTTTAACAGCCTCTCTGACCTCAATTACATCCATACCATCAATTGTTTTGCTCGGAATGCCAAAGGGTACTGCGCGTAAAGATAAATCTGTAACAGGATGATGCACGCTTATAGGTGTCATTTCAGCATATTGATTATTTTCACAAATGAATATTACAGGTAATTTCCATAATGCAGCCATGTTCATTGCTTCATGGAAAATTCCTGTAGCTAAAGCTCCATCACCCAAAAAATTTAGACATACCCTATTTTTCTTATCGAAATATTTCAAATAGTACGCTATGCCTACTGCTATTGGAGCGCCTCCGCCAACAATCGCACTACTTCCGAAGTTATATACTGTCATATCGTGCAAATGAAGCGATCCTCCGAATCCTCCATTTATTCCTGTCTTTTTACATAAAATTTCTGCTAAGACTCTCTTAGGATCAGATCCTTTAGCTAACGTATGAATATGTCCTCTATATGTAATAACTATATAGTCATCTTGATTTATTGCGGAAATTGCACCTACAGCTACCGCTTCGTGACCTATACCTAAATGAGTCCAGCCAAAAATTGCTCCTTCTTTAAATAATTTAGCTACAGCATTTTCGAATTCTCTACATAAAATCATTTTAGCTAGCAAAGTTCTTGCTTCATCTTTTGTCAGAAATTCTTTAATTTTAGTCATATTATGAAAATTTAGGTTTCCTTTTTTCTATAAACGCTCTCATTCCTTCTTCTTTATCAGGTGTACCGAAGAGAAAATTAACAATGGCTTTTTCAAGTAATAAAGCGGTCTTTAAATCCGCTTCTCTTGCTGTATTAATTTGATTTTTAGCCATCCATAAAGCTAACTTAGGTTTTTCTATTAATTCGCTAGCCAATTTTCTCGCCTCATCCATCAACTTTTCATGAGGAACGACTTTATTAACCAAACCAATTCTTTCAGCTTCATGTGCATCGATTATCCTTCCAGTCATTATGAGTTCTTTGGCTTTTAAGAATCCAATTTGTCTGATTAGCCTTTGTATTCCTCCCATACCAGGCAATATGCCAAGATTAATTTCTGGTTGTCCAAACTTAGCTTTCTCTGATGCAATTACAAAATCACAACATAGACATAGTTCATTTCCTCCTCCTAGAGCATAGCCATTCACTGCTGCTATAACTGGCTTCTTGTTATATTCAATACTATTTTCTAATTTTTCCAACGCTTCTTGGAACTGTCTCATTTCAATTATTGAGTATTTGTAAAAATCTTTGATATTTCCTCCTGAACAAAAAACATTATCTAAAGAACTTGTCAATATTATACACCCTATTTCTTTATTTTCGCTGGCTTCGTTTAATAATGAAGATAATTCTTGTACAACTTCCAATGATAAAGCATTTCTTGTTTTCTCATCTTGAAGAGAGATTATTAATATTTTATCCTCTCTTGTTGTTTTTATTTTAGGATGTTCCATACTATAAATAAGAAAGTTTGCTTTAAATTCTCTAGTTGTCTCGTTATTAGAATGAAGATTACAAGATTTAAAAAGTCTCGCGATCTATAGTTCAAGAATAACCTCTTAAATAAGCTTCGATTGACATGGAGTTAATTTTTTAAGATAATCATGACCCCTAACTTAATCAAGGACACTCAAGCTTTATTCGATAATAAAATGAGAAAGCATAGCAATTCACAAATTAACCATGAAAATAATAGGAGATAACTGCTCATCGTCAGAGAAAGCCAGATTTAAAAAGCAAATAAAAATAAGCAAAATTTTTCAAACTTTATATAATTCTATTTTATAATATAACTTTAAATATTAATATTGAAAATACTTTAAATTTTTAAACAATCATTTAGATATTAAATGAGCAATCAGCACGTGTGCATTAAGTGATAATTAGTAAAAAATAAATATACTATTGCAATATAAATATTATGAGTCTGCAAAAAGAAGAATTAGACGAGAGAAGAAAAGCGCTGAAAGAGCGATTTATTAAGGAAAGAGGATATTGGTCAGATGAATTATGGGGAGAGATACTAAAACTTGATCCAGATTTCTTTGAAGCATATTTAAATTTCTCTGCTGTTCCATGGAGAAAAGGTGTTTTGCCTCCAAAAATAAAAGAATTAATATATATTGCAATAGATGCATCAACTACGCATCTTTATGCACCTGGACTAAGACAACATATAAGAAATGCATTAAAGTATGGTGCAACTGTGGAAGAAATAATGGAAGTATTCGAATTGGTAAGCGTTTTAGGTATTCATACCTGCACAATGGGCGTTCCTATATTGATGGAAGAAGTAAAAAAAATGAAAGAAAGTTCAGCAAAGACAGATTAAATAAATTTTTACATATTTCATAACTTAATAAGTTAATATTATTTTTTATTTTAATTTTGATGTATTATAACTTTTAATAATTGAAATTATGACATTATAAGTAGAAAAATAGAAAGAATGATTTATTCTAATATGAAAATTGTACTCTTCAAGATAATGAACATTCTTCGCCTAATAATTAATATACTTTAACTATAGGATATTATAATCATATTAATAATAAGATATTTTAAACAGATCAAAAAAATAATTAATTTTAAAAAAGATTACTTTTTAATTATTCTAGGAATTGTTCTAGAATAGTCCCATCCTTTGGTTTCAGGTAGCCATAACCAACCAACTAAGCTTGCTATCGCTGAAGCTACCACAATATAAGAAACAGACCATAGTACACTTTTTGTCCATAGCAAAATAGCGGTACTTATAAATGGGATAAATCCACCTATCACTCCTACCCCTATTTGGTAAGCGATATTAAATGCTGATACTCTCACGTTAGCAGGTACAAGTTCGGCGAAAGTTACACTAACACTAGAATATGTCACTAATGAAAGTGCGAGAGGTATCAAAGTAACAATTGTTAAAACAAATACATCTTTTGTTATCGTAAAGAATGAATATAACGGTAATAACAAGATTGCATATACTAAGTAACCCCATCTGATAAATGGTCTCCTACCATACTTATCTATAAAGTAACCTGTTATGGGCATAATTACAATACATATTGCGTACATAATCATGAAAGATATCGTAGTGATCGTTAAAGGAATTTTTGCGACACTTAACCAGAATGTTGTATAAGCAGTTATACTCGCTGTATAGTAAACATATGCTTGGCCTGCCATAACTATTAGAATCAGCAACATTTCTTTCCAGACTCTCCTGAAAGCAACTACAATAGGAGAATCCAACACATCACCTTTTTCACTATATTTTTTAAAAATAGGCGTTTCGGCTACATATAATCTCATAAATAAACCTAACACTACTAAGGCTGCGCCTAAGTAAAAAGGATATCTCCATCCATAACTAGCTACAGCTTCGGGACTAAGTAAAATTGAATTTATATATAAAGTAAGAACTGCCAGTAAAGGTCCAATCGCCCATGCAGTTTGAAGTATACTATTATAGAAAGCTCTACGTTCTGTAGGCACATGCTCTTGTAAAAACACAGTAGCAGAACCAAATTCTCCGCCCAGAGAAATGCCTTGTAACATTCTAAGTAACACTAACAAGATTGTCGCTAATATCCCGATTTGGGAATATGTAGGTAATAAACCTATTCCAAGCGATGCAACACCCATTATTGATAAGGTGATAATAAAAGCGATTTTTCTTCCTATTTTATCAGCTACATGAGCAAAAATAAAAGCTCCTACAGGTCTCATTGCAAATCCCACTCCGAAAACTAATAATGCTTGTAAAGTTGCAACCAAAGGATCTACCGTTGGAGGAAATAATAACTTCCCTATTATGGTTGCAACATATCCATAAACTAAGAAATCGTATATTTCAATGATCATTCCTATGCTTGAAGCCCCTATTACCAGACCTAATCTTTCTCCAGATTTACTTTCACCCATATTTAAACATTTTCGTATGACAATATAAATCTTCTTTATTATCATCTTTTTAAAAATTTATTTTATTAGCATCATCATAAAAAAAATTGAAATAAATTATATATTAAGAAAAACTATAATATGTAAGATTAATAGTTTCAGGTATTAGCTTTATAATATATGGAATATCGATGAAATAATTAAAAAAAGTAATATGGTTTGCTAATAATTTTGTGAGAAATATCTACGATACATGAAAAAAATGATAACTTAGTTAACAATGCTTAATACTACGCACTACTTACCATTAGTTATGTAATGGTATAATTCATTGCTTTTGTTTAAACTTAAGATTACATTCACGATTTTTCCAGCTTCTTTCTCAAAAAGCATTTCGTAATATTTGTAAGAGTTGATCTATATTAGTAATAGGCTTAGGATTTCCTAAAATTATAAAATCCTCTAATGCATATTTTGCAATTAATTCCAAATCGCTTTCTTTAACACTCACCTCACGCAACCTTTGAGGTAAGCCTAATTCTTTTATTAGATTTTGAATAGCTTTTTTTACAGTATAAGTTGTGATGCCCATAGCATTTGCTATCAAGGACAATCTGGCCATAATTACAGATAGGTTGAATTCTATAACATGCGGAAGCACGATAGTACTAGCTATCCCATGTGGAATATTAAATAATGCTCCAATTTGATGACGAAGAGCAGCAACAGCCCCTACCAAAACGTTAGTAAAGCCGGAAAACGTCATCCGCATAGCAAACTGGAGCTTCTCACGTACGTTTAAATTAAGAGGTTCCTTTACAGAACGAGGAAGATCATGATAAAAAATTTTAATTGCCTCTAGACATAATGTAGCAGTAAAGGGTTGGTGATTGGGAGAACATACCATTTCTATGGCATCGCTAAATGTTTTCATTCCTGTTGATGCCCATAGAATTGGTGGTGTAGCTGTTGTCATTTCAGGATCAAGAAATATAACTTTGGGAGTAACCCCATTGTCGATGTAAAGATCCTTACTCCTCCTTGCTTCATCGGTTATTCCTATGATATTTGTAAATTCAGCACCAGATAGAGTAGTAGAGATAGTAACAATGGGAATCTTTTGTTTTTTTAGTGTAGGAACTTCTAGTTTGTTTGGAGGAACGAATCTTACCCTTAAGCGATCCAATTCTTCTCCTTCAGCAATAACCAATGCTATCCCTTTGGCGGTATCGATACAGCTTCCTCCTCCGAATGCTACTAATGAATCAGCTTTTAGTTGTCTACACATTCTTGCCCCTTCTAATACACATCTTCTTGGAACATGTTGGATCGTGCCTTCGTAAGACCCAACATACAAATCTCCTAATATATTTTTAATTCGATCATATAATGCTGTTTTAATAAGTGAATGGGTCGTTATAACAACTACTCTTGTAGCACCTAATTCTTCAAGCTCCGCTTTTAGTCTAGTTACAGTTCCTGGTCCGAAAATAACTTTTTTGAAAGGTAAGAAATTAAACTCTCCGATATAATTTTCTTTCATTCTTTCTCCATGCATATTTAATTTTCATATTTTTTTAAAGCTTTGATGTAAAATAATGAAAAACTCATCTTGGGTGAAGTATATATGATTATTAACTTAGATAGTTTAGGCTGTTTTATTAATTAATATATCTTTATATTTTTCTCTTAAAACTTTTTTATCAATTTTACCTACACTTGTTTTAGGAATTTCTTCTACAATTATTATTCGATCAGGCAATTGCCATTTTGCAAATTTACCAGTAGACTTAAGGAAATCAATTATTTCTTGTTCAGTTATCTTTCCTTTATATTCAGATTTTGGCACGACTAAGACTACTGGTCTTTCTTGCCAAACAGGATGCGGCACACCTACTGCAGCAGCCTCGCTTATTTTATAGTATTCCATAACTGTATTTTCCAAATCTATTGAAGAAATCCATTCGCCACCGCTTTTAATTAAATCTTTAAATCTATCCACTACTTTTATATATCCTTCTTCATCGATAAATACAGCATCACCTGTTCTAAGCCATCCATTTTTCACTGTTTCTTGCGTTTTCTTAGGATCTTTATAATACTCTTTTGTAACATAAGGTCCACGAATAACTAATTCCCCAACAGATTTTGAATCCCAAGGAAGCTCCTTAAATTCTTCGTTTACAACTTTAACTTCAAACATAGGACTAATTGGTATACCTTGTTTTAATTTTATTTTCCATTTTTCTTCCTCAGATAGGTTCAAGTATTCCTTGAACAATGACAATGTTGCAACCCCATTTTGTTCAGTCATACCCCAGGCATGAGCAATTTCTACCCCGTATTTCTCTTTAAATTCTTTCAGTAAACTAATTGGAGGTTCACTTCCTCCCGTTATTCCTCTCAGAAAACTCAAGTCCGGTTTTTTATCAAATGTATTTAAGTATCTCAAAAGCATAAGCCATACAGTAGGTACGCCGTAAGTCAGTGTAACTCTATGCTCCAATATAAGTTTTAATAGATGTTCTGGTTTAGGATTGGGACCTGGGAAAATCAATTTTGCTCCAACTAAAGGACCTGAAAATGGAAACATCCAACTATGAACATGAAACATAGGACCTGTAAGCAATATTACATCTTTAGATGTGATATGAGTAGCTAAAGCCCAATCAAATGCATGAAGAAACAATGCTCTATGAGAAGTAAGAACGCCTTTAGGCAATCCAGTAGTTCCTGTAGTATAACACATAACAGCTGCAGACTTTTCATCAACAACAGGTAATTCAATAGGAGAAGCTGAAGCTACTAAATCTTCATAGTAATAGACAGGATGGAGTTTAGTTGATACTTTTTCATCACTCATTATAACATAAGCTTTTACCTTGATTTCAGAAGCAATTTGCTCAGCTAAAGGAATTAAAGTTTCGTCAACGAATAAAACCTTGTCTTCTGCATGATTTATTATATATACAAGTTCAGGAAGAGAAAGTCTAATATTTAATTGATGTAAAATAGCTCCTATTCCAGGTACAGCGTAATATAACTCAAAATATCTATAAGTATTCCAACTCAATACGGCAACTCTATCACCAGGTAAAATATCTAAATTATGAATAAGCGAATTTGCGATCTTACGTATTCTTTCATAACACTCTTCATAGGTATATTCAAATAATGTTTCATTAGCTTTTCTAGATATGATTTTTTGTTTTTTATGTATTTTAGCGGCATAAGAAATTATAGAATGCAGATTTAATTGGTAATCATCCATCATAGTAGAAGGTATGCCAATTATAGGTTCAGCAATAGTAATTTCTTTTGACATGGTTCACCTATTTCATATTATAAAAACTTTTTATATTAGTTTTTCGAAACATACAAATCTTGATAATGAAATTACAAATTAGTAATATCGAGTTTAAATTATTTTTAGACATAATTCTAGCTAGATAATATTCCGTCGACCAATTTGATCGCTTCACTAAAATCATAGTTTCTTTCAAGCTCTAATTTACTAGCTTCGATAGATCCTTCTGCATGAGCCATTAGAGTAAGCATATAACCTACTAGATTGCTTGCCGCCAATTCCTTAACGAATTTTATAATTTTAATTCTTTCTTCCCCATCTATAGCACCTTTTAAGTATTTTTTGAAAATTTCTTTATTATCACTCTGTAAATCTTCTTCAGAAGGAAGAGTAGCTATTATTCCTCCTCCTATGTCTATTAGCGCTTTAACAGCTTCTGGAAACTTTGAGTTTGAATATAGCTTTGCAATATTCGTAAAGATAGGATTTGGTATAGCTATTTCTTCATCTAAAATTGGTTTTAAAGCAGCCGATAATGCTCCCATTCTCATTATTTCTTTGCACATTATGATCTCAAGTATGTCCTCTCTTACATGTTTCTCTTTTAGTATCCCATTAGCTTCAGCCATTTTTATAGCAGCACCAAGATAAAGATTCAGAGTTGCAGCCCTGTAAGATATGGCGGTAAATCTATGAAAAGTAGCGAATAATACTGCAAGCTGTCCTGCGAAATCAAATTCTCTGAAAAGAAATACCCTCTCCCATGGCACAAAGACTTCATCAAAAACAGTTAATGTTTCAACTTCATAATCTTTTCTTGACAAAATCGCTGAAGAATTACCTTCTAACTCATCAACAGGCCTGGTATAAAGCTTTACTCCTTCTGCATTTACAGGTATCGCGAAAGAAATAGCATAATCTCTATCTGCTTCTCTCATGGCTCTTGTAGGTAAAACAATTATTTCATTGGCTGCTATTGACTGCGTCGTGTGTGCTTTAGCTCCTCTCACAATTATGCCATCGCTTTTTACATCAACAACTCTTAGATAAAGATCTGGATCTACTTGCTCTGAAGGCCTCTTAGATCTATCACCTTTAACATCTGTTTGGGCAAGCGCAATGGTTAAATCTTCTTTAACAACTTTTTGATAATATTTTTCAACTCTTTTATAATAATCTGTACCATATTTCCTATCAAGCTTCTTCGTGGTTATCATTAAAGCAGACAGCGCATCGCTACCTATTGCTTGCGAAATATTAAAAATACCATTGCAATACATTGTAGAATCGTAAATTAATTCATGCCTTTCCAATAAATCATATGTATTTCTTGGTATTTTGAAAAATTTACTAATTCTCCCGTATTTATTATCTTCATATAATCTATCTGCATAATCAAAAATCTTAGTTGCATGGTGTACAGCTATTTTTAACACTGGATGTTCGACCACGTTTTCAACTAATTTTCCTCTGTAATACACTTTTCTGCCGTCTACCAATGAATTAAGAAACTCTTCTTTGGACTTCATATCATAAATTTAAATTAAAATATTTAAATTTAATGTTAGGAGGAGATTTATAGAGAGAATTGGAAAAGTAGATATGATAATAAATAATAAATAGTATATGAAACAAATTCCTTCATTCAAATACTTAATTTTCAAACCAGAAAGAGATGGAAGAGTTGCATGGATAATTTTAAATAGACCAGAAAAGTTAAATGCATTAAATAGTTTAGCATGGAGAGAACTTAGGGAGGCGTTAAATTTAGCTAATCTTGATGAAAATGTCCAAGTCATTGTACTTACTGGAAGCGGTCGTGCATTTTGTGCCGGCGATGATATATCTGAGTTAGCCTCTTTACAAGATATTAATACTGCATGGAATCTATTTGTTAACGAGATACGCTTAACTTTTGAACAATTATCCAATATGAGCAAGCCATTAATCGCTGCAGTTAATGGTTATGCTTATGGTGGAGGTTGTGAGTTACTACTTTATTGTGACATTGTTATAGCTTCTGAAGAAGCAAAATTCGCACAACCAGAAATAAGGCTTGGAGCTTGGCCTCCAATCGCTGCATCCTTGGGACCATTTATATATGGATTAAGAAAAGCTGCTTATGCATTATTAACTGGTGAAGCCATCGATGCTAAAGAAGCAGAGAGAATAGGTCTTATTACAAAGGCTGTACCATCACAAAAATTATATGATGAAGTTAACCAGATATTAGATAAAATTTTATCAATGCCTCAAATAGCTATTCGCGTTATAAAACTCTCTTTAATGCAACATTTAAAGAGGTTTGATCCTGGAGTTCTCTGTAAGGATTTAGTACTACTTTCTCAAACTGAAGACTTTAAGGAAGGAGTCAGAGCTTTCCTCGAAAAAAGAACACCAAGATTTAAAGGAAAATAAAATATTATTCTTTTTTAAACTTTTTTAATTTAGGCTAGGTATAAATTTGCACAAATAAAAATCTTTACTTTATTTTCTTCAACTGCTTTTAATAATTTAGAAACCCTGTAGATTTGTATATATATTTCTTAATTCTCTTCTCTTTATCTTTCCAGATTCTGTATGGGGCAACTCCTCAATAAAGAATATTTTTCGAGGATAGAGATGTTTGCCAAGCCTGTTTCTTACGAATTCTCGAATATCTTTGGCTAGTTCTTCAGATGGCTCATAACCTGGAGCCAATTTTACAAATGCAGCAATCGCTTGCCCTCTTAGCTCATCTGGAATTCCTATTACCGCAGCCTCCACAATAGCTTTATGTTGTATTAGAATGCTTTCAATTTCAAAAGGCCCTATTCTAATACCTGCAGACTTTATTACATCATCAGCTCTTCCGATAAACCAAAAATACCCATCTTCGTCAATTTTTGCTAAATCTCCAGTTCTTATCCAACCATTATATATTATAGACTTTGTTGCATCTTCTCTTTTCCAATATCCTTTGAAATAAGTCATTTCATTAATTTTTACAATAATCTCTCCACTAGCATTTCTATATTTTATTTCATTATTTTCTGTTAGCACAGCTATTTCGAAGCCTGGAATTGGTCTTCCTATCGAACCAACTTTCCATTCCATATCTAAAGCATGAAATGTGCATAAATTCATGCCCGTTTCTGTTACACCATAATGGTCGTAAAGTCTTACATTAAACGTATCCTTGAACCAATTTATGACTGCAGGATTAAGCGGTTCACCTGCACTGCATGCACGCCTTAATACTAAGTTGTATGCTAAAATTTGATCTTTTAAAGCCATTAAACCTCGGTATGCTGTGGGAGTAGATGCAATGTTCGTTATTCTGAATTTTTCCATAAGCTCCAGCCATTTCTTCGGATCATACCTTCCTTGATATACAAGAATTGTTTTACCAAGACTTAATGGCACAAAGCCAGTTGTTACCAAACCGTACATCCATCCAGGATCAGCAGTGCAGAAGAAGACATCGTCATCTTCTAACTTAACAGCATATATTACATAAGGCTGAATAGCTGCAAAAACCTTATTTGATAACATTGCTCCCTTCGGTTTGCCTGTTGTACCACTTGTATATTGTATAATGCAGACATCATCAAGTTGCATCTTTAAAGGTTCAAATTTATCAGATTCTCTTCTTAAAACATCTTCTAAAATAACATCGTTTCTTTTAATTTTTTCTCCTTCAACATCTGATTTTACTATGACATACTTTAGTGTCGGGATCTTATCCTGTATCTCACTAATAATATCTCTGTATTCTGAACTAACTACGATTGCCTTAACTTCAGCATCAGCAGCTCTATCTAAAACTGCTTGAGGACCGAAAGCCGTAAAAAGCGGAACATATATAGCGCCGACTTTCCAAATACCAACAATAACGCTATATAGCTCCGGACACTTTGACATCATTGCTGCAACCCTATCACCTTTTCCAACACCAATAGATGTTAAGTAGTTTGCAAATTTGTTTGAATATCTCTTTAAATCATTATATGTTAGCTTGTTTTCTTTGAGTTCTGAATCAATGAATCTAATAGCTACCTTATCTAAATCAGCATACCTATCACAGCATTCATGACCTGCATTGAACCCATCTGGATACCAATCAAATCCAGCTAATATTTTCTCCCAACTAAATTCGTTATATACCTGCTCATAACTCATTTTATTCATGGTATTCATTTTTAACACCCTGGTTATATATAAAAAAATTTTTTATTTTCGACCAATTTGCCCCTGTAATATACTTTTTCTACCGTCTAGTAATGAGTTAAGAAATTCTTCCCGAGTTTTCATAGGAAGAAAATAATAACTAAATTAATATTTTTGATTTAAACTTTATATTTAGGTGAGATTGTGGAAAAAGATTGGACAATAGATAAATGGTTTTGTCCTCCCGAGAAATTATTTAGTATAAAAGATAAGGTTGCAATAGTCACCGGTGCCGCTTCAGGAATAGGAAGAGCAATAGCTTTAGGATTCGGTGCATTAGGAGCAAAGGTAGCCTTAGTTGATATAAATGTTAAAGGAGCAGAAGAGACTGCAAACGAAATGCCAGGAGAGAAAATCGTAATTGAATGCGATGTCACAAATATAGAAAGTGTACAAAATATGGTTAAAAAAGTTATGGATACATTTGGAAGAATAGATGTAGCTGTAAATGTGCCAGGTATCAACATCAGAAAAGAAGCTCTAGAATTATCTTATGATGAATGGCATAAAATACTTCGTTTAAATTTAGACGGAATGTTTTATCTTTGTAAAGAAGAAGGAAAAGTAATGCTTCCTATATTTAAGAAAGAATATCCTAAAAAGCAGGGCTCAATTATTAATATGGCAAGTATTATGGCAGAAATTGTTACTCCGAGAATGGTAGCATATGCTGCTTCTAAAGGTGCATTAAAACAAATGACAAGGGTGCTTGCTGCTGAATGGGCACCTTATATAAGAGTGAATGCAATCGGTCCTTGTTATATAACTACACCTTTAGTAAAGCAGGTTATGCAGAATAAAGTATGGTATGAAACTATAAGAAATAGAAATGTTCTCAGAAGATTTGGTAGACCTGAAGAGATCGTTGGCACTGCAGTATTTTTGGCCTCAGAGGCCAGTTCCTTATATACCGGACATACTTTATTCCCAGATGGGGGATGGATTTGGTTTGGAGGATGGACAGGACTGGAGCGATTTGAAGATTGATAACAAGACAAAGACTTCATCATAAATAAGAAGAGTATCTTAAATTTCCTTTCATATTTACACTTAATTTTATACAGATATTACTTCTCAAAAATGTCTTATTTGAGTTTTCTTAGAAAAAGAAATTTATGATACCTCAAATCTACATCTAATAAGTACGAACTCTTTTAATACAAGACTTTCTTTATTATCTTGATGTATAAATAAACTTATAAATACTCTAGATATAAATGGTTATGGTTAGTAAAAATAGAGCGATATCGACAAGAACTATTGTTATTAGTGTTGTAATAGTGATAATTGTAATCGCAGGATTTCTAATATATTATTTTCAATTTGCACAACCAGGCCCGCAGTTACCTTCTCAATTCAAATTAGGCGTGGTGCTAGATTATACAGGAACTCTTGCAGCATGTGCAAAAGCAGAGGAGATAGGCATTAAACTCGCAGTAGATGAGATAAATGCTAAAGGAGGAATTTTTGGGCGCATTCCAATCGTTCTGATTACACGAGATGGTGAATCAAATCCTGCTACTCAATTACAAAGATATAGGGAACTTGTGGAAGTTGAAAAGGTAGATATGGTTATAGGAACATGTCATGCAGGTGGGTCATATAATATTATGAAGGAAAGCATAAATCTAGGAGTACCCTTCTGGCCTTCACCTGTAATGGCATGGGAAGCCTATAAAAAAGGTGAAAGAGCTCTTTGGACTTTTGGTACGTTTGTTCCAACGTGGAGTTTAGGCTATGGTATGTGCGCACTTGCAGTCAAAAATATTGAAGGAGTTAAAAATGTTTATTTACTTGTAGCAAGTTATGCCTTTGGTTGGGGAATTAGAGATGGCTGTAAGGCAGTTTTAGAAAAATACGGAATAAATGTCGTCGGATATGATGAATATGCACTTGGTACTCCTGACTTCACTCCATTTATCAATAAAATAATAGCTGCAAAACCAGATTTAGTTGTAACAACAGTTGTTGGAGGCGACCAAGTAGTATTCTTGAAACAAGCACGTGAATTAGGTTTAACTACTATGTCCAAAATCTTAATATATACTTCACATTTATGGATGAAAGGTGTGCCCCCAGAAGCACTAAAAGGTATATATGCAGTTTTACTTTCATACCACGATCTACCTGCTGGTCTCGTAGATAATGAGACTCTTAAACTAATGCGTGAATTTACCGACAAAGTTATACGATACAGTGGTGAACCGCCTGACCCATATACAGTTGTAAATTACAGCATTGTATATGCTATAGTTAAAGTATTCGAAAAATTAGGTAAGATTAAAAATATTACCCCAGAAGAATTTTACAGAGCTACATTAGAATTAGGGCCAATAATGACGCCGAAAGGAGAATTAAAATATACAGAGACAGGCCAACCATTATGGAAATATGGACTCTTTTTAGGTATAGGTAAAGGACCTGAGGAAAGAACTTATATCTACGATTACCTACGTATTATAGCAGTCATCGGAGGCGAAGAGATATTAACACCTGCAACGTTGCTAGGCTATTAAGTTAATAAGTTTTTTTTGTTTAAATTTTTTAAATGCTGGAGACCATTAATTTAACTAAACATTTTGGAGGAATAAAGGCTGTTGATGAGGTATCCTTTAAGATACCGAACGGTAATGAGAGGATAATAGGATTGATGGGACCAAATGGGGCTGGTAAAACTACTCTAATAAACCTTTTAACAGGTTATTTAAAACCAGATAAAGGTAAAATTTATCTTGAAGATCGAAATATAGAGAATACTTCTCCTGAAGAAAGAGTAACTAAAGGATTGGTGCGCACGTTTCAACTTGTTTCGGTATTTGAGGGTCTTACGGTTATGGAAAATTTGGCACTAACTGCATATAGTTCTAAACAGAAAAATAAAAGATGGAATTATGATTTTTTCCTAAATTATCCTTTAAATAATGAAGCCGTTTTAACTGAAGTTAATGATATACTCGATTTGTTTGATCTTCGCCCTGTTAGGAATAAGTTTGTTTCAGAACTTTCTTATGGGTATAAAAGAATTTTAGAAATAGCTATGGCTTATACTCTTAAACCTAAGCTTTTATTCCTAGATGAACCTTTTGCTGGTTTAAGCGATATCGAAATAGAGAAAATATTAATGATACTTAATGACCTTATTAAAGAAAGAAAAATTCAATATTTATATATAGTAGACCACAAAATTTCTTGGCTAAAAAACTTCGTTCAACGTCTTCAGGTAATGTTTGAAGGTAAGATAATTGCTGACGACAAACCTGAGAACATTATTAAAGATAAAAAAATAGTTGAAATTTATTGGGGGAGCGAGCTTAGATGATTAATTTAAAACCAAATTTTGAAATAAATAGGGATAATAGTATCATTTCTCTCGACAATGTGAACGCTGGCTATGGATCTCTTCAAGTACTCTTCAATATTTCTTTTGGTATACCTGATAGATCGTTTGTAGCAATTGTTGGTAGAAACGGTGCTGGGAAAACGACATTGTTAAAAACTATATCTGGATTTATCAAGCCTTATAGTGGAAAGATAATATACAAAGGTGATGACATCACAAATTTACCTCCATATAAAAGAGCACAAATGGGCTTGGTTTATCTTAGACAAGATAAAAGAATTTTTGATAATTTAACTACGAAGGAATGCTTAGAAATTACTGCGTATGCATTTAATAAAAGTAAAAATGATATAGAGAAGGTCTTAGAGCATTTTCCAAGATTAAAGGAAAGGATCGATAGTAAAAGCAAGTTTTTAAGTGGCGGAGAACGTCAAATGTTGTTGCTTGCACAAGGACTACTTTCAGGAGCAGAAATTTTAATGATAGATGAACCATCTGAAGGTTTGGCTGCAGGAATTATCCGTGAATTATCAAAAGTTTTTATCGAGTTAAAAAAAGAAGCTCAAAAAACTATTATTGTTGTAGAACAGAACGTTCAATTGGTTAGAATGTTAGCAGACATTGTTATAGTACTTGCTGAAGGTAAAATAATAGATATTATTGAAGATAGGAGCAGTATTGAGAATCTAGATCTGGGCAAATATAAAATATGAAAACAATGAAAGCAGTATTACTATATGAAAATTCTAATGAACTTATTTTAAGAGAAGTTAATATACCGGAACTTAATGATGGTGAGGCACTTATTAAGGTTAAATCCTGTGGTATATGCCATAGTGATTTAAACATAATTGATGGAATAATTAAACCCCCAAAATATCCTCACATTTTAGGACATGAAATAGCAGGAATAATTGAAGATTATAAGCATATAAACAGAGAGGAAAAGTGTTTGTTGAAAATATACTTCAAGAAACCGAAGGAAGGGTTTTAGTTTATTTCTATATAACTTGTGTTCATTGTAGCTACTGTTTAAGAGGAGAAGATAACCTATGCTTATACTTTAAAAGAATAGGTTATGAGGAATGGGGAGGATATGCTGAATATATCAAAGTACCAATCAAGAATCTCATACCCCTACCTAAGCAACTGGATTTTAATGCTTCAATATTGGTTGATGCAGGTGCTACTACATATAGAGCACTTAGGAAGATATATCCATTACCAGGCTCTATCATAGCTATTATTGGTGTTGGTGGTTTAGGTGGCATGGCTATACAAATAGCTAAAGCATTTGGAGCACAAGTTCTTGCTATAGACATACTTGATGAAAAACTAAAATATGCTAAAAAGCTTGGTGCAGACCACATATTAAACTTTAAGGAGATGAATCATAAAGATATAAGTAATATTAGGAATTTTTTAAAGAAAAATTTAGATAAAAATTATGTAGATGCTGTTTTAGATACTGTTGGAAGTAATGATACTATAACTCTAGGATTACATATGGTTGGAAGAGGTGGAAGAATAATACTTCTAGATTATGGTAAAGAAAAAAGCTTGAACATATCACCAACTAAGATCATATATGATGAAATAGTCCTCGAAGGTTCTCGAGCTGCGTCAAAATGGGAGATATATGAAATGCTTCAATTAGCAAAGAAAAACTTGATTGTACCAAATGTTACAAATGAATATAAACTAGAAAATGTGAATATAGCAATCAACGATCTAAGAGCAGGAAAAATTCTTGGTAGAGGTATTATAAAATTTGATTAGTTAGTTATGCAATAATATCTAAGAAGTCTTAAATTTACTAAATTTTAATGTTCATCATTCTAATAAATTTCTTTATAACTTATCATCATCGTTCAAGATATGACATGAAGAAAAAATTTATAAGTAAATTATAGAACAATAATATGTGGATTACTTTTTTGGGAATTTCAAAGGTGTGGAATTAAAGCCATTTCAGACACTTGAAGGATGTTTAGATTCATACATCCAATGGCTAGTCACCAAAGAAGATGGTAATGAGAAATATGCTGTAAGACATTTCGTTATCAAGCCTAAAGGTGTGATAACCTATCATAAACATAAGTATACTGAGACTTTAGTGATAATAAAGGGGAAAGGTAAAGTTTGCGTGAATAATCATATTAGGGAAGTGCAAAGTGGTGATTTCGTCTTCATAAATTCTAATATTCCACATGCACTCAAAAATGAATATGACGAAGATTTCGAATTTATCTGTATAATATCCTATGAGGACGATATGAATATTCAACCTCTTGGAGGTTTTTGTGGTGAATAATCTTTATAATTTTTTAAAAAAGAGACCTTTCTAGCAAATGATATAATGTATATTCTTGTATTACACAGAAAAAGCTTTGGATTAAGGCTTTAAAAGAAGGGATGATTCATAAGGCAACTTGAATGTATTTAAAATAAACTTATACTATAAAATAACACGCTAAAGAAAATCGTTATAGCATAGTACGTTGAAAAAAGTTCTAAAACTTAAGATGTGTATAGAAAAATTAAAAGATTCTTAAAGTTGTGTGTAGATAAAAACACTTTTAACAGAAAAGAAGGCCTTAAACACATAAAAGACTAAAGTCTAAGCAAATATATAATTTCGATTATATTATGGTAGATATATGAAGTTCCTATGGTCTACAGATAAATGGTTTGTTAGCCCCTATAACTTTGTAGAAGATGTTATAAAGGATTTTAAGCTACCGGAGAAAATTATTATTCATGATACTACATTAAGAGACGGTGAGCAACAAGCCGGTGTGGTATTTAAAAAGAATGAAAAGATGGAAATTGCTATGGCGTTAGATGAAGCTGGTCTTCATAGGATAGAAGTTGGTATGCCTGCTGTATCTAGAGAAGATTTTGAGGCTATAAAAGAAATTGCCAAACAACGTCTTAAAGCAATAGTTATGGCATTTGTGAGGTGTTTAAGAAGCGATGTTGATTTAGCTCTTAAATGTGATGTTCCAGGTGTAGTTATGGAACTTCCCTCTAGTAGACACTTAATACATTATGCCTATAAATGGGATGAAGAAAAAGCTATAAATAGTGCAGTTGAAGCTGTAGAATATGCAAAGAGCCATGGTCTTTTCGTAACATTTTTCACGATTGATGCTACAAGAGCAGAGCTAGACTTCTTTAGAAAAGTTGTAGAAGCTGTACATGATCGTATGGATACACTTACTTTTGCTGATACTTTTGGTGTATGTTCGCCTTGGGCTATAAGCTACTTTATGAATAAAATTAAGGAAATCGTGAAAAAACCCATTGAAATACATTCTCACAATGATTTTGGTTTAGCTGTAGCTAATGCACTTACGGCGGTTGTATCCGGTGCGAGCGGTGTACATACAACTGTAAATGGTATTGGTGAAAGAGCAGGGAATGCATCTTTAGAAGAGGTTGTTTTAGCATTAGAATTATTGTTAGGAGTTAAAACAGGCATCAAACTAGATAAATTATATGAGTTATCAAAACTTGTTGAAAAGTATTCAAAAGTACAGCTACCCCCACATAAACCTGTTGTTGGTGAAACGCCATTTATGATAGAGTCAGGTATTATTGCAGAATGGTGGCTTAATGTCAGGGATATTAAACCTACAGAAGTGATACCATTTATACCCGAGTTAATTGGAAGAAATAGACCAATTGAATTGATTTTAGGTAAAAAGAGCGGTAAAACGACAATAAGATATAAGTTGAAGAAATTGGGTATTAATAATGTATCTGATGAATTAGTTATGAAGATATTAAATGAAGTTAAAGAAAAAGCTGTTGAAAAAAAGGCATCGTTAACTGAAGAAGAGTTTATAGAAATCGCAAAAAAATTATTAAAATTTTAAGCAAAAAATAATTTTATATGCTTTTATTACTTAAAAAGAATTATGATATAATTATAGGTTGGATGCTACATGATTAACAAAAACTATTATAAATACCTATGTGAAATTAATACTTCACAGGTTTCCAGCTCTGAAATAATAATTGTCTTATAAACTTTAATTGTCATAACTAAATAACCTAATGTGTATTAAATATATAGTATCACAATGTAATATAACAAATAAGCAATAGATTAAAATTAAAATTTATAAGCTAGTAGTATTATTTATGCAGTGAGAGATGTAAGATGATAAAACATTACAATGAACAATTCAGAATAATGAAGAGTTTGGGTAAATGGATGGATGTACTCTTACTTTTTATATTATTATCAACAATATTACCCCTATTTATTCCAAGATTTCTACTAATCGACATCTTAGCTTGGAGCGTATTAATTTTCGGTTTTAATCTTCTTTATGGATTTCTCGGATATCTTTCATTTGGACATCTCGCATATTTTGCTATAGGTGCATATGCGTTTGCCTTCTCAATACGATACCTTAACATAGATCCTCTTTTAGCGATCATAATAGCGTTATTATCAGGGGCGCTTGCTGGTGCACTCTTTGGTTTCGTAATTGCAAGAAGAGGCGATATTTATTTCGCTTTAACAAACCTATCTATGAGCGTTATCGTTTACTATACAGTGTCAATTTTTCTTAAGGATTATACTTGGGGTGATCAAGGAATATATATTAATTTAAAATACGGTATAATTGACTTATCATCTAGAGAAACGGCTTATTTAGTAGTATTAATAATCTTTATGTTAGTTTTCATATTTTATAAAATTCTGAGCAAATCCACATTTGCACTTCTCTTACAAGCAATAAAGGAAAAAGAGGATAGGATAAAATTCCTAGGTTATAATACTTTTTTAATAAAATATTTAGCATTCATCATTTCAACATCCCTCTCAGCACTTGGCGGTGCTATGCTGGTGCTTTCTCATGCATACGTAAGCGCATCAATATTTACCCCTGTAAAAAACGGAGAAATCCTAGTTATGAGTATGTTAGGCGGACCTTTGAGTATATATGGAGGAATTTTAGGTTCGGCATTGTATCTTGGACTAAAATATGTGATCGCTGGTTATATTGGTAGATGGGAGCTTTTTGTAGGCATAATACTGATTATAGTAATGATATTGGCACGAGGCATTGGAATAAGCGGCATAATAGAAAAAATATTGAAAAGAAGAATTATTTCAACGGTGAGTAGTTATGGTTGATATAGAAATTATAACGCGTCCAACACTGTATGGAATTGGTATAGGAATGATATTTGCCTTAATATCACTTGGTTTGTCCTTGACATTCGGGAAGATGAAAATTATAAACTTAGCGCACATGTTGTTTTATGCATTAGGCGCTTATATGGTATTTACTACATCAATCTTAATGGGGAATTTCTGGTATGGTATATTACTCTCAGTTGTAATTTGTTTTGTACTTGGTATGTTGAGCGAACAAGTACTTAAATACTTGTATGGTAAAACAATTGAATATACATTTATAATTACTTATGCCATTCTCATCATCGGCATAGATATAATTAAATCAATTTGGGGTGTGGATTTTAAATCGGTTGCAGCCCCAGCGGAGTTAACTTGGGTTATACCATTATTAGGAATTGAATTTTATAGAATATTTGTCATTATATTTTCAGCAATGTTGTACTTATCTGTTATATTATTTATGAGATATAACATACTAGGTAAAATAATTGTAGCATTTATAGATAACGATGAACACCTTCAAGCCATGGGTATAAATCCTAGAATAGCGACTCTTTTAATGTTCGCATTCGGTTCAGCTCTAGCTGGTATAGGTGGAGCTTTACATGCACCACTATATTCTCCAAATCCCTATATGGGCGAAGATTTATTAATATATGCTTTTGCTGTCATAGTGGTTGGGGGTGTAGGTAGTGTAATAGGTACATTATTAGGAGGAATTATTTTAGGAATAGGATATTCGTTTGCAAGTATTATTCAACCATACTTAAGTCCAATTGTTGTATTTTTGATGCTTTTCATAATACTTATTGTAAAACCTGAAGGCATATTAGGTCCTAAGTAAAGATAACCATTATTATTTATTTAAAATAGAAACCTTAAATTATTCTTACTCATTTACGTGATTTTGTTTGATTTTTCTGCTGAATAAACATACAAGAGATGGTCGCTATAAGACAAAAATTTTATCAATATGAAAAAACTTTATGTGGTAAGAACAATTAAGGAATATGTTTCAGAATCAACTAACTCATAAATCTCAAAATTTCATTAATATATTATTATATCTATAAAAAAATTACGAAAAATTAAATTGGTAGCAAAAATTTACACTAATTATAAGATAGTAGTTATCAAATAGATATTTTATTATTTATATTATAGTAACTCTTAGACATTCACTTCTAACCAATACCAATAAAAGATATTCTAGATCTTGAGTAATATGGTCGTAATTAAGGATATTTAATAGATAAGTTCTTTATTATAATTTGATCAAAAGCTAGTAAATTATACATATATTCTAGATAAATGCTACTAGTGTGCAGTATATCCGCCATCTATATATATAATTTGGCCTGTTATCCAATCTGAAGCTTTAGAAGCAAGTAAGATCACAGCCCCAACTATATCTATAGGCTTTCCTAGTCTTTTAAGCGGAATTTCGCTGATTATCTTGTTTCTGATTTCCTCATTTTTTAAGAAATTTTCTGTGAGAGGCGTTAGTATAAAATAAGGTGCAATTGCGTTAACTTGAATGTTATACTTAGCCCATTCTACTGCTAACACCCTTGTAAGAGCATCGATCCCTGCTTTTGAAGGTGAATATGCGGCATACCCAAATTCATAACCGGATTTTCCAGCAGTGGATGAAATATTAATAATTTTTCCAGATCTTTGTCGAATCATATACCTTCCAAATACTTTACATGAAATGAACGTTCCTTCAAGATTAGTTTTAACGACCTCTTCCCATTTTTCTGTAGGATATTCTTCTGTAGGAATTCTTAAGTTTATTCCATGAGCATTTACTAAGATATCTATGCGACCATATTTATCATATATTTGTGCTGCGACTTTTTCTAGAGATTTTTCTTGCGTTACATCCGCTATTTCAAACGAAACATTTTCTGATCCTATCTCCTTTATTGCGCTTTCTAATTTCTCTTTGTTTCTCCCAATCAAGATGACTTTCGCACCAAAAGCTACGAAGGCTTTAGCAATAATTTTGCCTAATGCACCAGAACCACCTGTAATTATTGCAACCTTATTTTCTAAAGAAAATAATTTAGTTAGATCCTCCTCCATAATTTTATTATTATTTATTTTTTAATAATATAAAAGAGACATATGTAGCGGGATGATAGATTTCGAAAAATTGTATTTAAGTCTCGATGGATGCTGGAAATATCGCTTTAAAAGTCTGCAAGTAGCTAATTTATCTCCTTTCCAATTGGATATGAAATAGTTTGGAAATTATAAAGGCTTGCTTTAAAAAATAATTTGACCACGGTTAAACTTTCATAGAGTAAAACCTAAATGCTATCTTTCAGGAAATTAAATGTTAAAAGTTGATTTCGGGAAAAAATAAATGATCGATCTTTAATTGGATCAATTAAATTCACTTTTAAAATAAAAAGAAAAAGCATAAATTCACTATGATAAATTAAAATTTACAATAGATCTGAATTTATGTGTAGCCTCATTTAAAATTTGCTCAATATTATTAATATTAATATATCTATCTATTAACATATCTAAATCAATCCTATTATCTTTAACAAAATTAATAGCATCTACAAAATCTTTAGGTAAACTTGATCTGGAGAAGATAATTTTAGCCTCTTTATAATACAATTCATACATTGGAATATTTCCGATTTTGCTGGTTATTCCAAATGATAAAAATTGACCATGTGGCTTAAGATATTTAAGCAAGGTATAAATTAATTCTACGTTAGCGCTAGTATCGATCAATACATCAACACCTTCTCTTTCCGTAATTTTATTTATTTCATCTTCAAAATTTTTATCTTTTATGTTTAAGAAAAAATCCCCACCAAATTTCTTAACTAAATTTGCTTTTTCATCAAACCTGCTTACGCATAAAACTTTTGCACCTTTTTCCTTTAGTAATCTTGTATGCATTAAACCTGTTACCCCCATACCAATCACCATAGCGTAATCGTTAGGGTTAATTGTCAATAATTTTTGGGAATGTATTACAGTCGATAAAGGTTGGATCAAGGGTGCAGATTTGATGTTTACCGATGATGGTAGTTTATACAAATTTCTTTCTTGTATTATTATGTATTCCTGTAACACACCATCCCTTTCCTTTCCCAAAAGACCTCCATTTAAACATAAGTTATATTTTAATGCTCGACAACTGGAACAAACTCCACAATAAATATTTGGATCTATTAAAACTTTGTCGCCGGTGCTGAGGTAGATAACGTTTCCGCCCGTTTCGATGACCTCTCCTACGGCTTCATGGCCTAAAATGATAGGAAACTTAACATTTGGAATTTCACCTCTAAAAATTTTTAAATCTGTTTCACAAATACTAGCATATTTTATTTTTATAAGAACTTCATTTTTATCTAGTTCCTTATCAATTATATTATTTTTAATTTCTATTGAATAAGGCTTTATTAAAAAAATAGCTTTATTATCTTTAATATACATTTATACAGTAATTATTTCGTCGACAGGTATCTTATTAAGTATTTCAACTCCACTTGAAGTTACGACTAACATCTGTTCAATTCTAACTCCCCACTTAAAAAGTTTTCCGTGCTGAGTTTCCAAAGCTAAAGTCATATTTTCTTTAATTTCATATGGGAATTGAAGCGAATTTATTCTAGAGATGAGTGGTAAATCGTAATGAGATAACCCTAAACCGTGACCCCATAGGTTAGCTGCTGCTTCCTCTTCTTCTCTATATCCCCATACGTCTTTAGCCGAAGGCCATTGTTCAGCTATATCTTTGGTTGTTACTCCTGGTTTAACTACATTAATTGACTTATAAAGCCAATCTAATGCAATTTGATAGTAATCTTTTTGTTCGGTTGTAGGTTGTTTACCTACGCTATAAGTCCTGTAAACACATGTATGATACCCATTGTAGGCTATTACCACGTCAATTAAAACAAGGTCACCATATTCTATTACTCTATCAGTAAAGTTTCTATAATTTGGCCATGTGTTTGGACCAGAGCTAACTATAATTGTGACTATATTATCAACATTAGGAAAGGAATATGCATATTTATACAAATGAGCCATGACTTGGTTTTCAGTAAGACCTGGTCTAAGGATTTTCATTGCTTCGTAATGAACTGAATCAGCAATTGATGCCGCTATTCTATATAATTCAATCTCATCCTGTGACTTAATAGATCTTGCACTATGTATAACTCCTAAACCGTCAACTACTTTAATTCCAACTTTTTCGAAGGCTCTTAGCATATTAAAGTCTATAAAATCTACACCTACAGGCAAATCAGCCACACCATGTTCTTTTAATTCCATCTTAATATCATAGGCAAACTTTTCAGCTTGATATAAGCTTGCTGGACCTGAAGCCCCTTTTATCCAAATAGCGTAAGAGTACTTAACCTTGTCTAACCAAGGACAATTTCTTCTAGTGTGATACCAGTTGTCACCTTGTTCATACATGATCACCTTACCGTCTAAAGTCAAGAGTGCATATCTTAATCCAGGTTTATCCCTTGTCCAAGGAGCACCTCTTGTAGATGATATGAACCTTATATTTTCTTCATAAAAGGCGAGGAATGCTCCTAATCCAGCTTCTTTTATTTTCTCTATAGCTCTTCTTTTCCTCTCTTCTCTAATTTTACTCCAATTAATCCTTTCCGAAGCTTCTGTTCCAAAATTACCCCATGACATTATTACCACTATTATAACTTTATCTATTTATTTAAATTTCTAATAAAGAAAGACAAATACTAGAAACCTCTTTAGTTCAGCGAATTTTTTATAAAATTTAAAAATAGTATGTGACGTATATTAAGGAATTCTTTTAAGATTAGCAAGACACCATTCATATGGATAAATAATAATTCTAGAATCTTCAGAGATCATCATTCAAAATGAAAGCGATGCAAATAAGCTTGAGCTTACAACTTTAGAGTTATCAAGTCTGCAACCCTTCTACTTTTATTACCTCTTTTTTATGATTCATTCCATAAATTTCTAAATATCATGGAAAAACTTTAACAAATTATACTTGTATACTTATCTTACTGTAATTTGTATCAATACCATTATAATATACTTTTGGTTACAAAAATGAAAGATTAAAAAAGAAATTATCCTTTTTCTTTAAAATATGGAATAATTTTCTCTCCCCAAAGCTTAATTTGATCAAGAACCATTTTCTGTGGCGGGTTGCCATCTGTTTGTTGAAATACCATCACTATTTCTTCAACATAATATTTTTTCTTGCAATACTCAATGAAGGAAATCGCGTCGTCTACCGAACCAAAGATCCATCTATCTTCAGCCATAATTTCTACTGTGATTTCTTCTTTTTTTGATAAATCAGGTGTACCGTCTGCTTTATAAAACTTCGGTGGAAGATCCATTATTCCACCTCCTTCCCAATAATATACAAAAGCTCTTAACATGTATTTCCCTGCTTCCTGTGCTGCGGTTTCTTTATCTTTAGATATCCATCCATCCCTACATAATATTATGTAAGGATTCTTCCCTTCTTTTTTTACCTCATTCATATAAGCTCCTACAATCGCATCAAAAGTGCTCATTTTAGTAGCAGGAGCAAGTGCTAACCCGTCACCTAATCTAGCTGCCCTTTTTGCACCCGGAACCGTCCATGCCCCTAAATATATAGGAATGTTTACTTGAATGGGTTTAGGTTGTAATTCAAAATTATGTATTTTATATCTTTTACCTTTAAAAGAGATTTTTTTACCATTAAGTGCAGCTTTTATTATATTTATGCATTCCTCATATCGGGACACTCTTTGCTTTATAGGGATCCCGAATACTTCGAAATCTAAAGGTTGATATCCTATTGCTAATGCAACATAAGCCCTTCCGTTAGAAAAGACATCTAACATCGCAATTTCTTCTGCTAATCTTACTGGATGATACAAGGGGGCTAGTGCAATATAAGAACCGATCTTTACCCTATTTGTATGAGCAGCCAAATACATCGCTACCATAAAAGGATCAGGCATGTATTCGGGTAATGCATGATGTTCTCCTACCAGAACACGTTCAAAACCATACTTTTCTGCCCATTTAGCTTGTTGAAGAATGTGGTAAGGATATAACTCTGGTGATGGAACACAAGCAGTGCCTAAATATTGAACAATTCCAAATTTCATATTAAAAAAATTTATTTAAGAACTAAAATTCAGGAAGTTTAAAAGATCTTCTATTTCCGCTTATAGGTACTTCAGTTATTTCATCTATTGGCCATTTTGTCATTATTTCAACTCCTGATTCTGTAACAACCAACATTTCTTCAAGTCTTACTCCTTGTCTTGTCTGTTTATCACCTTCTTGAGTTTCTATAGCAAAAGTCATTCCTGGCTCAAGCTTAATTGGATGTTCTAATGAAACTGCCCTCCATGCAACAGGCGGCTCATAAAGAGATAGACCTATTCCATGAGCCCAATTATTACCCGCAGTCATATCTTCATTCTCAACACCATACCATCCCCAAATTTCTGGACCAGGAGGCCATTTCTCTGCGATATCCTTGGTAGTTTTTCCTGGACCTATCGCCTTGATCCCCTCATATAACCAATCATAAGCTCTTTTATATGCATCTTTGATTGATTGTGGTGCCCTACCAACGAAGAAAGTCCTATAATAACAAGTCCTGTATCCTTGATAAGCCATGTTATATGTATCAAAATATACAACATCGCCTGGTCTGATTAATCTTCCTGTAGTAAATCTTAAATTAGGCCATGTGTATGGTCCACTTGTTAAAAACATACCATTATAAACTTCTGCACCTAACTTATATGCTGTATAAAATGCCATTGCTAAAACGTCATATTCGCTTAAGCCAGCCCTTAAATTGTCCGCGATGGTTTGAAAGATAGCATCGCCTATCATACAAGCAATTTTAAGTAAGGCTACTTCTTCCTTTAATTTTATTTTTCTAGCCTCTATCATTGCTCTTGCAGCCGTACCATATTCAACCTCAATCCCTTCTTTTCTTAGCGCGTTAACCAAACCTTCATCATAGAAATCTATTCCTAAAGGTTCTTTAAGCAGACCTGCATTTCTTAATTCAGTTTTAATCTGCTCTACCATCTTTTTTCTTTGCGCTTCGTGAGCTCCAGCTCCCATAGCTACACCTATCCAACTAGCTCCTGTTATCGCATATCTAAAGTTTTTTTCTGGAATCCATGGAGCCATTCTTTTTATATGATAACCTATATCTCCTTGCTCAAATAAAATAGGTGCATCATCCTTACTGGTTAGCAAAGCATATCTAAGTCCTGAAGCTGGCATGGTCCAGTAAGGTCTATATGTACTAGTTATATATATTATGTTCTTTTCGTCCAATGCTAAAAAAGCACCCAATCCAGCATCTTTAAATAACTTTTCTCTAGCCCGTTGTAATCTTCCTTTCCTAAGCCTTTCCATATTTATTCTCTCTTCAAAATCTACTGCAAGTTGGCCATAGCCGCTTGCATAATCAATTTCTCCTTCTATAGAACTCCTGTAGTCACCAAAACCTCCTACTAAGTTAAATTTAGAACTCATGATATCTAATTCGCGTTTAATTATATAAAGCTTTATGCAAGACCCCGTTTATCATTGCAACTAAATAGGTTTATTTTAAAAAGAAATTTAAACATGTTTGAAAAGCCTATATTTTATCGGTTTGCCGTTTTATAACAAACGGTTCATAAATTAGATGTGATCTATATTTATGCTTAGGAGAGAAATTATTCGAAGAATTAGCATAAACGACAGAAATAATCTTTTTTTAAAATAATATAAATGATCGAAACATACTTTATTTAAAATATCTGATCAGGAATATAAGTTTTATTTCATTAACTTTGATAAATTTTCTTTGAAATTCAAGTTACTAGCTGATTAGAGAATTAATATAAAAATATTAAGGAAAATAAATTATAAAAATTATGCGAAGAAATTTTGGTCTTCCAAATAAAACTGTAGTTGGCAAATTAATATTGCTTGGTTTTTTTGCACAATTTTTTATGGGTCCTGTACTAGTGTGGAATATATGGGTCTTACCAATAGAATCGACTTTCAATTGCAGCAGAACTGAGGCCTCGCTACCTTTCTTTCTCGTAACCTTGTTTTTAAGCTTCGCGGGGGTGATCATAGGCTTTATCGTTAAGAAGCTTGGAATGTATAGATCTTTATCTCTTAGTCTTCTACTCATGGGAATAGGACTAACTTTAGCTTCCTACTCAAGATCGTCTCATGAGATTGCAATTTTCTTCGGCTTGATATACGGGGCAGGAGTGTCAATTGGTAGCCTGTCTTCCTTAACACTTGGATCCATGCTTCCTAAGAGCAGAGGAACGGTGACAGGCATAGTAGCGGTTGGAGTTACTATCGGCATGATATCTATGATTGGACTTCACGAAATTATCAATAACTGGAGGACCGAGTTTTTAACCGTAGGGATCTTTACGTTGATTGCAGGCATAGTAGCAACCCTAAATAGCCGAAGTTATTACGGAAAATATGGAGAGGAGATTGTATCGAGCGAAGATGATACGCAAATGTCAATTGAAGTAAAACCAATTCAAATGCTGGGGAAAACATCATTTTACTTGTTATGGATTTCCTATGCATTTGCTTTTCCATTAGGCTTGTTCGTCAGCGCCCATCTTGTACCACTGATAGCCAAAACTACGACTGATTCGGTTCCTTCCGCTACTATCCCAATCATATTGCTTGCGTTATCTAATATGATAGGACGTTTGATTACTGGTCGCATGATAGATGTGATAGGCTCATTTTGGATCTACGCTCTATACATGCTGTCAATACTGGGAGGTCTGATCATATTATTAACTTCTACGCCCAACGGTACTTCACAAGTTGTCCTGTTCTTTGTAGGAGTAATTGGGGCTGGTTTATCTTATGGGGGCTTCATCGTATCTTTACCGCTAACCACGAGAAGATTCTTCGGGCGAGACTTCCTGTTTATTAACTATGGAATTCTTTTCACGAGCTTTGGTTTCGCGAGTCTCATAGGATCAACCATCGCTGGCTACATTTACGACCTCACTAAGAGCTATAATATTGTGCTACTCCTGTGTATATTTCTTAGCCTAGCTGGTACACTGTTCTTCAAACTAGCTTCTTTTCTTCAAAGCTATGAATTAAAAGTCAAAAAAGTCCTGAAAAATGAAAATATTTGATTTAAACTTTTTGGGAAAATTCTCCGCCCATAACTTAAGATACACAGGAGCCTCAACAAAAAATATGATAGCGTTGAAAGAAAAATGTTTGGTTAAATAGGTTTGGATTATTTTGAATTAAGTTGTAGTAGATATATTATAATAAGTTACCGAAACACTTGCGAGATATGCAAAGCTATTAATGATTGACTTTGAGGAGGTAAATATCCAGTATATTCACGAGATACATATCCATTATATAAGAATTGATTCAAACAAGATAACCGTTGATTTTATACTAAATCAATAAAGTAGCTTCTTTTAATGTATTTTTTATAGGATCAACTTCCAAGCCTAGACCCTCGAGTGCTGTTACTCCGAGAATTGCTGGATCCTTATCTTCTCCAAAAATTACAGTTATCCCTCCTTTTCTTCCCATCAATTCTATTTCCGCAATTCCTATTTCTCTTTCTATTTCATCTCCGAAGGCTTTAAATTTCCTTTTTTCTACAGGCTTTAATCCAATTGATTCTAAGATATTTCTATTAATCACAGTGTATATAGCCCCAGTATCAACGATGCCTTCAATATCAGCAAATTTTTCTCTTTGTGAAGGATTATAGATTCTGAATTTTGCTTTAACAAAACCCATATTCTTATTTACATATTTTTTACTTAAAATAAAAGCTCGTCCATAAGGAAGAAGAGAAAAAAAGTTCAAGCTCTAAAGAGGCTTTAATGTGATTAATGGAGAAGCATTAAATAAACTTTTCTATGAGACTTCTTTAATTGCGGAGCCTAGGATCTCAGCGTGAATGTTTCCATGCATCGCCTTAATTTTCATGGGGCATGAGGAATCCAGAATAAATGATGGGTAGTTGAATGCCTTGAGAGTAAACCTTTGACTTTTAAGACAGAAAGGAAGTCATTTATTTATATATAACTGATATCTAGATGAGATATATGGCAAAAGCCTTAACGGTGACAAAGAGATTCATCGTATTCATCCTTTTAATTATTATAGGTGCATCCTTAATTGCTTACTTCTTCTATCCTTCCCAAAAGCCTAGTGCACCTACTTATTCATATTCCGTTACAATATACGATGTAATAGGCAACAAAACAAATGTAATCGCTAAAAATATTACTGTAATTCTTCAAGGCAAGACATATCCTGAATATAATGTTTCTTTAAAATCACCTAATCTACAGAATACAACCTACTTTTTTGACAATTTGAAGGCTGGCGATTATCAGTTACTTGTTTACTCGCCTGAAAAAATATTATTATACAATAAGACCGTTAGCTTAAATCAAGATGTCATAGATAGAATAGTAATTCCATCACAACCGTTATTTATCCAAGTTCTAGTTAATAACCAACCAACAAAATTGGGTTTTGATATTCACTTAAAAAATGTTGATAGAAATTTCACGTTGAATGCCACCGCTAGTTATACGAATGGAACTTTCAGATTTGCTGAACTTCCGTTAGGAAATTATGAACTTTACGTTTATTATTTAACCCTAGAAATAAACAGGACGCACTTTAAACTGGATGGCCGAACTAACGTATATAATGTAAATACTCGCTTACTAAATGCAACTTTCATATTGAAAGATGAAAGAATAGGTATATTGAATGAAACTAGTTTATATTTGGTTTATCAAAACAAAACAATAGGTCCTTATATATCTTCTAAAAATGGAACTATAACAGCTAATAACATTCCTACCCTTAAATTCAAGTTGATATTTAGCTATAAAGGAATCAACGTTACAACAAATGAGAATCCTATCATTGATTTCAATTCAACATCTCAAAATAGTTTCAATTTTACTACCAAATTAGCTAATTTAACTCTTAAAGTGACTTTCGATAATGGAGCACCTGCTAAGGGAATTGGCGTAATAATATCTCCGTTAATAAAAGCTAAATTAGGAGATGAAGGAAATGTTACTATCAATAATCTACCTGCTAACGTGAATATCAACATTAAATTAAATTCAAGCTCTCTAATAATTTTAAATCAACAAATAACATTACAACCTTATGAAGAAAATAAGATCAATTTAACTATAAATAAATTGAATTTTAAACTTTCTCTAAATACCTTTTCTGACATAAATAATTTTAATATTAATGTATTTCTGCAAAATTATTTAAATAAAACTCAATTAATTGGGTTGACTTATAAGAATAATATTGATTTAAAATTATATCCATCAATATATAGTATTTATATTTTAGTTAAAACACCTTCGAATTCTACTATTAATATATATAATGAATTGTTTGTTTTAAATTCTACTATTGATAAAAGTATAAATCTTCCTTTAGGTTACTCTATTATAATTAATACAAGCAATAACGAAGATATAATATATTTATATTATACAGATTCAACGGGGAAATATTTAATTGGAAAGCTTCAGGGTAATCATGCTGAATTTAAAAACTTAATTCCTGGAGATTATATCATTGTTGTTTATAGAGGAGATAATTACATTACTTCAGACTATATTCAAATTACTAAAAATTCTCCAACTACAATTAAAATAGATTTAAATACTTATTTATCATATAATCTTTTAAATTCAGCCCAGATGTCTTCAATTATATTATCAATAATTTTATTATTGATAACGTTAATAAGCTACTTAATATATAGAAATTATAAATTTAAAAAGCCAAAATAAGTGCTTGATTGAACATTTTAAGAGGCATCTTGCATTAATTATTATAATAGGTAATAATAGGTTTATAAGACAATACCTTAATATTTTAAGTAATGGAAAACGCTATAGAGCTCTATGATGTACATAAGATATATAAGTTGGGAGCTGTATCAGTACACGCCCTTAAGGGGATAACTTTAAAAGTGGGAAAAGGAGAATTTATTTCTATATTGGGTCCTTCTGGATCAGGGAAAACTACCTTATTGAATTTAATAGGTGCTTTAGATAAGCCTACAAAGGGCGAAGTAATAATAAATGGAGTAAGTATAAATAAATTAAATGACAAGCAACTCGCTAATTTGAGGCTTAATACTATTGGTTTCGTTTTTCAGGCTTTTTATCTAATTCCTTGGCTTAATGCCTTAGAAAATGTTCAAATCCCTATGATGCTTGCAGGAAAGCCTCAAGCTTATAGAAGAGAAAGAGCTCTAGAGCTACTAAAATTAGTTGGTCTTGAAAAAAGGGCTTATCATAAACCGAATGAGATGAGTGGAGGAGAACAACAAAGGGTTGCTATAGCTCGAGCTTTGGCTAATAAACCTCAAATTATACTAGCAGATGAGCCAACTGGAAACTTGGATACTAAAACTGGAGCTTTAATTGTTGATTTGTTAGAGAAAATTAACAAGGAAGAGAAAGTAACTATCGTTGTTGTTACTCACAACTTAGAGGTAGCAGAGAGAACGAGAAGGATAATAAGATTAAGAGATGGAGAAGTGGTAGCTGATGAAGTTAAAAACGTAGCTTCAGTGAATTAACATGAGGTTATCTGATTATTTTAAATACGCTTTTCTGCATATAGGTAACAAAAAAGCAAGATCTTTCCTTACCATACTTGGTGTAGCTTTAAGCGTAATGGCTATGGTAAGCATTGTATCCATTGCTCAGGGTTTTGGAATAGCAATAGAAAAAGCTTTGAATGCTCAATTCACAACTGATACAATTGTCATTGTAGATCCTTTAGGAGCGTATACGCTTACTACATATGATATTGATAAAGTTAAACTTTCATTACCCTCAAGTGAAGTTCAAAGGATTTCTCCTGTGAAAATAGTCCCTGTAACTGTAATTTCTCCAAGTGGTCTATCTATTAACACATTATTAGCAGGGGTCAATTTCAGCGATATAAGATATATTTGGCCGATATTGTATTCTGCAAAAGAAGGAAATTTGCCAACAACCGATTGGGACATCGATCAAGCAGTGGTTGGTTATGCATTGGCAAACAAACTCAATTTACATGTAGGAGATACTATCAGACTTCAAATATTGCAAGAAGGAACCGATCTTTTAATTACTAAAACTGTAACAATACGCGCAATATTGAATGAATCAGGAATGAATCTTGTTGGTGTTGATGTTGATAGTGCAGTTTTAATGAATATTAGATTAGTCATGCAATGGTCGAATCCGTCTAATTTACCAAATAAAATTTCATTGATACTCGTTCAATTCACTGATAGCAAAGTAGCTTTAGCAAGCCAATCAGATATACAAGATGGTGTTTTCAACGGAAATGTAAGAGCAGTAGCTTTTGCTGCATATGCTAGAGCTATTCAAAACGTTGTAGGTTTGTTCAATTCAATGTTGATTGCTCTCATAATTATAGCAGTAGTAATTGCAGGAGTAGGTGTAATGAATACTATGTTCACATCTGTTAGAGAAAGAGTTAAAGAAATAGGCACTAATAGGGCTGTTGGAGCAAAATCTTCTGAAATACTTACTCTTTTCATCATCGAAGCATTTATAATAGCCATACTAGGAATGGTTTTAGGAACTATAATGGGAATAGGAGCAGTTTATATCATCGACAAAACCAACTTCTTGCAATCTAGTATTCAACTTGGTGGAGTAATAAACATTAAAGCTTCTCCAGTATTATCTCCATATCAAATCATGATTTGGAATATCATAATATTAGTCGCAACGATAGGCTTTAGCTATCTTCCTTCTAGAAGGGCTTCAAAGATAGAACCAATCACGGCTTTAAGATATGAATAGATTTCTTGTAATAATTCTTCTTGCTATATTTTTAATATCTATTTATTCATATGATTCCTATTCTTCTCCAATTTCTGCTCCTGTAGTTAAAGGTCCTTATCTTGGTGCAACAGACATATTTTATACAAGTGATGTTGCGATAGATTATGCTACATATTCCAAAGGTTACATAAGTGTGCCAGTTGGACTTCAATACGTTTCCTTTTTTGCTGAAAAAATTAATATAAATTATCAGGCAATTTTGAACTTCTTGCTAAATACTCCTGTAGTAAAGATTGTTGTAAATTTTCCACAAAAATTGTTAATAGTGGGCGATAGATTCATTAAACTCAATCTAACAATTGACCTTAGTTACGACCTTCCTTACCAGTCATACATAAAAATAACATATCCAAGCGGCGAAACTAGTATCATTCAAGGTTCAGGTAATAAAATATTATTGAAAGATATAACTAATGTAGCACCTCTTGGCAACGCAATGGTTACGATTGAATTATATTTATCTGGTCCAATTAATACATTATTTACAGCAAACGTTCAAATAAATAAAATATATGAATCTGCGCAAAGAAGTTTTGGTGTTGCCACAAAGCATATCATGTATTTCAGCGATGATTATAAAATAGTCTACCATTATGTCGAGGTGCCACTAAAGTATTTCAGCAAAGGTTGGGATGTTGTTTATTCAAGGTTCACCTATCCTAGTCCATATACGATTGTCAACGCTACGGTTGATAACAATCCTTATTCCTTTGAAGATTGGAATAAAATTACTCAAGGTAATGCTACAACATTAATAAAAGCTTTTCCTTTTGGTCAAGGTGATATAAATAAGATTATTAAAGTAACTTTTTCAACACCCCAATCACTTTATTATACGCAAACTTTAACCTCTTTTTTAACACCTACCGATAGTTGGTCTTTAAATGAAACATTAGTCTTGGTTGTTATTAATCTTGACATAACGCTTCCCAGCTTAGATCCAAGCAAGTACATTTTCAATTATTTAATCTTAGATCCAAATGGTTCAGTTGTGAAAAGTGGTTCATTTTCAAGATCAGGCTTCAAGTTGAATTCTACTCAAAAGTCACCTTTAGGTAAGGTTTTAATAGCAAACGAGAACATAACTATAGATACTTCCTTTAGTACTCCTGGGCTTTATACAATTCAGGTATTATCCGTATCTCCTTATTCTTTAGGCTTTAACTACACAACTTTTTTGGTTTATGACTTCAATATATTTAATCCTAAATTCAATAAAATTTCAAATAAGCTCGTCGAAGGAAGTTTTTCCTTAAAAGCTAACATCGATCTTAATTCATTCAATAGAAATTTCAAAGGAGGATATGTAATGATTTATGATCCCACTTCTGCTCCAAAAATATATACTAAAGTCTTTTCTTTTGGCAATGGGCTTGGTATTTCTTCTTTAACAATAAAGAACAAAATAGAGCATCCAGGTACTGTTCAAAATCCAAATCCTCCTAATCTGATTTATTTCAGCATATTCAATAATTCTACAAGAACTTACTATATTTCAGATTTCAAAATAAATGTTAGAATTTTCGACACGGTTTCATATGCAACTGTATCTTTTTCTAACTTCGAGCCTGCTTATTTTAGTCCTGGAGAAATTAGAAGCTATATTTTTGTCTTTTCAATTCCTCTAACAAATCCATATGTCGCGGATCAGCTTAGTAAAAACTATAACATAACTTCTTTTATAAGAAGTACACTAACTCAAAACTCCCAACAATTAAACTTTAGTTATATAGGTAAAGGAGTTAATCCTTCAGTAGTACATTTAGAAAGAGAAAAAGTATGGAGATTAGAAATAAATATAGGCAATAAAACTTTTGTTTCTGATTGGTTATTATATGATCCAAAAAATTTATTCAGCAATGATATATTATTAATAAATGAAGCTAATTTGAATAATTCTACAGTACAATTTAATTCCAATATTAATTTTAATTCTGCGCTTCAATTTTATGAAGTTTATGGAATCGCTTATACAAATGATTATCAAGTTAAAGTGAGTAAATTAATCTCTGATTTAGTTAAAATTGAAGCAAAACTATTGAGCGGAAATGTTATTAAATTATCAGATAATAAAAAGATAACTATTCCTGTATTAGTTAAAAATCTATCAAATATTACATATGTTGAATTTAATTTGACAGTTTATTATAATGATAAAGCCATTTATGTTACTAATGCTACTTTAGCTCCAAAAGAAGAGAAAACTCTTAATCTAAACTTTGATTCTCCTATAAATAATGCATCAGGATACTTCAAAATTTATTCCAGCTCAGCAAGGATGATTGTTGGATACATATTCATCGAGGAAGAGCAGAATCCAGTCAAACAGATAACTGGCTGGATAGGTAATATGTTTATTCCTATTGAATATGTCATAGTTTTCATAGTTGCATTAGCTTCTATAATCGTTATATATTTAGTGAGTAGAAAATTAAAATCACGTTAAAGTAATTACGAATAAGTTTTTATTTAGTTTTTTAATAAAAGCCACGTGGAAAGCGTCAGGGCAACTCAAATAAGCATAGAGCTATTATCACATCTCGAGGAATATAGAAAAAACATCGTTAAAGAAATTTTACAACATATAAACAGTTCAGTTCCTTTATTAAGAGAAGCTTGCTTACATTTAATAAATGCAGGAGGTAAACTTCTGCGTCCTTCTCTAGTTGTCCTAGCATGTAAAGCTGTTGGAGGTGATGAAAACTTAGCAATATTTTCTTCTGTAGGTGCTGAAACTGCTCATGTTGCTAGCTTAATACATGATGATATCATTGATGAGGATGACTTTAGAAGGAATGTTGAGACTGTTCATAAGAAGTATGGTATTCCAATGGCAATTCTAGCAGGCGATTTCTTGATAATTAAAAGCTTTCAAATGCTCATTAGACTTGTTGAAGAAAAAAAGTTGCCTGCAGAAATAGCTATCAAACTTTTGAAGTTAAGTTGCGAAGGTACTTTGGATATTACTGAAGGCGAAGCTCTTGATGTGATTTATAACAACGGTCAAGATATTACTTTGCAAGAATATCTTAGAATAATTGAATTGAAAACTGCTAGGGCTTTTGAAATAGCAATGAAAGGAGGAGCTATTCTAGGTTTTGGAAGAGATTGCGAAGTAGAAATGCTAGGAAAATATGGCTTGAATTTAGGCATGGCTTTTCAAATACAAGATGATTTGCTAAGTAGTATAGGAGATCAAAATGAGGTTGGTAAATCTATTAGCGATATTTTAAAAAAGAGAAAGACTTTCATGGTAGCTTATGTTAATACATTCGGCTCCTCCGAATATAGGAATAGATTAAAAGAAATCATGTCTAAACAAAATCTTTCAAAAGAAGATATAGGTGAAATTAAAAACATTTTCATTGAAAGCGGAGCACTTGTCGCTGCTAAAGAATATATTAGAGATTATACATCAAAAGCGATTGAATCAATACGGCCTCTTAAGAATTCTTCTGCAAAAGAAATTCTGATAGAACTCGCAAATTATTTAGCTGAAAGAACGAAATAGATTTAACTCAAACACCAATTATTTCTTGTGGATGAAGACAAAAAGGCTGCAGAAGTATTTCAAGCGCTGGCTAGCGAAGTTAGAATAAGGATAGTTAAATCATTAAAGGAAGGACCAAAAACTTGGAGCGAGCTAATGTTCTCGCTTAAAGTTAATCCAAAAATTTTAGATGAGTCATTGAAAAGACTAATTAAGGCTGGTGTTGTAATAAAAGATGGTAATAAGTATCGATTAACTGATTTAGGCGATTATGTTTTACAAATAATCACTCCTATTGCAGAACTGGCTATAACAATAATAAATTCATTCTTACAAGGTTTAACTTCAACTAAAAAGAAAGAGCAATCTAAATAGTTTCATGGTAAACCGAATCTGTTTTATTCTTTAAAATTTAAAAACCCTCCCGTTTTTTAATCTCAGAATGGTTAAAAAAAGTAGTAAGATAGTTGTAGTGCTAGCAGTGCTTATAGCAGTAATGTTCTTATTGCCAACAGTGCTTCCGTTAACTAATGCAAATAGCACAAATCTAGCTGGAAATACAAAAGCAAAGCCTTGGGATGCTGTAATGCCGAAGCAAACTGAAATTCCTTTGATTTCTTCATTACCGAAGGATAAAGTAAGTCCGAAAATATATGACTTGATTAATAAAGGAGCAAAGAGTGTTCAAGCAATTATAGTTTATGATTGGAATTATAGAGATTATGTTTTAGCTAATTTACCTGAAGGTAGCAGACTACTGAATTTTGCATCTGAAATAATACAATATTTGCCGCTTCTCGGTGTAGAGTTACCTGCAGACAAGCAAGCTATAGATAAACTAGCAAGCCTTCCATATGTTAAGTTAATCGCATACAATGCTCCTTTAGATGCTAAGAAGATGTTGCAGTTTATACCTCCTCAAGAGGAACTCAAATATATTAGAGATGAACCTAAAACCCAAGCAGTCATTCCAGCAAGATATTATGCTTTACCGACTGATATAGCTCAAGAAGTAAATGCTACGCCCTTATATCAAATGGGTATTACAGGTAAGAATGTATTAATAGGCATACTTGATACTGCTATAAATCCAAGACATCCTGATTTCTTCTTCCCGAATGGAACAAGTAAAATAGTATTTACTTTCAGTCCCTATAGCGGTGAGGATGCATATTCTACTTATTATGATATATATAATTATTATGGGCATGGTACACATGTTACATCGATAGCAGCAGGCTCAGGTCAAGGCCAAGGTCAAGGATGGTATTTAGATAGAAATGACTTCTATTATAAAAGAGCTTCTATACCTAAAGGAGCTGCTGCAGGTTTGGCTCCAGATGCAAAAATAGCTTTCTTCAAAATATTCCCAGATCCTAATTTATCAACTGAATATCCTGGAACAGTTTATCATGTAGCAGCAGCAATTGTTCAAGCAGTAAAAGTAGGTGTTGATGTGATAAACGCAAGCTGGGGATTCGTCGGCTTCGACGTCGATACTCAAGCTGTTTTGTATTATGCTGTTGCATGGGCTATTCAATGTGGAGTTGTATGGGTAAATTCAGCAGGTAACTATGGTCCAGGATTTACAACGCTAGGTTTTCCAGCTGCTCAGGAAAGCGTGATAACTGTCGGTATAACTTATCCTATAAACTATCCTGTTGCAGGTTATGGCGGTGCTGTTGTTTATTGGTCTAGCAGAGGTCCAACTTATCCTGCCAATTCATTCTTCCAGCACGGCACTGATATAATTCCAACTACAGGTTTCTTAAGTGCAGGAAGAGCTAAGCCTGATGTCGTTGCTCCAGGATTTGGAATAATGGCTGCAAATGCAGGTTTTGAAATAGCTACGTTTAATGAAACAATAAGTGCTTTCGATCCTAATGCAGGAAACGTACTTAATACAGGTGCTAAATACAAGACGCTATCTGGTACGTCTATGTCTGCTCCTGTTGTGACTGGAATTGTGGCTTTATTGATACAAGCATTTCCAGGTGCTACTCCTGCTGCGATAAAGGCTGCATTAATAAAGAGTGCTACACCTGTAGCTACAGTAAATGGTGTTAATGATCCAAACATTGGCGGTGCAGGAAAAGTTAACGCTGGTGGTGCATATCAAGTTTTATTGCAATCAAATAAGAAATCTAACTTTGTAATACCACCACCATATTGGGCTGATGAAAAAAAGATAAGCCCAGATAACTATAAGAGAATATTTGCTGGATATAAAATACTAGTAAACGACATAACTGCAACTTCAGACAGGTTAAATTGGTGGGATGATGGCACAGCAATGCCTCAATATATGTATGAGAATTTCATCAATGATTTAAGGAATAGAGGTGCGACGATTGATTATCTTTCTTCGAAATTCAATCCAACATTAAAAATGATAACAGTAACTGAGACTATTGAAAGTCCTCATCCTTATCAGCCATTAACAGACGAATTCTACCATATATATTATCCTGGTGCAAGACTAATTCAATTACACTTTGCTCAAATTGGTTTGGGTATTAATCCGATAACTGGACAAGGAGGATATATTGTAGTGTATAATTGGGACTGGTCAGAAATAGTGCTTCTTATCGTTCCTCCGCCCGGCGATATTACAAATGTATTATATCCGCCTATTGATGGACCAGGTGTACACATAAGGTTAGTTGCATCTAACTCTACAGGATATGGTTTCAAGGTAGACTATTATAATGTATGGTTACCAAAGCCTAATCCTGTTAATTATAATGTCAGAAGAGAAGTAACGGTAAAGTATTATTGGTTGGATTCACCACAAGATCCTTGGAAACAAAATTTGGCATCTGTTAATCCACCTATAAATGTTCCTATATATCAAGATACTTCATCTGATCCTTGGTATAGGAAAGAATATAATATATACACATTAACCTTCGATAATCTCGTTGCATGGTTTAATGTAACAGGAAGTATTTCACAATGCTACTGGCCATATATACCAAAAGGAAACTTCTCTGCATATGATATTTGGTTACCTATTGCAAGTTATGGTATAAACTATACAAGTGCATTCGATCCAAATGCACCACCATCTTTGGCAAGCATTATAGCAGGAGATAAAGCAGGCACAGGTATTGCAGATATACTTTATGTCAATGCTACAGTATATGATACACAAACTAAAACATATAGCACAAGATATTTGTATATTCAAACATATGATCCATACAACAGAAATGGTCAACCTGCAAGCGGATTTAGCGACTTAACATCTTTCGCAAAGAATACTGTACCGGGCTTATTATTCAATAAGCCTCCAAAGTATGGTGCTTCAGGAGTGCAGTATTTGACGGGCGTAGATAGCTGGAAATGGATAAGATTAGTAGCTGATCTCTCCAATCCTTCAAGATATAAGATATTTGTAAATGCAACCAATCCAATTAAATTCTGGTTCATATCAAATGGAGATAATAAGGGTGGTGATGGAATGAATGCGCCATATATTGCTTTGGGTAGTAAATATTTGTATACTTCAGAACCAGCAAGTACTGCTGATATATCTATATTCAATACTGTAATAGTTGCAGGTACGACAAATAAACCAAATGCTTTATTCTTTGCTCAATACGATCTAGTATTGATATTGTCTCCATGGTATGTAGACAACGATTGGATCAATGCAACTGAACTAAAGAAATATGTAGATAATTATATTGGAAGAGTTCTATTCATTGGGGGTTATATTCCAAGAAATACTTATTATATGGCTACAGAGGTAGATGAACCATCATACATGATACCTATTGGTTCAGAAGTAGGAACAGGAGTTAAGATGAACAACTATACACTTCCATTCGGAATAGATTGGATTCGTGATTCAAGAGGAGGCGTTGCTAGAATTGTCGTGAACAATCCAATATTTGCACCATGGGTAGATGAAGATGGAAATCTCAATGCTCCAAGATTGTATTTAGGTCATCAAATAATGTCTATGCGAGTAAGCGCTCCTGCAAAAGTTTGGGCATATGATCCAGTATATCCTGCAGTTGCCTTCTATAATTCAACGAGTTGCAATGGTGCATTGTTCATAAGTGATGACTCTGTATTATCTGATGTAACATATGGAAGCAATGCATTCCCATATCATAGATGGTTTGGTTTAAGGGCTGTTGCATACTTGTTGGATCCTATAGGAGGTTTGATAAATGAGGTTAATCAATGGTTCTATCCTATAGGTGGACCTGCTAATGGATACCAAGGACTTTTTGTAATGATCAAATACAATAAGATTGTATCAAATGGTACAGTATGGCAAATTAACGTTACTTTCACGAACACATTGCCTTATAACGTTGCTTTGAATGTTACTCTTCAAGTACCTAGCAACTCAACTACTGCAGGACTAAAGGTAATAAGCGGATTGCCTTTGACAACGAAAGTTGTTGTTCCTGCTGCAAGTAGAGATAGCGAAGGCAATTTGATACCTTCACAAGTTAATGTTGCATTAGGCGGTCAAGCATATACAAAGCCTTTGCAATTCGTGAACCAGGATATGATTTATTATCCAGTATATACATCATGGTGGAGCACATTTAAGATAAATCTATTCATATATGGAAATCTTACTCAAACAGGCACTATTGATTATAACAATCCGTTGTACACTCATTTGAATAGAGCAGTGAGCATATTGAATAAGCCTCCAAGAGCTGGAGATCTACCTTTAGTTACTGCTTCGACACCATTCAAATTAGATAGCTATACAGCAAGTTTAATAGCTAAATATCCATTGGACTTCAAGTATGTCAACTTCACAATAATAAATCCAGACGTTTCAACTTCTGTATTGCATGCTAAGATAACTGGAAATGTAAGCGCTGTAGCACAGTTCTTCACTTTAATTAATGAAACACTCGCAGAGGGAGTATGGAGGGTTAAGCTCGTGTTATTAGGCTCTAGCATGGATCTAACTCCAGAAAATGTAAGCGCAATTGCAGGTCAATATCTTGAATCTTATCCTGTACCAATACTAGGAGTCCCAATAGCAGTACATGATGGTCATTATCCAGGTTTACCTCATACTGGTCATTATTTTGCTCCTGTCTTCGTATTCATTGATCCCAATCTAGCAAGTGGATTATATACAGGTAATTTAGAGGTTTACGATGATAATGGAAATCTAGTTGCTACATCTAGAATTGAGATAACTGTTGATCAAAGTCCAAACGGTTACTTTGTATGGGATGATGGATTGTACGTTAATAATAGACCAGCTGTTGATGATCCTGCAAACTATCATGGCCTAGGTGTTGCGGTATTCCAATACCACGACTGGCCAATGTTACCGTGGGTAAATGCCTTTGAGTTATGGAAGACATTATCCAGTCCACCATTGAACTTCGCAATTAAGCCTTCAGGTGTTATTAGCGAAGTATTAGATATGATAGCAACAAATCAAACACCAAATCAACCAATATGGAAGATAGAGGCATTCTATAGAGATCTCGTCGATAAAGCATTTGGAAAAGCTCAAGGTTTCATGTTGATCGAGAACAATCACTTCCAGCCATTCACAGGTTATTACTTTGCTAAGGAAATTGATTATGGTCCAGAACAAAGATGGGTTAACTATACAGCAAGAGATATAATGATTAAGATATTAGCCCAAAATGCAGGTACTTTAATAATATTCTCACAATTTGGCTCAGCAAACAATGTCAATCCAATATCTGGTCAAACCAATCAATACAATATGAATTGGGTATTGAACTATGTTGGATCAAGAGTATACTTCCCAACAGGTGAAAATAAGAGTGCTGCAAGAGACGTGATGCCATTTACTGAAGGTCTACCAAGCATGATGATGCCTTTAACTGCAGGATGGGACAAGATAACTCTTGGCGGTATTCCATACAACACATTAGACTTCTACTACCAATTCGGTCCATCTTATGAATTGATAACTGATTATCAAGTTAATCAAACAAACAGGAAGCTATTCTTAGATGTCAACTCTCGTAACTTAGATCCTAATAACTATGCTACATACAGTAAATTTGTACTCGCTACGCCAATTCAAACTCCTGAACCATATCCTCCATTAACTACGTATGTATACAAGATAACAGTTCCAAATGCAGACTACGTATTACCAGTATTCGATTACATTGTTATAAGCGCAGGAACAGTAGTTCAAGTTTTAGATTCAAACTATAATATAGTAGGTAGCTTCGTTGCAAACAGCGATACTGAAGTATATGGTAAAATAATTTCAGCTCCTGTAAGAGGTGATACAGTTTACATAAAGTTCGCTTCTGGAACAGCAGTCAAACCAGGATTTGATAAAGGTATAGGAGTTTCATATGTATTATATGCAAGTACTGCTTATCTAAATGATCTAGCAAACTTCTATGTAAAGAATGAATATAGAGAAGGATATACATATCAAGCAGGAAGATTTACAATGGCAAGCTGGCAAGCTATAGCAGGTAAATGGGGTCCTGCGTTAGTATTAGATACTCACTTAACAGGTGTTCAAGCAAGTTATGGAAACATTCCATTACCTAATGCTAAAGTTATAGCTTTCGGTGAATATTCATGGTTCAGCAATGCTTACTTCGAGCATGCTATTACGCACATGGTTACACCATTCCAGCTCGAATCGAGATGGAGCATAATATTGAGAATATTCTTAAGGAGCATATTCCAGTATGCTGCAGGATACTACTCATTAGTATCTAGCGGAATGCAAGCACTAACAACTTTCGTAGATTACTTGAACTTATTAGCAACGAATGCAAGAAATGCTGGAATGAACGTTAGCTCGAGCTTCGACAATCTAATTGCTCAAACACAGAGCTACTTATCACAGGCAAATGCTTTCATACTTGATGGTAACTATATAGACGCTGCTAAACCTTTGTTACAGGCTAATTCAACTGCTAATCAAGCAGCTTCTGTATTAGTTGCACAGTTATCAAACCAAGCATTCGCAGCAAGAGATTCAGCATGGAGCCTAATAATGAATGCAACAAACTTCATCAATACTACTGCAACATACAACGTAGATGTGAAGTCAGCCAGAGACTTGTTAAATAGTGCATATGCATCATTTGCTAGTGCAAATGCTACATTAGCTGCATTCAAGTCTTCAGATCCTGCAACTTGGACAACACTAATAGATTCATTCAAAGGATTCAAATCTGCAATGGGTATTGCTATGAATGCATGGAGCAAAGCTGGCGATTCTGCATATATATTGGCCAGTATGTTAAGAGATCAAATAACGCAGCTCAGCAATGAGATTCAAGCATTACTTAATCAATTTGCTCAGGCTGGTATAGGGACATCTGATGTTACAAAGACCAAGTTGACAACATATAATAACAAAGTCACCACTGCAAACTCTGAGCTAGCAAGTTATAACGCTGCAGATGTCACAACATATCCAAGTGCATTGAAAGCAATAGCTGACTACAGAGACGCTTTAACCTTAGGACAAGATGTCGAGAAGTCTATATATGCTGATGCAAGAAGTACTGTTGCATCAAGATTATCTGACTTGAAGGCAAAAATTGCTTCAGTTAAAGCCCAGCCTCACGATGAAGCTAAGTTAAGTGACATTGAAGCAAGAGTTCCAGACTTAGAAAATAGGCTCAATTCTGCAGTGACAGCAAGTGATTATATCAGATTACTTAACGATATAAATAACTACATCGCTAAAGCAGATGCTGCAATATTAACTCCGACTCCATCACCTACACCATTCCCGTTCTTGCAATTAGCCATTATAGTAGTATTGATAATAATACTGATATTCGCTTTAATATACGCTGCAACAAGGAGAAGAGCTAGAACAGTCGTAGCTTTATAGCAGTATTTTTATTTAATTAATTTTTTTATTTTCTTTTCCTTTTTATTCTTGTGAATAATAGCACATGCTATCCTCCTTCTGAGGATACCTTTCTTCTTGAAGAATCTATTAAAAAAGAAAAAGGACATATTGCAATAGAAGTAGGAGCAGGAACAGGTTATTTATCGCTCGTAATTAAAGATAATTTCAATTTGATTTTAGCAACTGATATATCTTTATATTGCTTGAAAAAATTCAAAGAAAAAATAAGAGAGAAGGGAATTGCGAACATTGAGCTTATTTTAGCGGATCTTTTAACTCCAATTAGAAATTATGATATCGACTTAATATTTTTTAATCCTCCTTATTTACCTAAGGATGAATTCAAGACAAATATTGATGATTTTGTAATATATCAAAGAAATGGTAGAAATATTATAAATGATTTTCTAAAACAAACTAAAAGATTTAAAACTAAAGTTTATTTTGTTTGTTCAAGCTTATCCAATTTTGAAAAAGATAATGTCAATATTGAAGTTGTATTGAGAAAAAAATTATTTTTTGAAGAAATTTATGTTTTAAAATTCTCTACCTTTTAATCTATAAGCTTCTGCTGTTCTTTGAAGTGCAAGAGTTAATGCTGCAGTCCTCATATCTACTTTTAATTTTTCACTTAATAAAAGTACGTCATAGAATGCTTTGACCATTTTTTCTTCCATTCTTTTCAAAACCTCCTCTTTACTCCATTTAAACCTTTGCATATTTTGAACCCATTCAAAATAGCTCACTGTGACTCCTCCAGCATTTGCAAGAATATCTGGCACAACAAGAACCTTTTTCTTGAACAAAATTTCATCTGCTTCAGGTGTCGTTGGCCCATTTGCTCCTTCCACGATTATTTTGGCTTTAATCTTATCAGCATTGGCTCCAGTTATTTGATTCTCCAACGCTGCAGGAATAAGTATATCTGCTTCGCTGGTAAGCAACGCTTCATTTGATATTTTCTTCGTATCTTTAAATCCTATAACACTTCCTGTTTTATTTTTATATTCTAATAATTCTTTAGGATTTATTCCCTCCTTAATATAAACTCCACCTTGTGAATCGCTTACTGCTATAATTTTGAAACCATATTCATAAAGTTTCTCAGCAGCATAATAACCGACATTTCCGAATCCTTGTATTGCAACTGTTGCTGAATTTATATCTAAGCCTAGTTGTTTTGTAGCTTCTTTAACGCATGCAGCTACACCATAGCCTGTCGCCTCTTTTCTACCTTCTGATCCTCCTAGCTCAACAGGCTTACCTGTTACGACACCATATGCAGGATATCCTTTAAGCTTTGAATATTCATCAAATATCCATGCCATTGTCTGAGCATCTGTATAAACATCAGGTGCAGGAATATCTATATCAGGACCTATTTCGTTAGCTATCATGTCTATAAATCTCCTAGTCATTCTTTCCTTTTCTCTAACACTCATGTATTTAATAGGGCATGCTATTCCTCCTTTTCCCCCTCCAAATGGCACATCTAAAACTGCGCATTTCCATGTCATCCACATAGCTAGGGCAGTTACTTCATCTAAGTTAACATCTGGATGGTATCTTATTCCTCCCTTGTAAGGCCCTCTAAAATTGTTATGTTGTACTCTATAGCCTGTGAAGACTTTAACAGACCCATCATCCATCAAAACAGGTACGTTTACTATTATTATTTTTTGTGGTTTCTTCAATATTTCAACGATTTCGCTTTCGAGATTTATTAGCTTTGCAGTATTTTCAAGTTGCTTAATTGCAACTTCATATGGGGATATTGAAACCGGCATAGAGTAAGATGTGATATCTTTGAAATTATAAAAACTTAAATCATTGCAATTCTTTCTCTAATAAATACCCTACGATTTTAAAACCATTTTTTTCATAGAATTTTATTGCAATTTCATTGTCTTTCCATACAATCAATCTTATTTTTTTGACGTTTTTTTCTTTTGAAAGATTTTCTATGTATTTGAGGATATTTGTGCCAATTTCTTTTCTTCTATATTCTTTTTCTACAAATAAATCGCTTATATAAGCCCATTTCTCTTTAACTTTAAACGGTTCGCTTGCATTGAGATTAAACAATGCATAACCTATAATTTTACTATCGAGTTCTGCAACTGCAATAGAATTTCTATCCCTTGCTAAGATATTAGAGATGACTTCAATCCAATACTTTCTGTTTTCTTCATTGATTATTATGTTGTTATCACTCACATTAGGCTCTGATAAAAGCTTCATTGCCAATTTGGATATTTCTTCTATTTCTTGATATATGATGGGTCTTATTCTTAGCATGAAAATAAATAATACATTAAAAATAAAACATAATTGGGCGGAGGTGCCCGAGCCAGGTCAAAGGGGCAAGGTTCAGGCCCTTGTGCGTTTAGCGCTTCGTGGGTTCAAATCCCACCCTCCGCATTTAAACTTAAATATAAATCCCATAAAGTAAATTAATAATGAATTTCAACAAATACTGTGAAGATGAATATATTGATCACACCGTTTATTCAAGGCTAGCTAATCTTGAAAGCAATGAAGAAAGGAAGAATATCTTATTAAAGCTGGCTGCTCAAGAAAAAGAACATCTGCAATTTTGGTCTAGTCTTGGAGGTAGATATTCTAATAATTTCATGACTAAAGTTAGAATAAACCTAATTATATTTTTAAGATATCTATTCGGTTTGACTTTTGCCATAAAATTTATGGAAAGGAATGAAAGAAGGGTAATATCTGAATATAAAAAGGCTTTAGAAAAGCTTGAAGGAGAAAATAGAATCAACCTAGAGAGAATAATATACGATGAAGTTGAGCATGAAAATTACTGGATTTCTCAAATTAAAGAAAGAGCTGTCACATACATAGGCTTTATCATTCTTGGTCTTGCTGATGCAATTATCGAAATAACAGGTGTACATGCTGGATTTTTAGGTGTTACGGCATCTACTATCGTAGCAGGTATTGCAGGTTTAGTTGTAGGAATATCTGCTTCAATAGCTATGGCTTCAGCAGCATATTTGCAAGCTCAACAAGGAAGTCTAGGAAATCCTAGATTATCAGCTATATATACAGGGTTTTCATATATCATGACAGCAGTAGCTCTTGCAACCCCTTATTTTTTAACTCATATAATGCTCTTGGCTTTCACACTTTCTTTAATCGTTGCCTTAGCTTTGTTAGCATTTTTCAATTTTTATTCTGCTGTGATATCAGATAGAGAATTTATTCGTGATTATCTATTCAACTCGGGCTTAATTTTATTAACAGCTTTTGTATCGTTCTTCTTCGGTACGTTTTTAGGAGAATACTTTGGAATTACAGGAATATTTCATTAATTTTATTTTTTTAATTATATTATATTAATCAATGTGATAAAAATAGAAAGACTTTCAACAGGTATTCCAGAACTAGATAATATATTAGAAGGAGGGATACCTAAAGGTTTTTTCGTAGCTTTAACAGGAGAACCTGGCACAGGTAAAACAATTACTTGTATTCATTTCATTGCTCAGGGAATTAAAGAAGGAGATAAATGTATATATGTAACTACAGAAGAATCAGCTTCTTCAATCATTACTCAAGCTTCCCAATTTAATATAGATTTTCAAAGAGCTATCAACGAAAATAAGCTAATAGTAGTAGATGCCTTGATGGGAAGAGAAGATGAATGGTCTCTTAAAAGTTTGGAAATGGAAGAATTAGTCAACAAAGTAATAGAAGCTAAGAAAAAGCTAGGATATGGAAGAGCTAGACTAGTAATAGATTCTGTATCAGCTTTTTGGCTCGATAGGCCTGCAATGGCAAGAAGGCTTTCATATTATGCAAAAAAAGTACTTTCAAAATGGGATTTCACAGTATTGGCTACTTCGCAATATGCAATAAGCACGTCTGAAGCTTTTGGATGGGGTGTAGAGCATATTGCAGATGGAATAATAAGATTTAGACGCGCAATAAGGCAAGGAAAATTGCATAGATATTTGATTGTTGAAAAGATGAGACAAACGGCTCATAGCTTGTATATGTATGAAATCGATATTGTTGATGGAATAGGTTTAGTTATAGTAGGCCCAACTTCAGAAAGAAAAGAAGATTATGCGTTACCTAAAGAAGTTAAAGAAAAAATCATTAGAGCTAAAGAGAAAAGTAGTGAAGAATTAAGTGAAGCAAATTCTGATGAGAAAAGTTGATATTAGAACATTATAATAGAAATGATGTTTTGGAGGAGATAATTAAATTTTCTAAAGATCGTTGGCTTGCTTTCTTAATTGATAATAAAATATTTAAGAGATATCAAAATAAAATTCCTTTAAAAGCTGATAATATAGATGAATTGAAAAATTTAATTATAAAATTTAAGCCTAGATCTATATTTGCGAGTATAAATCTATATAAAAAATTAGAAAATAAAAATGATCTTGAATTAAATAATATTTATTCATGCACACCTACTATAGATATAGATAATGATATAAAAAACTGGAAAGCCACAATAAAAATAGTTGAAGAAATTGTATATTTACTCGATAAGTTCAATATAAAAAAATCTATTATAATAAAATGGTCAGGAAATGGTTGTCATTTGCATTTGAATCACAAGGCTATTTCAGAAAGCATTACTAAGAAATATCATCCTCTTGACTTGGCTTATGCTGTAGTTGAATTTATAATAAGAAAAATTGAGCCAAAAGTCTTTGAAAATAAGAAAGAATTGAAGGAACTTAAAATAGAAAATAAAATAGATGCTAAACGTGTATTTACAGCACCTTTAAGTCTGCATAGAGAACTAGATGTTGTTTGTATATGCATATCTTTGAACGATTTAAAAAATTTCGATATATCTTGGACTGCTATTAATAATTTTAAGCATTTCAAGGATTGGGACAGATTTGATGTAGGAGAATTAGATGAATTGCTCGAAATTGCTTACCGAGAAATAGGGCCGCGTTCTTTAAAGAGATATAAAAGAAAGTATCCTCCTGTAGATGAACAAATAAGGCAATTTCTTGATAAATACGGCAATTTGAAAGTATAATGAATTTTTTCGAGTAAAAGTTTAAATATTATTAAGTGGGTAATTAGCAAAATTTAATGACAGATTTAAAAGCCCTGCTCATACTAGAAGACGGAAGTTTTTGGAAGGGTCGGGGCTTCGGTTTTCCACGTAAAGTCTTTGGAGAAGTGGTTTTCAATACTGGAATGGTAGGATATCCAGAAGCTTTCACAGATCCTTCATACCTTAATCAAATATTAGTTATGACCTATCCTCTTATAGGTAATTATGGTGTTCCAGAATTAACTTATGATGAATATGGATTGCCAATAGGTTTCGAATCAGAAAAAATTCAAATATCTGGCTTAGTTGTTCAAGAAGCTTGCGAAATCCCAAGCCATCCTAGTTCTAAATATTCAATTCATGAATGGTTATTTAGACAAGGAATTCCTGCTATTCAAGATGTAGATACTAGAGAAATAACCAAAAGGCTTAGAAATAAAGGCGTTATGATGGGAGCATTGGTAGTTAGCGAAGATGAAATTAATGAGGATGAAATTTATGCAGAATTGAAGAAAGCAGAGAAGTATGATGCTAAATTCATCGCTCCTCCTAAAATAGAGCCTAAATTTTATGGTGAAAAAGGTCCTTTAGTTGCTTTCATCGATTGTGGAGCAAAAGCTAGTATTATAAGAAATGTACTAAATCGAGGTTTCAGGATAATAAGGTTACCATATGATACAGATTTCGATGAATTGCTTTCTTATAATCCAAAAGGAGTTATTGTTAGCAATGGACCAGGAAATCCTAAAAAATTCACAAAAACGATAGAACTTATAAAGAATATCATAGATTCTCGCATTCCTACCTTAGGCATATGTTTAGGAAATCAGTTAATAGCTCTAAGCTATGGTGCAAATACTTTCAAAATGAAATATGGTCATAGAGGTCAAAACAAACCATGCGTTAATTTACAAGAAAATAGAGTTTACATAACAAGTCAAAATCATGGTTATGCCGTTGATCCTGATTCGTTGAAAGATAAAACTTTAAAGATTTGGTGGATTAATGCTGATGATTCAACTATTGAAGGTTTAATTGATTTGGAAAGGAATGTAATTTCTGTTCAATTCCATCCTGAAGCAAATCCTGGTCCTTATGATACCTTGTTTGTCTTTGAGATTTTCAAGAAAATAGTTGAAAAGGTGGATTATCATGCCTAGATTTGAAACTATTAAAAAAGTATTAGTCTTAGGAAGTGGTGCTATTAAAATTGCAGAAGCAGGTGAATTTGATTATTCTGGTAGCCAATGTATTAAGGCGTTGAAAGAAGAAGGAATCAAAACAGTTTTAGTTAACCCAAATATTGCTACGATACAAACAGATAGAAACTTAGCTGATTCAATTTATTTCTTACCTGTAACAAGTAAATATGTAGCTGAAGTAATAGAAAAAGAAAGGCCTGACGGAATACTTTTAGGATTCGGTGGTCAAACTGCTCTTAACTGTGGAGTAGAGCTAAAGAAAAACGGTATCTTAGATAAATATGGAGTAAAAGTATTAGGCACTTCTATCGAAGCGATTGAAACTGCAAGCGATAGAGAAAAATTCAAGCAAACAATGTTAAAAGCTGGAATAAATGTTGCAAAAAGTAAAAGTGCTTATTCAGTTGAAGAAGCTAAGGCATATGCAAAAGAATTAGGTTATCCTGTAATGATAAGGGTAGCTTTTACTTTAGGAGGTAAAGGAGGAGGGATCGCAAAAAATGAAGATGAATTGATAGAAATTGTTGAAAGAGGCTTAGCTCATAGCTTAATAAAAGAAGTTTTGTTAGAAGAGTATCTAGGCGAATTGAAGCAAATAGAATATGAAGTAATGCGAGATTATGTAGGAAATTCAATAACTGTATGCAACATGGAGAACATTTTAGGAATGAGAATACATACAGGAGATAACATTGTTGTAGCACCATCGCAAACATTGACAAATCATGAATATCATTTGTTAAGAGAAGTTTCAATAAGGGTCGTTAATACGATAAAGCTTGTAGGTGAGTGTAATGTCCAATTTGCACTCGATTCTAATACAGGCAATTATTATGTAATAGAAATCAATCCTAGAATGTCTAGATCTTCAGCATTGGCATCTAAAGCAACAGGATATCCCATAGCATATATGGCTGCAAAGTTAGCAATAGGCTACACTCTTCCTGAACTTTTAAATAAAATAACAAAAATGACTACTGCAGCATTCGAACCTTCATTAGATTATCTAGTATTAAAAATGCCTAGATGGGATTTCGACAAATTCCCAAGAGTAGATAGAAGATTGAGGACTCAAATGAAATCAGTTGGAGAAGTTATGGCTATAGGTAGAAGCTTTGAAGAAGTATTGCAAAAAGCAATTCGCATGCTAGATATTGGCAAAGATGGATTAGTGGCAAACAGAGATGAAGAGGATTTGAGCATTGAAGAAATTGAGAAAAAATTAGAGGAGCCTGATGATAAAATAATGTTCTATGTAGCGAAAGCAATAAAGAAAGGAATGAGTATTGAAAGAATTGTGAAATTATCTAGAATAGACCCGTGGTATCTTTGGAAGATAAAGAATATCGTAGACATGGAAGAAGAATTGAAGAAAACAAATCTTAAGGATATTAAAGAATTGAAGGAAAAAATTCTTAAAGCAAAGAAATTAGGATTTTCTGATAGGCAAATTGCTCGTATTCTAAAAATAGATGAAGCTCAAGTTAGAAATTTGAGAAAAGAGCTTGGAATAAAGCCTGTAACTAAACAAATCGATACGTTGGCTGCTGAATGGCCAGCAAGCACAAATTACCTTTATTTAACTTATAATGCAACGCATGACGACCTTGATTACTCTGGATCAAAGAAAAAAGTAATGGTTCTAGGAAGCGGGCCATATAGAATAGGTAGTTCTGTCGAATTTGATTGGGCTACAGTTAACATGATTTGGGCTGTTAAGAAATATGGAATCGACGAAGTGATTGTCATCAACTGCAATCCTGAAACAGTATCTACAGATTATGATATTAGCGATAAGCTTTATTTCGAAGAATTAACGCTAGAAAGGGTCTTAGATATTTATGAAAAAGAAAATCCTTTAGGAATCATAGCATGTGTTGGGGGCCAAACAGCTAATAATCTCATTCCAAAACTTGCAAGATTTGGTGCAAGATTGTTAGGTAGCAGTTATGAAAGTATTGAAATTGCGGAAAACAGAAAGAAATTCAGCGAATTCTTAGATTCCCTAGGAATTAAACAACCTCCTTGGAATGATTTCACAAGTTTAGAGGATATATTTGAATTTGCTTATAAAGTTGGATATCCTGTAATCGTTAGACCATCTTTTGTGCTCAGCGGTTCTGCAATGGAAGTTGCATGGACTCCTACTCAACTTAAAAAATATCTTGAAAGAGCTACGAAGGTTAGTCCTGAATATCCAGTTACTGTTAGCAAATTCATAATAAACGCTAAGGAAGTTGAAGTAGATGCTGTATCAGACGGTAATAAAACAATAATCGGTGCAATTATTGAGCATATTGAAAATGCAGGTGTTCATTCAGGTGATGCTACGATGGTTATACCCCCTTTAACGTTAAGTCCTGAAATACAAGAAAAGATAATTGATATCACGAATAAAATAGCAAAAGGTTTAAAGATAATAGGTCCTTTCAACATTCAATTCATTGTTAAAGATCAAGAAATTTATGTCATCGAATGCAACTTAAGAAGTTCAAGATCGATGCCTTTTACTTCAAAGTTTACAGGCGTCAATTTAATTGAATTAGCTGCACAAGCTATCATGAAAGGTAAAATAGAATGTGATGTAAAGCCATATATTAAGGGTTATGCAGTTAAAGTTCCACAGTTTTCTTTTATGCAATTAGATAAAGCTGATCCTGTGTTAAGTGTTGAAATGCGCTCTACTGGTGAAGTAGCATGCTTCGCTGATACCTTTTATGAAGCATTCTTCAAAGCATTAGAAGCTTCAGGCTTAAGAATTTCATTTAAAGGTAATGTTCTCATATCAGTAGGAGGAACAGAGCTTAAGCAGAAGATACTTCCTATAGCTATTAAATTAAGCGAACTAGGATACAACTTGTATGCTACGGAGCATACAGCTGAGTTTCTTAAAAACTATAATCTCAAAGTTAATGTTGTTTATAAAGTAAAGGAGGTTAACAGAAGACCCAACATTTTAGAAATTTTAAGAGAAGGCAAAGTGGATCTTGTAATAAATATTCCTTATTCGATAACACTTGAAAAATTCTCAGAAATGTTGGAAGATGACTATCTAATAAGAAGGAAAGCAGTTGAGCTAAATATTCCTGTTCTTACAAGGCTTGAAACAGCTCAAGCTTTGGTTGAGGCTTTAGAGTTCATAATTAAGAAAAAACATTTATTGACAGTAAATGAATGAGAAAATCTTCGATATAGCTAAAAAGTTATTTGAAAGCCATAGAGAGATTCTAGATCCTACTATTCTGAAGAATGTTGAAGTTGAAAATATGATAAGAGAACTTGGATATGTTGAGAGCTTTAAAGAAGAAGAAATAATTTTGATAAAAATAAAGTGGGCTAATATCGTTTTTAATTCATCTTCTCTCCTCTAATATTCCTGCACCTATATGTACCCTGTCAATATGTTTTGACAATTCTTTTTCATTAGTAAATATAGAACCGCAAAAGGCGCATACTAAACCTTTTATTTCTTCAATTTCTTGAGTAATTTCTTCACTAGGCTTTAGATCACCAATTAAAGTTCTTAAAGTAAGAATGCCGATTATTTCGTTACCATCTCGAACAGGCAGCCTTCTTATATTTTTCTCCTTAAAAATTTTTATTGCTTCACTTATATCTTTATCTTTTTCTATCGTTATCAAGGGACTAGACATTATTTCTTTAGCTTTTGTCTTTATTGGATCTTTACCTTCAGCAACTACTTTATAGAGTATGTCTCTTTCTGTTATTATTCCTACATATTGATTTCCTTCTTTAATTAATACACTTCCTACTTTCTTTTCCTTCATGAGTTCAGCAATATACCTTATATTATCTTCAACGCTGGCGCTTACAATGAATTTCCTCATTTTATCTTCAACTTTAGGCATAAGTAAAATTTTGGTTTAGAGAATAAAAACCTAGAGAAAGTGGGGTCGAGGGGACTTGAACCCCCGGCCTTTGGGTCTCTCCGCTCCAGAACTTCATCATCGCATATGCTCAAATTTTCTTTATTGTGTTCTGGAGCCCAACGCCCTACCTTGCTAGGCTACGACCCCCTACTATAAATAATATTTAGATGCTAAAAATTAAATTTTCCTCACTTTACGATATATATAGAGGTTCAAGATGATCTGTAAAAACAGAATAAACGTTAATGCAGAAATATAAGCGTAATCTGAACCGCTAAGCTCAGTTCTAGTTTTATATAAGCTAATAACTAGAGTTTTGTCGCCGTCTAGAATAAATGTTTGTGTAAAATTAACAAATCCTTCCTTTAATACTTCTATTTTATAATTTCCCGAAGGTAAAAGCAGATTTGTAAATCCATATTCAATTCTTGAATCAAATAACAATAGATCATTATAGTAGATTTTAACTGTTGCGTTGGGCTTATCTAATCCTTCAGCTATTATTTCTAAAGTTAAATTATAAAATTTATAAGATATAATATTAATACCATAATCATCTATAGTTTTATTATATAAAAGTTTCAATGGTATCTTTGCATTATTAATATTAATAATTATATTACTAGGCATATCTTTATATATTAAAATGGCTTTATCATTAATAGTATATGATAATGAATCTTTAACTATTAAATTAAAGTTTTTCACAAAATTGTTTTTAGCTGTATTATATAACATTATTTCCGTAATTTTATAGTCAAACTTTTTCACTATAAAGTAGTACCTTGAATTTTCTTTTACGATAAGTGCTACGTAAATGTTTTTCAGCGAACTCGTTGAGTTATATTCAAAGAGATTTGAAAATTCGAAATTTAAACTACCTTTTATGGCTATTCCATTAATCGTTTCGTTATTCTCTAGTTTAACCTCTTTCAATACTTGATAAAATATACCGCTCGTTTTTTGGTATATGAAAAAAGTATTATAGTTATACGATAAAGAACTTTCATTTCTAGTATAATTAATGTTCAAATATATCAACTTATCTCCTAAAATATTTGTAATAGGAATAATTATTTTATCTTTACCTATTATAAAGTTTTCAAAGGAGTATTTTGCAATAAGAGAGGGCGTATAAGTAATTACTCTTGTACCGTTTATTGTTTTATCAAAGACATTTTGATAGTATAAATATATATCTAATTTATCTACTTTAAGATTAATATATCCTTTAGTTGAATTATATATTAATGGCATTATTATTAAACTATTGTTTTTGATATCCTGCTTTATAACTGAAAAGCCTATTCTAGTTATTTTAGTTCCTTCGATTCCACTACTTGTTTCCACTATAAGTTGATTCGTGAAGTTAAGGATGGATTCATTTGTTAAAAGCCCTAAGTAAAAACTCGCATTTCTGAAAGTCTTAGGTAATGTAAAATTAGTATTAATAAAAAACATATTATTTGAAACATTAAGGCTATATTCGAAATCATTTATAATTTTTTGTTTTTTTACATAATTGATAAATGCTTGAATATAAATTATTCCTATCTCGTCTTTTACTATTATTTTATAATAACCATACTTTTGATTATCGAAAGTATAAATCTTTTGAATCTCATTACTCTTCAGTTTGACTATTAATATTTCTTCGTTAATCGGTGATAGTAATGTTAGATAAAATGATAAGCTATTCTGCGCTAATATCTCCACATATAACGAATCACCGTCTTCGACCATTAATGAACCTAAACGATAAGAATAAAGACTATCTTTCTCGGTTCCGATTAATAAATCTTGGATTATTTCTCCTTTTACATGAATATTATTTAATAATGAGATGAGGAGAATAAGAAGTATAAAAGAGATTGGTCTTCTCATTTTTTATTTGATACGTAGAAAATTATGATTAGCATTATAACTGGAACTAATAATACAAAACTAATATAAGGATTATTTAATAAAGCGACTACACTTTGTGCCAAATAAATTAGAGTAATTGAGATTAATACACTTACCAAAGATGTTAAAGCTAATTTTCTTAATATTTCAATATAATTTTTCTCTATCTCAATCGTTTCTTTTTTGTAATAAAGTTTTTCATCGTACAATTCTAAGTTGTTTATAATTGATTTCAAGGCATAAATATAGGATGCGAATAATGCAATTGGTAGTATATAATAAATTGAATTATCTTGAATGCCTTTTATTAACTCAATCTGATTAGGTTCTATGTTTGCTCCTGAAAATAATGATTGGAAAGCTGCTAAGTAAGCTAAGAATAGATTCAATTCAAAAATTCCTAATTTATTTATCTGTATTTCGCCTATGCTTGATAGTTGCAAACTAATAGCTATCTTCAAAACATAACAATTAATTGTACCGATCGTGAATAATAAGATCATTTTAAAAGGATTTCTAAACCCTGTTTCTCTAGAAAAAAGCGAAATCAACGCTATGATTGGCGGTATTACGGTATTACTTAAAAGAATGTATGTAATATTCTCGAGTGCCAATTCTCTGCTGTTGGAGTAATATGCGCCGATTAAAGGAATTATTATGGAAAGCAAGAAAATAGAATAAACAGACAGGAAAGCTCTCCGAGTACCATCCTTAACCATTTGTAGCGATAACTGATATATGAATGTTAGCAAAAAATTCATTATAAAAAATATGTTACTAGACACTAAAATATATTGAGCAATGTATATTAATAAGGCTATATAATTTGTCGAAATAAATATATATAAAAATGAAATAAACAACAAATATATCAAAATTGTATCTAAGTTAAATCTTTCTTGTCTCATATTCAATCAAGCTTCTATATCTCATATTATTATATGCTCTTACTATCTCTTTTATGATATCATCTTGAAATATTATTTTAGTTGATATATTATATTTTTCTATTTCCTCTTTTATCATATTAAGGCATATATTTTCAGATGAATACAATATTGAATTTATATTATCTTTTATATCCTCTCTATGGAAAGATCTGAGAATTATGACTTCAAATCTTATATTTTTACATTTTATAAATAGATCTAAAATGTTGTTATTTATAATCCCACGATCGCATATAAAAAAGAAATATGTGTTAAGATCATATTTTAATAATAAAGAAACTAATTTGTTTATATCATTCTTTGTTGGCTTATTTTTTATTTCACCTAAATATTTAATTAAATTATAGAGTTCAATAAAGTTTTTTATTAAGAATTGATCAACATTATTATTATAAAGAAAAATAAATTCTAAATACGTGTTATATTTTAATGCAACACTCGCGAATGTTATGATAGATTCAGCAAGAATGTCTATTTTTCTTTCTCCTTCTTTACCTTCAAACATAGTATCCTCTATTATGACAACTGTTCTGAAAACGTTCTTTCCTTCCTCTTCCTTTTCTATTATGTACAATTTTCTCTCAGGCGATTTGGCAACTTGGCGCCATGCTATTCTTCTTAAATCATCCCCTATTGTATATTCTCTACTGCTATAAAATTCAAATCCTTCTCCTTTTCTTCTCGTACTCTTAAGTCCATATTCACTATAAAGTATTGCGCTTCTTATTAAGTTGCTAATTTGAGCTGATACACTAGGGTAACACGATATCTTATTGTAATACTTATACTCTTTTTTTACAAAAAAGAACTGAAAGGGATCAAATGCAACTATTTTTAAAGTTTGAAATTCATGAACACCTATTTCTTTTGGCAATAAATAGTAGCTTATTTTTGTTATTCCTTTTTTTAATTTGCCATTAAATCCTAACTTGCCTTCATAGTAGAAAAAGCCTGATGGAATTTCATCAATAATTACTACATAGGGGATGTCTTTTGTGCTTTTTATTTCTAGTTCAATTTTTATCGGTGAATTTCGAAAACATTTGTCATCAAGAATCCTTCTGATCTCAAGATATTTTAAAGCATTCAATATTCTAATGAATCTAAGAGCTTCGATTAATGTAAGAGTTATAAAAGAAATAGAAAAAATGTAAAGCCAAGAAAATGAAAAGATTATTGAAAGTATACATAATAATATTGAGTTATAAATCACGAAATAACCATTGTGAGTTATCATTATCTAGGAGCTTGAATAGATTTCATACAATCATCGATTATTGTTTTTAGATCTGAGTATAGGTCAGTGATTTGCCTAGGATTCCTTAGACTTCTATATTCAAGCGATAGAATTAATCTGTGATTTAGTATGGGGAATAATAATTCTTTTATATCATCAGGAATCACATAATCCCTTCCTTCAATAGCTGCTAATGCTTTACTAGCTCTTATCAATAAAACTGCCGCACGGGTACTCGCCCCTAGAGTTAACCTTTTATCTGATCTAGTTCTGTTTACTATATCTATAACGTATTTCTCTATATCCTGATTTACATGAATTTTTTCAACATCTTTAATAAACCTTAATATACTATTTTTATCAATGATTGAATTTGTGTTAATTTCAAGATTTTTACCGTATTTTCTAATCACTTCCATTTCTTCCTCAAAACTTGGATAATTCAAAAGCATTCTGAACATAAATCTATCTAATTGTGCTTCAGGTAAAGGATAAGTACCTTCTAATTCTAATGGGTTCTGAGTTGCTATTACTAAAAACGGCTTATCAAGCTGTCTTGTTATTCCTCCTACAGTTATTTGTCTTTCTTGCATAGCTTCAAGCAAGGCAGATTGAGTTTTAGGTGGTGCTCTATTTATTTCATCTGCAAGTAGAATGTTTGTAAATATTGGTCCTTCGTAGAAGATGAATTCTTGCGATTTCATATCGAATACATAACTTCCAATAATATCTGAAGGCAAGAGATCTGGTGTGAATTGAATTCTTTTGAATTTAAGATCTAAAATTTGAGCAAAAACTTTTGCTAACAAGGTCTTTGCTATTCCAGGTACACCTTCAAGCAATACATGACCTTCACTTAATAATGCAATCGTTATATATTTTATTTCTTTATCTCGTCCTATTACATATTTCGCTATTTCCTCTTTTAGATTTTTATAAAATGATTTAATCTCCTCCATCTAAAATCTTTATGATATCATCATATTTAACTATCAATTCCTTAATATCCTTAATGTCTTCTGTTTTTATTAAGAATTTTTTTATCTTTTTCATAGCTTTTTTACCATATATCTTTTCGATTTTATCAAAATTAATAAAATAAGGAACTTGGATATAACCTAGTTTTTTTGATATCTTATGATATATTATAAATTTCATGTTTTCAATAATAAATTTTCTCTCATTTTCTTTATCTAGGTATTTATTGATTAATGTTGCCAAATTCGATTTATAATTTATTCGTTTAATAAAACCTTTTATCAAATATTTATCTCTAAAATTATGACCTACAATTAATAATAATATAATTAATGATAAAAATAATACTAAATTGAAAAATTCAAGTAATTGCATATTGGATTTTACTTGATAATTCTTTTAAATTATGAAGAAATTCATTTATCTCTCCATTAGTAGGTTCGTGTTCTCCGAATCTTACTTTTTCGTAAGATAAATAGAGCTTATATATGATTTCCTTCACGAAATTAGAAGGAATAGTTCTGTTATATTCATTTATTCTCTCTCTTTCAGTCAAATAAGGTTCCACCTTTACGTTCAATAATTTCTCTAGAAAATTACTTAAATAAATGTATGATTGAATTATTGCAGTTTTGCTATTTTTTTCACTTATTAATTTATGGAATAAGTCAATAATATCTTCAAGCTCTTTCATAATACTTTGTACTTTATCTTCAAGCTCTTTCTTCTTTAGCATGAGCTCTCTTTTAATCGCTCTCTTTTTTCTTAAATATAGTATTGATAAAATTATTGTAACTATTAGTAAAAAAATAAATATAGGAAGCCAAATATAATAAATAAATTCTCCTAATCTCAAATTCATACACAAAAGTAATATTATAAAAATTTTATGTATTAACATAGTCTGTTATTTTAGTTTTAGATAGTACAAGATATAAATCAATACTATTTATATTATTTAAATCAATATAACTTCTGATAGGGCCGGCATATTTTGTAAATATATACTCTATGTTATCTCTAAAAACGAATATATCTTTACTTTCTGCAATACCAATTGCATATTTATTGAAGTACAAAATAGAAAAGATAGCGGTATAGTTGTTTTCTAAAAGATAGCTTATACTTTTTATTTCTGTATTAACAGTTAAATATTCTCCTTTTTCGTATTCTAAAATTGAGTTTCCATCGAAGTCATATACATTCGCAATAGTCGGTCTTAAACTATTTACTTCAAACCAAACAGATATGAATTTATCCTTATTCAAAAATAATATAATGCTCTTTGGTTGTACGTGAACAACGCTATATGTGCTTTGTAAAGCATTTAATTGTTTATTTGTAGCAACTGGTAACCAAAATGAAACATCAATTGTTATATTATAGATCCCCAAGTTTAATTTAGTTTCGTAAAATGTGCCATTATTCAATATAGCGGCAGCTACTAAAGATTGCTTGGTCATATCATAAATTTTTGCTAAAATAGAATTTTCTTTTGAACTTATTAGATATAACGTGTTATTTAAGTGAATTTTAACTTGCAATCTTATGGAGAATTTTTCTTGCTTAGTATTATTTCCTGGATTAATCGAATTTTCATTTCCAGTCTTTGATCCCACTTGTATTGCAAATAAGGATGCAAAAGAGAGCTGAAAATTGAAAGCATAAGTAATCAACAGTATGAGCGAAATGAATATGAGAAGATAACTCAAATAATCTTTCTTATTGTTCACAATATTGAATTTATAAGTAATGAATAAAAATGTGTCATCATAAAAATGGAAGAAATTCCTTCCGTTATAAAAAAGGGAGGTTTATCTTTAATATACTATGGTTTAACAGCTTTCATTTCTATGCTAGTATCATTAATTGCTACGAGAAAGTTGGAACCTACAGAATTCGGTACTTATCAATTTTTAGTAATCTATGCTTCATTTTTTAATTTAGGAGTTAATTCACTTGGATGGTTTTTGACACGCTTTATTGCTCGTGGATATGATGTTAGAAAAGAGGCAATTAAAATTGGTTTGCCATTAATTCTTGTTTCTGACTTATTACTTTTCATTTCATTGGTTTTTGTTTCAAAAGCCTCAATTGCTTTAAATTTTAATCTAGTTCTCTTAACATTTTCGTTGTTTCTTACCCAATCCCTTTTTTTATTAATTATAGGCGCTATTCAAGGAATAGATGTATCAATTGTATATATGGGTAATTTAATTCAAGCAATATCAAGACTTTTCCTGTTATTTGTAGGAATATACATTCTATTTGAAAAATTATCTGTTGAATTTTTCATATTAGTGATTTTAATTGCAAACTTGATCGCTACGATTTTCTTACTCACTAAATTTTTGAAATTCAAAGGAATAGAGCAAAGGGGTTCCCTTATAAACACTTTTAAAAGATTTTGGTACGTACCTTTTTTGAATTCATTGTTTGTTTCAATGATAATCTATGATTCTGTTTTGATGACGATTTTGCTTTCTTCAACCATAACTTTGGCTTTTTTTAGAAGCGCATATATTATTGCAAGCGTTGTAGGTTACATTCAAGTTTTTGTTCAAGCATATTATAGAGAATTTCTAGAAAAAGATTCAATCAAAGGCTTGACACAAGCAATAAAAGTCCTTGTTCTTTTAAGCGCCATGATTACTTTTTTGATAATGAGTATTGGCGATTTATTACTTGCTATATTGAGACCTTTATATGTTTCTTCTTATCTTCCTTTAATATTGTTATCCATAAGTTTCTTCATGGGAAATATGGCATCGTTATTTGGCTCTTCTATATTAAGTTTAGAAAAGACAGACTTGTATACTAGCGAAAGGAGCTTTAAAAATACTCAATTTTATACCGTTACAAAGATTTTGTTATATCAGACCGTTTTTCAATACACGGGCATCATATTTCTCGCTTATCTTTCAAAAATTTTTGCCTTGGAACCAGTAGTTATAGCAGTTTATTGGTCTTTAGTATGGTTGATGGCGAACATTTTAACGTTTTCTCTTTATTATAAGAAACTAAGAGATTTGCACTTAATTACTTTCCCAAGTGTTAGTGTTGGAAAATATGTTGTTATTTCAATGATTTCTTCAATAATAACATATATTATGAAACCTCGAGGCATTTCATCTAATTTATTTTCACAATTTTTTATTTCTTCTTTATATGCTTTAATATATTTGGCAATTTTCTTTTCGTTATTATTACTACTTGATGAGAACATTCGAAAAAGAGTAATTCGTATATCCCTTAGTCTTTTAAAATAAAAATTTTTGATTGAAGAAAATATGACAATGATTGAAGAACTAAAAGAGTTGACAAATTTAGATGGGCCTTCAGGATTTGAAAACGAGGTAAGAGATTATATCAAGAAAAAATTAGAGAAACAGCTGGAAATTAAAGTAGATAAGATAGGAAACGTGATCGCTAAAAACGAATCGAATAAAAAACCTAACGTTTTAATTTGTGCACATATGGATGAGGTAGGTTTTATAATTCAAGATATAACAGAAGATGGCTTCATAAAAGTAGCTCCCATTGGAGGATGGGATGAAAGAATCTTATTAGGCATGCCTGTTAGGATTTTATCAAGAAGAAAAATAATTGGTGTATTTTCTACATTGCCTCCTCATATATTGAAAGCTGAGGAAGCCACGAAAGTACAGCGGATAGAAGATTGCTTTATTGATACAGGATTGAATAAAAAAGAATTATTAGAAGAAGGTATTGATATAGGCACTTTCGTTACACCTCATTCGGATTTCATAATTAATAAAGACGTAATTATTACAAAGGCGTTAGATGATAGAGTAGGCTGTGCTTTGCTCATCGAAATAGCTGAGAAAATTAAATCCTTTGATTATTCCATCACGTTAGGAGCAACTGTTCAAGAAGAAGTAGGATCTAGGGGAGCAAAAGTCCTTATTAATCAAGTTGATCCAGATATTGCGATAATATTAGAATGCACAGTAGCTGCAGATATACCTGGTGTTGAATTTCATAGACAACCAACAGCTCTTAAAAAAGGTCCTGCATTGACATTGGTCGATAAAACTATGATAGCAGATAAGAGACTTTTTGATATGGCTTTGAAAATTGCGAAGGAAAGAGGAATTCAATATCAAATTAAAAAACCAATATACGGCGGTACTGATGCAGGAGCTATTCATATAGCAGGAAGAGGAATACCTTCACTAGTTATATCATGTCCTGCAAGATATATTCACTCAGCAAGTTCCTTAACAACGATTGAGAATTTAGAAGAAACTAAAAGATTAGTTATAGCAATTTTAGAAGAAATAAATAAAGATTTTAAAATAATCTAACTTTTTTATCTAAAATATCTTTCCAAATATAAGGAAGTTTGTTAAGTTCTTCTTTTACAATTGAACTCAATGTTGCTTCATCAGGACCGCTTTTTTCTGGAATTACTTTTAAGTTTATGGTTTTAGGTTCATTTATAGGATGTCCAATGCTACTAACCATATAGCAATAAACTTCTTTGATATCTTCACATTCAGACACTATCCTATCACAAATTCTTTGAGCCGTTATTGAATATAATTTACCAGTATGTGAAACTGGATTCTTTCCTGCAGTAGCTTCAAGAGTCATAGTCCTGAAAGGTGTTATCAATCCGCTTGCTCTGTTTCCTCTTCCTACTTGTCCATCATCACCATGCTCAGCGCTTGTGCCAGTTACAGTTAAATAATAAATATTATTTTTATAATCGTCTGCGGCATTAACTACAACTTCATACTTATATTTTGTATTTGAATCTATAATATATTCAGCTTCTTTTTTTACTATATTTTTTATCTTATCATATTCTTTTTCATTATTAATGTATTTTGATATAAAAGCACATGCGATTATAACTTTTAATTTATCTTCTATTCTTATGCTCATAACTTTAATATCTTCACCTACTGCAGGATATTCGTCTTTTAATTTTTTACTGTTGAGATGTCTTTCTATATTTAAAGTTATATTCTCAACAGCAGAGAAAGGAGCAAAGCCTACACCGAAGCTTGTATCATTGGCTAAAGGAATTTCCTTACCTTTTTCAAAATTCTTGACCAAATCAACGCTTCCTCCTCTAATTTTTGTATCTATGATCATATGCATATCAGGATCGAGAAATCTCATTTCTCTTTTAATTAAATTCTTTATTGCTTCCTTAGCTATTTGATCAACAGGTATAGTCTCATTATTTATGATCCTTGTAGCTCTACCAACTAATAATAGGTATATCGGTTCAGTAATGATGCCTCCTCCAAATTCGACTTTTGCTTGGCCACCAGCTAAAACTGCTTTGTCTACATTATGGTGGAATATTCTACCATATTTACTCAAGAAATATTTAGAAAGTTCAATGCTTACTTCTTCTGCAGCCATATCGCAAATAGAGTCAGGATGACCTTTTCCTTTTCTCTCAACCATTTCAACAGGTAATTCTGGTACAGCTCTCTGGTTTGAAAAGGATATTATTAAATCCATTCTCTTATTTCATCTTCATGCCTTTATAAAAATCTTAGGAATTTTTTTGCAGTATATGAATATTATAAACGAGTGAGAAGATCTGCTTTTGTAACAATTCCTTCAATTTTTCCATTTGTCATAACTAAGACAGCCTGATAATATGATAAGATGTAAAAAAGCAAGCTTATAGGTGCATTATTAGGAACAATCGGAAATGGTGGGCCTATATAATTTTCAACTTTATCATTCATTACTTTCCTTTCATCAGCACCCTTGGCAATCCTTTCAATAATATTCTGTTCAGTAATGCTTCCTATTACTTTCCCTTCTTCAATTACAGGTAATTGGGATATCCCATAATCTGCCATCTTCTTAACTACATCTTTAACTCTTTCATCTCTCCTTGCAAAGATTACGTTTCTAGTCATGATTTCGCTAACTTTTCTTGACTTATCTAGTATTCTAGATAATAGTATTTCTGAAAGGGTCTTCATTTTACTATAAGTAGGATCCACTTCTCCTCTTTCAAGTTTTGCTATGAAAGATTGACTAACTTTACATAATCTTGCTAATTCCTTTTGCGTTAAATTTGCTTCTTTTCTAAATTTCTCAACTTCATTTGGCTCTATTATTATTTGCATATTCATTTATTCAAAATCAATTGCTTAAAAGTTTGATATTATCAACTATAACTTTTATATAACATATTCTCCATATTGATATAGTCATGGCTAATTCAGAATCTCCTAGTGTTGAACTCACAGTAATGGATGCTGAGCCAGATAAAGTGGGAACAGCTTATGTATCGATAAGCAGAGAAGTAATGAATGAATTAGGTTTGGTTCCAGGAGATGTCGTAGAAATAATAGGAAAGAAAACCACATATGCACTAGTTTATCCTTTGAGACATGATTATGATAGAAGCATAATAAGGATGGATAGTACGATAAGGAAAAATGCACGTGTCTCGCTTGGAGATATCGTAACAGTGAGACCTGCAAGGCTTAAAACAGCTTTAAAAGTTGTAATAGCTCCTGTAAATCAGCCTTTACCGCCAGATATTTTACATTATGCAAGGAATAGACTTCAAAATCAATATTTCTATAATCCTAGACCTGTAACGAAAGGAGATTTGATAAATGTATCTATAGGCTTAGGTAATGTATTCACTTTAGCGATAGTTTCAGTAACACCTGGCCCTGCAGGAATTGTAAATGAGCAAACTGAAATAATACTTAAAGAAGAACCTGTTAAGGAAGAAATCGTTGCTGGTCCTGCTGTAACTTTTGAAGACATAGGAGATCTTGAGGAAGCAAAAGCAAAAATAAGGGAAATCGTAGAATTACCTTTAAAGCATCCTGAATTATTCAAAAGATTGGGGATCGATCCTCCGAAAGGAGTGTTGTTGATAGGGCCTCCTGGAACAGGAAAGACTTTATTAGCTAAAGCTGTGGCTGGTGAAAGCGGAGCATACTTCATAACGATAAACGGTCCTGAAATAATGAGCAAGTTTTATGGCGAATCTGAAGCAAGATTAAGAGAAGTTTTCAAAGAAGCAGAGCAAAATGCACCTGCAATAATTTTCATAGACGAAATAGATGCCATAGCTCCTCCTAGAGGTGAAGTTGTTGGAGAAGTAGAAAAAAGAGTTGTTTCGCAATTGCTGGCCTTGATGGATGGAATGAAAGGTAGAGGAAATGTAATCGTAATTGCAGCTACGAATAGACCTGAAGCAATAGATCCTGCTTTGCGAAGACCTGGAAGATTCGACAGAGAGATTGTGATAGGTATGCCAGATAAGAAAGCCAGAAAGGAAATATTAATGGTTCATACAAGACATATGCCTTTAGATTCCAACGTAAATCTTGATGAATTAGCTCAAATAACCCATGGTTTTAGTGGTGCAGATATAGCTGCATTGGTAAGAGAAGCTGCAATGCATGCATTAAGAAGATTTTTACCTAAGATAGATTTAGAAAAAGGCGTTATTCCTCCAGAAGTTCTTCAAAATTTAAAAGTAACGAAGGAAGATTTTGAGCTTGCTTTAAGAGATGTCCAGCCTTCAATTTTAAGAGAAATCCTAGTTGAAGTTCCAGATGTTAAATGGGAAGATATAGGTGGCCTTGAAAATGTTAAGCAAATACTTAGAGAAGCTGTAGAATTGCCATTCAGGAGGCCAGAGGTATTTGAAATGGCTGGTATAAGACCTACTAAAGGAATATTACTTTTCGGTCCTCCAGGTACTGGAAAAACATTACTTGCTAAAGCTGTAGCTACAGAAAGCGAAGCTAATTTCATAGCAATAAGAGGACCAGAACTTCTGAGTAAGTGGGTTGGGGAGTCTGAAAGGGGCATAAGAGAAGTATTCAAAAAAGCAAGACAAGCAGCTCCTTGTGTTGTTTTCTTCGATGAAATAGATGCCATAGCTCCTGCGAGGGGAACAAGGCTAGGTGATTCAGGGGTTACTGAACGTATGGTTAATCAGCTTCTAACAGAAATGGATGGTATTCAAACACTTAGAAATGTAGTTGTAATAGGTGCTACTAATAGAGTTGATATACTCGACCCTGCATTATTAAGGCCTGGAAGATTCGATCTTATAGTATATGTTCCTCCACCAGATTTCGCTGCAAGATTGCAAATACTTAAAATCCATACTCGCAAGATGCCATTAGCTAAAGATGTAGATCTTGAAGACTTAGCTAGGAGAACTGAAAATTATACAGGTGCAGATCTAGAAGCGTTATGTAAAGAAGCAGGCATGCTAGCTATAAGAGAAAATCCAACACCTTTCCAAGTTTCTAAGAAGCACTTCGAAGAAGCTCTTAAAACAGTAGGTCCTAGTCTTTCACCAGATGATATCAAATATTATGAAGAAATGTACAGGAACTTTAGAAGGACTACAACAAGAAGAGAAACAAGACCAATTGGTATCTATATGTAATGTCAAAGAGGATATTAATATTAGGTGCTGGAGGTAGAGATTTTCATATATTCAATGTTTTATTCAGAGATAATATTGAATACGAAGTTGTAGCATTCACAGCTTCTCAAATTCCTGGTATAGCTAATAGAATTTATCCTCCTTCACTTGCTGGTAAACTTTATCCAAAAGGCATACCGATTTACGATGAGCAAAGATTGGGTGAAATAATAAAAGAACACAAGATAGATGAAGTGATCTTGGCATATAGTGATTTGTTGTATGAAGATGTAATGAAGAAGGCAAGTATAGTTTTAGCAAACGGTGCTGATTTTAGATTGATTTCTCCCTTTTCTACTATGCTCAAAATAGATAGACCGGTCATAGCTGTTACTGCATCGAGAACTGGAGCTGGGAAAAGTACAATAACTAGAGCTTTAATAAAGATACTTAAGAAATTCAAAGTTCGTTTTGTTGTAATAAGACATCCGATGGCTTATGGGGATCTTGAGAAAAATGTCGTCGTAAGATTGGGCGATATTAATGATCTTGAAGAGTATGGTCTAACTATTGAAGAAAAAGAAGAATTCGAACCTCTATTAAGAGAAGGTGTGATTTGTTATGAAGGAGTAGACTATGCTAAAGTATTCGAAATGGCTTCTAGAGAAGCAGATGTTATTATTTGGGATGGAGGTAATAATGATTTACCTTTCGTAAAACCTAACTTAATGATAACAGCAGTTGATCCATTGAGATTGGGTCATGAAAATTCTTATCCAGGAGAAATAAATGTAAGGCTTGCTGATGTGATTGTTATAACTAAGGCGAACACAGCACCAAAAGATAACGTTGAGAAAACGAAGCTAAATGTAAGAAATCTTAATTCGAAAGCTTTAATCTTAGAAGCAGATTTTGATATAGAAGTTGATAATCCTTCTTTAATAAAAGATAGAGAAGTCTTGGTTGTTGAAGATGGGCCTACCGTTACTCATGGTCATATGCCTTATGGTGCAGGATACGTTGCAGCAATAAAATATGGTGCAAAGAAAATTATAGATCCAAGACCATATGCTAAAGGTGTCTATAAGGAGATCTATGAGAAATATTCACATATGGAGAAAGTTATTCCTACAATTGGTTATAATGAAGAACAACTTAGGGCTTTAGAAGATATGATTAATTCAATAAAGGCTGATTCTATCGTTCTAGGAACCATGTCAGATATCTCACGTTATCTAAAATTAAACAAGCCGGTTGCTAGAGTTAGCTACCATTTGAAGGAGAAAGAACATAAGCTTGAATCTATCATAGAAAACTTTTTGAATAACATTCTGAAGAAATAACTCTATCTTTTTTTGAAAGTTATAGATATCGCATCAGTATGGCATGCTGCTACACATTCAAAGCACATTATGCATTCTTTGCTATCAATCCTTCCAATTTTTGCATTGATGACATCGATTTGAACGGGACAAATTTTATTACATAATCCACATTCGTCGCATTTGCCTACGCTTCTGTATATTCCTAGAATACTTTTAGAGGAAAATATTGCATTTAGACTTCCCATTGGGCATACATATCTACACCAGAATCTAGAAATCCTCGCAGCTAAAACTAATACAATTACTAAAATGAAATATCTAATAAACAAAGCAGTATTCAGCGAAGAAAGTAGCTTATCAGCATTAGGCAAAATACCTAAGCTAAATAAAAGAGGAATTGTTCCGAATAAAGTAGCATCTGGAGCAATTGCAGTGAAAGGCATTATAGCTATTCCTCTACCATAGTTTTGTGCAAACAAGTCGAGTGTATTTGTTATTGTTAAGTTTGCGAAAGCTAAGCATGTCAAAAGGACTATTATAAGCACTATATATTTGAAAAATTTAAGGTTATGATCAATTCTTGAAGATATGAATCTTTTAGCATTGAATAAATAAGCTGCTAAATCTTGTACAAAACCAAATGGACATAGCCAACCACAAAATATTCTTCCTAAAATTACGTTGAAGAATACTATACTTGCCAAAGGTAAAAGAGGTGGTACTAATAAGATGATCATTATTTGAAGCATATCTAGAGCACTTGGGAATGAAGTCCAAGGATATGATAAACCTATTATCGGTAGAGGAAATGCAATGCTTAGAGCTAAATTAGCAACAACTAAGAATGAAATTTGAACAATTAATCTAATTGCTCTGAGTACATTTAATCTTACAATTGATCTCCTATGAAAATCTTCAAGCTTCGCTTTCTTTTTACTCATGGTAATATACCTGTTGTTATAGGGCTAATTAGTCTCTTAATATATTCAGGTATTACGCTTAGCAAGTTTGTTTCGTATGACGCTGTATATGCGATAATTGATAAGAAAAGAAAAAGCAAAACGATTAACCAGTCTCTATGCATAGAATAATGGATGTAATGAAGTATTTAAGCCTTAAATTCCATCTATACTTTAATATAATAGGGCAATGATAGAGCTCGAAAGGTCTTATTTAAAAGATGATGAACCCACGCAGCTTTGAGCCTCTGAAACATGACGTTCTCAATGTTTCGTGAAGAAGTTGAAAGAGCTTTGAAAGAAGTTTTTCAAGAAGTTCAAGATTTTGATTTAGAAATACCTCCTCTTGAAGAGTTTGGCGATTTATCTTCTACAATCTGCTTTAAGTTGGCATACAAATATAATAAGACTCCGCAAGATTTAGCTAATGATATTAAAGAAAAAATAAATAAAAATATTGAAAATTTCAAATTAATAAAAGAAGTAAAAGCAATAAATGGTTATCTTAACTTTTATATGAACATTGATAGAATTGCACATATTGTTCTAAACGAGATATTAAGTAGGAAAAATGATTATGGCAAAAGGGATATAGGACATGGAAAGAAGGTTTTGATTGAACATACAAATGCTAACCCAAATAAAGCTCTTCATATTGGGCATGCAAGGAATACTTGCCTTGGTGATTCTTTGGCTAGGATTTTGAAGTTTACAAACCATAACGTAATAGTTCTTGATTATGCAGACGATACAGGTTCTCAAATGGCTGATTTAGTTTTAGGCTTTAAAAAATTGGGTTTTCCATTAGAGAGCGATATTCGTTTTGATAAATATTGTGGCGATCAAATATATGTCAAAGTAAATGCTCTCTATGAAAGCAACCCTTCCCTTCTTGAAGAGAAACAAGGAATAATCAAGGAAATCGATTCACAAGCAGGCGAGATTGCGAAATTTAGCAAAATGATCGCAGATCGCGTACTAAAAGAACAACTTAAAACATGTGCAAGGATAGGAGCAAGGTTTGATATAGTGAATTGGGAAAGCGATATCATAAAGTTTCAACTTTTAAAAGAAGCTTTATCTACATTAGAAGAAAGAAAAATAATTCACAAAGAAACTGAGGGTCCTTTAAAAGGTTGTATTGTGATCAAGAGCGAGTTGATTAAAGGAAGAGAAAAAGAAACAGATAAAGTTTTGATTAGATCAGATGGAACCACTACTTATTTAGCAAAAGATATAGGGTATGCTTTTTGGAAGTTAGGAATTTCAAAAGCTCGTTTCAAGTATAGATATAGGAATGATATCGCTGAAGGTCTTCTTGAAACAAGCTTAGAAGGGGATATTGATGATTTCGCATATGGGGCTGATTTGGCTATAAATGTAATAGATGTAAGGCAAAGTAGATTGCAAGACATAATTAAATCTATCATTGAATTGACTGCAGGGAAAGAAGTAGCAGATAGGTATATTCATTATAAATATGAAGTTGTAGCTTTATCTCAAAAAGCTGCGAAAGAACTAGGTTACGAATCTGATTCAAAGATAGTGCATATGTCTAGCAGAAAAGGTGTTTATTTCAATGTTGATGATGTACTTGACAAACTTAAAGAAATATTGAAGAAAAGAATAACTGAAAATAACTCGAATTTAGATAGTAAAGTTGTTGATGAGTTAAGTGAAAAAATTGCAGTCTCTGCTTTGAGATATTCTCTACTCAGAATAGATAGAAATAAGCTTCTTATTTTTGATTTCGATGAGACCTTAAAGATTGAAGGAGACAGCGGTGTTTATGTATTGTATACATACGTTAGAACTAAAGGTATATTGAAAAAAGCTGCATTTAAACCTAAAACGGATACTTCAGGTTATGAAATGAACGACTTAGAAAGAAAACTAGTGAAGCAATTGGCTTTATTTGAAGAAATAGTATCGAAAGCTGCAATTACTCTTGAACCCCAAACTTTACTCTTGTATATCAGAGATCTTTGCGATCTTTTCAATACGTACTATGAGAAATATCCTGTTCTCAATGCAGATGAACCTGCAAGATCTTTTAGATTTAAATTAGTTCAATGTATTTCTCAAGTATTAGAAAACGGAATGAATTTATTAGGTCTTGTACCAGTTGAACAAATGTAGAAAAGCTTAAATCGTCGTATATTATAAAAGCATTAATTGGACAGCCCAATCGTCATTATATCATTATTAGTCATAGTTGCTATTCTTAGCTGGTTTTCTGTAAAGAAAAAGTATCTAACATTAGATGGGGCTATTATAGCTTATATATTTGGGTTAATCATAATATTCACCGGAGGTGTTATTTTATTCGTTCTTTTATTACTTGCCTTTTTAATTACAAATCTAGCTACTTCATATAACATTGAAGAAAAAATACGCCTAAAACTAATAGTAGCTAAGAAGCCTATAAGAGATTGGAAAAATGTTTTAGCTAACGGTTTACCGATGGTTTTATTTTCTATTCAAGAATATCTCTTCTCATTAGATTTACTTAAACTAGCTTTTATTGCTTCGACTGCAAGTTTTCTTTCAGATACTGTTAGTACAGAAATCGGCGTTTTATCTAAGAGTAAACCTATTCTGATTACTAACTTAAAAGAATCTCATGCAGGAAGATCTGGAGCTATTTCAAAGCTAGGTCTTCTAGCAGGTTTTCTTAGTTCTTTGGTATTTTCTATGATTGCATACTTTTTAATTCAATGGAATGAAAGCTTGCTGAATTTCGTTGCATTGATCGTTCTTTGTTCTATGCTTGCTAATTTAATGGATAGTTTAATAGGTGCCACTTTACAAGGAAATTATTTTTGTGAAAGATGCAATATGTATTCAGAGGAGCCAAAGCATACTTGTGGAAGTCAATGCAAATATGTATCTGGATTGAAGTTTTTTAACAATCATGTTGTGAACTTCATATGTGTCTTAATAGGTGGTCTGCTCGCAATATTATTTTCTAGAGTAATACTTTAGTATTACTGCTTTTTCAGAAAGATGTCTTTAATTTTTATTATCAAACATTATTTTCATGAGCTCATTAGTTGCTGTATGCCCATTTTGTGGTTCAAAAGCTAAGAGATTTGTACTTCCTAATGGAATTACCACAAATTACTATATTTGTTCTATATGTAATAGGAGCTTTACGTATGACCAATCTATGCTAGGAGAAATGGCTAGGAAAATATTCAACTCAAAATCCGACATAATACCTTCGAAAAAGATATTGTTAAGTGAAAAAGAATCAAGATATTTAGAAAGACTCTAGATTTTTTAAGCTTCTATGCTATAATAACATGCATTGGGCTGGTATAGCATACTATGGTCTCCTTGGAGAGCTGAATATATAAAAAGAGTATCTAGAAATAGCAATAAAGATTGCTTCATTTGCGAAGCTGTTAAAAATCCCAACAGCCCAGAGAATCTTACACTTCTATTAAAAGGGAATGTGATCATACTTTTGAATAAATATCCTTATAATAGTGGTCATTTAATGGTAGCACCCATAAGGCATGTGAAGAATATAGAAGATTTGACGCAAGATGAATGGACAGAAATTTCTAAGGCAATAGTTCTTTCTAAAAAGTTATTAGATGTTGCATATAAGCCTGATGGATATAATATAGGAGCAAATTTAGGCAAAGCTGCTGGAGCAGGATTAGAAGATCATCTTCATTTTCACATAGTTCCAAGATGGATTGGTGATGCTAGCTTCATGACAGTTATTGGAGCAACAAAGGTAATACCTCAATCTTTAGAAGATACTTTAAAAGAATTGAAGGAAATTTTAAAAAATCTAATCTAAGTAAAGCCTAGCAAAATGAATATCGGAGCTATACCAAGAATTATGCTAACTATCATCATTCCAATAGGAGCTGCGATTTCTAAGTTTGATGCATCTGAACTTATGATCAATTCCTCTTTCTTTCTTCCAAAAGATACCCTCTTGAGCATTTGTAAAAAGTAACATGTTGTAACGACAAGCGCTAGAAGGACAAGTACCGTTAAAGTCAAATAGAGCATACTTGAAGTTATTAAACGTATTAAACCAACAATTATTAAAAGCTCAGCTATGAAGCCGCTTGTTCCAGGCAATCCTATATCGCCTAAAGTTGCCAGTATTAAGCTAAATGAAAACTTTGGCATGTAAGAATTCAATCCGCCCAGCTTGCTTATCAATCTTGTTCCGGTTCTTTCTTTAATTACTCCTGAAAGTATGAAAAGTGCTCCAATTATGAAACCATGACTTATCATTATAAAAATTGCTGTTGTATACAAAAGATTAGCTATAGGAGTATTTAGCTGATTAAATGAAGTAGCAATTGCAAGCATTACTAAACTCATTTGTGTTATGCTCCCATATGCTATCATTCTTTTCAGATCATCTTGTGTCATTGCAACATAGCTTATATAAGCTGTCGAAATCGCAGCTAACAATGAAATATATATAAAATATGAATTCGCTATATCTGGTACTAGTGGATATGCAATTCTAAGCATACCATATCCTCCCATTTTGAGCAAGAGAGAAGCAAGTATTACGCTTACAGGACTAGGTGCTTCAACATGTGCATCAGGTAACCATGTATGAAATGGAGGAATCGGCATTTTAATAGCAAATGCTATGAAGAAAGCGAAGAATATCAATGTTTTGAGAAATGTATCTAGCATTACTATATTGGAGAAATAGGCATCGAATGAGAAGCTTTTAGCTGCATATGCATAACCTATGAATATACCTAGAAGCATTATAACACTTCCAATGTGAGTGTATATTAAGAACTTCATAGCCGCATAATGTCTTCTCTCATCTCCCCAAATATCTATAAGGAAAAACATTGGAATCAAAACAACCTCCCAGAAAATGAAGAAAAATAAGAAATCTCTTGCTAAAAAAGTTCCAGTTATTCCTATTTGGGTTACTAAAATTAGGAAATTATAAGTTCTTATCGAATGATGAATTAAAGTCAATGAAGAAAGTGCGACAAAAAACATAACTATACCTGTTAGAAGTACTAAAGATAAGCTAACTGCATCTCCGTAAAGATATAATGAAGAATTTATAGAATTCAAGCCAGTAATGACATAATTTTCTTTTAAAATGGATTTATTGATTAAAAAATTATACCAGATATATATGCTAAGTATCATTGTAATTATAGTTGAAATTATGGTAATTAATTGAGATATTTTATCTTTGAATATTAGTGAAATTATCGAAAAAATTAATGGAACAATTATTAAATAAATCAGTATCATATCAAGAAAACTAAAACTAAAATCAATAGGAATGAAGCAGTAGCAAATACGTAGAAAATGTATTGCTCAAGATTTCCTGTTTGAATTCTTCTTATATTATTTCCTGCTATTTTTGCAGCTTGACCAATGCCATTTACTATTCCGTCAATTATCTTATCATCGAAAAACTTTGCTGCAAGTCCTAAAATCCAGCCTGCATATTTCGCAATTCTTTCATAAACGTAATCGAAATAGTAGCCATTCTCTAAGATTTTATACAATATCTTGCCTGTGCTACTATTAACAAAACCCTTCATCCATTGAGCATTATAGTATTGATAATATAGATAAGCTCCGCTTACCGTTATTAGAAGAACGATCAAATCTAAAAGTATCGAATTAAGTTCATTTGCTAACATTACATATTCACCTCCCAATATTGCGGGAAGGTTTGTTAATAACGCGAATATACCGAATCCGATTGTTAATATAATAAAGCCAAACATCGGTATTTTCATCGTTAAGTTTTCTGGTTCAGCTTCTTCTGCTTTCTTACTTCTTGCTTTACCTAAAAAAGTTAATTGGACAATCCTCATCCAATAAATTGCTGTGAAAAATGATGATAGAACTCCTAAAATGAAAAGCAGATTATTTTTACCAAATGCTTCTTCTAAAATTGGTTCTTTGGTAAAGAATCCGCTTAAAGGAGGAATTCCCATTATACTTAATCCTCCTAAAATCATCGAGTAATAGGCTATTTTCATTCTATTAGCTAATCCTCCCATTTCAAGCATGTTCCTTGTACCTAGTTCATGAATTACTGCTCCTGCGCTTAAAAACATTAAAGCCTTTGAAAAAGCATGTGCATATAAATGCATGATTGAACCTGAAGGTAAACCAATGCCCAATGCGAGCATCATTAAGCCCAATTGACTAATAGTTGAATATGCTAACACTTTCTTTATATCATTGGCAACTATTCCTAGAATTCCTGCATAAAGAGAAGTTACGGCTCCTATTATGCCTACAACGGCTAATGGAATTGTATCTATAGAAAACATAACGTAAAGTCTTGCAACTAAATATACGCCTGCGGCAACCATTGTGGCAGAATGAATTAACGCACTAACTGTTGTAGGTCCTTCCATCGCATCTGGCAACCATACATGCAATGGGAATTGGGCACTTTTACCAATGCTACCTCCAAAGAATAGTAGTGGTATTATTGTTGAAAGGCCTAATGCAACTAAAACTTGGTTTATTAAACCTGCTTGTATTTCTGCAACTGTGGGTAAGTATCCTAATTTAACCCATAGCAACGTAATTCCAGCTAAGAAAAATACATCACCAATCCTCGTAACTATAAATGCTTTTCTAGCTGCAGCAGCAACTTCTTCTCTTTCATGCCAAAATCCTATAAGTAAATATGATGCCAAGCCTACAAATTCCCAGAATAAATATAACATTATAAGATTATTCGATAAAACAAGCCCTTGCATCGAACCAACGAAAAATGACATCTCAGCAAAATATCTTGCAAGTCCTGGGTCTCCTTTCATATATTCAAGAGAGAATATGAATATTAGCAAGCTAACTATTGCGACAACAAGTGCTGTTGTTACGCTTAAATTATCAAGATATAATGACCAAGTCAATCCTTTAATTTCTCCAAATGAACTTTTGAAATCAGGTATTAATTGAAATCCTTCAATAACACTTTGATTTCCTGAAGCATATATCTCATTCGCTGTAAATATAGCAGCTAATAGAGATACAAAAACTGCTGCGATTGCTACATATCCTCCGCCCGCTTTAAGTTTTCTTCCAAATACTAATATGAAAGGAGATATCAACAAAGGCACTAGTATTATGAGCCAAGCTATTTCTTTGATCATACGTGTTCATGAAATGATAATTTTCAAATTTATATCTTACGTTGTTAAATATCGTTAGTGGAGGAATCTAGCTTCAAGAAAAGGCTTAGTAAGCGTTTAGCTGCATATATTCTTGTCACAATTTTGATAGGAGTAATTTTAGTAGGAATGTCATCTTTAAGGATTGCTACTAATGCAATAAATCAAGAACGAGTTCAGAACACAGAGAAAGAGCTCGCGCAAATTAGAAATCAGACTCAAGTCGAAATTTTCTTCTCAATTTTTAAAAACAATTACTTCATAGCATTGAACTTTCTCCCTCCTATAGCTGGACCAGTTTTCTTTGTTTTAGTTATGTATTCGACAGCTGAAATTTTTGCTGCTAGGTCAATTGAACTCTCTAACAACACGTTATCTCCTTATCTAATATCATTTTTATACATTTTTTCCTTAATGTTCAGCCCTACAGTATTATTTTTTGGATTCCTAGAATTTTTAGGCTATGCAATTGCTATAGCCCAAAGTTTTTATTTGATTGGATCTGCGCTAAGAACAATAAAAGAACGTCAAATCGCTATCTTTACAAATGAATTAAAATTCACTGCTTATACAGCTTTAATTATCGCATTAATATTATTACTTGCTGCTTATCTAGAATCTCTTTTAGTATAATAAACTGATATTGGAAGTAATATAAATATAATTAATATGATAATGCTAGATATAACTATTATATGACTAAGTTTATTATTAATCAAGTATATTAAAATTAAAATTTGAAAAAAAGAATATATAAATGTAAATATTCCGTCCGTCTTTTTTACTCTTATTATTCCTCTTAATTTCCTGTTATTCATTAGCAAATCTACTCCCTCAATTGTTATTGCATCCCCCATCAAATGAAGAAAATATGCGCCTATAATGGAAAACGGTATTAATAAAGACTTAAGCCAATTTATCTTAAAGTTCAAGAGCAAAATCCATATTAAAATCACGATGATTGAGAAAAATCCTAATCCGTATATAGAATGTGTTATTCCTCTATGTTTTATTTTATCTTTCTTTCTTAAAATTAACGCTAATATTATAAAAAAGAAATAAAAAATTGCACCAAGAATTTTTGATTTTCCATGTTTAGATCTATAAATGTCTATATCAGGAAAATTTGAAAATAGAAATAACATTAAAGCTGAAGCGATGATGATATTATAATCAAAGTTGTTCTGATAAAGAAAAACATATGTAGGAAGGAAAGTCATTAGATTGAATGTTAAATGATATCTTCCTAACATATGAGGATTTTTATTTAAAATTTAAAGCTTTATCAGCTCGTCTCTTCTTCATCATTATTCAGTGGCTGCTTGCTTCATCACAAATATTAAATATTGTTATTCCTATAAATTTCTCATGGTCTATGACATAATAATAATCGGTTCTGGTCCAGCAGGATATACTGCCGCAATTTATTGTTCGAGAGCTCTTTTAAAGACTTTGCTTATTGCAGGCTATAATTATGGTGGTCAATTAATGTTGACTACCTTAGTTGAAAATTTTCCAGGATTTCCTGAAGGAATTTTGGGACCAGAATTGATGAAAAGAATGGAAGAGCAAGCTGAGAAATTCGGTACTGAAATAATTAAAAGGGATGTGACGAAAGTTGATTTGGGCACAAAACCTTTCAAAATTTGGGTTGAGGATGAGCTTTATGAGGCATGGTCTTTAATAATTGCAACAGGAGCGAGACCTAGATTCCTAGGCGTTAAAGGTGAAAAAGAATTACTAGGAAGAGGAGTTTCAACTTGCGCACCATGCGATGCACCTTTTTATAAAGGAAAGGAAGTCATCGTTGTAGGTGGAGGTGATAGTGCTATGGAAGAAGCATTGGAATTAACTAAGCATGCTAGTAAGGTTACAATAGTTCATAGGAGAGATCAGTTCAGAGCACAAAAAATATTGCAAGAAAGAGTCTTTAAGAATCCGAAAATAGAAATAAAGTGGTCTCATGTTGTTGAAGAAATCGTAGGTAAAAATAAAGTTGAAGGTGTAATATTACGAGATCTTAAGAGTAATAATAGTTATTTCTTTAAATGTGATGGTGTTTTTATAGCAATCGGTTATGAACCTAATACTGAATTGTTTAAAGGTCAAGTAGAAATGGATGAAAAAGGCTATATAAAAGTCAAAGAATTTACAAAAACAAACATCGAAGGTGTGTTCGTAGCAGGAGAAGCTACAGATTATATTTATAGACAAGCAATAACTGCAGCAGGTGATGGATGCAAAGCAGCTTTGGATGCTATTAAATACATTGATGAATTAAAGTCAAAGAAAATTATTACTTGATGAAAAAAGCAATCTTAATAGATATCGATGATTGTATTTTAAATACGATAAAAAGAAAAAAAGCAATATTTGAATTTCTATTGAATAAAAAAGTTCCTGCTTCAGAGATAATAGGCAAAAGGACAGCTGAAATACTAAGCAAGTATGTTTCGATTGAGAAAGTTTCTGAATATAGATTTAAATTCTGGAGTATTGCGCTCTGCGTAGATCCTATAGGAGAGAAGTTTTTATATTTGGATGAACCTGAACCTTATGCAAGACATATTCTAAGAAAGTTATCAAAAAAATATGAAATTTTTTATATAACAAATAGATTAGTATCAATGCAAAAATATACAGAATTAACTTTAAAGAGATATAATTTTCCAAAATATTGGAATATAATATCTGCCGATGATTATACTTTTTTTAAAAATGAAAATGGAAGGAAAACAATAATTAAAAAATTGCCATCAGAATATGAATATGCAGTTGTAGTTGATGATTTACCTGAAAATTATATTTATTATAAACAAATAGGCATAAAAAATATAATAGGTTATATGAAATACATAGTCTTAGACGAAAAGTTATTCTATGAACATGGGGCGAGTCTTGTCATTAAAAGTTGGAAAGAATTCCCGTTGAAAGATTTCTTATAGAAGAAAAGCTAGAAAGTTATTTAAATTAGTCATTTTTTATTTTCTTAATGAAAATCCTCTTCCTGCTAGGCGAAGGTTTTGAAGATATAGAATTCTATTATCCGTATTACAGATTGATCGAAGAAGGTTTCAATGTAATAGTTGCAGGCAAAAGCAAATCAAAGATAACAGGGAAAAGAGGTTATAGCTTTGAACCGCATATAACCTTTGATGAAGTGAAGCCTGAAGAGTATGATGCTCTCGTTATTCCTGGTGGTAAGTCTCCTGCAAATATAAGAGATGATCCGAATGTACAAAAGATTGTCAAATATTTCATGCAAAATTCAAAGCCTGTAGCTGCGATATGCCATGGGCCTCAAGTTTTAGTCTCAGCAGGAGTTGTAAAAGGTAGAAAATTGACATCTTGGTATGAAGTTTCTAAAGAAATAGTAGCAGCAGGAGGCGAATATATGAATAGCGAAGTTATTATCGATGGAAATCTCATAACTTCTAGGCATCCAGGCGATTTGCCTTTTTTCGCTAGAGAGCTGATAAAAGCTTTGAAGAAAAAATTGGTAGAGGTCCAGAGATAATTGGGAGACATAAAATTTAGAATAGCTCATATCTCAGATACTCATATAAGCGATTTTGGTCAATATGTTGATAGCGTATTTGAAGAAGGCGTAAAGCTCGTAAATAAACTAGATCCTAAACCAAATATTATAGTTCATTCAGGCGATTTAACTGATAATGGCGTATTATCAGAATATAAGCTTGCTCTTGATAAAATGTCAGAGTTTGATCAAAGAATGGTAATAACAACTGGAAATCATGATCAAAGGAATTTCGGTAATTCTTTGTTTGACGAGTTTATAGGCAAATTGGACTATGAAATTAGGATAGACGATTTCCAATTTTTAATAATAAATAGTGCACAGCCAGATAGGGATGAAGGTAGAATAGGTAGGAGAAGAATGGAATGGATATCTAACACTTTGGCTAAAGACAAAATAAAAATCTTGGTTTTTCATCATCACTTGATACCTGTACCGCATTCAGGAAGAGAAGCAAATGTGTTGGAGGATGCAGGAGATATTCTTGAGATGGCTATAAGAAATAAAGTTCATTTAGTGTTGATGGGGCATAGACATGTTAGGAATGTTATAAAAGTTGAGGATCTAATATTAGTAAACGCTGGAACATTTTCATGTAGAAGAACCAGAGGAAAATTTGGTTATTCTTTTAATTTAATTGATATAACTGAAGAAAATGAAGTATGCGTACAAGAAGTTTCGATAGATTATAACAAAACAACTTTATTAAAGAAATATAGCTTGAGATTTTAATTAAAATTTTGATAATATTTCATAAACTTTTTTGGCATAATCTTCTTTAATTTTTTCTTCATCAAACATTAGTAAAATGGTTCCTAAAATTGGCTTAACTTCCAATATTTTTATTTTTATATTATTCAATTTCTTTTTAATTTCTTCCTCGACTAAATTAACGTAGAATAAATTTTTTGTCAACCCTCCTGTCAAATAGACTTCATTCCATCCTGTTTTTTCATGAATTACTTTGACGCATTCTGCTACTTGCTCAGCTTCATTTTTTAAAATTTTTAATATCTCTTCATCCTCCATTGCTTTTTGAATTATAAAAGGCGCAAGTTTAGCAATATCTTCATTATTCATTTTAGTGTAAACAATACTAGCTAAATCGCTAGGATTCTTTATTTTTAGTCTTTCAAATATTTCATCTTGTGTTTTAATTTTAGATAATCTACCATCATATCCTTTTAAAATTCTAGAAAAAGTTTTAATTACGATTCTATAAGCACTTCCTTCATCGCCTAGTAAATGACCCCAATTGCATGCTCTGATATAATTTCCCTTATTATCGTATGCAGCTACCAAAGAACCTGTTCCTAATATTACTATTATTCCTTTATTTCCTCTCGTTGCTGCATAAAGCGCAGCTTCTCCATCATGGATTACGCGTAATTTTGCGAAAAGATCAAGTTTAGCTAGTTCTGATATCATCGTTTCATAATCTAGAGGGCTATTAATTCCTGCAAGTGCAATGCATGCATAATCAACAGGAGGCTCAATATTCACAGCTGTGCAAGCTTGAATTGTAGCTTTTTCGATGTTTCTAATGGCTTTTTTTATTCCAACAGTTTGATAATTCGAAGGACCGCTATAAGCAAGAGCTATTTTCTCAGCATTCTCGTTAGTTATACATGCTTCTGTCTTCGTTGCACCTCCATCAATACCTAGAAACCATTTCATATAATTACACAAATACTTTACTATAATTGATTGATTTTAAGCCGGGAGGGGGATTCGAACCCCCGTGAAACGGCTCTGCAGGCCGCCGCATAACCTCTATGCTATCCCGGCTTCTTCCAAATTAAAAAAGAATGGAAGAGGTTAATAATTTTTTTGATCGGAATAGTTACGCGACTTTATTGCTCAATTCTTTAAATATTTTAATTAAATCACTTATTTGAGCATTAGTTTTGATTCCTTTGCTATAGAAATGTGTTCTACCAGCTAAGAATCCCATTTCTTTTAACTTAACTATCACATCTCCAATTTTTGGTTCATTAGTTTTTAGTTTACTTGCCAGGCTATCAAGCGTATAGAAAAAAGGAGGCTTTTCAATTTCTTGTTCTATAAACTCTATAAGTTCTCTCGCTTCAAATGAAATCTCTTTATTTTTCATGTTTTCAACAATTTCTTTATCGTAGATTTCTCCAAGCCATAAAGGCCCTGCAATTTGAGTTTTCTCTCCACAATTTTCGCATATTTTGTTTATTTCTTTAAAGTCGAATATGTTTTTTCTCCATAAACAGTTTTGACAGTATTCTACATAGCCAATTTTAGCCAATATTGGGTCAACTTTACTTACGCTTACATACATTCGAAAATACACTCTCAAGTAATGTTTTGTCGCATGTGCAAAAACAGGTTCTAGTGCTAGTTCATTTGCGCTTGCAATTCTAATGCATGCTGCAATCAATATTCTAACCCCTATTTCTTTTGAAAATTCATTTTTTAAAGGGTGTGCAAAATATCTTCTCAAACAAGCCCTTCTAGCAACACCATATAGAGCAGCTGTATCTGTAGCTGCAATAGCGAGATAACCTTTATGCGCTAAGCTTCTCAAAGCAGGCTGTATGTAGTATATCGGAGATCCAAAAGGATCTACATCTATGAAATCGAACCTTTTTCCTTTATATGCATGCTCTTCGAGCAACAAATTTGCATCTTTATTTTCTGCTTCAGCAATATTCTCTAACCCATTAATTTTGATGTTTTCCAAAATGTTTTCGTATGCAACCTTCAATTTATCGTTAAGTAAAATTTTCTCCACAGCTTCGGTTTCTAAAACATATCTAATTCCCCTTACTCCGGTAGCTGATAAAGGTTCGCATATTCTTAACTTTCTATTCATCTTTTTAAAAATAGAATCCAAAAAAGCAACTCCTATGTCCCTAGACAATTTCGCTTCAGGATTGTAGAATACTCCTTCTCTAACGATGATTTTTGCTTTACCTTCTTCTATCATCTAATTAAGATCCTTTTATCAGAAACTATCATGTCCAATTTAACATCGTTTTCGCTAAAAGGTAGTTCTTTTATAATTTGAAAATCGTAAGCTATTCCTATCTTTAAACTTTGATGATTTTCTCTTAGAAACTTATCATATAAACCTAAACCATATCCAAGGCGATTAAAATTGAAGTCAAAGGCTACACCAGGAACAAGAATAATATCGATTTTTCCTTTGAAAATTTCTTTGTTTTTAGGCACAGGTATTCCGAAATCATCCTTATCTAATTCTTCATCGTTTTTATACAAAACTGGATAGATTTTCTTCTCTTTTTTAACTGAACAGGGTAATAGTATTATCTTCTTCTCACTCATCTCTCTCAGAAAGTTGAATATATCTACTTCTTTTCTGATAGGATAATAACCCATAATCGATGTAGCTTTGTTTATTATTTCCAATTCTTTAAGTTTCCTAGAAATGGAATAGCTTGCATTAATTATTTCTTCTCTAGTTAGAGAAGATCTTATAAGCAGTAATTGCTTTCTTATTCTATCCTTTATCTCTTCCATTAATTATGATGTTTTTTATTAATTTTTTATAATTATTAAAGATGGTTTGGATAATAGCGATCAAGCCAAAAGATAAATCAAATGACTGGAGGGCTATAAAGCTTGAGAATGAAGCTTTTGAACTACTAAATAAAAAAATGAATGCAAGATCTCTATTTTGTTATATTCTTGAAGGAAGAATTTCAAAAGAAGAAGCGAAGCGAATTGCAGAAGAATTCATCGTAGATCCTATTGTTGAAGATTATTATTTATTCGAATCTGAAGAAGAAATTTATAAAGAGTTTGAAGGTCTTAAAATTTCAATTCATTATAAAAAAGGTTTCATAAATCCTGATGACGAAATAATTCAAAGAAGTTTGAGAATGATTTTAGGAGATAAAATCTCTAATCTTAAAACTTTTTTGACTTATCTTATAGAAGGAATAAACGAAGAAGAAGCAAAGCTTGTTGCCGAAAAAATATTAGCGAATAAGCTAATTCATGATGTAATAATAAAATGATCGAATTTCAAAGATTCAATATTTCAAGCTATAATGATGATGAATTACTCAGACTAAATCAACTTCTCGATTTAAATTTAAGTATAGAGGAACTTAAAGCAATAAGAAAATATTACGAAAAAGAAAATAGAGAAGCTACTGATCTAGAATTACATACTTTTTCTCAAGTATGGTCTGAACATTGTTTTCATAAGACTTTCAAGTCGAAAATTATCCTGAATAATGAAATAATCGAAGGATTATTCAAAGAATACATTTTTAAAGCGTCTGAATTGTTGAATAAAAATTGGTGTATTAATTTATTTTCCGACAACGCAGGAATTATCGAATTCGATGAACAATATGCGATTGCAGTAAAAGTTGAGACGCATAATCATCCTACTGCTTTAGACCCATTTTGCGGTGCTCATACAGGAATGGGAGGAGTTTATAGGGATATACTTGGTGTCAGTGCTAGACCTATTGGAGCAATGGATTATTTATTTTTCGCACCTATCGATTTACCATATAACTCAATTCCTTCAGGTATCTATCATCCCAAAATAGTTTTAAAAAGAGTAGTTGAAGCCATCGCAGATTATGGAAATAAAGTTGGAATTCCTACAGTAAATGGTTCAATTCACTTTGATATCGGTTATTTGAGAAATCCTTTAGTATATGCAGGTTGCATCGGTATCCTACCTAAAAATAAATACGTAAAAAATCCTAAAGTTGGAGATTTAATAGTAATAATAGGAGGGAAAACTGGAAGAGATGGAATTCATGGTGCATCATTTGCTTCAGCTTCATTAACTCTAGAAAGTGGAGAAATCTACTATTCTGCTGTTCAAATAGGAAATCCGATTGAAGAAAAGAAAATTATTGAAGCGATTATGAGAGCTAGGGATGAATATGAGAAACCTCTTTATTCTTTAATTACCGATCTAGGGGGCGGAGGGTTAGCAGTAGCTTTATGCGAATCATTCAAAAATCTTGGATTTAAAGTAGATCTAAGCAACGTGCAACTTAAGCATTTGAATATGCAACCATGGGAAATTTGGGTTTCAGAATCTCAAGAAAGGATGCTTTTAGCAATACCGAAAGAGAACTTAGAAAAATTTTTAGAAATATGTGATGAAGAAGGAGTAAACGTTAACGTTATAGGCGAAGTAACGAATGATAAGAAAGCTTTAATATTTTATCAAGAAATGTTGGTGGGAGAAATAGATTTGGATTTCCTCTTTAAAGGAATACCACTTAAAGTTTTGAAAGCTGAATTGCCTAAATATGAAGCTTCTGAAGAAGTAGAGTTGAAAGATAAAGATGATTATACTTCTGATTTAATTGAAATATTGTCCGATCCAAATATTGCTAGTAAAGAATGGATTATAAGGCAATATGACCATGAAGTTGGTGCGAGGACAATTTTGAAGCCTTTACAAGGTTTCAATTGCGATGGCCCTGGTGATGCTGCTGTATTAAAACCTTTATATGATTCATGGAAAGGTGTTGTAATTTCTAACGGCGGAAACCCTAGATACTCTTCCGATGTATATAACATGGCTTTATCAGCTATAGATGAAGCAATAAGAAATAATGTTGCTGCTGGTGGAAGAAGGATAGCTCTTTTAGATAATTTCAGTTGGGGCGATCCAAATGATCCGAAAGAATTAGGAAAATTAGTTTTAGCTGCAAAAGCATGTTATGAAGGTGCAATTGCTTTCGATACTCCTTTCATATCGGGAAAAGATAGTTTGTATAATATTTACCAAGAAGAAGGAAAAACCTTTTCAATCCCTCCTACATTGGTCATTACTGCAGTAGGCATAATTCCAGATGTCAGGAAAGCTGTAACAACAGATTTCAAAAGGAGTGGAAATTACATCTATATTTTGGGCTTTACTTTTGATGAGCTCGGGGGTTCTGCATTTTATTATAACAAAGGAATAAAAAGTGGAAAAGTTCCAACTGTGTATCCTGAAAGAGCAAAACAAATCTATGAAAGAGTAATTAAAGCAATCGATAGAGGTTTGATCAAAGCATGTCATGATTGCTCTGAGGGAGGACTAGCTGTCGCAATAGCTGAGATGTGCATAGGCGGAAATTGTGGTGCAGAAATACACTTAGAAAAAATTCCTACAAATCTTTCTAAAAGGTATAAAATTCTTTTTTCAGAAAGCAATTCGAGATTTCTTGTTGAAGTTGCACAAGGCTATGAAAAAGAATTCGACCATGTAATGAGAGGTATAACTTATGCTAAAATAGGTTATGTTACAAGCGAAAAAACGCTAAAAATAAAACATGAAAAGTCAACAATTGTAGAGGCATCATTAAATGACATGGTTAGAGCGTGGAAAAATCCATTAAGTTTACCATGAAGGTAAAATCATTAGTAATAAGGTCTGAGGGTACGAATTGTGATTTAGAAACTGTAGAAGCTCTTAGACTTGCAGGTTCTCAAGTAGATCTCCTTCACATCAATAGAATAATTAAAAAACCAGGTTTGTTGGAAGAATATCAATTGCTAGTTTTTCCAGGAGGTTTTTCTTTTGGTGATTGTATAAGCGCAGGCAAAATATTATCTAACATTTTAAAAACTGCTTTAAAGAAAGAATTGAAGAAATTTATAGATGAAGGTAAGCCTGTGCTTGGAATTTGCAATGGTTTTCAAACTTTACTTAAGCTAGGGGCATTACCTTTTTCTGATGAATTTGAGCAATGTGCTTCTTTAGTGACGAATTCAAACGGGCTTTTTATCGATAAATGGGTTTATTTAAAATTCAACAGATCTAAGTGCATTTTTACAAAAGATTCTCCAAATGTAATTTACCTGCCAATTAATCATAAAGAAGGGAGATTTGTGATCGAGGAAAAATTTTTGAAGAAACTGGTAGATAACGAGCAAATCATTTATCAATATTCTTCGCAAAGCGGCGAGGTTAAAGAGGAATATAACCCTAATGGATCAACATTTAATATAGCCGCTATTTGTAATGAACATTATAATGTTCTAGGTATAATGCCGCATCCTGAAAAATACGTTCATAAATATCAACATCCTTCTTGGACTAGATATCCTAACTTGAAAGAAGAAGGAGAAGGGTTGTTAATTTTTAAAAACGCCTTGAATTACGCAAAAAAATTTTAGTTCGCATAACCTAGGCTTTCATTTCGAGTAAAAAATCAAAAATTTTAAATAGCGGGATAAGATAAATTATTGCTTTCATGTCGTCATTTAGGTTGGATGATTTAATTAGTAGATTATCTGAAAGAGCTTCGAGAATTTTTAAAAATAGAGAAACCTTGAGACCTGATTATATTCCTGATGAACTCCCACATAGAGATAAAGAGATATACAAATTAGCTGAAATTTTATTCCATCCTTTGTTAAAAGGAGATAGACCTTCTAATGTATTCATCTACGGTTATCCAGGAACAGGCAAAACTGCTACAACAAAACATGTTTTCAAAGCTATAAAAGAAAAATTAGCTCCTAGACTTCAAGTTCCAGTTTATTGTCTTATTATAAATTGCAAAATCGACGATACTAATTATAGGATACTAAAGGAAATAAACGACTTCTTCAGTATACCTACGCCTCATACAGGCTTATCACTAGCTGAGTTATATACCAGAATAGTTAAAGAGCTAAAGAGAAGGACAGGATTTTTCATACTTGCTTTAGATGAAATAGATAATTTCGTGAAAAAAAGCGGTGATGAAATACTTTATAAATTAACTAGAATAAATTCTGAAGGAATCACAACAAAAGTATCCTTAGTGGGTATTACGAATGATCTTCATTTTAAAGAATATTTGGATCCAAGGGTTAAAAGTAGTCTAAGTGAAGAAGAACTAGTTTTCACACCATATACTGCAGATCAATTAAGAGATATTTTGTATGCAAGGGCAAAAATCGCATTATATGAGGATAGCTATACAGATGGTGCCATAAATTTATGTGCTTCAATAGCAGCAAAAGAGCATGGAGATGTTAGAAGAGCTCTAGATCTTTTAAGAGTGGCAGGAGAGTTGGCTGAGAGAAGGAATGATCCTAAAATAACTGAAGATCATGTAAAAGAAGCACTTAGAATTATGGAGCGTGATAAGATTTGGGAAGTGGTGATTTCTTTACCTTTCCATTCAAAGCTTGTTTTATTGGTTATAGCTTATCTACAAGAAAGATTTCTAAGAGAATGTACCACGGGTGAAGTTTATGAAGAATATGTTAAAATATGCAGAGAAATTGGCCAAGAACCTCTAACTGCAAGAAGAGTTAGTGATATTATAAATGAACTCGACATGGGTGGTCTAATAAAAGCAAACTTAACAAGTAAGGGTAGATATGGGAGAACTAAGTATATATCTTTGAGAATAGATAAGGATGAAACTTTCAGAGCTCTTAAAGAAGATGAAAGGCTTGAATTCATCATACAATCTATTAGTAGCTGGAATAGATGATGGAGGCTTCAAACCAGATTTTAAATATATAAAAGAAAAACCTTCTGTTCCCTTAATAGTTGTTTATTATAGAAATCATAGAATTATAGATTTGAAATTTTCTGCAATAAAAATAGATGGTTTGGATGCGACCGAAAAATTAATTGAAATCCTTAAGCTTAAAAAACCTTCTGTCATCTTTTCAGCTGGCATCACAGTAGCTGGCTTTAATATTATAGATTTCATAAAGATTTATGATACATTAAAAATTCCAACTATTGTTGTCTTAGATCATAAACCAAATCTAAAAAGAATTAAGGATGCAATTGCTAAACATTTGGATAATGCGGAAAAAAGGATTAGTATTATTATGAAGTATCCAAAATTTAAAAAATTCAAGAACCTTTATTATGAAAGTATTGGTATCGATGAAAAATTGGCATTGGAGCTAATTAATTCTTTTAGAATTTTCAGTAAATATCCGGAGCCGCTTAGATTGGCTCATATGATAGCTAAATCATTGTATAAATACTCTTTAGAAAAGGAATCTCATAACTGATAGATCCTTTAAATTTATCACATAGCATGAATGCCTAGGTTTTTCATCGTTTAGATAATTTATCCATGATGAATTAGAGATTAATAAACAACCATGATAACTCGAATTACTATAAATGTCAAAATGACCACACAACATTAAATCAGGCCTTTCATCTATTATAAAAGGATCGTAACCTAAAGGAAGAAGTCCTTCAATTCTTACGTTGCTTATAAGACTCCTTCTTTTCATTACATCTTGCATAGTTTTAATCATAGCTTCTTCTAATTTTTCTAAATCAACCACATTTTCGTTGAATAGAGATTCAAAATAAAATCCATGCGTCATTAGTATTTTTCTTTCAGATATCTCAATATAAGAAGGATCTTTGAGCAGTATTAGATTCTTAAATTTAAATAAGGGTTCAGTAATTTCTTGATCGAATTCATTAAAAGGAATAGTCTGAATTAATTGGTCTCTTTCACCTGGAATAGCATAAATCGTTATATCTTGTCTTATATTACTCAATAATCCAGCAAGTTCCTCATATTGACTGTACATGTCATCAGTTATATTAAATTTGAATTTACTTTCAAAAGAAAATCCTTCAATTAAATCTCCTGTTATTAATAAATATTTTATTTTTGAAGAAATTTCTTTATATTCATCAAATTTATTATTTAAAAAGTCTATAAAATTTTTAAAAGCATCATAATCAAATGTTTCATTGCCACATCTTATGTCAGATATACATGCAATATATATATCTTTTTCTATCTTTTTTTCTGTCGCATATTCTAAATCAGGTAGATAAATTTTATTTACTCTTATATAATATCCTTTATCAGTTTTTATAAGTATACCATCTAATATTGCTACGTCATCTAATTTCATTTCTAAAGCTAACCGGTATGCTTCTTCTTTATACTTCGGTACTATAGCTCTAAAGCTTCCATAAGGATCTTCAAATTCTAGTAGCAACGCATCATACTTGGCGCTTTCCTTACTATACAACATCCCAGCTATTGATATCTGTGATTTATCCAACATCTTATCGAGATCAGTAGAAGTTGTATTTGCTGTTTTGCGATGAACTTTTTCAATTATCTTTTTTAGTTTGTTAAATCTATCTTCAAGCATTAATTTATACCCCATTGTGATATCGCTTACTTCTTTTATTTCTCTTCTGTAAGTCTGTGAATTTTGTTCTTTTAAAGATAAGTCTTTTGAATATCTTTTTATTAACTCATTAACAGTTTCTTTAGTAATTAATTCATCTATATTTTTTATTTCATTTAATATTAAATCTATAATTTCACTATCTTCTAAACTTTCTAAAATTTTTAATGCATCCTCTGTAATATAGATTTTCTCTTTATTTAAAAATTCTTTAATTTTACTCATTTAAAGCAAGTGCTTTTAAAACTGTTATCCAAGCATTAGCTACGTTTTCAAAATTATAACCGCCTCCACCTAGAGCAAGTAGTCTACCTTTGCTTTTCTCATGTGAAAGTTTATGCAACAATTTCGTTACTTCTTTGTGCACGTTAGGAGTATAATTCAAATGTGTTAATGGATCTCCTCTCAAACCATCAGCGCCACATTGTAAAATGATCAGTTCATAATTTTCATTGAGAATCATTTCTTCTGCTCTTTTAAGAGCTCTAAGAAATTCTTCATCTCCGCTATATGGCTTAAGAGGTATGTTTAACTTTTTGCCAAATCCTTCTCCTTTACCTCTTTCGTTTTCAAAACCTGTTCCTGGAAACAAAAATCTTCCATCTTCATGTATATCAACAAAGTATAGCTCGCCATCTTCTTCATAAGAATAATAGACACCATCTCCATGATGAGCATCTATGTCAAAATAAAGAATTTTTTTAATACCATACTTTTTTCTTGCATACTCTATGCCAATACATATATCGTTGAAAACACAGAATCCTGAAGCTCTTTCTTTATATGCATGATGCAACCCTCCTGTTGGATTGAAAGCATGCTGAACTTTTCCTTGAAATATCGAATCTAAAGCTTCAAGGGTTGATCCTGCTGAATATGCAGATGCTTCATAAACGCCCGGATAAGCAGGCGTATCACCATAATCAAGATAGCCGCTACCAATTTTTGACAATCTTTTAACCAATTCTAAATACTCTTTTTCATGAAATAGTAAGATTTCTTCATCTGTCGCTCTTCTCGCACTCAGCTTTATTACGATATTATTATCTAGCAATTCTTGTAATTTTTCTAAGAATATCTTATACCTATCTTCGTTCAAAGGATGAGGTTTAGGAAAATGATATCTTAAATTTTCTCCTAATACTACTCCTACTTTGCAATTCATCCCCTAATTTTAATCGATTAACGATTTTTAAATTAACATTATTAAATTATCGAGTTCAGTAGTAATACCTAAGTATTACTATAGAGCTTTGAAAGTAGTAGCTTTATAAAACACGTTTAGTATTCATGATGGATTTCATATATCAGATTTTCAATTTATTCGTATTCGCTTCATTCATATTTATTGCTATACTTTTTGTGCTAATGGTAAGGAAACCTCTTGCTGTAATACCTTCATTTTTTACAGGAGTAGCTATTTATATTGCGACATATAATGGTCTCATTGCAGGTTTAGTAACTTTTCTTCTAGCAGTCCTGTTTCAAGTTAAGTAATAAACATTTTATAGAGAATATCAATATTTTTAATAATGGCTGTACTGGGAAAGAGCGAATTATTAAAACTTCAAGAAAAATATCATCTCATATATCCCTTCAATGAAGAATTAATAGACGGTGATAGTTTTATCTTAACAGTTCAGCAGGATGTTGAGGTAAAATATTTAGAACATAAAAATATAATCTCTCACGAAATTGTATTTGTTCCAATTAACTTTGTCGCACATATGACTGCAAAAAGTAAATTTGGCAGATTAGGTTTGTCTTTTTTGAATGCTGCGAAAGTCCATAGTGGTTTTGTAGGAAGGATAGTTCTAGAAGTAGTTAATTTAAATAACGAGCATTTACCCATAACTATTAAAAAAGGTGAGCCTTTCATGCATCTAGAATATATAAGAAGAGAAGGTGAGCCTTCTCCTTATCATGGTGAATATCAATTCCAATATATGAATGATGATGAGATAAGATTTTACCTTAAAATATTAAAAGAACACATTCCTAACTTCGAGTACTATTCAAAGATATGGCTAAAGAATAAACCTCATTTACTTAAAGAATTATAATTTTTCAGCATACAAAAGGGGCCAAATTGGCCATTCTGTTCTTTCTGTCTTTTTGAATACAATCTTTACTTTTTGACCTATTTTTATCTCATTTAGATTCTCTTTCATCCTTGCTAAAATTTTTACATTATCTTTAAGTCTTATAAGACAAACAGCATAAGGAACCTCATCTCCAAAGCTTTTAGGTGCAACATGAATTATCGTGAAACTTTCTATTTCTCCTTCATTACTGATTTTCTTCCATGTTAATTTATTCGAAAAACAAGAAGGACAAATTTTTCTCGGAGGTAAGCTAAGCTTTCCGCAATTCATGCACATTGAAGCATATAATTCGCCATTACTTGCTTTTCTGTAGAATTCTTCAATACTTATTTCTTCGCTCATGATCTAGCTTTAACAATCGTGACGAAATGGGTTAAGCCTGAACCACCCATATTTTGTGCTAAGCCTATTTTTGCACCCTTTACTTGTCTTTGTCCAGCTTCATTTCTCAATTGAAGATATAATTCATAGATTTGTGCAATACCAGTTGCTCCGACAGGATGACCTTTAGCCTTTAAGCCTCCACTTGGGTTTGAAGGATATTCTCCATTTAGATCAGTGATCCCTTTTTCAACAAGCTTTCCTCCCTTTCCTTTTTCAGTAAAACCTAATTCTTCATATTCTATGATTTCAGCAATCGTAAAACAATCATGCAATTCAAATACATCAATGTCATTTATGGTTAAATTTGCCTGTTCCAAAGCTTCCCTTGCAGCGATTCTTATACCTTTAATTTCCGTTATATCTTCTTTCTCTATTATAGAAGAATGATCGTTTGAATGTCCACTTCCAATTATATCAATTGGTAAATCTGTAAACTTTTCAGCTATTTCAGGCTTAGTCAAAATAAGACATGCAGCACCATCGGTTACTAATGAACAATCATAAAGTTTAAGAGGCCATGCAATTACCCTAGATTTGAGTGCATCTTCTACAGTTATCAACTTTTGCATGTGTGCTTTTGGATTATAGTATGCGTTTTTATGATTCTTTACAGCAACCATAGCGAGTTGCTCTTCTGTAGTACCATATCTGTGCATGTGAGCTGTAGCCATGAGAGCGAAAACACCTACAAAGGTTAATCCACTCCATTGTTCAACGCTAACATCACTTGCAGTCATCAACGCTTCAGTTACTTCTGGAGTAGTTCTGTTGTTCATCTTCTCCACTCCACCTACGAGAACGATATCATAGAGGCCAGATTGGATAGCCATTATCCCTGTTCTTAAAGCAGTTGAACCTGATGCACATGCATTCTCAACCCTTATAGAAGGCAAATTATGCATGCCCAACCAGTCAGCAAGTATAGGTGCAACATGTGCTTGATGTTCAAAAAATTCTGAAAAATTCCCAAAAATTCCTAATTTAATCTTACCTCTAATATCTGGGTCTTTGCATCTAGCTATTGCTTCTTCAAAAGCTTCCACAAAAAGTTCTCTTGCCATTATTCCTGTTCTTTTACCAAATTTTGAGCATCCTGCACTAACTATTGAAGCTAAGGGTTTTTGAGAAAGCAATCTACTCATAGTAATTACTTAATTCATAAAATATTTAATCAAAATCTTGCCTGTCTCAGTGCAGCAATTCCTGGTAATTCTTTTTCCATTAACATTTCTGTAAGTGCTCCTCCTCCTGTGCTTACATGGCTGAATTTTTCTGCATAACCAAACATATTCAATGCAGCTACCGTATGTCCTCCTCCTGCAACAGAAAAAGCGTTTGAACTTGCAATTGCTTTAAGCACTCTTTTAGTTCCGTAACTAAATAAAGATTCCTCATATACTCCAACTGGTCCGCTTATTATTACAGTCTTAGCTTCGTTTAAAATATCTTCTATAAGTTCACATGTCTTCATTCCAATATCTTTTATAGGCATGTTCAGAGGTAAAGCGCTTAAGGGAAATTCGAATCTCTCATTCTTAGGGGTTTCTGCAGCAAGATCTTGAGGTAAAATTATCTTATCTTTATATTTTTCATATGCAATTTTTGCCCCTTCATATAATAATACTGCTCCCTTTCTTTCTAGTAATTTCTCGTTAACTTCTCCGAGATTGTAACCTACAACTTTCAAATATAAATTGCCAATCAATCCTGCTAAAAATATCCAATCTGCTTTTCCTGTTTCTCCCAAATGCTCAATCATACTTATTGCGTCATCTAGCTTTGTTCCTCCTAGGATGTAAAGTCTGGGTTTTTCGCTATATTGTAGTAACCAAGTTAGAGCTCTTACTTCCCATTCCATTACTCTACCAGCACATGAAGGCATTACAAACGGATAACCTGTTAGTGAAACATTAGCTCGATGGGCTGCTGCGAATGCATCGTTAACATATATATCGCAAAGGACTGAGAGTGTTTGAACTTGTTTTGTTTTAGCTTGTTCTTCAAATGGTCTTTTTATCATCTCATCAGGATCTGTTCTAACGTTTTCGAGCATGACTATTCTATATTCTCCTTCTCTTAGCTTTTTCAATGCATCAACAGCTTTAGGCCCATAAACATCTGGAACGTAAATAACTTTAGTTTTAAGCATCTTTGATAGCAGTTTAGCATGAAGATCAGTCGTTGTGAAATCAGGATCGCCCGGCCTTCCTTGGTGGGTCAAAATAGCAACTCTCGCACCTCTAACTAATAGCTCCGTTAGCGTGGTCTCAGCTAATACCCTCATCCTTGTCAAATCTATTGGCATGTTAGTTTTAGGATCTAAAGGAAGATTCATATCTGTTCTAAGCAATACAACTTTATTTTCGAATTCAAAATCGTCCATTGTCTTGAATCCTACGTCTATTTTATTCATTTGTTCGAGAATGTCCTCTCTAACTTTTCCTCTTAAAATTCCGTAGGGCATTTCAATAGAACTTCTTAACTATATTCAAAGTCCTATCAGTCAATTCTATTGATCTTCTTGGTTCTTCCTCAATTCCAGTTAATGCTCTAATAGCATCAATATTTTCGGGAATCACGTTGCTTTCTTCAGGAGTAGCCCATATCAAAGTTAGGTCATTTTGTATCAGAGCAATGCTTTCTAACCAAACAGGTATTTCATAAACATCTCCTCTACTTCTGCCAAGTTCTCTTCCTATTTCGAAGATTGTATTAAGTGCTTCAACCTTATCCTTACCACTTACAAATACTACTCTAGGCTCTTCTTCTAAAGCTCTTATTACTGTTTCCTTGTTAACTCTTTCTTTCAATTCAATGAAAGCTGCATGTAAATGATATAAGTTGTGGCTACCTTTTGCTGCTATGGTAATTATATCCAAATCTTTTATCACAGTTTGTGCATCAGGACCGTGATGAGAAGGTATCTCAAGTTCGGGTACTACGGTATTGATTATTCCTTTTTTATGCGATTCCCAAGGATCCGCTGCCCTACGAAATATTGATACTCTTGCTCTTTTAACTCCAATCCTTTCATGTATCGCCCCTATTACTCTACATATTGCAGTCGTATTGCAGCTAACAACTCTTGTGAATTGCTTTCCAAAATTTTCTAAGTAATTTCTCGCGGCAACAAAACTAGCATTTGTTAATTCATGATCCTCTCCTCCTTGGAAAATCGCTTTTATGTTATATTTTTCATAAAATGGTTTGTTTTTAGCCCCCCATCCTTCTGTAGAAGCATCCACGACAATATCTACTTTTTGAAGTAATTCTTCGAAAGTTCCAGCAGGTTCAAAATTATGCTTCTTAAATTCTTCAATTCTGGGATTTTGTGATAGATAAATTGGTATTCCTTTCTTAGCCATCAATGCAGCACGCCAGTCAAAGCCTGGCCCTGCAATTCCAATGAGCTCCATATCAGGTTGAAGTCTTACAGCATCTGCAACGCGTTTTCCAATTGTTCCGTAACCCCCAACAACAGCAACTTTTACTTTTTTCATATTTAAGAATGGCTTTACAAATTATTAAATATTGTTCTTGAGATTCTTCTGCTTCATGAAGAATTCTGCTATTCTTTCTACAGCAATTTCTGTATGTTCAAACTCTCTACTCTGTTTAAATCTTAAATTCATTATAATCAACAAGCACTGCACTGCATTTGCTACGCTTGCAGCGAAGATTCTATTAATAGTTTGATGGAGTTCGATTTCTTCTTCACTTTCAATTTCTCTTCCCATTCTTATTCCTTGCATATCCTTTTTTCTTCTTTCAATTATATCAGATGGATTGTATTCAAGAAGTATAATTGCATCAGGATTAAGGGCTTTAGCTGCTTCTAATGGCAAACCTGGATAATATCCTCCTTGCATTTTTATGCTTACATGCGTATCTATTAGCACATCTCCTTCGATATCTGCAATTTTTTTAGCTGCGTCAAGCTGCAATGTTCTATATTCATCTAATGGTATCTTTTTTCTCATCTCATCTCTATCTTTTATGCCATATCTTTCTCTAGCTAATTCTAACATGACATCTCCATAGTTTACAACCTTTAATTCAGGCATCTTTTTCCTTATGTAATTAAGAATGGTTGTTTTTCCAGCACCTGGTACAGCTACGATGACAGCTTTCATAATTGTGCTATGTTTTTGCTTATAAAAATTTAGCTTTAATATTGCTCCTTGTATTTTTTCATATGGATTTCGAATTTAGCGAGGAACAAAAACTATTCAGAGAGAGCGTAAAGGAGTTTGCAGAAAAAGAGATTGCCCCTTATGAAGCTGAATGGGATAGAAAAGGAGAATTTCCTAAATCTTTATTTAAGAAATTAGCAGAAGTAGGTTTAGCAGGAATAAGAATTCCAGAAAAATACGGCGGCCAAGGTGCTGATGCGGTAACAACAGGAATAGCGATTGAGGAGCTTTCTAGATATGATTTCAACGTAGCTAACTTTTTGATAATCAACAACGTTTTGACAGCTAATGTTATTGCAGAATATGGGAGTGATTATCTAAAAGAATTGGTCCTTCCTGGTGTTGCTAAAGGCGAAATATGCTTAGGCATTGCATTGACAGAACCTCATTGCGGTAGCGATGCTGCAGCAATAAAAACAACTGCAATACTGGATAAAGATGAATGGGTTATAAGCGGAGAAAAATCATCCATAAGCATGGTTAAATACGCGAACTATTTCGTATTATTCGCGAAAACTAAACCTGAAGAGAGACATAGAGGAATAAGTGCTTTCTTAGTACCTGCAAATTCTAAGAACATAAAATATTCTTATTTTGATGATGTAGGTTATAGACCTATAACTAGAGGTGCCTTTAAGCTTGAAGAGGTAAGGATACCTAAAGAATATTTGATAGGTAACTTAAATGAAGGATTTTATTACGTCATGAAAACCTTCGATTTTAGTAAAACTTTATTGGCTCTTTCATGTCTAGGAGCTGCTGAACAATCGCTTGAAGAAACAATAAAGTATGCGAAAGAGAGATATGCTTTTGGTAGACCTATAGCTAAGTTTGAAGCTATTCAATTCAAAATAGCTGAACATCTAACAATGCTTGAGGCTTGTAAAACGTTATGTTACAAAACCTTGTGGATGAAAGATAAAGGTTACACGATTACAGCATATGCTGCGATGTGCAAATGGTGGGCTCCAAGACTTGCCTTTGAAATAATTCATGATTGTATATTAATGCACGGAAATATCGCATACACGAAAGATTTACCTTTAGAAAGAAGATTGAGGAATGTTATGGGAATAGAAATAGGCGATGGAACTGCAGAAATTCAAAAAATAGTTATTGGGAGAGAAGTTATAGGTAAAGATTATGTTCCTTATAAATGATATTTTAATTAAAAATTTTAAAATATTTGATGTTTCTACAAATTTTATAAAAAACTGACTTATTTAAAACCATTTCATGAAATCCTAAAATATGTAAATAACAAGCATGATGCCAGCTATTGAATATTTCTTCTCAATGATTGAGCAGCATCAAATAACAACGCAGAAGTCATCTTTTTTGCGATATTACTATTTCTAAGATATTGCTGATGTTTTATAGCTTCTTCGGCTGCCTTAAGTGCTCTCACCAGTTTGAACTACATCAATCTTTAAGTAGCCGTAAGTCTCTAGAAATTAATTAGCAATTGTTATTCTAGATTCGGTGTTTGAATTTCATAAATGAGTGAATGGAATAGAAAACTAGCTAAGGTTTATTATAACAGATTTGATTCTTGTATAATTATATATCGCATGTATGCTTTGCTCAAATCCTAGACCACTTTGTTTTGCTGTAGAGAAAGGAACTTGAGGATAAGTTATTGGTCCTTCGTTTATACAAACTGTTCCAGCCTTAATGCTTGCAGCTAGCTTATGCGCTTTACTCAAATCGTTTGTCCAAATGGCAGCATATAGACCATAAATAGTGGAATTTGCAAGTTCTATGGCTTCATCTAAGCTTGAAAAACTTGTCGCAGATAAAACAGGTCCAAAGATTTCTTCTTGGAATATTTTCATATCTTTTGCCACTTCATCAAAAAATGTTGGCAATAAGAAGTTGCCTTTTTGTAATTTTTCATCACTAGGTCTTGAACCACCATATATTAATTTTGCACCTTCTTTTCTTCCCTCTTCAATATAATACATAACTCTGCTCAATTGTTCTTTAGAAACTAAAGGACCCATTTGGGTATCTTGATCTATTCCTGGCCCTACTCTAATCTTAGCAAATTGTTCTTGCAACATCTTTATCAGCTTATCTTTTAGACTTTCATGATATAGTAATCTTGAATATGCCCAACACATTTGTCCTGCATTCGTTATTATACCGTTTATGATTCCTTGAATTGCTTTATCTAATTTAGCATCTGGTAATACGATGTTTGGGTTCTTTCCACCTAGCTCCAAGATTATAGGTTTTATGTGCTTTGAAACCAAAGCTATTACTTCCTTACCTCCCTCTAAAGAACCAGTAAATGTTACAGATTCTATTTCTTTATGCTCTACGAGATATCTTCCTATGGTTTTTCCGGGTCCTATTACTACATTTAAAACTCCATCTGGTAAACCTGCTTGCTTTGCTAATTCTGCTAATTTTATTGCAGTGATAGGAGTGTATGTAGCAGGCTTTAAAATAGCTGTATTTCCTGCTGCTAATGCAGGCGCCAAGCTTCTTGCAGATAAAGGTAAAGGATAATTCCAAGGAGCAATATGGGCTGTTACTCCTAAAGGTTCTCTCAAAGTATAGCAGAATCTATCACCAGGTAAAGGTATAGTATCACCTTGTATTTTGTCTGCAAGTCCTGCGTAATATTCAAATAAGCGTGCAGCATAGAGAACATCTCCTATTGCTTCTTTAATTGGTTTTCCATTGTTCAGCGTTTCTAATTTGGCTAAATCGTTCGTATTATCTCTAATCAATGAAGCTAATTTATACAATATCCTAGCTCTTCTAACAGGTTCTTGCTTAAACCATTGATCAAATGCTTTCTTCGCTGCTTCTATTGCTTTATCTACATCTTCAATAGAAGCCTCTTCTGCATAAGCTATTATTTCATTCGTAGCAGGATTGTAAACAGGTATTTTCTTTCCAGAACTAGCTTCAACAAACTTTCCATCAATAAACAATTTAACGTTTTCTATATTCTCCATAATTAATATTAGTTATACTTTCTCATATTCTTCAGCAAAGAATACTTTCATTTTACCTTCTGAGATCTTCATAGCATCTCTTGCTGCTTCTTTCATTTCTTTAGAATTCAAGGCTGTTTCTAAATCTTGTTTGCTTTCAAATAATAATTCAGCTATCAAATAATATTCAGCTTCTCCAGAAGGCGTTCCAAAAATTTTGTTAATTCTAAATTTCTTCAATTTAGGTAATTTCTTAACTAATTCAACGTGTACTTTTTCATAATGTTCGTCAAAACTTTGAGCATTAGAAGGCTTAGGATAAATTACGAAGATCTTGTACATATTCATTCATATTATATTTACTTAAAAATTTAAGAGAAGAAAAAGAACTAGAGTATGAATGAGTATTAACGTAATATTCGAGAGAAGAAATCAAATAGAAAGAAAACCTGAATGGATAAGATCAAGAATTCCTGCTGGAGAAAAATTTAAACTCATTAGTAATTTATGCAAGGAATTAAATCTACATACTGTTTGCGAAGAAGCTGCATGTCCTAATATAGCTGAATGTTGGGGTTCTGGAACTGCTACTTTCATGATTCTTGGAGATATATGTACAAGAGCATGTAGATTTTGTAATGTTAAAAGTGGAAATCCAAAGGGTTTTGTTGACTATACAGAACCATTAAGGGTTGCAGAAGCTGTGTCGAAAATGGATTTAGATTACATCGTTATTACCTCTGTTGATAGAGATGATTTAGAAGATGGAGGCGCATCGATATTTGCTGCAACTGTTAAGGCTATCAAGAAAAAGAATCCAAATATAATAATTGAACTATTAATTCCCGATTTTAAAGCTAATATTGATTCTTTAAAAACAGTAGCTAACAGCGGCGCTGAAGTTATAGGTCATAATATTGAGACTGTTAGAAGATTAACACCTATTGTAAGAGATCCTAGAGCAAACTATGATCAAAGCCTTTTTGTTCTAAAAACCCTTAAAGAATTGAATCCAAAAATATTTACTAAATCTTCTATAATTGTAGGTTTCGGAGAAACAGAAGAGGAAGTAATCGAAACTATGGAAGATTTGAGAAAAGTAAATGTTGATTTTTTGACAATAGGACAATATCTAAGACCTTCTAAAAGGCATATTCCCGTTATAGAATATGTAAATCCCGAAAAATTCAAAAAATATGAAGAAATAGGATTGAAGTTGGGTTTCAAATACGTAGCTGCAGGTCCTTTCGTTCGTAGCTCATATAAAGCAGGACATTATTATATAAAAACACTATTAGCTAAAAGCTGACTTCTCCCCGCCCTGAAGGGTGAGGCTTTCAATTGATGCAAAAAGTTCAATTTATTAATTTTTGTTTAATGAATCTTGAATAATTCTTACGCTATCCTTATAGTTTAAAAAACATTTTATAGAGGATGCTTGAATAATATACGATGAGCGAATTATATCAAATATTAAACGAAGAAGGAATTGAAAATAAACAACTTTTAAGCAAGATAAACCTTAGCAATGACAAACTTCTTGAAATGTATAGACATATGTTAATAACGAGAATTCTTGACGGTTGGCTTATGAAATTGCAAAGAATGGGAAAAGCTGCAATCCATGCACCTAATGAGGGACAAGAAGCAATAGCTGTAGGCGTAGCTCATGCAGCTGAAAAAGAAGATTGGTTCTTTCCTACTTATAGAGATCTTGGTTTGCTAGTTGCTAAAGGCGCTCCAATAAGAGAAATTTTGAATAGATGGTTGGCTAATGCGCAAGATCCTTTAAAAGGGCATGAATTTGCTATATATGGCGGTAGAAAGTATAATATGGTTCCTACAACAACTCCTGTTAGTGTTCATCTTGCTGCAGCTACAGGCTTCGCTCATGCAGCCAAAATAAAGAAAGATAAGCTAGTTGTTTTCGCCTTTCTAGGAGATGGTGCTACATCTAAAGGAGATTTCCATGAAAGCTTGAATTGGGCAGGTGTGTTCAAATTACCAATTGTATACGTATGTCAAAATAATCAGTATGCTATATCAATGCCTTTTAGAAGACAGACTGCATCTGAGACTATCGCTATAAAATCTGTTGCATATGGAATAAAAGGTATGAGAATAGATGGAAATGATATATTAGCCGTTTATTCAGCTATAAAAGAAGCAAGAGAAAGCGCTCTTAATGGTATGCCTGTTTTAGTCGAATGTTTAACTTACAGACTTGGATCACATACAACTGCAGATGATCCTACAAGATATAGAAGTCAAGAAGAGGTTGAAGAGATGAGGAAAAAAGAACCAATTAAGCGCTTCAGGGCTTTCTTAATATCAAAAGGCATTTTGAGTGAAAAAGAAGATGAACAAATGAGGAAGGATATCGAAAGAGAGATAGAAGAAGAAGTTAAAATAGCAATAACAATTCCTCCACCTCCAGTACAAGCTATATTCGAAGATGTTTATTCTGAGCTACCGTGGCATTTAAAAGAGCAGATGGAAGAGCTCGTAAAAGAATATGAAGAAGATCATTTAAGTTAACATGCCAGTCCTAACTCTTGCAGCTGCTATTAATAATGCAATTAGAGAACAAATGAGAAAAGATGATAGGATAGTAGTGCTCGGAGAAGATGTGGGTAAAAGAGGGGGTGTCTTCTTAGTGACAGAAGGTTTATTAGAGGAGTTCGGTCCTGAAAGAGTAATTGATACGCCTTTATCAGAGGCTGCAATATTTGGTGTCGCTGCTGGAATGGCTATATATGGGCTCAAGCCTATTGCAGAAGTTCAATTCTTTGATTTTGCTTTTGGAGGCTTTGACCAAATCGTTTCTCAAATAGCTAAATTAAGATATAGAAGCGGAGGACAATTCAAAGCTCCTGTTATTATAAGGGGTCCTGTTGCAGGAGGAATAAGAGGTGGAATGTTTCATTCCCAAAGTCCTGAAACTTACTACGTTCATACTGCAGGTCTTAAAGTTATAGTTCCTGCATTTCCTTATGATGCAAAAGGATTGTTGATTGCTGCTTTGAAACAAGATGATCCTGTTATATTTATGGAACCTAAAAGCATATACAGGACAGTCAAGCAAGAGGTACCTGAAGGAGAATATATTGTTCCAATAGGAAAAGCGAACGTGATAAGACAAGGCGATGATGTTACAGTAATAACATATGGAGCAATGGTACATCGTGTTCTTGAAGCTGCTGAAGAAGCAAGTAAAGAAAAAATAAGCGTAGAAGTAATTGATTTAAGAACATTGATGCCTTATGATATTGATACGATTCTTAGCTCTATCAAAAAGACTGGTAGAGTAGTGATAGTTCATGAAGCTCCTAAAACATTAGGTTTCGGTGCAGAGATAGCAGCTTCTATTGCAGAAAGAGCATTGCTTTATCTAGAAGCTCCTATTATAAGAGTGTGCGGTCAAGATACTCCTTTTCCGCTTGCAAATGAACATTACTATCTTCCTACAGTCAAAAGGATAAAAAAAGCAATAACTAAAGTCGCTACATTTTAAAATGCCTAAGGAAATTTTACTTCCTGATATTGGAGAAGGAGTAAGCGAAGGAGAAATTGTAAAGTGGCTAGTAAAAGAAGGAGATTATGTCAAAATGTTTCAACCGATCGTTGAGGTCTTGACGGTTAAAGTTAAAGTCGAAATTCCATCTCCTTATAATGGTAAGATTGTTAAAATTTTGGCAAAAGAAAAAGAAGTGGTTAGAGTAGGAAAACCAATAGCTTTAATCGAAACTGAAGAAGTGATACCTGAGACAAAGCCTAAAGAAGAAGCTAAACCTAAAGAAGAATTAAGGCAGGTTGAGATTCCTAAGGAGGTAGCTGAAGAGAAAAAAGAAATACTTGCTACACCTGCTGTTAGAAGACTTGCAAGGGAATTAGGCGTAGATTTGTCCAAAGTTAAAGGTACAGGACCTGGAGGAAGAATATTGGAAGAAGATGTTAGAAGATATGCTGAAGAAATGAAGAAACATGAAGTTAAGCCAGTAGAAGTAAAAGCTGAAAAAGCTGCTTTGGAAGAGAGAATTCCTATTACTGGAGTAAGAAGAATGATTGCAGAAAAGTTATCAAAGACTGTTAAAACTGCAGTGCTAGTTACACATATGGATGAATGCGATGTAACTGAATTGGTTAAAATAAGAGAAGAATTAAAACAAGAAGCAGAGAAAAGAGGAGTAAAACTAACTTTCTTACCTTTCATCATTAAAGCTGTGATTAAAGCTCTTCAAACATACCCTTCATTCAATGCATCGGTTGACGAAGAAAAGAATGAGCTAGTAATTAAGAAATATTATAATATTGGCATTGCAACAGCAACAGATCAAGGTCTAATAGTCCCTGTAATAAAAGAAGCAGATAAGAAAGGATTATTTGAATTAGCTAAGGAGATTGAAGAACTAACCGAAAAAGCTAGGAAAGGAACGTTGAAAATTGAAGAAGTTATAGGCAGCACTTTTTCAATAACCAATGTAGGTCCGATTGGAGGCGTATTTGCTACGCCAATATTGAATAATCCTGATGTAGCAATTCTAGGAATTGGTAAAATTAAAAAAAGACCTTGGGTAGTTGAGAATAGAATTGAAATTAGAGACATATTAACGCTATTTTTATCCTTCGATCATCGCGTAATAGATGGTGCTCAAGCAGCGCAATTCATGAATGAGGTAATGAAATACTTAGAAAAACCTTATCTATTGTTAATTTAGAACTCTGCAAAAACTGTACAAGGTGAGCTATCAATAACCTCGATGAAGAGCGGAATAACATAAAGTTTTTTTATTTCACTAGGAAGTTTTTCCAAATTCATATCCTCAACTATTATGAATTTTCCTTTGGAAAGCAAAATTCTATGAGCCTTTCTACCTTCTTCTCTATGCAATGGTGAAGATAAGGATATGAAATCGAATCCTATTCCTCTAATATTTTCAAAATTAGCGAGATAGCTTGCAGCTTCAGAACTGAATCCAGGGCCCTCAAATTGATAAATATACGGATCTTTATTTCTAAATATTTGAAATTCTGTTTTAATTATTATAAAGTCTGAATTTTTAATTCTTTCTTCAAAATTTTCAAAATCTTTCCTAAAAAATAATTCTCCTTTTCCTTTTTTTATTTTTAAAATTAATATTTTATTAAAAATAAAATCTTCGATATCATATTCAGCTACACCTTTACCTCCTTCTATGAAATGTTTTTGGCAATCTGCATGAGTTCCAATATGGTTACCGAATTTTAACTCAAATGTATTCGCAGAATCTCCTTTGCTAATTTGATTTATAGGTGTTATTATAAGCTTCGTATTAGACATATAAGTTGGTGTTTGCTCATTAAGTTTGTGTGATAACAAAACATATGGCATAATATTTTTATTAATTGTGATGAATAATTGTTTATGCCTTTAGAACACAAATTTTCTGCTAAGCAATATCCTTTAGAAAAAGAAGTTAAAGGTATTTCAGTAAAGACAAATCAAGAACATTATAAGCTTTATCAAGGCTATGTGAACAAATGGAATGAAATACTTGAGAAGTTAAAAACAGCAGACAGGAGCAAAGCTGCAGCTACGTATAGCGAATATGGCGAATTGAAAAGACAAGAAACCTTCAATGCCAATGGCAAAATACTTCATGAGCTTTTCTTTCCTACAATATTAGGAGGAGACGGTAAACCTAGAGGAGAAATTGTAGAGAAAATTAAAGAAGACTTTGGTTCTTTTGAAGCATGGAAAGAAGATTTCATCGCTACAGCAATGGCTGCAAGAGGATGGGCTATTTTAGCGCTAGAGCTACAGTCAAATAAGCTATTTAATTTCTTAGTAGATTTGCAGAATATTGGTCATGTTCAAGATACCGTTGCCATTCTAGCTCTTGATGTTTTTGAGCATGCTTACTTCATAGACTATGGAACTAATAGAAGAGCCTACATAGATGCTTTCTTCAACAACATAAATTGGGATTTCGTTGAAAAAAGATACCAGTATGCAAAGAAGGTAGCTGAGCTTTATAAACAATATTTTAAAGAATAAACCAAATTTAATTTTTATATTTTCTTTTTCATAAATCCATGTGCTTAGGTTAGGATATTGGTGTGGTCAAGAACAATACGATCCAAAGACCTTAGTAGATTTCGCTAAGATAGCAGAAGTTGTAGGCTTCGATATGATAAGCGTAAGCGATCATTTTCATCCATGGAGCGATAAAGGAGGCCAATCAGGATTTCCATGGATTGTAGTCAATTTGATTGCAGATAAAACCCAAAATGTGGAAGTCGGTACAACTGTAACAACACCATTATTTAGATATCACCCAGCTATAGTTGCACAAGCATTCGCTACATTGGCATATCTTTATCCTGGCAGGATATTTTTAACGCTCGGAGTAGGGCATTCGATGAACGAAACTCCTTTAGGTTTCAAATGGCCTGAAAGTGTAGAGGAAAAAATTTCAAGACTTGAAGAAGCGGTTGAAATAATTCATTTATTATGGTCAAGAGAATTCGTGACATATTATGGAAATTATTATCGTTTATATAAAGCAAAGCTTTATACTAAACCGAAAAGTAAAATTCCAATTTATATAGCTACTGCTACGAAAGAAGCAGCTAGAATAGCAGGAAGATATGGTGACGGAATATTAGTAAATCCACGTGGTTTAGAAAAATTCAACGAAATCATAGATGCTATGGTAAAAGAAGCTAAGAAACATGGTAGAGATCATGAAAAACTCAAAAAATTAGTTGAGTTCAAGGTCTCCTATAGTGTTGATTATGATGAGGCATTGAAATCAACGCTTTATTGGGCTCCTACTGCAATAGATAGAAAGAAAAGAGAAAGTATTTCGGATCCTAGAGAACTTGAGGATAACGTTACCGAAAAAGAGATTGAAAAAATTAAGAAGACTTGGTTAATAGCTACAGATCCTGAGCAAATCATAAAAAGTTTAGAATACTTCTTGAATTTGAATGTTGATGTAATATTCTTCCATTCTTCTAGTCCTAATGAAAGAGCTTTTCTAAATATGCTAGGAAGAGATATTTTGCCATGGCTTAAAGAAATATATGAATTGAAAAAAGAACCAATTAGAGTTACCGATTAATTTTAATTAAGACCAATTTTAATCATTTCGTAATACCTTTTAGATTTTAAAATCTTCAATGTTAAATTGAAAGCTTAATTTAGTTTTTTATAATAGATATTCAAAAAATATGCTATTTATATAATAGAAATGACTGATTGATACCATTTGAAAACATATTCTGGAATGCTAAAACCTCTTTGTTCCATTCTACTAACCATGAATATAGGTAATGGACTAAGCAAAAAAGCTGCTTTTAAATAAAATCTATTAGGTTCGCCTTTTTTATAGCTTGTTTCTAAGACATAATTAATGTCTGAAATGGCACCTATTGAGGTATTAGCATTACCTGTTATTGAAATTATTTTACCTCCTAACCTTTTGAAGTTTCTACACCAACCAACAACTATTTCTGTTTCTCCTGAATATGAAATTACAATGAATACATCGCCAGTTCTAGGAGAGGGCAAATTTGTATCTCTTACTACATAAGTTGCATCTCCTAGTATTCTTTTTATATGTCCAATTCTTACCGCAGCCATTCTTGCAACTTCCAAACCACTACCTAAACCGCCAAAGAAACAAGCATTCCTTTTTTCTAATTCATCAGCAACCAAATTTAGAAATTTTATTGCTTCAACATTATCGAACACTTTGAATAAATCCATTAACAAGCTGTTAATGTATTCTTTCAGATGATCTGATGGTGCATCATTATTCATCGCTTCTGCTATTGCTTGGAACAAAGCTGCGCTACCTAGTTCGAAAATATCTCCTAGAATTCCGTGTTCTCTAAATTCTCTTACTCCTTCTTCACTTATTTCCGTTTCTCTTTTTCCTTTTAATAAGAGAGTTGTTCCAAATTTATAGCCTAATTTTGCTAGGGGAGATTCAGGATCTGAAGTTAATACGTTTATCCTATAATCTTTGTTATTTCCTGTATCTACTATATATTGAGCCAATTTTTGCGCATCTATTAAAGGAATCAAAGCTTTTCCGCTTCCAGAATTTACTAAAAGACAAAAAGGACCGTATTTTCTTCTTATTACTGGTGCGGCTTCATATAAATCTCTTCCAGGAAAACCTATGTCGCTTCTATCTAGAATTATTCTACCTCTTTCCATTTTCGCTATTTCGCTACAAGCTATGCTTAATGCTCCCTTTGATCTCCCTTCGCCTGTAGGTACGATTACTCTTGCAGAGATTATATTATAATAAAAGTTTCTAAGATTTTCTTCATCTAATTCTTCTAAATTTTTCTTTATTGCATTTAGGTACCTTAGTTCAGCGATTTCCTTTAGCATGTGTGATTATAACCCTAACTATAAATATCTTTTACTAAAAGATTCTCATATGGTTTATGATGTCGCTATCATTGGAGCAGGACCAGGTGGTTATGTTGCTGCGATAAGGGCTGGACAACTCGGTAAAAAAGTTTTGTTGATTGAAAGAGATAAATTAGGAGGCGTGTGCTTAAATTATGGTTGTATTCCTAGCAAAGCGATAATTCATCTCGCTCATCTCTATAAAAAAATAAAATGGTTGAATGAAGTAGGCTTAGCTATAGGTGATGTTAAGCTTGATTTCAAAAGAATAAGAGATTGGAAAGAACAGGTAGTCGATAGATTAAGAAAGGGCATTAAGTTTTTACTAGATTCTTATGGGGTTGAGCAAATAGTTGGAAAAGCAAGTTTAAGAGATTACAACAAGATTGAAGTAGAAGGTAAAATATTTGAGGCTAATAACATTATAATAGCTACAGGTTCTTCTCCATTAGACCTTCCAAACCTAAAGCACGATGGAAGAGATATCCTCGATTCAACAGCAATGCTTGAATTGACAGAAGTACCTCAAAGATTGCTTGTAGTAGGTGGCGGAGCGATAGGACTTGAATTAGGATGTGCTTTTCAAAATTTCGGGAGTGAGCTTTATGTAGTAGAAATAATGGATCAATTGTTACCTGGCTTTGATAAAGAAGCTTCGGAAGTAATTAGGCGTAGTATAATAAAAAAAGGAGGAAAAGTTTATCTTAGTTCGAAAGTTCTTGAAGTAAAAAAGAATGGGAAATTAAAAGTAGCGATCGATACACAAGGGAAAATTGAAGAAATAGAGGTAGACAAGATATTGCTAAGTGTTGGAAGAAAGCCTAATAATGAGGATATCAACATCAAGGGTCTTCAAACGGATAAAAAAGGTTATATAATCGTGGATGAAAGGCAAAGGACTAACATTGAAAACATATACGCAATAGGTGACATTACAGGCCCTCCTTTTTTAGCACATCGAGCCTCAAAGCAAGGAATCGTAGCTGCTGAAGTAATAAGCGGTATGAAAAGTGCATTCGATTACAGAGCAATACCTTCAACTTTTTTCACAGATCCCGAATTTATATCAGTAGGTAAAAGTTCTGCTGAAGTATCGAAGGCTGTAATCATAGGTAAATTCCCATTTTTAGCATTAGGAAGAGCTCTTACTCAAGGATTTAGCGAAGGTTTTGTAAAAGTAATTGCAGACAAAGATAGTAAGGTAATTTTAGGAATTCAAGCCGTAGGAGAAGGGGTTTCTGAATTAAATGGTGAAGCTTCTTTAGCTATTGAGGCATCATTGACTTTAGAAGATTTAGGATTTGTCATGCATGCACATCCAACTTTAAGTGAAGCATTAATGGAATCTGCAGAAAATGCTTTAAGGAAGGCTATACATATTTTAAACAAATGATAAAAGGATATTTACTCGATTTCGATTTTCTTGAATATTTTAAAGCTCTAAAACTTCAGCATGAACTTGTTAATTTAAGAAACGAGAATAAAATACCTGAATCTCTAATCTTATTAGAACATGAACATGTAATAACCATAGGTAAAAGAGGTAAGGTTGAAGATATCCTTGATAAGTCATTACCTTATTATTTTGTTGAAAGAGGAGGAGAACTGACTTATCATGGACCAGGTCAACTTGTTGGATATCCTATTTTTGATCTCAAATATCTTAAGCTTGATGTTAAGCAATATGTAGCCAAGCTAGAAGAATCAATTTGCTATGCTTTGAAGAAGTTTAATATTTTTTGCGACAAAGAACATATTCTACCTGGAGTATGGACAGGGAAAATGAAAATCGCTTCTATTGGAATAGCATTGAAGAACTTTGTAACTTTTCACGGCTTTGCATTGAATGTAAATACGGATCTTAGTTATTTCTATAAAATAAAGCCATGCGGTTTAGATGCTTCAGTTATGACTTCTATGGAAAAGATATTAGGTGAGAAAATAAATATGAAAGAAGTTAAGGAAGCTATAATCGAAGGCTTTCAAAATGTTTTCAACATTGAATTTGAAAGAAAAAAACTTGAAGATCTAAATTTAAAGCTTCTCGAATAACATCGAAATTCCTTGACCTACGCCAATACACATGGTAGCTAAACAATATCTAACATTTCTTCTTTTTGCTTCATGAAATAATGTAGTCGTTATCCTTGCGCCTGAACATCCTAAAGGATGTCCTAAAGCTATTGCACCACCATTGGGATTCAATCTAGGATCGTTAGGATCAATTTCAAATTCCTTTAAGCATGCTAGAACTTGCGCAGCGAATGCTTCATTTATCTCGATCAAATCGATATCTTTAAGTTCAAGTCCAACTTTTTTCAAAAGCTTTCTTGTTGCTGGTACAGGACCTATGCCCATAATATTAGGATTGACTCCTGCTGTAGCCCATGATATTATTTTTAAAATTGGTTTGTATCCGAGTTCCTCTGCTTTTTCTCTGCTCATTAGCAAAACTACTGAAGCTCCATCGTTTATTCCAGAACTATTGCCTGCAGTAACAGTTCCATTAGGTCTGAATACGGGTTTTAATTTAGCTAATTTCTCAAGAGAAGTATCTGGTCTAGGATTTTCATCCTTGTCTACAATGTTAGTATTTTTAGTTTTTTCATCAAATACTTCGACCGGAATTATTTCATCTTTAAATTTTCCTTCTTTCTGAGCTTTAACTGCCTTCATATGACTATTGTAAGCAAAAAGGTCTTGTTCTTCTCTAGATATTTTATATAGTTCAGCAAGATTTTCTGCTGTTTCACCCATGCTTATTGGTGGATATTCTTTGGGCCATTTAGGATTTACAAATCTCCATCCAATCGTTGTATCATAAATTTGCAATTCTCTTTGAAATGGCCGAATTGATTTAGGTATTACGAAAGGCGCTCTGCTCATGCTTTCGACACCTCCAGCAATGTAAATATCTCCAATTCCAGATCTTATCATGGAAGCTGCTATAGATATAGCCTCGAGACCTGAGCCGCACAAGCGATTAATCGTGGCTCCTGGTACTGAAACAGGAAAGCCTGCAAGTATTATAGCCATCCTTGCAACGTTTCTATTATCTTCTCCTGCTTGATTTGAACAACCTATGTAAACATCATCGATTAAATTTGGGTCTAAATTGTTTCTTTCTACGATTTTTTTTAACAAAAGAGCTACCATATCGTCTGGTCTAACTAAGCTCAAAACACCTCCATATTTTCCTATAGGAGTCCTTATAGCATCAATGATTACTACTTCTCTCATTGAAATAATCCTAATTTAATAAAAATATAATTTTAAATTATTTACCTTTAAAAACAGGTTTTCTTTTTTCAATGAAAGCCTTTAATCCTTCTAAATGATCTTCAGTTGAACCTGCAATTTCTTGCAAGTATGCCTCGTATTCAAGGACATTTTCCAAATCGTTGTTTAGCGAATAGTAAATCAATTTTTTCGTCAATGCTATAGCTCTTGTAGGAAGACTAGCGTATTTTCGAGCTATCTCATTCGTTTCTTCTTCTAGTTTATCCTCAGGTACCACTTTATTTATTAATCCTAATTCCAAGGCTCTTTTTGCATCTATTGTTTCTCCAAGCGTAAAGTATTCTAATGCTCTTGCCAATCCTATTTTCTTCAATATAAAGAAACACGATGCTGAATCAGGTATCAAACCTACATTTAGAAATGCTTCTACAAAATTTACTTTTTCTGATGCTAACTTGTAGTCGCATGATAAGGCTAATCCTAATCCTGCTCCTGCTACTACACCGTTTATCGATGCGATTACTGGCTTAGGCGAAGTGGTTATTCTCGTAATTATGCGATTAAAATACTTTCTTAGAAAGTCACCATAAGGAAACTTTTGACCTTTATCAAGATATTCCTTCATATATTTCAAATCAATACCTACGCAAAATCCTCTACCTGTTCCTGTTAATATTATGCATCTTATGTTTTCATCTTTACCCAATTCTGCAAGAGCTTTGTCCAATTGCTCAATACTGTTTGCATCTAAAGCATTCAAAACTTCAGGTCTGTTAAGCGTTATTTTGCCGATGTTCTCCTTTCTTTCAACTATTATACTACTCATGTAGTTTCAAATTATAATTTAAAATAAAAAGTTGTTTTCCAAATCGTATTTTATCTTCATCATTTCTTTTAAAATAAATTCATCTATTCTTATTTTCTTTCTATAACTCATACCTAAAAATATGATACCTAGAATATCAGTTATCACTGGTTCAGGTAAAGCGAACATTAACAAGGCTAACTTGAATAATTTATTATTCTTCCTTCTATAGTTTAAGTTTTTCAAAGCTTTTAGAGACTGCTTTAGTATTAGATACGTTTCATTCATAGTAGAGGCTCTATTTTTTGCAAGCTTAGCTAGTAATCGATAATTGTCCATAAAGAAACTTACAAAAAAGTATTTAAGGTTTATTTACCTTTAAAAACAGGTTTTCTTTTTTCAATGAAAGCCCTCATTCCTTCTTTCGCATCTTCAGTCGATAGCAAAAGATAGAATAACTTTCTCTCATATTCCAAACCTTCTTTTAAGCTTGTTTCTTGTGCTTTTCTTATGGAATCTTTAATGAAACGAACTGCAATAGGTGCTTTGCTAGCTATTTCCTTTGCTAACTTTATTGCTTCTTCTAGCAAAAGTTCTCTCGGAACAACTTTATTTACTATTCCTAATTCATATGCTTCTTTTGCATTTATGAATTTACCAGTTAGACATAATTCCATCGCTTTTTGTTTACCTATTAATCTAGCAAGTCTTTGTGTCCCTCCTGCGCCTGGCATTAGTCCAAGATTTATTTCAGGCTGGCCGAACATTGCATCTTCAGAAGCGATTATCATATCACAACTTAAAGCTAATTCGCAACCACCTCCTACTGCATATCCTTGAACAGCAGCAATGATTGGTTTAGTAACAAATTCCATCATTCTTTCCCATACTGCTAAGGGGCTTTTCTCTATCGCTTCAATAGGGCTAAGTAATACCATTTCTTTAATATCAGCACCTGCAGAGAAATGATTTGAACCCGTAATTATTATCACTCTTGTGCTTTCGTCTCTTTCAAATTGTTCAACAGCATCGATTATTTCTTCAACAGTCTTTTTGTTTAGTGCATTCAATTGAGCAGGACGGTTTATTCTTATTATACCTACTTCTTCTACTTTCTCTATAATGATATTTTCGTATTTCTTCTCCATAGCCTAAGAAATGAAGATTAATTCTTAAGCTTAATGTATGTAAGATTCAAATTTAGTTATCAATTCTTTGCTTGCTTGATATCTGGAGATTTTTCCTTTAAGGATTTCCTCTGAAATTTTTTCCATTTCTTCATCATGTTCCTTTATAAATTTCTCAAGCAAACTGAAAAAGAAAGAATTTAAATCATTTATTAAGCTACTTTTCATCCTCATTTTTCTTCTCTTTTCTATTTCTCCACTTTTTGAATATTCTTCCCATTTACTCATCATAGCATCATAAAGCTCCTTTATTCCTTCATTATAAAGTGCTGAAGTATAAACAATCTTTTTTTCTTTTCCAACGATCATTCTTAAAGTTACACCAGTTATTTTATTTCTGTCAAGATCTCCTTTATTTATAACGTAGATATCTGCTATTTCCATCAAACCTGCTTTTAAAGCTTGTATTTCATCACCTGAATAAGGCATCAATACTAGAGAAACCACGTCTGCTTTCTTGAATATATCGGTTTCGATTTGACCAGCACCTACAGTTTCAATGAATATAACTGTTTTACCGCTAGCTTCTAATACTAGCATGGCATCATCGATTGCTCTCGATAAACCTCCAAACCATCCTCTTGTAGCTAAGCTCCTAGCATAAACCTTAGGATCTGAAACTTCTTCTATCATTCTAACTCTATTACCTAAAAGTGCTCCTCCTGATATTGGACTTGAAGGATCTACAAGCAAAACTCCAACATTTTCATCTCTATTTCTTGCTTCCTTTACTAATTTTGAAATAAGAGTGCTCTTACCAACACCTGGGGGACCTGTTATTCCAAATACCTTTGCTTTACCTATTCTGTCTTTGAAAGTTTCTAATACTTCATATATTCTTGAATCGCCTTCCTCTATCATCGTTATAGCTTTTGCTATAAATCTTCTATCTCCATTCTCAATACCTTTCTTTATACTTTCCGTATCCACTTAATTCTAGATAGATTTTAATTCTTTTAAAAATATAATAAAAAGCGTGATTACAACAGCTGATTTATTCAAAGAATTTCCAAAAGGATATTGGAAGAAAAAATTAGAAGAGAAAATTCAAAAAAAGAATACCATTTCTAGGCTTTACAACAAAGATGAAATGGAAAAAGTTTTTGAAGCTGAACAAACATGGAGGAAAGAAGTTTATGAACCATGGATTAAAGAAAGGCCTGAAAGAAAGCAAAAATTTGAAACAGCTTCAGGTATTGAATTAAAGCCTGTTTATACTCCTTATGATGTTAAGCATATTGACTATTTAGAAGATCTTAATCTTCCAGGATGTTTTCCCTTTACAAGAGGAATATATCCTTCAATGTATAGGGGTAAGCTATGGACGATAAGAGAATTTAGCGGTTTCGGTACTCCTGAGGATACTAATAAAAGACTGAAGTTTTTGCTTGAACATGGAGAAACAGGATTAAGTATAGCATTTGACATGCCTACGCTATATGGCTACGATGCAGATTCTCCTAGAGCTTTTGGAGAAGTGGGTAAAATGGGTGTTTCAGTAAGCTCTTTAAAGGATATGGAAATTTTATTTGAAGGAATACCTTTAGATCAAGTAACTACTTCAATGACGATTAATGCTCCTGCTATCGTATTGCTTGCTTTTTACATAGCTGTTGCTGAAAAACAAGGTGTTCCGTTGCATAAATTAAGTGGGACGATTCAAAATGATATGTTGAAAGAATACATTGCTCAGAAAGAATGGATATATCCTCCTGAAGCTCATTTGAGGATTATTAGAGATATAATGGAATTCTGCACTAAAAACATGCCCAAGTGGAATTATATTAGTATAAGTGGTTATCACATAAGAGAAGCTGGTGCAAGTGCAATACAAGAATTAGCTTTCACTTTAATGGATGGTTTCACCTACGTTGAATTAGGAATTTCTGCAGGTTTAGATCCAAATGAATTCGCTACCAGACTTTCATTCTTCTTTAACTCGACTATGGATTTCTTTGAGGAAATAGCAAAGTTTAGAGCTGCTAGAAGAATATGGGCAACAGTATTGAAAGAAAGATATGGTGTTAAGAATCCTAGAGCCTTATTACTTAGATTTCATACCCAAACTAGCGGTGCTTCTTTAACTTGGCAACAGCCTTTGAATAATATTGTAAGAACGGCGATAGAAGCATTAGCAGCAGTTTTAGGAGGAACACAAAGTTTACATACCAATTCTTATGATGAAGCATTGTGTTTACCTACAGAAGAAGCAGTTGTTGTAGCTGTTAGGACACAACAAATAATTGCTCATGAAACAAATGTAGATGCAGTAATAGATCCTTTAGCAGGATCTTATTATGTTGAATGGTTGACGGATAAATTAGAAGAGGAGGCTTATAAATACTTCGATAAAATCGAAGAATTAGGAGGTATGGTTGAAGCTATAAAGAAAGGATATCCACAAAAGGAAATAATTGAGAACGCATATAGACAAGCAATGAAAGTTGAGAATAAAGAAAGCATAATAGTAGGTGTAAATGAATACATAGCTAAAGATGAAAAGATAGTTAACATATTCAGAACTGATCCTGAAGTTGAGAGGAAACAAAGGGAGAGATTAGAAAAATTGAAGCAAAGTAGAGATAACAAGAAGGTAAAAGAAGCTCTTGAAGAAGTGAGGAGGGCTTTCGAAGATCCTTCAATCAATCTCATGTATCCTATATTGAAAGCTGTAAAAGCTTATGCTACACTTCAAGAAATAATGGATATAGGAAGAGAAGTCTATGGAACTTGGAAGGAACCTTCAATACTTTAGAGAAATAGTGAGTAAGCTTCCAAAAAGGATTAAAATTTTGGTAGCTAAACCTGGCTTAGACGCACATGATAGAGGTGTTCATGTTTTAATGCGCTATTTCAGAGATGCAGGTCTAGAAGTTGTTTATTCAGGAATTTTAGCTACAGTTGATGAAATAGTCCAAACTGCTATTGATGAAGATGTAGATGTGATAGCCCTTAGTTCTATGAACGGTGCACACATGGTTCATTTCCCTGCAGTAGTAGAGAAGTTAAGAGAAAGAGGTGCTAGTGATATAATTGTGGTAGGAGGTGGAATAATTCCTGAAGATGATAAGCCGAAGCTTGAAGCGATAGGAGTTACAGGCAACTACGGTCCTGGTACGCCATTAGAAGTTATATTAGCTCATATTTTAAATAGGGTTATAAAAGAAAAATTTAAATTAGATATTAAAGTTTAGAAAGCCAATCTCTTTTATAAGGAAACTTTAAATTCTTTGGCCCTATATACTCAGCTTTTGGTCTTATAATCTTGTTATCTTGTATTTGTTCGATGTAATGTGCCGCCCAACCAACGACTCTTGCTATTGCAAAGATTGGAGTATATAACGGTATGTCTATTCCTAAGCAGTAATAAATCGGTCCGATCCAGAAATCAATATTAGCTGGTATCTTTCTTTCACGCCACATTACTTCTTCAAACCTAAGCATTATTTGATGTAGCTCTTTATATTGCGGCTTTTTTTCTAAAATTTTTTCAAACAATTTCTTAGCAACAATGGTTCTAGGATCTAATTTTTTATATACTCGATGTCCAAATCCCATAACTTTTTCTTTCCTTGCAAGTGTTTCTAGTATATATTTCTCAGCTTCTTCAACACTTTTTATTTTAATCAACATCTCTGTAGCTTTCTCATTTGCACCACCATGTAAGGGGCCTTTCAATGCAGATAATCCTGCAGATATAGATGAATACATATCAGAAAGAGTTGAAGCTACAGTTCTAGTGGTGAATGTTGAAGCATTGAAGTCATGATCCATATACATAATCAGTGTTATATCGAAGATTCTACTCGTAAACTGATCTGGAACTTCGTTATTTAACATATATAAGAAATTCTCTGAATGGCTTAAATCAAATCTAGGCTTTACAGGTTCTAGATTTTTGAAAACTATTCTATATCCATTTGCAGTTATTGTTGCTAATTTTGAAATTATCTTAATAGCACGAAGAATTAAGTCATCATAGCTTTGACTATACCATTTTTCATCATAAGCAAGAAGAAGTTCAATACCGATTTTTTGAAGATCAATTGGTGTCAAATACTTACCTCTTAGAGTTTTGAAAATATCGTATACTTCTTCAGGAACCTCTCTTTCTTTTTTCAATTTTGTGATGAAATCACTTAACTCATCTTCATTTGGCAATTTTCCCTTTAGAATTAGATAAGCAGTTTCTTCAAAAAATGAATTCTCTGCTAACTCTTCTATGTTATAGCCTCTATATATCAAGAAACCTTCAGGATCGCTTAAGGATATTGAAGATTTATCAACAAGGACATTTTCAAGACCTTTCGGAACTCTTATATATTCAGGTTTCTCCATCAAGTTATCTTAAGGTAATTATTATTTAAAGCTTGAACTAGCAACTTTCTTATCTAACTCAATATATTGCTGGTAATTAATGAGCTCATAAAATTCTTTTCTGCTCATCATTTTTTCAACGAAAAATTTTTGCGTTCCTTTTTCTTTGATCTCCTTAAGTACTTCTTTCATAGCATATAATGATGCTCTTAACAAGGTTACTGGGAAAAGAACGATATCATAACCTGCTTCTCTGAATTCATCTAGAGTCAAATAAGGTGTTTTACCGAATTCTGTCATATTTGCTACTAATGGGGCTTTAATTTCTTTAGAAAACATTTTGAATTCTTCATAACTTTCCAAAGCTTCAGGAAATATTACGTCTGCACCTGCTTCTAAATATATTTTAGCTCTCTCTATTGCTCCTTTAATTCCTTCAATTGTTCTTGCATCTGTCCTAGCTATTATCAAAAAGTCATCTTTTTTCCTAGCTTCCATAGCCATTCTTATCTTTTTAACCATTTCATCAACATTAACGAGTTGTTTATCTTCTAGATGTCCGCATTTTTTGGGCATAACTTGATCTTCAATTTGAATAGCATTAGCGCCTGCTCTTTCTAATTCTTTAACTGTTCTATAAACGTTTATCGCTTCTCCATATCCTGTATCAACATCAACTATTAAAGGTAAATCTGTTACAGCCCTTATTTCGTCAACAAGCCTTTTAACTTCTGTTAAAGTTATAACTCCTAAATCAGGTAAAGCCATGCTGCCTGAATATGCTGCTCCTGATAAGTAAAGGATTTCAAAGCCGAATTTTTCGCATAAAAGAGCGGAAATCGCATTAAAAACTCCGATAGCTGGTCTAGCTTTTTTATCGAGCAATTTCCTTAATTCTGTCATAACATAAAAATAGTTAAAGTAGTATTAATGAAGAGACTTTAAAAAATTAGTTGTTCAACTACGTCTTTTACTTTTTTATTTTCAATATTATTCAGATCTTTCAACAAATCTTTCGTTCGATCTTTAAGTAATGGTTCAATCATTTTCTTGAATTTGTTTTCTAATTCATGATCAGATAAAGGATTCTTAAAATGCCCTTTAGGATAAATGACTTCCTCTGATACAGTTTTTTCTTTAGATTTAATAGTGATCCTTGCAGGAACAGCTTCTGGATACAATTTATCCAATCTTTCATCTACAGCTATTTTCATTTTCTTAATTAGTGATTTAACCAAAGGATCTCCTAGATCATAGTAAGAATCCACTTCTATTTTTCCTTTTGCCAAAATATATGCTACTATGAAGGGTAAACTATGATCAGCCGTTTCTTTAGTCTTAGGATCCCACTTTTCAGGATCCTTTACAATTATGTTATAAGAAACTTTGAATGTATCTATTTCTATACTTTCAATATTTTCGATTTCGATTCTATCTCTTATTTTAAATGCAGCTTCAGCAGCACCCATTGAATGATATTCTACAGGATAATTCTTAATGCTCGTTTCTATAATTTTGAAACTTGTTTTCAAATCCAAATCGAATTCACCTGAGATTTGTTTGAAAAATCCTCTTTCTCCTTCGAATACAGGTGCAGGACCTGTTACCCCTTGTTCTGCCAATAAGGTATAGAAAACAGCATTCCTAACAGCATTAGGAGCACTTAAACCTTTCCACATGCTTAGTTCTCCAATTCTTGTTTGTCTTAGCGTTATAACATTTGAGGCTGTTAAATTTATAGCTTGAGTTATTTTTTCTGTGCTTAGATCCATCAGTTTTCCTAAGGCTGCTGATGTTCCAATCGCTATGTAAGAAATGTGATCCCATCCTCTTTCTCTTATACTTGCAGCATCTGCAAGCTTGCAAATTATTTCGTAAGCAATATTTATAGCTAAGATTAGATCTTTACCTTCTAAATCTAAATTTTCTGCAACTGCCATTAAACCTGCTATACAATCGCTTGGATGAAGTGCTTCTTTGGATAAATAAGTATCATTATAATCATAATATCGCGTCATGGCTGAATTTACAAATGAAGCATATTCTAAACTTGTTTTCTTTCCAGAACCCCATATAGTTGCGCTTCTTTCAGAGCTGGTTTTTTCAACAACGTTTCTTATTTTCTTTATAGGTTCTTCTTTTAAAGCAGGAAGAGCTACTGCAATGCTATCAATAATTCTTCTTTTGGCTTCTTTTATTGCATGCGAATTTAAATCTTTATAATTAAAATCTCTGACGAATTCTGCTATTCTTTCAGCAAGAAATTTGCTCATAATATTTCATATGCTCTACTTAATAAAAAAGAAGATTTTTCTCAATCATTTAAAGTCTATTTATTCATTTTCATTATATTTTTTTATCTTAAAGTATTTAATATGAATAATAAGCTGAAATCGTATGGAAGCTACATTACTAAAGTCAAAGGAAGAAACAATTCGTAGAGAGAAGAAAAAGGCTATATTATTGTTGAGCAAAGGATACATTCCTAAAGATTACCCTAAAGAAAAACTTCTTGAATACTTCATACTCAAGCTTAATTATGAACTTAATAAAAATGTTGATGAGAATAAATTAAAGGAACTTGAAAATGAGATAATAAATTGGCCTAGGAATCCTAACAATGATCCTTCTTATTTTAATTTGATAAATCTTCGTGAGGAGTTGTATTTCGTTTTAGGTTTCAACGTTGAGTTTGCCTTTGAGGAATATTGTGCTCCAAGAGTAAAGGATGCAATTTTTAATTTATTAAGCAAGGGTTATTCCTCAATAATAATAGTGCCTATCGATTATATTGTAGGAATAAATGAGAGAACTTTAAAAGAAATTGAAGAAATCAAAAACTCTAAAGAAATAGAAATACAAATTGCCTGGCCATACAAGCTCGGTCTTCAAGCAGATTTCATAGCAACTCATCTACTTTCTTTCTTAAGAAAGCCAAGATAATTTCATGGAAAAGTCTAATCTAAATTAAGTTTTATCATCAGCTATTTTCTCTTAAATATTTATCATTAAAGTTTAAACAGAATGGCAAGCAAATTAGAGAAAGAATGGGATAAACCTATAACAGAGCCTTTATCTGAGAAGATAAAAGATGCAATACAACCAAGTGCACCACTAAAACAGAGGATTTTCCAGGTCATACACCGATTAAAATTACAATCAAGCAAATTAGATTTACTTGCGGAAAGGTTGAGAGAAAAAGATAGAAGATTATTCGAAAAAGTAGTAGATAGTTATGTAAAGCACGATATGGATAAAGCAAAAATATTTGCTAATGAAACAGCAAATACAAGGAAAGCATTAAAGCTTGTTGAGAATTGCAAATCAGCTTTAGAATCTGTTGTATTGAGACTTGAGACTGTTCAATCAGTTGGTGATGTTGCGGTAGCCATAAGCGGGGCAATAAGCGTAATACAATCTGTAAGAGGTAAATTAAGCGGTATATTCCCAGAACTTGATAAAGAACTAGTTGCCATAAACGAGAATCTATCAGGTTTGCTATATGAAACTGCAGGACCTGAAGGAATGATTGGAGGCTTTGAAGTAACCACTGAAGAATCGGAAGCCATATTGAAGGAAGCAGTAAGCGTTGCAGAATCAAGAGCTAAAGAGAAATTCTCAGAAATACCTATAGGTACAGGCTTAAACGTCGAGCAAAAACAAAATTAGTTAACTTTAATTTTTTATTTTTTTATTTTTTTCATGTGAATCATAGATATTCTATTTTAGCATTATTGATTTTTCTATCATTTATTATCTCAGTCAATATTCTTCATGCACAAAATACTGATAAGTATTATGTTATCTCAATAAATCAAAACATAGATTTAGGTTCGCAAGTTTTTCTTGAGCAATCTATTGATTATGCTGTAAATAACGGCTATAAAGGTGTGGTTATAGTACTCAATACTTTTGGAGGATATTCAACAAGCATGGAAGCAATGATTCAAAAGATTCAGTATGCGCAATCTAAAAACGTTGAAGTCATCACTGTAGTAGCTCCAGTAGGTGCACACGCTACAAGTGCAGGTTCTTTCATAGCGCTCGCTTCAAGCAAAATATATATGGTTAAAGGAACTTCTATTGGTTCTGCAACACCTGTATTAGGAGCAGTAGATGAAGATACTAAGAGAAAAGTCATAGAAGCTTTCGCAGCATATGCTAGAGCCCTTGCTGAAGCAAAAGGAAGAAATGCTACAGCAGCAGAAGAAATGGTCACTTTAGGGAAATCTTACACAGCTGAAGAAGCATATAAATTGAAACTGATTGATGGTGTTCTTAATTCACAAAGCGTTAATGGTGCTTTGAGTGAACTTAATTTGAATTATGATACAATTCATACACCAGGATTTTATTCTAACTTTCTTTCAGTTTTATCTGATCCAAATGTAGCTGCAGCTTTAACTTTATTGGCTACTTTTGGTCTTTTATTTGGAATAGTAGCCCAATCTGAAATCGTCATCGCCGCTGGAATAGTTGCGTTAATTTTGACTTTAGTCAGTTATTCAATAATTTCTCCTTTCGTAGGTGCAATTCTATTATTTATCGTTGGAGCTATTTTGTTATTGGTAGAGCTAAAAATAGGAGAAGGATTAGGAGCAATTCCTGCTGCAATATTCATGGCAATAGGTTTTCTTTTGCTTTATATTCCTGTAACACCTCCTGAAATAAAGCCAGGAGAATTGCCAAAAGTAAGTTTCATAGAAATAGGTATTTCGCAATATGCAATCGCTGCAGCAATTGTTGTACTAGGTTCTATTGCAGGGATCTATTTACATAAAATAGCAGAAACTGTTAGAAAAAGAACTGCTTTATTGGATGTGAATAAGTTAATCAATAAAACAGGTTATACTATTACCGAAATCTTACCTGATAAACCTGGGGTTGTCAACGTAGAATTTGAAGAGTGGACTGCTAAGAGCGATGAAGAAATACCACCAAATACCAAAATTAAAGTCGTAGGGATAGAAGGAAATATATTAAAAGTTAAAAGAACAGAATGAGTTTTTCAATAAAAATAGGTCTTATTGCAACCTTATTTTTTATTGCAATCGCCTTGTTTGGAGCGTTTGTAATATATGTTTCATTTATTCAAAATGATTTTCTTTTATTTCTTGCAGGTTATATCTTGATACTTATTTCCATTGTGTCGTTTTTTGCCTTAGGCGTCGTAGATGTGACAATTAGGAAGAAAAAATACTTCGATATAAATAGGCTGAAAGGAAATTATGCTGAAGCAAAGACAGATATGGAAAAAGGATCTAAAGGAGTAGTTTATGCAGAAGGGGAAGAATGGACTGCAATAGCGATGGATAATATAAAACGTGGAGAAAAAGTAATCATAGAAAAAATAGAGGGTAGCGTATTATATGTAAAGAAAAAAGAATAAACTTATAATCTTAATAAGCATTATAAAATCGAATGATACCAATTATTTTTCAAGTTTTAGCTAGCCCAGCAACAATATTTTTAATTATAATCCTCATCATAATTGTAGTCATTCTAATAAGAGCTTCAATAAGAAGAGTTTATGAATATGAGCGTTTAATTGTATTTAGGCTAGGTAAGTTTGTTGCTGAAAAAGGACCTGGCTTAGTTTTCATCATTCCTTTTATTGATACAACGCAAAAAGTAGATTTAAGAGAAAGATATATTTCTGTCACAAAGCAAACATGTATAACTAAAGATAATGCGCCTGTAGATATAGATTTTTTGATTTATTATAGAGTAATTTCAGCATCAGATTCTGTATTAAAAGTACAGAACTTTGAAGGTGCAGCTACGGGTATAGGAACTACTACTCTTAGAGCTGTAATAGGAGACATTTTGCTAGATGAAGTTTTATCTAAAAGAGAAACAATAAACCAAATTCTCAGGGCTAAATTAGATGAAGTAACGGGAAGATGGGGCGTAAAGATAACGAACGTTGAAATAAGAGAAATTCTACCTCCAAAGCAAGTTCAAGATGCTATGATTTTACAAATGTCTGCAGAGAGAAGCAGGAGAGCTTTAATTACTGAAGCGGATGGTAAAAAGCAAGCTGCAATTACAATTGCAGAAGGAGAAAAGCAAGCTGCAATTTTAAAAGCTGAAGGAGATAGGCAAGCTGCGATACTTAGAGCGGAGGGTGAAAGACAAGCTACAATATTAAGAGCAGAAGGTTATTCGATGGCTTTAGATCTTATATTCAATGTAGCAAAGAAACTTGATAGTAATACTATGATGCTTCAATACTTCGATGCTTTAAAAACCTTGGCTCAAAGTCCGTCTACAAAATTCATATTCCCGATGGAATTCACTTCTTTGTTAGCTCCAATACAAGAAATGGTAAGAAGATCTTCAAACAAAGAAAGTTCTTCTCAGTGATTATTCAGGTATACTTTCTGTTTCAAGTTTACCATCTTTCAAATAAACGATTAAAAATCTGTTATCTTCGAAAACCAAAGTTATTTCATTGGGTTTTTCGTCAACAGTGAGTAGTCTTCTTCCGATAACTCCATCATATTTAGCCATACTTTAAAAATAAAAAAATTAAGTTATATAAAAAATATTCTATTCAGTTATTACTTCTGCTATTGCAAACCTTCCTGCAACCTTTACGATTTTTGCTTTTACTTTATCTCCTTTCTTTGTGTTTTTAACAAAAACAACAAAGCCTTTTACTCTTGCTACACCGTCTCCTTGTCTTCCAACTTCTTGAATTTCTAGATCATACACTTCGTTTACCTTTACAGGTTTTTCGAAAAATCTCTTCGTGCTCGTATCAATTCAGCCCGTTTTGATTAAATTAAATTTTCATATATTTAAATCTTTTTAAGTTTATTATTAAGTTCGAAAACTTAAAATTATGCCTGATGCTGATGTTATCGTAGTCGGTGCAGGATTAGCTGGATTAAGCGCTGCTTATAAGTTAGCTAGTTATGGCAAGAATGTTATTGTGTTGGAAAGAGGTGAATATCCAGGTTCTAAGAATGTTAGTGGAGGTAGAATGTATTTGCATGCAATAAAGAAGCATATTGATATTCCAATTTTTGATATGCCTTTTGAAAGGTTTGTAGTTAGAGAATGTATAACTTTCTTAAGCGGTAATATGTCGACAACTCTTGAATTAAGTCATTATAATGTAACAGAACCTATGAGCGCAACAGTATTAAGAGCAAAGTTTGATAAATGGTTTGCAGAGAAAGTCGAAGAGAAAGGTGCAAGCATAATTACAAGGGCTAAGGTAGATGATTTGTTGATTGAGAATGGATTTACTAAAGGCGTTATTGTTGAAGGCGAACAATTAACTTCAAACGTTGTAATAATTGCTGAAGGCGTGAATAGTTTTCTTGCAGAGAAGTATGGTTTAAGGAAAAGCTTTAGCCCAGATTCAATAACTGTTGCAGCAAAAGGAATTGTTGAATTGGGCGAGGAAGAAATAAATAGAAGATTCAATCTAAAAGGAAGGGAAGGAGTTGCCCATGCAATAATCGGTTTTACTGATGGAATCCAAGGTGGTGGATTTATTTATACAGATAGGGAAGTCGTTTCAATAGGCGTTGTATGCTTGCTTAAATCTTTAGTAGAACATAAAAAGTCAATAGCTGATCTATTCGAAGATTTTAGATTGCATCCTGCTATTCAAAGATATATTGAAGGAGGAAGGCTAATAGAATATTCAGGTCATTGTACGCCTGAACTAGGTTATAACATGATACCTAAAATTTATTCAAACGGATTGCTAATAGCAGGTGACGCTGCTGGATTTTTCTTAGAGGGAGGTCCCATATTAAGAGGAATGGATTTCGCAATTGAATCAGGTGCTCTTGCTGCTGAAGCTGCAAGAATTGCTTTAGAAAAAAATGATTTTTCAGAAAAAACGCTCAAAATTTATATCGATTTCTTAAATGATAGTTTTGTAATGAGAGATTTAAAAATGTACAGGAATTCACCTAAAGCTACATCTATTCCAAGGCTTTATACAGTTTATCCTAAATTAATTAATGAAATTTTCAGCGAGGCGATGACGATAAATGGAAATATTAAACCTCATTTAGGAAGTATTATTTTTAAAAGTTTAGCGAGAAATGCAAATATACTTCATTTGATTAGAGATACATTTGAATTCTTAACTTCTTTATAATGGCGGAAGTAAACAAACCATTGAGAATATCAGAAAGATTAGCACTTACTACATACAATACTGATAAATTAAGTCATATTGAAGTAGATAATGAAAAATGTGCTACTTGTTTGAGCAAAGCTTGCCTTTATGTATGTCCCGCTAAAGTCTATGAATTGAAAGATGGCAAAATAATCTTTCATTACGAAGCATGTTTTGAAACAGGAGCTTGCATAGTAGCTTGTCATCAAATGGGAAATAAAGGAATAAAATGGAAATATCCTAAAGGAGGTTATGGTGTTATATTTAGACTCGGATAAAAAGTTTGAATGATATGTTCAAACATAAAGCATTATAAGCTTTTAAGTTGAAATATTAACGATGGCTTTTATGTTCGAACAAGCTATAGCTTTAGTTGTGCCATTTCTGTTAGGTCTTTTAGTAGGGTATATACTGAAACAGTCTATAAAAATTCTTGTAGCTGTAGCAATTATAATTCTAATTCTCCTCGCTATAGGCGCGATAAACATAAGCGTCCTTGAATACGGTTTCAAGCATATATTAGCCTATGGTGTTAGTGCTATCGAAGCTGCTAAGGCTGTTGCGGCTGTATTACCTTTTTCCTCAATATTATTCATAATAGGTTTAGCGATAGGTTTCTTATTATCTAAGTGAAAATAATCTGTTGCGTAGATCTAGATTATTTTTATGCCCAGTGTGAAGAAGTTTTGAATCCAAGCATAAAGGATAAACCTGTCGTTGTTTGCATGTTTTCAGGTAGAGGAAGTGAAGGAGGAGCTGTTGCAACATGCAACTATATTGCAAGGAAATATGGAGTAAAATCTGGAATGGCAATTGCAAGAGCAAAGAAATTGCTTGAAGGTAAGGAAGCATATTTCTTACCTGCAAGACTTGAGTTGTATGAAGAGATTTCCCAAAGAGTAATGAATATAGTTAAGGAATATGCAGATCAATTGGAAATAATTAGCGTTGATGAAGCTTTTTTAGATGTTACCCAAAAATCTGGAGGAGATTTTGACAAAGCTGTTCTTTTGATGCAAGTAATGAAAAATGAAATATACGAAAAAGAACACCTAACTTGTTCCGTAGGAATATCTTTTTCTAAAGTAATTGCTAAGATTGCTTCAGGTCTTAAAAAACCAAATGGTCTTGTTTTAGTGAAACCGGAAGATTTACAAAACATCATTTGGCCTTTGCCTGTTGAAGAAATTCCAGGTATAGGTCCTAAAACCAAAGAAATTTTGAATAAGTTGGGAATAATGACAATAGGCGATCTTGCTAAGGTTAATATTTTAACGTTAATTGAAATATTTGGGAAAAAGACTGCTACTTATCTTAAACTAGCAGCTGAAGGGAAAGACAAAGAAGAGATCAAGGAAGTTGAAGAAGCTAAGCAATATAGCAGAATGATCACTTTGAAAGAAAATACTTTATCCATGCGAGATATACTGCCTTATATTGAGGCTTTATGTAAAGAATTATCGGAAGCTTTGAAAAAGGATAAAAAATTAGCAAGAGGTATAGGCTTAACTGCTATATTAGAGGATCTATCTACATTGTCAAAAAATAAAACTTTAGAAGAACCAACAAATGAGTTCGAAAAGATTTTTGAAGTTTCAAAAAGTTTACTTCCTGAACTAATCTCCAAATCTAATAAACTTTTTAGAAGAATATCTGTAAGAGTTTTTAATTTAATTGATATATCAGGAGTTAAAACATTAGAAGAATTTATCAAATAATATTTAATTTCTTTGCAAATTCGATCGTTTTCTCTTTGGTTTCCCATGGGACATATAAATAATCAAGCATTTCCTCTTTGCTCATGCCTAAATTTTTTGCTTCTTCGATGGTATATTTATAAGCTTCAATTTCTGTAGGTCTTTCATAATATGAATATCTTCTATCAAAAAGATCCAAGCCCTTCTTCCATTGAAGAACATGTATTAATTCATGTAAGATATCTAGATATAAATCTCTTAGTTTTCCCTTTTTCAAATAACTTTGGCAAATATATATTGATCCATCGGAATCTTCGACCCACATATAACCGTTACAATCAACAATCCTTATCTTTACAGTTCTTTTCATTTCTTCAAATTTTTCTTTAAGAACGTTTTTTACAATCCAAGAATTTTCTAGACCTGAGAATACTTCTTCAAGCAAATATTCGCCTTTTTTGAGCTTTCTATTCACTTTAAAGTTCTCCATTGTTTCGAATTTATCTTTTTTAACGAATAAATAAATTAACTTGCATGAATGTCAATTATTTTTATCAACCAGTTTCAAGCATAACAAAACTTGCAGTTGGCTTAAAAGAAATCCTAGTTAATGCTAAAACAAATTATCAACACGTAATAATAGCAGAATTATATGAATACGGTCTTTCTTTAATACTAGATGATTTAATTCAAGTTGCTGAAGCAGATGAAGCTTTTTATCATGAAGCTCTAGTACATCCTGCTTTGTTTTTGCATGGAGATCCAAAAAAGGTTTTAATAATAGGAGGAGGAGACGGTTGTGCTGCAAGAGAGGTTTTGAAGCATAATGTTGAATTGATTAAGTTAGTTGACATAGATGGTGAACTTGTTGAGCTTTGCAAAAAGTATTTGAAGAGAATAAATCAAGGAGCTTTAGAAAATGAAAAAGTGGAAGTAATAATTATGGATGGCAAAGAGTTTATTGAAAAAGAAAATCAAATATATGATATCATCATTCTTGATCTAACTGATCCATTTGGTCCTGAAATTTCCAAAGAGCTATACTCAGAGAAATTTTATAATAAAATAAAGAGGATTTTGGATTCAGACGGTATTCTCGTAACGCAAGCAGGTACTGCTTTTTATTATACTGAAGTTTATGATTCTGTTTTGAATAATTTGAAGAATGTTTTCAAATTTGTGAAAGACTACGAGAATTGGATACCATCCTTCGGATATAGCTGTTGTTTCATATTAGCATCAGATAAACATGACGTGAGGCATATAAATGAAGATGTCTTAGAAGAGAGGATTAAAAGGAAAAAAATAGAGCTAAGATTTTACAGCAAAGATACCCATATATCATTGTTTAAGAGAAGGATAACAAGAAATTTGATTAGCTCAATCTTTTAAAACCTCACCTTTCCAAATTCTTAAAGTTTTATCCTCTATGCCTAAGTATCTTAATGCTCTTGCAATAGATTGATCGACTAAGTCTATCAAATCCTTTGGCTTACTATACCATGCTGGTAAAGGAGGGAATATAACTACATTTGGCAATAAAGATAACTTCCTAAGATTATCTAAATGGATAAAGCTCAAAGGTGTTTCTCTGATCAATAGCACAAGCGTTCTTTTTTCTTTGATACATACATCCGCAGCTCTTAACAATAAATTAGTAGCAAGACCGTTAGCTATGCTTGCAACTGTCTTCATAGAACATGGAGCAATTATCATGCCATCCGAGGGAAAAGATCCGCTTGCTATTGGAGCACTAAAATCAAATTCTTCATAATAAAAATTAGCCAATTTTATTATTTCTTCTCTTTTCATATCCAATTCATCTTCGATTACTTTCCAGGCAGAAGATGATACTACTAAATGAGATTCATGTCCTAATTCTCTCAATTTAACTAAAGTCCTGTATCCATATATTGAACCTGAAGCTCCAGAAATCCCAACAATTATTCTTTTTTTCATAATTCGCTAACAGCTTTAAGTATTTCTTTTATCTCTTTCGCTGTATATCTTTTCCCTAACAATTTATCTAATATTCTTGATTTAAGTGAAAGCTTAGGTGAACAACCGCATGCAAAAGGATGGCCGCCACCATTGAACCTTCGAGCTATTGTGAGTAGATTAATATTCTTGTTCAAGCCTGCATAAAGTGATACTGATCTATTCGAATATATTACAACGGTGAAATCTAAATTATGTTCGATACTCGCATACTTTCCAGTCAAACTTCCAGGCAATTTTGATTTTCTTACATCAATAACTGCATATCTATAATTGCTTTTAGTAAGAAAAACTGGTAATGTTTTCACATATTCCTTGATCTTTTCATCATTCCTTTCTTCCTTTTTTGCCCACTTCAATATTTTTTCATCATTTATTCTTCCTTCACTCAATGCTTCAAAAACATATTGCAATCTCTTCTTATTTCTTATTGCTCGATTTATGTTAATTGCTTCTTCTGTCGAATAGTTTGCGCTATCTGCATCGTTTGCAATGCTTACAAGTTTCATACTTATCTCGTCATTTAATTCAAAAACTTTGGCTACAAGTTCTGCAGCACTAACAGAGCGTTCAACAAATACTTTGGCTTTCTCCTTAATTTTTTCTATAGAACCTGGAGGCCATGAATGATGATCTATCCATATTACCTCGCATTTTGAATTTGTAATTTTTTCTATACTATTGTAAATTGTGTCTATTTGCTCCTCGTTTGGAGACAAATCAGATAATACTACAATCTTATTTTCCAAATTCAATTCTGAAAGATGGTATGGCAAATTCCTCGGAGATGAAGGTAAATAGTATGCATCGCCGAATTTTCTTTTTATTATAGAAGCTGAAATTACGCCGTCAACATCATCATGAGAAATTATAATAACCTTTTTGCTATTATCAATTTCTATCTTTTTTTTCTTATTTAATTTAAATAATTTTAATAATTTAATAATGAATTTCATTATATTTCGATCAAAGATCCTCTATTTAAATTTTTAGACATATATGGGCCATCAAGCTCATAACCGAATTTTCTATAATAACCTCTAACTCCAATAGCACTAATTATGATCATTTTGTTTAATCCATACTCAAAAAAAGCAATCCTTTCTGCTTCAGCTAAAAGCATTTTTCCATATCCTTTGTGTTGCCATGCTTCTTCACTTTTAATTCCTACAGGTACAGCTGAGCCATAAACATGTAGTTCTCTCACTATAGCAGCATCCTTTGCTTCTTTCTTCCATGAATTTTCAGGAACTCTTAGCCTCAAATATCCAACCAATGTTAAATCATCATCCTCGAAAGATAAGAAATGTTCTATTCCTCCATAAGTTTGATAACTCCTGCGGATTAGTTTTATTTTACTCGGATCAATCTTTAATTTTTCTTTTATTTCTCTTATCCCTACTTCTCTACATCTTGTACAAAGGCATCTAATTCCTTTTTGCTTTAGTTTATGATTAACATATTCTCTTAAATCCCCCCTCTTTATTCCTGCAATGACCAAGCTTGAAGGTAGATCTCTTTGAACTCTATTAACTCTAATATAAGGCGGCATGAACTTCGTTATTTCACAAATAATTTCTGCGGCTTCTTCTTCATTTAATGGTTTGTATTTACCTTCTAAGTATTCTTTATAAAGTTCTGAACCAGGCATGACTAATGTTGGGTATATTTTTACCATATCAGGGCAAAATCTAGGATCATAGAAAATTGTTTTAAAAGTCTCTATATCCATTTGTTTTGTTGAACCTGGCAATCCTAGCATTATATGATAGCATACTTCAAAGCCTGCATCTTTTAAAAGTTTTGTTGCATGTATTACTTCTTTAACACCATGTCCTCTCTTGACCCTTTCAAGAACACTATCAAATGTCGATTGTACACCTATTTCAACTCTAGTTACGCCTAAATCTAAAAGTTCCTGAAGTATCATTTCATCAAGCCAATCAGGTCTAGTTTCTACAGATATCCCGACACATTTTATCAGAGCTTTTTCATTTTTGGCTATTTCTTCTTCTATATTGAAATTTTCAAAATAGTTACTTTTTGGAAAATCGTTAAGTGCCTTTACCGCTGAGCCGATAAACCATCTTCGATAGTTTTTAGGCAAAGCAGTAAATGTTCCTCCTACGACTATTATTTGGGACTTCGAAGGGAAATGACCCATCATCAAATATTGCTTTAGCCGATCCATTGTTTGATAATAAGGATGATAAGCGTTCATAGCAGCTCTATTAACTGCAGGTTCACCAATTAGATAGCTCTTAGGCGCACCAAAATTAGGGCCTCCGAAACAATACGTGCATTTAGCAGGACAATCAAAAGGTGCAGTAACAATAGCTACTACAGATATCCCTGATGCAGCCCTTATTGGTTTTTTTATTTCGCTTAATTCCACGCTTTAATTGACTTTCATTAAACGAATTAATAAATGTTAGTTAAAAAATATGAAGATGAATGTTAGGAGTTTAAGATACTACGACATTCCTCAATTAACAAAATTATATAATGAAGAAATGGCTTATGATCCAGACTTTCGACCCCTAAATCCTAATGAATTCGAAGCAAGATTCATTGAACAACCTTTCATAACTGAAGATTTGATTTTTGTTTGTGAACAAAATGATAAATTATTAGGTTGCATTATAGCTGACATAGATCAGCTTGTTGAATTAAAATTTGGTAAGAAAATCGCAATAATAGATTTAATTTTAGCAAAAAAGGAAAAGTTTGAAGAAACACTACATGTTTTGTTAGAGAATCTTTTTGAAAAGATAGATAAAGAAGGAGCAAAAGAAATCCAAGTCCATTTCATTGCAGATAATTTCAAAATCCTTCATGATTTTTTGATTTCAGAAGGGTTTAAATTAGATAGAGAATGGTATTATATGGAAAGTAAGGTTAAATATTACGAGCTAGAGGATTTACCCAGCGGTTTCAAATGGGATTATATAAAATTCAAAGGCAGGCATGCTAATGCAAAAAAATGGTTGCAATGTCATAACGAAGCATTCAAGGATCATTATGGTATGCGACCATTAAGATATGAAGAATTAAAGTCTTATACTTTAGAAGAAAACTTCGATCCTAAAGGATATTTCGGGATATATGAAATTAATAGAAAAAGATTTATCGCTCAATGTTCATGCGAAATCGATCAAAAATTAAACGAATACAAAAATATGAAGAGAGCAATCATTTGGACTGTAGGAGTTATAGAAGAATATAGGAATAGGGGCTTTGGAAGAATGCTTGTTAAAAAAGCTTTCAATTGGGCATATGAAAAAGGTATGCAAACAGTTGCTATACATGTTGATTCGCAAAACAACGTTGCTTATAATTTATATTCAAGTCTAGGCTTTACAGCAATAAGGAAAAGATTATTCTATAGTATTGCGTTCTAATATCCCTGTTATACTTGAAAATATACTTAGAGTTTCTTTTAATAATTCTTGAGATTTTTCATCTAAGTTATATCGATCTAGAATATCCTTTAGCGAAAGCCATGTTTTTATTGCTCCATGAGAATTCAAATTATTCCCAATATATTTTAAAAAAATATTTTTATGTTTTTCAATTTGGTTAATTAGGTTTTTCTTTTTTCTTCCTTTATTTATTTTAATGGATTTTAATCTTTTTCTAATTTTTTGAGCATAATATAAAGAATTGAAATTAAAATTATAATCTCTGTTTATTTTCATTAGATAATAATAAATTCTTAATACGTCCATATCATATTTGTTCATTATATCCCTATAATAAATTATATTCCCTAAAGATTTTGACATTTTTTCACCTTTATAATTCAATAGACCCATGTGTATGAAATAGCGCGATATTGGATAGATTTTTTCGTAATACTCGCCAAGAAGTAAAATAAATTCATGATGTGGAAATATCAATTCTTTAGCTCCAATGTGAATATCGCAATAACCTCCTAGAAAATTCTCTATAACTGTGAAATCTTGTAAATGCCATCCAACCATACCATTGCCAAGCTTTGGATCGATTTCATCTCCGTTTCTTAACCATAATTTGAAATCGCAAGGATTTCTTTTATTTTCAGAAGGCTCTAAAAGAAGATTGAAGATGTAGTTTCTTTCTAATTTAGATAAGGACCCAAGATATTTAGAGCGTGAAATATCACAGTAAATTCCTTCCTTTGTTTCATATGCTAAGTTTTTGCTTAAAAGATCTAAAATTATTTTAGTAGATTCTTGAATAAGCTTTGAAGGTCTTACGAAGAAAACTTTGTCGTTTATGATTTTTTGAATATCCTCGGTTACTCTATCGAAATACCTATCCGCTATTTCTTTTGCTCTAACTTTTTCTCTTTGAGCTTTTTCTAAGATTTTAATATCCATATCTGTTAAGTTTATTACGATTTCTGTTCTAAGCCCGAGGAATTTTAAATATCTGTTTACCAAATCTGTTGTTAGCAACACTCTTAAATGACCTAAATGAACGTCATCATAAAGAGTAGGACCACATACGAAAATTTTAACAGTTTCTTCAAGAGGTTTAAAAAGTTCGAATTTACCTAGAATTCTGTTGTAGAGCCTAAGCATGAAGAATTTATTTATGAGACTGAATTTAAGCTTTTAATGAGAATCAAGCTCAAAAATGCTCAAGACTTAGCAAGATATGTATCCTCTCTTAATGTTGATGAAGGAATAAGAATAACATATGAAGATATAATTTTATTAATTACTAGATATGACATGAAATATTATTTAGAAATTAGAAGCCAAAAAAGTACCGATAAAATAATATTTGAAAAAATTGAAGAGATTATAAATTATGTGAGCAAGATCTTAGTTTTTCCAATTACTGCTGAAATTTATTAATATAGCTTTTGACACTCACTACAAAAATAAGATATTCTCTTTCTTTCGCCTATACGAACTCGATTTATTTTATTATTACATATACTACATGTTTTCTTTGCATATACTTTTAAAAAGTTTTTTAATCTTTCATTTTCTTTCCTAACTCTATAGAATAAAATTGAAAATTCTCTTAATTTTTCTAATAATTCTAAAAGCTTTTCAGAACTTAGCTTCTCAATTTTTGATGCAGGATGGATTTTTGCAAGATAAAGCGCTTCATTCTTTATTATATTTCCTACACCTGGAAAGATATTTTGATCTAAGAGGATATCTGAAATAATTCCTTTTTTATCCTTTAGTAAATTCATCATTTCATTAACATTCCATTCCTCATCCAAGATATCTTTTGCTTTCGGATTTTCGACTTTAACGAGCTTCGTGACTGAGCAATTATAAAAATATGCCTTATGCTTATTCTCCAAAGCTAGTCTTACTTTATTCCTTTCCTTTATAAGCTCATCGATTGAATAACTTCCATACATTAAAAAATGTATTTTAATATACCCTACACCTTCGATATTAAAAAACAGATTTTTTCCGTAGCTAAAGACATCATTTATTTTTTTGTTTATTAATTCTTTAAAATCAATTTTTTTAGAATTACCCCATGCGTTGTGAATAATTTCATTAAGCATCAATTCATTCAATTTTTCAGCTACAACTTTTACAGAAGGGCCCTCCATTATTTCATTATAATTTTCTGAAATTCTTTTGCATCTTCGAACATAAATATATTATTAAATAAAATATATTTTTGTTTTGCATGAATTTTATCTACATTCTCTTTTAAAACATTTAAATCGTTTAACGTAAACTTATAACTATACATCTTTTTGCCTGGTGGAGAACCATGAAGTCTAGTATATAATATTTCTTTTGTTGAAAGATATACAGGTTTTCCTGCAAATAAATCTACGCAATGAATTAAATCGAATTTTTCACAAAGTTTTCTTATATTCTCTTCACTCCATCCACGTAACTCTATAGCTATATTTATTTCATTCTTTTTTATTAAACTGAAAAATTGCTCAGCATTATTTATATTTTCAGGTGTATCCTTAAAGCTAGCTGGAAGCTGTATTAAACAAATTTTTGCATCCAAAATCTTGCATATTTCAAGAGTTTTCTCCCAAGAATCGAATACTTCTTTGCTAGGTTGAAGGTTTCCATATTTACTATTTTTGTCAATTTTCATCTTTGATCTCTTCCAGGTAGGACTTGAAGGAGGATGTGTTACACCTTGAAAACACTTAACTGTAAATTCAAAATCTGCAGGAGCTTCTTTTCTTAATTCTTTCATTCTTTCGACTTCAGGAATGTTATAAAAAGTTTCTTGCAGCTCGACCACCTTGAATATTTTAAAATATTCTTTTCTACTTCTTTGAAAACCGCAACATCCTACTTTTATCATACAAAAAAATTTCATAAAAGATTTTTAAGTAAAATTTTAATTCATTCAATTCTAAATCATACATGTGTCTATAACCGTTGAAGATTTGAAGAAAATAGATTTAAGAGTAGGAAAGGTAATTGAAGCCAAAAGAGTAGAAGGGACGGATAAACTCCTGTTACTAAAAGTGAGTCTAGGGAATGAAACAAGAAATATTGTAGCAGGAATTGGGGATCAATATGAACCTGAATATTTATTGGGAAGAAATATTGTTATCGTTGCAAATTTGAAGCCTAGAGTCATAAGAGGAATAGAAAGCCAAGGGATGATGTTATGTGCTGTTGATGATGAGGAAAATGTATATCCGATAACAACTTTAGGCGATGCTAAAGAAGGATCCAGGGTTTATTGAAATGCAAATTCCTAATCTTTTGGATAATCCAATTTTTTTAAAAAAATTTTCCTTATTAGAAAAGGCTCTTCAAAGAGAACTTGAGCGCTATAAAGATTCATTATATTATGAGTCTCTTTTGTATGCACTTAAAGGAGGTAAAAGATTAAGACCGATTTTGCTTCTTCTTTGTTCTGAAATAATAGGTGAACCTGTTAAAGAACCTTATTCTGCAGCGATTATTGTTGAATTAATCCATACTGTCTCATTGGTTCATGATGATATGATAGATAAAGATGTTTATAGAAGAGGAATGGAAAGTTATCATGTAAAATATGGAGAAGAGCAAGCTTTGTTGCTCGCTGATTTCGTTTTATCGTTGGTATTAGAACTTTCTATGAGGTATGCTGATACTGAAATACCTTATTTGATATCTCGAACTGTAAGAAAAATGAGCGAAGGCCAATTACTTGAAGTTAAATTGAGATCTAAAGAGAAAATCACTTGGGATGAATATTTCAAAATTATCGATGGTAAAACAGCATCGCTTTTTGAGCTTTCTTCAAGAGCAGGTGCAATATTAACTACAGAGGATCCTTACTTAATCAAAGCGATTTCAGATTTTGGAAGAAATTTGGGTATACTTTATCAGATATATGATGATTTGAGAGATTGGTCTAAGAAGGAATATGTTCAAAAATTAGAAGTAGAGAACAAAAATGAATTTTTGAAGAAAAAAATGGAGCATTACCATAATCTAGCTTATAAATCATTAAATCTTTTACCTGAAAGTGTTTCAAAGGATTTATTACTAAAGTTTTTAGACATTATTTTGAAAATTTAATCTATTCCTAATTTTTCTTTATACGCGTCAAGATCAAGGAATCCATGTCCGCTTATATTCATTAAAATTATCTTTTCCTCGTTTTTCTTTTCTGCTTTTATCGCTTCATCGATACATCCTCTAACTGCATAAGCAGATTCTGCAGCTACAAGCCAACCTTCAGTTTCTAGAAATATTTTTGCTGCTTCAAAAATTTCTTTTTCATCTAAAGGATAATAAGTTGCTCTAATTATTCCTTCATCTTTTAATAAGCTTATAATTGGAGCTGCAGCATGGTATCTTAATCCATCTCCTTTTATTTCTTTGAATTCACTTTTATGTCCTAATGTATACATTTTCAATAAAGGTGTTTGACCTGCAACATCAGCAAAATCATATTCATATTTTCCTTTAACCAAATTAGGGGCAGCCTCGGATTGCACAGCTAAGAATTCGATTTCTTTTTTATTGATCAATCTTTCGCGAACAAAGGGTAATGCTATTCCTCCAAAATTCGATCCTCCGCCTAAGCAAGATATTACAAGATTAGGGAAGCTATCTATTTTTTTGAATTGCTCGATTGCTTCTAAGCCAATAATTGTTTGATGTAATAAAACGTGATTCAATACAGAGCCTAAAGCATATGCAGATTTTTCTTCCCTCGAAGCTACTTCTAATCCTTCAGCAATAGCTAAAGATAAAGATCCGGGGTGATTAGGATTTATTTCAAGATATTCTCTTCCTATTTTGGTTAAATTGCTTGGAGAAGGATGAACTTCTGCTCCGTATAGCTTCATCAATATTCTTCTCTGTTTCTTCCATTCATAAACATTTCTAACCCAAAATACTTCGCACTTAAGACCTAATAATCTAGCTGCATATGCCAAAGCCGTACCCCATTGACCTGCACCAGTTTCTGTTACAAGTTTCTCTTTTCCTTCTTTAAGTGCATAATAAGCTTGTGCTAAAGCAGTGTTTAATTTATGAGATCCTGGTGGACTTAAATCTTCTCTCTTATAATATATCTTTACCTTTGTTAAACCTAATCTGTTTTCAAGTCTTTTCGCTCGATAGAGAGGTCTAGGTCTTCCTACATGTAAATAGAGTTCTAAAAGTTCATCAGGAATCTTAATCCATCTTTCTTCAGAAAATTCTTGCTTTAAGCATTCTTTAATCATCACTTTTTCCAAAAATTTCATTCTAGATCTTCCATCTTCAGGTTCTTTAGGTTTGGGAAGTGGTTTAGGCAGGTCAGGAATTATATTATACCAATATTTCGGTATTTCGTCATCGTTTAGAATGATTTTGCTCATGAGCAATTGATATCTTAGTATTATTTATACTCAAATGTGCTTAGCAATTTATTCATTTTTAGCTATAATCTATTTGATAAATGAATTTGAAAGTTGACGATTTGGATTTCAATTTTCCTACGATAAAAAAGAATAAAATTCTTGAACCCAGCGCTGAAATTTGTATCCCATGTAGAGGTGCAAAATATCTTTGTGGAAGATCATATTGCCCTCTAATTGTTAAAACTACTAGATTGTTGAAAACAATTGAATTGAGAAAAAGATTAATTGAAGGTTCATCGCCTCCTTCTGTATTTGTAGGAAGAATGGGCTATCCTAACGTTAGAATTGGTCCTCTAGTTCCTTCCATAATTGGTGATACTAGTTATTTCGATTTGCCTGAAATTTGGACAAATTATAAGATTGAAGATATTTTGAGCTTCAGATTTTCGATGGTTAGAAGCTACATGTTTGCTAGAGTAGAGGATGCTAAATTTGAACCTCGTTGGCTCATTGATCTGCAAGAGCTGATTTCTTCAAAGAATCCAGTAGATATTGAAATTAAACTTTCAAATCTTCCTTCTGGAAAACCATTTTTAGATGATGTTATTGAACCAATTGGGCCTTCAGCAAAGCTTGAAAGTTATGAGATTTTATCTAATGTTAAGATGGATGATAGGATAGAGAAAATTTATTATGATAAAGACCTAAGGGCAAGCGAAGCAATCCTTAAACTATACTTCAACAATCTCGAAATCTCAAAGATATCGAAGGTTCTCAGCTTAGGCATGTTAGGCTTAGGAAAGAATAGGAAATTAGTTCCTACTAGATGGAGTATTACAGCGGTTGATGATACTATATCGAAGAATCTTGTAGAGAAAATTAAAGAATATCCTGTAATCGATAAAATAAGAATTTACTACAAAGAGAAACATTTAAATCGATTCATAATTCTGATGCTTCCTTCAAAATGGTCTTATGAATGGATTGAAGCATGGTACCCTAATACTACATGGAATCTATATGGTGCTGATGTTGAAGCTGAGAGCGATTATGAAGGCTATCATGGAAGAAGTAGCTATGCAAATCTTGGAGGTTGTTATTATGCTGTTAGACTTGCTATTGCAGAAAGATTGAATCTAGAAAGAAGACAAGCAACTGTTCTGGCTATCAGGGAAATATTGCCTGGTTTCGTAACTTCAATAGGTGTTTGGTTTGTTAGAGAAAGTATGAGAGAAATTTTAAGAGGTCAATATTTAGAATTTGAAGATATTAAAGAAGCATTGGAATTTATTTTTTCAAGGCTAAAATTGAACAAGGAAAAAATAATTAATAAAAGTACAATTCTTAAAAATATATATTTTCAAAGAAAAATTCATGAATTTCTAGACAAATTTAATGCTTAAATTCCATTTCCTTGTATTAAGAGATATGTTTAGAATTGTGACAGTTATCGATTCAATTAGATATGATAATTCTATATCTCCTACATATAATGGATTAAGATGTTCATCCAAATCTTTTGCTAAAGTTAAGAAAGTTTCGATAGAATTTTTATCACTTGAGCAATATGGCAAATCATAATTGAGGATTGAATAAGGATCTGCCAACTTTTTTGCGGGTATTGTATGTAAAGCTGAAACCACTTTATTTGTTTCAAGGATTTTAGTTATTTCTTCGCCTGCAGATTTTGCAGTAGGGCTTATCAAGCTAGGATCATAGATGAACTTACTATCCTTTTTTGCTATAGGAACAACTGGCGAAATTATAATCGCATTTTTGTTAATATTTTCTTTTATCTTCTTAAGAAAATCAACTAAAAATTGAGAAGGAATCGATATTATGATTGCGTCTGCTTCTTTCACAGCATCTTCGTTTTTCATCCCAATAAGCTTTCCTTTTACATCTTCTTGATATGCAAGGATTGCTTTGCTTGCATAATTCTTAGCTTCATTTATAGCCTTTACTTCATCCCTTGAACCTATTATGACTTCATGTTTTCTAGCCCATCTAATCGCTAGTCCTTCTCCAAAATCTCCTGTACCTCCAAGTATTGCTATTTTCATAATCTTCTTAGAAACTTTTTCCATTTTAATTTGATTCAAAATGCTTAAATCTATGTATACAATTTTATAATTAAATGGTTAGGGTAGTTCTAACTTGTGATAGAACATTAGCTGGAGAATTTCATCATATACCCCTGTTAGATTTCTTTAGTTGTGCACCTGTGGAAAAAACACCAAAGTTTCTATATGATTTCCTAACAGGTCAGGTTCCTACATATGATGGTATAATGGTAAGGGCTCCTTATCCGCTTCGCAAAATAGAAGCAGGCCTATTAAGAGGATACAAGCCCAATGAGGTAGTAGTTGTCCATCCTGATCATGTTCATAAATATATAGATGAAGATACCAAAGTTGTAGGAATAAATTCAATGGATCCTTTAGGTCTAGGACCAGTAACGATGATGTTCACTTACGGAGGTGTTTATACTGCATATACCAAATACTATTTCATAAAGGCTGTAAAAACGATTGCAGAAATTAGGAGAAAAAGGAATCTGAAATTCAAAATTGTAATGGGAGGAAGCGGTGCTTGGCAATTAGATGTTAAAAGGAAGTATATCGATGAACTTGAAATTGACCATGTGATAATGGGCGAAATTGATCATTTGTTACCTGATTTGTTTTATCAAATAGAAAGTGATGGGCTAGATAAAGTCATTAAGATTCGAGGACATCCGAAAATAGAGGAAATCCCCACAATTGTTAGACCTGCTATGCATGGTTTTGTTGAAACAATGAGAGGTTGTGGAAGGAATTGTCATTTCTGTGAACCAAATCTAAGAGTAGGCAGATATGTGCCTCCTGAAAAAATAAAGAAAGAAATTCTCATAAACTTAAGTGGCGGTATAAGCAATGTATGGATGCATAGCGAAGATATCTTCTTATATAAGGTTGAGGACAAATTCTATTTCTATCCTAACAGAGATGCATTAATAGAGCTTTTCAGTACTGTAATGTCTACAAAAGGTGTAACGCATGCAAATCCTACTCATGGAACCGTTGCTCCTGCCGCAGCTGATCCTGGCTTGATAAGAGATTTATCAAAAATATTAAGAGCAGGACCTAGGAATTGGATAGGAATTCAACCTGGTTTGGAATCAGGTTCTGGTAGGATATTGACATCATATATGCCTTTAAAGGCTAAACCTTTCGATGCGGAAGATTGGGCTGATGTTATATTTGAAGGTAATGCAGTTCTTAATGAGAATTATTGGTTTCCTGCATATACGATAATAATCGGACTTCCAGGTGAGAAAGAGGATGATTTATGGGCTACTGCAAGATTAATTGATAGATTAGAAAGAGGATTGCCTGAAAGGGTTGGTCCTAAAGCGCATTTCACAGTTACTCCTCTTAGCTTTGTTCCTATTGGCTTACTAAGAGATAAAGACTTTTATAATATAGATGAGCAAATAAATGAAGCTGCTTTCGCTGTTATATACAGGGCTTGGAGACATACAATAATGGAGCTTGTTAGATCAGCAAGAGATGTTTTCAAAACGAATCCATTCTTCAAAGCATTCATGTTTGCTTTATCTGTAGTAGGCGCAGATATCATACTTAGAAGTATAGAGAAATGGGGCGAAAAAATGGGTTTTGACCCAGAAAAAGCAAAAAGAATTAGATGGGATAGCTAGTACCTTTCTATAACTACTGAAGTTGTTGTTTTAACTACACCTGCTATATTCAATAGTTTATCCTTTACTACTTTAGATAGCTCAGAAAAGTCTTTTGCCTCAACTTTTATAACTATATCGAATTCTCCTGTTACTGCATATGCTTCCTTTACGTTTTCAATTTTCCTTACTTCTGTTCCTACCTTATCTATTTTATTTGGTTCTGCTACTATAAATATGAAAGCTTCTACCATGTTACCTCTCTTCTATTAACGATTATTGGGATTTAAATATTTTTGGGATATCTTTATTAACAGATTAAAAGAGAGTGAAAATGTAATGTCGCAATTATTAACATTCGGAGATTTAGCATCTTTAGTTGTCAAACCAAATTTATGTGTTCGATGCGGCGCATGTGTTGCAGTTTGTCCTCCAGATGTTCTTAAAGTAGATGAATATACTTCTGAAGGAGCCCAATTAGTTGGAGTTTGTACTCTTTGCGGGTTATGTCCTTTGGTATGTCCAGTTTTGCATCCTTATGAAGCACCATTAGATAAACCTCTTGGAGATTATATCGAATACGGTATTTACAAGGCTGCTGATCCAGAACTTAAAGCTACCGATGGCGGTGTAACTACTGTATTATTAGAAGAAGCCTTTGAAATGGGTTTAATAGATGGTGCTATCGTAGCTTCAAAGGATGATGAATGGTATGCAAAAGCTGTGATTGTTACAGACAAGAAAGAATTAAGAAAGTATGCTCAAACAATTTACTGGCATGTACCAATGGTTACTCCTTTAAGAATTGCAATAGAAAAAATGAAGCTCAAGAAAGTTGCAATTGTAGGTACTGGATGCCAAACTGCTGCAGCTAAGTTAATGGATAAAATACCTAAATTTAAAGGAAGGGTTGCATTGTTACTAGGGTTATTTTGCTCGAAAACATGGATGAGGGAAGATTTTTATGATAAAGTTAAGGAAAAACTAGCTCTAGAGCCAAAAGATATTGAAGATATAATAGTGAAAAATAAATTAATCTTCAAGCTTAAAAATGGAGAAACGAGAGAATTGCCTTTAGAAGAAGTTGAAGATACTACATTCGGATCGTGTTATGTTTGCCATGATTTCACCGCAGAAGTAAGTGATATTTCATTAGGTGCAAATGGAGCTCCTCCTGGTTGGAATTTCTTGCTAATTCGAAGTCAGGTAGGTAAGCAATTAGTTGAAAATGCTTTGAAATCTGGAAAGCTTCTTAAAAGTAATGAAAAGCCAAAAGTCAAATTCGTTATTCGTAGAGCGATTGATCAAAAGTTAAGAACCATTCCAGAATTCATGGCTAAACAGCTTCCTATTGCTATAAGTAAATGAGCTCTGAAAACGTAGAGCTTCCTTATCTTGCTCAAGAATTCGGTTTTAGTAAGGTCTTTTTAACGAAGAAAGGATCATTAGTTCTAGTTCTTGAAAAAAATGGCAGAACAGTTTATAGAGAAATAGATGATGCTTGGAGGTTCATTGAAAATGTAAACAGGGTTGAAGCTCCTTTAGTTAGTGATTTAATGTTAAAACTTCTATATGAGCGAATTATTGAAGCAAAAGAGGAAATGGAGAAAGAAATAACGCAAGCTTAAATCGTTTTATAAACATTTATATTCATCATGACAATTCCTGAAGAGGAGGTAATATCAACGAATCGTTATCTTTTTGAATGGGTTTATTCTGTTGCTTCTTTAACTAAGCCATCACGTATTTATTGGTGTGATGGTAGTGAAGAAGAATATAATAGTTTGATTAAAGAAATGGTATCTAAAGGTATTCTTATTGAGCTAAATCAAGAATTATTTCCTGGTTGTTATCTCCATAGAAGTGATCCTAATGATGTCGCTAGGACTGAAGAATCAACTTTCATTTGTACAAGTAACAAAGATGATGCAGGGCCTACAAATAATTGGATGCCTATAGAAAAGGCTAAAGCAATCCTATATGGTATATTAAAGGATTCTATGAGAGGTAAAACAATGTATGTTGTTCCCTATGTTTTAGGTCCAATAAATTCTCCATACTCACGAGTAGGTATTCAAATAACTGATAGTCCATACATCGTAGTCAATTTAAGAATTTTAACGAGAATGGGAAGAGTTGCTCTTTCTAAGCTTGGAAATTCAAAAAATTTCGTAAAAGGAATACATGCTACATGCAATCTAGATCCTAAATATAGATTCATTTGTCATTTTCCTGATGAAAAGTTAATCATAAGCGTCAATACAAACTATGGCGGCAATGCAATACTCAGTAAAAAATGTCATGCACTTAGAATAGCAAGTTACGAAGCAAAAAACGAAGGATGGTTAGCTGAGCATATGCTCGTTGTAGGAATTGAAGATCCTAATGGTCGTCTTCATTATATTAGTGGAGCATTTCCAAGTGCTAGTGGTAAAACTAATTTAGCAATGCTTAAGCCGAGAGGAATTTTCAAAGATTGGAAAGTTTGGACCTTAAGTGATGATATTGCATGGTTGCATATCGATAAAGATGGAAAATTAAGGGCTATAAATCCTGAAGCTGGTTTTTTTGCTGTTGCAGTTGGAACAAATTATAATACAAATCCAAATATGATGGAAGCTATAAAAAAGAATACAATTTTCACAAACGTAGCAATGACAATTGATAGAGAGCCTTGGTGGGAAGGACTTGAGGAACCAAATAAAATAATATATGATTGGAGAGGTGAGCTATGGAATAGAATAAGGCCTGCAGCTCATCCTAATTCAAGATTTACAGTATCTGCTAAACAATATCCTAGCTTATCTCCCAATTTTGAAGATCCAGAAGGTGTTGTAATCTCAGCAATCTTATTTGGTGGTAGGAGAAGGAAAACAATCCCTCTTGTTTTTGAAGCTTTTGATCCAATACATGGAGTGCTAATTGGTGCGATGTTGAGAGCAGAAACAACAGCTGCAGCAAGCGGAAAAGTAGGTGTTGTAAGAAATGATCCAATGGCTATGTTGCCTTTTTGTGGATATAATATGGCTGATTACTTTTCACACTTTCTTGAGACTATTAAAAAATTGAGTATGCCTCCTAAATTCTTCAATGTGAATTGGTTCAGAACAGATCAAAATGGAAGATACTTATGGCCTGGCTTTCAAGAAAACATTCGTGTAATTAAATGGATTATACAGCGGATTGAAGGAGAAGCGGATGCTGAAGAAACCCCAATAGGTTATGTTCCTACTTTAGATTCGCTTGATCTTACAGGCTTGAATATATCTAAAGAAGACTTAAAGGAATTGCTTTCTATAAATGAAAGAGAATGGCTGAGCGAATTCGAGGAAGTTGAGAAATTCTTTAATATATTCGGTGAGCGATTTCCTAAAGAGCTGTGGACAAAATTTTACGAAATAAAATCCAGATTAGGAAGAAAATGAATGTATTGGATTTTCTACTGAAAGCTTATGAAATGAAAGAACTTAAAAGAACTGGATGGGTAAAAAAAGTCAATATAGCTGAGGCTGAAACTGTCGCGAGTCATACATTTGGAATGATGCTCATTGCAAGCCTATTTTTTGATGATCCTGAACTATATAAATTAATAATTTTACACGATTTACCAGAAGTTATTATTGGAGATCTTACACCAGAAGAAAAGTTTTCAGGAATAGAAAAAGCTGAATACGATGCTTTCCTTAAATTAATTCAAAATTTAGATGAAGAAAAAAGAAGGACATTCGTTGAATTATTTAAAAAGAGTCAAAAAAATCAGATTTTAAAAGAAATTGATAAATTGGATATGGCTATACAAGCTTTATATTATAAAAATAAAGGTTATTCTAAAGAAAAACTCAAAGAATTTATCATTAGTGCACAGGAATACATTAAAAGTCCAAAATTAAGAGAAATTTTAGAAGAAGTTAAGGAGAGGTTTGAGAAATAACTTTTCTAATTTCTTCGATTGAATCAGGATTCTCGAGTACTGATATTTCTCCTAATTCTTTATTCAAGAAAACGTTCCTGATTATTCTTCTCATTATTTTTCCTGATCTCGTTTTAGGTAGGTCTTTAACAAAATATATCCTGCTTGGTTCAAAGGATTTACCGATCTCTTTTATCACCTTCTCTCTTATTTCATTCTCAATCTTTTTATAATCTTCATAACCCTTTTTAAGTACTACAAAACATGCTATTTCTTCTCCTTTTAATTCGTGAGGAATACCTATGCATGCTGATTCAGAAACTGCATAATGATTATTTATTGCTCCTTCGATTTCAGCCGGTCCTATTCTTTTACCTGCAACTTTAATTGTATCGTCAGCTCTTCCTAATAAATACCAAAATCCATCTTCATCGATCAAAGCAAGATCTCCATGATACCATATCGAAGGATATTTGCTCCAGTATGTTTCTATATATCTTTTTTCATCCTTCCAAAATCCTTTAGTCATCGAAGGTGCAGGTTTTTTACAAACTAAATAGCCGACTTTACCTCTTACAGGATTACCTTCATCATCGAATACATCGACGTCCATTCCAAGACCAGGACCCCAAAGCGTTGAAGGTTTTAATTCTACAACAGGAGAAGGCAATAAGAAGCATCCGAATATTTCTGTTCCTCCAGAAAGATTGATGAAAGGTCTTTTCTCTTCACCTATATCTTTCATTATCCAAAGCCATGTATCTGGGTCAATAGGTTCTCCTGTATTTCCAAAAGTCCTTATGCTACTTAAGTCTCTATTCTTTGCTATTTTAGATCCATATCTTTTAAGAATCCTCGCTACAGTAGCTGCGAATCCAAAAGCTGTTACATGGCTATCTTCTATTATTCTCCATATCCTATCTTGTTCAGGATAGTCTATTGCTCCTTCAAATATCACATGTGTAGCATGTAATGTTTGAGAACCTATAATTTGCCAAGGACCCATCATCCAACCAATATCTGTAATCCAAAATAGCGTTCCATTTTCTTTCAAATCCATGTTGAAATAAATCTCTTTGGTAGGTTGCAACAAAGCACCTATATGGGTTATTATACTACCCTTTGGCTTACCTGTTGTTCCAGAAGTATATAATAAAAGTGCAGGATCCTCTGCATTAGTTTGTTCATGTTCTTCAAATCTTTCTCTCTTCAATGCTTCATCGAAGTATTGGTCATTTTCATCTAAAGAAATTTCTAAGCCTATTCGCCTTACTATGAGACGTTTAATATTGAGATTTGAAAGCTTTACTGCTTCATCAGACATTTTCTTCAATTCAATAATTTTACCTCTTCGATAATATCCATCGCATGTAACTAGCAATTTTGGTTCTGCATCGCTCAATCTTTGTGCAACTGCGCTAGGTGAGAATCCTGAAAATATAGGAGCGAATATAGCACCTACTTTAAGCGTAGCGAATAATGTTATTATCGTTTCAGGTATCATAGGTAAATATGTGGCTATTACGTCTCCTTTTTTAATGCCTATTTCTTTGAAGTAACCTGCAAGCCTAGCTACTTTGTCTTTTAATTCAAAATAACTCACTTTTTTTACTTCGCCATTTTCACCATACCATATGAAAGCTGTTTTATCTGTCTTATGTCTATCTAAAGCATTATATGTTACATTAACTTTTCCACCGATGAACCATCTAGCCCATTCAACACCTTTTGAAATGTCTAATACTTCTTTGTAATCTTCAAAAAATTCAATATTCAAAGGTTCAATTATTTCAGACCAAAATTTTCTTATATTTTCGCAACTATATTTTACAAAATCCTTGTAGCTTTTATAATTCTTTTTGTCCAAATATTCTTTTACATTAGATTCTTCAATAACCTCTCTCGGTGGTTTCCAAATATATGTCATTAATATTAAAATCGCTTGGGAATAATATACAATTTATGAAGATTGGTTTTATAGGCTTAGGAAGAATGGGAAGCAGAATGGCAATGAACTTATTGAAACGTTTCAGAGAAATCAATGTATATAATCGAACCTATGAAAAAGCTAAGCCTTTACTGAATGCAGGTGCAAAATTTTTTAAATCACCAAAAGAGCTTGCAAAGAACTCAGATTGTATAATAACAATGCTTCGTGATTCGAATGCTGTAAAATGGGCATTATTAAGTGAAGAAGGTGCTTTTAATGGGGCGAATAAGGGGTCTTATTTCATCGACATGAGTACTATTCAACCAAAGGTTTCAATTGAATTAGCAATGGAAGCAAGCAAAAGAGGTTTTCATTTCATCGATGCTCCAGTAATAGGGAGTATCGATCAAGCTGCTGAAGGAACATTAACCATTGTATGTGGCGGTGCGAAAGAAGACTTTGAAAAAGTTTTACCAATTCTTCAAGCGATGGGCAAGAATATATTCTATGTAGGGCCTTCTGGCTCGGGTTCTAAGTTAAAGCTTATAAACAATACCTTAATTGCTAATTTCCCTGCTATATTTTCAGAGATTATTACGATTGCTAAGAGAGCAGGCTTAGATGAAAAAATAACCTTAGATGTATTGAAGAGCGGAATATTTGGCAAGGCAATTGAATATTACGAAAAAAGAGTGGTAGGTAAAGATTTCACTACTAGATTTGCTCTTGATTTAATGCTAAAAGACATAAAATATGCAAGGGAACTTGCTGAAGATTTCGATGCTAAACCCTATATTTTATCTAAACTCGAAGAATTATATGAGGCAGCTTGGAATAAAGGATGGAAGGATCTCGATTATACTGCTATAGCTCTACTTTATGAAGATTGTTAATTAAAAATTTTTTAGATCAATTTGGATCTAATTTTAAAATTTCTTTTTTAATTTTTTCTACTGTTTTTTCTTCATCAACAATTCTCACAACTTTATATCCAGATATTTCTAACAATTTTATGATTAATGCTTTGAACTTTTTTCCTTTTTGATTACTTTTTCTCATGAATAGTGCTTCAAATGGAATACCCAAATTTGTTAGCTCTTCTTGCGTTACTTCTCTCATAGCTTCAGGCCTATTGGTAATTATAACTATCTTCCTGTTATTCTTGAAATATTCTTCATCGATTTCTCTTATCCTTTCTTCTATAGGGATATCTAAATTCAGATATTTTTCGCTATAGAATATTTTGAAGAACTCTTCTTTAGTTTTTTTATCGAGATTATTGTAACTAGATACCTTTAATTCTTCCAAGCATGCTTTCTTTCTTTCCTCCACATTGAACAATACATTATCTATCTCACATACTACTATTTCAGAATCTTTTTCTATATCTAACTCCAATGGTTTGCATATTTCTTTGTAAGGGCATCTTATGCAAGTGCTATATTCTCCTTTAATTGCTGCTTCCTTAATGGGCGGCAACTTTTTTGATATATGATAATGCAATGTTAGCGTTCTTTCTTTCAATATTTCATAATACTTTTTATCTTTAGAAATCTCAAAGACTTTCTTTCTACCAGCCCGCTTATCCCAATATAATAGAAATCCTCTTTCAATGTTCAAAGCATGTAAATAGCACTGAAGTTGCATTATATGTCTTTGAAGAGGCTCATTAGGTATTTTAGAAATAGTTTTGAGTTCTACAATGACCTTTTGACCTTCGAAATCAGCGATTATTATATCAGCCTTGCCATGAAGCATTGCTTCATCGAAATTAAGACTTACCTCATATTCTACTGCTTCTACTTTCAAACTTTCATTTAGAACTTTAGCAAGCATTTCATGTACACCTTTACCTGTTAGGAAAATGGTTAGTTCTTCTTCAGTTGGTTCCTTTTCCTCAAAAAACTCATAATATTGCTTTCTCAAACATTCTCCTATTGATGAAGGATAATATTTGCCTATAACTTTCTCATGTTCCTCTTTTTCTTTTTCATAAATTATTCTTATACCTTTATTTACTGCTTCGAGGAATTTCTCTGCCACTATGTATTTTATAGATTACCTTTATTATTTCTTAAAGAAAAAGCCCTAGGCTTTTATTCATCGTAGCATATAGCTTTATTGTGAATAAGAATCAAAGGTTATTAATGCTTCTCAATTATTTTTCTAAGTTAAAGACTGCTATAGATCTCGAGGATGTAAATATGATAATCGAAGATTTAAATCTCGATAATCTTAAAGCAGGATCATTTCATTTTAAGTTTGGTCTCTTAAGCATTAATGAGAAAAACATCTATGAGAAATTAAAATATGCAAAATTCAATGAAAAATTAATAGAATATTCTAAACTAATTTTAAATTATCTTCAAAAAAATTCATCTGCAAATTTAATTTGTATTACGGGCTCTTTAGCATATAGAGATGCAAGACCATGGCAAGATATTGATTTAATGATTTTGTCTAAAAGGAAGAACTTAATGAAAACTTTACTTAAAATATTGATATTGAATAGAAAGTTAGTCTGGAATAAATCAAAGGTAAAACTATGCATTAATTTTGTTTGTTCTATTGAGAAATTTCCTGAAGTAATAAATAATTCATGTTCTGCATTGGTTGCATTCGACTTAATAAAAGCGATTCCTTCAAATCCTGAATTATATTATTCGCTTTTAAATAATACAAATTGTATAAAAAAATATTTTAAAATAAATTATGAAATGAAATTTTCATCAAACTTGAAAATTAGAACTTCAAGTTATTCATTAACAGATATTATATTATATATTTTTCTTTTTATATATTTTAAATTTATAAATTACATAAGAAATTTAAAGTTATTGAAAAAACGTTTCTATATTAATTTATTTAATTATGAATATAAGCCTGATCTTTTTATGATTAAATCAGTTAAATATGAAATATTAAAAAAAGAGTTTGAAAAAATATTTCTAGATTTCTAGAAATCTAAGCTATTATAAATATTTTCAATAACCGTAGCATGTGGCTATAGATTGCTTGCTAATAAATCCTTATTTCTTAAAATTTGATCCCCAACAAAGGAAGCAGCGAAGCCCATATGAACCTTTAGGTTTACTTTATATAGGAAAGGTTCTGAAACATTCAGGTTTTCGTGTTCAATTATTAGATTGTACTTTCTTAAATTCTCTTGAAGAAGCTAAAGAATCAATTAAATCTCTGATGCCTCCAGTAATAGGTATATCAAGTAAGATAACTTTGACCAAATATGTTCGTGAATTCATCAATTATTCTAAGAGATTAGGCATAACTGTTGTTGTAGGCGGCCCAGATGCTTCTTTAAGACCTCAGAAATATATTATCTTAGGTGCAGATTATGTTGTAGTTGGCGAGGGTGAAGATACAACAAAAGAACTTCTTTCAAAGCTTCTAAAAAATGAAGAGGTCAAAGATGTCAAGGGTATTGTATATAAAGAAAATGAAAGGCTCATAGAAACCCCTCCAAGACCTTTTATAAGGAATTTAGATTTTCTAGGCTCTCCTGATAGATCGCTTATAGATGAATATAAGTATCGAGATGTTTGGCTTGAAGATCATGGTTTTGCAATGTCTACTGTGATGACTAGCAGAGGTTGTCCTTATGCATGCAATTTTTGCAGTAATCCCATAACTCCTTTTGGGAGAAGATATACATATAGATCAGCTAAAAACGTAGTTGATGAACTCGAGGAGCTTGTAAATAAATATGGATTCAATAGAATTTGGTTTGCAGATGATGTTTTCACGATTAACAGAGAAAGGACAATAGCGCTTTGTAAAGAAATATTAGATAGAGGTCTTGAATTCAAATGGAGTTGTCTTACTAGAGCTGATAGAGTAGATGAAGAATTGCTCAAGTTAATGAAGGCTGCAGGTTGTGAACAAATTTTTTATGGTTTAGAAAGTGGCGCTCAAGAAATGTTGGATGCGATGAATAGGAATATGAAAGTAGAAGTGATGAGAAAAGGTTTGTTGAAGACTAAAAGGATTGGAATTCGTATTCATACTTTCGTAATAGTGGGGTATCCGGGTGAACGCTATGAAACTTTATTGAAGACTTTAGATTTTATGAAAGAAATTCTTCCTGATGAATATAGTTTTACTATAGCTTATCCTTTGCCTGGAACTAAGCTTTATGATCTAGTAGACTTTAAAGATGATCCAGATTCTGAATGGGAATCTCCTAACGAAAATAGATTGCTTTTTAAAAGCGATATGCCTCAATCTGCTTTGAAATTATTCATAAGAAAGACTAGATTAGAAATTGCATTGAGAAGAAGATTTAAAAAATCAAATCTAGCTGAAAAAATAATTAATAAGAGTACAAATTTAATATTAAAATTATTAACTTTAAGAGCTGGAAAGTACAATTGGCATACTAGAAATCAAATTATATCAAATTATTTGAAATATGAAAAGAAAATGCGTTTCAGATGAATAGATTTAATATTATTATACCTGTCTATAATGAAGGAAATAATTTAAAATTCTTAATTCCTTATATATTAAGCTTAAATATCAATAATTTAGAGAAGATTTATATAGTAGATTCTAATTCTACTGATAACACATATCAAATAATAAATTCTTTTATGAGAAAATTTCCAAACATTGTATATATAAGAGAAGAAACGAGGAATGGGAAATCTAGCGCTATTAATAAAGCCTTAAAGCACATTAAGGAAGGTATTGTTGTTGTTCATTCTGCAGATTGCCTTACAACTAAAGAGTCTTTGTTAAAGTTGGTCAATGCTATTAAAAATGATGTTGGGGCTTCAATGCTTTGTGCTGAACCGGTAATAGAAAATAATTCAATAGATGAGAAGATATCATATTACTCATGGATTATATCGAATGAAACTTGTTATGAACTATCAAAAATGGGCATTCTTCGACATATTGGTAACGATATATTTGCTTTTAAAAGAGAAATAATAGATGAAATAAAAGAGAACGTCGTTAATGATGATTCATATATAGCTTTGAAGATAACAATGAAAGGCTTTAAAATTGTTTTTCTTAGTGATGCGAAAGTTAAAATTAAGGCTACTTCAAATTTTCATGACTATTTAAAGCAAAGACTTAGAATAAATTATGGTCATAAAGTTAATAAAAAAATTACTAATATGTATTCAACAACTTTAAAGAATTTATTTTTTATCAAGCCTAACATTGCTTTTAAAATATTATTTAGAAGTCTAATTAAATATTTTCCTGAATCAATTTTTTATATCCCTCTTCTCGTATTCATAGAAGTGATTTCCGAGCTTTTCTTATTACTAAGGCTATATAGTTTTGATTTTATCAGATGGCCTATAGCTTACTCTACAAAAGATATCTTTAAATTAAATGAAAATGTCATAAAAAATTATGGTCGTAGTAGAATGGAAAAATGAAGAATACATTGGAATAGATTCCAAAGGAAATAAAATCAAGCTCGCAGGTAATAATTTTTCGCCCATGGAGCTTGTCCTTGTTGCATTGGCAGGATGTACAGCTATTGATGTTGTGGAAATTTTGAAGAAAATGAGAAAGAATGTAGAAAGTCTTAAAGTTGAAGTTACAGGAGAGAGAAATGAGGATCATCCTAGATATTGGAAAAAAGCCAAGATCTATTATGAAGTTAAGGGCTTTGATATTAATGAAGAGGATGTTGAAAAAGCGATAAGATTATCGATGACTACTTATTGTTCAGTAGCAGCTACGATTTCTGGCAAAACTGAAATTTCTTATTCTTATAAATTAATTAAATAAACTTATTTTACTTTGTATCCAACTATTTCATTTATATTTGAAAACTTATTTTTCATCAAAAAATTATTTATTCCTTTTAAGATAGATTTATTTATTGATATACCTTCATAAATTAATGCAGTATAGATTTGAAAGGTATTAGCTCCATGCATCATTGCTAGGACAGCATCTTTCCAATCGAATATGCCTCCGCATGCATTTATGATTATTTTACCTCGGGTTTCTTTATATAATATTTTAACAGTATTGAGCATTAGATTGAAGATCAACTTACCACTCAGCCCACCTTGCTTCGTAGCCAGATTTTCATCTTTAACTTGAAGAGTATTGATAGCTGTTATTCCATCTATATTCCTTTTAATGCATAAATCAGCTAATTCCAAATGATTTTCTATATCTTTTTTATTTGCTGGAGGCGAAATCTTTACAAAGGTTATTCTATTTTTAATTTCTGAGATTTCTCGAGATAGTTTATCGAAATTATCAATCTCTTGGAATAGCCTGCCATTCTCAGTATTAGGACAACTGAGATTTATTTCAATTATTTCAGCGTATTTTGAAGCCTTAAGATATAATTCTTTAATTTCCTCTATAGTATTGCCTGCAATACTTATTGAAATGGGCGAAAATTTTCTCTGCTTTTTTAAGTTTTCGATGAATTTTTCAATTCCCACACTCGGTAGACCCATAGAATTTGTCATGGATTTCAACTTAGGATATCTAACAATCCTTGGTCTCGGATTTCCTTTATTTGGCTTTAAGAGAACGGAGCCTAGTGTAATATAACCAAATCCTAATGAAGATAAGAAAGTTACAATTTCTGCATTTTTATCAAAGCCTGCTGCCAAAGCAAGAGGATTTTCTAACATTAATTCTTTGATTTTTATGTTTAATAATTCAGAATTAAACTTCATAAAATTCAAATTGAATTTTAAAACTTTTCTCACCAATTCGTGAGCTCTTTCAGCATCCATCTTGAATAAAATCGGTTTTATAAAATCATAATAACTAGTCATCCTCATTTTAGATAAAATAACGCATTTAATATATTACATTCGGATTTTTGCAAGCTATTTTGAGTTAATTTTTTATTCCTTTATCTTCTTAACGGATTATGCCTATGGATCAATTAGGTTTATTAGGTCCTGTGTTGCTATTTTTCATTGCTTGGATCGTTTCTTCGATTCCAATTTGGATAGGCGCTAAAATAATAACTCCTTCTACTGCTACTTTTGGAAGAGCATTAATCGCGTCTATATCAGGTTTTGTAATTTTATCTCTATTATTTGCTTTATTCAACATATTGAACTTAGGTATAATAGGATTCATCATAGCATTCATTGTCCTACTTGCTATTTATAAGTCAATATTTTCAACAGGTTGGATGGGAGCTTTGGGAATAATAATACTAGCATTTATTTTTTCGTTCATTTTAGCTTTGGTGCTTGGTCTTTTTATAGGAATATCAATATTTGCATTCAGAATATTCTAGGATTTTCCGCAACAATTTGTTGTATTCTTTGGATTATTTTTATTTGAATAAGCCTAAGTTTGAACAAATATTAAAATTAAAAGAATAAAAATTAAATTTCATTATGTATCAAGAGTTTTTTGATCAATTAAGAAAAATTTTCAAGCCCTATAATGACTTACCTAACTTCAATGAGTTGCCAAAAGAAGGCATTGATAGACAAGAAATAATTCAGCTATTGAGGAAAATGTTAGATAAAGAGAATGAAAAATGGAAGAAAGGCTTTGTTTCAGGTGCTGTTTATCATGGAGGAGAGGAACACATTCAATTTTTGAACGAAATTTATGCAATAAGTTCACAAGTTAATCCTTTACATCCTGATATATGGCCAAGCGTTTTGAAAATTGAAAGGGAAATAGTAGAAATGGCTTCAAAAATTCTTCATGGTAGTGAAGAAACGTGTGGTTCTGTAACTTCAGGCGGTACTGAAAGTATATTGCTATCAATGAAAGCATATAGAGATTTCGCTAAGAAAAAGAAAGGGATTAACGAGCCTGAAATAATATTGCCTATCTCTGCTCATGCAGCTTTCGATAAAGCTGCAAATTATTTCAATATAAAACTTAGGTATGTGAATCTCAACGAAAATTTCGAAGCAAATGTTGAGGAGATAAAAGAAGCAATAAACGAAAATACTATAGCAATCGTCGCCTCAGCTCCATGTTTTCCCTTCGGAACCATAGATCCTATTGAAGAAATATCTGAAATTGCTTATGATAAGAATATACCTTTTCATGTCGATGCTTGTTTAGGAGGCTTTATTTTACCATGGGCTAGGAAATTGGGCTATGAAATTAAAAAATTCGATTTTGAACTTGAAGGTGTTACTTCAATATCTGCGGATCTCCATAAGTATGGATATAGCCCTAAAGGATGTTCATTAATTCTTTACAGAAATCCAGAATTCTGGAAATGCCAATTTTATATCAATACTAAGTGGTCAGGAGGCATCTATTTCTCTACAACGCTAGCTGGAAGTAGATCAGGTGCATTGATCATAGCAGCATGGGCAACGTTACTTTATTTAGGTGAAAGCAACTATCTCAAATATACTAAACAGATCTTAGAAGTAGCTGATTACATAAAATCTGAATTGAAGAAAATTCAAGATTTGAAGATTCTAGGCAATCCACTTTGGATAATCGCAGTAACCTGTGAGAGATTGGATATTTATGAAATAATCGAAAACATGAATGAGTTAGGTTGGAATTTAAATGTTCTCATGAATCCTGCGGCATTCCACATTGCCATAACGCTTAGGCATGATTTAGCTGTCGCGAAGAAATTCATAGAAGACTTGAAATTAGCAATGAGCAAAGCTAAAGAAACGAAGAGAGAAGGTTTAGCTCCTATATATGGCATCATGGCTACTTTACCAAAAGAAGAATCTGATGAAATTGTATCTTATTTAATTCAATGGCTATACAAGGATCCTTGAAAGAAATTTTGTTTTTAGGAATAGATCTAGGAACAAGTGCGTGTAAAGTATCAGCTGTAAATAAAGAAGGAAGGATAGTTGCACAAGCTAGTGAAAGATATCCTTTATATATTTTGGAAGATGGAGGAGCGGAGCAAAATCCTAAGGAATGGTGGGAAGCGATCGTTAAAGCAGTATCCAAAATAACAGAGAACGTTAATGTTAGTTCGATTAAGGCTATAGGTGTTACAGGTCAATGGTCAGGCACAGTAGCTATCGATGCTAATGGCGAACCGTTGATGAATGCGATAATTTGGCTTGATTCAAGAGGTGAAAAATATATTAGAAATTTGATTAAAGGGATTTTCAGTTTTTCTGGTTATGATATCTTCAAGCTAATAAGCTGGATAAGAAAAACCGGAGGTGCTCCTTCAAGATCAGGAAAAGACTCTCTAGCACATATTTTGTTTATAAAAAATGAAAAACCTGAAATTTATAAACAGACATATAAATTCTTAGAACCTATAAGTTATATTAATTTTAAGCTTACTAATAGATTAATCTCTTCATATGATATAATGATTACACATTGGATAACAGATAACAGAGATATAAAGAATATAAAATACGATAACAAACTTATTAAAATTTCAGGCATTGATAAAGATAAATTACCTGAGCTTTCAAAACCTTACGAAGTCATTGGAAAGCTTTCGCATGAAAGTGCTTCAGAACTAGGTCTTTTAGAAAATATTCCTGTTATCGCTGGTGGAGGAGATATTCAAACCTCATTAATAGGTGCTGGATGTATTGAAGATTATGAAACACTCATTTACATAGGAACCTCATCATGGGTTACTGCCCATGTATCTTTTAAAAAGACTGATGTATTCAATAACATTGCTTCATTACCTTCAGCTTTGCCAAACAAATATTTCATAGCTGCAGAGCAAGAATGTGCAGGTAAATGCTTAGAATTCATATCTGAATGCTTCAATATCAAGATTGAAGAAATTGATAGCTTGGCTAGAAATTCCACTCCTGGAAGCAATGGTATGATATTTACTCCTTGGCTTTATGGTGAAAGAGCTCCTGTTGAAGATAGATATCTAAGGGGAATTATCTTCAATTTATCATTAAACTCGAACAAATCAGATATTTTACATGCAGTATTTGAAGGAATATCCATGAATATTAGATGGATTTTTGAACCTGTTCAAAAGTTGATGAAAAAGAGGATTGAAAGAGTAAAATTAGCAGGTGGTTGTGCTCGTTCAAGCTTACTCCCTTCAATTTTGGCTAATGTATTAAATGTTGAAGTAAATGTTGTTGAAGATCCTGTTTTTGTTAATTCAAAAGGTATCGCGTTATTAGCTGCATATAGCATAAATGAAATCGAATTAAAAGATATACCAAAATTAATTAGAACATCAAAAAAATACCAGCCAACTAATATATCAAAAAAATACGATGAAATTTTTAAATATTATTTAAAAATATATAAAAGCAATAAGAAAGTTTTCAGAGAAATCAATTCAAGAGATTTATATAAATAATCACTATGATACATATGCATACACATTTATTTCGTTACGCAAGCGGTGAAAATTTAAATGTTACATCAAAGTCCCTGAGCTCAAAGGTAGGAAGAATTATCTTAGGAATAATCTTCACTTTTATTTGTTCAATTACATTAGGAAATGCCCCTTACGCATTTGCAGGATATGGTTTATCTGCTTTTGCTCTTTATTTAATTGGTTATATATTCTCGAAAAGAGAAGCAATAATTTCTTATATAATTGGATTAATTCTTGCTGCCTTTTTGCTACTCTATTCAGCAAGCGTTTTTCTGCTAGTAGCTGTTGCTTTTGTAATCGTTAGAAGCTTACAATTACTCATATTAGTTTTCTTAAAAGATAAAAGAGGTCTTCTTTCTTCAACGCTAATTGCTACAGTATTTGGTTCATTTATAGCTACATTACTTGGAATAGGTTATTATGGAGAAGGGGCATTAACTACTGCTCTTTCATTTTATGATCTTATTTATTCAATTCCTGCATATTTGGCATATAGGTTTTTAAGATTTTCTAGTCCACATAATTTTTTAGGTATTCTATCTTCTATTCTCTTGACCTTTTTGCTTTTCTTTTCAATAAGCACCTTTTTTATGTTCACAACTTTCATTTTGGCTTTAATTTCTTTTATAACTCTATTATTTATAATTACAAAATCATTAAGTTCAATGCCAATGAATCAAAAGAATATAGTTATAACTTTTATTCTAATAATTTTATTTATTGGATATATAATTTTCTTTTCTTCATCTAGTTCAAATTATATCCTAAGATCAACTTATTATTCATTTTATCTAGACTCTTTATCGATGACACAGTGGTATCAAAAGAAATCTAATCCAGAATGTCAACAAGGAAATATAGCTGGAGATTGGACACAAAAAGGAGGAGTTTATGATCCTCAACGACTTCGTGTATTGGATACATGTGTAACTGTTACAGGAACAATTGTTGGAATTATGCCAACTAAAGGCCCAGCAACAGATAATGATTATATAATAGAAATTAAGGTTGATCCTCAATATCAATATCTATTATCTATAGGAAGTTATTGGTTTAGGGGTGGATATTTGCATGTTGAAATTATTCCTAAGGACCAATCTAAGCTTTTAAGCAATTTAAATTTAGAGATAGGAATGAGAGTCAAGATAACAGGTGTTTGGGTATTAGATACAGATCATGGTTGGTGGAGTGAATTGCATCCAATATGGGCGATTGAGATAATTTCGTAATTGCTTATATGTTAGAATCTTTAAAATACTATCAAATATGTTAATCGAGCTCATAGATGTTCATAAATACTACGTTACAGGTTTAACAACAATAAAGGCATTGAACGGAATTAGTTTGAAAATAAATAAAGGCGAATTCGTAAGCATCGTTGGTCCCTCTGGTTCTGGAAAGACTACGTTATTGAACGTAATAGGATTACTAGATAGACCAACAAAAGGTAAGATAATTTTGGAAAATAAAGATGTTAGTCGATTAAGCGATGATGAATTATCCTCATTAAGAGCTGAAAAAATTGGCTTTATTTTTCAAACCTTTAACCTAATTCCAAATCTCACTGCAAAAGAAAATGTTGAATTAGCAAGCGCTTTTAGTAACAAAGTAAGAGATCCAGAGAAGAAAGCTCTTGAATTGTTAAAAATGGTAGGTTTAGAAGATAGAGTAAATCATAAGCCATCTCAATTGAGTGGAGGGGAACAACAAAGGGTCGCTATAGCGAGAGCTTTGATGAACGATCCTATAATTTTGCTAGCTGATGAGCCTACAGGTAATCTAGATTCTAAAACAAGTCTTGAGGTATTAGAAATTTTTAAATCGCTTAATAAAAAAGGTGTTACAATATTACTGGCTACTCATAATATGGCTTTAGCTGAAGAAGCGAATAGGATATTATACATGAAAGATGGGAGGATAGAAAATGAAGTTAAAGAAGGCTATTAAATATTCTTATAGAAATATTTCAAGAAGTAAGCTAAGGAATTCAATGGTTGTTTTAGCTATAATTCTCTCTGTAATATTAGGAGGTATTGTCATTGGTGTCGTAAACGGTATAAAAAATTACTATACCAATGCAGTTTATGAGGCAGGTTTCAATGCTTTATTCGTTGTTTCTGGTAAAGCTAGTGTAGGCGGAAGTTTTGTTCCACCTAAAAAACCTTTAGCGGTAGATGATCTAAGATCAATTAAAGAATTACCTAAAGTCAAAGCCGTAAGTCCTTTATTCATTGCTGGCGTGTTTAGATTTGGTGAAAATGTAACATATCTCATTGGAGCTGATGAGGATTTATCTATAAGTGCTTCGTTTACATTATACAAAGGCAGATTTCTTAATGGCTCAGATTCTAATAGTTCATATATTCCTGTCGTATTAGGCTATAATATTTGGAATAATATCTTAAATCGCACTATAAATGTAGGAGATAACATAAGTTTAGTATTTGAGCCTTTTTCAATAATCTATGGCAAAAAAGAACCTATTAACATATCTGTCCATATAATTGGTCTTTTGCAAAAAAGAGCTCAGGTTCCAGGATTAGGTATTGATCCCAATTCAGTTTTTTATACAGATTTAACTCATGTATATAAAATTTTTAATATAACGAATCTAAAACAAGCTTATGCTGATGGTGCTGTAGTATCCGCGGAGAGCTTTCAGGATTTAGATGTTGTAAATGAAGAAATTACGAACTTGCTTGTTTCAAAGGGTTATGATAAGAGAACCGACTTCTCTATAATTAGCCAAAAAGATGCACTGGTATATATAAATAAAGTATTTCTACAAATAAACAGTTTCGTTTCAATAATATGGGCTGTAGTTTTGACTATAGGTTCTTTATCAGTATTAATTGTGATGGTAATAACAGTCAGAGAAAGATATAGAGAAATTGGTACTTTAAGGTCTTTGGGTGCTAAGCGAAGAGATATTTTATTACTTTTTTTGTTCGAAGCTGCATGGCTATCTATAATAGGCTTAATTATTGGTTCTATTTTAGGCGTAATTGTAATTGAACTTTTAAAGAATTATTACGAATTCATCAAATTCATTACTTTTAATACAATCATTGAAACTTACGCTATAGTTTTGCCAGAAATATTTTTAGCTTCATTGCTTTTTGCTTTATATCCAGCTTATAGAGCTACAAGAATCGACCCAGCCCAGGCATTGAGATATGAATAAATATTAAATTTAAACAAAAATAATCGTGGCAGAAGAAGAAGTTAGAAGGGAAAGAGAATTCAGAGCACGTATACCTATAAAAAGATGTGAAATTCATAACATTCTTCTGTTTTGGTGTGTGCATTGCAATAGAGCTGTTTGCAGATATTGTGAACCAAATCATCAGTTAGAGCATTATCTACCAAGAATTAAATAGCAAATTTATGTGAGCACTAAAGAGGAGATTAGATATAAAATATGGAAATTGCTCGAAGATAAAAACATAGCTAGATTTCCTAGACCTGTTTTCAATAGGATACCTAATTTTGTGGGAGCAGAAGAAGCTGCAGAAAAGTTAGCTGAATTGGACATATTTAAAAAAAGTAAGGTAATAAAAGTAAATCCAGATTCGCCTCAAGCTAGAGTTAGGGAGTTAGTTTTGCTAAATAACAAAATACTGATAATGCCTACGCCTAGAATAAGAGAGGGTTTCCTTTTATTAGATCCTTCAAAGATTCCAAAAAATGAAATTAGCTATGCAGCAACTATTAAAGGTGCCTTCAAATATGGCAATAAAGTACATCCAAGAAATTTACCTAATATCGATTTAATTGTACTAGGAGCTGTTGCAGTATCACTTGAAGGAGCGAGAATAGGTAAAGGAGAAGGTTATGGAGAACTTGAGTTTGCAATCTTACAAGAATATGGAAAGATAAATAAGGATATCAAGATAGCTACAACAGTCCATGATATACAAATCGTTGAAAAAATACCTATTGAACCATTCGATGTTAGTATTGATTACATTGTTACTCCTACGAGAGTAATTGAAATTAAGAATAGGCATGATAGACCTAAAGGAATTCTTTGGGAGTATTTATCACATGAAAAAATTGAAGAAATTCCCTTATTAAAAGAACTTAGAAATAAACTTATTTCTCAAAAATAACTTTGCCATGTTTTATAACGGTTCCAATATGATTGTAACCTAGCGTATAACCAATCCATTTATAATTCGGAACATTTAGGCATATCAAATCTGCAAACTTTCCTTCCTCAATTGAGCCATATTTTTCATGTAAACCTAAAGCATATGCAGCATTTATTGTTGAAGCAGATATGCATTCAGCTTGTGTCATTTTCAAAGTTCTGCAGGCAATAGATATAACACTTTGCATATCATTGATCCATGAAGCTGGGCTGAAATCTGAAGCTAACGCTATTATTAATCCTTTATCGATATATTTCCTAACATCAGCATAATTGCTCATTAAAGAAAAGCTCGTAGCTGGTAAAATAACTCCACAAGTCTTTTTTTCAATCATGTAATCTAAGCTTGTATCATCCAAATATATTATATGATCCATAGAAACTAGGTTAAAATTCTTAACCAATGCACCGCAACCGATATCAGCAAGTTCACCTACATGAGCTTTCAATTTCAATCCATATTTTGAAGCAATTGAAAATATTCTAGATGTATCTTCATAACTTAAAGCACCTAAATCACAAAAAGAATCGATGAACTCTGCTAATTTTTCTTCTACAACTATCGGTATTAAATTTATGAATTCGTCAATCCATTTATCGCTAGGTTTCAAATGTGCCAGTAATGTAGGTATTATCGTAGCTTTTGTTAGATGCTTTAGTTTATTTATTAATCTCAATTCTCTCAATTCTTCGCTTGGCTCTATGCCATAGCCGCTTTTTATTTCTATAACTGTAGTTCCATGTTCGAGCATGTATTCAATTCTTTCTTTCGTTACTCTAAGAATTTCTTCATCGCTTGCTTTCCTTGTATGATTCACTGTTCTCCATATCCCGCCTCCTTTTTTCAAAATTTCAGAATAGCTTAAGCCTTCAATCCTCATTTCAAATTCATCCTCTCTTGATCCAAAAAACAATAAATGGGTGTGAGCGTCAATAAAAGCAGGCATTACTAGCTGAGCTGAAATTTCTTGCTTCGCTTCATAGTTTTTCTCTTCACCTACGTATGTAACTTTTTCTCCGTTAATTCCTATGAGAGCATCTTCAACTATTGCCAATTCCTTAAGTCTTTCTTTTATTCTAATTCCTCCTTTCAAAGTCACTGCTTGCTTTGCTTTAATTGCAAGATCGAATTTCACACGAATATTTTAAATTCATTTTTAAAATGTATTTCTTGAGATGATTTTGTATAAGAATCTTGGTAAAACAAATGAGAAGATACCTGCAATAGGATTGGGGACATATGGAATAGGAGGATATATGCATAGTGATTATTCAAAAGATAAGGAAGCGATTGAGTTGATTAGGTATGCGATAGAAATTGGATTGAACTTCATAGATACAGCTGAAATGTATGGTTCTGGTCATACTGAAGAATTAATAGGAGAAGCAATTATGGGATTGCGTGAAAAAGTATTCATAGCTACGAAAGTTTCTCCTTCACATTTTAGCTATGAAGAAGTTATAAAAGCTTGTGAAAGAAGTTTGAAAAGACTGAAAACAACATATATTGATCTTTATCAACTTCATTGGCCCAACCCTTCAATACCTATAAAAGAAACGATGAAAGCAATGGAATATCTTGTAGATAAAGGTAAAATACGTTATATAGGAATTAGTAATTTCTCTGTCGAAGAAACAAAAGAAGCGATAGAGGCTTTATCTAAGTATGAAATAGTATCAAACCAAGTCGAATATAGTATTCTAGAACGATCGATTGAAAAGGATTTGATTCCTTATTGCGAAAGAGAAAAAATATCTATAATTGCTTATAGCCCTTTAGCTAGAGGGGCAATATTCAGAGGTAACGCAGCTGAAGTTTTATCTAGGATAGCGAAAAAGCATAACTCAACAATTTCCCAAATTGCTTTAGCTTGGTTAATAAGGAATCCTATCGTTGTAGCAATACCTAAAACTTCGAAAAAAGAAAGGGCGAAGGAATTCCTTGGAGCATATGAAATTAATTTAGATGAAGGTGACTTAAGACTAATAAATGAATTAAGTAAATAAATTAAGTTCTTTCATTTTTTCAATTATTTTCTCTATTACATTTTCGGGGTTTTCAAAAATTTCTTTATCGCTGAATCTCAATATCGAGTATCCTTTTGCTCTTAATGCTTTATCTTTAATGATATCTTTTTTGATTCGTGCTTTTGATTTAAAGTGCTTTATTCCATCTACTTCTACTACAAGTTTATTTTCGATTAGAAAATCCACATAGACGTACTTTTTATATTTTTTTATGAGGATCGGAAACTGAGTAGTGAAGTTAATTCCGTGTTTTTTTAATAGTTCAAAAAGTTTCATCTCAGGTTTTGTATAAGCGTATCTTGGATTCATGATATTCGTAATCTATTTTAACGTGCTGTTAAAAAAATTTTATGTTTAGATTAAAAGGCTTATAATAATATGTTTGCCAAAGATTCTTCGAATATGGGCGATATAGCGTTATACCCGAAGTTGTATGCGGCTTATGAAAGTATAATGAAAAAATTGAATCTAAATAGCGAAGTATTTGTTGAAGCATTTTCTATTTATTTGAAGGCAAAAAATAAAAGAGCTCTCAGGGGGTATTCTATGAAAGAAATAGCTGCAGGAACAATTTTTGTTGCTTGTACAAAATTAGGAAAAAATATTAGTATAAAAGAAATCTCAAGAGCTTCAGAAGTGGATGGAACATTAATATGGAGTTTAGCAAAAAATCTGCAGAAAAGAGGATTGATATCGAAGGTTGTAGCTTTAAGAGACTTACCCTCATTAATGGTAACTAAGCTACAAGATAAAATTGACAATGAAGATTTGAAGGTGTTGCAGAATGTAATTTTAAAGAAATTTTCTTACATTAAGGAGGTTGCTGGGCATTTATCGCCTAGGGCTTTGCTAGGTGGAATTGTTTGGCTTGCTTCAAAAAGGAGAATGATTAAAAGAAAACTTACACAAAGAGAAATCTCTAACATATTCGGCGTTAACGAAGTAAGTATTAGAGAAGCTGTAAAAAGAATACAGCCTGTTTTTTCTCTATAATTTCAAAATATATATACAAGCCTTTTTTTCTTAATTCTATGTCTAACCAAGGACTTTCAGTATTCAACAAAATTAAGTCCATGAATTATTTATTGAAAGGATTAATAGTGATGATGGTCGGTTTATCATATTCTTTTATCCACGTGTTTTCAATTTTTTTGTTTGAAGCTTTGGGGGGTAAAGTAAATCCCAGCCTGCAATATTCGTTAGGAATCGCCGAGTTATCAGTATTTATATTTTTTGAAATCTTGTTTTTTATCTTTATTTTTTATAGTTTGCGTTTTATTAGAAAAGCATCAAGCTACAAATATTATTATTATTTTACGTTTGTTTCTTTTTTATTAGTGATAATATCAATTATACTTTTATATATAAATTTCTATAATGTTGCTAATAGCGTATTATTTAGTTTTTCAAATATATATCTGTTACCAATTTTTATTGCTAATAGCTTTTACTTTTATTTAATTTATAAAATATTAAAAGAAAATTACACTAGCAATATTATATTTTCAGCTTTACTAGTTACTGTATTCAATATTTTATTGAATTTAATAGGATATGTTTTATCAGCTAGTTCATTATTTTATTTTGTTTCTGTTCTAATAATGAGTGTTTTCCTAGCTTTTTTAGTGTTAACATATTTTGCTTTGAGAAAAGCTCTGAGGAAGGTAGAAGAAATAGTAGTAAATTTGCTGATAACAATTTAACAACTTTTTTAAGCAGTATACAAATATATAACATGATATGAGGACAACTTTGGCTGTAGATGAAAATATAGCTAAGAGCTTTTCAGATGTAGTAAAGAAGAAAAACATGGTTATATTTTCTGTAACTAACGAGGCAATAAAGCTTGCAACTGAATTACTTAAAGAAGGCATCGAACCTGAAGAAGCTCTTACTTTTATAAAATTAATGAAAGTTATGGATTCTGTAGATGTAATACCTATTCCTGGTTATCTCAACGAGGAAATATTAAACAAACTTTATAACGTTGAAAAAGATGGACTCTATGATACTTTCTATAGGACAGGAAAAGAAGTGGCGGGAGTATTTAAAGCATTCATGCCATCCTTAATGGATGTTTTGAATCTAGCGCGCTCATTAACAAAATTCTTTCCTTTAAAGAAAATAGAAGTTGAAACAAAGAATAATAAGTTAAGGCTTTTGGTTGCTGGAGCAGGTAAGTCGATTGTAACTACAAATTGCGTTCTCTATTTTGTTAAGGGCTTTTTAGATAGTTATGATGCTAAGGTAATAGAAGAAAAAGTCTCAACAGGAATTTTGGATATTACGTTTATTAAGAAATAAACGTTATTGCGAATTTTCTAGTTCTTTCAATTTCTCTATATTCTTTCTTTCACTTTCATCTATTTTAGTTGTTGAAAACCATGCATCTAAAATTTCCTTCGCTACCTGATTACTTGTTAATCTTCCACTTAATGCAAGGACGTTTGCATCGTTCCATAATCTAGCACCTCTTGCTGTTTCTGCATCATAACATAGCGCTGCTCTTATTCCTTTTATTTTGTTAGCGGCTATGGAAACGCCAGTTCCTGTATAGCAAATTACTATTCCGGTCTTTGCTTCGCCGCTTATCACATCTTGGCAAACTTCTTTTGCTACATCTGGCCAAGGCTCAACTTTTCCAGAAAGAAGAGCACCGTGTATTAAAACCTCATAACCCCTTCTTTTCAACTCTTCTTTAAGAAATAAAGCTACAGGATACAAATCATCACTTCCTAGTGATACTTTTTCAGTACTCATAAACCTATTAATGCAACATCTTCCTCTTTAATTTGAATTTCTTGACCTGTGTAAATCCCTATTTCAGGCATTGATGGAACTTCTATTCCATATTGTTTTAATCTTGCGGCTACCGTTCTTACAGCATTACCCCAAATTCTTTTCTTTTCTTCTAAAGTCAATACACCTAATCCAGCATCTCTTGCTATTTCCTCAAGCTTTCTATGCCAATCTAAAAAGCCCTCAGGTAGTTTCCAAAATTCAGAAATAGGTTCTAATAATATAGGAGATAGAAACACAAAGCCTGCTCTTAATTGTTTAGTTATCAGTTTCTTTTCTTCTTCTGAAAGATTAGGCAATTTCTTTTTGAGCATATACCATGTGAAAGCTAAATGTCTAGCTTCATCTCTATGAATATTTAAAAAAATTTCTCTGAAAGTTTCATGTTTTGCTCTTTCAGCCATACTCTTAAATATTGTAGTTGCACCTGTTTCAGCCATCATAAAAGATGTGAAAAGAATAGGTAAGGAATACTTCTCGTCTGCAGCTTTAACAAAGGCTCTCCAGTATCTAGAACCGTTATAATAAATCCAATTCACAGCTTTCAATGCTTCTTCTTCAAAACTATTTCTGGGCTTCCATTTCCAAGGCCAAAATGGGCATAGCTGATTTACACATTTCATACAACATTCTTCATGTCTAGCTTCATCTATTACTAAGCTAGCAAATAAAAATTTAACAGGCTGTTCAGCATGTGTTTCATAAGCTTTAATTAATGCTTTCGCAAAAACAGGTGTAGCTCTTTCAAAAGTTGCTAAGACAGAGAACCAATAACTTATAGCTATTTTCTCCTTTTCATCAAAATCCCTTGGATCTAAAGAGCTCCAAGGTAAATTAGTTGCATTCCATTGTTCTTTTTTAGCCCTCTCATAAAGATCATATAATTCAGGAGTTTCAACTTCCCATTCAACAGGAAAGACATTGGGTTGCTCAATTAATGGTGCATTAATTAATTTTTTATTTTCCATAATATAACGTTCTAGATACAATTATATAAATGTTTATTTTTGAATAAATTTTATATATATCATCTATATTTATCTAATAGATATATATGAGCATATCGTCTGAAGAAAGAAAGGTTTGGAAGCTAAAAGGAGGAAGCTACATAATATCCTTGCCTAAAGATTGGATTGAGAAAATTAAGGAAAGTCAATTGGTTGTTATAAAGGATCCTAATTTCTTGATTTTAATGCCTTTAAAAACATTTACAAAGAAAGAAGCTGTGGTTGATCTTTCCAAAATCAAAGACCCTACTTTAGCTACATATTACGTTTTAACTTATTATATGCAAGGAATGGAAAAAATAAAAGTTATTTCTAATAATTCAATTGAAGCCCAAATAAAAAAGAGATTTCGCGATTTGAGATCAGAAATGATAGGTGCGGATATCGTGGAAGAAAAATCAAATTATCTTGTATATGAAATTCTTTTAGATGTCACTCAACAAAGCGTTGAAGAAACGATATCCAAATTTAACGATTTCATAGAGGGTGTTCATATAGATACCGTTAACGCAATAGAAACTTTGAATAAATCTTCATCAGAGGAAATATTGGAAAGATCTAAAGATGGATTGAAAAAATACAGGTTCATGATAAGGCAAATCGCTATTGCTTCACAGGATCCTTCAGTAGCGAAAAGAATAGGAATCGAAAATTTCAGACAAGCAATCATATACGGCACAATTGCTACATATCTTAATAGGATGCTACATCATACTGCTTCATGTAATCAATATGTATTAAAACTTGGAGAGTATGATGAAGTAGCTTGTGATCATGTTTTGAGAATGGCTGAAGTTGCGCAAAAAATGAGAAATGACTCCATTAACGCTTTCATAAAAAAAGATCTCGATAGTGCGCTTAAAGTAATAAGGCTAATGAGCATTCAAAAAGGATTAGAGGATGAATTACTCAATTATTTGACAACAGGTAAAGTTTCAGTCAACATCGGAATAGTTTATTCCATGATCGGAAAAGAATTCAGACGTGTTAGTGGTTTCTCAGTAGGGATTTCAGACGCTCTTGCAAACTTGATCTTAGCTCCTTATTGATCAACTTATATAAGTAATACTAGATCTATCGAAGTCTTTAATGATTTCCGTTTTTCTACTCTTAACAGTTATCTTAACATTGGCTAGCTCGGGGAACACTTCAAATATTCCTTTATCTATCATTTTCGCTGTTAAATGATCTTCTCCGAAGAATTCTTTACAAATTTTATACTGGAGGCTTCTTAGTAGTCTTTCATCGTAAATTCCCAATGAATGCAAGTATTCATGTGTAAGCACAACGAAAATATAGGAATTTACATATTCTTTACCTTTATTCAACGAATAAATAGCTTCCAAGACGGCTCTATTTATTACGATCGTATTCGAGCCCATGATGTGATATGCTAGAACGTATTGATTTAAATCCTGCAAATATAAGGATAAACCTGCTCTTCGCATCTTTGTAGCTTTATAAATTATCTCTCTTCCTAATTCGAAAATATCGCCAAAATTTTCGCATCTATTCAACTTTTCAATGTAGTAATAATGAAGCTTATCTGACACGATGAAGGATTAAAACATGAGGAATATAAACTTTAGTTTAAATTCAGCCGAGCCAGGATCATCATTATTCAGATTGTGCGATCTACTTCATCTATGATAATAATAAATTGAACCAATTAATTTCTTCTTTCAAGAATTTTTAATTTAGCTATTACTTTTCTAGCTAGCTCCAACGCTTTTTTAGCATCTTTTTCCTCAATACTTTCATCTGCATAATCTGCCTTCTTTCTCAACTCATATAATTTCATAAATATCAGCGCTTCTTCATCGAAACCTAAGTGTTTAATTATATTAGCTAGTTTATCATCTCTTCTAGGTAGCTGGAATCCTAATTTTTGTATAATTATTTCAACTTCTTTTCTTAATGAGAAGTATATTGCAGATACTGCTTTATTATAATTCCTAATTGCTAGATCGTTTTCTGCTTCACTTAACAATATATCTTGCTTTCTCGAACTCATTTATTAACCTGATATTTGTTTCTTCAACAATATAATAACTTATTGTACAATTATATTTATCATTTATATCAAGAACAATTTTAGCAATTTGTTCTCTTATATAATCATTTATTTCTTTTACGACGATTAAAGTATTGCTATCATAAATATAATAATCTCCTAAGAAAATCATCTTTGTAATTGGTAACGTCTTAGCTTTTTCTTTCAATTCTTCGAAAGCCGGTTGGCAATCATTCATTGCTTCTTTTTCGCTCTTGCTAAATAATTCTATTAAGTCTTTATCTTTCTCCTCGGCAATATAATAACTTATTGTACAATTATATTTATCATTTATATCAAGAACAATTTTAGCAATTTGTTCTCTTATATTATTATCAATCTTTTTTACAACTATCAAAACATTACTATCATAGATATAATAGTTTTCATCTAATGCTATAATCGAAATAAAATTTTCTTTCAAATTTGTAATGAATTTACTAGTCAGTTCATATATTGCCCTATCCCATTCTTTTCTTAAATCTAACTTATACACAAGATTAAATGTTATCTTAACTTAAATTAATCTTAGTTTGATGTTATACAGTAAGTAATCTTTCAGCCAGGGGATGTCCTTTAACTTTCAATTCAAGTGATTTATTCCATCCAAAAGGTGCACTGTATAGTTCGCTTATTTTTGAGATTTCTTCTCTAATCTTAATCAATAGCTTCAGCGCTTCGCTTGGTTTCTTCAAATCTTTGCTCAAATGCGCAAAAGGATAAAGTAAAATCCTTTTTGCACCTATTTCTTTCATCACCCTTTTAATCTCTTCAATCATCTTTTTAATAGTATCTTCATTATCATTTGATTCAATTGTTGTTAGCAAAAGTAGGACCTCTTTTACTTCATACTTTTTCTTCTCTACTTCTTCTGCAAATTTAATCTCTTTTTCTATAGGCTCATATCTTACGTAGTCACAATGTAAGGCTAATATTTTCATGTCTTATTCTTTAAGTCATTCAATATTTTCATCGCTGCATTATATCCAGGAATACCGCTAACTCCTCCTCCTGGATGCGTTCCTGCACCACATAGATACAAATTCTCTATTATAGTTGCATAATTACTCATTTTAGGATGAGGTCTTAGATTGTAGATTTGATCCAATGTCATATCGACATGGAATATGTTTCCTTCTGTAGCACCAAATCTTCTTTCTAAATCAAGAGGAGATAGGGCTAAGTATTTCAAGGGTTTGAAGTTAGGAGCATATTCTTTAATAGTTTCTAGGATGAGTTCAGTATATTCTTCTTTCCTTCCATCCCAATCTTTATCATAAGGCGCATATTGTGCATAAATTGAAAAAACATGTTTATCATCAATAGTAACGGTTCTATCTACAGAGGACTGAATATTTATAGATAATACAGGTTCTTTTGAAGCTCTATTTTCGAGAGCATCTCTAAATGCTTTTTCCGCATATTCAACACTGGGTAATATTAAAGTAGAAGAAACATGATGAGGACCTAACTTTTTACCTAAGCCTACATAATCAGGTAATTCTTCCAGAATTCCTACAATTTTGAATGCTATACCCTTAGTTTTTAGCAATTTGATTCTTTTTATTATCTCTTCAGGCAATACGTCTTGATCTATGAGTTTTAAAAATGTAGTTTTAGGATCGGCATTTGAAACAACAACTCTGCTTTCAATTCTCTTACCATTTTCAAGTTCTACTCCTATCGCTTTATTGTTTTTAATCAATATCTTCTTAACAGGTGTAGAAGTATAGATTTCGACTCCTAAGCTTTCAGCTGCTCTCTTTAAGGCTTGAGTTAATCCTCCCATCCCTCCTTCTACATAACCCCATGCTCTTTTAACACCATTCACTTCTCCAATTTCATGATGAGCCATTAAGTAAGCGCTTCCAGGAGTTGAAGGTCCAAGCATGGAGCCAATTATTGCATCTTCAATCAGTGCTGCTTTAACTTCATCACTTTCGAAATACTCATCTAGCAATGTTTTGGCATCAGTGAAGAAAACGCGTTGAATTTCATCTAATCCGAATTCCTTTATATATTCTTTTATTGCAGGATAATAGTTTTTCAAAAAAATTAAAAGATCTTCTAATTGATCCAAAGAAAATGGAGGATTTAACATGAGAATCTCAATTAGATCTGCAAACCTACTGAAGAATCTATCATATTTTTCATAAGCTTTAGCATCTTTTTTAGAAAATTTCTCAATTTCTTCTTTCGTTTTTTCTAAACTGCTCCATAAATAGAAATACTTTTTGTTTTTGAAAGGAATGAATATCATTGGATCCTTCAAATATGCTTTGAAACCGTATTTTTCTAGATCTAATTCTTTGATAAATTTTCTCTTAAATAGGCTAATTACATATGCTCCTGTTGAAAGTTTATAGCCAGGCCATATTTCTTCTGAAACACACATTCCTCCTACTATTTCTCTTCTTTCGAATACCGCAACTTTTAATCCTTCTTTAGCAAGATATGAAGCACAAACAAGTCCATTATGTCCAGCTCCTATTATTATTGCATCATACATAAGACAAAATCTTTATCTAAAATTAGACTTTTAAATGTTAAACAATGATCAAAATCACTAACTTATGGAAATCCTATCGTGTAGGTGATAGAAAAATTGAAGTTTTGAAAGGTATAAATCTTGAATTCGAGAAAGGAGATTTTGTAACTATAACAGGTCCTTCAGGCTCAGGTAAGACAACTTTATTATCTTTGATTGCAGGTATTGATTTACCTGATGAAGGTAACATTGAAATAAATGGTATTATAATAAATAAAATGAATGTAAGCGAAAGAGCTTTATGGCGAAGAAGTAATATTGGATACATTCCTCAATTTTTCTTTTTAATACCTTACTTGACCGCATTAGAGAACGTTGAATTAATGGCTAGATTAGCAAAAGTTAAAGAATCTAGGAAACAGGCAATGAAAGCACTTGAGAAAGTAGGATTGGAAGACAAAATGTTCAAATTTCCTTCAGAATTGAGCGGCGGCGAAATTCAAAGAGTTGCAATAGCCAGAGCAATAGTACATAATCCTCCATTGATAATAGCAGACGAGCCTACGGCTTTCTTAGATAGTGAAAACAAAAAGAAAATCGTCGATATATTAGAGGATATCTGGAAAGAAGGAAGAACAGTGATTTTGGCTACGCATGACTTTTTCTTGGCTAGACATAAGATCGTTGAAATATGGGATGGAAAAATAAAAAATAAATGAGCAGTTACATAATTAAAAAATTCTATAGACGTAAAGGATTTTTATTATTTTTATTTTTAATTCTTGTAGTTAATATTCTATTTTACTCTATTAATAATGCTACTTCAAATTTAGAAGATTTCGCTAAAAATAGTTGGATAAATTATGTAGGCGATATAAGAATATCAGGAAATTTAAATGAAGAATTTTTGAACGAATTATCATCTCAGAGTTATATTTCATCTGCTACAGGACTTGCTTTGGTATATTCAACCATTAAATTCAATAATCAAAGTTATTCTGCACTATTTGTATATTGTTCAAATCCTAAGGGTTTGATGGGCTATGAAATTTTAGAAGGCAATAACAATTCTCTACTCTATTTGAAGGGTGGCAAAATCAATCTTAAAATAAACGATGAAATATTCATCACTACTTTTAATCATACCGTAAAAGTTTCAGGTATTGCATCTGCATTTTATAACTTCGGTTTAGTTGATCTTGAGTTTGTTGTGAATAAAGATTTCATGCATAAATTGGGAAAGAATGATTATACGTATATATTTGCAAAGCTAAAAGGAGAGATCAGTGATTTAGAAAATAAGTTAAAATCAATAGCAAACGAAACCAATTCCAAGATCGATTCAATAATAGCATTAGATCCTAATGCCTTTCCTGGAAAAGAAGATATTGAAGCCGCAAAGAATGTCTTCAACATTTTCGTAATCATACTCTTGTTAGTAATATTCGTAGCACTTTCTGCCTATCAATTCATTTATTTAGAAACAAATGATAAAGAAATAGATTATTTGAGAGCTATCGGTCTTACGAATAGACAAATAATATTCGTTCATGCATTACCATTAATATTAATATTTGCAGTCGGTTCTATAGCTGGAACTTTGATAGCATTTCCTCTTTCTAAGATTCTCTTTGATAGTGCATTGAGATCAACACCTATAACTTTTTCAGAAATATTACTCAACAGATTTGTGTTCCATGCTAAAATTGAAGCACTTCTTTATTCCTATTCTGTTTTACTCATGATCTTTTTACTCACTTTAATTCCCGTAACTATCTACATTTCAAGAAAAAAAGAATCGATAGTTAAAGGAGGTTCGAAATTTTTAAGAAGAACAAGTTTGATTCCTAAACTTGTTTTATTTTCAAGTTCAACAAGATTGTGGAGAATATTGCTTATCATATTACTATTTGCTTTATTAATTGCTTCAAATGCAGCTGTAGCTTCTATAATCAATAATTGGGATTCTTCAGTAAAAGAACTCAACAACTTTTATGATTATTTTATATATGCAATCGGATATTCTGAACTACCAAAAATAAACAACGCAACCATATTGGTTGCAACTTTTCATTTAGCAAAAGTTTATGATAAAAGTGTGGTAACTGCTTCATTTATACAACTAAGCAATGTTAGTCCAAAACTTTTAGAAGGAAGATGGCCAAGCAAAGCAGGCGAGGCGACTGTTAGTATTACATTAGCAAAAGATCTTAACTTAAAGTTAGGAGATGAAGTTCTTTATTCAATTGGTTTGAAGAATTATACATTTAAAGTAGTAGGCATCGCATTTATTCCTTTATTTTATTTATATACAAGAGAAACAGAATCTATAATTCTAAATTATGATGATTATGCAAAAATATTTGGAAGAAGTGAAGCTTTTGCTATTTACTTGAAAGGAAATGTTGAACAGGTTTTAAATGAACTCAAATCTAAAGGTTTCTCTACGTATTACAGAACAAAAGATGAATCGATTAAGATAGCTAGCGAAGGAGGAAGGATTGCGCTTATTTTTCTCAATTTTCTAACAATTACTTTGACTTTATCAAGTGCATTGCTTATATCTATCATTATCTTTTCTGAACTTTATTCTAGAAGTAAAGAATACGCTGTCTTCATACTTATTGGTTATAGAATTAAGGATATTTTGTTTTTAATAGCATTTTCTCTACTTATTTTAGCAATAATATCTTTACCTATATCATATTTTATGTTAATTTTTTTATCTATTTTATTGAAAAATCAAATAATAGCTTTTACAGGTTATTTCGATATTAGCATTAATTTTATTGACATTTTAATAAATCTTCAATACATAATTTTACCTATTTTAATTGTTTTTATAGCCAACTACAGATATCTAAAGAGATTAAATATCTATAAAATATTATTGCAATGAAAATCGGAGTATCTATTGTTCCAACAAATTTTTACGAGGATATTGAAATAATCTCAAAGCTTGTTGAAATAGGTTTGAAATTTATTTCTTTAAGCGATTATCACAAGGCTAAAGATCCTTTTCAATTATTAGAAAAAATTTCGCAAACTTTTATGGGTTTAAAAATAGGTACTGCTGTTACGAATTTTTTAATAAGAGAACCTGAATTCGTTGCAGATTTCTTTCTTAGACTATACAAAGAAAGTAGAAATGAATTTTTTATAGGTATCGGAGCTGGAGATTGGTTTTTATTGGATATAAGGAATATATCTGCGAAAAAAGCTATAGAGAAGCTAAAAGAAGGCATTTTTAAGATAAAAGATATATTCGAAAAAGAAAATGCCAAAATTAAAATATACGTAGGAGCTCAAGGAACATCAACATTAAAGTTAATCGAAATGGTAGATGGTTTGATAATCAACTTAGCTAGTTATTCTGATTTGAAGAAGGCATTAGATTATCTTAAAGAAAACAAAAGGAAGGAGATTTTTGCCATAGCTCAAACTTCTTTGAATATTAATGAAGCAAGGAAGTCTGCGACGATTATATATGCAGGTCTTTCAGATTCTAGCTTAAAACTTTATGGTTTCGATAAAAGTAAAAGAGACAAAATAAGAGAATTATTAAAACAAGGAGAATTAGAAAAAGCTAGAGCTATATTAAATGAAGAAGAAGTTAGGAGGGTCACATTATGTGGTTCTAATGAAGAAATTTTTAACAGAATTAAGAAGATTTTGGAATTGGGAATTGATGGTTTTATAATGGGTCTTCCTATGAGCAAAGAGAAATATGAGGTAATAAAATTTCTAGAAGAATATTATTTGCATTTTTCTCATTCTTTTTTAAAATTCTAATTTTGGTAAATTATCGAATCAATACTAAAGTAACAATAATTACTGAAGCAGGAGCAAGTAAATCACCAAGTGAAGATATCATAGGAAAGGTGTATGTATCAGGATCAAAACCTTTTTTAAATTCTGCAATTGAAACGTAATAAGAGATTAACGAAATAACTATGCATGTAAAAAATGAAGCTATTAAAGCTATTGAAATTCCTATTGGATTGGTAAACAACGCAACTATAGTTATTCCAGCAAAAAATGATGCGTATGCAAGAATTGTATCCCTAAAGATCTTCAATAAACTATTGCTCGTTCCTAAATGTAAAGATACAGAAACCTTTGATGAAAGAATACCGCCTAGACTTCCTAATAAAGCATTGTATGCTGGTACAATAACTAATAAAGATTGAATTTGACTCAAATCCAAGGTTCTTGCATAAAAAAGTCCTCCGAAGCCGCTTATAGATGCATAAAGGGTATGCATTAAACTAATGGTATAGAAATTTTCCCTTATTTCAGAGAATTTGAATATACTGAAATAAGCTTCTCGGCTGCTTTTCCTTAAATATAGAATAGTTAAAAAAGTTGCGGTTAAAATTAAGAGAAATGTTAAGAAAAATGTTTGAAAAATAATTGAGAAAGAAGGTATGATTGAAAGGAAAAGGATAACAGGTGTCACAATGTCTGCGAAGGAAGAAACGAACGGTGTACCTATGAATTCTAATACTCTTCCTTTTTTGAAATAATAAAACATTGCTATCGAAACAGGGATTGCCACGATTAAGAAAGTAAGTAAATTTGTAAGCAAGCTCAGTGTTAAAAGCATTCCATAACTTAAAGCTCCTTCAAAGAAAGATTTATCGAAAATAAAAGCTAAGGTAGCTAATATGAAAGAAGCGAACATAGATCTAAGAAAAGAGAAAAAAATCTCTATTCGTATTAAAGCATCCTTTAAACTAGGTTTAGCTTTACCTAAATATAGTAATGTTGTTATTCTTAAAGCCAAAACACCATATATCGCTCCTCTTAAGCTCATTAGTGCAGGAATTAGGAATAAAATAACTCGAAATTCTTTTAGACTTTCCAAATTAAAGACATAGACAAATCCTACAAGGAGTTCAATGATTGCTTGATATATTAGACTGAACTTTTCGTGTGGTATTTTCATTATTTGATTGTCTTATGTTTTAGTCTTTAAATAATTCAACTTTTTAAGCGAATTTAAGAATTAGATAGTTGAGCATCACGTGCCTATAAATCCTGAAATTCATAAGAAATTTCATACAGCTCATTTAGAAGTAGAGAGAGAATATAGAGCAATTTCATTGCTTGAGCTTCTAAGAGAAGCTAGAAGGATATGCGATGTTATCATTGATTTATCTTTTTACGCTTATCTAACTAAAGATCTCGAAACTGTTGATCATCTTTTATCAATGGTTAGTAAGGCAAAGTCAATGCTAGAAGTAGCTACAATGCATGCATCGCTGGTAATAAGAAGATTGAAAGAAGCTAGAGATATCCTTGCTCTTTATCGTTACGCTGTAGCGATCGAAAAAATAATTGATGCAGCGCTTGATATAGCATATATAAGTTTATCAGATCATGCACCAGATAAAGAAGTAGCCGATTCCATTAGAAATCTAAGCGAAGAAATTGTCGTTAAGATAAAAGCCAATGAAAATCTCTCTTCTTTCCCTGAGAATATCTCAGAGGAATTCCCTATCGATATAATTCTTCGTGTAAAGGATAGAAAATATGAACTTTTCTTTTCAGGCAAAATCGAAAAGGATGACATAATTTATATTCGTGGTTATAGAAGCGCCGTTAATGAGTTTTTGAAAAGATTCGGATACAAACCAATTGAAGACGTTGCTATAAACGAACACTTAAAGGGGATTTTAAATAAAATAGTATATCTCTTCGATACCACCAAGGTTCTTCTTGATCTTTCCCAACTAACTACTTTAATGGCTGATGAAAGCTTAGCTAAGGAAGTTGATGAAATCGAATCCACCATAGATCAATACCATATTGAGTTGCTTGAAGAAATGGTCAAAATACCACCTACTCCAAATAATATCACAAATTTGTCTTTAATTTGGTTAACTACTAAACTTGAAGAAATTACAGATAGCATCGAAGAAATCGCGTTACTAAGCTTTTCTGATAAGGATGTAAAAGAAGTTTTTAAAAGATTGCAAGAAGCAACCGGCGAGAAATATAATATGGTAATGATAAACAAGGAAGTTTCTTTACGCAATGCTATCGAAAAAGTAAAGAAATATGGAGGAAACGTACTAGCAGTGAAGAAGAAAAATAACTGGATATTACAAACTCGTTTATCATACGGTGATCATATTTTATTGACAAACGATTGTATAATTATTCTATATCCTAAGGAATTTGAGAAAGAGATTGTTGAAGAATTAGAAAAAGATTCTGTAATGAAATGTAAATATTAAAGAGGTAGCCTTCCGGCTTAGCTACCTTCGCACGCCTTTCGGACTGTGCTAAAGGTAGCTACGGTGGGCGGTTTAACTTCCGAGTTCGGAATGGGATCGGGTGGGACCCGCCCCCTATGGCCGGAATGGCTACCTCAAAATTACTTTATGAAGGATGTATTTAAACTTTAACATAAAGCCAAATTTATAAGTATAGTAAAACAAAAAATCTTTGATAGAAATGCAAGTATATGGATCAAAAGAAATAATATTTCAAGGGTTATTTGATCCTACACAAATAAGTCTACTTTGGCTCATAATATTTCTTGCTTTTATGGTAATGCAATTATTTCCAAACATTCCTCTAAATTGGATGACTTTAAGAACTTTGAGTAAAATTGCAGATAGACTTAGAGTATTAAATGAATTCGATATGCGTGGAAGAAAAGCTTTGGCTGAGCAATTGAAGAAATATGGAGGAAATGTAGAAAAGATGAATGAGTATGTTCAAGAGATTGTTGAGTATTTCGATATTGGTCCTGTTGAAAGAGATCCGTATGGAATTTTAAATAGATTAGAATATATGCTGGATTTATCAAGATATAGATTTAGATCGCTTTTGAAGAATTATGCTCCTAATGCTGATGAAGAAAGCTTGTCAACTTTAGAGAACACAGCTGCAGTTGCAAATGTATTGCATTTGATAAATAAAATAGGTAGACATTATTACAATCTAGCCAAGAAGTTCAAAAACTTCTACATTGCTCAGCAAATCGAATTTATAATGCCTATGTTGATTGATTTGGCTAAGAATTATTATAAAGCTTTACCTGCTACTACTCAGCAAATTCCTATAGGAGATGCTATAGGTCCTATGGTAATAGCGAATATGTTTAAGAAATATGGTGTGAAAGAAGTAGTTGATGTTGGAAATGAAATGATAATGGGCGAAGCTTTATTTGAAAATAGGAAGTTATTATTGCTTAAGGCAAAAGGACCTGCTGGAAGAGTTGGTAAGCCAGGTGCTGCTGTTAGGCAAATCGTTGAAAGTCATAAAGATTTAATAAAAGTTATAATAACGATTGATGCTGCTTCAAAACTTGAAGGTGAGGAAACAGGTTCTATAGCACAAGGTATAGGAGCAGCTATTGGTGATCCTGGTCCTGAAAAGTTTAAAATCGAAGAAGCTGCATTAACTTATAGGATACCATTAATAGCTATAATCATAAAACAAGGTTTTAATGAAGCAATTTCGCCTATGTTAAAGCAAATAGCTACAAAGGTGGATGAAGTGATTGATAGGGTTGAGAAATTAGTTAGAGAAATGGTTCCTGAGGGAGGAATTGCTTTAATAGTTGGAATAGGAAATACTTTAGGAGTAGGTAACGGAGCATGAGTTTAAGAGAAATCGCTGAGACATTTAAAGAAATAGCAAACATGAAGCCATTATCTTTGCTAAAATGCCCTGTATGCGGTGAAAGTGTAGAAAGAAGCTATAAAGAAGGAGAATATGTAACTAAAACCGTAGAAGATAAATGTCCAAAGTGTTCCAATCCTATGTATGTTAAATTAATCTATGTAAATATTCCTCCGCAACAGCCTAGTTAGCTATTAACGAAGCTATTGAAATAAGAAAAAGCGTTAAGAATTTTTATGAAATTTTTTCTAAAGATTTTAGTTATACTAGAACTTATCCATGGAAAGATGTTGTAAAATATTATAGCCTATTTACTGGATCAAACGTTGTTTGCGACTTAGGTTGCGGTAATGGTAGGCATAGCGAAGATCTTTTCAAATATTGCGAATCAGTTATAGGTTTAGATATATCTTTTAATTTGCTAAAGATCGCTAACAAAAGATTTAGAGGAAAATTTTTATTCTTTCCAATTAATGCAGATGCTTCTTATTTACCTTTAAGAAATTCTTCAATTTCAGGAATCGTGAGTGTAGCTATGATTCATCATATTCCAACAAAAATATTGAGAATTAAATTTATTGAAGAATGCTTTAGAGTCTTGAGTAAAAGAGGCATAATAATAATGACAAGTTGGAGCATAATCAAGCCTAAGCATTTCCTTTTAAGTTTATGGTACTATGTATCGAGTTTTGTTAAAGGAGAAAGGATTGAATTTGGTGATGTATACATATCTTGGGCTAAAAAATACAATCGCTTCTTCCATCTTTTTTCAGTTAATGAAATGGTGTCTTTATTCAAAAAATTCAAAATACTTGGTTATTTTTTGTTCGGAAAAAGCTTTCTAAGAGAAAACATATTATTAATTGCTTTAAAACTCTAATCTTTTTTCTTTATTACATCAAAGCCCGTATACTTCCTCAAAACTTCTGGAATTACAATTGAGCCATCTTCTTGTTGATAGTTTTCAATTAAGGCTGCTAAAGTTCTACCTATAGCTAGTCCCGAACCATTTAAAGTATGTACATATTCTGGATTTCTTCTTCCACCTCCAACAAACTTTATATTTGCTCTTCTAGCTTGAAAATCTCCGCAATTACTGCATGAAGAAACTTCAATATACTTATTTTGAGAGGGGAACCATGCTTCTATATCGTAAGTCTTGGCTGATGCAAAGCCTAAATCGCCTGTGCAAAGCAGAACTACTCTATATGGAATTCCTAATAACTTTAATATATCTTCTGCATCGTTTACAAGCTTCTCTAATTCTTCATAGCTTGTCTCTGGAGGAGTTATTTTTACTAATTCAACTTTATTGAATTGATGAACTCTTAATATTCCTTTTAAATCTACGTGTCTTCCTGCTTCTTTTCTAAAGCATGGCGTATATGCTGTATAATACAAAGGAAGATCTTTGTAATTAAGGGTTTCATTTGCATGTATGTTAACCAATGCAAGCTCAGCTGTAGGTAATAACCAAAGGTCTTCATTTTCTATTTTGTACATGTCTTCAGCAAATCTAGGAAGATGTCCTGTGCCAAATGCTCCTGTGCTCAAGATCAAAATAGGAGGGAATATTTCTTTATATCCTTTCTTTTTGTGGGTATCTAACATGAAGTTGATTAAAGCTCTTTCAAGAATAGCTCCTTCTTCTTTTAGCATATAAAAGCCAGATCCTGCTAACTTCGTTCCTCTTTCAAAATCTATAATATCTAATTCTTCTGCAAGTTCATAATGTGGCTTAGGTTTAAAACTAAATTTCCTAGGTTCTCCTACAACTCTCACTACTACATTATCCTCTGGACCTTTACCATATGGCACACTTTCATGCGGAATGTTGGGTAGTCTATGCAACAAATAATCCCTTTTATTCTTGATCTCATCCACTTCTTTTTCTAATAATCTTATTTTTTGGTCAAGCTCATCGATGTTTCTCTTTAATTTTTCTTTATCTTCTTCTTTTGGGAATTTTAGAGTAAGTACGTTTTTCTCATGTCTTAGCTTATCTAATTCCTTTAATTTTGCTCTGTATTGCTTGTCATATTCGATGAGTTCGTTTAAAGGAAAATCTATATTTCTCTTTCTTAGCGCTTCAGCAACGATCTCAGATTTCTTTCTAATTATTTCTAAGTCTATCATTTTCTCTTTGTCTCGTATTTATATTCTAAAGCTGCTTTTAAAAAATGATAATAAGGTCTTGAAGGTCTATTTGGTCTAGATTTGAATTCAGGATGTGCTTGAGTCAGGAAATAAAATTGTCCATTAATTTCAGCAAATTCTGCTCTTCCATCTTTACTAAAACCTGAGAATATCATTCCATGCTTTGAAAGGATATCTATGTATTTAGGATTCAATTCATATCTATGTCTATGTCTTTCATAGACAATTTTTTGTTCATAAATTCTATAAGCAAGAGTATTTTCTTTTATCTCTATTTCATAAGCCCCTAATCTCATTGTTCCGCCTTTCATGGTAATGTTTCTTTGTTCAGGCAATAAATCGATAACAGGATGCGGCGTATATGGATCTATCTCTGTACTATTTGCATTTTCAAGCTTGCAAACGTTTCTTGCAAATTCTACTATTGATAATTGAAAGCCGAAACAAATACCTAAAAGAGGTATTTTGTTTGTTCTTGCTATTTCTGCTGCTTTTATTTTACCTTCACTTCCTCTTGCACCAAAACCTGGCAAAATTATTATACCATCTGCTTCAAGTAAGCTATTTAGTGCTTCGTTTTCATTTCTCTCAATATTCTCAGCCTCGATGAATAGATATTCGACTTTACTCCTCAAATGAAAACCTGCATGTTTTAAGGCTTCATTTATACTCACATATGCATCTGCTAGCTTCGAATATTTACCAACCATAGCGATCTTTAAATTATGTTTGGCATTGCTTGCTAAGTTTAGAATATTATTCCATTCATTCCAGTCAGGATCTCTTCTTTCTAATGCTAAAAGTCTTAAAAGTGCCTCAGACATCCCTTGTCTTTCCAATACTAAAGGTAACTCGTAAATATTCTCAAGCTCGAATGAATTGAATACGAATTCTTCTTTCACATTTCCAAACAAGGCAATTTTTCTCTTAGCCTCTTGTGTTATGGGTTTTTCGCTTCTAGCAACAATTATATCAGGCTGAATTCCTATTCTTCTTAATTCATTCACACTATGTTGCAAAGGTTTAGTTTTTTGTTCACCTGTAGCTTTAAGTGTAGGAACTAATGCTACATGAACGAATGCAACATTGAATATGGGTTCTTCTAATTTCATTTGTCTTGCAGCTTCTAGAAAAGGTAGTCCTTCTATATCTCCTACCGTTCCACCTATTTCCACAATAGCAATTTCTGCACCAGATTTGTAGCTACATTGCTTTATCCTTCTCTTTATTTCATCTGTAATATGAGGAATAATTTGTACACATTGTCCTAAGTAATCTCCTCTTCTTTCTTTGGTTATAACAGTTTCATAAATTTGGCCTGTAGTTATGTTATGTTCCCTAGTTAAGTTTATATCTAAAAATCTTTCATAATGCCCAATATCCATATCTGTTTCGGCACCATCTTCAGTCACGAACACTTCACCATGCATATAAGGATTCATAGAACCGCTATCCATGTTTAAATAAGGGTCAATTTTTATAGCAGTTACTCTATACCCTCTAACTTGAAGAATTTTACCTATGGAAGATGTGATGATTCCTTTTCCTACAGAAGAAAGAACTCCACCTGTTATGAATATGTATTTAGTCATAATAATGACTGAAATAAAACCAACAAATATATAAAATTTCAAATAAATAAAAAAGCATGAAACTCGCTATTATTATATTCATTATCACTTTACTCTCATATCCAATGCCAATCTCAGTCGTTGCTTCTGATTCGAATTCAATATTCTTCAAATATCTTGCTGATTTTCATTTCAGCGGGAATGTTACTTCATCTCAGTACGGTTTTATAATCAAAACCCCATACGAAGGCAATTTATCTGGCTTATTAATGATTGAATTAAAACCAATAAATACGAGTTGTTATCAAGCTCTCTACAGATTTTCAGGTAAATTACATGTTAATTATAAGTTGCTAACCCCAAAAGAACTCTCCAGAGACTTGAATTTCTCAAATTCAACTATTTTATGCTCAATCAAAGATATTTGGAAGATAGTCACTTCGACAAGCCCAACAACTCAAACTTATAACTTCACTCGTTTCAGCTATAATTATGTTGTAAATTATAAAGGTGTAGTTACTAAAAACAATGTTCCTTCAGTATATCTTGCATCTTTCTTTAACTCTTCAGGAACTATTTTTGATAATAAATCTAAAACAGATTATTCAATGATTTCTCTAGGAGATTATTATTTCAGCCTTGTTGAAAATATACCAATAGAATTCAAAATTAAGACATCAATTTACTTAAATTATACAACTCCACAATCAAAGAATGTGATCTTTTTAGATAGTCTTTCTTACATAACTTTAAATCAAACAAATTATAACCTAGAACAAATAAATAATTATAATGTATTGAATTTTAAGACAAATTTAGGAGTGAATTTTACGATTATAACAAATTCAACTGTACAAAGAATTTCAATCTCAGGGAGTAAATTAAGCATGCAGACTAACGGAACAGGCAAAGCTTTTCTAAGCATATTTTACGGAAAGCCAAATTTGGCAATTAGCTTAAAAAATATAGATGTTAAGATTAATGGCAAAAGCACGCAATATAATCTTCTATATTTGTTAGATTATTCAATGATTAATTTGAAATATACTCAATCGGTAAATGAAATCGAGATTGATTTAGGTTCAAATGTTGGATTCTATAACTATACAGCTATAAAATCTACCCAAGCTACTTCTCAACCTTTTGATTTCAGCATAATCATTATAGCGATCATTGCTTTCATACTCGCTCTGCTTGCTATATTCTTTTTAAGAAGAAGATATTAGCTTTAAATCGTTCTAAATTTATCTTATTGTGGAATGCTCAGTGTAGTAGTAGGAGGAATGTTCGGAGACGAAGGTAAGGGAAAAATAGTATCTTATTTATCTTTAAAAGACGATATTGATGTTGCAGCAAGAGCAGGTGTCGGAACAAATGCGGGTCACACTGTATCATACAATGGAAAAATCTTTAAGCTAAGACAAGTTCCTTCTGCATTCATAAATCAAAAAACATTATTATATATAGGAAGCGGTGTTCTTGTTGATCCTACAGTTTTTTTAAGCGAAGTTGAAAATTTGAAATTAAAAGGAAGGATTTGGATCGACTATAATTGTTCTGTCATACTTGAAGAACATAAAAATAGAGATAAAGGAGATCCACACCTATCTAAGACAATTGGTACTACTGGAACAGGATGCGGCCCTGCAATGGAAGATAGAGTAAAAAGAGTTGCAAAATTATGTAAGGATATTGATGTTTTTAAGGAATATTTAGAAGATGTAGCATTGAGGATAAATGAAGCTTTAGATCAAAAAAAGAAAGTATTGATTGAAGGGACACAAGGAACATTTCTTTCCTTATATCATGGTACATATCCTTATGTAACTTCTAAAGACACCACCGCTTCTTCTGCTTGTGCAGATGTAGGAGTAGGTCCTAAAAAAGTTGATGAGGTAATAGTTGTTTTCAAATCATATATAACGCGTGTTGGAGGAGGGCCTTTAGAAGGAGAATTACCTTTTGAAAAAGTCAAAGAATTAAATCTTCTTGAATATGGTACCGTTACCGGAAGGCCTAGAAGAGTAGCGCTTTTCAATAAAAAATTAGCAAAAAGAAGCGTAATGCTCAATAGTGCTACTCAAGTTGCTATAACAAAAATTGATTGGTTATTCAGAGAAGCATATAAGGTAAAAGAATATGAAAAATTGCCTTTGGAAGCAAGAAAATTTATTGAAGACATTGAAGCAGAAATAGGAGTACCTATAACTTTGATAGGTACAGGCGAAGATGTTTTCGACATGATAGATTTGAGAGATAAAAAATTGAGAAGATGAAAATTCTTCACTTAACATGGGAATACCCTCCACGAATCGTAGGAGGATTAGCAAGACATGTTTATTATCTTTCAAAAGAGCTAGCTAAGTTAGGTAATGATGTGTATGTGATTACTTTAGAATTTCCAAATGTTACACTTGATGAATATAAAGATAACTTGAGAATTCACAGAGTTAAAGTTGAATTAGCTTCGTATGACTTTTTAACATGGTGTTATGCCTTTAATCATTTCTTCGAGAAAAAAATTGCTTCGATAATACAAGATATAGATGTAATTCATGCTCATGATTGGCTTGTAGCTATTTCTGCGATAAGTGCTAAGTATTTTTTGAAGAAACCTCTTGTTGCTACAGTTCACAGTTTAGAGATTGGAAGAGTAGGATCATTATCTAATCCTTTATCTATAGTTATTGATAACATTGAATGGTGGTTAACGTATGAAGCAAAATTTGTAATAACTACTTCAAATTTCATGAAAAATCAATTAATTGAACACTTTAGATTACCCTCAGATAAGATTTTTGTAATAAGCAATGGAATTGATGAAGATGAATTCAATATAGAAATAAATAAAGATGAAATAAAAACTTCGCTAGGCTTCTCGAAAGAAAACAAGCTGGTTGGCTTTATAGGAAGAATAACAGAACAAAAAGGAATAAGATATTTCATTCAGGCCATTCCTCATATTCTTAATTATCATAAGGATGCTAGGTTTATTATAGTAGGAGATGGTTGGCAAATAAACGAAATGAAAGATCTTGCTAAGAAATTGAACGTTGACTGGGCAACAAAATTTACAGGTTATGTTAAAGATGAAGAACTTAAAAAAATACTAAAAAGCTTAGACGTAATAGTGATACCGTCAGTATATGAACCATTCGGAATAATTGCTTTAGAAGCAATGGTTTCAGGTGTGCCAATTGTAGCGAGTAATGTAGGAGGCTTAGCAGAAGTGATCGATGATGGTATTGATGGTTTAAAAGTTCCTCCAAGAAATCCTGAAGCAATAGCTCATGCTGTTAATGAATATCTTACAAATGAATCTTTGAGAAATAAAATAATCGATAATGCAAGAAATAAATCAAAATTATTTAGCTGGTTTGAAATTGCTAAAAAAACTTTAGAAGTTTATTATAAACTGAAAGATGTATAGAGAACTATCGATTCATGAAAAAATATTAATGATACTAAATTCAAGGGGGGCAATACAATCAAATAAAGCGATGTCTTTTGATGATTTGATCGGTGTAATAAAAGAAGATACTAGGATTATAGAAAAAGCAATTTTAGAGCTTATAAATGAAGGTTATGTCAATAAAGAAAATGATAGATTCTACATAACAGAAAAAGGTATAATAAGATTGATGAGATCATTTAGCTAATGGCAGTCATACCAGTTGACGAATTAAAAAAATATATTAGCTGCGAGCTAGGAATGGATGATAAGCAATATCAAATAAATGGCATAGATTTACGTGTTCATAAAATATATAAATTTGTTAGTTTCTCTTCATTTTTTAGCGACGAAGTTAAGCTTCCGTCTCTTGAAGAATTGAAAATAGAGTCTATTGAAGGACGTGAAGTTTTTGTTCTAGATAAAGGAGCATATTTAATAGAATTTTTCGAAACGATAGAAGTACCAAGCAATGCAGTAGGAATATGCTTCCCTAGATCTTCTTTATTGAGGTCAGGATGTGATTTGAGGACTGCACTATGGGATAGCGGATATAAAGGAAAGTCAAGGGCTTTATTAGTCGTTTATAATCCAATAATTATAGAAAAAGGTTCGAGAGTTGCGCAAATTATTTTTATAAGGACGGAAAAACCTGTTGAGCGTTCTTATTCAGGTCAATATCAACTTGAAGGAATTAAGAAATAAAACTCAAAGTTTATTTAGAAGATATAGCATGTTTTAATGAAATGAATAATATTAGAGGTTATTCATGGTTAATAGGAGGGGCTCAAGGAACAGGAATTGAGAGAGGTGCAAGTATTTTCGCTTCTGCTTTAGCTTTATGGGGTTATAGAGTGTTTGGAAAAAGGGAATACTATTCTAACATAATGGGAGAGCATAGCTATTATTACGTTAGATTTGATGAAAAACCTGTTCATTCTCATATTGAGAGATACCACATTTTAGCTGCCTATGATGCTGAAACAGTTTTTAGACATAGTTTAGAAGGCTTAGAAGGTTCGGCAATCATTTTTAATCAATTACATAGAAACACAAAGCTTTCGACAATTCATACAATTGAAGAAAGGCTCGCTCATGATATTTCAGCAAGACTTAAGAAGACAATTAATGAAATAACTCTTCAAGATATTCTTGATGAAGCAGAAAGTTATGGGATCAGAATTTTTCCTATTGATTATAATGAAATACTTTCAAAGGTTTCAGCTAAAACAAAAGAACCAATGGTTACTTTGACAAGGACAAATAACGTTATTGCTGTTTCTGCTTCTCTTGCATTAATGGGCTATAGCTTGGAATCTCTTCAAGATGCAATAGCTTATGTCTTCGAAAAAAGAAAGAAAGTAGTTGAATTAAATATGTTCGTAGCTGAAGCAACATATGAGCAAGTTAAAAATAGAGGTTACGATAATTCATTCAGCATTAAATTAAGAAAATTAAATAGAAGCGGAAAGTTTTTGCTTGTAAATGGTAATCAAACAGTAGCTTTAGGAAAGTTAGTAGCAGGTTGTAGATTCCAAACTTACTATCCAATTACGCCTGCATCTGATGAAAGTTTCTTTTTAGAAGATAATGAAATAATTGATCTTCAGCCTACTTTAGATGAATATCCTTTGATTCAAGAAAGCAAAATACTTGATAATAGTGGTTCTATTGTAGTATTTCAAACTGAAGATGAAATCGCAGCTATAACTGCTGCAACAGGTGCTGCTTTAACAGGTGTGAGATCTTCAACATCTACTTCTGGACCTGGTTTATCATTAATGGTTGAAGGTTTAGGTTGGGCTGGAATGAATGAAGTTCCTGTCGTTGTGGTGCACTATCAAAGAGGAGGACCTTCAACAGGTTTACCTACAAGGACTGAGCAAGGAGATTTAAGATTTGTGATTCATGCAGGTCATGGTGAATTTCCCAGAATTGTTTTAGCTTCTGGCGATATTGAAGAAGCTTTCTATGACACAATAAGGGCTTTTAACTATGCAGAAAGATATCAGCTTCCTGTAATACTTTTATTGGATAAATACATAGCAAATTCTGTAATAACTTTAGAAGGACTGGATACTAAGAGAATAAAAATTGATCGCGGTTTTGTTATGACCGAGAAAGAATTACTGAAATTAAAAGAAATAGGAGAGCAATACAAAAGATTTAAGTTTACCGAATCAGGAATTTCTCCGAGAGTCTTTGCAGGAACTAAGTATGCTGTGTATTGGGCTACAGGTGATGAGCATGATGAATTAGGTCATATTACAGAGGATCCAGTAATAAGGCAAAAAATGATGGAAAAAAGAATGGGAAAACTTTCTTTAATAGAAAAAGAAGTCCCAATTGAGGAAAGAATATCTTATTTCAAAGCTGAAAATCCTGATTTGACTATTGTTAGCTGGGGTTCTACAAAAGGCACAATTATTGATTTAATTGAAACACTAGATAAAGAAGGATATAAAATAGAGTTTTTACAAGTTAGAATGGTTCATCCTCTTCCTTCAAATTTCATCAGCTCAGTTTTGGCAAATAAAAATTGGCTAGTTATCGAGAACAATTATTCAGCACAGCTTGCAGGTTTGATTAGAGAGAAAACAGGTTTATTCCCAAGATATCAAATAGTCAAGTACAATGGAAGACAAATATCTCTAGATGAACTTTATATAGCTGTTAAGAGAGTATTAGAAGGAAAAGCCCCTGAGAGGCAGGTGTTAGAAGGTGGAGCTTAAATTTAAATTAACTGATTATAGGACTACTGTACATAACAACTGGTGTCCAGGTTGTGGAGATTTCGGTATATTAAGCGCTCTTCAACAAGCACTCTATGAACTTCAATTAGATCCTAGCAATGTACTTTTATTTTCAGGAATAGGATGCTCAGGTAAAACACCTCATTATGTTAATGCATATGGTTTTCATACCTTGCATGGTAGAGCATTACCTTATGCTATAGGAGCTAAGCTAGCAAGACCTGATTTGGAAGTGATTGCGGTAGTAGGAGATGGTGACGGTCTTGGTATCGGAGCTGGTCATTTCGTAAATGCAGGAAGGAGAAATATAGATTTCACTATTATAATTTTCGATAATGAAGTTTATGGATTAACTAAAGGACAAGCATCACCAACTTTGAAGCTAGGAATGCAAACTAAATCATTACCTAAACCAAATATCAGTCAAGCTGTTAATCCAATTTTATTGGCTTACGCCTGCGGGTATACTTTCATTGCGAGAGGATATGCTTATGATACAAATCATCTTAAAGAATTGATAAAGCAAGCTATATTGCATAAAGGTAGCGCTGTTATAGATGTAATTCAACCTTGTCCTACATATAATGATATTCATACAAAAGATTGGTTTGCAGGAAAGGGAAATATCGATCCTAAAACAGGAAAGGAAATACCTAGAATCTATAAGCTTGAAAGCACAGGTTACAATTGTGTGATAACTAATGATATGAGTGAAGAAGAGATATCGAGAAAGGTAGCAGAGATGATAGTAAAGGCTTATGAGTGGGGTGATAGAATACCTATTGGAGTATTCTATAGAGATCTAAGATATGATACATATGAAGATAGGATAGAGAAAAGAATACCGAATTATAAGATATATCCTCCTGGAAAGCAATTGATTTCTAACAAAGAAGGTTATCCTATTGCTGATATAAGTAAAATATTAGAAAAATTATCAATCTAAACCAAATATTTTTTTAGTTAATAGTAACGCATTATATAATTTTTCAACATCTTCTTCGTCATTATATATATAAAAGCTGGCTCTAGCCATTGCAGGAACGTTATATTTTTTCATAACAAGCTTTGCACAATGATGGCCAGCTCTTATTTGTATTCCTTCTTGATCCAGTATTGAGGCAACATCATGAGCATGGATATCGCCTAAATTAAAAGATATAACTCCTCCTCTTATTTCAGGATCCTTGGGACCATATATTGTTAGGCCTTTAATATCTGATAATTTATTGAGTGCAAATTTAACAAGTGTTTTCTCATGTTCTCTTATATTTTGCATTCCTATCTTCTTAAGATATTTTATGGCTTCAGCAAGTCCTATGGCTCCTTCAACATTCGGTGTACCTGCTTCATATTTCCATGGTAGATCATTCCAAGTGCTTTCATAGAAATCTACATTTTTTATCATTTCTCCTCCAGTCAAGAAGGGATCCATTTCTTGCAAAATTTCCTTTTTAGCATATAGAACTCCTATTCCCATAGGCGCTAGCATTTTATGTCCTGAAAATGCTAAGAAATCGCAATCAATTTTCCTCACATCAACAGGCATATGCGGTACACTTTGAGCACCATCTACTAGTATTAATGCATTTTCTTCATGTGCAATTTTAGCTATTTTTTCAACGGGATTTATCGTACCTAATACATTCGATACATGCGTTATAGCTACGATTTTAGTCTTCTTGTTAATTTTATTGAAGTCTTCTTCGTTAAGTTTTCCTTCATCTGTTATACTTATGAATTCCATCTTAGCTTTTTTCTCTTTTGCAAGCATTTGCCAAGGAACCAAATTGCTATGATGTTCCATTTGAGAAACGACGATGACATCGCCTTCATTTACATTCTTCCTACCCCAAGCATATGCAACTAAATTTATTGCTTCAGTTGCGTTTCTAACAAAGATGATTTCTTCATAACTTTTTGCATTTATGAATTCGGCAACATATTTCCTGCTCTCCTCATATGTTGCTGTAGCTTCCTCAGCTAATGTATAAACTCCTCTGTGAACATTAGCATTGTAGTGTTCATAATAATGTTTTATAGCGTTTATAACTTGAATAGGTTTTTGAGTGGTAGCAGCATTATCAAGATATACCAAATTTTTATCGTTAATCTTTCTATTTAGAATAGGGAAATCTTTCTTAATTTCTTGTATAAGATGTTTGCTTAGCATTCAATCTTACTTCTCTTATCATTTATTTATACTTAAGTAAAAGTTAAATTGATCTTAATCTATTGGAGATTATGACAAAAATAACAGAAGGACAAATAGCTCCTGATTTCACAGCAAAATCAATTAGGCGTGAAAACTTTAGATTGTATGATGTATTGAAAGAAAACAAGTATACTATACTTTATTTCTATCCTAAAGATTTCACTATGGGTTGCACAAAGGAAGCTTGTAGCTTTAGGGATTATTATTCCTTAATAAGGAATCTTGGAGCAGAAGTTATTGGCGTAAGCTTAGATGATATAGAAACTCATAAATCGTTCGCAAAAGAGCATAATCTTCAATTCGACTTAATTTATGATGAAGGTGGAAAGATTTCAGAACTTTATGGTGTTTTAAGGAGCATGTTTGGCAAGAAATTCGCTTCAAGGGTGACCTTCGTAATAGATAAAGACGGAAAAATAATCAAAGTATTCAATAAGGTTAATGCTGCTGATCACGGAAGAGAGATATATGAATTCTTAAAAAGCTTAGGATAAAATTTTAATAACTACATTAAGAAATATTCGTCGATGTACGTTGAACAGGCGTTTCAAGAATTAGAAAAAGTACTCGCAGATTATGGAGTAAAGATCAAGAGCTCTAATGTCAATAGACATGTAGTCAATGATGTGTATCATGAAATGCTCAAAATAAAAGATGAATTAAAAGATGAAATAAAAAAATTAAATATTGTTAGAAGAAACATAGATAAAAAACTAAATTCAAAAGAGTTTATTTTTATAAAGAATAATTTTGAAATAACAGAAAAAGATCTTGACCCAGAAAGATATAAAAGCTTTGAGGAAATAAAATTTATTCTCGAAGCAAAGACCTATCATGCATACAATTGGGATAGTTTTTTAGAATATTGGTATTCATATTACGAAATAATGAATAAAATAAAATATTTATTAAGTGAATTTAAAAATAAATTAAAATTAATAAATTATTATATGAATATAAAAGCTGATCCAACGCCTTTCATTGATGCTATCATTAAAGAGTAATTCAAATATATTTATGGCTTCAGATATTAAAGTATATGAGTGAAAAAATAACCTATGTTACTTTGCTTGCAGACGAGCGAATACATCCGAATTATGAAAAAGCTTTAAAAGAAGTTGAAAAAGAATTCGGAAAGCATCATCCCTTATATATCGGTGATGGTGAAATTTATTCATCTGAAGAATTTGAAAAAAGAAGTCCTATCGATACTAGAATTTTATTAGGATATTTCCAACAGGCAAATGTCAATCATATAAAGGAGGCTATTGAAGTAGCTAAAAAAGCATTTAAAGATTGGAGCTCATACGATTATAAAGAAAGGATAAGAATATTCAGAAAAGTAGCAGATACGATTGAGAAAAATCTCTATCATATCGCTGCATGGATAACTTATGAAGTAGGTAAAAATAGGTTAGAAGCAATTGCAGAAGTATATGAAGCAATCGATGCTATTAGATATTACTGCAAATTATATGAAGAAAACGAAGGTTATGTTAAAAAAATGGGGCCTGGTGCTCCTGGTGAAATATGCTATAGCGTAGCTAAGCCATATGGCGTATGGGTTGTAATTTCTCCATTCAATTTCCCCTTTATGTTGGCAAATGGTATGTGCTTAGGTGCGCTATTAACAGGCAATACTGTAGTTTTTAAACCTACATCTGAAGCTCCGGTGGGAGGATTATTATTATATAGAATGTATAGGGAAGGAGGCATTCCTGCTGGAGTCATTAATTATTTAACTGGACCAGGTTCTATTTTCGAAGATGAAATAACAAAGAACCAAGATATAGCAGGTATTGCTTTTACTGGGTCTAGAGAAGTAGGTATGAAGCTTTATCGTAAATTCACAGCAAATGCTCAATATCCAAAGCCTATTATACTTGAAACAGGAAGTAAAAATCCAGTAATCGTTACGAAGCATGCTGATTTAGATAAGGCTGTAGAAGGAATTGTTAGAGCTGCTTTCGGTTATTCAAATCAAAAATGTAGTGCTGCATCAAGGGTTTATGTGCAAAACGAAATAAAAGATATTTTCCTTCAAAAACTAATAGAAAGGACAAAGAAAATAGTTGTCGGAGATCCAAGGAAAAGAGAAACTTTCATGGGGCCCGTTATAAATAAAAGGGCGGTAGAAAATTACTCAAGATATATCGATGATGCAATTGTAGCTGGAGGAAAAATAATATATGGAGGAAAAGTTTTAAAAGAAGGAGATTTCGCTTATGGTTTTTATGTAGAACCTACAATAATTACCGATTTACCTCATAATCATTACTTATTTAAGCAAGAACTATTCGTTCCTATTCTTCTAATTGATACCTTCAATACTCTAGATGAAGCGTTAGCTAAAGCAAATGATACAGAATATGGTTTAACTGCAGGAATATTTAGCGAAAAGGAAGAGGAGATAAAGTATTTCTTCGATAACATACAATTCGGAGTTGTTTATGCTAATAGAAGAGGTGGAGCAACGACAGGTGCATGGCCAGGAGCACAAACTTTTGTAGGATGGAAGGCTTCTGGTGCTACAGGAAAAGGTGTAGGAGGTCCTTATTATCTCTTGCAGTATTTAAGAGAGCAAGCTCAAACAGTAGTTAAAGAAAGTTGAAAAAGAAGTATCCTAGAAACGAAGATATTAGAGAAGCAATAAGGAAATCTACATTTTATATAGGGCATCCTCACGATTTTCCTGATCATATAATGCAAACTCTAATTGATGAAGGATTTGATGTCTCATTTTTGAATAGAAGAAGAATATGGAGATTATATGAAGAAATGGTCAAAAAGAAGCAAATCGAAGATTTCCTAGACGTTGTGCTAAAGTAATCATCTTTCTCTTTTTCCTTCTATAAACTCCTCTAACATTGTTCTTGCTATCTCATCTGGATATTGAATAGGAGGCGATTTCATAAAGTATGCACTTGGACTGATTAAAGGTCCTCCTATTCCTCTGTCTAAAGCTAGTTTCATGCATCTTATAGCATCTATTACAATGCCTGCAGAATTAGGAGCATCCCATACTTCTAATTTTAGTTCAATATTTATAGGAGCATCGCCAAATCCTCTTCCTTCAATTCTTATATATGCCCATTTCCTTCCTTGAAGCCATTTAACATAATCGCTAGGACCAATATGAATGTTATCTTCCCCAATATCATATGGGATTAAAGAAGTAACAGCCTGAGTTTTAGATATCTTCTTAGATTCTAATCTTTCTCTTTCAAGCATGTTTAGAAAATCAGTATCTCCGCCTATATTCAGCTGGAATGTCCTATCTATTTTTATACCTCTATCAACAAACAATTTAACTAAGGTTCTGTGTAATATTGTAGCTCCCAATTGCGATTTAACATCATCTCCGATAATAGGAACATTTCTTTTATAAAATATTTCTTGCCATCTTTTTTCTCTTGCAATGAAAACAGGTATGGCATTTATAAATCCTACTCTTGCTTCCAAGGCTTGTTCAACATACCATTTAGTCGCTGATTCGCTACCTACTGGTAAGTAGTTGATTACGAGATCAGCTTGTGAACTCTTCAATACATCTGCAACATCTACTGTTGGTGATGGATGTTTCTCAATAATCTTTTGCAAATATTTTCCCAAACTATCATGTGTCATACCTCGCATAACTTCAACTCCTAATTTTGGTACTTCAGCAAATTTTATAGTACAATTAGGAGGTTGAAAAATAGCTTCGCTTAAATCCTTTCCTACCTTGTTCTTATCGATATCAAAGGCTGCCACAAATTCTATATCCCCAACATGATATCCTCCAAGTCTAACATGCATCAAACCTGGTACGAACTTGTCATCATCAACGTTCTTGTAATAATGAACACCTTGAACTAAGGCGGAGGCAGAATTACCTACCCCGATAATTGCTACTCTTATTTTTCTTTGCATAGGATAGTAAGTGAATATGCCTTTTTAAGTTTTTGAAGGTATAAAAATTCATATAAATAGATACAAAAAATTTAATTAGTGGTAATGCACTTCATTTTAAGAATGTCAAAAGATAAGAGTAATGGATTTAATATAAAGGACTACATATTATACTTTGCAACGGTCGTTTTGTTGCTATTATTATATTTGTATCTAGGAAATTTCGGCAACATCTTCGAACCAGTATCGCAGTCCACTGAAAAAATTGCTTTCATATATAAGGTAACGTATTATGCTGCAGGAGTTATCTTTTCTCTTTTCGTAGGGGCTTTAATATATTTTACTTTAAGATTTTGGGATAGAGGTGAGAAAGATGGGGTTAGCTAAGATATTTGAATGGACTACGATAATAGGAGCTTCTGCATTATTCTTAGCTCTATCAATCATTTCTGCTATAATACTATATCAAATAAATTATCCTTTGGCGTCTGCATCGGGCAATAATAACAACAATAACTTTGAAACTATTAAGGTAGTTGCACATCAATTCTATTGGGAATTCAAGTATCCTAACGGTACTACAGCACCGAGTCTTAAGATAAAAGCTAATCAAATGTATTTGCTCGAAATAACTTCTGCAGATGTAATACATTCATTTTTCATTCCAGAATTAGGTTTAAAGCAAGATGCTTATCCTAATTATACTACAAGAATATGGCTTAATATTACGCAACCAGGTATATATCATGTGTATTGTACTGAATATTGCGGTACAGGGCATCATACTATGATTACGATAATAACTGTGGTGAGTTAAGATGGAACACGAAAACTTTAAGTTTTATAAGAATTGGCGAACTCTCCTATCAACAACGCATCATACTGAAATAGGAATATTATATCTCTGGACAGCTTTCATCAACTTTTTATTAGCAGGAGCTTCGGCATCGATAATGCGTCTCCAATTAGGAGGGTTGAACGGTATTGTGACTCCTGATACTTATTACAGTTTAGTTACTTTGCATGGATTAGCAATGCTATTGTTCTTCGTTCCTCCTGCTTTCACTGGATTGGCAAACTATGTTTTACCTAAAATGATAGGTGCACCAGATTTATATTGGCCAAAAATAAATGCTCTTGCTTATTGGATGTTCGCTTCAGCTTCAGCATTATTATGGTCAAGTTTGCTCATTGGCTATGCACCCTTAGGCTGGACACTCTATCCACCTAATTCAATAATAATTCCCGATCCTGGCGTTGATATAGTTATCTTAGCAGTAGTTTTAGTGGGTATAAGTACGGTAATCAGTGCTATAAACTTCTTGATGACTATAATAAGATTAAGACATCCTAGTGTTAAATTCTCACTTTCAACATTACCTTTATTCGTTTGGGCTTTTTTGGCAACCATATTATTAATGATAGTTGCACTTCCTCCACTAGCTATCGGAGGAATTATGCTTGTATTGGAAAGGCACTGGGGTGCTCAATTCTTCATGGGTACGGGCGACTCTTTATTATGGCCGCATATTTTCTGGTTCTTCGGTCATCCTGAAGTTTACATATTAGTTTTGCCTGCATTTGGTGTTGTTTCTGAAGTAATACCAAGAATGGCAAGGAAGCCAATATATGGTAGAAGAGCTATAGCATTATCTTCAATACTCATCGCTTTCATATCTTATTTTGTTTGGGTTCATCATATGTTCACTACCCCAACCTCCTTAGCTATTGATATAGCTTTCATGGTAACTACCGTAGCTGTAGCCGTTCCAACAGGTATAAAAGTCTTTAACTGGGTTGCAACGCTTTATGGAGGTAGAATAAGAGTTTGTTCACCCATGGTATTCTCATTAGCTTTTGTGGGAATATTCATCATAGGAGGAATAACTGGTGTATGGCTCGCATGGATTCCTTTTGATTATGCTGTTCATGGAACTTACTTTGTATTAGCACACTTCCACTTCGTTGTATGGCCTATTGTTTTTGCATTCATATCAGGCATATATTATTACTTCCCATACATGACAGGTAAAATGTTCAGTGAAAAATTAAGTAAAGTTAGCTTTGTTTTATTAGTAATTGGAGTCTTAGGGACTTATTTACCATGGATTCAATTAGGACTTCTAGGAATGCCAAGAAGATATTATTCTTATCCTTCAGAATATGATTTCTGGCAACAAATATCTACAATCTTTACATTCTTCATAATAACTGGAATATTAGTTTTCATTGTTGATATACTAAGGAGCATAAGGAATGGTAAGCCTGTTGCAAACAAAGAAGACCCATGGGGAGCTGCGAAGTTAGGAATTCCCGATTTCGCACCTGTGAAGCATACAATAGCTTTGAATGGTTCAGCTTTTGAATATCACTATCCTCATCCATATCCTGCAATTGTAGGTTTACTTTCTTCTGTGGCAACAGTAGGAGGATATTTCCTCTTAATAGGTAATTATGCATTTGGTTTCATGGCTATTACTGCATTCTTAATAGCTCTTGTATATTGGTTCGCAAAAGATTATCTTAGCAGCTTCTCAAAGCTAGCAAGATACTTAGCAGAGTTATCATTAGAAAAGCTTGAAAGAGCAAGAAGGAGCGATGCTTTAGTTGGTACTTTATGGTTTATATTCTCAGAAGCCATGATTTTCGGTACAGCTTTCACTGCATATTTCTTCCTCCGAGCATCCTACGTTGCGAGATTTGGTCAATGGCCTCCTGTAGGTGTTCATTTGGTTGAAACATTCCCAGTACTGGTAAATTCCATTTTCTTATTCACAAGCGGATTTACGATGCATTTTGCTTATCTCAGCTTCTCTAAAGGCAATATTAAGAGATTCAGGATTTTGTTATATTTAACCTTTATACTAGGCTCAATATTCATAGCAGGACAAATAAGAGAATATATTACTTCTGGTCTATCGATATCTGATACAATTTATGGAAGTACCTTCTATCTAATAACAGGTTTACACGGTTTCCACGTAATAATAGGTTTAGTATTCATGGTAGCGCTAATTGCTATGTTGTTAAAAGGATTTTTGAGCTTAGAAAGGAAGGCAATGGTCGAATCTGCTACAATTTATTGGCACTTTGTAGATATAGTTTGGGTTTTCGTATTAGCTATAGTTTACTTCAACTTAGCAGGAGTAATAGCAAGTTATTGCGGTATTCACTTCTAGACATCTAAAATAACTCTAGCAAACCAATTTCCATTTTTTTCTTTTAGTTCAAACATATGCATCGTTACAGCTTTAACATCTACAAGCGTATCATGTTTTTTTGGATCCAATTTTTCTCCATATGCTTTAACCTTTGCAATTTTTTTATCATTTGTATAAATTTTTATTTCAAATTCAGAAAATAAGATGTTTTCAGTATCTTTATAATAAATTAGTTCTTGAAGAAAATTAAATAGCAATAATTCTAAATCTTGTGCTATGACTTCAAATTCCCTTACTTCTTTCCTTTCTATAGAATCTAAATTCAATACCATTGCATTTGTTATTGCTTTTCCCGCATATCTGAATAGATCTTCAATACTTCTTGCATTAACTTCAAAAGCTAAATCTGCAATCGCTATATCTTCCAAAAATTTATAGCCTTCGTTCATTTATGATGCACTCTTTTAAATTATTCTCAATTTCTTTCTCAAATTCCTTAATTTTCTCTCCTACAAACAGTATTCTGTTTGAACTATAATCAAATTTTTCATAGCTTATCCTTCCTGCTACGTAATTGAATAAGTAGCTTCCTTCTTGAAATATTACAAAACCTTTACCTCTATATACTCTTTTTGGTAAACCTAATAAGAAATTTTCAAATTTTTCTTTATCTAAAATTCCTTTGAATTCAATGTATATGCTATCGTATATTTCATCATGAACTATAAATTCTCTTTTTTTAACTTCTTTTTCAATGAAATAACCGAAAAACATTGAATAATCAAGATCACCATTACAATATTTAGTTTTAAATAACACCGCTCTATCGTTTATTGATCTAACTTTAGATTCAACAATTTTTAAATCATCTTCGCTAACTAAATCTATTTTATTAATCAATATGAAGTCAGCCATTTCTATTTGTATCCTTCCTGTATATCCTATTTCAGGAAATCTTACCATGCTATCTGCGTCAACAATAGTTATGATGTTATCTAGAATGACTTCTTGGATGTTTTCTAAATTCACTAGGAGAGCATCTGGTTCTGCAATACCTGTTGTTTCTACGATTATATAATCTGGCTTAACCTTTTCTTTAATCTCTTTTATTGCATATTCGAACTCGCCTGTTAATGAACAACAAACACAACCTCCTTGCAACTCAATCATGTTCACAGCTTTTCCTTTTATTACTTCTGCATCTATAGCTATTTCCCCAAATTCATTCATTATTATAGCTATTTTTCTGTTTATTCGATCTAAGTTATCTATTATTCTTCTAAGAAAAGTTGTTTTACCTGCACCTAGATATCCAGAAACAATTATGATTGGTATCCTCATGAGCTTATCCTTTTATGTTACCTATAGGCACGAGCCTTACAACTTTCTTAGATAATTCAGCTCTTGCTACAGCATCTACCACTTCATCTATGGATTTGTATGCACCACCAAATTCTTCTGCTACCCCAGAATAAGATACACTTCTTACTATTATTCCTCTTTTTTCCATATCTTTAATCAATTGTTCTCCTCTAACTAGCTGTCTTGCTTTTGTTCTACTCATTGTTCTTCCGCTTCCGTGACATGTTGTTCCAAATGTTTCCTGCATTGCTTTATTCGTTCCTAATAAAAGATATGAACCTGTCTCCATGCTTCCTCCTATTATTACTGGTTGTCCAATTTCTTTATACATTGCAGGAATGTCTTCACTTCCAGGTCCGAATGCTCTTGTAGCTCCTTTTCTATGAACTAAAACTTTCATCCTTTTTCCATCAACGATGTGTTCTTCAAGTTTTGCAGTATTGTGTGCTACATCATAAACTTGGTGCAATCCTAGTTTTTCAGGATCGCTGTTGAATATTTTAGAAAAGACTTCTCTGATTCTATGCAATATTACTTGCCTGTTAGCAAAAGACATGTTTATACCACATTTCATAGCTGCGAAATAATCTTGTCCTTCTTTAGAGTTGAAAGGTGCGCATGCTAATTCTCTATCTAGTATTTTAATACCATATTTTCTTTCCATTACATTCAAGAATACTTGTAAATAGTCTGTAGCAACTTGATGACCGAAACCTCTGCTTCCGCAATGAAACATGATTACAATTTGATTTTCAAATATTCCCAATCTTTTAGCCATTTCTGGATCGGCGATATTTTCAGGCTTAACCCATTGGATTTCCAAATAATGATTTCCTGAACCAAGTGTTCCGATTTGATCAATGCCTCTATTGATTGCTTTTTGGCTTATCTTGGATGGATCTGCTCCTTTAATGCAACCATTTTCTTCTGTTCTTTCAAGATCCTCTTCCCAACCATATCCTTGTTCTACGCACCATTTAGCTCCTGCTTGTAATACTTCAATGAATTGTGAATGAGTTAACTTAAGAAATCCTGTTGCGCCTACGCCTGCTGGAACGCGTTGAAATAGCATATCTACGAGTTCTCTTAATTTTGGTCTTACTTCGTTGTATGTTAAATTTGTTAATACCATTCTCATTCCGCAGTTTATATCAAAACCAATTCCTCCAGGTGATATTACGCCGTTTTCTGCATCCATTGCTGCTACACCTCCTATTGGAAAGCCATATCCTGAGTGTCCATCAGGCATTACATATGAATATTTTAAGATACCTGGTAAAGTTGAAACGTTCAATGCTTGTGTGAATACCATTTCATCCATTTCTCTTAGTAATTTTTCAGTAGCATATATTCTAACTGGAACACGCATGTCGCTTCTATATCCTTTAGGTATTTCCCAAACTACTTCAGAAATTCTCTGAATTTTAGGTAACATACTGCAGAATATAATTCCAAAGAATGATATTTAAATCTAAGTTTATAACTTAATAGCTTGAATGTTTGGTATGAATAAGGAACGGGTACTATTTATCGCATGTCTTCTAGTTTCAATTATTTCATCTTTTGTAATCTTTTTACAACTTTATAACGAGGCAACAGATCCTACATTAATAGGGAATCAAGGTTATGTTAGTGATGAAATTTGGTATGTTAATTCAGCTAGAAATATTTTTAGAGATTTTTTTGGCTTAAATCCTACTTATGTAGATAAAGATGGATACGTTTATTATACAATTCTATTTACCAATGATTCTTCAAGATTCGCACAATTCGATAAAATACTTAATTTCGTTCAAGAAAGAAAGGGTTCGATAGATCATGTATATCTAGCAATACCTGCAATTTCAATAAAATTACCAGCTAATGAAAAATTTGATCTTGAGTTAAATGGCGTAACTGCAATTGCAAAGGGATATCCATATCCTGATGTCAATGCGATTATGAGTTATTATAATCTTGAGCACCCTCCATTGGGTAAGTTCATTATAGGTATTTCCATTCTTCTTGTTGGGGATTATCCTTTAGCATGGCGATTGCCTTCTATAATAACGAGTGCATCATTGCCAATCATTATATTCTTTATAGTAAGAAGATTTTCTAATAATCTATTTGCTGCTTTATCCTCTTTATTTATTTTATTTGATGCTCTTTTATTTAATGAGGGCTTTTTAGCATTATTGGATGTTTATTTAGCATTTTTTATTTCGTTATCTTTATTATTTGCATTATATAAAAAATATCTTTTAAGTTCAATATTTATTGGTTTAGCAGCATCAATTAAAATCAGTGGAGCTTTTTTAGTTTTTGCGATTCTAATATATCTATCTTTTTATACAAATTATGATAGAAAAAGAATAATATTGCTTTCTTACATAATTCCTTTCTTTACATGGTTTTTAGTAAATGTTCCAATCATTTTAAAATTAGGAATAAAGAACTGGTTTCAAAGTGTTTTAGGTGCTTTAAGTTGGCATACGACATCAAGACCTGTAGGGCCTCCAACATCACTTCCCTGGGAATGGTTATATAACAAAAATCCCTTTTATTTCCATTTCAACCCCACTTATTCTGCTTCTGTAACTGTTCCGATCTATATAATGACTTTCATTTTCCTAATATTTACTCCCTATTTAATAGCGAAGAAATCTCATGAGTTTTCATTGCCCTCTTTATGGTTATTAGCAATGTTTCTAGGTTATTCAATTCTCCCTATTCTTGGTAACAACACATTATACAGTTTTTATGCATTTGCCTTAATTCCTATGGTATATTCAATATTTCCCGTGAATCTTCTGGAGATGTTGATTCCAAGTTTTAAACAGAACGCTTTAGATATGATAAAATATTATTCAGGATTTCTTTCAAAAAAATTTTCAAGCGATTGGTTTTCTCTGCGTTTCTTTTATGCACTAACGATGTTCGTAGGTTTTCTTTTACATTTGCCCTTTTCTGCGAATCCATTTGGATTCTCGCTATATAGCGATATCGTTTATTCCATTTATCCTAGATCAGGTATAGGAACAAATTATTTAGGTATTCCTTATATTGACTATCTTTATGAGTATCCTGTTCTCGATGGAATTTTAACATATATAGCTGCAGCTATTGCTTGGTCTTTACATCCAGCTTATGGTCCTTATATAAATCCGCAAGGTCAACTGACTTTCTATATAATTATCTCAATATTCAACTTTGTTGCAGGATATTTCCTAATAAAAGACATGTATGAGTTATCTAAGAAGACATATGCAGATTTTTCTCGAATATTACTTTTCCCTGCATTACCTACTTTATTAGTATACGGGATTTACAATTGGGATCTCATAACTATAGCTCTAGCTTTGCGTTCAATCAAATACTTTGTAGATAATAGATTTATTCTAAGTTCTATAATGCTTTCATTAGCTATTATAGCCAAATTATATCCATTGTTGTTATTGTTTGTTTTAGCCAGGGAATTTATTGTGAATATTAATAAACAATCGTTATTGAAGTTTTTCTCATATATTTCTCTTACTATTACTCTTGTTATATTATATAATTTGCCTTTCATGATAGTAAATTATAAGGTTTGGTACGATAGTTTAATAAATTATCATATAAATTGGTATATTGAAGGATCATGGCTTGTTTTATTATATGGGAATCCATTTAATCATAATGCACAGATTTTGTCATTATCTTTAGTTACTTTTTTTTATCTTTTAACTATATTTTTTACTCAAATTAAAAATTACGTAAATAGAGAATATAGAATAATTGAGTCATCATATTTAATAATGGCTTTATCGATATTTTCAAGCTATATTCATACTCCTCAACAACAACTTTTATTTTTACCCTTATTATTATTACTTAGATCGATATCTTTAATAGTTATATACATTATGGACTTTTTAAATGCTCTTGTCATATTGACTTGGTTTAAATATAAAGAAATAGGTTTATTGTTATTTGGCTATTATCCTCCAGACGAATTAGGTGGTTCTTTGTCATATTATGCTTTTCCAACTATGTGTGCAATAATAAGAGATTTTATAATGCTTGGCATTTCAATTTACATCTTACTAAAAAGTAGCTCGGGTGGGATTCGAACCCACGTCTTGGGGTCCAGAGCCCCAAAGGATTGACCGCTACCCCACCGAGCTAATTATTTAATGCTATTTCTTTCTTATAGATTTTAACCTATTCCTATTCGCAAATATCACAAGAGCCAAAATGATGCCTGTGAATGCTATTGTATAATAAAGGTTTTTAGTGCTCGTGTTGTTAGCATGTTCATTTATAGCTTTCATTAATATTGCATATAAAACAGAAGCTGTATAGCTCATTATTTGAGATATGAATTTTGAGTAACTGTCATCTCTTATGCTTTTAGCTAAAGCTGTTTTGTTTAAATTATTTGAAAGTTCAACAGCTTTAATTCCGATGCTTGCTAATGTCTTTGCTATATTTGTCACCGTGATATTTTTGCTAATTATTACGTTATTAACATCATTTTCTAAAATAAGACTTTCAAACTTCTGGGCAAGTGTAACATTCTTTAAATTGTTAGTTCTAAATGGGTCTGATAAGTAAATTACATAGCTCACAAGTTTTCCAAATTCGACGACAGCACTCTTAATATCGCCGTTATCTAGCTGTTTTATTAAATTGTTATAAGCCAAAACTGAATTATCGATCAATGGACCTGTAGCATTATCAGGGCTATAAAATAATGTAACGTTTTCATTCCTCGCAAGTGATATTCCAACATTTATACCTGTTGAATACGAATTGAAGCTATAATACCAATTATAAGGTAGTTCTTGGATGACTTTAAGAGCTAATTTGCTGTCGAAAGTAGCTGTATAGCCTTCTACATTAGGAATTGTAGCATTGCTCAAGATTAAAATCATTGTTATCATGCATAATACTATAATTCCTTTCATTTTAGGCAACATAACATGAATAACCTTTTTAAGTTTTTTCATTTATAAAGCTTTTCTATTAGCTAAAAATTTGATGATGAATTTTCATGATAGACCGAAAAATTTATATATTAGATGGAGTAGAAATAAAGGTGCTCTGCTATGTCTAAAACCTCTATTAAAAAGGATATTGAAATTGTTTCTGCCGAACCTGAAGCATGCCCCTATTGTGGTAGTAGAAGGTTATTTTTCAGCTATGATAGAGGAGAAATTGCCTGCGTTGACTGTGGTTCTGTTGTATCCATAAATAGATTAGATAGAGGGCCTGATTGGAGAGCTTTCACTGCAGAAGAAAAGGAAAGAAGAAGCAGAACAGGTCCTCCAGTTAAACCTTCATTAGTAACACCTTCAGCAACCTCTGCTACTATTGACTGGAGCGGTAAAGATGCTTTTGGAAGGAAGCTCAGTACAAAGCAAAGATTCGACATGATAAGATTAAGGAAATGGCATAAAGTTAGCATTAGTTCAAGTGTTGAAAGGAATCTTGTCCAAGCTGTTGAAGAATTAGATAGATTAGCTAGCAAAATTGGATTACCTACAAATGTAAGAGATGAAGCCTTCTTAATCTATAAAACTGCAATAAATAAAGGTTTGGTGAAAGGAAGGTCAATAAGTAGCGTTGTTGCAGCAGCTCTATATGCTGCATGCAGAAGGCTAAAGATACCTATAACTTTAGATGAATTTGCAAAGTATACAGAAGTAAGTGATAGAAAAGATATTGCAAGATGCTATAGATTTCTCATTAAAGATGCAAATATCAAAGTAGATATTGCAGACCCAATCGATTTCATCGAAAGATTAATTCATATGCTAAATATCAAGCCAACTGTTTATCCGATGGCTAAAGACATCATAATGAAGGCAAAAGAAAGAGGGCTAACAGCAGGTAAAGATCCTGCAGGATTGGCTGCTGCAGCTGTCTATATTGCTGCTACATTACAAGGAGAAAAGATCACGCAAAAAGATGTAGCTAAGGCTGCAAATGTTACTGAAGTAACGGTAAGGAATAGATTCAAGGAGTTAATGTCTAAGTTAAACATAACAGGCATACCTGCTGAATAATATGCATAGAATTTCTACAAAAGAGAAGGCTATCATCCTTGCAAAAGAGCTTACAAGAGGTATTGAAAGATTACAACTTCCTTATTCTACATTGAATGAAGCACTATCAATGGCTCAAGAAATAATAGGAAAAAAGTTAGGAAGAAAATTTTCTCCTAAGGCTTTTGCAGCTTCAATTCTTTATATAGCCTGCAAAGAACAAGGTTATCCTATTTTATTTAAAGAAGTTTGTTATGCAATGGGTCTGAATAAAAAGGAAATTAAAAGAACACTATTAGTATACTCTACCATTGTTCAAAAGTTCAGAAAAACCTCAAAACCTTCAGTTAATAAGTATGTAGAACGTTTAGTAGATTTATTAGGTTTAAATGAAAGAATTAAGGAGAAGGCAATAGAGATTGTTGAAGAGGCTAAAAATAGAGGATTGGTAGCAGGTAGAAATCCTGTCAGCATTGCTGCAGCAGCCGTATATTATGCCAGTAAAAAGTTAAAAGTCGCAATAACTCAAAAAGAAATAGCTGCGAAAGCTTTCATAACTGAAGCCACTCTAAGAAATCGTTATAAGGAACTCAAGCAACTATTGGGCGATTCAGAATTACATAAACACAAATTTAGAGAAAGTGAAATTATTTTAAAGAAAACAAACTAATTTTAATTTAAAATTTTTATATTATCAATGCCAGTTGAGAGAGCACTATACATTGGTAGGTTTCAACCTTTCCATAATGGACATTACAACGCTTTGAAGTGGATTCTGAGCCAATTTGATGAAGTAGTCTTAGCTATAGGTTCAGCGCAATATAGCCATACAAAAGAGAATCCTATGACTGTAGGAGAGAGAATTGAATGCATTTGGAATCAATTAAGATATGATAACCTTTTACATAGGGTTATAATAACAGCTGTTCCAGACGTAGGAATTCATAGTCAATGGGTTGCAGTCGTTAAACAATATTGCCCAGAATTTAAAGTTGTTTTTTCTAATGATAATCTGACAAGATTGCTTTTTATAGAAAACGGTTATGATGTAAGAAGCATACCTTTTTTTGATAGAGATAAATATGAGGCGACAAAAATACGAGAAGCTATCTACAAAGGATTAGAATGGGAGAAATATGTACCTTTTAAAATAGCAGAATATATAAAAATCAAAAAGATAGATGAGAGAATAAAATCTATATTTTCAAACTCCTGATATTAATCTCAAAATTTCGTTTTTTACAAATGAAAAGAAATCTTCTATAGAAATTTTATCAAAATGTACAACGATTCCATTTCTCGTTAAACCAACGGTTTTTCCAGTTGTTTTAGATACATACACTAAATACCAAATCTTTCCATGCTTTAAATACTCCTGATAAAGCTCAGTATCAGCAAGTTTTTCGCCATATAGCGAGAGTTTTTCTATTGAAGGTATATCTACGTCGTCGAAGAAAATCACTTTAGTATTCTCTTTATTTTCTTCATGGTATTTTAACATTATTGAAGGTTCTATTCTAGCTTCAACTATTTTACCAGTTTTTATGAACAATAGCTTACTCAATTCATTTGCTATGAAATTAGCCATTCTTTTCTTTTCGAAAATTATTAGAAATAGTTTCGTTTCTTGAATGAACTTGAAATTTGTCTCAAAAGTCCTTATTACAGGATTCTTAAAGCCACGTTGATTGACATAGATTACCATATCTTTGATGAAAATTCCTTCAAGTACATTTTCTTTTAAAGATAAATTCTCTATTTTAGTTTCTAATTTAAGAGCTTTTCCTTCATGCTCTTCCATTTTTTCTATTTTATAATCTTTCAATTTCCTTCTAATTTCATCAAGCGTAGTATCTTCATTCACTAAAAAGATTTTCGCCGAAACTACCATTGGTTAATTTTATTTGTTTATTCAAATATTTTTAATAGAATTGAGCACATATATTAAAGAAATAATATTGGAAAATTTTCTTTCGCATCGCTATTCAAGAATACCTCTTAGTAAAGGTGTAAATTTGATAACAGGGCCCAATGGTAGTGGAAAATCGAGCATATTACTTGGCATATCTGTTGCACTAGGCCAAACTTATACTGAAAGATCAAGAAAACTTTCAGATCTGATTTATTTTGGCGAAGAAGTAGCAAGAGTAAGTTTGATAATGGATAATACACCTAAGGATGGTAAGAGACCGTTTCCTTCATCAAGCCTTAATCAAGTTTTGGTAACACGAATAATTAGAAAAGACGGGACTTACTGGTTTGAGTTTAATCAAGAAATAATTGAGAAGTATCAGTTGCAAAGAATGCTGAAAAGATTAGGAGTAAATCCTGATAATGAAATGATAATAATGCATCAGCATATGATTGAGGAGTTCATTGCTAAGGATCCTATTGAGAGATTAAGATTATTTGAAGAAGCACTAGGCATTGGAGATTATAGAAAACATGTATTAAATTCTTTATCGAAATTAGAAGAAATAGAAAAAGGTGCAAAGAGTATACATCAATCTCTACAAAGTGCAGAAGTTAATTTGAAATATTGGAAGAATTTATATCAAAAATATGAGAGAAAAATTAAATTAATTGAACAAATATCACGATTAAAAAATGAACTTTTCTGGTCAAAATATAATGAGATTAAAAATAAACTTCAGAAAATAAAATATGAAATAGATTTAAAAACAAACGAAAAAAATAAGATTGAAAGCTATGTATATGAATTAAAAGTTAAGATAAAAAATTTTTCAGACTATTTAAAAAATAAACTTAAAAGCAACTATATCCTTGATGAATTATTGCTTGATATTGAGAAATATTCTGACATGAAAGCAAATCTTGCAATTAACTTATTTAAGATACAGCTTCTGGAAGAAGAAGTAAATTCTAGGCTACCTATACTAAAGGAGTTAGAAGAAGAATTTGCAAAGATAGAAAAAAAGAAGAAAGGAGAATATGTAGAAACTAAAAAGAGTTCTCAAGAAATAGAAGAAGAAATAAGGGATCTTCAAGCTGAATTGAAAACATTGGAAGACATAAGTGAAGAAGTGCCTTTGAGATATAAAGAATATTTACAAATATACGAGGATACTAAGAACAAATCTAAAGAAATTGAGGAGAATAAAGAAAAAACAAAGGAGGAGCTTAAAGTACGCACAGAAACTTGGAGAAAAATCATTACAGAAAGTGTGAGTAAAGTCAATGAAATCTTTCAAAATATACTTTCTAAGGTTGATGGCATAGGTTATTTATCATTAAGCAACTTAGAAGATATCAATAAATCTTCTTTAGATATTAGCGTGGGATTTAAAGGAACTTCGCCAGTTACGCTAAGCAGCTTATTGCAAAGCGGAGGAGAGAAAACAGTAGCTGTGATGGCTTTCTTACTTGCATGTCAGCAATACATGAAATCAAGCATAAGGGCAGTAGATGAGTTCGATGTTCATATGGATCCCTTAAATAAAGAGAGAATATCCATTTTGCTTTCTTCCTTACCTAAAGATAATCCTGAAGTACAATACATATTCATAACTCCTGATCCTATGATAAAGTATTTTAAAGATTCAAATATCATAATTGTTACAAAACAAGAAGGTTCAAGCAATATAAGCAGAGTTATTCAAGATTGAAATGATCTCATTATATCTCTGAATTTCTTCATTCTTTCAATATAATTATCTATTTTCACAGAACCGAAGTATGCAATTATATGATCGACATTAAGCCTGTAGTATTTTTCCAAATCCTCTGTGATATCCCTTATTGAACCGCTTAGATAGTAACTTTGATCAGTCTTGACTATTCTCAAACCATGCGTTACTTCAGGTAAAATACCTATTCTTAAGAACACCATTTTTCTTGTATCGCTTACTTTTCTTAATAATGATATCTTTTTCTCTAATATTGAGGGAGAAAGAGCTACAGGATTCCATCCGTCTCCTAATTTAACTGCTCTTATAATTGCTCTTTTCGAATTACCGCCTATAAGTATTCTAGGTCCCCCTTTTTGCAAGGGTTTGGGTTCGAAATAATACTCGATTTCTTTTTCATTCTTTTGTTTTATTGTTCCTTCACTCCATAACTTCTTCATAAAAATTATATATTCATCCATTTTCTTGCCTCTTTCTTTAAAGTCTTTTTTTAAAAAGTCAAATTCTTCTTTAAGCCACCCAGCACCTAAGCCAACGATAAGCCTTCCATTGCTTAATTGATCAAGCGTTGCAAGTTGCTTTGCTACCAAAACAGGTTCTCTCAAAGGAAGAACAAGGATTGAAGTACCTAATTTCAGATTTTCTGTTTTGGCTGCTAAATAAGATAGTGTAATAAGTGATTCATAAATGTATCCATATGTTTTACCTTGGTAAACTGGAGTTATTATATGGTCAGAAACCCAAATTGAATCGTATTCAAGTTTTTCTGCTTCTTCTGCTATTTTATTGATTGATTCTTTATTTGCATATTCATCATGATGAAGTGATGCTACACCGAATTTCACAACTTAAAACATTAGCTTATTAAAAATAAATCTTAAATGGAAAAATTTTTTAAGTAGTATAAGTAATGTAGGCAAAATGAGAAGAGTTTGTCCTAGTTGCAGGAGAAGATTAAAAGCGAGTTATTATCAAATACATATTGCGGCTTGTAGAACACCTCCGCCTGCTCATATAATGATAAGTAGCAAAGGTCCTAGAACGTTTATATGCAGGAAATGCGGTGCTAGAATTCAAGGAAGAAAGAACTATAGAAGGCATATGAAAGAAGCTCATTAGCTTATTTTGATCTTGCAAATTGCAAAAGTAGTAGTGAACTTAGTAAATAAATTGATAATAAAAGAAAAATGATGTGATCTGTTTCGAAAGTAGCTAATAAAAAGCCTCCTAAATTCGGTCCAATAAAGAAACTCAAATCTACGAATGTTCTGAAAATACCTAATGAAATAGGCAGATTTTCTTTTGTAGACAAGTCGATGATATATGCACTAACTGGTCCTGAAATACCTGTAGAAATTGCTAAACAAACAAGAATTATAATGAATTGATTAAAATCATGAACAAAATATAAAGCGAATAAAGAAAGAGATGAACCAATTAAGCATACTGATAATGTAAATTTTCTTCCTAATTTATCACTTAATCTTCCTGCTACAAAATTAGGTATTGTTGTTGCAAACCAAAATGAGGAAATTATTAAACCAATAGATCCTTCTTTTAAGTTATAAGTTTCAGATAATAAAAGAGGAAGTATAATATTTGTTAATGCCACTCTTACTATGAAAAAGCTTGAAATTACATAGCTTACAATTAATATTGATCTGTCCTTTAACGTTTTCAAAAAAATTTCCTTAGAAAAATTCCTTGAAGTATTTTCATATTTTATTTTCTTCAAAGCAAAAAATAAGATAGAGCTTGAAGCGCTAACTAATAGAGCATAAACAAAGAAAACCATCCTTGCCCCGAAATGTTCTGCGATGTAACCACCTGGAAGAGGCCCTATCGCTGCACCTAGCAATAAAGATGCGGTGTATATGCCCATCGTTCCTCCTCTTTCTTCTTTAGATGAAAATTCTGCAAGTATTCTTAATGCAGATATTACGTACAATATGATTCCTATTCCTTCAATAATTTTACCAATTCCAACCTCAATAGGTGTGAAGGAAAATCCCATGATTATTGCAGCTACAATAACTAGCATCAATCCTATAAGAGCAGAAAAAAATGGGTTTTTGTTTACGAGAAAAAAGCTTAAGGGTAGATTTAAAGGCGCTCTTATTAATCCATATAAGGAGATGACTATTCCTATAAGAATGCTACTTGCATCTAAATAAGATAAGAAAATAGGTAATATAGGTGTAGTCATCGAAGAACCGATCATTAAAAGGAAAATTACTGATGAAAGCAATGATATTACTCTTCTATTCATCGAATAATTTTTTTTATTCGAGATAGTAAATAAACTTTAACCTTTCAGCTTGGAAGCTGCAATCCATGAATATAATCCTGAAGAAAAACCTAAGCCTATGAAAAAAGCTACATAATAAATTTCATAAAGTATTGCTAAGTCTAAGCCTAATTCAGGCGAAGATTGAAGTTCTAGCCATATACTTGCAGATATTAAGAAAATGAAAATAACAGACAATATTAAATTTATAATTCCTAAATTGTTCAATTCACTTATTGCTTTATTATAATTCTTTTCTTTTAATGAAAAATATATATTTCTTAGTAAATATATTTGGAATAATGCTACAATAAGCATTGCTACACTGACTGGGCTTATTTGCAGATTAACAATGGAAGATAGCCCAAAAGTAAACATGGCAAGAGCGAAGAAGGAAGCCAATGAAAAGGAAATAAAGATTTCTTTCGGTATTTCTTCCATACAAGCTTTTTTAATATTCAATACTTATAAGATTTAATGAATGTTTTCGAGGCGTATAGAAATAAAACTATTAATTCATCTAAACTTTATGAGAGAGCTAAAAAATTCTTCATAAATGGCGTAAGCCATGACATAAGATATTATGAACCTTATCCGATTTTCTTGAAAAGAGGTAAGGGTTCTAGAGTATGGGATGCTGATGGCAACGAATATATTGATTTCTGGTTAGGACATGCTAGTTTAATCCTAGGTCACTCGCCTGAATTTGTCATAGAGGAAATAAGAGAGCTAATAAAAAACGGCACTATACTTGGTATGCCTAATGAGTATGCAATTGAACTAGCTGAGTTAATTAATAAATATGTTCCTAATGCTGAGAAAATAAGATTTTGCAACTCTGGTTCAGAAGCAACGATGTATGCAATAAGATTAGCTAGAGCCTATACAGGAAAGAAATTTATTTTAAAAACATCAGGAGGTTGGCATGGATATAATACTAATCTTATCAAAAAAGTATGGAATAAAGAGATTCTTGGCTTAATTGAAGAAGAAACTAAGTATGTAAGCACATTCAAATTTAATGATATAGATTCTTTTGAAAGCAAAATAAAAGAAATTAAGAATGACATAGCTGGAGTTATAATTGAACCAGTATTAGGTGCAGGAGGCGTAATACCTGCAGAAAGAGATTTTCTCAGAATAGTGAGAGAGGAGACAGAAAAATACAATGCAATCTTGATTTTCGATGAAATAATTACGGGCTTTAGATTAGGACTTGGCGGTGCTCAAGAATTTTATAAAATAAATGCTGATCTCATAACCTTAGGTAAAATAATAGGAGGAGGCTTTCCTATTGGGGCAATAGCAGGTAAGTCAGAAATAATGGAAATGGCTAATCCTAAAAGAGAGAAATCAGCAAGGATAGGAGGAGGCACTTTTTCTGAAAATCCTGTTTCCATGAGAGCGGGATATTTAACGCTAAAGTATTTAATCGAAAATTCTTCAAGCGTTTATAACAAAATAAACAGCTTAGGCGAAATAGCGAGAAAAAGCATCGATAAAATATTTTCAGAAGCTGGGCTTTTAACCCAAACAACTGGTATCGGTTCTCTTCTCTTAACACATTTCTTAACTGAAAACGTAGAAGTAATAAAGAGTGCGGAAGATGCCCAACTATGTGATAAAAAGCTTCAACATCTTTATTATCTTTATTTGATGACTTTTCATAATATTTTCTTTCTTCCAGGTCATGTTGGAACGATTTGTTATGCTCATACTGATTCAGAAATACAAAAATTGATTTCTGCTACGCTTGAATTTTCGCTTAATTATAAAAACCTATTATAATAATAAATTCAATGGAATTTCAGACTTTTATAGAAAAAGGTTTGAAACTAGGCGCTGAATTCGTAGAGCTTAGATACATGAAGTCTAAAGATACATCTATTCAATATACTGATGGAACATTGAAGAATTTTTCATCGAATAGCGATGAAGGATTAGCTATAAGAATATTTTATAATGGTGCTTGGGGTTTTTCTTCAACATCCTCTTTAGCTTATGAAAGCATTTTGAATGCTATTGAGCAAGCTTACAAAATAGCTCGAATTTCTTCAAATTATATAAAAGAAAGATATAAAATTAAAGAATCTAAATCTATTAAAGCAAATGTATCAACTAAATTTAAAATTAATTTTGATGATATATCATATGAGCAAAAGATTAATTTAGTAAAATATTTAGATGATTCAATAAGATCTTTTGATAATAGAATAAAAAGCGATACAGTAAGATATAACGAAAGTCAAGATGAAATCTTAATTATGAACTCTTTTGGTACTGAAGTATTCAAAAAAGAGATTTATGTGAGCGTTAGCGCGTTGTCGATTTCTTTAGAAGCTGGAAAAAGAGGAAGGGGTTATGTAGCAAGAGGAGGAACAGGAGGATATGAGTTGTTGAAGGAATTCAATGTAGAAGAAATAGGAATATTAAGCGCAAAAAAAGCTATTGAACAATTATATGCAACAAGTGCTAAAGCTGGGTCTTATACTTGCATAATGGATCCAATATTAGTTGGCGTATTTGCTCATGAAGGAATCGGACATCCTTCAGAAGCTGATAGCATTGTAGATAAAAACTCTGTACTAGAGGGAAAATTAGGAGAAAAGATTGCCAGCGAAAATGTCACGATTATAGACAATCCGTTGCTTGAAAAATGCTTCGGCTCTTTTGATTACGATGATGAAGGATTTCCTGCAAGGCCAAGATATATCATAAAGAATGGCATCCTCAATGAATATCTTCATAACATGGAAACCAGTTCAATCTTAAGACTAGAGAACAATGCAGCAGCTAGAGCTGATTCGTATTTAAATCCTCCATTAGTTAGAATGAGCAATATTTATTTTGATAAAGGTGATGCAAGTTTTGAAGAAATGCTTGAAGATATAGAACTAGGAATATATGCAAAAGGATTCGAATATGGTTACGTGATGCCTAACAATGGTCAGTTCACTTTTAAATGTGAAAGCGGCTATTTAATAGAGAAAGGCAATTTAACAAAACCTCTAAGAGACTTATCGATAAGCGGAATTATTTTAGAAACATTGAAGAACATCGATCTTGTAGGTAAGGATTTAGAAATAAAAAGTATTGGGCATTGCGGTAAAGATGGTCAGTGGGTAAGAGTAGGAGATGGCGGTCCGCATTTAAGAGTTAAGGGTGTTGTTGTAGGTGGAGTGGAATGAGTGAAGAAATTTGTAAAAAAGCTTTAAGAATTGCAGAAGGTCTAGGTGCTAATCAGGCTGAATGTTTCTATTACAAAGAAAAATCGATAAAAGCAGTGATAAGGAAAGGAGAAATTAAAAGATATGAAAACGTTATAGATGAAGGTATTGCAATTAGACTGATAATCAACAAATCTTTAGGATTCTATTATACAACGAATTTGAAGGATATTGAGAAAGCTGTTTTGGAAGCATATAAGTTAGCGAAAGCGGGCGTCCCTGATCCTAATTTCATATCCTTAGCTTCTAAGAAGCCCTATCCTCATATAAATAATATTTACGATAAAAGAATTGAAGAAATTTCTCAAGAAGAAATTTCCGAAATTCTTAAAGAAATAATTAAAAGAGATTATGATAAAAGAATTAAGTCAGTAAATTCAGAGCTCGCCTTGTCAGTTTATGAAGAAGCTATAGCAAACTCTTTAGGTATACAAGCTAGTGAAAGAGCTACCATCGCTTCATTTTTCATCGAGCTTTCAGCAAGCGAAGGCGATAAATATAGCGGCGGTTTTGAAGCTTCAAGTTCTAGATTTCTTAAAGATCTTGAAATTTCTCTTCTAATAGATAAAGCGCATTCTTTTGCAATAAAAGGCTTAAACAAAAAAATGATAGAGAGTGGTGAATATCCTATATATCTGGATCCATGGGCTTCTTTATATATAATAGCAATAGCTTTGAATAGCGCACTAAATGCAGATATGGTTCAAAGAAAGAGAAGTTTTTTAAGCGAAGCTCTTAATGAACAAATTGCAAGCGATAATCTTACTGTAATAGATGATGCTTTAATTGAAGGTGCTATTGGTAGCTTTAGCTTTGATGGTGAAGGCGTGCCATCTCAAAGAAATGTTTTGATAGAAAAAGGAGTGCTGAAAAACTTCATGTATGATGTCTATACTGCGAACAAAGAAAATAAGGAAAGTACAGGAAACGCTGTGAGAAATGGATTCAGAAGTTTACCTTCAATAAGCTCAAGAAATCTAGTATTTAGTACAGGAAAAAGAAAATCAGAAGATATAATTCAAGAAATCAAAAGAGGTATTTATGTCAGGAGTACATTCGATACTCCAAACGTCATAACAGGAGAATTTTCCGGCATGATAAATGAGGGCTTTTATATTGAAAATGGCGAAATTAAGCATGCGCTCATACAAACTGGATTAGCAACTTCTTTAAGAGATTTATTCAAGAATGTTGTTGAATTGAGTAGCGATCCTAGATGGATTTCTAATAACTGTATACCTTACATTTATGTCGAAAAAGCAAAAATAGCTGGTAAATAATTTAATGAAATATTTTGAATTCAACGATTAAAATTTGAATCAGAATAGCAACTACATATAAGACGAAAAGGATAAACCCATCTTTTTTGTCTAGTTTTCTATCTACAAAAGTTAACATAGATAATGATGTTAAAATTGATGTCATAGCGACGAGTGTAAAAGAAATAGGTTCTGAAGGTATTACAGAATGACCATATGTCAATGCACCGAGTATGAAGAAAGTTATTAGCAATGTATTGTTCAATATTTTTGAGCCGAAGACATTTCCTATAGATATCTCAACGGATTTTCCTCCCTTTCTTGCAAGAAGCATCATAGAAAGCTTTTCTGGCATTTCTCCTCCGATAGGAGCAATAATGAGAGCTAGAATGACTGCTGGCACACCTATTTCTATTGAATATTTCTTTAAATTTTCTGTGAAAGGGCCTGCTCCAACAAATATTCCTAAAGAGCCAAAAATGATGAAAAGGCTATAAAGTAATATTTGTTTTCTAGTTAGTATACCTTCATTTATCGATTCTGTTCTTTCTTTATGTGACTCTTTGTAGCTTTGGTAAACATAACCGATATACAATCCTGCAAATATGATCGCATCATATATATCATATCCATTCATGAAAGTTATAACTGCTACAACTGCAGTAAGGAGAAGATAATAAAAATCAAGTTTAAAGAAAGATACATTCAATTCTTTTGCAGGATTGAGACTCAGTTTTGTGGTAGCGATCAAAACCATTAACGAAAGTCCAAGTGTTATCATTAAGACATTGCTTCCAAATGTAGCCCCTATTCCAACATCTAGTATACCTTTTGAAGCTGCTACGAAAACAATTGCAATTTCTGGCAAGGTTGTAGCAATTCCTAATATTGTTCGGCCCATAAATCTTCTTCCTATTTTAAATCCTAGTCTATCAGCACCTTCAGCAAGAAAGTAGCTTGAAACAATGATAATAAAAAGCCAAAAAAGTAAAGTAATGAGAGTATTCATTAAGCAATACTTTCATCAAAATTATTTAAATCTATTAAAAATTTTAGAAATAAAAGCGAAGCATGCAAAGAAATACTATGCATAAAAAGTTAGTTTCGTTCTTATTTATTTTGATATTCACATTTTCAGTTTTAGCACTTATAAATGCTCAGACTGATTATTCAAAGACTCTTAAGCTTAACATCTTGACTGATGCGGATGAATATCCTCTTTTAAGCAATGTGAAGATTCTTATTGCGCTATTTAACTTGAGCAACGAAACACTAAAATTAGAATTTCAAAATTCTTTAACTTTCGATTTCCAAATAAAAGGTTTAGATAATAACTATACTTATGAATATTCGAAAAATGTCCCTATTCTTTGGTTTAATAGAGAGATCGTTTTAAAAGCATATGAGAATATTGCTGAAACATTCTATTGGAATGCTACGATACCAGGCAAGTTTTTAATCTATGCATATCTAGTAAATCATCCAGAAGTTTATTCGCAAAAAATGATTACAGTTCTACCTTTTACGTTGAAATTACAACTTAATAAACCAATATATAAGGAGGATGAAGATGTATTTTTGAATGTAACTTTAATTGGTCAAAATTTAAAAAATGTCTATAATTCATCATTATATATTAGTCTTGAAGGAGCGTTGACAGGATACCATGACGAGAAGAAGTTTTCTTTTTTTATTAGAGGAGAAAATATTCTGAGAAATTTCAATCTTAAATATTCAAACTTAAAGCCTGATTCTTATAAAGTTTATTCGATCTTTGTTTTTGACCAAAGTAAAATAATTAATAGTCTAGATTTTTTTGTCATAAAGAAACCTATTTTAAAAATTGAAAATATTAATATATTTACAATATCAAATTACTACACCGATGAAAATATGGGTTATATTTATATTGTTTTAAAATCTAACTTAACTATATATGATTTTCTCGTTTCAAGTTTATTCAAAAATAGTACTTTTAGCTATTTCGAGGTTAGCAAAGTTAATCATCCATTGAACTTGAATCTCGAAGAAGGTAAATATTTAGCTATAACTCTTTTATATAAGCTCCTTAATCCTTCGAATTTTGATTTATCTTCACTGAATCTTTCTGAAGCTTCTAAATATCCTTTTGAAATTGATTATGCAGGATATGCTGAATTTTATGTAAACTCTACGACTAAGAATGTGACATTACAATTAAAGCCTGTAAGCGATTTCACATCTAAGCAAGTACAGATATTCATAAATACATCGAATTTGGCTAGAATTCATCACTTATTTATTTTCAATCTAATTCAATGGAATAGAATGTTGATTGATTTGCAAGTAAGTTCAATAAGTATTTCCTTAGTTTCATTCCCTACATTGTTTGTGGTTTTTGAAGGAAATATTAGCCTTGAAACAATATCATTAAATAAATCAATTGAAGCATTGGGAGTAAGCTTAATATCTGGTAATCAATCAAGTGTGAGTATTAATATGCAAAATTTAAGCGCTGAATTACCTCAAAGTTTTAGGGAATTCATATTGCAAGCAATCACTAAGGTGCCTTTTATTCAACCAACGATTACCATTACTACTACATCTCTTCGAACTATATTAGAATATTATGCAACTTCAGGTGCTCAAGTTCAATATACAAACTTATTTTCTAGCCAATTACGAAATCTTTTATTATCTATTGTACTTGCATCTGGTATAGCAATAACGATTTGGGTAATCATTAGAATGAAGACGAAATAATTATATTTTGTAAATAGCAAGAAACTTCAATAGGTTTTCAATATTTATTTCTGCCATTGTCCTCCAACCTAGCTTAACGATGCCTTCATTATTTATTTCTAAATAACCTAACTTTCTGAATTTTTCAATGTATCTTGATGCTTTTATTTTTCCTACTTTACTCTCTAGTAATTCTTTAAGTTCATTGAAGTTAGCATTGTTCGATCTTGCTAATATTTGAACAATGCATGCTGATAAACATGCTAGTTCTTCTATGTTGAAGTTTCCTTTCATGTTTAATCCCAGTATAGGTTCTTTACTCACAATGTAATAATGAGCTCTAAGATAATCATCTTCTGAAGGATTTTTTGGATCTTTTATGTCTTGAGGTAAAACTATTTTCACCATCAATCCAAAACTATCTAGTTCGCTGTTAAGTAATTTAATGATATAAAGGTATTTCCTGCCAATGAATTTCTTTAATTCATAGCCTGTAGCTCCGGGTATACTTCTTCTTTGAATTAGGATTAAATGGAGTGCTTTCTTCATCTTTTCATATAAAGTAGCTCTTCTTTTCTCTACTCTTTTGCCCATTTTGATGCAGGGATTATAATTGAGCCTTTAATATTTCCTCCTCCTTTCTTTAAAATCATTCCATCTTCAGTTTCTTCGATATAAAGCTTATTCAATGAAATCAAATAAGATATGAAGTAAAGAATTTCTATTTTCTCTTCAAAACTTTTATTTTTTAAAATTTCTGAAATCCTAATTGGAACTTTATTATTTAAATCGTTATATAAATTTTCAATTTTTTTCAATATTTCTTTTTCTTGAATTTGAAGATCTTCAGTTGTAATCTCCTTATAACTCAAGCTAGGTTTTTCTCTTAAGCGGTTTCTTTCTTTAATTGAAGACCAGTATTCAAGAGCATGATTCAAAGCCTCTATGTTTATAAAATTCGTATTCATTAAAGGATGCAGAGTTAGCAACGTCAAGTTAGATAGCTCTATCACATTCATTTTTTTAACCTTCTCTAATAGTAAGTCTGGAGACGAATAAAGAAAAACTGCCTTATAGTTTAATTCATTAGTTTGTTCTTTTAAAACATTAGTTATACCATGCAATGCTTCAGCATCCATTAAAAATTCTTCTACATCTTTAATTTTGACAAATATTTTATTCAAACGTTCAAGCAATTCTTTAATATTTATCTTAAATGGGTCTATTCTTTTTTGAATAACAGAATTAGTAATTTCGATAATGTAGTTTAATTCCTCTTTAACATCCACAGCTAAATTCTATACTATTCTTTATAAGATTTTATTCTCTCATAAGAGACAACTGCTTAACAAACCATAGGGTACCAACCTTTGCATCTTCAACTTCAATACCTAGTTTCCTTAGTTTTTCCCTTATTTTATCTGCCTCACTATAATTTGCTTGTTTTCTTAGTTCTTCTCTCTTTTTTATAAGTTCCTCGATGAATTTTTCGAAATCTTCGTTCAATTCAACACGCATTTCTTTTTTGTATAGATCGCCGAAGATGATTTCACCTATTGGATCTATCATGTTAAGTAATTTCTCTGCGATTGTGGAATCTAGATATCCGTTATTTTCCACATAAGTTATAATAATTCTCGCCATTTCGTCTAGATGCTTTATTGCAAGCGGAGTATTCAGGTCATCATTCATAGCTTCTAAAAACTTAATGAAGTTTTCCTCGATAGTTTTCAATAAGTTGATGCTTTTCTCTTCTTTTATGTTCATTTTTCTCGATTTTATTAAGAACTGAACTGCCTTAGATACTCTTTCAACAATCAACTTAGCTTCTTCAATACCTTTTTCATCGAATAACAATTGTTTCCTATAATGCGTTGAAAGCAAGTATAATCGCAAATTTGTAGCGCCGTATTTCTTTATAGCATCCCGTAAGTAAATAAGTCTCTTATAAGATTTAGACATCTTTTCTCCTCCTAGCAATACATGTCTAGTATGTAGCCAGTATCTAACGAAAGGTTTTCCTGTAGCTGCTTCGCTTTGTGCAATCTCATTTTCATGATGTGGAAAAATATTATCCTCGCCACCTGTATGAATATCGAAACTTTCGCCCAAATATTTCATTGACATTGCTGAACATTCAATATGCCAACCAGGTCTTCCTTTACCCCATGGAGAATACCAGTATGGCTCATTAGGTTTGGTAGCTTTCCATAAAGCAAAATCTCCAATATATTCTTTGTCATATTCGTCTTTTGCAATCCTTCCGCTTGCTCCAACTAATAATGCTTCCTTTTTTATTCCAGAGAGTTTTCCATAATCTTTAAATTTCTGTATGCTAAAGTAAACACCATCTTCAGCTACATATGCAAAACCTTTAGCTATTAATTTTTCAATCAGTTCAATCATTTCTTGTATATGCTGTGTAGCTAAAGGATGCACATTTGCTCTCTCTATTCCCAATGCAGCTCTGTCTTCAAAATAAGCTTTGGTATATTTTTCGATCAATTGCTGATAGCTTATCTTTTCTTCTTCAAGCCTCTTAAGTATTTTTTCATCTATTGAAATATCTGTTATATTAGAAACATGAAAGACTTCATAACCTAAAAATCTTAAATATCTAACTAAAACATCCCAAACAGTATAAGTCCTAGCATGACCGATATGCATGTAGTCATTTACAGTTAAGCCACAGCTATATATCCTTACTTTATTGTCTTCTATGGGCTTGAATTTCTCTAAATCTTTTGTAAGTGTATTGTATAATCTTAAGTTTTCTCTAATTTCTTCTAGCTTAACAGGGATAATCACCTTTCATGCTCATCATGATATCCTCTTCAAATTTATTTATAAACTTGCAAGCTCTCTGACTTTTTTAGCTATCGCATCTGCTACTTCATATGTTTTAGCATTGCCTCCAAGATCATAAGTTAATGTTTTACCTTCTTTTAGAACTTCAATAACTGCTCTCTCTATTATGTTAGCAACTTTATCCATTTTGAACCATTCAAACATCATTTTCATCGAAAGTATAGTAGCTATAGGATTTACTACATTCTTGCCTGCATACTTTGGTGCAGATCCATGAACAGGCTCAAACATTGCATAGTTATCTCCAATATTTGCAGCAGCAGCTAATCCTATTCCGCCAGCTACATGTGCTGCTTCATCAGATAATATATCACCAAACATGTTCTCGGCAACGATAACATCATATTCATGCGGTCTTTTTATTAAATTTACTGTCATTATGTCAATGTGAGCGTCATCTACAGTTACTTCAGGATATTCTCTTTTAGCCATTTCATAAATCGTATTCTTAAATAATCCATCCGTGAGTCTTAGAATATTTGCTTTATGAACGATTGTTAAATGTTTCTTCCTAGATTTAGCAAGCTCTAATGCTACTCTGCCAATTCTTTCCGAACCTTTTTTAGTTATTACTCTCAATGCGGCTGCAGCATCAGGTAGTTTAAACTCGATACCTGCATACAGGCCCTCTGTATTTTCTCTTACTATTACAAGATCTACATCTTCTCTTATAGGATTTGTTCGAGGATAAACCTTTGCAGGTCTAATATTTGCATACAAATCAAACATTTTCCTAATTTGAACTGCAACGCTTGGAGGAGCACCTTCTTCTTCTGGTGTAGTCATAGGTCCTTTAAGAACGCAATCACTTTTCCTTAAGATTTCTATTGTCTCTTTTGGTAAATTCGTGCCGTATTTCTCGATGCAATAATACCCAGCTTCGCCGAATTCATATTTTATCTGTAAGCCTTTTATGCTATCTTGTAAGGCATCTAGAACTCTTAGTGTAGCGTCAACCACTTCTGGGCCTATGCCATCACCTTTTAGTACAGCTAGTCTAATTGGTTTACTCATCGTTTAGGATTCAAAATATTGAACTAATAAAACTTTCTATAAGTCCTCCATCCTTCAATGAAGAAAACAATTCCAGCGCTTAAAAGAAAAATAGATGGCAAAAATAAAGTCAAGTTAAAACTCGTTGATAAGGAAAGGAAAATAAAATAAAACGATAGCGTAAGATAAAAGGCTGCAAAGAGAAATAATCGAGGAATTAAAATCTCACCTATTTTTATTAAATCTTTCACAATGTCTGGTTTAACCTCTTTTACTAATTTATATCTCCCTAATTCTTCCTTTGCTAATCCCATTTCTTCGAGTCTTTTAAGATGATATTCAGCTAGCGAAGGAGATTTGAAGCCCAATGCTCTTTGAACCTCTCTAACACCTACTTCTTCTTTTTTTAATAAATAAAGGTAAACCTGTAATGTTTTACCCCTAAGCTCCATTTCTAGATTTATTAGGCATATAACCTTAAGTATATTAATGCTTCGTTTGCGGGTGAAACAATGTTCAAAAGTTTTGTAAGTTCGTAAAAACTTTTATTTTTAAAACATTGAATTTTCATTCAAATATCGTGAATAAAATAGTATTGTATAGTGTAGCAGGAATATTGATTGCGCTAATGTTAGTAGCAGTGTTTGAACTTTATTCACCTCTGAGAGAAAATATTATCTCCACTACAACGCCAACCTCGTTTAACTACAATTTTGTACTATGCATTACGGATCCTCCATTAACAATAGGCGAAGTTGAAAACATCTATTTGAATTATCAGAATGTGTATATCCATTATGCAGATAAGGGCAACTGGTTAGTATTGAATAGTAGTGGAACGTTGGAGCTTAAAGGATTAGCCAATTTTGCCCAAGTGTTAGGCGTAGCTAAATTGCCAAGCGGTAAATACGATTTGTTGAAATTTACAAGCTTGAATGTTACTATTGATTATGAAGGAACGAATTATACTGCGATACTACCAACGAATGATTTAGCAGTTACGATTTCTCCGCCTCTGGATATAAGCGATGAGAAATCTAAAGCCCTTTTAGTTCAACTCGTTCCAAGAGTTATCATGAATCCTACCAAAGAAAACGAGTTTATTTTCATACCTTATTCAAAAACTATTATAATCGACAATGTGAATGATCTAATATCTAACATTACAAGCATAAATTTAAAACAAATAATTAAAGAGCAATTAAGAATCCCTATAAGAAATCCCAACATAATTAAGAATCTAATAAATATGAGCAAATATAATACAATAGAAATATTTAATGCATCACTTTCTTCATCTTCCTTATCTTTCGCTTTAAATAATACTGGCAATGATTCAATAGAATTAAAGCTACTATTCGTTTATTCAGAATTCAGCTTTAAAGGTAAGCAAAGATATTTCATTTCAGGTGTATTCAAGTTTTCACCGAATGGAGATTTAGAATATATTCCTGTATTTAATCCACAGGTTTTTAAAGAAATCTACACTTTAAGTAAAGGTTTTGTATTAGAACCGCATGAGACCAAAACTTTCCATTATGAAGGCAAAATAAATTTATTTTATTTTATAAAAGAAGCGGGGAAGGGATTTTCTAAGTTAGGAAATAGAATGATTGAAAGTAATCTTAGCTTTACTTTAATAATTATAGGCGAGCCTTTAGTATTTGTTTCTATTACACTGGTTTCCAGCTGATTAAAACTCTATAGGTAGATCGGTATCTTTCAATATAACATCTCCATTTGGTTTTAAGCTCATTTTGATCGAATGAACTTCTACCCCTTTTGAATAGGCTTCTTTTATGAGTTTTCCTAATATTGGATCTGCAACATGATTTGGCTTGAAAGCTTTAGCTAGAGGATGAGCTGCTATGAAAACAAGCATTGTTCTTTTGCCTTTTTCATTTAAAGAAATCAGCTCTTCAACATGCTTTCTTCCTCTTAACGAAGGACAATCTGGATACATAGCATAGTATCCATCAAAAAATACTGCTGACTTTACCTCAAGATATAGCTCATCATTGTCTTTCTTAAACAAGTAGTCTATTAGTGAATTATTGACTCTTATATTTCTTTTAATAAGCTTGAAATCCTTCAACCATGTGATTAAATTTTTTTGATGAGCTATTTCGAAGCATTCCATTTGTAGTCTTGTGTCAATTAAGCAAAATTCATCATCGGTTACTTTAGTACCTACAAGCACATATCTTAACTTTTTAGGTTTTTCAATTTTTAGGCATAAACCAATATTGTTTTCGAATACTATTTCATTAAGTCTTCCAGTATTTGTAAGCCAAACTTTTTCTTCTTTTTCCCCAATTTTCGTTAAAACTGTAAATCTATTTAATCTCTTTATGATAGTACAATATTCAAGATATCCCAAGTTTGTTATGTAGGAATCCACAAGATACCTTAAAATATGAAAATAAAATTATAAGCTCATGCCAAATGTTATAAGACATTTAGTTAAGGATTTAATGAGACATGATATACTAGTTACTGTTAGCTCTAAGACCCCAATTCTAGAAGCGGTTAAGAAAATGGCACAGCATAATATTGGAAGTGTGGTTGTAGTAGATGATAATAATAGAGTAATAGGTATTTTCACTGAGAGAGATTTAGTAAGGGTTGTAGCAAATTCAATCAATTTAAATGCTGAAATCGAAAAAGTAATGACAAAAAATCCCGTAACAATTAATTATGATGAATATGTTGAAAAAGCAATATTATTGATGAGAGAAAACAATATAAGACATCTGCCAGTAGTAAATAAGGAAAATAAGTTCGTAGGGATGATTTCGTTAAGAGATGTTTCGAAACTTATAATTTCTGAAGTACTTGAATAGTTATTTTACCAATTTAATCTTTTATTAAAATAATTAATTAAACTTTGGTTTTAATAAGACTTTTATGCAATTTCCACTTTTTAGTGTTTCGAAAGCCTTATCAAAATTTAATAAATCAAATCTATGGGTTATAAATTCCTCAAAAGGAAATCCAAATTTTTTAATTAACTTTTCTAACAAAAACCATGTTTCGAACATTTTTCTCCCAAATACACCTTTAAGCTCGATTTCTTTTAAAATTATATTCTCAGCAATCTCTATAGTAATTTCACGTTGTGGTATTCCAAATAAAATAGCAGTTGATCCAGATTTTAAAAGTTTAAGTCCTTTAGTAAATCCATCTTGTGAACCTGACATTTCAAACAAGATATCTACTCCTTCTTCAACCTCGCTTCTAATAATGTGCTCAACATTTTCTTTTTTAGAATTGATCACTGTATCTGCGCCGAAAACTTTAGCTACTTTTAATCTATAATCCGAAATATCAACCCCTATCACATGGCTTGCACCTAGTTTTTTCAAGAAATAAATCGTAGCTATCCCTATTGGCCCGCACCCATATACTAATATGTCTTTGCCTATAGGATTTGTTTCTGAAATTGCATGAACAGCATTGCCAAGTGGTTCTAAGGAAGAAGCATATTCATAGTTTAAATTCAAATTAAGCTTCCATAGCGAAATTTCCTTAGTTTTGCAATATTCTGCAAAGCAACCATCTATATCGACGCCAAGCACTTTAAGATTTTTGCATATATGCATTCTTCCTGTTTTACAATAATAACAATTCATGCAAGGGATATGAGATTCCCCTGCTACGATATCTCCTATCTCTAAACTTTTCACATTCTTTCCTTTTTTTATAACCTTTCCAACCATTTCATGACCTATTATTCTTGGTATTCCTATCCTATTTTTAGCCCAATCATCCCATTCATAAATATGAATATCTGTTCCGCATATTGAAGAACTCAATATTTCAACTATTACCTCATCTTCCTCCTCAATTCTAGGTTCTTGAGCTTCAATAAGCGTTAAACCTTTTGCAGGTTGAATTTTTGCTAAAGCCTTCATTGATGATTAAAGTCTTAACTTAATATAAATATTGAATATTATTTCCAATATGAGCACTAAAATATCCTTTATGAAAGAAACACTTGAACAAATGGAAAGGGATTATCTGATATGGGAGGAATTTGTCCTAGAAGGTCCTTCTGAAACATGGACAATAGTAAATGGAAAACGCGTTCTAGTAATGTGCTCAAACAATTACTTAGGTCTTGCAAATCATCCTAGACTGAAGAAGGCTGCGATAGAAGCAATAGAAAAATATGGTGCTGGTTCTGGTTCAGTTAGACCTATTGCTGGAACGATGAAGATTCATCTAGAATTAGAGCAAGAAATGGCTAAATATAAAAGAAAAGAAGCTTCTATAACATTTCAATCTGGCTTCGCAGCAAACATGGGATCAATTCCTCAACTGGTAGATCAAGGCGATTTAATAATAAGCGATGAGCTTAATCATGGTAGTATCATCGATGGTATAAGGCTTAGTAGGGCTGAAAAGCGAATATATGGTCATAGAGACGTTTCTAGTTTAGAAAAAATATTGGCTACGGAAGCGAAGAAATTTAGAAGAATTCTAGTAGTTACAGATGGCGTATTCAGCATGGATGGCGATATAGCTCCTTTGCCAGAGATAGTTAAACTTTGTGATGAATATAATGCTTTACTTTATGTAGATGATGCACACGGTGATGGTGTTCTTGGAGAAAATGGAAGAGGTATTGCTAATCATTTCCATTTGGAAGATAAAGTAGATATTGAAATGGGTACTTTTTCGAAAGCCTTTGGTTGTGTTGGAGGATATATCGTCGGTAGCAAATTATTATGCGATTATCTTAGAAATAAAGTTAGACCATATTTATTAACTGGTTCTCAACCTCCTCCTGTAGCGGCTGCATGCCTTGAAGCAATAAAGATAGTTCAAGAAGATAGCTCGCTTTTCACAAAATTATGGGATAATACTAGGTACTTTAAAAAATCTCTTCAACAAATGGGTTTTGATATAGGTCAAAGCCAAACTCCTATAACGCCAATTATAATAGGCGAGAACAAAACAACGAAAGAATTTAGTAAAATGCTTTTTAAAGAGGGAGTATTTGGAGTTCCAATTTATTATCCTATGGTTCCTAAAGGTAAAGCAAGGATAAGAACTATCGTAACAGCTGTTCATACAAAGGAAGATTTGGATTTTGCGCTAAATACATTCGAAAAAGTAGGTAAGGCTTTGAAAGTAATATAATTTTCAAGTTTTTTAAACTAAGACCGACATATAATTATATGCCTACACTAAATATTGGAACTATAATCGCAGGAGCTTATGCAGATAAAGTTAGGAGGACTTTATTTGCAATTACCAAGAGCCTACAAGAGACAGGTCAATTAAAAAATGAAGATGTAGCATACGCTGCAGCAATGTTGAATCAAACTTTGTATAAGATAATTGTGGAGAAATTAAAATGTGATAAAGGAGACGTTGTTAGAATAGTTATTGATTTCGATGTAAAAGATGGTAAAATAGAATGGCGATATGATACTTTAAAAATCGAATGGTACGTTAAAAAAGATCAATCAATTGTAGATCAAGCAGTAAAAGAAGTTTTAGAAACAATAAAATAAAAAAATAAAATTATTTCTTTTATTTTACTTCTTTAATTTACCTATTCTGAATACTGTTCCTCCGCAGATTGGACAAGTACCTTTTACAGCAGGTCTGCCGTTCTTTAATGTTACTTCGACTGGGTTCTTTATTTCTACTACTTTCTTATCCTTTACACAGTAGGCGGTTACCATGGCTTTTCTGAAATTAATTACCCTTGGATTAATATATAAAGTTTTTGCTGTTTATTGCAAAAATTACGAATAGGAATTTATGCATAAAAAACAAAAATGAAAAAGAAAAATTTAAATACTAATTGTTCAATAACCTATATAATGTTCATCTTGAACTGAAATATTCAAAAACTTTCTTCAATTTTTCTGTTTCAGCCTTTATTAAAGAGATATAAAATTCATCACTCTCTTCACTGTACTTGTTTAATAGTTTAAGAATATCTTTAAAGCTTGCATTCGAAGCGAAAGCTAGAATAGCGAGCAATTTTTTCTTTGATATTTCGTTAGCAATTCTTTCCCATTTCTTCTTCAATAGTAGTACTTTTCTATTCTTGCTTCCTGAGACTAACAATCTTAAGTATCTCAATACTTTTTGTTGTGGTAATTTAGAAATAGCAAGCTTACTAGATCCACAAAGTGGGCATTTCAATTCTTGAATGTTCAAAACTATCTTAGTATCCACGTATTCAAGGCAATCAATGCAAAAGATGGTTATCATCTTACTATACAGTCGAGTTTTGAATGCTTCTAAGACAAATTTAGATGGATCTTTGCTAGCTGGAATAGCTGATTCATGAACTAAATATTTCAAAGCTTCCTTAGTAACGTTGCTCAATCTTTCTGAAATTCTAACTCCAATTTCTTTTTTAGCTAATTTCCTTGCAATCTCTTTAACGCCTACGATATCTAAGTCTTTATCAAAAAGTTCTTTAAGTGCTTCATCATAAACTGGAGTTCCCTTATATTGTCTAGCAAGTTCTATTAGTAGTTTTTTATCTATTGATGCATTTTTTCTTATAATTCCAAATCTTTTTGCTACATGTAGAAATCTAAATCTAAACAAACTATCGTTTTCATTAAAAATATTATTCATTAAATTATCTATATCCATATACGGTAATATTAACAATATATCTTTAATATCTTTTACATTAATTTCATTGCTTATTATAAAAACACGATATGCATCGTTATATATTCTGAAATTCCTTTTATACTTATCAGAAATAAGATAAGATAATATCTTTGCGAGTGCTTTATTAATTTTAGTACCGTAGCAAGAATTCAATATTATTGCTTCACTTGAATTCTCAATAAGGAATTCATTGAAATCTGCTATAGGAATGTTATTTATACGATCTTCTTGCAAGATTTTTAATATTCGATGTTGTTCATCTGTATCTATTAGTGTATCATCAAGCAAATTTTTACCTTCATAAAGCTGCTTTCTCAAATACGATGCGTTATTTGCTATTTCTTTTTCAACAGGTATTTCTTCACCTACCCATGTTGGAACTATTCCAATCATATTTTCTGCTTTTTTACAAAATAGTCTCTTTTTTTCTTCATCGATTTTAATAATTTCCCATGCTTCCCCTTTTAATATAAATTTAGTACCTTCTTCACCGTATTCAGCGATGAAATCTTCATCAAGGACCCCAATAAATTCATTGTTATCAATATTGTATACTCCATACTGAACTTGATCAGGTATCATGCTTAAGTTTTCAAAATAATAAAGGTATGTGCCAGTAGCTTTTTGCAAAGTATCGACTTTTCTAAACAATATTCTTGGCTTCAAGTTTTCAAGAAATTCGATCAATCTCTCCAATTCTTCTCTCGTTAAATTCCTATAAGGATAAGCTCTTTTGACAAGCTCTAAAACATCTTCTATTTTAAGGCTACCGTATTCAAGTAGCAAACCTGTAATCTGATGGGCCAGTACATCCATAGGCTTTTCAGGAATATTAATTTTTTCAAACTCTTGCTTTATCGCTTTCTCAGCTATAGCATATGATTCAAGAAAAGTATCAATCGTTGTTGCGATTATTAACCCTTCTGCAATGCCTTTGAAATAATGTCCACTTCTACCTACTCTTTGAACTAATCTTGTTGCTTGTCTTGGTGAATTGTATTGGATTACATAATCGATACTACCTATATCAATACCTAGCTCTAAAGAAGAAGTGCAAACAATTCCATTTATTTCACCAGCTTTTAATGAAGCTTCTGCATCTAATCTTGCTTCTTTCGATAATGAGCTATGATGAACAAATACGTTTAAACCGAGCAATCTTAGTCTGCTTGCAAGTATTTCTGCTTCGCTTCTTGTATTCGTAAATATAAGCGTAGATCTTTTTGATTTGAGCACTTCTTCAATCTTTTTTAGTCTAGCAAAGACTTCGGGATACGTTAAAATCTTTTCAGCTAATTCTTCATGTAGCTTATTAGGTTGAGGATAGGATATTTTGAATTTCATCAGTCTTTCTTCGTATGCTAAAATGATTTCACAATTTCTTCCTTTACCTACAAGAAATTCAGCTAGTTTTTCAGGTTCTCCTATCGTTGCAGATAATCCGATTAGCTGGAATTCTCCAGTCAGGAGCCTTAGCCTTTCTAAAGCTACGGCAAGTTGAGTTCCTCTTTTGCTTTCAGCCAATTCATGAATTTCATCTACTATTACATGCTTCAAAGTTCTGAGTTGTTCTCTTATGTTTTTGCTTACAAGAAGTATTTGAAGTGTTTCAGGTGTAGTTATTAGTAAATCAGGTGGCATCAATGATTGCTTTCTTCTCTCACTTGCAGGCGTATCTCCATGTCTTATACCGACTTTAAGATTTAATTTACCGCACCAAATTGCGATCCTATCGAGTAAATTCCTATTAAGTGATCTTAAAGGAGTTATATAGAGAACCTTTATTCCTTTACTTTTATCATTTTTTATCATATCTAGAACTGGAAGAAGTGCAGCTTCCGTCTTACCTGTTCCCGTAGGAGAAATTAAAAGGACGTTTTTCTTGCTCAATATTACTGGAATTGCTTTTCTTTGAGGTTCAGTCTCTTCCTTATAGCCTAATTCATTCAACAATGCTTGCAACTCTTTAGAGAGCAATTTAAAACTCATGATTAATCAAAAGAAGTTTAGGAATAGAGGTCTCGCTCAGCCCAAAATATTTTTCTTCAGTAATGTTTGAAGACACTCTATTTCTTGATTCATAAATATCTATCTAGAATTAATACTTAATTCAGTTCGATTCTTAGAAATTATTTTTGTTAGCTCGGATTAAAGAAGATTGCCTTGAAAAAATAAGGTCTTCGTATTTATTGAAAGCCCATGTATTTTCCTTTTTGCTTTTATTGCATGCTCGCTTAAAAACAGGATATCTTACAAAGGATTTTATAATTTAATGTATCAGAGATCAAGGTAGCTAAGCCTTGGATAGATGCTAAGAAATATCAAGCTGATAGATTGAGAGAGGCAAGATATGAGGCAGAATTGGCCGAACGTTTCCTAAACGATGGTCTTTTGAGAAATGCTGCAGCTAAAGCTTATCAGGCTGTGAAAGCTTTCATTGCAGGAATTTCAGTAGATTATAGAGAAGCCCTTTCAAAATACTATCCGGGTAAAAGAAGAATTTCTCCTACAAAAGTTGTTGAAAAAGTAGATTGGATTATAGCAGTTATGTCTAGTACTCGCTTAAAAGAAATAGTATCAATTATAGGCGATGAAAAGCTTAGGTTCATCACTGAAATAGCTTTAGACTTCCATGAATTTCAATATAATGGCTTTGATATCGATAATGAGATTTCTAGATATTCGAGAGAAGAATTCGTGAAGAAAGATATTCAGCTAATTGTTGAATTCATTAAAAGCAAGGTATCTGAAATTTAATGATATCTCTCATGATTGAACTAAAATTAAGAGATTATTCTTTTGCTTTACATGGATCTTTTTACAAAAAGAACGACTTCTAATCTTATTTATTTTTGCTAAAAAACTCATTTGTAATATAAATTCAGAAAATTCAATAAACTTCTCAGCGCATTCGCTATAGCTATCAAAAAGATATAAGGTGCCACATCTATAGCAACGGTATTGCCCATATATGAGATGTAATAAAGGCCGAATTCTCCATAAATAGCTCTTCCTATTATGAAGAATATGAAAAGCGTAACTAAAAATGATGAAAGTGCTTCGAAAATTAGTGAGAATTTTTTAATTAATCGAAGAGATTTCACGATTACAATAGGAAGACCAAAAAGTAATAGGTCATTAAATTGGTAAAAAACAATGTTTTTTTGTAAAAATATTATGGATAAAAACCAAACAGCATAATAAGGCAAAATGATATAAAAGAAGAAAGCCAGTGCGCTATCTAAAATTGTTTTAATTTTACTAATTCCAATTTCTTTTCTTTTCCTTGCAATTAATATGAAAGGTATAATGAGGAAAAGTGCTAATGGAACGAGCACAATCTCGTTGGGTACGAAGAATACCAAGACTGTATCTTTATTTAAGTAAATGTTTTCTTTCTGGGAATAAAACGAAGATACCTTTACAGTGTAATTTCCTTGAGGCAATTCCAAAGTTAAGTTTGAACCATTGTATTCTTTTTCATTAACGTTTATTATGGCATTTTTTAAATTGCCGAACCAATCAAAGACTATAATGTTTAAAGTGAAAATCTCTTTTGCTTGGAAGGTTATATTCTGGTTCGAATCTATATAAATATTTTTTGTATTATTAATTATCATAATTTTTCTATCGAATATTTTTAAATAATTTGGTATGATTATGCTGTAATAACCTTTTTTCAGATATGCTGTGCCATTAATAATATTGTATTGTATTGAGTTAATAACAACTTTTAAATTTGGAAATTGTATTTCTTCGTTATTTATTTTTACTTTAAAAAAGATTTTGTAAAATATTGAGTATTCTACATCTATTTTAGTATCATTTTCTAAAAATATCATCGCAGTCAAATTATTATAATTATTCTCATTGATTTTTATCTTTTCAATTTTTATAATATAATTGCTTTTATTCAAGTTGTCTTCGAAAGTCATATTATAATTCAGCTTGGGTATCGTTATGTTTATTGGAGTTTGAATTCGAATCCCGTTTATGAATACAGTAGCATTGAATGGATTATCCTCTAAGTAGGCATTGATAGCTAAGTTTGCATACTCTTCTGATAAATTCTTTATAATTTTCCAAGCCGGCTTTAAAGATCCATCAAAAGCTATGAGACCGAAATTGGATTCAATATCGTTACCCTTTGCATAGTCCTTGTATTGATAAAAGATAACGTTCTTCGAGCCTCCAAATAATGCACCTACCAAAACATCTTTGATGAAATCAGCTTGGTTTTCGTAGGTATGTATTGAGTTATATGTTGAATAACCTGTTTCAGCAACTACTATCTCTTTGTTCCAATTCCTTACCTCTTGAATGTAATTATAAATTTCTAAGCCTTTTTTCGGGTCTCCTGCATTAGGAAAATAGTCATCTAAATAATTTGGATAATAATCTATACCTATGATGTCATAATCTATGTCTTTAATACTGTTCAAAAAGTCTTTCCAATTAGGATTGTCTACGATTACGTTTATCATAATCTTACTTTGAGTATTCTCCCTTGCGATGCTAGATAAAGTACTTAATATCTTATGAATTTTATCTGTTGACCATTCGCCTTTTCTCCAACCAACCCATTTATAGAAATCTACATGGTTTAACTCGTTTTCTATTTGCCAAATATCTACTTGCTTTGAATACCTTTTAGTTACTGAATCTGTATATTGAGCCAAATAATTAATGTAATTAGGATCATCAACACCGTTAATAAGCCAATCTGGAAGCATATCTGTTGTACCCATTCCTAAAATCCCAACTATTTTTAATCCAAGCTCTTTAGCTTTCGTTACTAATTTATCATAATAAGTGAAGTCAAAAGATTCTTTAAGTGGTTCTATGACTTTCCATACGAAACTAAATCTTATCTCGCTAAAGCCAGCTTCCTTTATCTTTATTAAATCATCATCGATATTGTTAAGTGCGGAATATGGATAATAAATTCCTATTTCATATGGTTTCTGGTTTGTTGCAAAAACATAATTATGAGGAATAAGTATTCCGAATAGAATGATAACGATTACAATGAAAAACTGTCTTTTCATGGTATTATAAATATTTGTGTTGCTACAGGTTGTTCTATTATTATAGGTTTCAAAAGATAAAGTTCTGCTCTAATTTTTGAATTATGGCTTAAGGTACCAATAAAAATATTTAAGTTATATTCATTATTTTGATTAGCAATAATTATTATATCTTTTTCGACTAAAGCTAGAAGCTTATTAGTTTCTTGGTAGTAAATTTTTATTTGAAAGGTTATATTCAAATTACTGCTTAAATTACTTTTAACGTTAAATAATAAATTAATTGATACAAGAGTTTTATTCGTAAATAAAATATTAATATTTTCTAAACTGATCGCTAAGGGTTTTTTCCAGAAATAATCAAATGTTGTTTCATAATCTATATTCTTTGCTTTTATTTGATAAAAAAGTTTTAAATTAAAATCTTTAGAAATAAGAATAATGAAATTCTGTTTTGACATGATTAAATTAAAATAAGCCTTATTTTCTCCTTCACTAAGTTTATCTATTATTGCATTGAAATCAAACATCTTAATATTGCTGTACATAGCATATCCGTTGATAAAGATGTTTTCAAGTGTAAGGTAACCTTTGAATAAAATGATAACCGGCATTCTGGCAAATATTTCATCGTTTATTATTCTTAGATTCTCCTTGGAAAAGATAAGTGGAAAATTTATCAAGATCTTGATCTCTTCAATTGGTAGAGTGAATGAAAACTTGTTGAAATAATTTAGTTTGAATCCAAATAAGGCTAAGGCATATCTGCCTTCGGAAGCTATTTGAATTTTCACAGCCTTATCTTTCTTTATCACATCGATTATTCCAAGGTTAGACAATTCTCTAAGATTAAAGTTTATTTTTAAGGAACCGTTATAGGAGGAATGGGCTTTAATTATTATGTTTTCTAAAGGATAGCCTATGTGAGTTTGAGTGATTAGTAAATCATTCAAAGTGAGAATTGCAACAGAGATGCTAATATCTTCTAAGTCATAAAAGCCGTTGTTTTTAACTGTGAAGTTCGTAAACAAAATCAAGGTATCATTAAGTAAATTAACTTTAACAGATTTTACAGAAGGAGGTTCAAGTTGAATCATGGATGCAGAAATAGGAATTGAGATAACAAAAATTGCCATAATTACAGCTATTAATATAGAGAAAATTTTGGTTATTACTAAAAGTATTTTCTTCACCAACTCTTTATTTCTTGTTAAATTTAAAAGTTATGTATTTAATTGAATGTATATCTTGTATGGATTTTGAAGATGTTTTCGGACTAAGAGTAAGGAGGAGAGGTAGAGAAGAACTAACGCATCTTCTGATTGCATGGATAAGCTTAGCTTTTGTATTTTCGATAGGATATTTTGTAAGGGCAGGTCCTAGAGCTTTCACTTTGTTTTTCGTTATAAGCCTAATTGCTGTGGGATCAGGTTTCATATTGCATGAATTAGCGCATAAATATACAGCAAGATATTTTGGTCATTGGGCTGAATTCAGAATATCTCAACAAGGATTATTGCTAACATTTTTATTTTCAGCTTTAACTCTAGGTCAAGTTGTTTTCGCTGCTCCTGGAGCAACAGTAATAATACCTGCTGGTGCAATTTTCGGTTATGGTTTAACAAGGAGAGAAAATGGCATCATATCTGCTGCAGGCCCTATTACAAATCTTTTATTAGCTTTAGTTTTCTTTTTGGCTTCAAACCTTTACACTTTCATTCCTGTATCATTTCAGAATTTCTACGCAATATTATGCTCATACGGAATTTTTATAAATGTTTGGCTTGCAGCTTTTAATCTCTTACCTATCTGGGTTTTGGATGGTAAGAAAATCTTCGATTGGGATATAAGAATTTGGGCTCTTCTCGCAATTCCTTCATGGTCAATTTCAATTTTAATTATCTCAGGTTTAATCTAATAAATTAAAAAAGAACATAATATTAAAAATTTTTATATTTAAAAAATTTCTCTACATTAATTCGGCATGAAGGTAATTGAGGTTGAATCTTTAACTAAAAAATATGGGAAGATAATTGCCATAGATAATGTTAGTTTTCATGTCAATAAAGGTGAGATATTTGGTTATCTTGGACCTAATGGCTCTGGAAAAACGACTACGGTAGAAATATTAGAATGTCTTAGAAAGCCTGATTCTGGAAGGGCAAGAGTTTTGGGATATGATTTAAAAGAAGCTAATGAGATAAAGAAAAGAATTGGTGTTATGCCTCAGAATTTCGCTGCATTTGATTTGCTCACAGTAGAAGAAAACGTAGCATTGGTTGCTAGGATATATAAAAGAAAAAAAGAAGATGTAAAGCGTGTTTTAGATCTTCTAGATCTTTGGGAAATAAGGAAGAGGAAATATGAAGATCTATCTGGCGGGACTCAAAGAAGAGTAGGAATTGCTATGGCTTTAGTTAACGATCCTGAAGTAGTTTTCCTAGATGAACCTACTGTAGGCTTAGATCCAGAAATAAGAAGAACTGTTTGGCAAGTTATTATAAAATTGAAGGAAGTTGGTAAGACTGTTTTCTTGACAACCCATTACATTGAAGAAGCTGAAAGACTTTGTGATAGAGTTGGCATTATTGTCAAAGGTAAAATTGTGGCAATAGATTCTCCTAGAAATTTAGTTAATAGTCTTAATCTGAAATATGTTGTAAAAGTGAAGAAGGATCCAAAAGTTCTCAGTATAATCAAAGATGAAGCAGAAATTATTGAGGAAAATGGATATTTTTCAATTAAAACTGATAACAGATTAATTGCTAGGAAGATAGCCTATGAATTAGAAATGAATGGATTTGAAGAAATAGAACTTAAAACACCAAATCTAGAGGATGTTTTTCTCAAGATGATAGGAGCTAAAATAACTGAAGCCGGTGAATTAGCATGAGGAATTCTTTTTTTATAGCTAATGTATTCTTCAAGAGTTGGTTAAGAAGCAGATCAGGACTTTTCTTTTCGCTCATATTTCCTGTTCTCTTACTTTCAATATTTGGTTCAATATTCAACAACCCTCAAAATATAACCTTTAGTTTATATGTTCAAAATAAAGACGTTGACAGTAATGGTAAAGCAAGTCAGTTATCAAGCATATTTATTGAAGCTTTGAATAAGAGTGGTGTTTTCAAAGTTTCTATTTTGCCTAACGATGTTGATGCACTTAACTTTGCACGTTCACAAGGCGGTATTTTTGAGCAAAGAAGAGTTATTGTAATACCTAAGGGCTTTAATGATTTCATAATAAATAGCACAGAAAAGGCTCAGCTAGAGCAAGGAATTAGCCAAATCCAAATATTGCTTAATTCAACTTATTTAAATGAAACTCAAAAAGAGATGCTCTCCAATTTTTTGAAATATATGAAGGATAGGTTAAAGCAAATAAAAATTGAAAACGTTTCTCTTGAGATATACATAAGCAAAGCAGATCCTGCATATGAGCAACTAATAAACATATTCAATAATTTCATAAGTAAATTCAGCTCTTCTACAGCAGGTATTAGTATTAACATACCTATTCAAGAAAAAGAAATAGGAGTAAGAACATTATCGGCCTCTGATTACTATGTTCCTTCTTATATAGCTTTTACAATAATGAGCAATGCCCTATTCGGATTGACAGGAGTTATAGCTGATTTAAGAAGGAGAGGCATATTCAAAAGAGTGATTGCAACACCTTTAAGAAAATACGAATGGATCTTTGGCGTTTTCTTTAGCCAATTAATTTTGATTTCCCTAGCTACTTTAATAATGTTGGCTGTGGGTTATTTTGCTTTCAAAGTCACGCCAGTTTTAGATTTAATACATATTTCTGTAGCTGTATTAGCAATCATTTTAGGAACGCTTTGTTTCACATTCATTGGAGTCGTAATAGGAACAATATTTAAACAACCAGATACTGCTGGAACAGTAGGTTCAGTAATAGCATTTCCTCTTATGTTTTTAAGCGGGGTATTCTTTCCTATCGAATCAATGCCTAACTATTTGCAACTAATTGCAGCTTTTTCTCCTCTGTATTATTTAGCCGTAACTTTAAGGGAGTCAATTATTCAAGGAGTTTTCATTTTAACAACTATTTCTATTCCAATTTTAGCTGTTTTAAGTATAGCTTTTTTGATCATTTCGCTCTATTTGACTAAATGGACAGCTGAATAATATTTTTCCTTCTAGATTGTCATTACATAAATGAAAGCCTCGTCCTTTAGGGCGGGACGAATAGACTTAAATATCTTGGAATTCCAGCGACACCCGTCTTAAGCTCAATCGTGCATAATGTGACTTAAGAAGGAGCAATCAGTATAGATTAGGATTCAAGAAATATTAGCTTGCTATAAAGAATTTGCTTCAAGCATAAGGTTTACTCTTTAAGTCTACTTTTACTCGAGAATTAATAATAGCTTAAATGCTTCATTAATTCAATTTTCTCGAGATTTCCTACAAATAAATCTTCAAAAATCATTTATTTTATATGCAAAGTTATGATACTTTTTATTTTGTAAAGAGTAAGTTGGATGTTAGAGAATTCGAAGATAAGCCTGTTCCTTTTGAAGTCATCTTAAAAATATTAGATGCTGCAAGATATACAGGTTCAGGTAAAAATACTCAGCATTGGCGTTTCATATTAATCAGAGATAAAGAAAATCTCAAGAAGCTAGCTGAAGATAGCACAACTGGCAAATGGGCTGTTAATGGAGCATTTGCTGTTATAGTTTTAACAAACCCAGTTTATCCTTTCCATTTATTAGATGCAGGTAGAGTAGTGCAAAGTATGCAAATAGTTGCATGGAGCTTAGGTATTGCTTCAGGAATATTTACAGGAATAGTTCATGAAAAACTAAGGAAAGATTTCAACATTCCAAACGATTTATACCCAAGCGCAGTAGTTGTCTTCGGTTATCCTAAGAAGAAAATTATAGGTAAAAAGAATAGGAAAAAGCTTGAAGAATTGGTGTTTCAAGAGAAATTCGGAAATCCGCTGTTTGTATAAAATTTTGTACTTTTTACGTTGAATTAAGTACAAAAAATTTAAATATTCCTTTTTTATTATTAGCTTAGTTCAAATGTCTGAATTTAATAAAGACATGATTAAAGAAGAGTTGAAAAAGGCTATTAAAGAAATGCTAGATCCCATCTTACATGAAACCCTAAAGGAGCTAGAAAAGCAAATGAAGACTATTAGCTTGCGAATAAATCTAAGCAAGGAAGATCTTGAAATGGTCGAGCCTACTAACATTGTTTTGAGGGATATTGCAAATATTTTAAAAGAGAGCATAAGAAAGGGTTTACGAGAAAAAGGAGAAGAAATGATAGATGAACTTATCTTAAATCTCCCTGAATCAAAGGCTAGCATGATAATGAAATCTTTAGCTAATGAAGATAGAATAAAATTGCTCAAAATTTTGTACAAGAATCCTATGAGTTTCAGTGAATTAAAGGAAACGTTGAATTTGGAATCTTCTTCTCTATCCTACAATCTAAGACAACTATTAAGCACGGGACTAATTGTTCATGATGAAACAGTAATGAAATACAGGATCTCTAGTAGAGGTAAAATGCTACTTCGCCTTCTCGCTTTAATACATGAAACTTTAGGAGGTGAGATCTATGAGTAGTATAAAACTAATAACAACTCCTAGTTTAGCTAAGGAAATTATCAGAATAATAAGCAGTATTGCTTTTGCTATATCATTACTGTTTCTAGTAGTTTGGTTGCTTAGGTCTGTATTATCATTAGAAAGTATAGCTAATGGTTTAATACTAGCTTCGATTGGATTTTATGCGCTTTCAACTCTCTTAACAATAGAAACAGAAGATACGTTCATTGCAATATCAAGCATCATTAATAAAGCTGGAAATATAGCGCTTTTCAGCGCAATAGTTTTCTTCATATTCAGCTTTTTCGGTTTACAAAAAATATTTACTGATTTGATATTGCCTTTATTCATCGCTGCTATTATTTTGAAATTAGCTTCTTGGTCTTTTATTACAATAACAAGCAGGAGAGATAAATATCAGCTAGACAAACATGTAAAAGAAATAGGTCCATATAGCGTAGATGCAAAACAATGGCTTCTTAGTTCTAATGAATCAAGCAAGATTGTTTTAGTAAGAAGAGGTCGCAGAAAAGTTGGCTTTGTCAATTTTAATAGTATGAATTTAGAATTTAAGAATGATCTCGGAAATATCAATCTTAAATTAAATGCACCTTTACTTGTTTACTCACCTTTTCTTAAATTGAAAGCCAAAAATATTCATGATTCTACAACGCTCATCAATGACGCTCAAAAACTACTTAATTCCATTTTATCTAGCATACCTTTTAGAAAAAGGGAATATGTTAAACTACCTTTCATATCAGTTGAAAGTGATGAGTTCGGCGAAAGAGTTAAAGTAGGACCTATTTATGTTGCTGAAGAACTTGGAAGAGAAGAAGTGAGAATTGGACCTTGGATTCGCATCTCTTCCGAGAGCAAACATAAAGGTATTATGTATTTGTTCTCCGCAAATCCTAAATATTCAATAAAATTGAGTAACGAAGAAATGATTATCATAACAAATAGCGATAAATTTATCATAAATCCAACAAGTATAAAAGTAGAATATTTAGGCTATGACATAGAAATGTCAAAAAATGAATTAAATGTTCAAGCACCAGATTTCAAGTTAAAGGTTCGTGATAACAAAATATTATTTATTTCAGGTAAAAGATCATATTCAATTAGTAATTCGAAATTGGCTGAAGACTTAATAAATGCTGCTAAAATTAAAATTTATGAGCAAATTAATTCATTAGAAAAAATTTTATACTTCGATCCTGTTTATATTATAACTGCTTTAAAAGATGTAATCGAAATGTATGGCGAGATGCTATGAAGATCGTTGAAGTTATTGATTTGTATAAAGAATACAAAGTAAAAGTAAGAGAAGGATTTTTCAAAAGTAAGATCAAGAATGTAAAAGCATTAAATGGCGTTAGCTTTCATATAAACAAAGGAGAAATTTTTAGTTTAGTCGGTCCTAACGGTGCAGGTAAGACAACTACGATAAGAATCGTCGCAACTTTGCTTTTGCCAGATAAAGGAGAAGCGTTTGTTAATGGCTATAGTATTCTCAAAGAACCTTCAAAAGTAAGAGAAAATTTGGGAATTGTTCTATATCCTAATAAAGGATTTTATTCAAGATTGACAGGTATCGAGAACCTTGTTTACTACGGTAGATTATATGGATTATCTAAGAAAGAAGCACTTAAGAGAGCTAAAGAGCTAGTAGAACTGGTAAATCTAGGAAACGATGCATATAGAACAGTTGATGAATACAGCTTAGGAATGATGGCAAAGCTTAGCATTGCTAAATGCTTAATAAACGATGCCCCAATCTTATTATTCGATGAACCTACGATTGGCTTAGATCCTCTTTCTGCAAGAAAAATAAGATCTTTAATAAAGGAATTAGCGCTTAAAGGCAAAACTATCTTGCTCACAAGTCATAATATGTGGGAAGTTGAGAATCTTAGCGATAGAGTTGCGATGATAAATAAAGGCAAGATAATTTTAATTGGTTCTCCTACAGAGGTTAAACAAAAGCTTAAGCTCAAGTATATGATTGAGGTTGAGATATTAGCAGAGGATGCAAAATTCGATAATACTTCGATAGGCGAAAGAGGTTATCCAGTTGTAAAGTTAACTTCTGAAAAGCCTACTGAAGATCTCTTAAAAGTCGTCGATGAAATTCGAGAAAAGGGCTACCAAGTAGGTTATATAAAAATAATAGAGCCTAGCTTAGAAGAAGCTTTTGCAAAAATTGTTGAAAACGAGTTATGAGAGTTATTGAACAAATTCTTGGAATTGTAGAAGCTGAGATTAGAGCTTTCTTGAGACAAGTAGGAGCATTTTTAGGTCTTTCCTCTTTCCCGTTCATATTTTCCTTTGTAGCTTATGCTTTAGGTTCAGGAATGAGCGGAAAGCCAGCAGATCCAAAACTTTTATTTTATCAATTAATAGGTCTTTCGATGTTTATAATTGCGTTATTGATGACTTTTTCAGCTGCAACTTTTGTTAGAGAAGGATTACTTACAGGAAGACTTGAATATTTGTTAAGTGCTCCAATACATCCTTTTGTAATAGTAGTTGCTACAATGATAAGTAGCAGTTTATTGGGTCTTTTGAACTATATAATCATTGGAATCGTAGCAACTGTTCTAGCTTATGATATTGCTCATATTCTTAATTTTTTGCTTTCTATCTTAATATTATATGTTGCATTACTACCAGCTTTGGGATTTAGCATGATTATGCTTGCGATAGGTATAGTAGCTAGAGAAACAGAACCTTTATCAAATATGATCGCAAGCTTTATTGGAGCTGTTTCTGGCTTAATTTATCCCATAACGCTTTTACCTCCTATTTTACAACTGATAGGTAAAGCAATGCCTTATTATTATGCTGCAGAATATGCTAGAGCTACAATAACAGGATATTTAGATCTCATATTTAAGCAACCTTATTTCTTCCTTTTCCTTTATATTTTGGCTGGCTTTCTCGTTTATAAATACTTCGAAAGAGCCTTTATAAAGAAGAGAGGAACCTATGGTTGGTAGAATAATTAAGAGAATCATAAGCAAAATATTTGCAGAAGTTGAAAGAGGTTTTACAATTTATACTAGATATAAGGTTTGGCTTATTTCTGATTTAATTTCAACTCCTTTCTGGGTTCTAATGCTTTTGTATGGTATTATGCTCTATGCAACGCAATATATTAAAGATCCAAACGTCATTTCAGCATTAACATGGGGAATTTTTGTTTTTGTATTTGTTTCAACTTTTTTAGGAATGAGTAGTACGCTTGTTATTGCAATTCATCAAGGGATACTTGAATATGTGCTAATGACGAATTCAAGTATTGTATCACATTTGGTAGGTAGGGCTATAATGAGTCTGATAGATACTTTTACGATAGGAGCTGTCATATTTTTGCTAAACACAACATTGTTCGGCGCAAAAATATACTTGGCTGACCCATTGTTCTTTTTTATCTCCATCATTCTAGCACTACTATTTTTCTTATTCTTCGGTGCTACATGGAGCTTTTTTGTAGTTAACTTAAGATCTCCTTGGGTAGCAAATCAGGTTTTGCAATTTGTTTTACCTTTTTTTGGCGGTGCAATTCCAATACAGCTTTTCAGCAAGGATTTTGCAAGCGTTATATTATATTCACCATTCTATTATGTAATAGGTCCTATAATCTCTGCAGCAACAGGCTATTATCCTTTCGATAAATATTTAATGCTTATTTTCGATATCATCGCAGTGCTAATCATGGCTATCATAGCATATAGAGTACAGAATATTATAATTAAAAACGCTTTGAAAAAAGGAAAATTTTCTTTATTTTAAAAATATATTCGAGTAGTAATAGGTAAGCTTATGACATATCAGCACTTAATTCGAGGTACCTTCATCAGCACTATTGCAGGCTTTCTAATTTTAATCGTTCTTATAATATTGCAATTAAAAGGTCTTAATGCCTTAAAAGAACCCTTTACTTTAGGTTTGCTTTATGTCCTATTCATTATGGCAATATTTGCTTATTTGGAGTATGCGAAATTACCTTTGCCTTTTTATAGACTCTATAAGTATGCTATACCTGTAGGTCTTGTTATTGTATTCCTAGGATTATTATTCTTGACTTTTGGATATTTTGAAGGTGCTTATTTAATCATGTTAGGTTATTTATCTGAGCCAATAGGAGGGATTGCTCCTTTTAAGTTTTACATGAATTTCAATAAATCATTAGGATTTTCAACATACGTGCTAGGTGCAATCTATGTTCTTACTTTACCTTTATTGATATATAACTTAGCTCTAATTCCATTAATTGCAGATTTCTTGAAATTCATTGGCTTCATAGGAATTTATAGAATTGTTTTAAGTAATAGAGCTTCTATCGAAGAAGTTAAAGTAAAAGCTAATATTAGTTAAAGTATCATATCATTTCGTGAAATCTTCATATAGCAAAAAACTAGATATAGGTGAAATATACGATATTAATGAACTAGGATCTGAAGTCCAGAAACTTCCTTTTTCTCTAAAAATACTCTTAGAAAACCTCATTAGGAACATAGATGAACAAATCATAACCATAGAAGATGTTGAAAAGCTTCTTAAAAGGAAAATAGGTGAAGAAATACCTTTCATGCCTTCAAGGGTTATTCTTCAAGACTATACAGGAATACCTTTGCTAGTAGATTTAGCTGCGATGAGAAGCAAGCTTAAAGATAAGCCAGAGTTAATAAATCCAAAAATTCCCGTAGACTTAATTATCGATCATTCAATTCAAGTCGATTATTATGGCACGATTTACGCCTTTAATTTAAATCTTAAGAATGAATTCGAGAGAAACAAAGAGCGTTATGCTTTTTTGAAATGGGCTCAGAGTGCTTTCGATAATTTGAGAATTGTTCCTCCAGGAAAAGGAATTATACATCAAATAAACTTAGAATATTTAGCAAAAGTAATCGATGAAAGAAATGGCATACTGTTTCCTGATACATTGTTAGGGACTGATTCTCATACTACGATGATAAACGGTATTGGAGTCCTAGGCTGGGGTGTAGGAGGAATAGAGGCTGAAGCTGTAATGCTAGGCCAGCCTTATTATCTTCCAATTCCAGAAGTTGTAGGAGTCAAATTAGTCGGAGAATTGAAAGAAGGAGTAACACCAACAGATCTAGTTCTTTACATAACTGAGCTATTAAGAAAAGAAAATGTAGTAGGCAAGTTTGTTGAATTTTTCGGTCCAAGTCTTTCAACTTTATCTGCTCAGGATAGAGCAACGATAGCTAACATGGCACCTGAATATGGAGCTACGATTGGTTTCTTCCCAGTAGATGAGTTAACACTTAAGTATTTGGAAAGAACAGGAAGGAGTATTGAACATGTTCAAAAAGTCGAGAAATATTGTAAATACCAAGGATTGTTCTATAATGGACAAGAACCCAATTATGATAAAGTAATAGTTCTTGATTTATCTTTAGTAGAACCTAGCATAGCTGGTCCTAGAAATCCTGAAGAAAGAATACCTTTAGCTAAATCTAAAGAATTCCTTGAAGAGTTGATGAAGGAATATAAAATAAAAAATAGTCCTCGTATTCCTCATGGTAGTGTTGTGATTGCAGCAATTACTAGTTGTACAAATACGTCAAATCCTTCGGTAATGATAGGGGCTGGATTGCTAGCAAAGAAAGCTGTAGAGCATGGATTGAATGTAAAAGATTATGTTAAGACAAGTCTTGCACCAGGTTCTAGAGTAGTTGTTGAATATTTGAAAAGAGCAGGATTGATGAGTTATTTAGAAGCTCTGAGATTTCATCTAGTAGGATATGGATGCACGACATGCATAGGCAATAGCGGGCCTTTGCCTAAATGGGTAGCTGATGAAATAATAAATAATAATATTTTCGCAGTAGGAGTAATAAGCGGTAATAGGAATTTTGAAGGAAGGATTAATCCATTGCTTAAAGCTACTTTCTTAGCTTCTCCAATGCTCGTTGTTGCATATGCTTTAGCAGGAAAAATAGACATTGACTTCTATGAAGAACCTATTGGATATGATCCAAATGGAAATCCTGTTTATCTAAAAGACATATGGCCTTCCTCTAAAGAAATAAATGAATACTTGAATCTTGCAATGGATCCTGAACTTTATATTAAGCTTTATGAAGACATTTTTGAAGGAGATGAAAACTGGAATTCTTTAAAAGTAACACCTAACAAGATCTATGACTGGCCCGAATCAACTTATATTAAAGAACCTCCTTGGCTAGACGAAATTCATCCTTTAAATGATATAAGAAAAGCTAGAGTTCTTTTATTGCTAGGAGATAGAGTTACTACAGATCATATATCTCCTGCAGGTCCAATACCTAAAGATAGCGATGCAGGCCGATACTTAATTTCTCTAGGAGAAAAAGACTTAAGCACTTTCGGTGCAAGGAGAGGTAATCATGAAGTAATGCTACGTGGAGGCTTCAGTAATCCAAAGCTTAAAAATTACTTAGTAGATATACAAGGCGGTTATACTTTGTATTTACCCACTAATGAAATTTTAAGTGTTTATGAAGCTGCTATGAGATATAAGAAAGAAGGGATTCCTTTGATAATAATAGCTGGGAAGCAGTATGGAGCAGGTAGCTCTAGAGACTGGGCTGCAAAGGTAACCGCCTTGCTAGGAGTAAGAGCTGTAATTGCTGAAAGCTTTGAAAGAATTCATAGATCAAATCTCGTTGCAATGGGAGTATTACCTTTGCAAATAGATAAGCCATGGAGAGAATTAGGCATAACAGGAAGGGAAGAATATTATATTGAGGGATTGAAAGAATTGAAACCTAGGCAAGTCGTTGAAGTAAAAGCTGTTGATGGAACAAAGGAAATAAGATTCAAGGCTTTGGTTAGAATAGAGACGAAAGTAGAACTAGAATATATGAAACACGGTGGAATATTACCTTATGTATTTTCCAAAATATCTTCCTCAGCCTAATTCTTTTTTAATTTTTTTATTTCTAATTAAAATTAAATATGTTACAAATGCTAAAATAATAATCGATAATATAATTGTTGAATAATCATATAAAATGCTAGTAAATTGTCTTAAGACTATATAAGATATTTTAAAAGTATTAAATGCATTTTCATTCTCTGTATTGAGTTTAATTAGAATTTCATTATTTTTTGCATATATTATTTTGCTATTTTCAATCATTAATTCTATCCATTTATCATTGTAAAATATTTTCCTACCATTTTCTTGTGATACAAAGTTTTTATCGAAATCTATTTTTAATCCCAAAGCTGCATTTTCATGTTTTATATTATAGTTTAAAACGTTGAAATAGAAATATATTGCATAACTTTTTATTTTATAGCTCCCTGTCAAGTTTGCTAGCAATAATGAAGAAGGTGCAACTGAAATAAGAATATCTATTTTCGTTGAATTGCTCAAGTCATACTTTAAATCAGCATTAATTGCTACGATTTGATTATTTGAAAGCCTTAGCATATTTATGTTCATTTGAGGGCTGAATTGGTGCAAACTTATTTCTTCAAGAACTTTATTCGTGAAACTTTCATATTCAACTAAAGAAAGATTTTCAAGCGCTAATTTCAAGTCCTCATCAATTTTATAATTTTCCCAATAATAGGTTAGCTTTATTTTTGTAGCTTTTTCAATTTCTAAACCAAAGCCTCCTTTATTGTTGTTTAAACAATCAATAAGTATTGTTCCGTTCTGTATTTGTAAGGTAAAATTCATGTTGATTTCTCTTACTTCAAAACTTTTTATTTCTTTTCTATTCATATCTATAATCATATTGTAATAGTATTTGCCTTCTGAAGCGATGACTAAGTATTGAGAATTCCATTCACTAATTGAAATAATTTCATAATTTGCTGAACCGAATCTACTTATTAGATAATTCAATGCAATTTGAACAACATCATTCGTTTCTTGATGAGGAAAATTCCAAATGATCAAAGCCATAATAAGGATACATACTAAAGAATTCATGAGAGAAAGATTATAGAATTTCGATTTAAATGTTTTCATTTCTAGCAAATTAGAAACTTAAAAAAGATACTATACTAACCATATAAAGCACGAGAATAGCTATTAGAATGTTTTGCAGACTTTCTCCTTTGCTTACTTGTATAGCCTTAACGAGTATTATTATCGTCCATGCTTGAAATAAAGCAAATAAAAATCTTAAAAATATTTCGTTAGTAAACAGAGAGATGAATTTGAATAAAATAGAATAAATAACTAGTGGTGTATAAACAAACGGTATAAAAGTAAATAGATATATCTTATTTCTTCTATTTTTAAAAAATAAACTGAATATAATTTCTAGAATTAAATATATTAGTATCCAGTTAATTATAAAGTTAAATAATGAATCTGAAAATTGAACTATTCTTACATCTTTAAGAAATAAAATTCTTAAAAGGATATTTGAGAATGAATAAATTTCAGGATAAAATATAACTAAAAATGGAAGGAGTGCAAATATTAATTTATTATTATTCATCAAAAGTAAAAATAGCGTATTTCCATTAAAAATATTATTTATATTTATTATCCTACTCTCGTTTTTACTGCTTGTGAGCTTATATTCGCTATTTTTGATGAATTTATATAAGCGATATCCTTCTTCATTCAACTTATACCTTTTCTTCTCATCTTGTATGATAAAATTAGACAGAACTGAAAGATGATGATATATACTTCCAGTGCTTATCCCCAATTCTTTCTTCAATTCAGAAAAACTCATCGATTCATTCATAGCTAGCAATTCAATAATCTTAATTCTTATAGGATGGGAAATTAAATTGAAAAGAATGATTTCTTTTTCTTTTTTCACAAGTGATAAATGGATAGCTATTTATATTTCTTTTAAATTAATTTAATCGAAAATTAGATTTTTAGTTTCAGGCCCCAATATGAAAATTGCAATCGCTGCAATTGCAGAAATGCCTGTTATGACGATTAAAGGAATGGTAACCTCCTTTGTTATGCCGATCAATGCACCAAATATTATAGGCGCTATGGTAGCGATTATTTTACCTATACCTTCAGCTAACCCAAATGCTTTTCCTCTTAGTTTAGTCGGAAACAATTCGCTTGTATAAGGATATACTGAACCCCATGCACCTAAGTTAAAGAAGCTAACAGCTAATAAAGATAAGGAGAAAAGCAAAGGATCTTTATAAAATATTCCCATGCTGATTCCTGTTATTCCTGTGAAGAACAAATAAGTTACTAAAGTTGTTTTTCTTCCAATTTTTTCAACTAAATACATAGCAGATAAATAACCAGGTATTTGGAATATGAAGGCAATGATCAAGTATAACCATATATTTCCGTATAGCTCAGCAACTTTTAAAACCTCAGGCAACCAAAGAAATAAACCGTAGTAAGTATAATTCAATACACACCAAGCGATTAGCATTACTATAACTCTTAAAGCATATTTTGAAAAGAGCTCTTTATAACTTCCTTCTTCCTCAATTGCTAATACAATCTCTTTCGAATTTACTTCTTTATTAATTATTCGAGAAATCACGTTAGCAGCATCTTGAAGCCTTCCTGTTTTAGCTAAATAAAAAGGTGATTCAGGAACGTATAGTCTGAATAAGCCTATCGTGAAAGCTGGAAAGGCGATCGTCAAAAACAATCCTCGCCAATTGTTCGCTAAACCTACAAGAAATATATATGCTAACAACAAAGCTAATAAACTACCAAAAGGCCAGAATAAATCTAAGCTAACCATCAAATTTCCTCTCTTTCTCCTAGGTAGAAATTCGCTCAATAGTGCAGGATCGACGACAAGCATTCCACCTAAGCCCATACCAGCTAGGATTCTAAAAGCTAATAGACTTTCATAATTGAAAGAAAGTGCTGTAAGAGCTGTGAATATGCTGTACCAAATAAGTGAAATTTGAAATAGCTTCCTTCTTCCTATCATGTCTGATAGTCTTCCAAAAATCACAGCTCCTATCGTGTCACCAATTAATACGCCTGAAAGCAAAATACCTGCTCTAAGACTATCTAAAGCAAAGATTTCTATAAAAAGAGGCAAAGTAAATGATATTATAATTATCTCCATAGCTACAAAGCTCCATGAAATACGGGCAATCCATAATATTCTATTCTGAGCTTGAGTAGGCTTTTCTAAATCAAGGAATTCTTCAATCCTCATTAAAGCTACTAATCCATTCTTACTTAAATTCTTGATTATAAATTAGTTATTATGCCAAAAGTAGCGATAATAATGGGTAGTAAAAGCGATTGGGAATATATGAAGGAAGCATTTGAACTTTTAAAATCTTTCAACATTGATGTAGAAGCTAAAGTTGTTTCTGCACATAGGACGCCTGAATACATGTTTAACTTCGCTAAGAATGCGGAAAATGAAGGTTTCGAAGTAATAATTGCAGGTGCAGGAGGAGCTGCACATTTGCCGGGTATGGTAGCTTCATTAACTACGTTGCCTGTGATAGGTGTGCCAATACCTACCAAACAATTGAATGGTCTAGATTCTTTATTTTCTATTGTACAAATGCCCTATGGCGTTCCTGTAGCTACAGTAGCGATCGGCAATGCAAAAAACGCCGCTCTTCTTGCTTTAAGAATATTATCAATTAAATATAAAGAGATAGGAGATAGGCTTAAAATTTTCATGGAGAATATTAAAAATGAAACGCTTTCTTCAAAGCTCGAAAGTTAAAATAGGAATATTAGGGGGAGGTCAATTAGGATGGATGTTAATATTAGAAGCTAGGAAATTCCCCTTTGATTTTTATGTGCTTGAAAAAGATAAAGAAGCTCCTGCATGCAGAATTGCTGATAAATACTTCAGTCCAGAAGATTATAAACAATTTGTTGATGAATGCGATATCGTTACTTTTGAATTTGAACATGTTTATGATAAGGCATTAGAATATGCGAATGAGAAAGGCAAGTTGATTCCTTCAATTGAAACCATAATTCTTAAAAGAGAAAGACATAGAGAGAAGCTATACTATCTTAAACATGATTTTCCAACCCCAAGATTTTTAATTGCAAATGATGGTGAAGAAGCTTTGAAAATAGCAAAGGATGAATTCAACGGTGTCGCCGTTCTAAAACAATCACATGGAGGGTATGATGGGAAAAATCAATATTTCTTGTTTGGAAACATGAATGATTTTTATTTCTTAAAAAATGTTAAAGATATCTTTATAGTTGAGGAGTACATTAATTTCGATTATGAGGCTTCTGTTATTGTAGTGAAAAATGATTATGAAGTTTTAACTTATCCTCCTACATATAATTTTAATCAAAAAGGAATTTTAGTATATAATTATGGTCCTTTTAAAAATGAAAAGATTTTAGAAATAGCTGCAAATCTTGCGAAAAGTTTGGACTATACAGGAGTTATGGGCGTAGAATTCATGATTAAGGGAGAAAACATTTACATAAACGAATTTGCTCCTCGTGTTCATAATACAGGTCATTATACGCTCGATGCAGCATTCGTTTCACAATTTGAAAATCATATTCGAGCAATAAGCAATTTAGAATTGGGCTCAACAGAATTGTTTTGCTATGGAGGTATGCTGAATATTTTGGGCATTTCAGACATAAGCTTAGAAGTATTGAAATATGGAAAGTTATACTGGTATGGTAAAAAAGAAGTAAGAAAAAGACGCAAGATGGGTCATATTAATGTGGTAGGAAGTACAATTCAAGAAGTTAAACATAAAATCGATGAGTTAATCAAGATTGTTTATCCTTAAGGTTTAGATCTTTA